>Ga0265798_10000076_pt1 | contig 203906 bp, 183 predicted proteins | sample P3T30metagenome_FD_192430 | JGI IMG/M metagenome (GOLD analysis project Ga0265798, IMG submission 192430) | Plant litter microbial communities from East Loma Ridge, Irvine, California - P3 T30 | ecosystem: Environmental > Terrestrial > Plant litter > Unclassified | place: USA: California... | reverse complement strand
TCGTTGGTGGTGGCGACCGTGGCGTGGTGGCTTCCTGCTCGTATGAGGCGCGCCGGTTTGGCGTACGCTCGGCAATGCCCATCAAAATGGCGCTAAAGCTCTGTCCCGAAGCAAAAATTGTAAAGGGCGATATGGAACTATTTTCCCGTTATTCCAATACCGTTACTCAGATTATAGAAGAAAAAGCACCGGTAGTGGAAAAGGCATCCATTGATGAGCACTACCTGGATATTACCGGGATGGACAAGTTTCATGGTGCCTATAAATGGACCAATGAGCTGGCAGCAAAAGTCACCCACGAAACTGGCCTGCCAATCAGCTTTGCCTTATCGGTGAACAAGACTGTTTCCAAGATTGCCACCGGGGAGGGAAAGCCTAAAGGCAACCTTGAAATATCGGGCCAACAGGTGCAGCAATTCCTTAACCCGCTTTCCATTCGTAAGATTCCTATGGTCGGCAACGCCACCTTTACGTTGTTATCCCGAATTGGCATCCGCAACATACAAACCCTTGCTGAAATGCCGGGACAGGTATTGCAGGAGATGATTGGCAAGAACGGCCTGGAACTATGGAAAAAAGCAAACGGTATTGACAACACACCGGTGGAACCGCACCGTGAGCGCAAATCGCTTTCTACAGAGACACATTCCATCAGGACACTACCGACGGACATTTTTTACGGGCAGTATTCTGTGGCATGGTGGAAAAACTGGCCTACCAGCTACGCCAGGAGAACTGGCTGACTTCGACGGTAACAGTCAAGATCCGGTATTCCAATTTTGATACAGAAACCCGACAGGTCAGCCTTGATTATACTTCCGCAGACCACTCTCTAACCAAGGCGGTGCTGGAGCTTTTTGAAAAGCTGTACCACCGGCGCATGAGCCTGCGCCTTGTCGGTGTCCGCTTTAGCGGGCTGGTACGCGGTACCTACCAGATCAATATGTTTGAAGATACCGTAGAACTCATGTCCCTCTACCAGGCTATGGACAAGATCAAGAACCGTTTCGGTGCCAATGCCGTGATGCGCTGCAATGGCGCATTCCTGAAACCTAAAGCCCTATAAAATGTACCTCAACTGCCATTCTTTTCACAGCTTGCGTTACGGTACGATACCGGTGGCAGACCTTATACCGCTTGCGAAAAGCTGTGGGGTTACGGCTATGGCACTTACCGATATCAATACGGTAACAGGCATTTATGAATTTTACATGCTTTGTAACGAAGCTGGCATCAAACCAATCGTGGGAATGGAACTACGCCACGACAACAGGCTGCATTATATCGCACTGGCAAAAAACCGTGCGGGCCTGGGGGAGATCAACCGCCTGCGCACCCAGCATAACCTTGCCGGTACGACGCTGCCACTTGCCGCCCCGGATTTCGAAAATGTCGTTGTAATTTATCCCATTGATAACATTCCTGATGTCCTTCGAGATTTTGAATACATTGGCATTCGCCCTGAAAACTGCTCTATGCTGATACGCCCCGAATGGCAACCCAAGTTGGATAAGATGGTCGTATTGCGTCCTGTTACTTTTCGGGATAAGCCGGAATACAACCTGCACCGCATATTGCGGGCAATCGACCTGAACACCTTGGGAAGTAAGCTTACCCCATCCGATTATTGTGCCCCGGGTGAAGTTATGGTATCCGAAATGGAACTGCTTGCTACCTACAGTCAGTATCCGGTCATTGTCGAAAACACGAAAATCCTGATGGAAAGCTGCCACTTCGAGTATGAATTCAAAGTGCCCCGCAATAAAAAACACTACACCGCAAACCGGAATACCGACCTACAGCTCCTGACCCGCCTGGCACAGCAGGGCCTGATCAAAAGGTATGGTGCAGGTAATAGTGCCGCACTGCAGCGAGTTGAAAAAGAACTTAAAGTAATCCACGAACTTGAATTTAGCGGGTATTTCCTGATTACATGGGACATTATACGCTACAGCAATTCCATGGGGTTTCTCCACATAGGGCGTGGCAGTGGTGCGAACAGCATTATAGCCTACTGCTTGGGCATTACCGATATCTGTCCGCTCGAACTCGACCTGTATTTTGAACGCTTCCTGAACCTGAACCGTAAGAGCCCGCCCGATTTCGATATCGACTGGTCCTGGAAAGAGCGCGATACCATCCTCGAATACATTTTTACCCGTTACGGACGCGAACACGTGGCTTTTTGCGGCACCAACGTGGAATTCAAATACAAGTCGATTTTCCGTGAGGTGGGTAAGGTCTTTGGCCGCCCAAAGGAAGAACTCGATAAGCTCTCCGGTACTTCGATGGACCAGCACGATAAAAACGAGATCGTCAGGCAGATACACAAATACGGGATGATGATGGAAAAATATCCCAACCAGCGTTCCATGCACTCCTGTGGGATTATTATCTCTGAAGATCCGATTACGGACTTTACCGCGCTGGAAATGCCCCCCAAAGGTTTTCCCATCGTGCAGTTCGACATGCACGTTGCCGAGGAAATAGGCTTTGAAAAATTCGATATCCTTTCCCAAAGAGGCATCGGACATATTGACGATGCCGCAAAACTGGTAAAAAAGAACCGCGGTATTGATGTCAACATCTGGGACATTTCCATCTCCAAAGATGAAGCCGTGTGTAATGAATACTTAGGGCGCGGCAACACTATTGGCTGCTTTTATATTGAAAGCCCCGCAATGAGGGGCTTGCTACGCCGCCTTAAATGCAATAATTATAAAGTGCTGGTTGCAGCGTCCTCCATTATACGCCCCGGGGTAGCGCAAAGCGGGATGATGAAGGAATATATTTTCCGCCATAACTATCCTGATAGGTTTGAGTATTTCCATCCGGTCTTTGAAGAACAGCTCGGCGAGACGTATGGCATTATGGTGTATCAGGAAGATGTGATTAAAATTGCCCTGCACTATGGCGGGCTTCCGGCGGCCGATGGGGACATTTTGCGCCGTGCCATGAGCGGCAAGGGACGCTCAAAAGAGGCGCTTCAAAGAGTAAAAGATCATTTCTTCGAATGCTGCGCCCGGCAGGGACATCCCGAACAGTTGAGCCAGGAAATCTACCGGCAGATCGAATCCTTTGCCGGCTATTCTTTTTGCAAGGCGCACTCGGCCTCATACGCCGTAGAAAGCTATCAAAGCCTTTACCTTAAAGTACATTACCCTATTGAATTTATGGTAGCCGTGATCAATAACCAGGGCGGGTTTTACCGTACCGAAGTGTATGTGCATGAGGCGCGCATGTCCGGCGCAAGGATACACAATCCCTGCGTGAACAAAAGCGAGATTGAAACCACGTTGTACGGCAAGGATGTGTATCTGGGCTTTATGCACTTACAGGGTCTGCAAAGGGAAATAGCACAAAACATTGTTAGGGAGCGTGAGGAGCACGGTGAATATGCTTCATTGGAGGAGTTTATATACCGGATACCCATCGGTATTGAAGGGGTGCAGCTGCTGATCTACATTGGTGCATTCCGTTTTACAGGGAAAACCAAAAATGAACTGCTGGTGACTGCCCGAAGGATAATGCTGCGGTTTACCCCCAAAAGCATCGGGCCGATGCTGTTTCCCTATGCCGTACAGCACTACGAACTCCCGATGCTCTTGCGCTCGCCTTATGAAGATGCATTCGATGAGATTGAACTGCTGGGTTTTCCTGTATCGGTAACGCCCTTTAACCTGCTTAAAACGTCATACCGAGGCAACGTTAAGGCATGCGACCTTGTGCAGCACCACAAGAAACAGGTTAAAATGTTGGCCTACTTAGTATCACGCAAGCATGTACCCACAAAGATGGGCGCCATGTATTTCGGGACCTGGATCGATGCCAACGGAGAATTCTTTGATACGGCGCATTTTACCGGCAGCCTTAAGGAATACCCCTTTAAAGGCGGGGGCTGTTATCTATTACTGGGCACTGTAGAAGTGGACTATCATTTTCCGACCATTACCATATCCAAAATGGAAAAGATGCCCTTCATTTCGGACCCACGCTACAGGGAAAGTGATGCTGAAAGTTCCCAAACCCAGGAAAAGCTTCGTGAAGATGTATCAATGACTAACCGTAAGCCATATCCACAAGAGCAGGAGATTAACCTGCCAAGGCAAAGAATGAGTGCTATCAAATCCATCTAAAATAAAGAAAATAAACTGTACTCGGAGTATGTGCAGGTATAATTGGTAGGGTGTCAGGTAACACTTCAAAATTAAATATAATTTATCTAACTAAATATTTCTATACTTCCATTTAGTTAGGGTTATAAAAGAATTGCTATCAATTTGATAATATATTGCATTAAAATAATACGGCAGTTATCGCTTGCATATTACTGAACCTTATGCCATTCAGAATTGCGCTTTTGCAATTCTTCTAAAACCCCTTTATAATGTAGAAGCCCATATATTACGGCAATTTTAGAATGGTTATCAGATTGAATTTTATCAGCTAGAACTCTATTTCTTATAGATAACATTAGATAGTCCCTGATATTTTTTGAAACTGAGCTGCAATTGTACTTATCATTCAATGGTGTTTTATAATCACAATCTGATAGCAAAATTTTTCCTTTGTCTAATTCAAACAATTTGATAATTGAGTCCAGTGGTATATCGGCTCTTATATCGGTCATAGAATTAACTCCTGTATTATCCTGAGTTTGGGCTATTAAACCATTCAATTGATATTTTTTTATTGACTTGTTATCGACATTGTCATAGGAGGTTAGATGTATACCCCCGATTTTTCTAAATTTTCTATAAACGGTATCCTGTACCAGGGTATCAGTCTCGGCACTCATTTTTACACTTTCGTAAAATATTGAATATCCCTGCTTTCTTAATGAATCCACCGTTGACTTTGCATTATCAAAAAATTCTTTTTTGTTAAGGTGTACCATAGCAATATACGCCACTATCTTGTCGCCATCGGTAATATAATGAACATCAGGTTTTTTATATATTTTAGATACCATTCTCATAGCCATTTTTGTACATGACAAAAGTGTAATAGTAACTATAAACAGCACAATTCCTTTAAGCCATAACATTCTAAAGCCGGACGATTGAGTCCAAATTTTAATTAATTTCATATTTTAAATATAGTCATTAAAATTCAAAGCCGCTATTGCGGCTTTGAAGTAAAATACTGTATAAGACTAATTATGCTTTTCATATAAATTATATCTTAATCCGAAATACGTCAGACAGGTAAAGAGCTTCGGCTGCCGAATAACTAAAAAAGCCATATTGCCTGATCGTTGTGTTTAATGTATAATTACGCAAAAAGTCCGGATGTATATGCAGTGTCATGCCATCGTAGTCTGCTTCTTCATCCTGCATACGCAACAATTGGCCGGGAGCAATAAACGACATGCCTCCTTCTTCAAAATCGTAATAACCCTGCCCGTACCTCAGCTTACCGGCAAAAGTGGTCTTAAATGATATTTTGTAAAAATTCAGTATTATGCCGTGCTCATAATCTTTTGGGTCAAAAGAGGCCTCACCATAGTTCATGATACTAATAAGCGGGTGGTGCGGCGCAGGCTGTCCCATAGCTTTGTGAAGCTGGGTTAAAGAATTGAATATAACGGGATGCTTTTTCATGAGAATACAAATCTAATAAAATTAAAGGGTGTCCCTGTCTGCCTTAACATCAGACAGGGATGCGTTGATTACAACGTGAAACTGGATTTTAGCTGTTGTACCTGTGCTTCAGGGCCATTTGCCAGTCGTTCTGTATAAATGGCTATGGCATCTTTTCCTGCTACATAACGTAACTGTCCGGTACCGTCCGTTGCGGCTCCGTAAATTATCTCTGCTACATCTTCCGCCTTGGAATAGTTTGCAATTTGCTCTTCGCTGTATCCTTCACTTACCCTCTCTACTAATTGTTGGTAGGCCGGATGAGAGCTGCCTTGTAGTGAACGTCCTGCGAAATCTGTTTGCATACCACCCGGGGCAACAACCTTAACCCCAATACCAAATTGTGCAAGTTCGTAGGCGAGCCCTTCAGAAAAACCGTCAACACCAAACTTTGTAGCGTTGTATATAGAACAGGTGGGGTAGCCCAGCAAACCAAACGTCGATGTTAAATTGATAAATATCCCGCTTTTTCTTTCGCGGAAATGCGTAAGGAACGCCCTCGTTACATTAATTACACCAAATAAATTCGTTTGGATCTGGTTGTCGATCTGTGTGTCCGATAATGCTTCAAGAGGGCCTATCAATCCGTAACCTGCATTGTTAATTACCACATCAACACTTTGTGTTTCCAACACCTTAGCAACAGCTTCTTTGATTTGCCCTGCATTGGTAACGTCCAGTGACAGCACAGTTACATTGGTCAGTTTTGTAAGTTCTGTTTCCTTCTCCGGGTTTCGCATTGTGGCAATTACGTTCCAGCCCTTTGAACGGAATAGTTTAGCAGTTTCTTTTCCAAGCCCTGATGATGCCCCTGTAATGAAAATTGTTTGCATGTTATGATATTTTAATTATATCATGCAAAACTCGATAAAATTGAAAACGATAAATTAATCGAATTGGTAAGATGCTAAGCCAAATTTACCATTTCACAAAACAATTGATGCCCACGCCCATAAAAATTGCTAACCATTACCCCATCGCCATGTCTTGATAAATCTTTACGAGCGGCTTATTAAGTTTCCTAAAGAACCTATTACGAATTTTTAAATGCGCTAAATAACAGGATTATATTGTATTATCAGGGAACTTAGAAGTTAATACGCTATCAGGCATCACGCCCTGTGATCTTTATCCTGTGTTCAGTACCCCATCCTGCAAGTTCCCTGATAATAGGTGCAAGAGTATGGCCATAAGGTGTTAACTCATAAGTTACCGTAATGGGTTTTGTAGTATTAACGGTTCTGGTAATGAGGCCGTTAATTTCAAGATCCTGTAAATCCTTAGAAAGCATTTTAGCTCCAAGACCATTGATTTGCCGCTGTAAATCGGTGAAATTCTTTTTACCATAGAGCAAAACACTTATCACTTTTATCTTCCATTTACCGCTTATAAGGTCGAGTGCATCCTGTATAGCGAAAAGTATTTTAGAACAATCCCCTTCTTTATTTATTAGTGCCTTATATTCTTCCATTGTCATAAATTTTAAAGAGACCCACTTTACTTGAGGAAACCCATATACAAAGTAAAGTTAGTATAATCTACCTTTGAATTATAATGTAAAAACAGAAATATGAAACTTAAAGATAAAGTAGCTATTGTAACAGGATCTTCTAAAGGTATTGGGGCAGGAATAGCGAAGGCATTTGCAAGCGCGGGTGCTAAGGTGGTGGTTAATTACTCATCAAGCGCAAGTGAAGCAGACCTCGTTGTTAAAGAAATCCGGGAACAAGGCGGAACAGCGGTAGCTATCAAAGCAGATATTAGCAAGTCGGCTGAAGTCACAGGGATGTTTGAAAAGGTTAAACTGGAATTTGGTCCGGTTGACATCCTTGTAAATAATGCTGCTATAGCCGTCATGCAAACAATAGACGATTTAACAGAAGAAGCCTTTCACAAACAATTTAACCTAAATGTGCTTGGCTATCTTTTAGCAACAAAAGCAGCTGTAAAGCATATGGGAGACCGTGGTGGCAGCATTATCAACCTTAGCTCTTATTTGAGTACTGATGCCGCTGCTGGCACAAGTGTTTACTCCGCTACAAAAGGCGCAACAGATACTATAACACTGGCACTGGCCAGGGAACTTGGTCCACGCAAAATCAGGGTAAATTCTATCCTTCCCGGAAACACAAATACCCCGGCAACGGCAGGCATGTTTGTAGGTGAATTAGCGGAAAGGGCACTTGCGGGGACCCCGCTTGGCCGTTTTGGAGAACCTGAAGACATTGCCCCACTGGCACTATTTCTTGCTTCTGATGATTCTAAATGGGTAACCGGAGAATCTATACGCGCAGCAGGCGGTGTAAGGGGTGTAGGATATTAATTTGAAAAATTAGTAAAGTACATTATACCAACTAAAATAATGGCACTGTAATAGAAAAGCCCTTAAATCATAGATTTAAAGGCTTTTTTTTATGTTGTATTTAGCAGTTATGCAATAATTGTGAAGCTTACTTAATAGCAATTATAAGTCAGTTACGGCAACATTTGGTAAAGCTTTTAAAAGCTCTTCACCATAGGTGGAGGCAGGCGACTGAAATCCAACCTTAAGGAATCCGTCAAGAGTTCGTGAAGCTATTTCAACCGATGAAAAAACAGTTGGGCCATAACCCGCATCCATCTCCAGTTTAGATCGTACAACCGTGCCGTCTTCTCCGGTTACCTCTATAATTAAGATGCTTTTATCTTTAAACTCTGCATCTGCCGCATCAACAGTTTCACCTTCCGGCTTGCTTGCAGGTAGTGCCATTTGAAAGTATTCTTCAATATTTCTAATGCCGGTCGATTTGTAAGAAAGCACGGTTCCGCCAAATGGTGTAAGCAGGTATTCTTCCGGCCCGTTGCCGGAATCAAAAACAGCAGGATCTGCCTTCCCTAATTTTAAGAGTTCCCCATTTTTTCTGACAAGTAAGCCTGCATTTATAATATTTGCGCTGCTTGCAATAGAACCGGGGCTAAAGCCCCCGGAATATTTATATCCTGCGCGTAGCAAAACAGGATTTTTTACACGTTTTGCGGTGTGCATTGCAAGCGGGTCGTAACTTACAAACAACCCTGCACCAGGCATTACCATGATGCCGGCTGCTTTTGCAGCTTCGTCTTTAGATTCGGCCAGGCGGTACACATCTACTTCGGCGCTAATGTCAATATAGTTTACTTTATGGGTAATGCTGGCGTTCATAGCCTGCTCTGCAGTTGCGCTAAATGGCCCAGCAACGTTAAGCAGCGAACTTTTGCCTGCAAGGCTTTTTGCCCAGCCTTCCTGCTCATCTACAGAAAAAACGTGAAAAGGCACATTAAGCTGTGCCGCATACACGGATACTTCTGCCTGGTCGCGACCTGCGATTTCAAATTTTAATCCTCTTCTGGCGGCTTCCTGTGCAATTAATTTGCCTGTAAACCCTGTAGCCCCATATATTAATAGTTTCGGCGCATCTTTATTTATTTGTGTCATAATAGATATTTGTTATTATAGTTTGATTTTAAAAATGAATTTAGTTATTATCAGGAGTGTTTCCTGCCTGACTGTTTGCTATAGTATGGCGCGAAGTATCTCCAATGAGTTTCAGGGTAAGGTTGCGGACCTTAAAAAATACCACACGCCTTCAATGCGTGTAAAAGAATCTTCGTACCTACGTATCATTGTCGCCTGAAGCGGAAAACCACCTTGGGTATCCTGTTGAAAAATTGTAACATAAGAAGATGCGGTTGCCAAATTTCCGTCATCGCTTATCTTCAAAAGCGTGTTTGAAGTTATATGGGCTTTCTGCGGAGTACCATCTTTTAAAATAGGCAGGTTTTCGTGCAGGTGGCGTTCTACATCTACAATACCTTCGTCAGCTACTTCGCCGGATATGATCTTTCCATAGCGGAACATTTCTGCAACTCCTTTAAAATCTCCTTCATATAAAAAATGGCTGTACTGCGCTATTAAATTTTCAATAGCCCGTTCACTACTGACTTTATAGGTTTTCTGATCCATATAATGTATTTATAGAAATATTATACTACGGGTAGAGTACCGCCATCAATAACGTAATTAGTACCGTTTATATAGGCTGCTCTTGGCGAAACAAGAAAGCCTACCAATTCAGCAACCTCTCTCGGTTCGGCTAATCTTCCCATAGGTATGCCACCCACTTTATCCATTAGTATTGTGGTAGCCTCGTCGGTTGTAATATCCATAGATTTCGAAAAACCTTCTAACAGATCCTCGACAGCAGTGGTCTTAGACGGGCCGGGAGATACGGTTATAACGCATATGCCTTTAGGGGCAACTTCATTAGATAGCACTTTGCTGTAGTTATCAAGTGCAGCCTTTGCAGCGCCATAGGGCAGGTTAACATCCCAAAGTGGCATCTGGCTGTTTATGGATGAGATATGAATGATGACACCACTTTTTTGTTCGAGCATTTTAGGCAACAAAGCCCTGTCTAACCGTACCGATGCCAATAGATTTAATTGCAGTTCGCCATCCCAATGTTCATCAGTTAAAACACTAAAGCCGCCACTTGGGCTAACCGTCCCACCTATATTTTTAACCAGTATATCAATGCCTCCAAATTTAGCGTTGATCTCGCTAACCACATTAGCAGTATCTTCAGCTTTGGTCAGGTCAGCTGCAATAAAATAATGTTTGCTATTGGCTTCTTCAGATATATTCCGCGCTGTTACAATAACCTTTGCACCTGCCTGGCTAAGCCGTTCGGCTATCGCTTTTCCTATTCCTTTTGTACCGCCGGTTACAAGGGCGGTTTTACCTTTAAGCTCTGTATTATAATTCTGTTGATTCTACATTGATGATATAATTATTGTTTAAAAAATACAAATTCAATCATTTTAAAGCAGTTGCTTTAAAATAAAGCGTGAATAATAATTGAATTAGTTTTTAAAGTGATTGCTTTAAAATTATAGTAAAAAAAATATTATTTAGATATTTGTGAAATTAGGAATTTTGCCATTTTCCTGATCCTGGCCGGATCTTTTTGGATGATATAAGACTGATACCAGCCTGTAAAAGCATTAATTAAATAATCGGCAAGGCTCTCAGGGTCTTCACCCTCGCTAATTTCACCCAGCCTCCTGGCTTCAATTATAAGCGAAAGTATTAATTCGTATGTAAAGTCACTGTCAGCTTTCAGGATGGCCTGTACGTCCAAATTATCGAGTGCGACTTCAAAGGTAGTCTTGATAGCTAAACAGCTATTTTCTCCGCTTGTAATAACTGCGGCAGCTCCATTTATCATGCTTGTGATTGCGGCAAGGGGAGATGAAGCATTTGCAGCATATTGCTTTGCTTCCTCCATACGGGTTTCTGTATAATTTTTAATACACTTTACAAACAACTTATGCTTATCGCCAATAGTGTTATATAAACTACTAACATTAATTTGCATGGCATCAGTCAGGTCACGAAGCGAAGCGCCACTATAGCCTTTCTTCCAAAAAACCTTCATCGCTTTTTGGATTGCTACTTCTTCATTAAATTCTAGATTTCTGGCCATGTCTGTTTTTATTCTCAGCAAAGATATATTAGATTCTAAAGCGATCACTTTAAAACTATAAGTTTTTAATTTGGCAAATGAAATCTGGCATTCTTACATATGGCAAAAGTGCGCAAATGAATTTCGGTGCCCTATTATAGCTTTCTGTAACTTCATAATCTATGTAGTTCTAAATTAAAAAGAGAAAAGTAAAATCAATTTTTTATTTATCTAAAGTAAGTCATAAAAAAACGTCAATAGATCTGTAAATACATATGGAGATTCTTTCAAGGTTCGATTATCCCTCAAACTATAAAATGAAAACCCCAGTAAATACTGAGGTTTTAGTGACGTGTGGGCTGTCAGGGATCACAGTCGAACACCTTGTGCCTGTTTTGACTCTGTTTAATGAATTTTAAAATATAAAAATTTGATTTTCAGAGTCTTAAATAATTTTTTATCCTCGGTAATATTTACACTCAACAAGGGAATAATGATTGCAATTATAAGACTCCTATTTAATTGCGATTAAATCATTGCTAAATTGAGTATACTTTATGCATGAGGGTTCTATCGAACACATATTAATTAACCATGATGTGAGTTTAAACTTAAAATGAAATATAAAGTAATTATGGTATAATTTTATTAATTCGAAATTCATCAAAAAGATTATAAAACATTTTTTCTGTATCCTGATATTCATGAAAACCAAGATGCCTGGCTTTGATTCCATCGGCGAAGAAATCGTAATCCCACGAGAATACAAAATCACCGAATGCCCAGCTTGAAAGCTGCCCATAACTGTGGGGTTCCAATTTATATTTCTGTTGTACTGTTTTCCATAAGTCTACCTTATCTGCCATAACGGTTTGTAAGGGCATTTGCAGTGGCGGCGCTACCTCCATTTTAAAATAGGCAGCGATTTTGGGCCACAATTCGTTCCAACGGAACAGGTCACCATTGGTGATGTTAAAGGCCTGATTGGCGCACTTAGGATTTGTCGCAGCCCAGACAGTAGCCTTTGCTAATAAGCCTGCATCCGTCATTTCCAGTAACTTTGTATACGCCCCCGGCTTTCCGGGAAAACGCAACGGCAATCCGAGCTCTTTAGAAATGGAGGCATACATCGCAATGACGAGTGCAAGGTTCATGGGATTGCCTAAAGCTGTTCCTCCGACAACCGAGGGCCTAATGGCAGACCACGACCATGTTTTGTTAAGTTGCCTCTTTTCAAGGTACTGCTGCTGGTCTACGTTAAATTCCGGGGGCATGTGCCCGGCATCGCTTTCTTTTGCAGGGGTTTTAAAGGGCCCTAAATGGGCACCGTAAACTTTATACCCCTGCATTAGGCTAATGTGCTGCAATCCCCCTGCGATAGGCTCTATAACTTCAATAACATTTGTAAGCATGGTAAGATTCGGCTGTACTAATTCCGCCCATGTTGGCCGATCCTGGTAAGCAGCGTAAAAAATGTGGGTAATGTTTTTTAGGCCGGATAATTTTGTGCTACAGCTGTCTGCATCCAACAAGTCTACCAGGATGTGCCTGAGATTAGCGGTATCGATTCCTCCTTTTCGCGATAACCCGACAATATCCCAATTACCGAGCGATAGTAAATGATTGATTAGATTGGTGCCAATAACACCGTTTGCACCTACTACCAGTGCCGTATTGATTGTATTCATTTTGATTTGTATTATTATTTAATTGACTGATTGCTCGTAATCGATTACGAGCATTGCTGCTTTGATAGGAAGGATAAGGTCTTTGATCAATTTCTTATGTTCAGGGTGTGTATAAAATGTTTTCAGTGCTACGACATCACTAAAAGTCAGGATTACAGCATAGGTAAAGCCCAATGACCGGTCAGAGAAATTTTTCCCATAACTGATCATTTCGATGCCGGGTATTGTATTTTTTAGCTTAACAATACTTGCTGTTAATTTATCGATCTGTTCACTGGACGTGTCTGGGATGAATTTAAACAATACGGTATGTATGACCTTTAGATTCGAGGTAGTTGTATTTTGATCTTGTGCATTGACCTGCAAGGACAACCCAAGCAGGATTATAATAAATAGTTGGCTCGCTTTCATAAAACCTATAAATTAGTATTTCCGGCAAACCCGCTTTTTTCAGCAACGTCCCGTACTACTTTAGGGGTAATGTCAGGCGTTGCCAGGGCATATTTAGCGATCTCGTCTTTTCTTGCAAACCATACACCCTCGTGCTGCGTGGCGTATTTAAGGAAACGCTCTATAACGCGAACCCTGGAGGCATGCCCCGAAATACGGTCATGGAAGCTGATAAGCATCATCCTCCTTCGGGTAGCACCTTCTTCATACAATTGATCAAATTCATCTTTTAACTGCTGCTCATAATCCTGCGCAGAAAAACCGGGGAAATCATAAGAACCAATATCGTTCATGTGTATGGTATAGGGCATGGTTACGAAAGGCCTTCCGTTAAGGTCCTGAACATAGGGCTCATCGCGGCTCAGGTCGTTATTATGGTAAGTAAACCCTTCCTGCTGCAAAAGGCTGAGTGTGTGCACGCTGCCACGCATCCAGTAGCAATCATACCCGGAAGTTACAGTTCCGGTGGCTTTGATAATACTTTGCTTCACACTTTGTATCCACGCCCGCTCCTCTTCTTTTGTCAATTGGTATTGCCAGCTCCACTGCTTTCCGTGGGCAGCCGCTTCATGCCCCCTTCTCACAATTTCTTTGGCCAAAGCAGGGTTGTTATCCACTGCCTGGCCTACCATGAAGGAGGTGACCTTGACATTGTACTTATCAAAAAGATTCAAAAGCCTTGGAATCCCTTCCTGAATCCCGTAATCAAAATACGAATTGGTGGCCAGGTCAGGATATCCTTTTTTGATGGGCTCGGGAATAAGCCCGGAAGCACCCGAGATAGGCTGCCCGCCCGCCTCAAACTGGAGTGAAATTGAAATGGCAAGGCGGGCATTGCCCGGCCAGAAAGCCTGTGCATTTTTTTGAACGTCTTTAGGAGGCTTCATGTCCTCCGTGAAGTCCACGGCAGTGCTTACTGCCAATGCCGCGCTCCCTAATGAGCCGGTAGCTATAAATTTTCTTCTGTTCATACCTGTTTTAGTATTTGTTGTAACGGGTACAAAGTTGCATAATGCGAAAAGTATGTTACTGTATAATTCCTATACAATTTTGTATCTTTCCGCTATGGAACGTTATCACCAATACCAACCCTTAGTAATCTCGGATTTTGAGACAGATCAATGGGAACACCCTATCCACAACCATAACCATTATGAGCTTATCTATGTAAAAAAAGGAGACGGCAAACACTATATCCAGGATATCGTCAATAACTACAACCAGGGGGACCTGTTTCTTTTAGGCCCGGAAGACGACCATTATTTTGAAATAAGGCGACCTTCAAGGTTTATCTACATAAAATTTACGGATCCTTATATTTACACTACATCAATTAGTAGTGCTTCCCATTTACAAAATCTGGAATACCTTATTAAAAGCAGGGAGACCCACTTGTCCGGTTTTGCACTAAAATCAGGAGATTTACAGACGATAGATAAAATTATCGATGTCATCGTATCCCTAAAGGATGAAATTTTCAGCAATGAAGAATTACTGTGGCTGCAGGTGTTATCTATAGCCTCTATTATGCAACGCAATATGCCAGAACTAAAAACTACCAGGGAAAGGAATAAAGACATGCAGGCCGTATTTTGCTATATACACAAATATATCTACTCGCCCGAAAGATTAAAAGCAACAATAATGGCTGCTCACTTTAATATCTCGGACGATTACATGGGGCCCTATTTTAAGAGGAAGGCCGGGATCACATTAAGGGACTATATCAAGGCGTATCGCAAAAGGATTATTGAGCAACGGATAGCCAGTGGACGCTACAGCCTTAAAGAGATCGCAGCAGAATTTGGACTGACCGATGTAAGCCATGTCAGTAAAATACTTAGGGCTTCGTAACAGCCGGTTTAGCAATAATGAATTTACCTTTTTGCACTGTAACCAGATTACCCCACTCCGTAATTGCATTGAGTAAAGGGATGCAGGATTTGCCGAAATCCGTCAGGTTATAAAAGACTTTAATGGGCGGCCTGGTACCATGTACATTACGCAATATGAGCCCATCTTTTTCAAGCTGCTTTAATTGAAGGCTAAGGGTCATTTCGGTTACGGCAGGCATTTCTTTTCTTAGTTCACTATACCGTTTGTCCCCATCTTTCAGGTGGTATAATATTACCGCTTTCCACTTCCCACCAATCAGATCCATTGTCACACTCACCGTACAGGGAAATAACTTATTACCGATTTTTACAATATCACTTTTACATTCTATACCCATAGCAATTTTTTTATTGTGCTATCCAAATGGATAGTTATTGCAAATATATTTAACTATTAATAGTTTTGCAACTATAATTATTATAGTTCAATTTAAATAAACAAGTTATGGTATTTGATTCAAATGTGGATAAGGAAACAACTCAAACAAATAAACCGTTAATCACTATCGTTGGCATTTTGGGTAAGCAGGGGAGGAGTGTTGCAAAAATATTATTAGAAACCGGGCAATATAGAGTACGTGGAATTACACGGCGTATCGATTCGCCCGAAGCAATTAGTCTAATTGATCAGGGTGCTGAACTTTTAAGCATACCCCTTGATCTTGGATATAAGGAAGATTTTGTGGAAGCTTTCCGTGGTTCTTATGGTGTATTTATGTTGACACCCAACATTGCCCCACCGCAAACACACGAGTTCGCGTTAGGAAAAGAGATGGCAGATGCTGCTGTCGAGGCGGGAGTACAACACCTTATATTTAGCAGTTTAGAGAATGTCGATAGGATTACAGAAGGGAAGAAGTTTGCCCCGCATTTTACAGATAAGGCGAAGATTGAAGACTATATACGCACGCTTCCCATTACAAGTTCATTCATTTATATGGCCTTCTTTTACACTAACTTAATGGAATTCTATATTCCTGTAATCAAAGACGATGTACTTGTCTTTCCTATTTATTTGCCTAAAGACTTCCGTGCCCCATTTGTAGATCCCCTTACTGCCACCGGACCGGCTGTTTTAGAAATATTTTCGAACCCTGATAAATATGCGGGGGTATCGTTACCCGTTATTGGTGATATTATTTCGCCCAAGGAGATTGTTGATGCCTTTATAAAAGTTACAGGTAAAAAGGCCGTGTACAGTTCTGCATATGCGAAAGAAGAATTCCTTGATTATTTTCCTGAATATAGTTCTAACGAAACTTTAGTTCACGAGATTATAGGGATGTCTGAATATGCTGTTGAATGTGGCTATTTTGGTAAAAATCGTGATTTAGAGTGGAGCAGACAAATAAATCCTGACGCTCTTACATGGGAACAATTTTTACGTACCACTAATTGGCAGGGTGAAAAGCAGTCTTTTTAATTGTTTGAAAGTTGAACACCTTGTGCCTGATTTAATTTTCCTTTAAAATCTATTACAGGATCTTAATAGTACTCATCAAATCCTAAACTGTGCTATTCTTTCAAAAAATTCATTCCTGTAGGTATCCCCTAAAGGCAGGCTTTTACCAGACACCCACACCTCAGCATTGTCTGTTTTTTCTATTTTACCAATTGCCACAATAAATGATTTATGGATTTTTATAAAAATATTTGGCGGGAGGTTTTCTTCAAAATATTTTAAAGTGTTATATGTAACCACCTGTTCGTTGCCAGTGTGCAGTATAATGTAGTTTTTAATACTCTCAATGTAATTAATATCATCAATTTCAATGCGCTGGAGACGATTTTTGCCGTGGGTTTTTACAAAAAAATATTCTTTTTTATTTTCGACAGAAGCTTTAACTAGGGAATTTTCTGTGCTTTGTTTGCGCACTTTTTCTACCGCATTAATAAAACGGTTAAATGGTATGGGCTTTAAGAGGTAATCTACAGCATTCACTTCGAAGCCTTCTACGGCGAACTGCGGATAGGCAGTCGTAAAAATAATCTTAACCCTATCTTTAATAATGGCAGATAGCTGTATACCCGTAAGGTCTGGCATTTGTATATCCAGAAAAATGACATCGGGATTGTGCAGTTCTATCAATTGCAGTGCTTCAACTGCACGTGTGCAGGTAGCCACGCATTCTATACCCTGCAACTGTTCGGTATACTTTTGCAGCAGGCGAATGGCGGGTGGTTCATCATCTACAATTATACAGGTAACGTGGTTGCTCATTAGCTTAGTGGTATGGTAAGTGTTACTTTATGGTATTTGTCATCCTGTTCAATATCATGCTTATGATTTTCAGGATACATTATGTTTAACCTTTGGCTTATATTTTTATTGCCTATACCGTGCTCATCATAACTTTTTGTAATACGATATTTATTCCCCACCGTAAAAGTAAGCCTTCCGTTTTCTGTTTTCATATCCAGTACTACCGGATACTCATAATCATCGGTAATGCCATGTTTAAGTGCATTTTCAAGAAAATGTATGAGTAATAACGATGGTATTTTATAATGTCCTGTATCCTGAGGATAGGTAAAAACTATAGCCACCTTACCGTCAAAGCGCCTTTTAAAAAGATCGATATAATTTTGCAGAAATACTATTTCATTAGTAAGCAGTACCATATCATTCTCACTTTCATAGGTAACATACCGCAGCATTTCGGAGAGTTTAAGTATATCTGCCGCCACTTCCGGCTGTGTATCATAAAGATCAGAGTAAAAACCGTTTAAGGAGTTGAATAAAAAGTGTGGGCTTAGCTGGTTTTTTAATACTTGGAGTTCGGCCTGCTTTTTTTCGAGAGTCAGCTGGTTTAACTGAACATTTGTATTCCACAGGTATTTTAAAAAGTATCCTACGATACTAAACAGGAGGATCCTGATCACATAAAAGGAGTTGTCATATAAGTAATAAACGACGTTTAAGTCCTGTAAATTATAATTATGAATGCCCGTAATATTATAGACAAGCACCTCCTCACATAGAAAACGCAATGACGGAAACAATACTATAAGGACCAATTGACCCGCAATAAAAAGCCACCATTTTTTTCGGGGAATTGTTAAGGGACATATCCAAAGATAATTGATGTAAAAAATGAGGAGCTGTAGCGTTACAAAACCAACACCTTGCATAATGCTCCATGTCGAATCCAAATCCTTTTTCATCGTGATGCTACTCAAAAGCTGGTCCAGCCCAATAAAAAAGAACCAAAATATAATATGGTATAGTATTTCTCTCTTCCTGCTCATACTGCCAAAGTAAACCATTTATATTTTTCTAAAAAATGAGGTTATACGAACAGGGCAAAATACAAGACAAACCCACTTTTTTGTACAATGAGACGTATTTCGGCAAGCGAAAAAAATTTTGTTTTACAGAAATACCGGTTTATACCAAACAAAAAAATAGATGAACAATACAGGGTACTATTGCATTGTAAACCAACACAAACATTATGAAAGCCCTAAGCAGTACCATCATTTTTCTCTTTTTATCCCTATTGGCGGCAGCGCAGGGAACACTCACCGGCACGGTAACAGAACAAAATAATAACACTATTATACCCTTTGCCTCGGTAGCTATACTTGATAGCCAAAAGAACAGCGTAGCGTTTACCGAAACCGACGAAAAAGGAAATTATAGATTAATATTACCCGCTTCGTTTACAGCGGGTACTTTTACAGTAAGCTACATTGGGTTTACAACCTATACTAAGGAAATTACTTTTGAGAATCTGCCAAAATCAATTGACGTAGAACTAATACCCCAGCAAAACCAACTGGATGAAGTTGTGGTGGACGCCCGTCGAAAAGCAGTAACCCTGAAGGGCGATAAAACCATTTTTAATGTAGATGCCGCCGGTATTGGCATCGGTAATAATGGATTAGAAACCTTACGCCTGTTACCCGGTATGCGCCTTGATAAAGATGAAAACCTTGTGTACAGAGGCAATGCCAACATACAGGTAATGATTAACGGTAAGAAGAGCCTGCTCACCGGCGATGCCCTGCGCGAATATATACGTTCTTTAAAAGGGTCGGACATTGAGTCTATCGAGATAATTGCACAGCCCTCTGCCCGCTATGAGGCGGCAGGTACAGCAGGTATTATAAACATAGTGCTTAAAAAAAACCTTAAGGCAGGTTTTTCAGGCAATATTAACTCGACAGCTTATTATGGTGAATACTTTAAAAGGCAGCATGGTGGTAGGCTGTTTTATAATGATTCGCTCTGGACACTAAATGCAAATGGTTCTTACTATAACGGTCAATCAGTAAATCTCAGGCACATTAAGCAAACCATAGCGCTTGAAGAAGGTGAGAAAATAATTGACCAGTATAATACCTGGCTACCGGTTACAAAATCGACTAGCCTAAATATTGCCGCAGAACGGAGGCTTAACAAAAACCAAACGATTAGCACAGAGTGGCAGTATTATAACGATAAGGGTTACGAAAACACTAAAGGCTATAGCCATGAATACCTTAACAACGTGCTGCAAAATAAGGTAAACCTAACGCAGCAGTATACCACGCCTGAAAAACGTGTTGCCGGTAATGTATTTTACAATTTCACATCAGACAGTACTATTACAAAACTGGATGTGCAGGCCAACTTTGCCCGCTACAGTACAAAAAAAGATGGTTTTCAAAGAAATGAATATGCCAATAGCGCGTACATGAACCTTGATGGTGAAAATAACACAGCCTATACTATTGCCAATACCCAAGCCGATTTTAATCATAAACTTAATAAAAACATAAATCTTGAAGCCGGGGCAAAATATGCGTATGTTAAGATGGACTATTACAACCTTTACACCACTGATAATACTGAACTGTCAATTATACCGGACAGCCTTTTAATAAACGATTTCAAATACGATGAAAAACTGGCTTCGGGTTATGTGCAGGCGTTAGGAGAATTTGGTAAATGGAATGTGCAGGCAGGGCTTCGTTCAGAATATTACAGGTTTACAGCGGCATCTCGGATAAACCATAAAGTAAACAAAGGTCAGTATACCAATCTGTTCCCGTCCTTCTCATTAGGTTACAAGCAAGAAAACAACCAGTACCAGTTTAGTTATAGCCGGCGCATTGGCAGGCCGGACTACCTTTCTCTTAATCCCTATTACCAATATATAGATGCGTATACGCTGGAAACCGGTAACCCTGCACTTAAACCACAATATTACCATAGTTTGCAGTTAAGTTACATATACAAAAGCGCACTAAACCTTAGCCTATATGGTTATCTTTATAAAGATGGCTTTACACAGGTAATAGATTATCGACGGGAACAAAATTACAATAGTACCTATCAGGCGAATGCAGCTACTGGAAACAGGTTTGGGTTTTCGGCTTCCATGCCGTATCAGCCGGTAACGTGGTGGAGTATGCAATTAAGCCTGGACACCTATCTTAGCTATGAAAAATCTGATATTGAAAACTTTGCTTATAACGGCACCGGTTGGGGTTACGATATTAATTTCTATCAAAATATAGAATTGAAAGGCGACTGGAAGTTTAGCATGAATGGTTTTTACACCGGCCGTTCTACTTCTCCAAATGGTTTTTCTATAGCTACCTATGATTTTAGCCTTTCGGCCAAGAAGAGCCTGCTAAATAAAAAATTACTTTTGGCTACAGGATGCAGCAATATCCTGAAGAAAAGCCTTTACAACCATACTACGAAAGTAAACAATGTATCGACCTATTGGACCAACCGATGGGAGACACGCCGTTTTTACCTTCAGCTTACGTTTTACTTTGGTTCTGGCAAAGGCAAAGAAGTAAAAGCTATATCACTGGATGAGGAGACTGATAGAATTTAAGGTTAATAGGAATGGCAAACAAATACATAAAAGGAATCACATGTACACAAGTAAGTTGTGATTAAATAATTTCTAATCGAAACCATTAACATTATGTATGGCAGGTTTAAAATGAGATTTATTACAAATACATAAAAACAAATCACTATCAATAATGCGAAAAAATGACCCTTGCTATTTGCAAAAGACATTAGTGGCTGTAGGGAATACAGTCGAACACCTTATGAATATTATAATTCATCCCAAATCATTTTATAATACTAAACGTGTTGATTAGCACTTAAATATTAATTACACTTATAGCTTAATCCTTTGGATCCTGACAGCATTTAAAATCGCTAAAAGGGCTACACCTACGTCAGCAATTACAGCTTCCCATAAGGTAGCTACGCCTCCGGCTCCTAAAGCAAGCACGATTACTTTTACAATCATAGCAAGCGCAATATTTTGCCAGACGATACTTTTTGTTATTTTGCCTATTTTTATAGCTGTAACGATCTTAGAAGGCTGGTCATTTTGTATAACGATATCAGCGGTCTCAATGGTAGCGTCACTACCCAGGCCGCCCATTGCTATACCTGCATCCGCTAAAGCAACCACCGGTGCATCATTAACACCATCTCCAACAAATGCAATCTTGTTTCCCTTATCCTTATAGCTCTGGACTTTTTCAACTTTGCCTTCCGGAAGAAGGTCACCGTAAGCATTATCGATTTTCAGTTTTCCGGCAACTTCATCCACAACAGATTGCTTATCGCCGGAAAGCATAACGGTTTGGATTTTCAGGTCGTGCAGGTCCTTAATAGCCTGAGCGGCATCTTCCTTTATTTTATCGGCAATCGTTATGTGCCCTCTATACTGGTTATCGACCGCAAGGACCACAATAGTATAAACGATATCGTCTACTTCCGCAGGATATTCAATATTAAATTTTTTCATCAATTTAGTATTTCCTGCCAGTACTATTTTACTATCGATAGTCCCCTTTAGGCCGTGCCCGGAGATTTCTTCTACATCCTTAATCTGGATATCCATGATCAAATCTTTTCCTGCATATTCGAGAACTGCAATACCTATCGGGTGGGTAGACTGGCTTTCTATTGCAGCAGCAAGCTTAAGCAATTCTGTTTCTTCTATATCTTTGCATTTGATTTCCTGCACCTTAAATATGCCTTCAGTCAGGGTACCGGTTTTATCCATCACTACCACATTAATATCGGTCATCACATCCAGGAAATTAGAACCTTTAAACAAAATACCATTGCGGGATGCAAGCCCAATTCCTCCAAAATAGCCCAATGGAATAGATACAACTAAAGCGCATGGGCAGCTGATAACTAGAAATACAAGTGCCCTATAAAACCAGACTGTGAATTCATAAGGGTCGGTAAAGAAATAAGGAACAAGGCAAACAGCTAAAGCGAGCGCAAAGACAATTGGTGTGTATATTTTAGCAAATCTGCTTATAAACAATTGTGTTTGTGACTTTCGCGCCGTAGCATCCTGCACCATTTCGAGGATACGGCTTAGCTTACTGTCCTGAAAAAGGGATGTTACATTAATTTCGGCGACAGTATTAAGGTTAATCATCCCTGCATAGATCTGCTCTCCTTTATTTTTTGTGTCCGGCTTGCTCTCTCCGGTTAACGCTGCGGTATTAAAAGCGGCTTTTTCTGAAATCAATTCGCCATCTAAGGCAACCTTTTCCCCGGGTTTTACCTGTATGGTTTCACCAGCCTTTACCTCTTTGGGATTTACAATTTGGTAGCTATCATTGCGAAGCACTGAAACTTCGTCTGGCCTGATGTCAAGCAAGGCTTTAATACTCCTTTTTGCGCAATTGACCGCAGCATCCTGAAACCATTCGCCAATAGAGTAAAATGCCATGACGGCAACCCCTTCGCTATACGACCCGATAGCAAATGCCCCTATAGTAGCGACGCTCATTAAGAAAAACTCATTGAAAAAATCAAATCGGATCGCCTTCCTGTAAGCCATGTAGAGGACATTATAGCCTGCAAGCAGATAAGCCGCAGTAAAAATGATAAGGTCAAAGGGAAAGGGCGGGACGTACTCAAAACCAAAATTGAGTGTTAGCATAATGGCCAATATAACAATTGCAAGCAGAAGCTCCCAATGACTCTTCCAAACTGAATTTTCCTCTTCAGCCCCATGTTCATGCCCATCATCCTCTGAATGTGTTTCTTTTTTTTTAGGTATAAGTTGATTAACTTTTCTGTTTGGATCTTCGTTACTGTTTCCTGCTTTAGGCTCAGCATTGTTTTCGTTGCTTTCAATCATAGTTTAGTTTTTAATAAATTGAAATTCAATTGATAGAAGGGGTAGACCTGATACACTAATATTATCAATTTGACTTTTATATACCCTAACATCTTTTCTTTTCTTTAATATTTTAATGCTCATGGCCACCGCCACCTTCACCTTTTAAAAGGTGGCTTTGGATATAGTAGGCGCCTTTCAGGACAATTTTATCATTGTCGTTTATTTTTTGAAGAAGTTTTACTTCAACGTATCCAAGTTGTGTGGTGCCTGTTTTTACTTCAATACGCTGAAAATGATACATTTTTTTTTTACTTTCTTCGTGCTTGTCACTATCTGCATGGTCGTGACCTCCTTTCTCATCGTGTACTGCCTCTTCTGTATCGCCCTCTTCAAGTACAAAAATAAATTCGCGCCCGTCAGCTTTAACGATGGCTTCCAATGGCAAAGCGCTTACTGATTTTTCTCCAATATTAATCAGGGCATTAACATACATTCCCGGAATAAGTTTCTGTTTTTGATTATCAATATCAGCATGTACAGCCACTGACTTAGTTTCGTTCTCAAAAGATTTGCCCACGCTGAAAATCTTACCTGTTATTTCTGAGTTATCCTGATTTGTTAAGACGAAACGCACATCCTGGCCGGGCTTTACTTTAAAAAGATCTTTTTCATAAACCAGCAGGTCAACATGCAGTTGCGAGTTGTCCACGATACCCAACAGCGGTTTGCCAGGTTCGGCAGTGCTTCCTATCCTGATATTAACTTCGGTAATGTAGCCCGAAATAGGTGCTTTTATCTGAACGGTTGAAGTAGCAGGGCCGTTAGGATTAATGTTAATTGTAGCTAATTGTTTTCGCAACGAGTTAAACTTTGCTTTTTCTATTTCATAATTGGATTTTGTCTGCTGGAACACTTTTTTAGAGTTAACTTCTTCATCGCTAAGTATTTTTTGTCTTTCAAATTCCAGTTTAAGGTACTCCAGATTGCTCTGGGAAGTAAGGTAAGCTTCCTGCATCCTTGAAAATTCAGGGCTCTCAATTGTAGCAATAGTTTGGCCTTTATTGACATGCTGACCTTCGATCACAGCGATGCTTTTTACAACACCGGTGCTGTATACCGATACGTCAGCCTGGTTTTGTGGTGGCAGTTCGGTATAACCGTTGGCGTTTATTACATCGCTCAGGTTTTTTTGGTAAAAACCTCCCATTTCAATTCTGGACCCGGTAAACTGGGCGTCATTGAGCTCAACTTCTTTTATATTACCCGGTTCTTTTTCTTCGGTATGTACTGTTTCTTTTTCATCAGTAGCCGGTACATCTTTATTAGTAGGGCGGAGAGAGAAATATAGTACCAGTCCTATTATAATAGTGCTAGCCATTGCTAAAATTATATTTGATTTTTTCATTCTAAATTTACATTATTGATTTAGTAGGTACTGAAGGGTAATGACCGTCTGATTATATTTGTTAATGGCATCATAATAGTTATATTGTATCGTCCAAGCGGTCTCAATACTCTGCACATATTCTACATAGGATATATCACCATTCTGATAACCCTTGGTCGCATTTCTTATAATCGAATTGGCATTTGCAATAGCAATAGTCTGATAATAATCAATTAGTGACTGATAAGTTTCCAATTGTTTTGTAAGCTGTTCTAACTGACTTTTGACCTGGGCATAGAGATACTCAGAATTTTTTTGCTCAATAGCTATACTAATTTTTGCTGCCTTTGACCGTGCAATGCTACTTCCCGGAAATATAGGTAGTGAAATTCCAACAGAAAACCCCTGAAACTGTAAACCACCACCTGCGATAGCTGTTCCGTTTGGATCTTGGCTGCCCGTCAGGGACTGGATAAAATAGCCGGCAGAAAATTCAGGATAAAGTAGTGAATTTTGGACTTTGAGGTTTGCTTCTGCAATCCGTACCTGGCTATTTGCCAGTTGCAGGTTAGGGTTTTGCTTTAGCATAGTAGTATCGGACACGGCTACAAATGAAATCTTTACAAATGCAGTATCTGAAACTGTAAAATCAGCATCAAGGTTTAATAAGGTTTTTAAAGTAGACTTCTCTATTTGTATCTGCGTACTATTTTCTTTAATATGCTGCTCAAGCTCCTGTTGCTTTGCAATTGCAATTGACTTTTCAAGGGAGTTTGTTTCACCGGTCTGGAATTTTAGGTCAGCCGACCTTACAAACTTTTTCAAAACAACATTCTGTTTCTCAAGCACGCGGTTTTGCTTTTCAAAATAAAGAATTGCATTCCATGATTGGCGGATGTTATATTTTATCTCCTGTTTGCTTATGCCAAGCCTTGCCTGGCTTGCATTACTGTATTCCGTCAGCAACTTTTTACGTGCCCTAATTTGAAATGGATTTATCCCCTGGCTGACACTCAGGTTTTTGTCGTTAGCCTGAGAATTTGTGTGTCCAAAGGTCCCCATAAACTGGGTTTTAGGCAAGTCCCAAGCAGATTTGAGCAGCTGAGACTGAGCCTGGGTATCAAGTTGTGAAGCTTGGATACTTTGGTTATTCTTGAAACCTATTTCGATAGCCTTTTCAAGATTAAGATCCTGCGGGGTTTGGGCAGGGGCTGTCATTGATAACAGCATAATACCTATTATGGAAAGTGTTGTCTTACCCGGACCTTTAACTTTGCCAAACCCTTTTTCGAAGTAGAGGTACAGTATGGGCAGCACAATAAGTGTTAGCAAAGTTGCGGTTATCAACCCGCCAATCACTACTGTTGCAAGGGGCTTTTGTACTTCTGCACCTGCATTAGTACTTATCGCCATAGGCAAAAAACCAAGTGATGCTACAGCTGCTGTCATTATAACGGGACGCAGGCGTACTTTTGTGCCTTCTCTAATCCTGTCGTATATGTTGTCCATTCCCTCGGCCTTTAATTGGTTAAAATACCCTATAAGAACAATACCATTTAACACGGCTACACCGAAAAGGGCAATGAACCCAACGCCGGCTGCTATACTAAACGGCATATCGCGCAGCCAGAGCGCGAAAATACCACCTATTGCAGACAATGGGATTGCCGTAAAGATCAGCAGTGACTGCTTTATAGACTTAAAAGTGAAGTAAAGCAATATCAATATTAAGCCCAAGGCTACAGGTACTGCAATAGAAAGGCGCTTACTTGCATAGATCAGGTTTTCAAACGAGCCGCCATAGGTGGTATAGTACCCATCGGGTAATTTTAATTTTGTGTCAAGCCGGGTTTGTATTTCTTTAACAATGGTTTCAACATCAGCCCCGCGGACATTGAATCCTACAACGATCCTTCGTTTTCCATTCTCACGGGAGATCTGCATAGGGCCCTCCTCATATGTAACATCTGCGATCTGCTCCAAAGGAATCTGGCTTCCGGAAGGCAGGGTTACAAACAGCGTTTTAAGGTTTTCGATATCCCTACGGCTGTCATTATCCAGCCGCACTACCATGTCAAATCGTTTTTCACCTTCATATACTACGCCAGCTGTTTCCCCGGCAAAGCCCATACGTACAACCTTATTGAGGTCACCGATGTTCAAGCCATATAACGCGAGTTTGTCCTTATTGTAGCGAATCGTTATTTGCGGCAGTCCGGCAACCCGTTCTGCTTTTGCATCGGCAACACCTTCAATACCGTTAATCAACTGTACTACTTCTTCGCCCTTGCTTACAAGCATATCAATGTCTTCGCCAAATATTTTTATAGCAACATCGCTTCGTACGCCCGTCATAAGTTCATTAAATCGCATTTGTATAGGCTGTGAAAATTCTGTAAAAGCTCCCGGTATTTCTTCCAGTGCCTCTTCCATTTTTTCCATCAGTTCCTCTTTTGTCTCTGCAGAAGTCCATTCGCTTTTGTCTTTTAAGGTGATGATCATATCACCGGCTTCGATGGGCATTGGGTCGGTAGGGATTTCTGCACTACCTATTTTGGTTACGATCATTTTAATTTCAGGGAATTTAGCCCTGAGTATTTTCTCCGCTTTAGTGGTGGCTTCAATCTCCTGTGAAAGAGAACTTCCTGATGCAATAATTAAATGCGTAGCGATATCTCCTTCGTCAAGTTGGGGTATAAATTCACCACCCAAAGAATTAAAGACAAACAGTGCCGCAACAAAAAGCGCCAGAGCAACCCCAATGACCATTGCCCTTACACGTAAAGCCTTTTCAAGCAAAGGGCTGTAAAAACCGTAGGTGGCATTAATGATCCGGTCACTGATATTTATTTTATGGCCTGTTTCCTTTTTCAGTGCTAAGGCAGACATCATTGGTACGTAAGTAAGCGATAGTATAAAGGCTCCCAGGATAGCAAATGATACCGTCTGCGCCATAGGGCCGAACATTTTACCTTCAATACCCACAAGTGCCAAGATTGGAAGATATACAATAAGGATGATGATCTCACCAAAGGCAGCACTGCTCCTGATTTTTGAAGACGCTTCATATACTTCTTCATTCATCTCTTCGGTTGTGAGCTTACCCCTTTTGCTTTCCTGCAACCGATGAATAATCGCTTCAACAATGATTACGGCACCGTCGACTATAAGCCCGAAATCTATCGCACCAAGGCTCATCAGGTTGCCACTCACACCAAAGAGTTTCATCGTTGATATCGCAAAGAGTAACGCCAAAGGGATTACCGAAGCAACAACAAGCCCGGCTCTCCAGCTACCAAGAAGCAATACCAGTATGAAGATTACTATAAGTGCACCTTCAACCAGGTTTTTTTCAACAGTGGATATGGCTCTATTTACCAGGACTGTCCTATCCATAAAAGGTTCAATGTCAACACCGGGAGGGAGCGATTTTTTAATCTGCTCCATTTTCCCTTTCACGATCTTTACGATCTCCCCACTGTTTTCACCTTTTAGCATCATAACCATTCCGGATACTTCTTCACCTTTACCATCTTTAGTAACGGCGCCATATCTGATGCCTGCCCCAATTTGTACTTTAGCTACGTCGCGTATCAGTATAGGTATGCCATTTTGATTCTTCACAACGATTTTGTTTATGTCGCCTATACTACTAACCATACCAATACCACGGATAAAATAAGCGTAAGGTTTTTTATCGATATAAGCGCCACCTGTATTTTCATTATTATTTTCCAGTGCGGCAAATATCTCTGTAATTGTGGTATTCATACTTTTAAGCTTATCAGGCTGAACGGCAATCTCATATTGCTTAAGGACACCACCTAAGGTATTTATTTCAGCAACACCTTTGGTTCCAAGTAACTGTGGTTTAATGATCCAATCCTGTATGGTTCTTAATTCTGTAGCATTAAGTTTATCTTCATACCCTTTTTTAGGGAATACTACATACTGGTAAATCTCTCCGAGACCGGTGCTCAGTGGTGCCATTTCGGGTACACCAACACCTTTAGGGATAATATTTTCTGCCTCCTTCATTCGTTCGGAAATTTGAGCCCTTGCCCAGTACACATCGACACTTTCCTCAAAAACTACCGTGACGACACTTAGACCAAAGCGGCTGATAGAACGAAGTTCAACAATCCTGGGAATTGATTTTACTGATTGCTCAATAGGATAGGTAATGAATTGCTCTACTTCCTGTGTGGCAAGTGCGGGGGAGCTTGTAATTATCTGCACCTGATTGTTGGTAATATCAGGCAGCGCATCAATAGGGAGGGTATATAGGGAATAGCTTCCTGCCGCCACTAATACGAAAGTGAATAGTCCAATAATGAATTTATTATTGATGCTAAAATGAATTATTTTATCTAACATTATTAATTATAATTAAATGTGAAAGAGGGGATTTTTAGCGGTATTTAAACCTGTTTGTGAGGCATTGCAACTATACCATTATAAGTAGGTATTTAGTACTTACGCGTGTCTATCCAAAAGGACGGGGCATCGCATTTGACTAATTGTTACAATTGTTTTTGGTGGACGGTAAAGTAGTATTAGACCCGAACGCCGATTCTTGTCAGCAATATAATACATGCCAATATTGCCAATATTATTCGGAATACCAGATAGACATTCTTCGGCTTTTAGCCTTTTTTTTTGATTTTATCATAAGAATAATTAATTCGAAAACTAATATAAAGCTATTAGTGTAAGGCACTATAAATAGTGCAATTCTTTAGCTGAGAATAATATTTATGAATTAATTTGAGGAGGCTGCCAAACGCTGCCGGAAAAGTTAGGAATTAAAACGGAACGGTAATGTGGTACCGGAGGTATTGTTTTTTTTAGTGAAACCGGGAAGTTATATGCAATTGTTCCCAAATCAGTAACAATCTGCATTCCGCAGCATGAGCAACTACAGAACGGCGAACATAAATCTTTTTCTGACTTATGGGAATGTCCTTCATTATGATTTACTTGTTGTAAAGCCATTTCGATGGAACTTGACGCTGCACTGCGCGATTCCATATCCGCACATGTCATGCAAGAGAGGCTCAAAACGTAAATCGTTAATATGAAGTAGAATATTTTCACGGTATAAAAGTAAATAAAAAATTTACATGGTAAACATTAAAGGTTCAAAGGTCTTCTGAAAGTTTTCGTAGGTAGGGCCAAGATATTTAGCGCTAAGATGTTTCTCAACATAGGTTGTGCCACAAGGCTCAATTCTCAGGAACTTCTTCCCAAATTTGATGGTGCTGCTTGCAGGTTTTTGATGAGATAAAACCACGCTTTCTGACAAGAGTAACAGCATTGTGGAGGCAATTGTAAATTTTTTCATGATAAGATTCAACTTTTTAAACTTTAAAAAACATTTAGTTAATTACATAACAAGTGCGCATTGCGCTCTAATATTGTATTATGTCCAACGGTAGAATAGTCAGATAGGCAGAAGTGTTATCCAATATTATAAAGTGTAAAATAGTGTAATTGATTATAATTTTTTTTAATTTAAAGCGACTAATTATAGCGCTATCCTTATACATTATTGCTTTTGTGCATTTATAGGTTTTAATGCTGAATTTGGTAAAGCTATAAAAGAACTCTTTATATTTCTATAGAGGCGGCAGGGGGGAGTTCCTTTAGCACCAGGGAGCGCCCGTGATTATAATATTAGAAGGTAATGTAGTGTAGCGCTGCTTAATTCGCAGTTAGCATTTAACAACTGGGGGTATTAAAGTTGGTGAGGTTTAGCATCGGAAAGGCACAAATCTGGCAGATGATGTGTTGCCTTTATTTATGTACTGCGGTTACTTCCAGTTCTACACTCATAGTGTGCTGAAATACTTTAAACAAAACAAATGACTACAGGGTTAATATGACATTAGGATACTCCGGTCGAACGCTTTAAACCGTTTTGATGTTTTTAATAAAAAATTACATGGGTTAGATATAGTGTACCCTTTTGTAAGCTTTTAAAAATGTATGTATATTTGTTAAGCCAATCTGGAGTTTGGTAATTGTAAATATAGCTGATAAATAAGAACATGATAAAAGTTACGTCTACTAATTATTTAATAAAAAATGGCTGGAGCGCAGTTGTGGTTTAAGCTATGCTTTCGAGCTATTAAGTGGCCGCTGGAAACCTAACATTTTATGGAAGATAAATGAAGGTGTAAACAGGTATGGTGAAATTAAACGTTCTATTCCCGGAATTTCTGAAAAAGTACTTTACGAAAGATTGCGTGAATTGGAGGAAGATAACATAATTATACGTATTGAAAATACTACTGCTACTGAGGTAGCAGTAGTATATTACCTCTCTGTTTTAGGAGAACAACTAATTCCCGTTCTGTTAGGATTATGGAACTGGGGCGATTTAGCGAAGTCTGATATTTTTCGACCCGACAACCAATAACATCAATATTATTTTGCTGCGATAAGTTATTTTAATATGGCCTACAATATATCTGACCAGCCCATGCGAATTAACCACTCTTTTGTGAAATTATTTTTAAATTTAAAATATTCTTCTTCAAAGTTATTGGAAACCGGTTCACAGATACAGAGCGTGGCCTTTTTCCATCAGAAATTTCAATCACAGCATTTACAGCATCAGCCACTTCTTGCGGATCTAGCCGCAAGTTTTCCTGATTTGTTGCAATAGATTCGAAGAGAGAAGTAAGCTTTCCTGAATATGTCTTGCCGTAATCTTGCTTAACAAATTCTAAATCAGCATCAAATTCACCAGTGGATGCTATAGAAGTAGGAAAAGCTCCCGGAAGTACCGATACCATTTCTATCCCAAAATGTTTTAGTTCCATTTGTAAAGACTCCGTAAAACCTTCAACGGCAAATTTTGAAGCAATATACGGAGCTGCTAGTGGCGTAGCTATAATCCCCATACCGCTAGATATATTAATAATTAATCCCGAAGCTTGTTTACGCATGATTGGGAGTATAGCTTGCGTACATCTAACAACACCCCAAAAATTGATATCAAACATCTTCTGCATCCTGTAAATAGATGTTGCTTCCATAATACCCAAGCCCATTACTCCGGCATTATTTATCCAGACATCTATTTTTGAGTATTTATTTGATATTTCTACTATGGCATCTTTAACAGAGGTATCTACGCTAACATCTAATTCAACCACTTCAATGTTTTTATGCTGGTATAGTTCATCGGCAGCATTTTTGTTTTTAGTGGCGATATTTCGCATAGTGGCAATAACCTGATGCCCGCTATCTGCAAGAGTTAAAGAGATAAGCTTTCCAAAACCTTGGCTGGCACCTGTAACAACAATAACTTTTTTCATTTTTGTTTACTTTATATTTTAAGCAAATAAACAAAGCAAGGCGGAATTTTAGAATAAATTGGCCACTTACAATTAAGTAAGCCATTAATTGCCCAGGACATATGCTCCTGGTACAACCCATACCTTTGTATTATTCATTATCACCGTTTTTAGTGGCCAAAGATAGCGTAGCTTTCTTACGGAGTGATACTTAAAAGTTCATACAGTAGGCAATGGCCATTTATGAAAATGTTGCCTTTATCTATAAAATGCTTGATTGTAAAGCCTATCTGGATAAACCGAACTTGATTGCCCCTTTCGCCGATTTAGATTTGACCACCATTTGTATTGGTCTAAAAATAATTAGTAGCGTCATTAAAATTGGTGGAGATGGGTCAATATATCAATTTATCCAATTTACAATTAGTTTTGAAGGTAGTATACCATAAATGTTTTCCAAGGCGTATGAGGTAAAAGGGGATACTTTTTCTAAAGGCCGAAAGGCACAACCACCTAAGATTTAAACAATGAAGTTATAAAGGCAATCGCTAGTAATGCCTCAACACTAACTGATACAAGTATCCCTTTACTGACCCTGCCCTGACTTAGTTCGTACAAGCCCAGACAAGCCAATAATCCACATGCAACCGCCATGCCTATAGCAATGGCTTGACTAGTATGAAAAGTGGTTCTTGATAGAAACAAAAGTGTTGATAAACCCAAGTATATTGCACCAAGTCTTCGTGCAATTACTAGTGATGAGTCAGTTACTTGTAAATTCCAATTTTTTAACATTGTTGAGCCAAGAAATATAAAGCTGAATCCTAATATTGTTGCTCCTACAGCAACGATTAATGCTATTAATTTGTACGTCATGATTTAAATTTTTTATGTAATTATTAGTAAATATGTTTTATAATTGCCGGATACTCTAGTTGATTTGCTCTATTTTGCATAGATATAGAAAAGCCAAGCAAATCAGAATACTTATGTAAATGGTTTCGCCTCTTGCTGATAATTTATCTGTACTTCACTTCCTCATCATTTATGCCGTATTAGCAATTAGTTGAATGAGTTCCGAAACTGCATGGGCGAAAGGTTAGTTTTGCTTTTGAAAAATTTAGTAAATGATTGGGGATACTCAAAACCTAAGTCGTACGCTATTTCGCTAATTGATAATTTTGTAGTCGATAATTTTCCTTTTGCTATTTCAATAAGCTTGTTATGTATGTGTTGCTGTGTGCTATGGCCTGTCAATACTTTTAATGAATCACTTAAGTAGTTAGGTGAAATATTCAATTCTTCGGCGATATGTTGCACGGTAGGTAACCCTCTAATTGTCAAATCTTCACTCAGGAAATAGTCAGTGAGTATTTTCTCAAGCCGTTCAAGAATCTGATGATTTGTTTTTTTACGAGTAATGAACTGGCGATGGTAATACCTTTCAGAAAAATTAAGCAGTGTTTCAATTTGTGAGATGATTATCTGCTGGCTAAATTTATCAATGTTCATCTGATATTCATGCTGTATGTTTTCAATGATATCTACAATCTTTTTTTCTTCTTTAGCAGAAAGATAGAGTGCTTCGTTAACCGAATAATCAAAATATTCGTAACGTTTTATCGTTTTCGCTAATGTTGTATTCCAAATGAAATCGGGATGAATTAATATTATCCAACCTGAAGGTTTAAGAGTTTCACCTTTTTCCGACTCAATTCTAAAAACCTGATTGGGTGCCATAAAAAACATTGTTCCCTCATTAAAATCACTCTCCCGCTGCACATAACTAAATTTTCCATTTGAGATTCTTTTGAGATAAATGGCGTAGAAATCGTAGACAAAACCTTGGGGTTCAGTCATTGGTTTTTGTGTAATTGAATCAAAATTGATTACACTGATTAAAGGGTGTTCAGGCTTTGGAAGGCTCATCAGCTGATGGCATTGGCTGATAGTTGTAATTCTGACTGGTAACATAGGTTTCATTTTGCAAAATTATTATTTATTACAGTTCCAATTAATTTAGGTGTACGTGTTATTTATCAAAATTGGATTCAATAAATTATAAAAATACCACCGGGTCTCATAAATTTTATAGAAACATCATTTGGTATTTGTTTTAAAATATTTTCAGCGATATAATGAAAGTGTAAAAGACCAAAGTCTTTGTCAGTATAGGCACCAATACTACTTAAGTGCACTATTTTTTACGCCGGATTGCTCAACAGCTTTTTATAAGAAGTGGCTATTTTCTCGTGTAGCCTCACTAATATCATAGCTTTTGTTAATATTTCCGTAGTCATCGGCCTCCGTACCTGTAAAAGTTATTGTCAAAAAATCGGCATCTTGAATTGTGCCGAGATGCATGTGCGCCCATCGCTGTAATCTTTTCCTTTTCTTCGACTTTATTGCTAATTACCGTTACCAAATGACCTTTCTGAACTAACTCGTTTGTAAGCGGCTTACTGATGTTTCTCAAAGACCCGTGATTACAATTTTCACTTTTTCAAATTATCATAGTACAAAAGTTAGATTTATGGACTCAGCTTTCCTATCCAAATCTCGGAATGTTTTAGCCGAAAAAGGAATTATGAAACTACATCAATTACAATTATAATTAACAATCAGAAGCTTCTATAAATTAATCCAGACTTACTTTTTAATTATTAAATGCGTTATGCGGAATCATTAAATAGACGCTCCATTTCATTACGTATTATATCCTGAATATCCTGTTTTACCTGCAGGTAATTTCGCTGCACCATACTGTTATCTATAGTGCGTATCATTTCAATTTCCTTATAATTTTCCTCGTCCTCTTTTAATGCTTTGTGGTCATTCAATATTTCACAATGAAAGGATTTGAGTTTATTTACGCCCACAAGCCATAATGTTGTATTCAATAGATTTCAAAAATTACAATGCAAAAACAGAAGTAACCCTCAAGCTACTTCTGCCTAAATATTGTACTTTTATAATTATGATGTCGTACCGTTATATCAAAACTGATACGGCGGATTAAAGCAGTCTGACTTTATTTATCTTTGCCTTATGCCTGACAACAATCCCGAGGTTGCAATTGCCGAACTCCTGACAGGGCGACCGTCTCAGGAGCTGCCTTTGGTGGACTATCACCTGATGCTGAGTCCACCTGGGCAAAAGTTAATGAATGTTCCCTACCGCACCACATTCTACGCCGTGGGCCTGTGCTGGGCAGGCACTGTGGAATTAAAAACAAACCGTGATTACTACCACGTTGCATCTGGTTCACTAATACTTATGGGTCCTGAGGTGCTACGCCAGTGGCAGCAGCAGTCGGACGAGTACTTTACCGAAGCACTATTTTTTACCGAAGCCTTTTTTTCTGCGCCTTACACAGATCCAACCAGACTAAGGCAATTCGCCTTCTTTGATGCAGAGGCTACAAGAGTCCTGCCTTTATCTGCGGACGAGACTGCCCAAGTAGGTCAATTGCTGGAGCAGGTTCGTCAAACCCTTCAGCGACCAAGCCAGCATCAAGCTGACATTGTACGCAGCTACGTCTCCATACTCCTGCTCGTAGCCTCTGATAGTTACAGCCAGCGCATCACCCTTAAGAAAACCCCACTTCGCCGTGTGGACCTGGTGACCCGTTTCCAACACCTATTAGCGCAGCCCGCCAAAAATCGTCGCAGGTTAGCTGACTATGCTAGCTTGCTTTTTGTTACTAGTAAATATTTAAGCGAAACCATGAAAGTAGCCACAGGCAAAACTGCAGGACAATGGATTGATGGACAGATGTTGCGCGAAGCTCGCCACTTGCTCTGGCAGACCGATCGCACCATTGTGCAGGTCGCTGAAGAATTGGGATTCAGCGATGCGTCGGCCTTCGGAAAATTCTTTCGACGCCAGACTGGACAAACCCCATTAGCCTATAAACAACAACGGCCCCTGTAATAAGACTAGATAATTGTGCAGCTTAAGATTTCTATATTATATTAAATCGATTGACGACTGTAGCCTCAGACTTGACTCAGAGCCTGGCTGGTACAACTCGATAAGCATGTCTTCATTGTCTCTAATAAACGTATAGCGGTCCCCACTTCCGTCAGGTACGGTGTTGAGAGTAAATGCTTGCTCAACTCCTTTAGCCTTTAACTCTACAAGAGTTTGGTCGAGGTCGTTCACATAAATCGCGAAATGGTTAATTCCTCCAAAGCTTAGGTTTGATTCAGCTTCTTTACGCCCATCCTCCATCGGCGTGGCTTTTTCTATTTGAAAGAACTCAAGCCTGATATTCCCACGTCCGATGAACGCTACGCTAGCTCCCGGAAAGCCAAAATCAGTTAACCTTCTAAATCCTAAATGTTTTACGTACCATGAAATTGTTGCTTCTAGGTCTCGAACTGTTATGCCCACATGGTGGAAAATGCTGAGATGGTCTGTTGCCGTTTGTACCTCTATAACATTTTCTGCGGATGAAGTGGGTAAGAAGGCTTCGATAATCTTGCTTGGATTGAAAAATTCACGGTAGTGTGCAATTTGCTCACCTCGCATGGTCAGCTGGGCAGTATATACCTGCTGATAAACTTTTCCTGTAGACTTTACTAAACCTCCGCCTTCAAATTCTACAAATATTATATCAGGATCAGATGTGGCCGAGAAAGTTAGATTCTTAAAATTCCAGTTGGAGGCTAGCGTGGCTATATTTGCCTGGTGTGCGGCTACGGCGTCGCGTCCTTCCAAACGGTTAGCAAAGGGAGCGGGTGCATATGGGAACTCATATATTACGTCATCTGTTATAAAACTGGAATATGCCTCTGTTGTCATATCTTTACTAGTAAATAACGTAAGATGAAGCTTAAATGCGCGTTCCGCACGACCCATGCCGTTGGTAGTGATGTCTATACACATGTAGTATATTAATTTATGGTTAAGTTTGAAAATCCTCCCCGATTGCTACCGCATGTTTAGTGTCTAGAATCGCACAGAAACTTGTATGTATTCGCAATCGGTAAAGCAAAGGTCGGCATGATTGCCCGCTCGCAATCAGTTCACTTGGCGGGTATTTTGGTTCAGAATACGTTTTTTTTAACCTATAACTTTAACAATGCTTAATGCATAAGTATATTATAGTTTTATATAAAAGTACAGAAGGTTAATGTCTGGATCGGCGAAAGAAATATTTGTACAGACTAGGATAGTGATCGCTTGTGTAGCAGTCAGCATTAATTAGTTAAATCGTACCGCAGAACTCAAGCTAAAATTTCTGTCTTAAAACCTCTGCCTATTACCGGCTGCGCTAAATGTTTGGTTAGAGCCTTGGGGAAGGAATTATGGACAGGAAAAATAGTTAATGCAGGAGTATAAGTTACATGCTATGGCGCTATAAAATTGTAAAATCACATAAGAGAAGCAGTGCCTATTGCTTTAGTTAAATCTGGCATCGAATGAAAGTATGTAAGTTTTAATTTTATAGCGCCAATAGCTGTTATTTAAATGTATGATAAATAATTAGAAAGGTTTTGCGTACACTACGTTTTCGAAATTCAATGAGTGTGATCAAGATTTCTTTGTTTTTCTTCATCGGTATTCATCTTGTTGACTCCAAACTTAGGGGCAATCCTAGATAAAATTTGAGCTATCTTTGATACTCCAATCACGATTTCATCATCACCATTAACCAATCTTTTAAAAACTTTTTGAGCAAAATCTTCAGGTGTCATTTTAGAATTTTTTATTCTACTGTTCATCTGAGTATCGACAATTGGCGGTATTATTTCTACAACACGTACAGAATTTCGAAGTTCAAACCGCAGTCCTTGGGTGATGACCCTTAATCCACTTTTGCTGGCACTATAGCCGGATGCCTGTGCAGAAGGAATAAAAACATAGCCGGTAGTTACATTTACAATAGTTGGATTTAATTGCTTTTGTATTATTGGTAGTAGTAGTTGAATAAGTGCTATTGGCGCAACAAGATTGGTAGCTATTTCAGCCTCTAAAATTGATATATAATTTTCTTGCCTAAAATCTGTAATATTAAAAATACCGGCATTGTTTATCAGGATGTTTAATTTAGGAAAGCGTTTTATAATCTCATCAACAATTACTTCTCTTCCTACTGGATCAGAAACGTCTGCAACGATCGTATTTAGCTTAGGGAATCTTTTTTGTGCTTCATCAAGAGTTGCCTTCGTTCTGCCGCAAACCACAACTTCATTGCCTTCTTTTAAAAATACCTGCGCAAGTGCCAAACCAATTCCAGTTGCTCCTCCAGTTATTAAAACTGTATTTCCACCTTTTTTCATAATAGTAGTATATAATTATTTGCAAAGCTACCGGATATACTATACTTTCGCAAGTAGTTACAATTTAGTATATTAATATACAAAAAGTTACTGTTTTGAAAATCAATGTTTAAGTTACAACAATAAATGAATAATAATTCAATTTGTCAAGTTGATCTTACCGGATTACACTTTATTTTGCAGGTTTTAGGCGGAAAATGGAAACTACATATCCTTACCGTTTTATATTTTAACAAAAAAAGATTCAAAGAATTAGAAAGAGAAATTCCAGGTATTTCACCTAAAATGTTAGTCAAGGAACTAAAAGATTTAGAATCAATTGGTATTATAAATCGTCAAACCTTTAATACCGTTCCGATTACTGTAGAGTACAGTTTGACGGAAGAAGGGCTAACATTAAAACCAGTGCTCGACCACATGAAGCTGTGGGCAATTGAGTTTAAGCAGAAAATGGGGAAGTAGATCTTGACAATACAACCTCGGGAGGTATAGCGATACCTGCGGAAGGACAGCTTGCTACGGCTATGTATAATGAAATCGATCCTTACTCTTCAGCAGCGATAAAGAGTCGTGACGCACTAGATAACAATCATTATTTTTCTGACATTATAGATAATAATACGAACTCTGCTGCCAAGTGGAGCATTAGAGGAGGAGACGGAGTGTATAGGTCATTGTACCAAATTAAAGGCACTTTAAGGGGTGCACCTGGAATTTTTGAATGGATGGTTGAAACTAATGGAATCTTAACTCATAGGGTATTTATACCTAATGGTAAAATCACAGGTATTCCGAATAAATGATATTAATATGATAACAATTAAGAGTAGCATAAAATTAAATTGGCAATTAGCCTACATAGGAATTATAAAAAATTGGATTTCCCCTAAACATGTCTTGACATTCATAGATACCGAAGAATTGAATAAATTGGATGAAAATACAATTGGCGATTTATATAGTTTAGAGGAAGGATCCAAAGATGAATTTGTGAAAATATTAGAGAAGATTACAAATATTACAGATACTCGATTTGCTGAGAATTTATATATATGGGGAATATTGTTTTTAAACGATATTAATACAAATCAAAAGACCACCTCAGAGAAGTTAAAGGAAATAGCTAACATTTGGGTTATGGTAGACTATCCGGAAAATTGGAAACCCTTTATTTATTACATGCCCCAAAAAGAAGATAAGCCGGTTGGAGGAGATTATTTGTACCAAAAATTTATAAATTTTCTTGAAGTTGAAAATCTTAAATTGAAACAAAAAGGACAAGTGATTCAATAATTGATTCTTTTCAATCTGTAAATGAATTATGCTAAGTTACATAGAATTTAAACTTTCAAAAGCCACCTTCGGGTGGTTTTTTAATTAATAAAAAATATTAACTAAGAAATAATATGATAACAAAGGATTTAACCAAGTGTATTGATAAAGGTATGAAGTTGATTGGTGCTAAGGTAGGAGTAGGAAGGCATTACCACATATACAGCTCGACATAGCTTCGCTACGGTCTTAAAACGCAGCGGCGCTAACATTGCTTTTATTAGCGAAAGTTTGGGCGACAACGAACTTAAAACTACTGAGAGCTATCTGGCAAGTTTTGAGAAAGAAGAGATACAGAAGAATGCTGGATTGCTGACAAAATTTAAACAAAAGAATATTACATATCTTATTAGAACATGGGAGCAAAACTTATTGGAACAGTAAAAAAGGAAAAAACTTTTCCGTTAAGAAGTTTTGGGAAAAAATTTGGGGAAATCCAAAGAACTATGAAATGTCATTATCGAAGAAATAGATTATCAAATTTTTATTTCCAAAATATGACAATGTTACTACATTCTGTACTGAATAAATTATCCCATAAACAAAACTCTTGAACCTAAAGATATCTCTATCGAACTAGGATGTAAAAAAATTGTGAACTATTTTGGACTTGACAAAGATGTAAGTATTAGCGTTATTACAGAAAATGGAAAAAAAATATAGAACGAGAAAAGAAATCTTCCAAAGATTTATTCTGTGAATGGATTTTAGGCTTAGATAAGCTACCAGGTTACTTCTACAGACTACTATATAATGACGTAAATAGGGACCTCATATATATCAGAGAGCTATTATATGGTACGAAAATCATTTATGTGTCCAGAAATATTTAAAGATGATGAAGTTTCTAGAATCCACGAAGACTGGGCAATAATAAATTTTTATAAAAAATGTGTAAATGAGAGAGTTAACATATTTAATTATCAACTATTTGGTTTAAAAAAGCAAGCACTTACCAATGCAAGAAGGACAAATTTTCTTCAGGATATTTTTTCAGTGCACGATTTGATATCTTTGCCACCAATGACGAAAGTGTAATAGAGGGCGTACGCAAAGCAGTGGATAAAATGGGTAGTGTAGACATACTTATTAATAATGCCCGAGTAGGGGCAGTAGGAATCCAGGAAGATATACCACCGATCACTGGAAGAAAGTGTTTGACGTTAATGTTTTTGGCGTACAGCGCATGACCCGGGCCGCGTTACCTTTTATGAAGCAGCAGGAGCGTGGCCTTTTAATGTTAATATTGAGCCTGAGCGCAACAAGCAGGTAAAAAAAAACTATATTTTAGCCGACGCGAGCTAAAAGAATGGATAAGTACTGGAAAGATTAAAATACCAAGTGATTTTATAGCAAAGGCAGAAAGCTATCTGAAGGATAATAAACGTAATGATGTCGCTAGCTAACAGAAAATAATATCATCTTGAAATGTTAAAAATTTAAATTTTACTCTCTAATTTCACTAAGAAATTAGCTTAAACGCGGTGTTATTTTTGTACCTCCACTGTACCCTCAAATTATAAAACACTTGTGAATAAAGGAGAATAACTTTCTGTATCGGTAAATAGCATAGCAAAACCTCATAAAATATCACTAATAAATATGCTAGTGTTGTAGCACTTTTCACAAAAGGAATGATTATTTCCTGACAAGGAATCTATAAATGGTTTGAGATGTGAAAGTGTCTTTAGGTTGTAACACCGTATTTGGAAAAGCTTTCGTATTAATGGAGTTTGGGTAATGTTGTGTCTCTAAACAAAATGCACCATTTTTTGTATAGGGAACGTCATCTCTTCCTATCACTTTTTCACTTAACCAATTTCCCGAGTAAAACACCACACCCGGCTCTGTGGTATAAACTTCTAGTTCTCTTCCGCTTAAAGGTTCGAAAGCCTTTGCTGCCAACGCTAATTTGCCCGTTTGGTTTCGCAAAGCGAAAGTTACATCATAGCCATTTGTGTACTGCTGCACTTTTACTATTTCCTTTCCCATTGTTTTAAATGATCTGAAATCAAAAGCAGTACCTTTTACATCGAGTATATTCCCAGTGGTCGCACTGCCGTCCCCGTATTCCAAGTAATGATCGGCCAACACAGTTAATTCTGTATTTAATATTTTGCTGTCTTGTCCGCCAGAAAGATTAAAGTACGTATGATTTGTCAATACAAGGGGTGTTGCTTTATCTGTATTTGCCTTATAATCGATAACCAGATCGTTATTATCCTTAAGTGTAAAAGTTACTCTAACTGATAAATTACCCGGGAAACCTTCTTCTCCATCATTACTAAAGTATGACATTTCGACTGCAGGCTCATTTTTTGAAATTTCCTTACCTTTCCAAACACGTTTATCAAAACCGTTTAATCCGCCATGAATGTCAGAAGACAGCGTGTATTCCTGTCCGTTTAGAGTGAATTTCTTATTCGAAATTCTATTAGCAACACGCCCTACGGTAGATCCCATTAAAGAGTTGTCCTTACCTGCATATTGAGAGAGTGAGTCAAAACCAAGTACGACGCTGCCTAATTTACCATTTTTATCTGGTGTTATAATATTCGTAATTGCTGCACCGTAAGTAATTAGCTCAACTTGCATCCCAGTTTTGTTCTGCAGCGTATATTGAAAAACATCCTGTCCCTGAATCTGTCCAATTAGCTTTCTGCCCAAATGAGATTTTTTAGCGGCGTTTATATTTTGAGAAAATGCATTTTCCGCACATAAACACGTCAATGATAAAAAGGATAGGGAAATAATTAACTTCAATTTACTCATGATACTATATTTGGTATATACCTGTAAAATTATTTTTTATCTGTAAAATTATAGTGATTTTCAAGATAGGCGAATCGTGCTAAAATCTCAAGCATACCGCCGTGTTCCACTAAATTATATACACCCTCATTTCCGGTAAACAATCCTTTTTCGTTTTTATTTTCTTTTAGGGTATTATCCAGACACTTCTTAAATCCAGATACGTATTTTAAATCTTTATTATGTTTTAAAAGATGTTGATACCCACGCAATAGCACTGCATTAAACCAATAACCATCTCTAAACTTATCTCCTGAATAGAAGTAAAGTAATGAACTGTCTGCTATTTTATTAGCTCTTTCTAAATACTTCTTATCGCCCGTGATTTCATATAAATAAACATTCGACTGAAGCATTGTCCCTGAATTATACGAAAACACATCTGGGCCAATACTACCATCTTTTACTTTTATATTATCATAAAATAAGCCTGAAGGCGTTTGTAGTTTCGCATACGTCCAGTTATATATCTTTAAAGCATTATCAAGATAAGCTTTGTCTTTTGTCGCATTGTACATTTTGAGTGCAACAATAATCCCAGGCCCATTTGAACATGTATTCTTCGTCTCAAAATCATTTTCTCTCCAGTACAATCCTCCCCCAAGTGCATTATCTGACGCTGTCATCATAAAGTCGTACATTGACTTTCCTAAATTAAAATATGCTTTATCGCCAGTCCTTTCGTAAATATCCAGACTTGTTATTCCAATCCATTGATTATCATCATAATATCGCTGTCCCTTACTTAGCTTTACAATGTACTCTCCATATCCGGGCTTAGGTGGAGCCGCATCGTAATACGGCTGCATACTTTTGAAAATGTTATTTACTAAAGCAGCTTCCTTATCTACTTTTTCAATTTCGTTTGTAGCCTCAAACATGGCGCAAAGTGCCCATAACCAACTATATTCTCTTTTATGCCCAAATTTTGTTTCTCTTTTTGCAGGATCTAAATCGACGAAATAATAACCGGAAACACTATCATGAAAATTACTTTCGATTGCAGTATGGAGGCTTTTCATTTCATTTTTATAGTATTTGCTTTTAGGATTGTCACCTCTTGTTGAGAGTGCAAAACTCGAAGACATTGTCGCTGTTAAAATGAGTACTATACTTTTACTTATCTTATTCATAATTTAAAAAATATTTTTATTAATCTATGTCAACCATTCTGATTGTCGACAATCGTAAATCCTGAAACAAATATACTAAATCGTTTTAGCATATAAAAGTTGATGTTTCTATTTAGATAGCTTTGACGTTACTTTTTAACAGTCTTTCAGGTCTAACTATTCTATTAGTGGGATTAGTTTCCCCGCCTGATTTGACTTTAAATGATATTACCAAACTTGTAAGTCCCACAGCAAGAGGTATCCAGATGAATATCTCGGTACAAATACGCAGATTTTTTTATAATAGGTGAGGAACTGTAGATTTAAATAAATTGATTAAATATACCGCGGTTATTAATATTATTGTATTTTTAAATTGCTCATTTTATAGAAATAAGGAAAGCACTGTAGTGTATGTCATATTTCATTTAAAATATTCAATATAGAAAACAGACAAATGAACAGACGATTATTTCTCGAAAATACAGGTAAATTTGGTATTGCTTTAGGTTTGGCCAAAATGGTTAATCCGTTAGATAAAATTTTCGAAAGCATGAAGGAGCCTCAATCTGAAAAAGATATTTTTTTTAAGTTATCACTTGCACAATGGTCGCTTCACAAGGCAATATGGAACAAGGCGTTAGACCCATTGGATTTTTCTAAGAAAGCAAGAGAACTGGGGTTTGATGGCGTAGAATACGTTAATCAACTTTATACTGTAGAGAAAAATAATCCTACTATATCTATCAACAGTCTGGTTACCGAGCTTAAAAAACGCAGTAGTGATAATGGCGTGGGTAATATACTAATAATGATTGATAACGAGGGCGAACTTGCAGCCGTTAGCAAAGCTGCCCGCGATGAGGCCATTGCCAACCATTCCCGTTGGGTAGATGCTGCCGCCGGTTTGGGATGCCATTCTATAAGGGTAAACTTATCGGGCAATGCAGCCGATACTTTTGATGTTTGGAAAGAAAAATCGGCAGATGGCTTGGGCAGGCTTGCGGAGTATGCCGCTAAAAGTAAAATAAATGTAATAGTAGAAAATCACGGCGGATTTTCATCCGATGCCGGCAAGCTTACAGCGGTTATCAAAACTATTAACCTCTCCAACTGCGGTACATTGCCTGATTTTGGTAATTTCTGTTTAAAGCGCGAGGGCGATAGATGTACAGAAGAATACGACAGGTATAAAGGTATAAAAGAACTGATGCCATTTGCCAAAGGTGTCAGCGCCAAATCCTACGATTTTGACACACAAGGTAATGAAATGACCATAGATTACGTAAAAGTCCTGCAAATAGTAAAAGAGGCGGGCTATAGAGGCAGGATAGGTATAGAATATGAAGGAAACAGCCTTAGCGAAGAAGATGGTATTATGGCTACACGAGCATTATTATTAAAAGCTGCAAGTAAATTAAAATAACTGAAGTTTAAAAGCGCGTACACTTATCTCAAGCAGTGTTTTTAAAGCTTTAATATGTGGGTTAGTGTGACACTAATAACTTATTCGGCTACAAGATGGCCCGTCTTGAGGCTGCATGATTAACTACATCTGCATAACATCCCTGGTTGATATCATACTTAGCTTATAAATGCATCTCTATAATTTCTCAGTTTATTAATTGACTTTCAAGCTTTCATCGATATAATAAACATCACTTTACAGTTACTTATTTGCAGCGCTGTATTCATCTTCTGAAACAGGTTGCAGCCAATCTACCTGATTGTCACCCTCATAATTTGTTATAGCAACATGTGTCATCCCGCTGGCAGAAGATGCACCATGCCAATGTTCTATATTTTCGGGAATATTTATTACGTCACCTTTTTTAATCTGTTTGGCCGGCTTACCTTTTTCCTGATATAATCCCTGTCCGTCAATTACAATTAACACTTGTCCTTTAGGGTGTGTGTGCCAGTTAGTTCTGGCATTCACCTCAAATGATACGCTTCCGGCAGAGAAGTTGTTATTTTTGTCTTTGCCTACCAGGGGATGTAAAAAGGCATTTCCTGTAAACCAATCACTTGATAACCTTTCGCCTTTAGGAAAAATTTCTATATTACTCATTGTATGATTTCTTTATACCACAGGCTAATGATAATATTGCCGTAGCTGTTATTAAAATATTTTTTATTCTTTTACCAGTTATGTTTATAGTTACTTAAATTCAAATTCTGGCTACATTGATCTAAATTGTGTGGCCGGCCTATATAGAACATAGCAAATTTATATTGACCTGATTATTCTGGCGGGAATACCTCCTACAATTGTATTATCGGGTACGTTCTTGCTAACAACAGCTCCGGCAGCCACCACAGAATTCTCTCCTACAGTCACCCCTGCAAGTATTGTAGCGTTAGCCCCAATCCACGCATTTTTTTTAATAACGATACGGTTAGATATTGTTGCCCTTCTTTGTGCCGGATCTATTGGGTGATTTGTCGTAATAAGGTTCACCTTCGGGCCAATAAGCACATTATCTTCCAATAAAATGCCGCCCCTGTCCATAAAAGTACAGGCGTGATTTACAAACACATTCTTTCCTATGCTAATATTCTCTCCAAAATCGGTGTAAAATGGAGGTATCAGAAAAAATGTCTCGTCGACTTCATTACCAATTAGTTCACTAAAAATTTTATTTATTTCTTTCGTATCATCGGTCACTAATGTATTGAGTTTGGCAGTGGTTCGCATCGCTTTTTTATTTACCTCGAACAATGAAGGATACTCCGGGTCGTCAAGAGGGATTGTATGCCCGTTTCTGTCTCTATAGAAAATACTGCTGGATGTTTCATTTGTCATTATGTCCGTTTTACATTAGTATTATGCAAAGTTAGCAGGGATCGATATTGTTCAATAGAAAGAATCAAACCAATAGTTAATAAAATCAAACTATAGCCCTGTAAGCAGTTGGGCTTGTCCCCGTTATTTTTTTAAAAAAGTTATTAAAGTAAGAGGGGTACTCAAACCCTAATGAATAAGCAACATCTGCAATATTCCAGTAAGTATGCTGCAGCAGTGCTTTTGCCTCGGCAGCAATACGTTCTGAAATTAATGTCCCGGTTGATTTGCCTGTAACTGCCTTTACGGAGCGGTTTAAATAATTAACATGTATAGAAAGTGCAGAGGCGTAATCGTGAGGACTCCTTAAGTTTATAGAAGTATGAACATCATAAATAGGAAACTGACGTTCAAGCAACTCAAGAAAAACAGCAGTAATTCGGGAATAGGCGTTTGCGGTACTTGTGTAATTTTGCGAAGGCTTCATCTTTAGTGCCTCGTGGATTATTAATTGCATGTAGTTTCTTATTACCTCATCTTTATGCGCATAGGTGCTATCCTGTTCTTCTATCATTTTTGCAAATAAGGAACTTATTATTTTATCCTGCGCTTCGGTTAATATAAGAATGGGGGTACCATCTACCTTAAATAATGATGATTGCAGCAGCGAATCAGCGCGATCACTTACTTTAAAGAAATCTTCTGAGAATAAGCAGGCATTACCGCTAAAAATGGGGGAGACCGTTTCCCAGGCGTAAGGAATATGCGGGTTTCCAAAAAACAAAACAGTCTCATTTGTCTTAAAGGTGCGGTCGGCATAATGGATCATATTTTCGCCACGGTTAAGGCAAATTTTATAAAAATCTTTACGGTTGTAATTACGAATTACGTAGCTGGAACTCTCAAATGAATATGCATTAAAACCTTTAAGCTTAAGCTCTAAATTGAAATCTGAATTTTGTTTATTTCTACACTATCCATAGCCATAGTGCCAAGTTAAGCAAATCAAATCATTTGACATGCTCGTTCATCTTTGATATATAGCAAATTTAGTAACTTCAACTATTACTTCCATGTGCAGACTGGTAGGCAGCCACCGCAATTTTTAAGCTTTCATAAGCATCTTCCAATGTAATTTTTAGTTTGTGGTCTGGATTTTCAATTTTTTCGATCACATCGGCTAAAATATTTTGTACACATGCGCCATACACATCAGATTTTGACTTTGAGATGCCGAATGTACCTGAGACCATTTCATCAACCTTATATTCCAAACCCCCACAGCATAAAATCTTTTCAGGATTCTCAGATAAATCGCCCCAGCCCTCAGGTCGGGAAAAATCCTTAAGTTCTGTTATATGTGTTGATTTATCAATTTTTAATCCGGGAAGTAAATTTAGCTGATCCTGGCGAGGTTTGTCTAAAAGCGCTTGGAAACGCCCCGTCATAGGTACCCACCCTTCAACTTCAATTCTTGCAAGGTCGTAGGTAAGTCGAATAGTAGTTTGCTCAAAAAAACCCGGTCCCGAAAACATATGGTAATGATTTGCTATCAGGCCATCGCTATAAGAAACCGTTGCAGCCACCTGATCTTCCTGCTGCTCATTTCTGTTATGTGTAGCTCCTGTAACCTTCACTATTTTTTGGTTAGTCAGCCCATTTATAATATCAAAAAAGTGTACGGCATGTTCTACAAGTATCCCGCCGGAAACAGCCTTATCCCAAAACCAATGTTCGGCAGATAACGATTCATCCTGCGCGTAGTTACTGACTACCGCATGTCTTAACTTGCCAAATGTTTCGTCTTTGCTTAATTGAATAAGTGTGTCTACAATTGGATCATATCGTAGCATATGATTTACGGTTATGACTTTACCTGTCTCTTGTTGAGTTCGAAGTATTTCTTCGGCACCATCAAGATTAATTGCAACAGGCTTTTCAAGAAGTACATGCTTGTTATTACGCATAGCTTCACAAGCCATCTCTACGTGGAGTGATGGTGGAGTAGCTATGCTGACTATATCTATTGTATCATCTTTAAGAAGTTCCTTCCATCTGTCGTAATGGGTTATTGTCTGGGTTTCAACGTCTTTTGCACTTCCGCCGGAATAGGCTACAACATTAACCTTTTCCATCTGGTTCCACCAGTGGTGTAAAAATTTGCCAAAGCCCCCGTAACCAATTATTCCAATGTTATATGTTTTCATCTTGCTGGATTATTAAAATTAACTTCCATTAAAATTAAAGTACATTTATTGTCATATCTATCTGTTTAGTATATCATTAACCAAGATTAACACTTTTTAATATTGTAAATCTATGGAAGATAATTGCAGATAAGTTATATGTAACCAAAAGGTATTTACAAATTATGATTTTTAAAAAAAAATAAAAATGTGTTAAAGAATAAAAGGCTCCTGCTAATAACGGCTAACTTTATTATTAATTAATGTAACACAGGCCTAACATTCATGCGACATAACCTTTGAAGTATCATAGAAGTAAACAATAAGGCATTATATCTAAAGTCCAGATGCATAATATCAAAGGATTGCTGTAAGGCAATCCTTTGATATTTAAAAAGTAGTAAATAAGATGGAAAAGGAAGCATTACAAGCTAAAGGTGAGAAAAAGCAATTAAAGAAAGAAAAGGAACGGGTTGCTACAAACTTATTGCCGTGGGTAACTGCTGTTGCGATGTTTATACAATCGTTAGACGGGACGATACTGAATACATCTCTTCCATCCATAGCACGCGACATGGACTATTCGCCTACAGCTATGCATTCGGTTATTGTAACTTATGCGCTTACCCTTGCTTTATTCATTCCACTATCAGGTTGGCTAGCCGATAAATTTGGTACAAGAACCATGTTTATAATAGCTGTAGCCTTATTTGTTTCAGGCTCGTTGTGTTGCGCTTTATCTGTCGACTTAATGACTTTTAATCTGTCCCGAATTTTGCAGGCCATTGGCGCATCTATGATGGTACCTATTGCCCGCCTGGCTATATTATATCAATATCCAAAAAACCAGCTTTTAAAGACAATGAATTTTATAACAGTCTTTGGCTTATTGGGAATGGTTGTGGGTCCCAGCCTTGGGGGCTTCCTTTCAGATAACTTTTCCTGGCATTGGATATTTCTGGTTAATGTCCCTATCGGCATCATCGGGATACTTCTTGCTAAGAGGGTGATGCCAAATTTTAAAAAGGCAGTAGGGCGTTTTGATTTTAGAGGACTGGTATATTTCAGCCTTGCCTTGATAGCAATAACTATGGTATTAGAGTTAATAAGTAAAGGCCTTACGCATTGGGTAGCAATATTAGCGGCGCTCTTGCTTTTTAACCTACTCGCAATGTTTTACTATATACATTATAAAAAAACCGAAAAGCCAATCATCGATCTTCGGCTACTCAATATTAAGACGCTAAAAATAGGCCTCACAGGAAGTTTAATTACACGATTAGGTATAGGCGGGCTTCCGTTGCTGTTGCCTTTAATGTTACAAACCGGTTTTGGCTATTCCGCTTCGGTTGCGGGTTTACTCTTGCTGCCATCGGCACTTGCTAATGTTGCTATTAAACCGTTTATGGTGCGTATTATTAAAGCGTTGGGATATCGTACCGTTCTCATTGGTAACACCATTTTATTAGGCGCTGTACTCGTAATACTGGGTTTCGTTGAAAGAGAAACACCCATAGGATATTATATACTTTTGATGGTTTTTTATGGTTTTTTTACATCCATACAAATGTCGGCAATGAATACAATAACTCTTGTAGACCTCGACGAGAACACGAAGAGCGGTGGCAATACAATGCTGGTAATCATGCAGCAATTATCGGTTAGTTTTGGAGTTTCTGTAGCAAGCCTTGTGCTATCTTTCTTTCAGTCCGAAGCATTCGAAATGAATAAAACACAGCCATTTCATTACACATTTATAATTCTGGCTGTATTTACAATTTTATCGAGCCTGACTTTTAGAAAGCTGAGTAAAACGGACGGCAATGGATTTGTTTAGAAAAGTAAATCTATAAAACGCGTTATAGCCTAACAATTTATATAGGGTTCGCAAGATAAATATTTTAAATCGTGTTTGAAAATATAGATGCTACATAGTTTCAATTATAAAATTTGTGGGCAGAGGTGTGTAGATAGAATCAAGGAATTAGATAAATAAAAAAACCTTCAAATACCGAAGTATTCAAAGGCTTATGTTCTTTAGAAGTTTAGTCGTAAACTTCAGATGGCGGAGAAAGAGGAGCTTCTTAACTTTGAAAAACACCAGTAAATAGGGGCTTTCACAACACTATATCATAGCAGGTACACCTATAGGGCAACTTGCAAAGTTGTTACTTTTTTATGTTACAAATATAAGATTTTCGAAAGATTTATTATGAGTTTAAATCACTTACTTTGTACTTTTGATAACAAAGTTGTGAATTTCAAAATTGTATTTATAGTAGATGATATATAAGCAGTTTGTATTGCGCGGAGGGGTTCGAGCATATTCAAAACCCTAGTCAATGCTATGTTTTTAGAATTTCATAAAGCATAACTGCCATGAAATTGCCAAGATTTAAGTAAACCTTCAGTTTGCATTTCGCGCGACAACTGATTTAACTGAATTATATAAACTCTTGTGATAAGCAAATATGCTCATTTAAACTAAATCATTTTTGGTTTTACAAAAGTAATCACTTTGATTTATATGGTATTATTAGTACGGTCAGCTTTACCACTTAAATCTATTAAAATTTCCTTTAGCTTCGATATAAATCTATACTGACTGTAATTATATTTTGTATCGCCTAAGTTTAATAGCATATACTGACAAAGAAGTAAAGAAGCAAACAAGCGCTATGCCTGACTATAGATTCCCAAGCCAAGTTGCTATTGTAGCCAGTAAATCCTCAAAAGGTGGTTGGTTTTTATAATACAAAGCAGCCGTTGCTTTATATCGTTCTATAAAGCGTGACCTCAATTTTCGATCCTCCAACTGGAAAGCCTGGTTTTCTGCAATGGAAATTGCATAATCTTTTGGAGGGAAACGCGCTACCTTGTGCGATTCATATTCTTCTGTCCCGATAAACTGCTGAACCAAAGGGTGACCAAGCAGGTTGTACACATCATAATACTGGCGCATCAGGTTTTGCTTTTCCTCGCCGCTTTCCTGTTCCTGACGGAATTTTGTGGCAATGGTCTGGAGCTTTTCAACGAATGTATAACCGGGATGGTAGCAAGCGATGTCGATCGCGATATTGTTTATAACGTGGACGCCTTGTTGTACGGCTTTGTCATAAGCCCACGAGGAAATGGTCAAGGCATTGTTCGGGGTGACCGTATCAAAGCCTATTTCAAGCAGGATACCTTCTTTTACCCCCTCGACAGCATCAGTTGTCGTATCGTAATATAGCCTGATGCCCCCGCTATTATAGGTTTTTGGATTGTCGAAAGCATGATCCCTTTTTACCTCTGTGATGCCATCGATATTTATTTCCTTCGCCAACTGGTCGTAAAAATCTGCTTTCGCTTGGATATTTTTCGGATTGGTGTTTTTCGGATTCGGGTTTATACCCAATGCTTCTGGCGGTGTTATATGTATGTCGATGTCTTCTGAAAAGCGGTGAATGATATTGTATCCTTTTGATAAAGAAGTACCACCTTTTAATTCGAATTGATAACCCTGCTTTTTCAAGCCATACAATGACTGCATGATCCAGTAATCTTTTTCGACCAAGCCGGGATCAATGCCTAATTCGGCACCGACGATACGCAATAGCGAGGGAAAGTCTTTATGTTTGTGGAGGTAATTAGGCATACTGCAACGACATTACCGATTCGAGCATTTTTTTTGTCCTGACGCTGCCATATTCTTTCAAAGAAGACAACAATTTCCTTTTATCCATGCTACCAGCTTTAGACTTCACTTTTTCCAACACTAACTTTGGATCTTCGGCTAAGTTATCGAGATTATTCAAGAGGTCAATCAAAAGAAACTCAGGTGTGGCCTTGCGAGGAAAATGCGGCTTTACGCGGAAAGAAAAAGTCATTCCACCGAGTGTGAAATCGCCATGGCGCTTGTGATTGTATACAATTTTTTTATTGTAAAGTTGTGTCGTACCCACGCCAAGTGCATTATAAGCATTTGGTGAAGTTACCAGGAAGCGGTCGTCTTTCAGGAAGCCTCGAACCAATACTTCTTCAGTAGGTGGTGTTTTACCGAAAACGGTCTTTTCAGGATAATGATACAGACCATGAGATAGCTTTTGCAGCGTGCCTTCGTTAACCAATGCATGAAGATGGCGGTCAACGGAGTTTGACCAGTTGGCCAATTCAGCCCGGCGGTAAACCTGTCCACGTTTTAAATGCTTTTTTAATTGCTGTAACTTATCCATAATGCAAAGTTATGGAAATAAGATCTGAATGCATGCATATTTATTGAAAATTCATGCAAAATATCATATGAAATGTCTGTATATCAGAGATTAAATATGAATTAATAGTTGGTATTGGAATATCCGGCAATAAGAAAGCCTCTATTTACAAAACCTAATAGCAACTCAATTTAAGTGAAGATACTTTACAGAAATGCGCATTTGTAAACTTGGTGTTCGACAGCAATTTATACCACGAAAAGGGTATCTATTGAACACCGAGGGTGCTCGACCTGTTGTCGCATAATGCCAGTAAAATGTAGGAAGAGGTAACTCATATATCAAAAAAGAGAGATGAACTTTTTAATATCCCTCACAGGGCGGATGAGGGGTTCGAACTTTTGCATATAAGCCCACGTCATTGCTATGTTTTCTAAAGTTCGTTTTGGCTGTGCCACGAACTTTCTACACTATTTTTAAATCTTCTTTAAACCTGCTTTTTTTACAGAGCAATAATTACATTACAAATATACTAATTTGCGAGACTATTATCTTCTGAGCAATCATTATAATTGCTTTACTTTTTAGTTGATTACACAACGAAATATTCCGTTCAAAATTTACTTATAAATTAATATTGTTACTTCGATGAGTTGGTCTGATATTGATAACTATGATCAGTAGAATCGAGAATCATTGAAAAATACCTAATAATAGGTATTTCATAAATCAAAATACGAATCTATATTTAAAGTTGATAAAATTTTACCAACATAAATGGTATTTTTACTAAATACCAAAATTGTTGACGTGAGTATAATTTTATAAAAGCAATTTACTTTTAATCCTGTAACAAATGAGAAAAGCAAATAATCAAATCATTTTTTCTGCATCTGACTTATCTAATCATGTTCATTGCAAGCACTTAAGTAATCTTAATTATGATGTCGTTCAAGGTTTAAAAGAAAAACCAATTAGCAATAGTAAGGTTTTAGATGTTTTAAGAGAAAGAGGAATCGATTTTGAAAATTCTTTTTTAATTGAATTAGAATCTGAAGGACTTTCAATAGTTAAAATAGACCAAGAAGAGGCAAATGCTAAGCAAAAGACTATTGAAGCTATGCATCAAGGAGCTGATTACATCTATCAAGCACGATTAAGCAATAATAAATGGCAAGGATGGGCTGATTTTTTAGTAAAAGTAAATCACCCAAGCGATTTAGGTGACTGGTCTTATGAAGTAATTGACACTAAACTTTCAACAGAAACAAGAGCTGGAACAATACTACAAATAGCTCTTTATTCTGAAATTATAGCAGAAATTCAAGGAATTTTTCCTGAAAATATGCGTGTAAGAACACCCGAAAGTGAAATTTTTTATCGTATAAATGATTACATATTTTATTTACGGTTAATTAAAAAACGATTAGAAACTGCTATTTCAACACCCGTGGAAAATTATCCAGAACCGTGTTCTCATTGTGATATTTGTAATTGGTGGGAACATTGTAATGGCATTAGAAGAAAAGATGACCATTTGAGTTTCATAGCTGGAATAGGTACTTCTCAAATTAAAGAGTTAAAGTTACATGAAATAGGGACACTTCAAGCAATGTCAGAAATGCCTTTGCCAATCCCTTTTAAGCCTAATAAAGGTTCAAAAGAAACTTTTACGAAATTAAGAGAACAAGCTAGGGTGCAAAATGAAACTAGAACCTTAAAAAAACCGATTTATGAAGCTATAGAATTAAAGGAAACTACTGGTTTTTTTAATTTACCTAAACCAACTGATGGAGATATTTATTTAGATTTCGAAGGTGATCCATTAGTAGAACCATCAGGACTAGAGTATTTATTTGGCTGGGTTTTTCAAGGAAAATATCATTGCATTTGGGTTAACAATATGGAAGAAGAAAAAGCTGCACTTGAGCAGTTTATTAATTTTATTTTTGATAAAAAAAGAGATTTTCCAACTTTACATGTTTATCATTTCGCACCTTATGAAATTATAGCTTTGAAGCGAATGATGGGTAAATATGCAACAAGGGAAAATGAAATTGATATTTTATTACGAACCAATTGTTTTGTTGATTTACATAGAATTTTAAAACAATCCATTAGAGCTGGAGTTGAAAGATATTCATTAAAGGATTTAGAAAAATATCATGGATTCGTTAGAGAAATGGATTTACGAACCTTATCTAAATTTAAAGCTGATTTTGAATTTTTATTGGAAAGTAAAAAATTTGAATTGATTACTGAAGAAATGAAACAAGCCATTCAGCTTTATAATCAAGATGATTGCTTTTCTACATTTCATTTGAATCAATGGTTAGAAAAGGAAAGAGCATTATTGATATCAAAGGGAAATGATATACCAAGGCCAATATCAAATGATGTTGAAGAACCTGAACATGTTACTGCTCATTTGAAGCGCATCACGCCTATTTATGAAGCTTTGATGCATGAAATTCCACTCGATGTAACTGAACGCACCAAAGAACAACAAGCAAGATTTATTTTGGCTAATATGCTGGATTGGTATAGAAGAGAACAAAAATCATTTTGGTGGGAGTATTATAGAATTATGGAATTAGAACCTGATGAGTTATTAGATGAAAAAACCACTATAACTTACTTACAATTTACAGGTGAAAGCATTCCTGACAAGAGAAGTTTTGTAGATACGTATAGATTTCCTAGTCAAGAAAGTGAACTTAAACCGGGAAATCAAATAAAAAACGAGAATGGTGGAAATGCAGGGGAAATTATTGAAATTGATGAATTAAATGGTATTATTAGGCTTAAGAAAGGACCAAGTATCAAAGATACTCATCCATTTACCATAATCAAATTTGAGCAATTCAGTACCAAAGATAAAGAGGAAAATTTAATTCGTTTTGCAGAATGGGTTGTTGCTAATGGATTTAAAAATGAGCTACCTAACTACAAAGTTACTCGCGATTTATTATTAAATGAACTGCCTAAACTTTCACAACCTCTAATTGATACAGCTGTTTTATTGGATAAAAGTATTGATTGGGCTACTAAATTAGATTCTAGTTACCTACCTATACAAGGACCTCCCGGAGCAGGAAAAAGCTATACAGCTAGTCATATGATTCTTGATTTGATTAAAAAAGGTAAACGAATTGGAATTACAGCACTTAGTCACAAGGTTATAGTCAATTTACTTGAAAAAGTAAAACAGTTATCTGACAAAGAAACTTTTGATTTGAAGATAATTTATAAAGGTTCCGCAATAATTGAAGAAGATTATCCATGGGATACTGCCAAAAACTTAGATGCAATTGTAGCTAATCTTCAAAATTTCCATCTTATAGCAGGGACTAGTTTTATGTGGTGCAATGAAAAATTGAAAGATACTTTAGATTATTTATTTATCGATGAAGCCGGGCAATTTTCTTTGATTGATACTTTAGTAGTATCACATGCTAGTAAAAATATTATTTTATTAGGTGATCATCAACAATTAAAACAACCGATAAAAGGTGTTCATCCAGAAGGAACGGAAGTTTCAGCATTGGAACATTTACTAGAAGGAATGAAAACAATTCTGGTTGAGAAAGGGATATTTCTTGCAAATACTTGGAGAATGCACCCTGATATTTGTATATATGATTCCGAAATGTTTTATGAATCGAGATTACATTCTGTACCAGGACTAGAAAATCAAAGAATTGAAGGAAATACACAATTCATTGGGTCAGGTTTATTTTATAAAGCTGTTGGACATGAAGGTAATACCAATTTATCACTAGAAGAAATTAGTGAAGTTGAAAAAATTGTAAATGAACTAACAAAAGGCGATGTATATTGCTATGATGAAAATAATGATAAACATGTTTTAAGACCTGCAGACATTAAAATCATAACCCCTTATAATAGCAATGTATTTGAGATGCAAAAGCGTATTCCTAATGTATCTATTGGTACTGTAGATAAATTTCAAGGTCAAGAAGCACCAGTTGTTATTTATAGTTTAGCAAGTTCATCCCCAGAAGATGCTCCACGAGGCATGGAATTTTTATACAATCCAAATAGGTTGAATGTTGCCGTTTCTAGGGCTAGAGCTATTTTTATTATGGTAGGGAATACGAGAATATTTGAACCTGATTGTAAATCACCAGAACACATTAAATTGGCTAATCCTTTTTGTAGATTTATTGAGCTAGTACAAATTTAAAACTTACTTTAAAGAATTATCCTATCTTTTGAATGGATTTTAAAATAATTATTTAATAGCTTTACAAAGCCCGAACAAATTATATTTTCTTCTAAGATGATAAATGATTTCCCTCAATTGTATTTTGATAACGCGTCTACTACAAAAACAGAAAAAGCAGTACTGGATGCGATGCTACCTTACTTCACTGAGATATTTGGAAATGCGTCAAGCAATCATGAGTTCGGTAAAAAATCAAAGCTAGCAATTGAAAAAGCAAGAGAACAAGTTGCCGCTTTACTAAACGGTTCAAAATCAGACATCATATTTACATCCGGAGCTACTGAATCCATTAATATGGCATTAAAGGGAGTCGTAGAATCTAATTTTGAAAAAGAGAATCATATTATAACCGTAAAGACTGAACACAAAGCTACTTTAGACACCTGCGAATATTTGGAAGAAAGAGGTGTTTCAGTTACTTATCTTGAGGTTGACCTTAATGGCTTGATTTCTTTAGAAAAACTTAAAGAAGCTATTAGGCCGGAGACTCTTTTAATCTCTATAATGTATGTAAATAATGAGACCGGAGTTGTACAGCCTATAAGTGAGATTGGCACTATTGCAAAAGAATACAATATCCCATTCTTTTGCGATTCTACCCAAGCTATTGGGAAAATCAAAATGGATGTAGAAAGTGACAATATTGATATGTTATGTTTTAGTGCGCACAAATTAAATGGCCCAAAAGGGGTTGGTATTTTGTACAAGAAGAAAGCAATAAAACTTACACCTCTATTACATGGTGGAGGTCAAGAAAATGGATTGCGTGCCGGTACATATAATACACCTTTGATTGTCGGTTTAGGTAAGGCCTGTGAAATTACCAAAAGAAATTTTGAAGCAAACGAACAGATAATAGCCAACCTAAACAAATATTTATTAGCGAAATTAAATGAAATTGATAATGTAGTTATAATTGGTGATCCTGAATTTAGAGTTAAGAATATTATCGATGTCTTGATTCCCGGTCTAGAAGCTAATGTTTTTATTGCAAAATCAAGAGATATAGCGTTGAGCAACGGTTCTGCTTGCACCTCACAATTGATTCAAAGTTCGCATGTGCTTAAAGCAATGGGTTTAACAGATCAACAATGTAATCAATGTGTAAGAATATCAATAAGTGTTGACAGTAGTAAAAATCAAATTGATCGATTAATAAGCGCGATTAAAGGGGAGTTAACATTAAACTAATATGCTAAAAGAAGTTAGTTGGTCAGAAGATAGAGATTACAAGTCCGGTAGTTCAGACGAACCGCTACAGTTTTATTTAGATGCCCTATGTAATAGCAAAAGTTTCGATTTATTACTAGGATATTTTAGTTCTGCGGCTATAAATATTTTATCATTAGGCTTTGCGAAATTTATTTATTCAGGTGGAAAAATGAGGGCTGTAATAAATAACATTCTCTCTGAAGAAGATAAAAAAGCAGTAGAAAAAGGTCAAAACAAAAATTACATTTCAACGCTTTACAATTTTAACAATATTACAGAATTAAAAAATTCACTAGATGAATATGGGAGACACTTTTTTGAATGTTTTGCTTGGCTAATTGCAAATGGTAGGATTGAAATCAAAATCATTAAACCAAAAAACAAAAGAGGAATTTCGCATTATAAATCAGGTGTTTTTTCAGACGGCTTTAATACAATCAGTTACAAATCGTCTTGTAATTTCACCTATTACGGATTCTTAGAAAATCTAGAAGAATTAGAATGCACATTGTCATGGGAAGATGATAAATCGAACCGAAAAATCAAAAAATATCGAAGGGATTTCGAGGAGGTTTTTAACGGTAACTCTGAAAATGTTGACTACTTAAACATTACGGAGGTAGAAACAGCTATTAAAAATGAATTTGGTGACAAAACAATAAATGAGCTTTTAATTCAGGAAAAAGAGCTTTTAGATAAAAAAGTACATAGCTTGAAAAACACAAAAATTCAAGCGTCCTTGATAAAGGCAATCAATCTTATTGAAGAAATTGAAAAAGAACCAAAGTTTCCCTACACTAAAGGACCACGGGATTATCAAATAGAAGCTTATCAAAATTGGGTTAATAATGAATATAAAGGTCTTTTCGCCATGGCCACGGGGACAGGTAAAACTTTGACCTCTTTGAATTTTATTCTGCAAGAATATAAAAAGAATAATTATTATAAATTTATTGTCCTTGTACCAACAACAGCACTAGCAAAACAGTGGGTTGAGGAAGCGAATTTAAAGTTTAATTATCAGAATATCATTTTATGTTGTAGTGAGAATTCTTACTGGAAAGATGAACTCTCTCAAGCGGGTAAGAGTGTATTGTTTGGTCGCCAAATTAACTATGGTATAATTACAACGTATGCTAGTTTTAAAGGAGTAAGATTTCAAACTATTTTAAAAGAATTCTTTCAGAATGATTTTGATAATATGACGCTTATTGCAGATGAAGCACATAACTTTGGATCATCGGGTTTTCTAAAAGTCATTCCAAATTTTATATCAAAAAGGATTGGTTTATCTGCTACTCCCGAAAGACAATTTGATGAAGAAGGTAATAGATTATTAAATGAATATTTCTCGTGTGCAGATGAACAATATACTTTCGAGTATAACATGAAGACGGCTATTGAGAATGAAATTTTGTGTAGATATTTTTATTATCCTGTGATTGTAAATTTAGAAATTGACGAACAAGAAAGATACTTAAAGATTTCAAAGGAGTTACTGAAATATATCGATCCTGAAACTGGAAAATATCGTGATTCTGATTATGTTAATAATTTACTGATTAAACGAAAAAACATTATTCACAAGGCTAAAAATAAACTCAACGCTCTTTTATCAATTATCAATAAAATTGGAAAAGAGAATTTTAAAAAAGCTTTTATTTATGTACCCGAAGGAATTGAATTTAATGTTTCCGAAAATGAATCTATCCCAGAAGAGATTGAAAACGATACCAGTAAATTGATTGATAATTACCTTATAGAAATCTTTGAACAATTCCAGTTGAAGATGGCAAAATTTACAGGAGAAACCAAAAATAGAGACCAAATTCTAAATCAATTTAAGGAAGGTAAATTAGATGCTCTTTTAGCGATGAAATGTCTTGATGAAGGTGTTGATGTACCTCAGACTCAATATGCAATATTTTGCTCGTCTACGGGCAATCCACGTCAATATATACAAAGGCGTGGCCGGGTATTGAGAATGCATAAAGAAAAAAAGTATGCTATAATTTATGATTTAATAGTGAAACCAGCAGTTGAACATACTAATGTCGATGAATCTTTATCAAAAATGGAAAAAAATATTTTCCTTTCAGAATTGAGAAGATTGGTAAACTTTGCTGTATTAAGTGAAAATAAAGACGAATCATTACGAGAGCTAGAAGCACTGTGTTATGATTTAGATATAGATATCTACAAATTAGCCAATAACGAATTAAACAATTACAAACAAAATGAAATCTTTAAATGATTCTTTACGAGATGAGTTCGATGAAATACTTCAGAAAGAAGAGTATAAACAAGTCATAGAAGATAAAAATTTAGATATTAATGTATTAAAGAAAGCATTTGATACTTTATTAAAATATAAATCAGATTCTAGTATGATTGATAAATCAAAAACTGAATTTGAAAATTTTTTAATTAATTATTTTAAATCACAGAAAAATGATAATCAATAGAGTAGAGATAAACAACTTCTTCTGTTATGTAGAAGAGAATGTTTTTGATTTTGAACGTGGTTTAAATATTGTTTCAGCGAAAAACTCTGGAGGCAAATCACATTTATTTAATGCGTTTCATTGGACATTCTTTAACCACATATACGTAGATAAAGAAGCTGATACAACCAAAAAAGAATGGAAAATTGCCTCTAAAGCGAATGTATTGCCTGACTATATAATTCAAAAAACTGAGGAGAGTGAAACTATTAAAGCTTCAGTTAAAATTACTCTTACGGCCGAATATCACGAAAACGAAGAAGCCAAAGATAATTTAGTAGAATATCATTTTGATAAAGAAATTATCTACAGAAAAGTGGATAATGAAATAATCCCAACTTCATTACCTGAATTATCTATTTGGTATGTTAAAGATGGTGAAACTTTTTTCCTGGCCAAAGGCGAGCATAATTGGTTCATAGACAGAATATTTCCTGTTAGCATTAGGAAATTTATGTGGTTTCAAGGGGAGACTGTAGATGAATTATACGATTTTAGTAACCCTTCAACGTTGAAATATGCAATCAATGAAATTTCATACTTTCCTATCTATGAAAACTTAGTGAATATAACTAAGAAGTCAGTAGACAGCATTGGCGATAAAATAGATAAGGAGGTGAAAAAGACCAAAAAATTATCTGACGAGCAACAAAAAGTATTAGGCTCAATAGAGCTCGCTCGTAAAAAAATTGACGTTTTAACAGATAAAAGGATTGAAGCTTCAAGCGAATTGGAGGATATTAAAGAATCTATTTTTAAAGAAGAAGAAAAATTGAAGGGATTTGACAAATATTCTGATCTAAAAACTAAGCTTACTAAGTATGAATATGATCTCAAATCTATTAATGATAAAATAGAAGCTTTATCTCATTTAGGAAAGGAAAAATTCATTTCTAAATGGATGTTGAACAAATGTGATAATTTAATTAAAGATTCGAAAGAGAATATTGATCTATTAGTAGCAGAAGTAAAAAGTCAACAGAAAAATGAAAATCCAGTACCTATAACTCTACCAGGTCCAGAATATGTTCAGAAAATGTTGGAAGACCATATGTGTTATATTTGTGAGCGTGAGGTGGAAGAAAATACACCAGCTTATAGTGCGTTAGAATCACGAATGGAGGATTTTAGAAATAATCAAATTCAAAAGATACTTTCTGATAATTTAACCGAATTAAATAGAGCTAAACGCAATTTATTAAATGAGTTACCGGATATTACTGAGGAAGTAACTAAAAATGATGCTGAGATCGACAAGCTTATTAATCAAAGAAAAAAAACAATTGTACTTAGAGATAATTTATATACTAATGCCGGCATTAATAATCCAACAGAAATATCTTTAGGATCTGAAAGTGCTGAAAAAATTCTAAATAAAATTAGAAGTCTAAATTCTAGTAAAACAAATATTGAAAGAAGATTACAAAGTTATGATTCTGATAAAATTTATGAAGAAAAAAGCCTTGAAGAGCTAGATAGATTGAGGTCTACATTCATTACTATGCAAGAAGGACACGATATATCCGAAGTTGAAGCTCAAAAATATATTAGTTTCATTTATAAAGCTCTGACCGAATTAAAAGCGGATGCATTAGACAATTTAATAAAAGAAATCACATTAGAAAGTAATGTTTTGTATACGAAATATCTAGGAGGTAAAACACAAGGGCAAATTGAGATTGAAAGAGGTGTCCGGATTGTAGATAGAGCTACAAAAAAATCTCTGTCTAACTTAAATACAGCAGAACTCACAGCCCAAAAACTGGCAGTTGCTAACTCATTTCTATCTCTGAGTGAGAAAAAAATGAATCGCTCGTTTCCATTGCTTGCTGACGCACCAACGTCACAATTTGACGATGACAACACGTTATTTTTGACCGAAAATCTTTCCAGTTCATTTGACCAAATAATCATTATGTCTAAAGATTATAATAAATTGAAAGGACCTGAAAGAGAACAATTTATCAAGAAAGCAAATATTTGCAAGTATTACGAATTAAGTAATGAGTTGATTGACAAAAGCGGTGTTGATTCTCGAACTAACAAAAAAACCTATATAAATACTGTAAAATAATGGAAAAACTATTTACAGAAATAAACAAAAGAAATGTTCATTATGGCAGTTATGTCGAACAAATCCGAGATATGTTTGCTCGAAAGCAGGAATCTCTCAAAAAACAAGATGATAAATTTTTTTCTAAATATTGGCAAGTTTATGCCTGGGCAGCGATTATAGGATTTATAAATGACAAGAGAGAAGAGGGTGTGGAATTACCAAATCAATCTTCATTTCAGTACCAAATGATTTCAAACGGATCTGAATCAATAGCCAATGCTTTATTATTGATGGCCATTGGTAAGGTAAAAGCAAAGGAAGCCAAGGATATTTTAAACTCTAGAAGACTCTTAACTATTATTAGCGAATATGCTGAAGGTGGTGCAAAACATATTTTAGAAATCAGACAAACGCCCGGCTACGAGAGAAAATTCGATAGCCCTGACGATTATTTAATTGAAATTGTAAAAAGATAGGTGATGATTGATTCGGCATTTGACTTAGGAGAACATCTTAAATTAAGAGAATTGTCATTTAATTTATCTATTGTGTTGTGGAGCAAATGGGATGTACAAGAATTTGATCTCAATTTTTCTAAATGGACAAAAACTAAATATTTAAATGACACAAATGATAATCTGAATCTAGGTATAGATACTATTCCTGATGATAAGGGAGGATTATACCTATTTTATTTAAATTGTAAAACGATTATTGGAATAACAGAAATGCCTCTTTATGTAGGTAGAGCTCAATTTACAAATCACCAAAACTTAAGAAAGAGGGTAAAAGAATACTATCAAAAATTTAGTAAAAATAATGAGCGTCCAAAAATTACTAGAATGTTTAAATATTGGTCAGAAGATTTACACTTAGCATATTTCATCTTAGAAGAAAATGAGGATATAAAGAAAATTGAGAAAAAAATAATCAACTCTTTACTTCTTCCAATGAACGATGAAATTCCAGATAAAGAAATCAGGGACGCTATTAAAGCTTTTTAATTATGAAAATACCAGCAATCAGAGGATATATAGGCGATTGGATTTATTACACGACTAATCTAACTTTTGAACAAGTTAGTACATATGTGTCAAGAGTAGATAATGAATTACATGAAGCAAAATCTTTAAATGAACTAATTCAACGAAGCATTACAAATAATTTTAAAGGTATTCGTGATTATATCATAAATCAACCTGAGGTGTTTTTTAATGCTTTGGTTTTAGCTGCTTATGATTCGTATCCCGATTGGATAGAGGTTGAACTTACATATGATGATATGGAATCTTACCAAGTTGGATTATTGGATTTTCCTGCACAACACAAGATTTTTCCTATTGACGGTCAACATCGCGTTGAGGGGATAAAAGCAGCGTTAGAGCAAAACCCGGAATTAAGAAATATGCAAATTCCAGCAATTTTCGTTGGCCATAAAAATGATGAAGCAGGTTTAAAAAGAACTAGGAGGCTTTTTTCTACTTTGAATCGATATGCAAAGCCGGTCACTATGGATGATATTATTGCGCTAGATGAAGATGATTCTATTGCAATAATTACACGAGATTTAATCGAAAACCACAGCTTGTTTGCAGGAGATCGTATTAGTAAAACTCATAACAAAGCAATTCCAAATGAAGATAAGCATGCCTTTACTTCGATTATTACTTTATATGAGTGTAATAGGGAGCTTCTCAAGTCTTTTAGGCTAGGTCAAAAAAATGAAAATCCAAATCCTGAGCGAGACAATATAAAACTTCAAAACTATATTAAATATCGGCCCTCAGACGAAGAATTAGATTCATTTAAAACTTTTTCCTTCAATTTTTGGAATGCACTCCAAGAAAATTATTCAATAATTTTAGAGTATACAAATAAGGACGTTACCGACAACCTGTCAGCTTTCGATTACAGAAATTCTAACAGCGGAGGCAATTTATTATTTCGTCCTATAGGATTATTACCTTTTGTAAAGGCCGTCTTTAAAATCAATCAACTTAGTAATCAGCCAATAAACGAGATAATTTCAAATTTTGAAAATCAAAATTTCACTCTTAATGAAAAACCTTGGAAGCGACTAATTTGGGATGACATAACAAGTACCATGATAGTGGCCAATAAAAATATTATTGAATTAGTTCTTATTTACAAATATGACCCCACTTTGTTAAGAATAAGTGATATTAATAAAATTAAGAATAAATATATTACCATGCTGAATCTTGAGGGAGATGAGGCAGAAAATGTACTAGATTATATTTGATAAACTCTTATATAACAAACGTTTGAATATACTTAATTGCTTCATCTAATGTTTCAAATGAAACATTAGATGAAGCTTTACAAATAGAGAAATATCTTTTGAAGCTATCATCGAACTTTGAACGTTCATCAACTAAAACAATTAATTTATTCATTGCTTTAGCGTATCCAATTTCTAAAGCTAGGCCGTATCCTGATGGATTGTCTTTGGACATATAGCCTAATAAAATGTCACATTTTTCTACATGATATAAATCCCAGGATGTATATTTTTCAACATCATTTAAATCATGTTTTTGTGGATTAAAATAAACAAAATCACGTCCTAATTTATTTATTACTTCATTATGCCATCCACCTTTAAACCCTCCGGCTAAATATATTTTAGTCTTCATAAAAATTATACGTTTGAAAATGGCACCCTAATCGCCTTCGGGAAAAAGAACCTTTTTGAATTACCAAGTAGTGGAATTACTAATATCATCGCAAAATAAACATAGCTGTATGGCACTCCAGTTTTTAAAATGTTTAGGCTAAATATTTCTTGTATTCCTAGTAAAAAGAGGACAATTATAAAAGTAGTTGAAATATGGTCAAAAATCGAAGATCTAAACATGAAGGTATAAATTACTTGAGACTGTTTGTCATTTTTAGTCATCAGAATATTTCTCACCTCATTTACCTTCATAAGTTCAATATTAGGAATTTCATTTTTTAATTTTGAAATTACTGCTTTATACAATTCAGATTTTTTAAACTCGTGAGTCCATAGATTACTATGTCTCTTACCTGCAAAATGGTTAATATATTTTACAAAACTTCCGCTTTGTGGCTCTATTTTAAAATGATTAAGTATGAACTCAATTAACTTATCTTGTATGTAAATTTTATAGCTAGTTATACTGTAAATAATATATCCAAAAACATAAGCTAGCAATATTATCAATGAATTTTGAAAGACATTCCAATCGAATAAAAACTTATTTTCAACTAAATTCTCAGTTGAAACTAAAAAATTTATTAGAATAAGTAAAAAGGCTCCAGGAACTAAATATCCAATTATATCCCATATGAATTCCTTTAAAGATTGAATAATATTATCCATTGCAATTTATATAAAACAACTTGCACAACCTTCACCTTCCGACTCTAAGATTTCATCTTGCCAGCTCGTTGAAGTTTTTGCATTAGCTTTGGTTTTTTGTAATCTTAGATAATGTTCTTTTTTAATCGCCGCAACCCGCTCAGGTTTTTTTAAATCAACCAAAGATTCTTCCATCCAAGTATAGCCTTCTTTTTCATATTCTATAGCATCTTCAAACAATTCCGGGTGCTGTTCTAACAACCAAACCCACTCAATTTTTTGTTGATAAAAACAGAAAAAACATCCGGAACGGCTTCGTGAGTAAACTCCTTTTTTACATTCCCCATTAATTTCAACTTCGTATTCTAAAGGTAAATAATAAGCTGGTATTCCAACTCCCGATTCATCTAGTATTTTGAATATTTCATTAATACCCAAAACCTCATCATTATCAATCAAGGAAAAATTTTCTAATTTCCCTACGGGATAATCGGTGGTTTTTAAAAACTCGAATACAACTTTGTTAAATAGCTTAACGTCGGTATCCAATAAAGCATTCAGCTTTTGCTTTTGAGTAAAGCGCATGGAAATAGGTTGTTCAACGTATTGTAATATCATGGTCAACTGCCCAGCAACTGCGATCTGTTCGTAATGTTTTTTTATAAAAGCAATATTATTATTAGAAAGAAACTTTTTTATTACATCTTCGCTCCAAATGTTTTTTCGAAAAGGAAAGATAGATTGAATGTTTTCTTTCTTTGAAATGTATCCTTCACGATTCTCGTCTCCACGTATCCCGACATAAGATATAGTGGGAGTATCGCCAATTTCTTGCTCAAATGGTTCCAGCTTCATCTTTCCTGTACACCAACGAGCTGTAGCCGACGGCAAATAACCACCATACATAGCTAAAAAGTGGTCAAACGGATTTTTCTCAGGTGAATTTAATTCATCAATCGATTTATAAAGACGAATATTTTTTCCTAATACTGAATTCAATTTATTAATTAAATCATAAGTTTCTGTAAGTTCCTTTCCCGTATCACAAGTATAATATTCTACATCAACGTCTGGATGTTTTTGACTCATGTAAATAGCCAAAGCTGCACTGTCTTTACCGCCTGATATTCCTAGTACATGTTTTATTTTACTCATAATGTCACAATCTCTTTAAGTTCAGAGGTCAGTAATTCCATAAGCACTTGCTTACGTCTATGTACGTCTAAGCTGGCCAATTTTTCTTTTAGTTCACTTTTGACATTTTCTACTTCCGGATTAATTTCACTACTAACAATTATTTTATCATCTACTAATGTCCCCGCAGAACTTATTAGCTGTATAGAAACCATTTTTCGATGATCTTGCACATCAAACTCATGCAATTCCGAAGCCTTTATTAAACCTAATATAAACTCTTCAATATTTGTTATTAACAATAATTCTTCGGCGTCAATCATTTTATCAATCGATTTACCCAAAGCTGCATCTGCAACCGATTTCAGCCAAGAAGCGCGATCATCTAAGGGGGATACTAATCGTTTATAGAAAATAGACTGTTCTGCTCCCAATAAACTTAAATTAACGTTGTCTAATCGCTCTTGAATTTCGCTTTTATAACCCGTAAAATCAGTTTGTTCACAATAAAAGGATCGAATAATTTTATCCTCAATACGATTTAATAAAGCATCGTATGCAGTTCGAATCTCTCGTATAGCATCTTGTATGTGGAACGTATACGATTTTAAAAACTCTTCATCATCATTGATTGAAATTGCGTGAAATCCTAAGGCATTAGGGAATTGTTGAAACAAGGCATCTTCTGGATCTTTAGCATTTTTAATAGCCTCGCGCAAACTAATTGCTTTATTCGAAAGTTTTTGAGTGTGCAAAGTGTACTCGTTAAGCCCTCTGGAAAACCGTAAGAAATTACCAAAGATAGATAAGAATGTACTCTTAGTTCCCATCACTTCACTAGTACTTTGAACTAATTCTTTATAACTTTCTAAGAGATTAACCTTTAGCCCCGAAACATCGTAGCTTTTGATAGAATAATTGGTCGGCGTTTTATGAATCAAATCCAATACATCTTCAGTGAGATAAGGTACAAAACCATTTGTCTCATGAAACAGCGCAAAATCTTCTCGGTTGATAATTAAAAAGATTGGAATCCAAAATTCAACAAATCCTTTTTTTAATTTAAAAGGAGCCTTACCTAATATAGTATGTAATTCCCCTAAATTCCTTTTAGAGGAATTGGCCGATTGTATAAAATTAGTACACTCATTCCAAAGCGGTAAGAAACTTTGGTCAGTTGGAGTTTTGAATCCAAAATGATGTAATTCATTACTTTTACCATGAATACCAGTATCTTTTAGTAGAGTAATATAAATTGACTTCTCTGGAGGGAATTTATCAGCCTTAAAGCCTAAACCGTCTTCACTTTCATTAACTAACAATTGACGTAATAATGCTTTGCGTGCTGTACTAATCTGCGAACTGACAAATTCCTTATTAACCAATTCATTTCTATATTGAGGCGCATCTGAATATAACATATCACAAATAACTGATAATTTTTCATTCAATGCTTTTTTTGATTGAATAGCTACAGCCCTTCCATCATAAAACCATACATTTTGATTCTCATCACTAAATAAATTATCCAAAACTAACTTTTCAAGTTCTTGGATATGGAATTTTAGTTCTTGTACTAATAAACGTTTCGCATTTATATCTTCTTCATGCTTTTTAATCAAAAATTGAAGCTTATTGATGGTGAAGATTTCTGTGTGAATCGCTTTAGAGTTTTTATAAAGAACAAATAAGTTACTACCCGAATTTTTTGATAAAGTTTTAAGATTTGCCTCCGTTACTTTAGAGTCAAAAATCAAATTGATATAACCATCTAAAGCACCCTCTGCTTGATGGCTAAACGTTAGATCAGTTAAAATTCTGAATTCAAAAAAACGTGGTGTACCCTTTTCATAAGAATGTCTTTTAACCAGGATTACAGGAAATTGAACCAAATCAGTGATGGCATCTTTTACCGAAAAATCATGGTTAATTTCTTTAGAAACGTCAGCTAATTCTTGTTCGATATCTATATCCGTACCTTCCAAGAAATTGATTTTATTGCTGTGCTTATAAAAACGAACTGCTCCAGCTCTTTCTAATTTTTCAATTGCAAGTTTTACAGCATCATAATTGAATTCACTTGTGTAATGTATATATTTCGATAACGTTTCTTTATCTAGTAAGCTTCCTGTTTTAGCAAAAATATTTGCCAAGCAAATGGTTTTCACCAAAGTAGTCATCAAAGCGTAATCAATTCCCTCTATGAGTTCAATACGTTCTAAGGTTCTAAAACAAGTTTGCCATTGGGCACGATGCGGATTATTGAAACTGTAGATTTCACTTCCTAATGCATTTATTAAATAGTCAAAAACCTGGCTAACACCATAAAACTTCCCTTTGAATGAATGAATTGCATACTTGTTGCCATCATTTAAAAAAGTAAATAAAGATCGCTCATTCTGCCCATAACGCTGTAATGCATTAACTAATATGTTAGCCGATAACCAGTCCATTGGGTAAAGCGATCTAGCCAAGGCTGTTGTGCTTTCCTCATTAAAGTTTATAAGTTTACTCTTCTTAATTAATTTGTTAAGCAGACCGAAACTATCCGAATGTCTCTTAGGTAACTCATTATATTTTAATTTTTGAGAAGCGAAAAACAGTAATTGTTCAACAGGCTCATTAAATAATAATTCGATAAACCGGCCCTTAATTTTTTCCCATTCCAGTTTTTCAGAAATATCCAAACTACTTGTATAAGAAATAAAACTTTGATGTAATGTGATTATAAAGTATACTTCTTTCGAATCATCATTAGCCCATTCAGAAATCAGTTGAAGTAAATACAAATCATTTTGATCGTTGTGCTTTCCTATGTATTCAAGGAATTTTCCAAATTCATCTATAATAACGACAAACCCTTTATTATTTTTGGCAGATTCTATTCTTTTTGCTTCCAGTTCCTCGAGAATTTCTTTTGAACTACCGCCTTTTAATTTTAAAGTCGAACATAGAGCATCTGTAAGAGAAGTATCACTTCCAAGTAACTTGACAAAATCATATGAGTTTACTTCGACCCCTTGCTTAAAACTAAAATAGATTTTCTCTTTTAAAAGGTTTTTCTCAAAAGCCCATAAAAAAGTAGATTTACCAGTTCCATAGTTTCCAATTAAAGTGAACGATTTATTATTTCTATTTGAACTATCTACGATACGTTCATAGATAGATATTACGTTAGGAGTAACTACGTAATTCAGCTCCTTTGACTCGTCTCTAATTATATTGGTTGAAATATTATTATATTCCATAGTACGTTGCTAATAAATTATCTTGGTAATTGGCTTCCATCCCTTTAATTTGAATTTGTCTAACTCCAGCATCATCTTTATAAACAAATTCTGGGTAATTAGCACATAACAACTCTATCAATTGATCTAATCCATTATTAGAAAGACAAAAGTAGGCTCCTATAGTTTTGCGGAGTTCATCGTAGTCAATAGAAATGCGATTTCCTAAATAATCAAGGACACAATATGCAAAAATTGCAACCGGGATGTCAGCCCGCGTCTCCTTATTAATACGATAAATATATTGCCCCTTCTCATTTTTGTCCTCTAGTTGCGTAATTAAATTCAATTCCAAAAGCGGCGCATTAAAATCATCTTCTATAGTTTTCAATGACTTACCTGTTACAGCATAAGATCGAACAAATGCCTTAAAATCAGAAGACAATGTATTTACACTAACCTCGCGCTCATTGTTTTCACGAATCTGTTTTTCAATAAAACTTATAACTTGAGTTTCAGTAAACTCCAAAGTCACTTTATCTTGAAAATATTCAGAAAATAACAAATAATAAATACTTGAGTATTTTGTATTACATATCTTATATTGCAAAAGCCATAATGTGCCTTCATCTTCTAGATAAGCATCATAAGCGTTTTCGCCTAAAAATATTTTTCTAGCAAAATCAACTATCTCGTATTCTTCGTTTAACAACCCAAATGATTTCAACCAATGCTGTATTGATTGCACCATATTTTTTCCGACACCTAACTTTGATATTGCAACATCAGGGTTTCCAAATACTCTATACCCTTCATTATCAATAACTTTAACACCTTTAGAAAGCCACTGCTGCCTGCAATGAAAGGTATCATGCCCTGAGAATTTATTAGAAATCATACCAAAAATTTAGTACTGCAATTTAGTAAATTGCTATGGATGAATTCACCCAATGAACATATATTATGAAAAATAAGATAAAATACTGATATTCAGTAGATTAGATCTTTTTTTTATTTTTAAACAAATTTGTTAGTTTTAGAATTATGTAACTATACCAAAAAATACACTTAAATAGAAAAAGACTACCATCGGCAGTCCCTATTACTTACAGCAAAATTAATTTTACTATTGATTAATATTTGTAAACTACTTTGTATTTTTTTCCGCTTCAAGCAAACGCTCATAAAGCTTTCTATTTTCTTCATAAGCTTCAACTAACTTATCTAACGGGTTGAAAGTGCAATAGTGTCCTGTATATATAGGTCCTTTATTGTCTGTAAAACTATTAAAATAGTTTATTACTGCCTCATCAGAAAAATTCTTGATTGCCTCTACTGTCACACCAAGCGCTTTAGCTACCTCGGCAAGTTTATCATCTTCAACTACTTCACTATTTTCCAAAATAGAAATAGCCTGCTGGTTAGTACCCATCGCCTGAGCCAAAGCTTCCTGTTTCATATTGCGCAGTTCGCGGATACGGCTGATTTTACGTCCTATATGGTTTGGTTTTGTCGTGTTCATAGTCAAAGATATAAAATTGAAAAATAAAGTGTTGCCCGTAAAATACATTAAAAACCATGTACCATACACACAAAATTGATTTGGTACAGGATAAGCAATGATTTACTTGTGCTTCATAACAAAAATACAATTTTTCAATGATGTACCACTTTAAAACGTAAGATTATGAACGATTCCACTCAAATTAAACAAAGCGGTCCTTCAGCAGGACTTCTCAAAGAACTAACCGAAAAGGTAGTAAAGGTTGCTCCAATACACGATGTTTATATCTCTGTCGGTAACACAGCACCGGAGACGATATTTACATTGTTTGTAGATACCACGTTTACACGTATTGACAATGACCTGGTGGAGCCACTGAACCAGGTATTCGAAGACTATCTCTCGATTACCTACAATGTGTTTTCGGGTGATTATGCAGCTGACGCTATCCGCAAGGGCAACCTCTATTTTATTGAGCATTGTGTTTTGGGCCAGCTGGCTTATACAAATACCGAAGCTAAAACTAATTTCCACCCTGAGAGCGAACAGCCTTCCGTTTTAATGCCACGTGCCAAGAAACAATTTAAAAGGGCTATGGGCAAAGTAGATGGCAGGTATACCACCTTCCCTAAAAGCCTGAAGAATGAGAAATATGTGGATGCGACGTATACCTTGCATCAAATGATGGAACAGCTGTTTAAAATTGCTGAAGAATTTATTGTAGGGAAACAGCTTTTTGCAAAAGATATTGCGGAGCACCAAACTGCGCTTACGGACTATGCACCAGCCATTGTAACACTGTTTGATACAAAACACGAAGAAGATGTTCGTCTCTTAGAACTGCTTCACTCCGCTTACCTGGCATTCAGGCACAAGAACCATTTGGATATTTCCCGTGCCGATATTGAAAAATTGCTATTTAAGACACAATCCCTACGCAAGGAAACAGAACGCCTATTTATAGAAGCTCTAGCAAGATGTTATGAAAAAGCAGGTTCACACCAAACTACCCTGGCAACGGAGGGCAAACAAGAACCGGAAAATACTTTAAATGATGAAGCCGGACAGGAAACCGTACCCCTTCCAAAATTACCCAAATATATGTTGACCGATACGCAGGGTCATATCTGTAACCTTGAGTTCAGCAGTTACTTTGACCTGTTTGTCGTGATTGAAGACCTGATAGAAATATCACTGCATACGCTTTATAATAACGATTCAGAGAACAGTGGCTTTATCCGTAATCCCACTTACCACCTCGTAAGTGTATTGGAACTTATTAAAAAACTACTTCCAGGAGACACCGGACAGACACTTACAGAGTTAAATGATTACCTGAATGCTGTAAAGGATGTAGACAAGTAAATTTTCATCTTAAGAATTTAAATAATACTACTAATACTAATGGATTGGTCATATGAAAAAGGAAAGAAAAAAAGCGATTAAAAACTTCGCTAAAGGAGCGGATTCCCTTTGGCTCTTCACGGCATTGAAAAAAGATGAGGGTATGCAGAACTATACAGCTAGCCTGACTTTTGAGATCTATAGTGATTTAATGTATACTCTTTCAGACCTTCTGAAAGTTTCCCAGCATGCACTGTATCATGCCGGTGATGATAATATAGGGGATATAGCAGACCCCGGTTGCTATGTTGCAAGCGTTTTAAAAATCGTAACCCAACTGTTACCATTGGATGAATCTGAAGTTTTGGATAATTGCCATCAGTTGTATTCAAAACTCGGAGAATTAGAAAAAAAGTAACCTTCCTTTACTTATATAAGATGACAGTCAGCCGCATGCTAATACTGCTATTCAAAGGGAACTTCACTAACAATAAATTAAAAATTATGGCTGAAATAAAAACACTTGAAGAATTTAAAGCGTATGCCCATAGATATTTCCAATCACTAAAGCCTTGTGAAAAACCTGAAGGTTGGTATACCGTTGAGATTAGGGTTATGTCTTATTTTGATGCGATGTGTATTGCACGGAATCTTATAAAAGCGTGCCTGGTAGCAATTGATCCTGACGGCGCAGAGGTTTCCAATGCGGTTAAAAACAATAGGATTAATCCGTGCGACCTGCTGGAGCTTGCCCTCCAAATTATGCCACTTGCTGAATTTGAAATGCTTGATGAAATCCATAAAATGGTCAATTCTAAAAATGACGAATAAAACCAGTACTACAACCAAAAATCGACTGCGGAGATTTTTTAGCCCCCTGCGCAAGGGCAAGTTGTTTTGAGCAGCGGAAAGTATTTCAAGCAGCTCAAAACACAACTTGCTACCATCCCGCGATGGTATTTTTAGAAATGGATGTATAACTAAAAAGGGCTTCGCGCCCTTTTATTTTTATCCATAAATCATATTTTCCGGTGAAAAAAATACATTAAAAAGTGATGAAAAAAGTGGCGGTAGTTATGAAGGGCAGCCCTGTAGGATGCCCTCTACAGCATGCTGTTATTTATAGTTTGGAAATAGCTTTGTCAACTGTAAAAGCATAAAACCTTAAAAGCATAAAAGCAGGTATACAACTGCAATGGAAAATTTAAAGACTTTTTAGAAAACACCCAACTTGAAAATAAAGCAACCGTTTGTGCAATTGTTAAACTGACAATGTTCTTTGACAGTAAAAACAAAACCCTGAAAAGTATATATAAATAAAAGCAAGTAGGTAAATTGCTAGAGGGCATCCCTGTAGGCTGCCCGCGCGCAAAAAATCCCTGCAATCCACATTTTAAACTAGGGCAGCTTGCAGGGAAAAAATTTAAATCTAATATAACTGATTAATCAGGGTAACAGGGTAAAAAAGTAGGTATGTATCAACGTAGCTACACTTTCAGGTACCTACTAATGTACTACTGTCTTCTTTACTTTAGTGCTTTAATTTGCAGCCCCGCAATGCAGGGATGCGGTTTTACCTTAGTTCAGTATCAGGGCAGCTGCCCCGTTTTTGGCAAACTCCCCGCACAGGTCAAAAGCTTTTTGCCCACGTGCCTGTGCTGTCCCGCCTAAAAAGATGGATTTCAGTTTGTCTTCCCCCGTTTTGAAGTTGCGTACATTTTGGTAGTAGCCCGTAACGGCATTGTACGCCCCGAATAATGTGCCTTTGGTGGTTTCCATACTTTGCGTATCGTCTGCCATAGCATACTCAAAAGCAGCATCACAGGCATTTTTATACATGGTTGAAAGTTCCTCGGTAGCCCCTTTTTTCAAAAGGTTGTAGGTTTCTTTATTCGGGCAAAGTGCCAACTGTATCAACTCTTTTACCTTTTTATCTTCTATGCGGGTATTTGCCCATCCGTTAAAAATGCCCTCCAATTGTAAAGACAGGTTGTCGGCAACGCCCATCACTTTGTGTGCCTGCTCCAGGCGTTCTTTTGCCCCAGCGGTGTGGCGTATGCGTACCACGTTAGTAGCGGTTTTCATTGCTGCATTTAGTGTATTTTGGCAAACTACACGTACGGGTGTAAAGGCTGCGGTTATGCTGCCGCTGCCGTCGTGAGAGGTGGTCAGGAAAATGTATTTGCCCGTAACATCATCGCCATTGCCCACACGGATGTAGCCGGGCAGCTTGGCGGTTATGAAAATGCGCTCCCCGCTGCCAATTGCGCCAGCCGTTTCATAGAGCACCCCATCGCCACCGCCTACGATAGCATCAAAAAAGGCGAATGCATCGGCATTCTGCACAATTTGGTAATCCTTGCCGACAACACCGAAGACGGCTTTGGTGTCGGTGCGCAATGTGGCGAACTGGTCAGGAACGGGAAAACTCTCAAAAAGCCCTGCGCTACGTGCGAAAATCGGGACTTTAGCCACTTCGTAGTCCAAGCCTGCAAACGCAATTGCCTCGCGGCTTGTCGGATAGTCCTCTACAATTTGCCCTAATCCATGCCATGCAGTCTGCTTTACGCTCATAAATGCGTGCTGCCCTTTCTCTGTGTTAAAATTTAAATTGTGTGCCATAATCGTTGAATTTAAAATGATACAATTTGTTTGTATCTTCTGCCAGTCCTCTAATCTGATACCGTCCTGCCTCGCTTGCGCTCCGCAAAACTTTTTCCCAAAAGAAAACCGGAAAAAGAAAGCAGATAAACAATGCGGGTAAAGCGGTAAAACAAAAGGAAACGGAATAAGTCCCGAAGGGTGGATTTGTGAGTGTGCGAACAAAGCCATTATGCCGTAGTCTTTTGGTTTTACCACTGGCTTTACCCGCAATACATTAGCTGCCTTTTACCGGTGCATCTTGGGAAAATTTTCTATCAATAAATAATACATCATCAGACTAAAAATAGCAACGCCAATGGGCGTTGCACAGCTTATCGATAACTAACTGGCCACTTAAGGCCAATGATTGCCATAATAAGAATATAACAGGTTTACCTGTAAACGGATACTTAAATTCACTATTCTGTTAGTAATTTAGAAAATCTCAAATGGAAAATGATAGCCAGGATAAAAAGCATAAAGGCGGTAGGTATCCCAAAGATGACCGTGCCGCTTATCGTTATTCCATCAGCCTGACTGCGGCTGAAAACGCAAAGTTCCTTTCATTATTTGAACAATCAGGAATGAATGTCATGGCACATTTTATAACCGCCTGTGTTTTCCAAAAAACAATCACTACGGTAAAAATTGATAAAGCCGCAATGGATTACCATGTAAAGCTTACTGGCTTGTTCGGGCAGTTCCGTGCGATCGGTGTAAACTACAACCAATTGATCAAAATGCTGTACAGTAACTTCACGGAAAAGAAAGCGGGTGCATATTTATACCGGCTGGAACAACAAACCATGGAACTTTCAACATTAAGTAATAAAATCATACAGCTTACGGCAGACTTTGAAGTGAACCATCTTAACAAGTAAGTTATGATAGCAAAGATTGGCAGGGGCAAAAGTATGTTCGGTGCTTTATCCTACAACATGGATAAAGTAAAAAACAATACCGCTACGGTATTGGCAGGCCAAAAAATAATTGAATCTCCTGACGGTACTTTTACCATACCACAAATCTCGAACTCATTCCAGACCTATCTTGCTGCAAACAGGAAAACAGAAAAACCAATAGTACATATTTCGCTAAACCCTGACCCTGATGACAAAGTGAGCGATAGTGATTATAAAGCCATCGCCAAAGACTACATGAAACAAATGGGCTATGGTGAACAGCCTTTTATTCTGTTTAAGCACAATGATATTGAACGTAGCCACATCCATATCGTAACGGTATGCGTGGACGAAGACGGGAGGAAGATTTCTGATACTTTTGAAAAAAGGCGTTCTATGGCAGCCTGCCGGGAACTGGAAAGGCACTACAACTTAAAAACTGCTGTTGAAAAAAAGCAAATCCGTACCGAACCTATTTTCAAACCCATCAATTATAAAACAGGCGATATCAAAAGCCAGATGGCTGCCGTCATCCGTTACCTGCCAAAATACTACCAGTATACAACCCTGGGAACATACAATGCTTTGCTATCGCTGTTCAATATAACTGCTGAGGAAGTGAAGGGACAATACAACGGAACTGCCCGGCATGGATTGGTATATTTTGCCCTGAACGAAAAAGGCGAGAAGACAAGCAATCCATTTAAAGCTTCGCTGTTCGGAAAAGGTGCAGGCTATAACGAACTCCAATTACATTACACTAAATCAAATGAGCAAATGCAAAATAGCCCTGACAAGACTAAACTTAAAAATACAATTGAAAAGTCGATACAAGCTGCCACCGGAGAAGACGACTTTAAAGCGAGATTATTAAACTTTGGTATTAATACAGTTTTAAGGCGGACAGCCGACAAACGTATTTATGGCATTACGTTTATCGACCACAAAACCCGATCCATATGGAACGGCTCACATCTTGGCAAAAACCTCAGTGCCGGTGTATTTAATGACTGGTGGAATAACGACAGCAAACCAAAAATTGATTTGCAAACTCCAGGTTCAGAAAAATCAGCTACTATTACCAATCATTCTATTACTGATAATAAAACTTATGAAAATGAAAGCAATCCATCGCTTTCAAATGTTGCCAATGCTCTCTCGGATATTTTTGGTGGGTTAGTGCCGCAAACGGCAGGTGAAGATTATGAAGAAGACGAATTTGCACGGCAAATGAAAAAAAGGTCAAAGGGCAGGAAGAGATAGGCGAACTATATCAAGCATTTTGAATGCCGTTTTGCATCGGAGCGACGAAGGAGTGCAGTTGCAAATCGGCAATACCACTTCAAAAACTAAAAGGCTTTCCCGACGAAGGAAGGGAGTGCCTTTTGGTTTAAATAGTTTCCTTGCCTGTTACTGCCGTGCCACCGGCAGACAAATAATACGCTCTGGCATCAGTGACATTATATGTATTGAACCTATGCTGTATATTCAATACTAATTGATTTGACGTAATGGACTAACAATAATGATTATGGAACAGATTGCTATAGAAAAACTACCCCGTGAGGTGGGAAGGTTACGCAAAAAGCTGGAATATATTGAATCAGTACTGAGTAGTACGCTACCGAAAACCTTGAAGAAAAGTCCTGCTAGTCAAAAATGTCATGCCAGTTATAATAAGAGTGACCTGGCACAACTGTTCTATATTTTGATGGATGAAAGCATTTTGTTTTTTGATGCAAACGACGAACGGGCAAACCGCAGTAAAATGCAGGAATTTATTAAAACCCATTTTACATTTAGTGGTGATGCCGGGCTTCAAACCCCGATACTGGAAATAAGCAAACAATTTTCCGAAGCGAAAGGTTATACCTATCGTGACCGTCAGTTGCTGTTTTTAGATAAGCTGCTTGAGATATTGCAACAAAGGCGTGAGCGCATCGCCAGCCGCTAATCATTAAAGGTTTTGCAAAATGATTTATGATTTAAAAAAAATATGCCATGAAAGACACTAATGAAAGACGATTTGGCTATGTTGCTGCTATAAAGAAACTACTTGAACCACTATACGCCAAACTGGATACCATCGACTTAAAAATCAAAGGGCAGCAAGGAAAAACCCAAAAGAAGTTTTATCGCAACGAAGACCTGAAAAAGATTTTCGGCCTCTCAAATAATACCATAATTAAATACCGCCAAACCGGAATCTTGCCGTTTACCAAACTTGGAGATATATACCTCTATGATGCTGGAAAAATAGACGAGATACTAAAAAGCAACCAGCCATAAGCAGTTCATTTCCAAAATCGATGGAACCATTTTTTTTATTGGTTCCGTGTTTATCGTGTTTTGTCACCGAATAATTTTTCTACCTTTTCAAGGTCGGTATCAATCTGGAACACCGATGTAAAATCATCAAGGCGGTCAAAAAAATATGCCAGTTTTAAAAGGGATTCCAGCGAAATCTGTCCGGAGGTTTCAAAGCGTTTCAAGCTACCATACGACACACCTGAGCGTTTCGATAATTCCAGTTGAGAAATGCCAGTCTTTTTGCGTAGTTGCTGTGTCTTTAGGGCAAGTCCTTTCATTACTGAAGCGGGTGTTTTTAAAACACTATACTTTGACATAAATAGATAATATATTATACAAATATAGATATTCTATGCTCTTTTAGATAATATATTATCCACAAAGGAATGTTGCTAAATATGATAATTCATGTCGCATCAATGATTTAATAGAGAAATATAAAAATCAGGTGCAACACCGTCGCACCTGATTTTTAAACTCAATTTTAAGGTTAGGCAAAACGTTTTTTCAGCTTGTCCATATCTTCTTTTACATTTACATCTAAAACCTTTGCATAATGCTGCGTTTGCTTTATATTGGTGTGTCCCATCATCGCGGATAAGTTTTCAATCCGTACCCCGTTAGCCAAGGCTACGGTAGTAGCAAAAGTATGCCGGGCAACATACCAGGTCAGGTGTTTCGTGATGCCGCAAATGTCAGCAATCTCCTTCAGGTAAGCATTCATCTTTTGGTTTGAAAGCTTTGGTATCAGTCCGTCCTGTTGTCCTTCATATTTATTAATAATCTTGAAGGTAGGCGGAAGTACCGGAACATTAGCTTTAATCGCTGTTTTAGCCCTTTTTGTAAGAATCCATAGATCATCATTTCCATCCTGAAATAAGTTCTCACGGGTCAGATTACAGGCATCTACGGGAGCGTAACCGGTATAGCAACTGAAAAGAAATATGTCGCGTACTTTTTGCAGGCGTTCGTTCAATACGATTTTCTCCTCGATAGCGGTAAGTTCCGCCTGGGTAAGGAAGACGGCATCGGTAACCTTCAGCTTGCCGTCGTATACCATAAACGGGTTTTTATCGAGTAACCCCATCTTGATGCAATAATAGCAGGCCGTTTTATATACGCGGATGTACTTCACTACCGAATTGTTTTTAATGCCCACCTTACCATTGAAGTTACTTTCGTATTTAAGGAATTCTTCAAGATGGTACACAAAGCTGCTGTCAATGGCTATAGCTTCAATATCGTTCAGGTTATATTGCTTTTTCATAAAGATAACCAACAACTCTTTTGCCCGGGCATATTTTTGAAAAGAAGCGGCTGCACGCTCACCGCTATCCACTTTACGTTTAAAAAAGTCGGCGTGTTTGCCCATTACTTCCAATATGGTAATCGACTTGGACTTCTCATTAACATTTGTTTTTCCCTTGATTTCGTCCCTCAGGAATTCAAGAGAGATGTCCGCATCAATTTTTGATAGCTCATAGAATTTCTTTTCAAAGTTTAACTGAAAAACTTCCAGGGCTTCTTTGATGACTTTTTCCTTGTCCATCTTAAGGACATTCCTGAGATTGTTGGTGAATAGCCAACGCTCTTTTGTGATTGACTTACCTGTGGCCATGGTAATGAATTTGCCTCTTAGAGAAATTCGTGCAAAAATGGGTGCTAAACCATCTTTACCGGCCTTCTGTGACTTGATGTAGAAGATTACTTTTAACATAATTTCCAGTTTTTAAATTAATTTTAAATTGACTTAAAAACTTTGCAAGTTGCCAGTGTTTACAGGGAATTCCCGAGGAAACATTTCATTTTAGTGTACCTAATTTGCCCCAAAAGTGAAAATTTTCATAGGTACACTAATAGGGCAACTAACTTATGATATGATATGTGTGTTTTGACACTCGATTCTGAAGTTGTAAATGTCTTGGGTAATATGGCAATTGACACATAAATGCACAAAGCCAAACCGGTTTTAGAAACCTAAAATTATTTAAACTTCCAGTAAATACGGGCGTTTCAAAGGATGTCTTACCCAAAAAGCACTCAGATTTCAATAAGGCACAAAACAAAAAAACCTTCAAATACTGATGTATTCAAAGGTTTTTATTTCTTAGAAGTTATCTTTCAAACTCCGGGTGGCGGAGAAAGAGGGATTCGAACCCCCGGACCTGTTACAGTCAACAGTTTTCAAGACTGCCGCAATCGACCACTCTGCCATTTCTCCAGTAAAGCAATCATTCCCTGATTGCGGTGCAAATATAGTAACCTTTTCCGATTATGCAAAAACTAATATAGCAATTTTGCATATTTATTTACGATCAGATTATAACTATTTCATAACGTTTAGTTTAGATAATAATATAATAAGAAAATAATTTCGTGCTGATCAGCGGCGGCATATTAATCCTGCGTCCGATACAAATAGAGGAAATTATTAACATACCTATATCATATAATTAAGAAGCGGATTTCTAATTTTAGAAAACATTGTTTTCAGATTGTTATTTAAAATAATTAAATGTTAGGACAATAACTAATTTATAATATACAACAACAAATTAACTATATATGAAAGCAGCAGTAATTCACGGTCCTGGAAACGTTAAATGTGATACCATCGACGACCCAAAACTTCAAAATTCGGATGATATTATTTTAAAGGTTACATCTACCGCTATATGTGGCTCCGACCTTCATATTTATTCCGGCGGAATACCGCAGCCACGCCCCATGGTCTTAGGCCATGAATTTATGGGGATAATTGAAGAGGTTGGTAAAAATGTAACACATTTAAAAAGGGGAGACCGCGTAGTGGTACCATTCCCGGTTGCGTGCGGCTCATGTTTTTTCTGCAACCACGAATTACCCGGCCACTGTGAAAACAGCAACCCGGAGCATTACGGTCCGGAAGGTGGCCTCCTTACAGAAAAGGGAGGTGCTCTCTTTGGCTATACAGATTTATATGGAGGGTATGACGGAGGGCAGGCACAATATGTACGGATACCTTACGCAAATTTCGGACCCCGTGTTGTGCCGGATAACCTTACAGATGAACAAGTGCTTTTTCTTACTGATATTTTCCCAACCGGCTATAGCGGCATCGATTGGGGAGAGGTAAAAGGAGGCGAGACCGTTGCGATTTTTGGCTCGGGTCCTGTTGGGATCATGGCGGCAAAAAGTGCATGGCTGCGTGGAGCTGCGAGGGTTGTAATAGTAGATACGGTGCAGTATAGGCTGGATAAAGCAAAAGCTACTGCAGCCTGCGAAACCATACTTTGGGAAGATGGAGCAAAAGATGTTGTAGAGCAGATACGTGCTATGACACAGGGACGTGGAGCTGACGTTGTAGTTGAAGCAGTAGGATTTGAACCCGACCGTAGTCTGCTTGACAGGGCCAAAGCAGTTGTGAATCTTGAAAAAGGGTCTGTAAAAGTATTAGAGGCCTGCATGAGCGCTGTTAGGCGTGGTGGTATCGTGTCGGTATTAGGGGTTTATCCTACAACCTATGATAACTTCCCGATAGGACAGTTTTTTGATAAAGGAATTATACTTAAAGGAGGACAGGCACCAGCTCATAAACATATCGATAAATTATTGAGTTATGTGGTTGAAGGTAAGGTAACACTCGATGACATTATTACCCACAGATTGCCTCTTACTGATATATCTCATGCCTATGACATCTTTAAAAAGAAGGAAGATGGATGTGTTAAAGTTGTTCTCGATCCGTGGGCCTAATTTTCTTAAATCATTCAATATTAATACCTAAAAATTAAAGTTATGTCAGAAAGTAATAAATACGCGCTTATTACCGGTGCCACTACCGGTATAGGATACGAGCTTGCAAAATTATTTGCTCAGGACAATTATAACCTCGTTATCGTGGCCCGCAGTCAGGACGATCTGGAAAGCAAGGCACACGAATTTAAACAGGAGTATGGGGTAGAAGTTGTTACAATTACCAAAGACCTTTTTAAACGGGAAGAAGCATTTGCACTATGCGAAGAAGTCAGTAGCAAAGGCATCCAGGTTGATGTCCTTGTAAATGATGCCGGGCAGGGAATTTATGGATTATTTCAGGAGAACGATATCCAAAGAGAGCTTGACATAATCGAACTTAATATTTCGTCAACTGTTATTATCACCAAACATTTTGTAAAAGAAATGATTGCCCGTAACAGCGGTAAAATATTAAACCTTGCTTCTATAGCCAGCGAAACACCCGGGCCATACCAGGTGGTGTATCATGGTACGAAAGCATTTGTATTATCTTTCTCTGAAGGGTTACGATCTGAACTAAAAGGCACGGGAATAACAGTAACTGCCCTACAGCCGGGCCCTACCGATACCGACTTTTTTAATAAAGCTGATATGAATGATAGTAAGGCGGTTCAGGACAAAGATTCTCTATCTGATCCTGCAGATGTTGCTAAAGATGGTTACAACGCATTAATGGCGGGTAAAGATAAAGTGGTTTCAGGTTTTAAAAATAAGGTGCAAATGACACTGGGCAACATTATACCCGATACGCTCCTCGCCGAGCAAACAAAGAAACAGCAGGAACCTACTGATAAATAAACTTAAGTATATAAGTTCCGCACCACGTGCGGAACTTATCATTTATAAATAAAACATTTGTTATGGTTAAAAAAATGTTATCTCCCAAACAACACGGAATTGCCGACTGGGGTTTTGTTGCAGGATTATTTTTAATCCCCAAATTGATCAAGGTAAATTCTAAAGCCCATAAATTTTATAATGTTTTAGGCAGTAATATTCTGGCTGTTAACGGATTTACTGATCATGGTGTTAGCTTAAAGCCTCTTATATCTGTCAAGACTCACGAAACTCTGGACGTAATAAACGTTGCATTACTTTACGGACTGTTTGGCACTAAAATGATAAGAAAGGACAAAAAAGCGCTTGGCTTTCATTTAGGGCTTACAGCACTCGCTACTGCAAATGTTCTGCTGACCGACTATGATGCAAAATCTAATCAGTAGCCCAAGGTTTACGCGAATTTGCGTATCATTACATATATTTTTACAGGTTCGTAGAGGGAAATTCTGCTAACCGAATGATTTAAGAATACATCAAATTGAAAATGGATAGAGGCATTATAGAAGACAATACTTCAGGTTATATAAAAGTAAGAGGAGCACGAGAACACAACCTTAAAAACGTTAACCTTGACGTTCCACGTAATGCCTTTGTTGTTTTTACAGGTATATCAGGATCAGGAAAGTCGTCCTTAGCATTCGGCACGCTTTATGCCGAAGCACAGCGGCGTTACCTTGAGTCAGTTTCGCCATACGCCCGCAGGCTCTTCAATCAGATGTCTATACCCGAAGTCGACGAAATAGAGGGACTTCCACCGGCAATTGCTTTACAGCAGCAACGCAGTTCAGGCAGTACGCGTTCCTCTGTAGGTAGCGTGACTACAGTTTCTAATTTACTACGAATGTTATATTCCCGTGCCGGAGATTATCCGAAAGGGCAGGGGATACTCTATGCTGAATCTTTTTCACCAAATACACCGGAGGGTGCATGCCCAAAATGTCACGGTTTGGGGAGGGTGTATGAAGTTACCGAAAAATCTATGGTGCCGGATGACTCGTTAACCATTCGTGAACGGGCCATAGCTGCTTGGCCTACAGCATGGGGTGGGCAAAACCAACGCGATATATTAATCACTATGGGTTATGACGTAGATGTGCCATGGCGCGATCTTTCCCAAAAGACTCGCGATTGGATATTGTTTACAGAGGAGCAGCCTGTAGTTCCTGTATATCCGGGACTAAATCGTGAGCAGGTGCAAAAAGCCATAAAAAATAAAGTCCCGCCAGATTATATGGGAACTTTTACGGGTGTAAAGCGCCACGTAATGCACACATTTGCAAATACGCAAAGCCAGCTTATGAAAAAGAGGGCGGCGCAATTTATGCTTAGCAATGAATGCCCAGTGTGTCATGGTAAACGATTACGGGTAGAATCGTTATCTGTTAAATTTGCCGGACTTGATATTACAGAAATGTCAAGGCAGCCATTAGAAAAGTTAGCTGAAATTTTTACGCCCTTCACCAAGGATGTTTCATTATCAAAAACTGATTCGCCGGAAAGGCTTATTGTTGCACAGCGCATTGCCGAAGATCTTGTAGCGCGGCTTAACATAATGCTCGACCTTGGGTTGGGGTATTTAATCGTAGAGCGAAGCACCCCTACATTGTCTCCGGGTGAGCTACAACGGCTCAGGCTTGCTACACAGGTAAGGTCTAACTTGTTTGGGGTAGTATATGTGTTAGATGAACCCTCCGCAGGTTTACATCCGGCTGATACCGAAGCGTTGCTTCGTGCGCTCGATAAGCTTAAAGATTCCGGTAACTCGCTTTTCGTGGTTGAACACGAAATAGATGTTATTAAGCATGCCGACTGGATAGTAGATGTGGGTCCCGGTGCAGGCGAAAACGGTGGGGAAGTATTGTATAGCGGCCCTCCGGACGGGCTAAAGGATATAGAAGATTCAATTACGAGACGCTACATTTTTGAAGATGAACCTAAAAATAAATTTATTCCACGTGCTGCAAATGCATGGCTACAATTAGAAGGCGTATCACGTAACAACCTGGATAATGTAAACGTCAATTTTCCTTTGGGTGTTTTTACGAGCGTGACCGGGGTATCCGGTTCGGGTAAAAGTAGCCTTGTGAGCCAGGTGCTGGTAGATTTGGTTGCCAATCAGTTAGGGCTAAAAGTTGAGGCGGAAGCTGATGATGCCGAAAATCCTTTAGAGCAAAATGTAGTTGAAACAACAGGCGGTGCCATAACAGATGGTATGCAACACATAAAAAGGCTGGTGGTAGTAGATCAAAAACCTATTGGTCGTACCCCGCGTTCTAATCTCGCTACATATACAGGTCTTTTTGATCATGTACGTAAACTGTTTGCAGGTACAAAACTTGCTAAATCCCGAAAATATGATGCCGGACGTTTTTCGTTTAACGTTGCTAAAGGACGCTGTCCGCATTGCCAGGGCGAAGGCTTTGTTATGGTAGAACTATTATTTTTGCCGAGCGTTTATACACCTTGCCCTACATGCCTCGGTACTCGGTACAATCCGCAAACTTTAGAAATTACTTATAAAAATAAAAATATCGCTGAGGTTTTAGGGCTGACCGTGAATGCTGCATGCGATTTTTTTGATGAAGCTCCACAGATATACCATGCGCTCGATGTGCTAAGGCAGGTAGGCTTAGGGTATTTACGTCTTGGGCAATCGGCTACAGAATTATCCGGGGGAGAAGCACAGCGCATTAAATTAGCTACCGAGCTACAGCGCACACAATATGGTAATACGCTGTACATTCTTGATGAACCTACTACAGGCTTACATCCATCTGATGTAGAAAAGCTTATGATCCAGCTTAACGGGCTGGTAGATGCAGGAAATACTGTTATAGTTGTAGAGCACGACATGCATGTTATAGCAGCCAGCGACTGGGTGATAGACGTAGGGCCGGGCGCAGGAAATAAAGGTGGGACTATCTTTGCACAGGGCACCCCTGCTGATATTGTAAAAAATAAAGAAAGCAGAACAGCAATCTATCTTACAGATTATCTGTAGTGGGCCTTTACAAAACCTGCCTGAAAGTTAAATTTATTCTTGGCAGCATCTTTTTTGCCGACTTGGGAATATGATGTTCCCAATACGTATTTGTGGTACCGGACATTACAAGCAATGTACCATGATACAAAGGTATATCGAGTTGCGGCACTAATTTGTTCGATTTATGCCGTAGCGGAAAGGCCTCGTCTGCCCAAATGTAATAGAAGCTATCGTAGGGTTGGACCCAATAAGGTGTTCCTTATCAGAATGCCATGAAACGCTGTCATTACCATTTCTATACAAATTTAATAATACAGCATTAAATTTGACACCGGTTTCCTGCTCAACTTTGTGTCGCAGGTCAAATAACTCCGGCGTCCACGGTAATGCATTAATGCCAACTTCTTCAGGTGTACCATACCAAGCTACCATACGCGGAGCTGTAACTACTTTATCATACATAGGTATTTGGTATTCCTGCCAGGGTGTATTATTTAGCAGATGTGCATAGTAATGATCTGCCTCTGCTTTAGGTATGAATTTCTCATGAAGCGTTAATCCCAAATCCGGCAGGTCATAAGCTTGTTGTCTGCCACTTCCTTCCGCAAACAAATCATGGTCATCAAATAACAACATATTCTTTTTCATATAGCGTTCGTTACAAAAATTATGCTTGTTTTTTTACCTGAAATTCCGTCCCTTATGAAATACATCTTCGGGATTTTTTTCATCAGACCGCGACAGGGTAGATAACGATGATTCTACATTAGGAGCCTCTGTCATGTTCTGTAACAAAGATGAAAGGTTGTAGCAGGCATCGGCAATAACATGAATAACCTGTCCTTCTATCTGTACTTTTCCCTGTACCATTAGTAAGCGTGCCTGTACAATATCCCGGCGGTATTTTTCAAAAACTTTTCCCCAAACTACTAAATTAGCAAAACCGCTTTCATCCTCGATGGTAATAAAAATTATGCCTTTAGCAGTTCCCGGCCTTTGCCTAACGGTAATAAGCCCTGCCACACTAACAGGGTCGCCGGTTTTCATTTGGGCAAGGTTTGCTGTAGATGTTACACGAAGGCTATCCAGCTGGGGCCTTACAAAACTTACCGGATGTGCTTTTAGTGACAGTCCTATTGTTGCATAATCTTCTACAACATGCTCAGCATCGGTCAATAGCGGCAGTTCAAGTTGTGTTTCTGCAACACTGCCTGAAGGTTGGCCTTCAAACATTCCTATCGGACTGTCTGAAAGTGCCGAAACTTCCCAAAGTGCCTTTCTCCGGTCGAGCCCAATCGATCTAAAGGCGTCGGCATCAGCAAGTTTTTCGAGTGCAAAAAGTGATAATCCGGCATCGAGCAGTGAGTGTACATACATAAATGGTTTTTGCCTTGCATTTAGTAATAGTTGCACATCATCAGCTGGCATTCCTTTTATTTGCCTGAAACCAAGCCGTAACCCAAAATACCTGCCACATCTGTCTTCAATAGTATTGTCCCAATGCGAATAGTTAATATCCGCATGCCTTATTTCCACTCCATGTTTTTGGGCATCTATAACAATCTGCGCAGGCTGGTAAAAGCCCATGGGCATACTGTTTAGGAGTGCCGCGGCAAATACATCAGGGTAATAGCATTTAATGTATGATGACACGTATACCAATAAAGCAAAACTGGCTGCATGACTCTCAGGAAAACCATAAGAACCAAAGCCTTCCAGCTGCCTGAATACCCTACGGGCAAAATCTTCCTTATATCCCTTTTTCAGCATGCCATCCACAAGTTTTATTTCCCAGTCGCTCACTTTGCCCTTTGCTTTAAATGTGGCCATGCTGCGGCGCAAACCGTCGGCCTCGGCAGGGGTAAAGCCTGCAGCTACAATGGCAATTTCCATGGCCTGTTCCTGAAATAGCGGCACACCCAGCGTACGGCCCAGTATATCTTCTAATTCTTTAGACGGATATTCTACCGGTTCAAGGCCATTACGACGCCTGAGATAAGGGTGCACCATATCTCCCTGTATAGGTCCCGGGCGCACAATAGCAACTTCTATGACAAGGTCATAAAATACTTTTGGCTTTAGTCGTGGCAGCATCGACATTTGGGCACGGCTTTCTATCTGGAAAACACCTAAAGTATCTGCTTGGCTTATCATATCATATACCTTGGGGTCATCCTGAGGGACATTGGCCAGCGTGTAATCCTTCCCATAATATTGCTTGCAAAGATCGAACGCTTTACGAATACAGGTAAGCATCCCTAATGCAAGTACATCTACCTTAAGGAAACCAAGTGCTTCTATATCGTTCTTATCCCATTCTATGTTTGTACGGCCTTCCATACGTGCATTAAGCACCGGGCACAGGTCTGAAAGTTTACCTTGTGTAATAATAAAGCCGCCGGTGTGCTGGCCAAGCTGCCTTGGGAAGCCAACAAATTGCCGTGTCAGTTCGAGTATTTTCATTAGGTGAGGATCCCCCAGATTAAAGCCCTGCTCTGCTATACTACTGTCTTCCGGCCCTTCATTTGTAAATTCCCTTATTGCACCTGCAAGGCGGTCTACTGCATCGGTAGAGAGCCCCATGGCTTTTGCCACATCGCGTATGGCGCCCTTCCAATGCAATTGTGTAACGGTAGCTACTATAGCGGCACGGTCCCGCCCGTACCGGTCATAGATATACTGTATTACTTCTTCCCGACGTTCATGTTCAAAGTCTACATCAATATCCGGCGGTTCATCGCGGGCATCCGACATAAACCGCGCAAAAAGCACCTTAATTTTAGAAGGATCTACCGAGGTAATGCCTAAACAGTAACAAACTACAGAGTTAGCAGCCGACCCGCGGCCCTGGCATAAAATACCGCGCTCTCTTGCAAAACGAACAAAATCATATACCGTTAAAAAGTAAGAAGCATAATTTTTTCGCTCCATAAATTCAAGTTCATAATTTATTGACTCAGCAACTTTTTCCGGTATTCCATCTTTAAATTTTTCATAGGCACCCTGCCAGGTAAGCATTACAAGTTCTTGCTGTGTAGTGCGCCCACCGGATGTTATTTCTTCAGGATAAATATATTTTAAACTGTCCAGAGAAAACCGGCATGCATCGGCTATTTCATTGGTAGCGTCTAATGCATGGGGGTATTGCCTGAAGAGGCGCTGCATTTCATCGAAAGGTTTTAAATAACGTTCGGCGTTTTGGTACAGGCGGAAGCCGGCAGTATCTATAGTACATTTTTCACGCACACATGTAATAACATCCTGTAGCTGCCTGCGTTCAGGTACATGATAATGTACATCATTTGTGGCTATGAGCTTTATGCCCAATTGCTCTGACAATTGCGACAGGCGGTACATACGCTTACTATCATTAGCCTGATAAGAACGGCTTATACCAAGGTAAAGCGCTCCTCCTAATTTATTACGGTATTCGCGAAGGACGGATTTATAGCTCTCGTCAAAATCAAATTCTTCGTTAAGCAATAATGGTGGTATTGCTATAAACTTTATACCTTCGGCATATTGGTATACATCTGCTTTATAAAGATGGCAGTGTCCTTTTTCTGCACGGCGATTGCCTGTAGAAAGCAGCCCGGATAAATTTGCATAAGCATCCTTATCGGTTGGATAGGCAAGGAGGGGCGGGCCATCCAGCAATTCGAGACTGCACCCTACAATAAGCCGTATTCCTGCTTTTTTTGCAGCCACGTGAGCACGTACTATGCCTGCCAGGGTGTTATGATCTGTAATTGCTATTTGCTTATATCCAAGCGCGGCTGCCTGCTCTACAAGTTCATGCGGGTGCGAGCCTCCGCGCAGGAAGCTAAAATTGCTTGTTATTTGTAATTCTGTATAGCTCATGCAAAAAATCCGTGTAAAAACCATTTAGGCTGGTCGCCGCCATAAGGGCCGGATCGAAATAGCCAGTACCGTGCGCCGTGCTCATCTTCAACGCAATAGTAATCCCTGTATACCCCATCGGTAATCCACCATTCCTGCTCAATACGTTCCGGTCCGTCAGCTTTTTTAACATTGTACACTATTCCTTTATGCCGGAATAAAATGGGCGGATTATCGGGCAGTACGGCGGTAACAATAATGGCTTCCGGACGCTGCAAAAGGTGTACTGGGCGTGGCAAATCTGTACGCCATTCTATTGTAGCCTTTTCCCATAAAGGGACTGCCTGTTTTATAGATCGCTCGGGCCAATGATGTTCGGCAGGCAAATAGCGGCTCACAGCATTTGGTCCAATTTTTATAGATACTCTATCCAGTAATTCTGCCACTTTCATGTCGTTTTGCGAACTCACATTCCAGATTGCGGCTTGCTCCTGAGTAACGGGTTCCACTTTTGGGGCTTCAAGTACAAATAACTCAAAACCTAATGCCGGCTCGAATGTGGCAATCTTATGCTCAAAAAGGCGGAACAAATGGTTAACATTACGAGACGGGTGCCCTGTACCAATTTCTATTTGTTGTATTGCGCCATCAACCCTGTATGCTTTAAATACACAATTGCGCAAACCAAGGCCTTCTGTTTCAAACCGCATGCAAAGCGTTTCAAGCAGTTGCTGCAATGCAATGGCTATTCCTGCTGCCGATGCTACAGGCTCCATACTCGAAAGCCGTTCCTGGTAAGGTTCTACGGGTTTTACGGGTACAACAAGTTCAACCTCGGTACCTAATGCCTGTGCGATCCTGCGGGGTAATTCCTGACCAAACCTTCTTCTTAGTACCGCAGGAGGCATGTCCATAAAATTGCCTATGTGCTGCATCCCCAGCTTTTTTAAACGCGCTAAAATTGTAGGGTCTAACCGTAATGCAGCAGGTGGAAGATAACGTAACGCTTCCCGTTGCTGTCCCGGCTCTACAATGGCCTGTTGGCCGCTATATCGTGCAATTGCCCATGCCGTACTAATAGTGTCGGCAATGGCAGCACGTACAGTGTACCCATAACCGGCAAGCTTTGCCTTGATATGATCGAGATAAGCAGCCTCGCCACCCCAGAGATGCGCACAGCCTGAACTGTCTAAAATTAGTCCGTCACGCAGGTCAACAGATACAAAAGGCGTATATACAATGCTCCATTCGGCCAATGCCTGTAGTAACTTTTCAGCTCTTCCCGGTTCTGCTTCAAGCATTTCTAATTCAGGAAATATTGCCTTGCAATCTGCTAGCACCATTCCTTTACGGATGCCTTTTTGCGCTGCCTCTGCGCTTACTGCCTCAATCATCATCCGTCCGCGTTGGCGTGCGGCCAATACAAAGGGCTTTTCACGAAATTCAGGCTGCTTGCGCGCTACATATTCTGTGAGGAGGTAAGGAAACGATATGGAGGCATATCTTGGCATTATCCGGTATAGCGTTCGTTAAACTGAGGTACAAAAATGTAATTGTTAGCCAATGGTATAAAGCTATTACCCAGCCAGCTTACCTGCCAGGAATGGGGGAGGCCATTGCGCACCTTTAGTAATTGCACATCCCAGCAGCTATGGCCCACGCCGGGTAAATTATCTTTGTTTATACTTGGTAAAGAAGTTATTTTCCAGCGTGTGGTGCAGGCTACCGCATTTTCTATATGTGGACAATGACGATGAATAAAACCTGTAACACCACTGTTTTCTACCGCTAACTGCAACCTCCTTGAATCTGTAAAGCTCAGTTCTTTAATTTCGCCTATTACAGCCGTTAGTGCTTCACATTTTAGCGCTTCCTCAATAATCCAGAGCGCATCTTTTGTTCGTGCGGCATTTATAAAAATAATGCTATCAGGCCTTAACCCGAAATGCTTAAGGCCGGGAGGGAATGTTTTTCTGCCATTCCCAATCCAGAGGCAAACACCCCCATCCTTAATTAACTTAGCTGTTATTGCCGTTATAAAACCGTTTGTAGATGCGGCATTTGCCGCTTCATAGCTAATGAATTCGTGAATGGTACCCGTAGGAAAAACTTTTCCAGGAAAAGCAGCTGCAAAATGGGAAAGGCCTGCGTTTGCAGAATCATGGGTGATTTTCCCAAGACCCTGCATGGCATTAATACTGGCCTGAAGTTGCTTTGCTATTTCTATTTTTTCGACTGCGGGTTTCACTACTGTTCAATTTTAAGAGGCTATTGTTTTTATAACTGAATTTATATTTTACAAAATTAGGATATATATTCCCTAAAATAGTTATATTTGTATGGATAAATAATCCCAAAATAATATGTCTCTATTCTCTGATAATATCAGGCACCTGCGGGTCATAAAAAATGTTTCTCAGGAGACCGCGGCCGAAAACCTTTCTATATCCCGCGATGTACTTGCGAAATATGAACAGGGAAAGTCTCAGGCTCCTTATGAAACCCTTATTAAGCTATCACATTATTACCACGTAAGCATTGACCTATTACTAACGGCAGATATAAGAAAAGTAGATATTGACGGGCTTATGAAACTGGAGGATAACCGTATCCTGCTGCCTATTGCTGTAGACAGTAATGGAGAAAATATTATTGAGATTGTTCCCCATAAGGCAAAGGCCGGTTATCTTAATAGTTATAGTGATGCCGAATTTATTGAGGGCCTACAACATGTATCACTTCCTTTTTTAGGTAACGGTAAGTTCAGGGCTTTTCCGGTAGAGGGAGATTCCATGCCACCTCATAAAGATGGCTCTTTTATAATAGGAAGATATGTAGAGCAACTGGGCGATGTTACCGATGGAAGGACGTATATACTATTAACCAAAGACCAGGGAATTGTATACAAGCGGCTAAATAAGAATGGAAGGAACAGCCTTGCGTTACGATCAGATAATACTTTTTATGAACCTTATACTGTAAAAATATCTGACGTATTAGAGATATGGGAATATGCCTGCAGTATTGCTACAAAAGAGTTTGAACCCGATGACAGCCCGGAAACCATTAAGGATATCCTGCAGGGTATGCGCCAGGAAATGGCAGCTTTGCGTACAATAAATAGACAGATACAATAGTAATAACAATGGAGAAAGAGATACGTCTCAGGGTTAAAAAAGACCTTGATAGTAAACAACATAAAAATATATTGGCACTAAAAGGCAGCCTTATAGCACAGAGATATACAGATATTATACACATTAGTGATGAGGATGAGGACTACCACATCAATTCATTTTCTGTGGTGCCCGAACAGGAGATAACAATACTGCATTATATCAATATTTACCTTAGAGAAAAAAGCTTAGAACAGGCAGTAACTCTTATACAGGCCGCGGGGAAACTTAATTAAAAATAATCCTGAAAGGTACAATGTTAATAGCTCTTTTTTCTATCATCAATTTTAAGTCTTCGCTTAAAAAATACCACTCTTCTTCATTGTAGTAAGCAGGATCTTTTTTCTTTAGATAAATATCGATAGTAGGGGTATATCCTACATTATCATCAAGGCTGGTTTGTATACCATTCTTAACTTCTACAGTGGTTATAGCATCGCCAAAATGATTTTTGCATAGTATAATAATATCCTGCCTTGTAACTACCCGTTGGTTAGAAACAAGATTTTCTCTAAATGCATAAATTTTATCTGAATTAGAGAGTTCATCTTTGCCACCCTGAGTTGTAGATAACAATACTATATTATCTTTTTCAAAATCGCTGCCTTTGTGCAGCACCATTCTCGAAAAGGTATTTATATTATTCGCTTTCTCGCCATTTGTAGTCCAATACTTCACGAACAAATTACCCTTATCCGTATTGTTTTTTGTATTTAGTACTAAATAGGGATTGTTTATATTTTGCATACCTGTTTGAGACAGCTTATTCCTGAATCTTGATATTACCTGATTGATCTCTTTCAAGTTGGTATCAGTAAAATCATTGCCGAGCCTCGAAAAAGCAGCAGCTTCGTCTCTAATAAGATCAATTAAATAATTTATTTCTTCTGTGGCATTGCGTTCGTCAAACCGGGCTATTCCGCCAAAGCGCAAATAAGCAAAATCATCATCCTTTTGTGCATCGCTATTTTTTACTATATCAAATTCTTTATTCTTATCATCCGCTACAGAAAATAACTCTAAAAAGAAGTCTTCATTCAGGCTGAGAGGATAGATATTCAGCAGGCTTTTTATGCTTCCCTGTATCTCATTCAGTTTTTTATTAATGACAGGAAAGCAGTTATTAGCGCAGTATATTTCTGATAGTATATCCCTTCCTATCACATTAGGAAACTCAATACGCAGCCACAGCAGTTTTTCATCGGCCATTCGCTTAAAATCTTCCGGTACAAGAATACCTCGAAGTTCCTGCGGCATGGTATAATCGGAATCGGTCAGGTTAATAATGTTTTTAATTGTGATAAAATTGCGGCTGTAAAAGTCGTTTACCTGCTCCTGTGTTTTTTCTATATGGTAAAAATCTTCCCTAAAAAGATCGCTCGCATCTTCGTTGTAACTCTCATCATTATTATAACCCTGTACCGTTTCGAGTAGATAGTCATTAAAATACCATCTGGCTTTTGGTAAAAAATGGAAAAAAGTATTTCTGCTGTTTATATTTTTAAGGTAGAAATAAAACATCAGGTCTTTTATTATACCATCGCCCTGATGCTTAACACCCAGCCATATTGTACCATGTGGCGTTTGATTAATGAAATTATCTGCGTTTACAGTTTCTTTAAATTGCTCTTTTGCAATCTCCATAACGCCGGTAGGCAGGACTACATAGCTTAACTTATTTCGGGTAAGCTTAACAGGCAGGGTAGGCCCAAAGAAGTAGTTTTTAATTACACTTTCTGTAGGGTTATAAGGATTGGTTTCCTTCTTTTGGATGTAAAACTGGTGGTAATTATTAAGCGTAGCCTCATTTTCTATAGGGTATGCTTTTAGTATTGCCCGAGCCGGTGTTGCCTTTGCCGATGTAGTGGGCGTTAGTATATCTACAAGGCGCTCTGTCATTCTTCGCCTGCTCGAAAATATCTCGTTACTTATCTTCTCAAGTTCTTTTGCGCAAACATCAAATAGTAAGTTTACAATAGGGTCAAATACATTTTCGAGTTCGATATCAGTATACCCCCATTGTTTGGCGGCACGTTTGAGTAATCTATCTTTAATCTGGTCTTTAGACAGTTGGTTCATTGTAAATTATTTGAATGAAAATGGCGCTAAGAAGTAGGAGCTTTTGTAGTAGTAAGGCTGATTTGTCTTGTTAATAATACCGTATACTACAATATCCAGACGCTTTTTTACCCTGATGTTTTTAGTATAACTCACGGTATATTCGCTTACAGTTAATATAACGTCGGTCACAGTGAGGCGCTGTTCATATTTTTTAACTTTTTCATGAACAGATTCCTTAATCATGTCCTTGAGTTGGTTAGGGTTGGCCAACAGATTAAAATCTGTTTCCCATATTATAGTTCCAAAATCGTCATCATATTTATATTCACCAAAAATAGTTGTAATTATAAGCGATATGTATTGCGCAAGCGACTCTTCTATCGTCACCTTACGTAAATTCTGGCCGGCCGAAAGTGCTTTAAAATCTATAGGTATTTTATAATAAAGATCCTTCATGCTGATGTATCTCAAATTTTATCTCATCCTTATCGTCAAGGCTTACCTTTACTGTGTCGCCTTTTTTTAGTTCATTTGCAATTATCATTCTTGATAATGGGCGCTTTAACTGGTTACGGATATTTCCTTTTATTGGCCTTGCTCCATACTGCGGGCTAAAACCCATTAGCGCTATACGTTCTCTATCTTCTTCATTAATTTCGAGTTGTATATCAAGTTTTTCAAGCAACTGTATTAATTCTTTTTTCAGATGGATATTAAATATTCTGGCTACGCTACCTTTATTTATTGGTGCAAAAGGAATAATCTCCGTAAGGCGGCCTAAAAACTCAGGTCTAAAATGTCCTGTCATTAATTGAATAAGATCGTTAGATTTAGGTATAACATCCCTTTCAAATGACTCTACTATAAAGTCCGACCCTATATTTGAGGTGAAGAGAATAACTGCATTAGAAAAATCGCCTTCTTTACCCAGCCTGTCGTGCAATTTTCCCTCATCTAAAATTTGCAGGAATACGTCGAACACCGATTTATGGGCTTTTTCAATCTCGTCGAATAATACGATAGAGTAGGGTTTCTGCCTGATCTTATTTACTAACAACCCGCCTTCCTCATAACCCACATACCCCGGAGGTGCACCGTACAGCAATGCCGCTGAATGTTCTTCTTTAAACTCCGACATATCCAGCCTGATGATAGCACTATCATCGCCAAAGAGAAAATCGGCAAGCGACTTTGCGAGTTCTGTCTTACCTGTACCCGTAGGTCCCAGGAAGAAGAATGAGCCTATTGGTTGTCCTGGCTTTGTTAAACCGGATCGAGACTCTAAAATTGCATCAGCCACAACCTTTACGGCGTGATCCTGACCAATAACACGCTGCTTTAACGTGTTTTCTATATCCAGTAATCGCTCGCGCTCGTCTGATTTTACTTTACCTGCAGGAATACCTGTAATACCTGATACAACTATAGATAAATGAGCAGGCAATACAATGTTATCTTCGGCATGTAAGGCTTCTAACTGCTGAAGCATCTGCGTTAACTGAGTCAATCTTTCAGCTTTATTACCTACAATGTTACCGGAAGATAATTGGCTGTCTTCTAAAAATTTGCCTGTGCGGCCCTTGATGTCGCTATGCAACCAGCTGATCTTTTCATCAAGCTCCGCTTCATCTGTTATGACATCAAGTTCTTCGGCACGTTTGTGCAGTTCAGGAAGGTCTCTGCTAATGGTTTCCTTTGCAACCTTTAGTGATGACATAGTCCTGTCTATTAAATCTAAAGCAGAATCCGGCAGCGATTTTTCCTTTAGGTATCGTTTAGAAAGGCGAATAGCTTCTTTAAGGCCCTCCTCATCTATAGTAAAATTATGGTGCTCCTGGTAGTGGCTCACGATATTTTTTATCATGCGTAATGCCATATCATGAGAAGGCTCACTAATTTCTAACGTTTCAAACCTCCGCGAGAGGGCGTCATCTTTAGCGAGGGTTTTTCTGAATTTCTCGGTAGTGGTTGCGCCTATAAATGTAATTATGCCTTTGGAAAGTTCTGACTTTATTATGCCAGCTATGCCGGATCCTTGATTAGCATCAAAAAGTTCATGAATATCATCTATAAATAACACAGGCTTTTCATAATTGCTAAGCTCATTAAAAAGTTTTTGCAGACGGTCTTCTACTTCACCTTTATAAGACGCGCCGGCAAAAAGGGAGCCTGTGTTAAGTTCGAAAGCCTTAGCATTATTAAATACGGTAAGTGTGCTTTTGTTTGCAATTTTATTAAAAAAGCCCTCAACAAGAGTAGATTTACCAACGCCGGTTTCACCAATTATTACAATGTGCGGTTTTAGCTTACGGCTTAATACCTCGGTAATAATTTTCAGTTCTTCGTCCCGGCCGATTATCGATACAGATCGAGCGCCTTTATAATAATCTGATTTATTTATACAATACTTTTCTATCACAGAGGTGCCTCCCGGTTTATTGACCTTTTGCAGGGTGGCTGATTTAGCGTTTTCGTTGTCAGTACCGAATGCCTTACTAACATCTGTAGCAGAAAGTGGCAAGGACTTTAACTGGTCATGAGAGAAACCAACACCTGGTGTTACAAGTGCCGCTAATACCGATGAAAAGTCTACATCTGTACCTGCCTTACCCGCTATGTCATCAGCTTCCTCAAGCACCGTAGTAACTGTGCTGTCCGGTTCTGCATCATCTGTAGGGCGAGGGGCTTTTGGGTATTCGCTTATACGTATATCTGCCCATTCGTCTAAATAAAACACATCAATACCTGCGGCATCTAACTCTTTCAAAAAATTAAATTGAGGGTTTAATAACGCCTTTAGCAAATGTGCGGGATAATATTTAGCATTAGTATTTGTCTTGGCAAGCTGCTTGGCAATATATACCGCCTGAACTATGTCTTCTGTAATCATAAGTAGGAGTTATTTATGGCCTGCGGTTATTAAGCTGCCTAAGCATTTCTAAGTCTCTTATAAGGTCTTTATTCTCTTCTTCGTAAGATTTTATCTGGTTGTTAAGCAAATCAATTTCTTTCTTAGAATCGTTGCCCTGTAACAGCATTTTCTTTGCGTTTACAAGATTCTTAATTATTAGAATAGTATTATCATATACCTTAAGCTCCTGGTCTATGTCAGCCGGTATCTTTTCGTTAAGCGCTACAAGTTCAAAATTTATTTTCTGCTCTATAAATTGAAAACTCTCCGGCGCTTTATCAAGAGAATCTACCATCGTAGTTATCTCCTCTATCTTTTCAGAAAATTGTTTTTGGAATGCAAATTGTACCTGAATCTTATCATTTTCCTGTTTTAACAACTCATTCTCTTTCATTGGGAGTTTAAAGTTGTAGAACAAAGCTGCGATTAGTACCGCAGTCGTTATGAAGAACATTAAGAGAAATAGTAAAAATGCTGATAAGCGTTCCTTTTTATTTAAGATATCCATAATGTTTTATTTTGCTATTCAGCTAAGAAAGAAAATGAAGAGTTATCGTTATTATTTCCGGTATTTCCAAAAAGGCCACGTGCTGTTTTATCGTTCTGGACAATATTCTCATTAACAAATATGCCTGTATCGCGCTTTTTCCCTATATAATCAAGCTGGTTAAGTATATTGAACAAATATTCTTTCTTACTTATAAAAGTCATTACCTGGGCCACAACTGGTGCAATATCGTAAGCGCGGAATTTTATATTGATGGTATCAGAAAACAGCCTTTCATATTCGCCGCTGGTCGAATCTGTCCACTCAGAAAAATAATTGAAAAGCATCTCTTTACCATCACCACTAAATGAATCGAAAGTATTTTTAATAATCCTGGCAAGGCTTACTACGTTGTCTAATACCTCCATAGGCTTCATGCTAAAGCTTGTCCACTTATTTTGGTTGATATGCTGGCCGGTAAACATCATTATACGTCCACAGGCTTCAAAAATCATATTGGCTATTAAATTCTCGTCTTCTGTATTGTTCCTGAATCTTATTTTTTGGGATATCTGTACCGCGTTGATCTCTGACTGTTTAAAGAATGCCTCATAGACTTCAAATAGGTTTACAAGCTGAGGATGGCTGTTAACTGTTAGCGCAGGAGGTATAAAATCGGTGATGATCTCAAAACTTCCGGAAACCGACCTGAATTTCGCCAACGGAAACTGCATGCCGCCAATGTTGTTCTGGTTAACCTCTGCTTCTAAAACGCTGGTTAAAAAATATCTTGGTAAGGCATTAGGAAAACGTGGTGGAACTTCTTCCATGTTTTGCTCTCCCGATGGTATCCTGAGATACGGATCTATATTAAGCAATAGATAATAGGTGCTTTCTCTAAAGTCGAAATCACTTAACTCTATTTTTTCGCTAAACTCCCCAGTATAATCTGTAATTTCTATACGGCCGCCACCCGGGGTAACAGCTTTTAAAAATTTAATAGTAACGCTAAGTTCGTTATGTGCGTCTATAGATATAGCATACTGAAAGGGCCTTGCAAGCTTTGTGGTAAGCAGGCCGTAATTAAGGTTATTAACACCAATGTTACGGGCATCCCTAACCATATCTTCTATGTTGTCCTGAAGGGTAACAAAATGATTTTTGTTAATCTTCATACCGTCTATCCAGTTAACTGGAAAGTGTGTTATATTTTCAGCCATTATGATTGGTTTATATACGTTGGCAAATTATTGTTTCTCCGTCTTTAATATCGTTGGTATCTACCGCCAGTTCGGGGTCTATATATTCAGATGAACCAAACCACTTTGGTTTTGTGTAAAAATACCAACCATAAGGCTCACTATTTTCATCCACAAAATGTATTCTATTATTTGGGTTCTTCTCGTTGTAATCATTTATAAAGTAATAGAATAGTTTTCCAAATTCAAAAGCTCTTGGAGCCTTAACCTTAAAGTTAATGATTTGCTTTTCATTTGCTTTCTTTTGAAAAATAAGATTTACGATTATTACGTTACGCATATCTGATATTTGCGGTGCTGGGTACCTTGCGCTAACAGGATAAAACCAGCGCTTATGAAGCTTCGCCGGTATTGACACAGCAGTCTCGAACAGGACATAACAGAATGTAGGAATCACAAATGCAAAAGCTGCACCGGTTAAATAAAAAATATATTCAAGCTCCCTAAAATGACTTACAATCATTACGATAAATGCAGATAGAAATATGGCCGATACAACTGCTATTAACAGCTCCTTATAAATAGCATTGGCTTCAAATTTTTTAAAATACAGGCGGTAAAATGTAACATGCACTGATCCTGCGGCAAGAAGGTAAACCTGTAATGATATAAACCTGTTAAGAAGTGTAGTACCTTTTAAATTATACAAAATGGCTCCGAAAATTAAAAAAACCAGTCCCTGAGTAAGTATATAAATAATGTATTTTTTCTTCTCTTTTCTAAATACAGGAGTCTTCATACCAATAAACACGCACATCATCATTGCTACTGCAATAATGCAAACAATGTATACTAAAATTTGGCCGCCACCTATCTGGTTTAAATATTTTGTCATTATTATAATACTGTTGAAATTCCTAATCTGGATTTATAGAGCGTGTCGTCCATGCTAAAAAGTTCATCCTCGTGATTTAGAGAAATCACAAAACTAAACTGAGAATGGAAGGGAATAAATAAGTTAAAAAACGTGTTTAAAAACGCTTCAAGAACCTGCCCGTTAAAATAGTAAGGAAGGTTATCGGGGTTTGCTAACGGGCCAATATTAAATTCATACTTCTTTAAAAAGATATTTTCGTTGCTTTCCAGCGTGGTATTAATACCTATTATTAAATCGGCATTTTGGTTTTCCACATCATAAACGCGTTCCAGTTTTATGTTTGATGTTTTATAGGTTACTTCTTCTAATAATATACTTCGTAGAATACCGCAAATGTGGTCTGTTCCCTGATTACTGCTGTCCTTATTTTTCATGAATGCATAGAATAACTTAACCACCAGCAAATCAGGGATTATGGTGTCTACACCAAGAATGATCCTAATGATATCAGCTACGCCTCCGGTATTCATCGATGCAAAAAAATGCGACTCGTACTTTTCTATATCATGCCTGAACCGGAACAATTCATTTTCCAAAGGGTTATAAAAATGACGCGCTTCCTTTTCCTCGCGCTTCCTTTTTTTAAATTCCTGCACCGGGTCTTCATGGTCATCATTGCCACGATAATTATGAGTGAGGCTTTCGGGCATCACGTCATAAATGCTGTCGCGGCTCACGGCAATATTTAAAATATCCGGGTCGTTAATATCGGCAACGATACTTAAAATATCTTTGCTATATTTTCTATAAAACAGGCCGCTATTCTTTATTACAATGTCTGCATCATCAGCGCCGTGCTTTATAAGGGCATCAAATAAGAGTTCTGCCCGTACGTCAAACGATGTAAGGTGCCTGTAGTTCTCTTCTAAATATTGGTTACTATCCATGAAGCTATTGTGCAAAGCGCCCTGCAGTAATAAAGTTTTTCTTCCAATACGACTTTTGTAAATTCGATATCTCGGTACCTCCATAACGGTTTGCCGAAAAGAAGCGGTTGTTTTGTAAATAGATTCCCACATGGGTTATGATCTTCGAATCTGTTATCCTGAAAAACACAAGATCGCCTTCCCGCAAATTTTCTGTTTGCTTAAATAACTCTATTCTTTTATCCATCGCCATGTCAGATGCTGTACCTGAAAGGTTTTTATTATATACATAAGAATAAAGTTCTCTCATGAGGGCCGAACAATCTATTCCGTTCCTTGTCTTTCCTCCATAAATATAGGGCGTGCCTTCCCAGGCCTTTACAAAATTATAAAGTTTAACATTATCAATCTGCGATTCGCTAACATCTAATTTTTTAGCGAAGTACTTCTTGTCATGATCTGAGAGCGATGTATTATAGACAGGCTTACCAGATCTGTCCTTCTTTAAGGATGACTCCGTAGCAACCTGCTCATCAGTAATCACAAAATCTTTTTTGCCGTTGCACCCAGTGGCACCTAAGGCAGCTAATATGATCACTATTGTTTTCTTAAACATTAATTGGTAATTTTTAAAAATTAAGGTTCATTACCTGTAAACTATTAAACAATTATAATGTAAATTCTTTATCCTGAACATTATGTCCATTCGTCTTTCAGACTACAATTTTGATGTTAAATTAATACGTTTTTATATCAATCAAATGCTTTTAACGTTTTATTAAGCGAATTTAACCTGACTCAATTGTTTGAAAAAGAAGCAATAATTTTCAGTGTTAATTTTGTTAGAAATGTTTGTTAAAGTAAGATGAGGATTAAAATTTTAATCTTTGATTTGTTAGAAGATTAGCAGTTCGATTTAGGTAATTGCAGCTATTTAACAATTACCTGATGTTTAAATGATATACTTATAATTTAAATGATTAAAGGACCTCAAATAAAGACACATTTTGACCTGAAAATCCTGCTATTTATGGGTGGGCTGCTTATTGTTTCGGGTATATTGCTTGCCTTCAAGGTAAAAGCAGCGGAAAATTGTACGGTAAATGATTTTAAAATAGATGCCCGTTCTTTCAAAACCGGTGAGGTCATTACATTTTCTGATGTATCGAATACTGGGTATGAATGGAGATGGAATTTTAATGATGGCACCCCTGTTTCATACCGGTCTAAGGTAGGGCATACATTTGCTGCGCCGGGCACTTACAAAATAAAACTAAAAATAAACAACACCTGCACTATAGAAAAAGCGGTTACAATCGTATCTAATGTAAATGTTATAAATACAGCTGTACTGCCTAAGTTTTACGCACCGAAGGTTGTTAAGGAAGGTGAACAAATTCAATTTAGAGATTCTACAGCTAAGGCAACTTCATGGGAATGGCGCTTTGAAGACAGCTCTAAAATAGGCTCGATAGATAAGAACCCTACATACACTTATAGGACACCTGGAGAAAAAGTGGTGTCGTTAGTGGTAAACGGCGATGTTAAAAATGTGCAGTTTGCAAAGATTACTGTACTGCCTATAAAAAAGCAGCCTATAGATATTGTAAGTGAACGTATAAAGCGCAGAAACAGTGTACGGGCAGATCCTGTTCAGGAGTATTTTAATAACATACCTGATGATCCTAAACGTAGTGCAGAAATACCCGGCATTAACGAGGTTAAACTCGAGGGGCTTATAATGGGAGTATCAGAGGACAGGCTTACCTACCAAAATCTTACCAGATATTTTTGCAGCGATGCGTTACCACTTGTAGAACTTAGAAAAGGCAAAGTTATAACGCTCGAATCTCTGGATAAGGATATTCGCAAAAAGGGTATAAAAATAAGAAGCATTGGTCTTGTTAGAGATGCCGATGGTTGCGTGACGATGATAAAAATAAACTACAAATTTAAAGGTCTTTTTTAAACCAACCTTTTATAAACATAAATACATCATACAATGGCAAATTCATTTTCAAATAGTTACGGTATTGGCGGTAACGAGGTAAGGCAGGAAGGGCAGGAGAGCGTGCTGGAAATTCCTCAAAACAGGACACTTATAGCGCAAAAGCTAACGCCTAATACTCCTGCGAGACCAGAGATTGTAACAGGACTGCAATCTATGGACGAGGTATTTGAGCATTACAGTCCTAAAGTTAAAGTAGCTTTTGAAGATAACAATGGTAATATTACCAGAGAAGAACTTGCATTTAAGAACGTAGGCGATTTTTCTATTAAAGGCCTTACGGAACAAAGCCCGTTTTTATTAGACCTTAAAACTAAAAATGAGCAATATCAAAAAATGATAAAACAGCTTAAAACCAATAAGGTTTTAAAACTGGCGTTGCAGGATCCGGAGGCTAAGCAATCTGTTATAGATGCTATAGAGACACTTATTAAAGAGATAGAACAAACCGATAAATAATCAGCGTTATGATAAATCAGGAGGGTGCTAAGGCATCAGTAAATAATATGCAGGAAGCTAAGACAGCAGCACCTGCAACGCTTGAGCAAAACTTAGAATCTTTTATTCAGTATGGTGGGTTCGATCTTTTAGAGGGAGCCATAGAAGGTGTGCAGAATCTAAACCCGGAGCGCAAAGCCCGTAAAAATATATTTTTAAGCGAATCAAGCAAAAAAGCAGAGCGCGCAGAGTTAAAAACAGTTTTAAAGCTTTGGGCGGAATCCTTGAAGGCATCTGATAATTTAGTGGATCTTGTTACTGAGACAACCAAAAAATCGGAGGATACAGAACTGGCGTTAAAGAAAAATCTTGCTGCTGCCGTAGAGGAGTCTCGCGAGCTGGAAGAAAATTACCGCACGCTATCATTATTCTTTAAAAATACCGAAGCAAGCAAGCTTAAAAATATTTCTATAATGAATGCCGAGCTTGATCAGTTAAAAGATCTTGACAATTCACGATTTATAGATAATATTCAGGAAGAACTTGTAAATGGCTACGACCGTTTAGATCTTAGACAAAACTATTCTTTATTAGTTATACCGGGATATCTGGGTTCCAATAAGGTTATAGAGAAGTGGGGTAAAATTGCTTATGATAATAAAGTGATGCTTATTACTGATTTTCAGCACCTTGACGAACCGGATGATGTTATGGAAATGTTTGAGTCGGCTAATCTTACAGGTGGAGATACTTTCAGGTCTAATGTAATGATGGCTTGTAACTGGCTTGTAGGCCGCGGCAAACATGACGAAATAGATGAAGAAGATCATTTATATGTTCCGCCATCTACTGCTCTGGCAGGTAAAATATATAATACACTAATGTCTCAGGTAACCGCCGGTAAGAAATTTGGTGGCATTAATGAGGTTGATGGGGTAAAATTCGATCTAAAGAAAAGTGAGATTGCTAATCTTGAAAACCTTGGGCTTATACCTATGGTTAACGAATACGGAAAAGTAATGGCATTCTCTGGGAAAACTCTTTTCAACGGAGATAACCTTGGGCTTCAGACATATTCTGTTGTTCGCGTGTTTGACTATGTTACCAAAGTGCTAATGGACTTTTTGAACAGACGTGCCTTTGAGAATTTTAATGCAAAAACACGTAAGGAAATATTGAACCAGGTAGTAAAGTTCCTTGACAATGTTACCGGTCCTGATAAACTTATTGAAGATTTTGAAATTAAACGGTTTGAGCAGGATCCTAATCAAAAAGACAGAATATTTCTTGATATCCGTTTAAAACCTTACTTCCCGGCAAAGAACTTCCTTATAAAAATGGATGGTCAAAAAGGAGACGACGGCAACGAATGGGATACCGAATATGCAGAAAATTAAAAATTCATTTTTGAAGTAATATCGTACAAATTTTCAATGATTAGTAAAATTTACGATAATTTAACACGTAAAATTCAATAGTATTCATTTTTGTTTGTAAATTAGATAATAGAAATACATAATAAATCACCTACTCACACTCCAACTCACCAATTAAATTATAAACTTTAAATATTTTATTATGTCATTCAAATCAAAACTAAAAGTTGGCGGAAAGGAATTAAATATTCTTAACGCATCTTACGATCTTCACCAGGAAATAGACGCAACAGGCCGCCCATCTTCGGTAACACGTGGCGGAACTATCGATCTTACTGTAGAGTCTACAGGCGATTCATTCTTCTTTGAATGGATGACCAATAACTTTGAAAGAAAAGATGGCTCTATTCAGTATGTTAAACGCGATACTGATGCTAAACTTAAAGAGATGAACTTTAAAGAAGGTTACCTGGTTAAGTACAAAGAAAGTTTTAACGCTGCAGACGGTAGCCCCCTAACAGAAACTTTTACAATATCTGCAAAAGAACTTTCTTGTGGTGGCGGTGAGCACGTAAACGAATGGGTGTAATTAATTTGCAATTTACTTTTATAGATTAGTAATAAAGGGTTTGGTTTATACATCACTCCCTTTATTATTATTAGTTATTGTATTAATTAAATCCATTAGAATATGTCATTTTTAGCAAAGCTTGAAATAGATGGTGAGGTTATGAATGTATTGGAATTTCAATGCACCCTTGCCCAGGATACAGATAAAAGCGGCAAACCATCGGCAGATCCCGCAGGCGGAAAAATTCGGGTTATTATCGAATCTACAAAAAGTACCATGCTTTTTGAGTGGATGGTAAGCAATTCTCAGACTAAAAATGGTAAACTTACATTTTACAGAAGAGACGCTATTTCTAAAATGCGTGAACTGCAATTTAAGGAGGGTTACTGTATAAGATATGACGAAGTTTTTGTAGCTTATAATACCATGTCTATGAAAATAGAGGTTGTAATATCGGCTAAAGAAATAAGCATGAATGGGTCTCAGTTTGCAAGGAACTGGCCTCTTAAATTTTAAGAGCCATGGAAGAGTTAGAAGCTAATTTTTTTGCAGGCTTAAGCTGGCACTTTGGTGGCGGCAAGTCATACATGAGTGGTACAGCAGGAATAGGTATAAGCAGGCGAATGCACATTATACAACCGGGAGTAAACTTTGCTATAAATGTTTACAATGGAGGTATAGGGGCGCTGGCAGATAGCAACAAAATAAACATTGATGCTGTCCTTACAGGAAAGATTACAGCAGGGGCCGGTCATGGTAACGCTATGGATGTTCACCCGTTGCATTTAGACAGCGGCACAGGTATGGAAGATCGCTTTAAATATTCGGCTACCATTGGCACCAACTTTATTTTAAATAACAGCGGCAGAAATCAACAGGTAGGATTTGTACAACTCAGAGCAGGCGATTTTAGTTTCCAAACATATAATGACTTTTCAGGATTTAAAAAGATAGGCATTAGCGATGGTTATGACAGGTGGTGGACCGGTGGAGGTAACATAACGCTTGGCGCTAAAAACAGTTCTTACCAACTTGTAATTGCAAGCGATGTTTTTACTGCAGACACTGATTCATTTAGCGAAACCGACCGACTCGCGGCAGAAATGAACCTTGAAAGTTTTAATAGTACAAACACCGGAAACTGGTATGAAAGAACAACATCTAAAATGTTCGACTACACGCCAACTAAAGCAACCGAGGTTGATACTGACTTTTTAAAGCAAAGCAGAAATAATATACCCTGGGATGCTGATAAACATTCCTTTGGGCTTAATCAGGGACGTACCTCTTTTAGAGGCAATACTCCCAACGGAAGTTTTGGCATAAATGGCCGCGGATCAGGACATATGTATTCTCAGGATATGATACACAGAGCTATCAACTTTCACCTCATTCCGTCAGAGAGGCCAAATCAATGGGAATTCCAGGTTACACCAAAAGTGCAAAAAAGCTTTTGATGAAAAAGTATATTATGGTAGTTGTGTTAGGCTTGTTTTTTTCCTGCGCGTCAAAGCATTTCTCTAAAGGTGACTACACTTTTTACGATGAAAATTTTGAACTTCCACAAACTGCTCCTCTAAGGACTGACGGGGTTTATGTATTGAAAAGTATTTGGACTGATGAGAATGGCGGTATTACAAAAAAGCCGGACATTAATAAGTTTTATAAGTTTTACACGGGAGGTCAATGCAATATGATACTTGATCCCGACAAAGAAATAACAGCCGATGGACAATATAAAGAAGCTGTAAATGTATCTGCCATGAACAAGGGCAAAACATTATTTGAAGGATATTATAAGCTGCAAAGTGGTAAAATAATAATACAGAGCCTGCAGGCAGCCCCTTTAAAACAATTTGAGTACAAGTACGGCTATATTACAAACGAGAAATTAGTGATAGTAAAATCGACAATAGAAGGAAAAGGAAAATTTGATGATAAATATTTCACCGATTATTATAAAGAAGAATATGTTTTTTTACCATTGCAGGGTTTAATCGAAACCCCAAATTGGTAACTATAAAAAATTATCGTGTATATTTTTAGTTGCTATAGTACCTAACAGATACTAAGAAATTAAATTAAAATTATCGCGCCTGAAATAATGAGTTTTAAAAAATAATGCTATGCCAATAAGCACGCAAATTAAAATACAAATAGCAGGGGAAACACTTAACCGTTTTTCCAGGCTTGTTATAGACCAAAAGGTGCATACACATCATAGGTTTTCGCTATTACAACCTTTGCCTAAGGAATTTGTTGAGCAGGCAATAGATAAGGCTCAGAGTTATATTGGGCAGCCCATTAAGATAAATATCACGCCAACAAGCCTTTCTACGCAGTCGCCGTTAGTGTTTGAAGGTGTTATCACAGAGGCTCAACTCGTGCGTACAGCCGGGGCATCAGGTGGGATTATTATAAATGGTTACAGCCCTACCATTTTAATGGAGGGTGCGCCTACAACCCGTTCTTTTACAGATAATAGTTTATCAGATATCGTAAATGAAGTTTTAAAGACTTACCCGTCTGATAGCCTTAAGCCATCGGTAGAGGTACAAAAAGATACGTCGCTGCCTTATACTGTTCAGTATGCCGAAAGCGATTTTAGTTTTATATGCAGGTTAGCACAAAAGAAAGGACAATGGCTTTTTTATAACGGAGAGACATTGCGTTTCGGTACGCCCCAATCTAAAACTTTTACATTAGAATATGGCAGGTCATTACATTCCTTTAATATAGAAATGCGGGCAAAGTCGCTTGGTTTTGAGTATATGGGCTATGACGCATCGAACGGCGAAACCCAAAAGGCAAGTTCTTTCGAAGTTAATTACCAAGCGCAGGGTTATTCAAAATCTGTTTTTGAAGCGTCTAAAAAACTATTTCCAAACGTCTCGACCTTGCTTTACTCTAATGCTGTTGAGGAAGGAAACAGCAAAACACATCTTACTGACAGGGTAACTACACAATTGCAGTCAAGAGCATCCGACCTTGTTACAGCAAAAGGCGATTCTGATGAGACTGGGTTACGCATCGGCGATGTTGTAGATATCAAAGAACCATCGTTTTCATTAACAGGCAATATTTTAGACGGGCTTCAGGAACAGAACTTTGGCAGCTATATTATTACCGACATTATGCACGTATGCGACGAGTCGGGTAATTATCATAATACATTTGATGCCGTGCCAAATACTGTTGCAGCACCACCATATGGCAACGTACACAGTATTCCTGTAGCTGAATCGCAACCGGCAGTAGTTACAAGTAACGATGATCCTGCAGGCATTGGCAGGGTTCAGGTAGCCTTTGCCTGGCAGCAGGAGAGCGGTAAAAACACTCCTTGGATACGCATGGTTAACGGCCACTCCGGTGGCGGAAAAGGTTTGTATTTTATACCTGAAGTAGGCGAAGAAGTACTGGTAGGCTTTGAGGGTGGTAACGCCGAGAAGCCATTTGTACTTGGTGCTATGTATAATGGCAGTGCATCCAGTGGGTATGCTACCTCAGGTAATAACAATAAAGTAATCCATACCCGTTCAGGCACTAAAATGATCCTAAACGACGAGGAGGGAAGCATCCTTATAGAAGATCCAAGCGGTAATACCTGGTTGTTAGATGGTCAGGGTAATATCAGCGTAAGTGCCCCAAACAATATTGCCATGACAGCAGGCGGCAGTATTTCTATGACGGCAGGCAAAGATATTAATACATCAGCAGCAAATAATGTAATAGAAAGTGCAGGCATTGATAAGTTTACATCAGTAGGTGTAATGCTTAATACATTTGTAGGCGGTAGCAGTATGATGAACGTTGTGGGTGACCTCACCGAGTATATTGCAGGAAATGTAGAATCGCATACCGAAAAAGACAGGCTTACGAATAGTAAAGAAGGTATGGAGACAAATACCGAAGGTGAAATTGCTAAGCATTCTCAGAAGGAGATTAAAATGAATAGTGCCGAAAAGGCTAAACTGTTTTAAAAGATGACGAGAATACGCAATGTTGGCGGGAAAATAACTGAATCTACCGGGGGTAATGAGACTCATTATGCCGGTAAGGATATTGTATATAACGCCAGTAAAGCTATAAATATAAAAGGTAACGACGGTGTAGTTTTTGGAAAGCCGGCGGAACAGACAGACCTTAGAATTACAAAAGTGGAAGGTCCTTATGATGACAGTGGTAAGGTAGTTTCAGATATCAAGGTAGGCCAGAGTTATGCTTATCTCGCTACTCCAACCAGAACTCCGACGGCCTCGGAAGTTTTAATGCTCAAGTGGGCTGCGAAACTGGATGATGGACAGATTACCGAGATACGTGCCGGGGGCATACATAACCAATTGTCTAACGGTAAGATAAGTATTGGCATAAAGATAAATTCGGAATTTAAGAACGTAAAAGTTTATGCCTATTATAAGGCGGCTGATGAAAGTATAAGCGTAACTGCTACCGGCAAAAGCCGTTTCCCAATGCTTATCTTACAAGGTTCGAGGAGAAAGGGTATGAACAGGACAAATACCGGACCGGCGCTTGATATGCTGGCAGGTGATTATGCTGAATCTCCGGCAGGTTTTGAGAAGCTAAGAAGTGAGCTGTATAACGAAACCTATAATGTTGATAAGCAGGACGGGTGGTTTGATACACCACGTGCTGACAATGCAAAAAAGGACTCTGATTACAGGGTAGACCAGATTAAAGAATATTGTGGTAAATCTAACGACGAACTTTTTAGGATATTCAAAAATGAAATTCAGGGTATCTATTCTTACGGTAAGTTAGCCACAGTTGCAGGTGCAATGGTAGATAGGATGCAGCAAAACAGGGGCGGTGAATATGAAAATACCGACCTTACCAATGCTGTTATAGACCATAGCAGTTCTAAAGCATTTATTGCTGCTGTAAAAAAGGTTGTGAATGAATATGTGAATGAGAAGAAGGGGGAGATTTCTGAGCTAGAGATTACTGACAGCAGCAACGGTAAGCTTTATGAAAAACTGGTGCGCGATAAAGTTGATAATCCGAAGTTCAGTGACTGGTTTTCAGGGCTTGGCATAACTATTAATGACGTGTGGGCTTACCAGATATTTATTACAGATTACAGGGTAAGTGGCAATAATTATGAAATGAAGCTGGAGTACATTTACTATGATCATTTTGGGTTAGATTATCCCGATATTCAAAAATACAATTACAATATTTTTTACAGTTGGTTTGTATTACAGCATTTTAAAGGCTATAAACCTTTTGTAACTAAGATTGATATTACAGGCCCGTTGAAAGGCACCTTTTAATAATATGAAAAAGTATATTGCACTAACCGCGTTTGTTATTACCGGTTTAATTAGTTGCACAAACAACCAGACTATGACTATTGAACCTATTGATAAAGAATTAAATAATCAGCTTTTAACAGGAGAAAGGTTAGACCCCAATCTGTTTAGCCGTACCGATTTGTTGCAGTACTATCAGGTATCAAATAGTGAGGGAGTAGCTAATGCGGACGTTCTCGAGAAGCTAAAAACATTTGTAGATAAAAATTATAATCTTAAAGATTTTACTAAAGTAAGAACGCTTAAAATATTATTTTACAAAAAAGAATTACTATCTGATGTTGACAGCAGAAACTTATATGAATCTGCACGGGACAACGAAACCGGTATGATAAATGGCCAGAATGACAATATACTGTCATTTATAATATTTAGGCAGGTTCCGGGCTCAAATAAAAAGCTGGTGAGGGAGATCACCTTATACGATAAAGACGTTGTGTTGCTAGATACTACAGATACTGTAGATATAACAGATTAATTAAACCAGAAGATAGATTAATGTCTACCCATTTACAGCCTGTACCACTTTTAAACAATTGCTTGTTCTTTAATCGTCAAAATTTTAAAAGAACCTATTCGGTAGAAGTTATAATAGATATAGAAGATAAGACGCCTCAGGCCATAACATATAACACAACGATATCGTATGGCGTAAATAGTTTAGGACGAAGTATCGCAGAGGTTGTCACAGGAGGTTTTTTAGTTAATCACAAGGAGCCTCAAAGTATACTTGAAGAAATAGCGGTAAAATGCCGGGAGGCGTTAAGCAGATGTGTGTTTGAAATAAATGTGAGGAATGAAATAATAGGCATCGAAAATTATTTTGAAATACTGCGAAGATGGGAAGACGTTAAAAAGCAGTTGCTTATCGAGAACACCGGAGATATTGCGGAAAGATATTTAGATATGTTTGAAGCATCTCTTAAAGATGCCGATGTTTTGCTCACAAAACTTAGGAAAGATTCTTTTATTGGAAATTATTTTTCACCAATATACAATGCGCCGTATCATGGATACAAAAGGACCTTTAGCGAAAACTTTACGTTTTTTAATGTTGAATATGATGAAGATCTAATTTTAGAGATTACAGAAGATGGAAACTTTGATGAATATGGGCATGCAACTGTAATTAAAAGACTTTCTGATCCTGATAATTATGAAAGGCTTATACCGATAGAAGTTTACGAAGCGAAGTATACGTTAGATAATTCTATAGCAATAAGAAGAATTGACGGTGTGTTTTTAAATTACGGAAAGAGGTATGTATTTACTATAGAGCAGACAGGTAATAATGACGACAACTAAATTGTAACTATTATGGCACAAAAACACATAGTATGCCACGGCGCGATTTGCATGTGCAACTTTGGTGCAACGCCGGATAAGCTTGTCGTTAAGTCGCATAAAAAAGAGTTTATAAATGATAGCGAGGGGAGCAAGAAACTTATTGCTTCTAATAAAGATCTTGGTGGAACATTTGAAAAAAATACCTTTGGGCCATGTCAAAAACAACCTACCGGTGCAGGATACAAACCCTGTCAGGCGATTGTAAATAAATGGACCGGATTTTATGAAAATGTTACACTTGAGAATGAGGGAAAAGTATTACTCGAAGATTCTAAAGGAACGTGCCCTATAGGTGGACCGGATTGTATTAAAATAACCTTTCACGGCCAGACCAGCGCTCCAACTGCCCAAAACGCAAAAGAGGCTAATCATGAGGTGATGAGCGTACTCAACCCTATGGTGGAGACAGAAGAATTTGCTGAAGATGAAACACCTAATTACACATAAGTCATGAGGGGAGTTGCAAAAGTAATTGGGCCTGCAAACCCAAAAATAGGTGAGACAAATTTTTATGAAGTAGCTTCGTTTCATCCAGGTACCGTTGTGACAAACACAGCAAGTATAAAATGGAAACTATTTCAGTTTAAAGATAATAAGTGGGTAGAAGTTTCAGGGCCTGCGAAGATTGGGAAAAAAGTTACTTATAGTTTTCCTCAAAAGTGGTATGGGAAAAAGCTACTTATAGAAGCATATTTGTTTGAACCTGAAATTAAGTCACCGCCCGGTCACATAGTGCGTCCGGTTTTAGGGCCTAAAAAGATCGTAAAGACAGAGATTTTAAACAGCCAGGGCAAGCCTATAACTGAAAAGCCAAAATACGGACAAAGCATCATGCTTAAAGTTGCGACCGAAAATATGCCTGGCGAGACGTTAAAGCTAAGCCTTTGGGAGCGGGATACGTTTTTTGACGGTGGCCATGACCCAAGCAGCAATCAACAGCTTTGGTCCGGTGAGGCCAAAGTTCAAAAAAGCAACGGTGTTGTTGAGAAGAAAATTGTCCTGACCCCAGAGCTCATGCGCCTTTCAAATAAAGGTTATATGTATGAAGGTGGCGAACATGAGTATTACTTACTGGTGGAAGCCAGTAAGATGAAGACAATATCTCAAACAGCGCAAATAGCAAATCAGCAAGTAGAACTTAGTGGAAAAAAACCGGCGGGGACGCCTTCTGCAAAACCTGCTACGCCAAAGGCTAAGGAAGAACCTTCTATCATGGATCAGGTTACCGTTATGGTAGAAAATGTGCTTAGTTGGGATCCCTTTAATATTAAGGGTACGAGTAAAGGTGTTGTAGATGACCCCGGGGATAAAGAAAAAAATAAAAAGAAAGGCAACTGTTTTTGTAATAGGGATATTACAACGGACGAGTTGAAAAAAATGGTTAAGAATATAAGGGATTCTACATTTTATGAAGGTAAAACGATAACGTATTACCATCAGGAGAAGCTATTCTATCTTTATGCCAAAGTACCACAGGGTGACCGCACAATGGCAAAATTTGCTGAAGTTCTTAATAAAGCATTTAGCAAATATGAAATTAATACCTGTGTTCGTAAGATACATTTCTTAGCCAACATGTATGTGGAAACTATGTATTTTACAGCTACAAGAGAAGGTAAAGGTATAAATAGCTTTAGGTATGACCCCTACAGGGGAAGGGGTTTTCAGCATTTAACCTGGCGCGAAAACTATAAAGCTTACGAAGCGGCATCAGGTAACAAAGTTGAGGATGACTATGAAAAGGTAGCCGACGACTTGAATATAGCAGCTGACAGCGGTGCGTGGTATTGGAAAAAAACAGGTATAAATGCGTATGCAGATAAGGACAGCATATTTGATACAGCCCGTTTAATTAACCTTCCCGGAGCTAAAAAAAGCTCATCTATAAATGGTTATGTAGACAGGGAAACCGCCTGGCGTGAACTTAAAAAGATATTTAAATACCCGCAGGAGTGTGTTAGCAAAACAGTTAAGCCATCTGATACCGGTGCTACATGTCCTACATGTAAAACTGAGCATTTCGACTTAACAGGTACCGTGGCATGGCAAACACAGTTCAATCCTAAATGGGGTACGCAAAAGCAACAAAATGTAGCCTGTAAAAAAACATGCGATGCTATTCTTATTAGTGTTGGCTTAACTTCTACTTCTAAGTTTAGCAAGCATCAGACAGCTTTAGAAAATCGTGATCATACCGAGCTTTTAGTAGACACTAACGTTTCTAAAATAGGGATAAAATACTTAGATTTACAGTTAAAAGAAGGCAACCCGGTACAGGTGGGTGTAGATCATGACCTTAATTACAAGGGTGGAACTCTGAATGAGGGTACTACAGACCACTTTGTCGTGATTGTTGGCAAATCGTGCGATAAAGGCAGGGTTTATTATCGTTTTTATGATGTGGGCACAAGGTTTGAAGCCAAAGGCAAAAGCGAAGACAACAGGCTATATCTTAACTTATCAGACTATTCGCTTAAAGGCAAAACCGTATATAACGGTCATAATTATACTGTAACACAAATTAGAAATAATCAAAAAAAATGAAGAAGGTAGTCTTACTATTATTAATATTTGTTTTAGCATCCTGCAACTCAAAAGAAAATTCTATAGATTATCACGGAGCCTGGCTCAGGGTTAAAAAAACCAATGCTGATTATGTGTTAGTAGATTGCGGTTATGACGGCGAGAGCATTATTGCTACGGCACAAACTATCATGCACAAAGGCGTGATGGAAGATTCAGATATTAAAATTGACCATACTAAGCAGGATGGAGATACGGTTATTTTGTATATTGATAAGGCTGAGACATCTTATTATAAGTTTTCATGGAAAGATAAAGATAACGGTATTGCACAGTGGGAGGTTAAAGAGCCGGATGCTCCTGTTATGACAAATTATTTTGTCAATCAGATAAAAAGCGACAAAATTAAAGTTGTAAAAGGCGGTAAAGGTGACTGCGTTACTAATGATGATGTAGGCGATGTAGTTAATGATACCTTTAAAATAGGTGACGGTAATGCAACACTTTACGTTGAAGATACAGATTGCATATCTGTAAGGAACACAAAAGATGAAACACTTGTTGCAAGATGTTTTGAGAACAGCATTGTAAGAGTAAGAAAGGTAAAAGGTGACCATCTTCCATTAACTATTATTAACGGAAATAAATCGGTTGACATTGATTTTTTAAGAGTTGGTAATGATTGGATTTCGAAATCTGCAACGTATTACGATGGCAGTAATAAATCTACAAAACCTATTGAGATTTCTATTAAAGATTTTGATTTTGGAATTATTATCGAGAAATTTAGTGGTGCTGCGACCGAAGCTACATCTGCGTCTTCGATAGAAAGCCTTAAAGACAAACAAAAGCTTAAAGACCTCGATATATATGCTGTGGCAAAAATATTAGCTGCTACACCAATATCGAATGATAATGTAACTGCATATAATGACGCTGCTTACTATTTAATAGAAAATGAACAATTTAATGAGGCAAGAATAATTTTATTGGAAGTTGTAAAATTTGCTCCTGACCGTACTGTAGCTTACCTTAACTTAGGTGATGCCGAGTGGGGATTTGACGATAAGGAGAATGCTACGGCATCTTATAAAAAATATATATCTATGATGACCGCGCAGGGTGGTAAAGCTAAAATACCACAACGGGCTTACGACAGAAGTAAGTAATACCTAAAAGTCTTCACAAACAATATAACGGGTTGTCTATCTTTTAGACAACCCATTTTTTTATGCTTATAATATGAGCGGTTATTGTTGTAATTACAACGTTATATAGTTAAAACAGGCTTAATGTTTACGCCGCTTTTATGTTGGGGGCAAGAATATTCATAATTTTATTATTAGATCATGTTTCGGCATTTGCCGATGCGGTTAATACACATTATCATGGCAAAAGAGATAGTAATAATTGGAGGCGGCTTTGCGGGGGTCAACCTTGCCGAAAAGCTGGCTAATAAAGACGGTATTCATGTAACGATTGTAGATAAAAACAATTACCATTTCTTTCCTCCGTTATTATATCAGGTAGCCACAGGCTTTTTAGAGGTTTCTAATATTACTTATCCCTTCCGTAAATTATTTTCAGGCAAAAAGAATATTAGCTTTAGAATGGGATCTTTGGAAAAAATTATTCCCGAAGAAAAAAGGATCATTCTTAATAATGGACAATTAGCTTATGACGAGCTTGTAATTGCCACAGGCACCGAAAGTAATTATTTTGGGTTAGATAACGTTAAGAAATATGGTGTTCCTATGAAAACTATAGATGATGCCGTAAATCTTCGTAACACCGTACTTCTTAGAACCGAAGAGGCAACAAGAATGGAAGATCCTGATGAAAGGGCAAAGCTTACAACTATAGTAATAGCCGGCGGTGGGCCAACAGGTGTCGAGCTTGCAGGAATGCTTTCCCAGATTAAAAAAAATATTTTTACTAAAGAATATCCTGAACTTGCAACCCATGATGTTACCATTTACCTTGTAGATGCACTGGATGTCGTGCTTGCACCTATGAGTAAGAAATCGCAGCAATACACTTATGACTCACTTGTAAAAATGGGGGTAAAAGTAATGTTAGGCAAACAGGTTAAAGACTATGTAGACGATACTGTGATTTTTGCAGACGGCACTAAGATACCCACTAAAATGCTGATTTGGACAGCCGGAGTTTCTGCAAAGACATTTGAAGGTATACCAGAAGCAAGTTACGGCAGAGGTAAGAGATTATTAGTTAATGAATATAATCAGGTTAATAATTTACCCAATGTTTATGCAATAGGCGATACATGCCTGCAAACAACCGATAAGGGTTGGGAAAAAGGGCATCCGCAGGTAGCACAAGTGGCGATACAACAAGGTAAAAACCTTGCAAAGAATTTTATTGCCATGACAGAGAATAAAAATCTTACGCCATTTTCGTACTACGATAAAGGATCTATGGCCATCATCGGCAGGAGAAGGGCAGTAGCAGAGTTGCCAAAACCTAAGTTATTTATCAAGGGTTTTATTGCTTGGGCAGCATGGTTATTCGTTCACTTATTTTCCTTAGTTAATATTAGAAATAAAATAAAAACATTCTTTAACTGGATGATTTCTCTTTTAAGTAATGACCAGTCTATGAGGGTTATTGTGCGACCGAATATTGTCCAGAAGGTTTCGGAGAGTTCGGATAAATAATATAAGCTTCAATTATAGCATATGTAACAATAATATGGAGCGATCAAATTTCGCAAGAGTTGAATGTTGCCTACATGAATTTTGCAAGCCTTTCAAAATCTTCATATTTTACGTCTATGAATTCCATTTGTACTACCTGATAGTCAAATCCAAACGTCGATACAACCGGGAGATGTCCTTCTAAGGTCTGCTCTATAGCTTTCCAGGCGTCCTCTTCCGTTTCAATACTATCAGATTCTATAAGCAATACGTTTTTGTATTGCTGAGACGTCTGCACAGTTTCATCAGGTACAAGAGGGTTATCAGCCAACATCAAAATCCTTGCTTTCTTACTAATTACCGCGTGGCGTAAAGCCTTTGTAAACTTAGCAGCATTATCCGGTAACGCGAGTTCATGCCCGCCTGGAATTAAGAAAAGAGTAGATTTTAAAGATTGTGAAGCCACTGTATATATAAGTTTGGGGTATCAAAGTTACCGCAAAATCACACTTTAAATAATACTTTTAACGTTATGGTAAGTTAAATGTAATCGTGTTCCTGTTGTGAATTGTTTAAGGTATTGTGCGTGAAATATTTCTGTTTAATTAAGAGTCAACTGAAAAAGAAAAGGAGGGCAATGCCCTCCTTAAAATTTACATTTACTCATTTATTATTGGTTCGCGTTCCCAAACACGGTGGTTACCCATCTGCGTTACAAACTCGTCTGGAAATGTCGTAGCATCGTTGCCATTTATCAGCACACCCGGAAGGTTAGCGTCTTTACCTGCGGCAAGTTTATTACCTATGGTAGTTTTTTCTAAAAGCCCTTGCAAATCTGCATCAAAACCTATCACTTTACAATGCCTGTAAGCATCGTTAATGAATTCTATAACATTATCATTTTCTTCAAGCGAAGCATTACTCTGCGATGTAGGTACATATACCGCATCAAACAACACTGAAGAAGAATTAAAGAAAGTAAATTCAGCTTTAAGCTTATTACCTGCATCTGTAGTAACATAGCCGGCATTTGGACCTACTATTTTAACTACGGCACCTTCACCTTCAAGCACATCTTTTAGATTGGTTACCGAAGTTTCACTAACACCATCAGCACATAAAAATGCTACTTTACGTGTTTCTATATTAGGTACAACCGTAGGATTTTTAATCATGCTTAACGCATCAGATGGCTCGTAGCTAAATAATTGCTCACGCGGCTCGTTCTTCTGGTGGTCATTATCAGCACCCACACCATGATTCATTGGAGTTTCAGGATTTTGAGGGACTTCAAGACCAAGACCTTTAGCAACTTTAGTGGCAAGTGATGTACTCACTTTGCTTAATAACCCAAGCATGCGTTTGCGAATCTCTACAGTCTCGACCTTACTTAGCTCAAAGCGAAGTGCCTTTATAATATGAGTTTGCTCGATAGCTGTCTGGCTATTAAAGAATAATGCCGCCTGGCTAAAATGATCGTTAAAGCTCTCACTGCGTGCACGTATCTTGTGCGCTTCTATTCTTTCATTATGGCTTACAAATCCACCCTGAGCTTCAGGTGCCTGCTGAGGACTTCCGTTCCCTATAGAGTTAGGGAAGTAAGAAACCCTGCCGGTATTAATTTCCTGTCTCATATGCCCATCACGCTGATTATTGTGCACGGGAGAGATAGATCGGTTTATAGGAATTTCATGGAAATTAGGACTGTTGTGGCGCAATAGCTGCGTATCGGTATAAGAGAACAACCTGCCCTGCAATAACGGGTCATTTGTAAAATCGATACCCGGTACTACATGGCCTGGGTGAAAGGCCACCTGTTCTGTTTCTGCAAAAAAGTTATCCGGGTTACGGTTAAGAACCATTTTACCTATCAGGGTTACCGGCACCATTTCTTCAGGAATAATTTTAGTAGGGTCTAATAAGTCGAAGTCAAATTTATGCTCATCTTCTTCGGGTACTAATTGCACGCCAAGTTCCCATTCCGGATAATCTCCGTTCTCGATAGCTTCCCAAAGGTCGCGACGGTGAAAATCAGGGTCATTTCCTGAAATTTTCAATGCCTCATCCCAAACTACACCATGTGTACCTAATTTTGGCTTCCAATGAAATTTTACAAATGTAGATTTGCCTTCGGCATTTATAAAGCGGAAAGTATGTACCCCAAAGCCTTCCATCATACGGTAGCTGCGCGGTATGGCACGGTCGCTCATTACCCACATGATCATGTGCATGGATTCCGGCATTAGCGAGATAAAATCCCAGAATGTGTCGTGTGCCGATTGTGCCTGAGGAATTTCATTATGTGGCTCTGGTTTTACAGCATGTATAAGGTCGGGGAACTTTATAGCATCCTGAATAAAAAATACTGGAATATTGTTTCCCACAAAATCCCAAATACCTTCCTGCGTATAAAATTTTACAGAAAAACCACGAACGTCGCGGGCAAGGTCTGTACTTCCGCGCGATCCTGCTACAGTAGAAAAACGTACAAACAACGGTGTTTTTATAGATGTATCATTTAGAAATCCTGCCTTAGTATATTCACCTGCGTTCCCGTATGCCTCAAAGTAACCGTGTGCGCCAGATCCGCGCGCATGTACTACACGTTCTGGTATGCGCTCATGGTCAAAATGCGTGATCTTCTCGCGCATAATAAAGTCTTCTAATAATGTTGGGCCTCTTTCACCAGCTCTTAATGAGTTGTTATCATCATTAACCCTCGTACCGGTGTTAGTGGTTAGAAACTCTCCTGCTGCGTATTCCCTGTTCTTTTCGAGCTCCTGGAGTTTTGCATTATCGGAAATATCCCCTCCGGTAACGTCTTCCTGTGCGGTTTTACCCGATGATTTTGTTCCTGTCTTAGGTGCGAGACTTTCTTTATTAGAAGCGGGAGCATCCTTTTTAGGCAAATTGTTTTTCATTGTAAGTAGTTTTTGTAAAAGTGTGTTTTTATCCTGAACCTGTCTATTAAGCCTGCTGTAACTTTTCTACAGCTTCGTTATTTCTTTGTTGTATTGCAAGATCTGCTGCTGTAAGTCCACGCGCATCGGTAATGTTTTTGTCAGCGCCTTTCTCTATTAATAGGTCTACGAGATTATTACGCCCGAACATTGCTGCAAACATCAGCGCAGTACCGCCATTACCGTGTTGGGCATTTAAATTGGCTCCGTTGCTTATTAATACATTTGCCACATCCGGATATCCTTTAAAGCATGCACCCATGAGCGCTGTGTTCCCTCCATTATCGGCAGCATCTACGTTAGCTCCTGCCTTTAATAAAGCTTCCACTGCCTGTGGCTGATTGTTGTAAGCGGCAATAATTAATGGTGTGAAACCGCGCTCATCCTGAACGTTAAGATCTATATTGTGAGTGAAGATCTCTTCAAGAACAGGTATATTGCCCTGGCGTGATGCAGCAAAAAGCGCATTTGTAATGTCGTCCATTTTCAAAATAATTTAATAAGATTTTGAAATTTACAAAACCTTTAATAGAAGGTACTTAAGGTTATGCTAAATCTTATTTATTATTATGATATTATGTAAGGTGCTCTTGACCAACAACATATTATGAAATTAAATAAACAAATGTCTACTCGCTGTTAAATGCTTACTATTTAAAATGAATTATACGGTTTAACTAAACCTTAGCAGTAATTAACAAAGCGCTATAACTGACTTAGATGCAAGAAGTTTACTTTTACATTAGCGGGTAGCATAAATCCGTTAACAATTAATATACGTAAGTTAAAGAAATGGAATTAGGATCCCAGATTTTGTGGCTTGTTATTTTAGGTATTCCTATAGCGTGTATTGCCTGGACAGTTACTCATGAAGAGGTGTTTAGAGAACCAAGGGAATACTGTGTTAATTGCAGCAAGTCATCAAGGACACTGTTGCAGCGAAAGTTCTTTTATCTATTTACCTGCGAGTACTGTTTCAGCCATTATATAAGCGCAGCTTTTTTATACATTACAGATTTTAAGCTTTTGTTTACAGACTGGAGGGGATATCTAATTGCAGGGTTTGCACTTGTATTTGTAGCCAATATTTACATGAGCCTTTTCGCTCTGTTAAGGCAGGCCATTAAAAAGGAGAAAACAGAGATAGCCGTCTTAGAAACAAAAACAACACAGCAGGATAATAAATAAATAAACGATTTTAAAAAATTAAAAAACAAAGTTGCCTTAACTAAAAACACTCACCATGTATACCTACACAATGACATTTGTTTATGAAGGAGAGTTAGGTCTGCCAAAAAAAATACTTAAACACAAAAATGAGTTATCCTTTTTTGTTCTCAATAAATTATCCAATCATGAATTGATCCTGGCCGACTTTAACTGGGCGGGCAATTATGATAAAGAAAATACACTGTCTTATCTTGGTGATCCTTATCGTTGTGGAGCGGTAATAGAAATGCGACTTCAGCTTGATATTACTATAATACAAAGCCGCGAGGCAATTTACGACAGATGCATAAATGCTTTAAAGCAACATGAACTCTGCGTTCAGCATTCGCAACAGCTAATTAATCCGGACTTAAACAAGCCTCAAAACATAATTAGCTTTGATATGAAAAGCAATGCTGCGGCATAGGTTGGTTAAATCATATTAAATTCCGCAATAAATATACGATATATCGTAACTCATAAATATAGTAAATATTTTTAAGTATTTGATTACTAATTTTTTAAAGCTTTGGCCATAATTTGGTTGTATCATCAGGTAGGACGTTACTGTCTTATGGGGGTATAAACAACATTTGCTAATCAAAAAAAATTTAAAAAATGAGTACGATTACAGTTAAAGACGGAACACAAATTTACTACAAAGACTGGGGAACAGGACAGCCTATCGTTTTTCATCATGGTTGGCCATTATCAGGAGATGACTGGGACACGCAAATGATGTTCTTCCTGAATCAGGGATATAGGGTAATTGCCCATGACCGCAGGGGCCATGGCCGATCAGGACAAAGTTCTCAAGGCAACGACATGGATACTTATGTTGCAGATGTAGCAGAATTAACTGCAGCATTAGATTTAAAAGATGCCATCCATATAGGACACTCCACAGGTGGAGGAGAGGTAATACGTTACGTTGCAAAACATGGTAAAGGACGCGTTGCAAAAGCTGTCTTGATTAGTGCGGTAACCCCAATAATGGTTAAGACAGATAGCAATCCTGAAGGTGTACCAATTTCGGTATTTGATGAAATACGCGAAGGTACCGGTTTTACCAGGGCACAATATTTTTATGATTTCCCTATGGCGTTTTATGGATGGAACCGAGAAGGTGCCACGGTGCAGGAAGGTATAAAACACAACTGGTGGCGTCAGGGTATGATGGGTTCTGTACTGGCTCATTATGCGGGAATTAAAGCTTTTTCGGAATCGGATTTTACCGAAGACCTTAAAAGTGTAGATGTGCCAGTATTGGTACTGCACGGAGAGGATGATCAGATAGTACCTTACAATCAGGCACCGAGAGCTGCAAAGCTTTTACAAAATGGCAAACTTATTTCTTATCCCGGATTTCCACATGGGATGCCAACTACAGAAGCTGCAACTATAAATAAGGATATTTTAGAATTTATAAGATCGTAGATGTAAATTTTCAAAATCAGGGGCCCGGCAGATTGCCGGGCTTTTTTATTAGGCTAACTGCAGTTACCAAATAGTCAAGTTTGAATTTTGTAAGTAAAAATTGCAATTGATTTCGTATCTTTAAAATTACCTTATTACAAACATATGAAGCAGATACTTTTTACGACTGATTTTTCTGACGCAGCACATAACGCCTTTGTTTACGCTTTAAAATTTGCCGACTCATTTAATGCAGAACTAATCATATTGCATGTTTACGATTTGCCTATAGTAGAGACACCACAGGTACCCAACTCTACAATGGAGATTTTTGACATTGTAGAAATGAATCAGTTTGAAAGTTTTAAAGATGAAATGCCCGGACTGCGCAAAATTGCAGAAGATGAAAACCTGGCACACGTCAAATTTCGTAACGTGCTTCAGTATGGTGATCTTATATACAACATTAATAAAATTTGCGAGACTGAAGTAATTGACCTGGTAGTTATGGGTACTAAGGGAGCAACCGGGCTTAAAGAAACTTTTATAGGTTCTAAAACTGCGTCGGTAATGGCCAATGTAAAGGTGCCTGTATTAGGTATTCCTGCAGATGCAGAATTTAAATCGATTAAGAGCATAGCTTTTACTACACAGTATAACGATAAAGATAACGAGGCGTTACGCAGGTCATTAGACATCGCCGGTAAATTTGGTGCGAGGATGCAGTGCCTTTATATAAAAAATGACGACGACCCAGAAGATATAGAAGAAAGAATAAACGAATGGAAGATTTTTTACCGCGACGAGAATATAGATTTTTATAATATAGCAGGAGATCATATAGAGCAAACTATATTAGACTTTATAGAAAATCAAAAAGTAGACCTTCTAATTATGCGAACCCACAAACGAGGCTTTTTTGAAAGCCTTTTCCACAGAAGTCTCACCAAAAAAATGGCATATCATAGTAACATTCCGTTGCTGGTATTTCACGAAACCTAACAATTATCCTGCTATACCGCAGGATTTTTTATTTCTATATTTGTCGCTTAACATTATATCATGGATTTTTACAAGACACGTCGGGATAAATTCTTAAATGAGTATACGGAGCTTAACTCGAAGTATAATACCATAAGCCTTATAAGATTTATAATAGCATTAGGATTTTTAGCATTAGGGTATTATAGTCTGGAAAGTGCTAATGCATCGGGTTTTGTATTTGCCATGGTAATTTGTGCCGTTTTATTTTCAGGTTTAATGCGTTTACATACTATCGTCTCCCGCAAAAGGGCGAGGGCGGCAGCAATGGTTAAAGTAAACGAAGAGGAGATGGCATATCTTTTAAACGGAACAATGCCATTTGAAGATGGAGTTCAGTTTATAAATCATCAGCATGCATATTCTCATGACCTCGACATATTTGGACCACGATCTTTGTTCCAACATCTGAATCGTACAGAAACCTATAGTGGGGGAAAGAAGCTGTCAGGATTACTATTAAACGTCCTTCCACAAAAAGACATTCTAAGAAATCAGGATGCAATTAAGGAGTTATCGTCAAAGCCGGAATGGAGGCAGGAGATAATGGCTTTAGGTAATACCAATAAAGACAATGCAGCTGCCTACAATAAGCTACATGATTGGGTGAAACATACGCCAGTGACGCTATCTACAATAGCTGGAATTATCGCAATTGTATCTCCGTTGGTATTACTTGCAAGTGTCATTGCTTATCTTGTTACTAACGATAATGTATTCTCTACCGTGGCAGGGTATCTTATAGCTTTCAATTTTTCTTTTATCTTAGGCTATGTCAAAATAATAAAGAACGAGATAGGCCACACTACGGATATTCATGATATTATTCATCATTACGGATTGATTATAGAACAGATAGAAAAAGGGCATTTTGAAACCGAAAAACTAAAAGAACTTCAAAAGTCTCTTTTAAGCAACGGAAAGACAGCAAGCTCGCATATTAAAAGGCTTGCAGTTCTTTTTTCCCGCATGGATATTGTGAATAACATTTTTGGCGCAGCTGTATTAAACGGAGTTTCGTTATTCCATTTCCATACGCTAAAATCCCTCCTGGCTTGGAAGAAGCAACATGCTCAGAATGTAACTTTATGGTTGGATACTATTGCCGAATTTGAAGCGCTGAGCAGCCTGGCTAACTTATATTTTAATAATCCCGATTTTACTTTTCCCGAACTAAATTCAAATCACGAAATAAAATTTACAGATCTCGGTCATCCGCTTATTAGGAAAGGCAAAAGGGTCGGGAATGATGTGGATTTCGATCCGGGCTTTACGATCCTGACGGGCTCTAACATGTCGGGTAAAAGCACATTTCTGCGCAGCCTTGGTATTAACATGGTACTCGCCGGAGCCGGAGGCCCTGTTTGCGCTTCCAAAGCAATTATACACCCTCTGCCGGTGTTGGTTTCCATGCGGTTGTCAGATTCTCTATCTGACTCTGAATCATACTTTTTTGCAGAGATAAAACGTCTGCGTCAGATAATGGATATGTTACAGGAGGGCAGGGCGTTTGTTTTACTTGATGAAATTCTACGAGGCACAAATTCTGATGACAAACGAACAGGAACAATCAAAGTGCTAAAGAGAATGGTGGGCTTTAATGCAATTGGCGCAATCGCAACGCATGATATAGAGGTTTGTAACACGGTAGAGGAGCTACCCGGCAAACTTATTAATCGTTGCTTCGAGGTGCAGATTGTAGACAATGAATTGTATTTTGATTATAAGCTTCATAACGGAATCTGTAAAAATAAAAGCGCGACGTTCATCATGGAGAAAATGGGTGTAGTATAGCCTATATAACTCAACAATAGCTAAATATTTATTAAACGTAAAGATTGCTTTTTAGGTTGTTGCTAACTTTAAGATAACAATTTAAAAAAAAGTAGACTATGCCATTTATCAAAACAACAGCAGTAAGCTTATCGGGAAATTCGGAAGAAGTCGAATTATTTTATCAGGATATTGGTAGGGGAAAGCCGGTTGTACTAATACACGGTTGGCCCCTTAATCATGAAATGTGGGAGTACCAGGTAAACGAGCTACCTAAACACAACATACGCGTAATTACTTACGATCGCAGGGGCTTTGGTAAATCGTCACGTCCATGGGATGGCTACGATTACGATACATTCGCGCAGGATCTAAAACTTGTACTTGAGGAATTAAACCTTACTGATGTAACCCTTGTGGGCTTTTCTATGGGTGGGGGAGAAGTTGTGCGTTACCTCTCTAATTATAACACCGATGGCATAGTAACTAAGGCCGCTTTAGTAAGTGCTGTAACCCCATATCTTCTTAAAACAGATGATAATCCAACGGGGCTTCCTCAGGAGATGTTTGACGAAATGAAGCAGCAAATCGAAGATGACCGACCTAAATTTCTTGCAGATTTTGGTAAAAAATTCTATGGTGTAAATTTATTTAGCCACCCAGTAAGTCAGGAATTTTTACAGCACGACCTAATGCTTACATTAAATTCTGCAGGTCACTCGACGATAAAAGCAATGCAGGCATGGTCTGCTACCGACTTTAGGTCCGACCTTAAAAATATAAATATCCCGATGATAGTGCTACACGGTAAAGCTGACGAAACTGTACCTATAGATGCCTCAGCCGAAGAAACCATAAAATATCTGCCAAATGCCGAATACATAGTCTATGATGATGCACCACACGGTCTGTTTTACACACACAGGAACAGGTTTAACGAAGAAATTGCAAATTTCGTTAACAGGTAATATATATTCTACACTTAGAAAGCCACAATTACTTAGTAATTGTGGCTTTTTTATTTAGGGTAAAGATATATTCAGGTGCGGATTTAACTTTCAATAATGACTTACTATGCTTCGTCTTTCGTCGTTTTAATAAGGCCAATGCCGGATACGAAAAAGATAAGTCCAATAACTCCATAGATTACGGTTTGCTTAACATTTTGTGATGCTGTTGCAGTATTTGCAAAGGTGTATGCAGCATAGATTAAGGCTATTATACCAAGGATAGTCAGGACAGCGCCAAAAATTCTTTTTAAATTCATGATAGATAGGTTAGTGATTACATTGCAAATTTGTAACTTATTTAGCATTGCTGTAGCGTATTTGTAAAAACATTAACGAAAATGCGCTTTTATAAGCCTTACAACTAGTAAATTGTTGGTTAACTGTTGATTATAAGATGAAGAAGAGATATTTCTCGTTAAATGTATCTTAAGCAAAAGTTATATACTCACAAAGTTCTGGCAGGTAATAATTTATTTGTTGAAATTTGATACGGATTAAATGCTAAGTGTCTAACTCTTAAACCAAACCGTCATGAAACTATTATACTTTTTCTTATCGATTATAAGTCTTGTACTTTTAAGCTTTCTGTCGGTAAATAACTTTAACTTCGATCATACAAGTTTTAGTAGCTACCTAATCAACGGCTTATTTATTTTGCTGCCATCGTCACTAGCAATAGCAGGCATTGTTGCCTTGTTGTCCTACAGGAGAAAGCAGCAGGACAGAGACGTAATGACCATACGTCAATACTATAATTACAGAAGCGCACGATAATAATTAAAATAATTATAAACAAAACATCCCGCAATGGCGGGATGTTTTGTTTTATAGAAACGCCCTGCAAAAAGCAGGGCATCTATTATCAGTGGCTTACTAAATCAGTCTGGTTTCTAAAAACCAGTTCACCATCAAAGTTGTCAATCAAAATAATACTGTCGGTACTTACTTTGCCTGAAAGTATTTGTTTAGACAGCTCGTTCATAATTTCCTTTTGTATAACCCGTTTTACCGGACGCGCCCCAAAATCAGCATCGTACCCTTTCTTAGCAAGATAGTCAATCGCCTCAGGTGTTGCGTCTAAGGTAATACTTTGCTGCGCTAATAACTTAGTTACCGATTTTATTTGTAAACCTACAATCTCCCTAATATTATCGGCACTAAGAGGTGTAAACATAACAATATCGTCTATACGGTTTATAAATTCTGGCCTTACCGTTTGTTTTAGTAACCCAAGAACTTCAACTTTAGCGGCTTCGATTGCTGCTTCAGTATCACCTTTCAGGTTTTCAAACTTCTCCTGAATAATTGCACTTCCCATATTACTGGTCATAATAATGATTGTATTCTTAAAGTCGGCTACCCGTCCTTTATTATCAGTAAGGCGACCCTCATCCAGTACCTGCAATAATATATTAAAGGTATCAGGATGGGCTTTCTCTATCTCGTCGAGCAGCACTACACTATACGGTTTCCTTCTAACCGCTTCGGTCAACTGTCCACCCTCGTCGTAACCTACATATCCCGGAGGCGCACCTACAAGTCGGCTTACGCTGTGGCGTTCCTGATACTCGCTCATATCTATACGTGTCATGGCATTTTCATCGTCAAACAGATAAGAGGCAAGGGCTTTTGCTAACTCAGTCTTACCTACACCTGTGGTACCAAGAAACAAGAAAGACCCAATTGGTTTTTTCTGATCCTGAAGTCCGGCGCGGCTTCTCCTTACGGCGTCGCTCACGGCTTGTATGGCCTCTTCCTGACCTACAACCCGTTTATGAAGTTCGCCCTCAAGGTTAAGCAGTTTTTCGCGCTCACCCTGCAGCATTTTCGTTACCGGTATGCCTGTCCATTTCGCGACAACTTCGGCAATATCTTCGCGGGTTACTTCCTCTTTAATGAGGCTTTGCCCCGACTGGTTTTCATGAAGCTGGCTTTGCATAGCATCCAGCTTTTCCTGAGCCTGTTTTATTTTTCCGTAACGCAATTCTGCAACTTTTCCATAATCGCCATCACGTTCGGCACGTTCAGCTTCTATTTTAAAGTTTTCTATTTCTGCTTTAGCGGCCTGAATGCCATCTACAATATCTTTTTCGCTTTTCCAGCGTGCGTAGATCTCATTACGCTCTTCCTTGAGGTTAGCAAGTTCTAAGCCTAAAAATTTCAATTTACTTTCGTCGTCCTCGCGCTTAATCGCTTCGATTTCAATTTCAAGTTGCATGATTCTACGGTCAAGTACATCAAGCTCTTCAGGCTTAGAGTTTATCTCCATTCTTATTTTAGAAGCAGCTTCATCCATAAGGTCAATAGCCTTATCCGGAAGAAAACGGTTAGTAATATAGCGTTGCGATAATTCGACTGCTGCTATAATAGCCTCATCTTTAATACGCACCTGGTGATGAGTTTCATATTTTTCTTTAATACCACGAAGTATGGATATGGCGCTTTCGGTATCCGGTTCATCAACCATAACACGCTGAAAACGGCGCTCTAACGCCTTATCTTTTTCAAAATATTTCTGGTATTCATCAAGAGTTGTAGCTCCTATTGCACGCAGTTCACCACGGGCAAGTGCAGGTTTAAGAATGTTTGCAGCATCCATAGCGCCATCGCCACCGCCAGCTCCCACAAGGGTATGTATCTCATCTATAAAAAGAACAATATCGCCTTCGGCAGATGTTACTTCTTTTACAACAGATTTTAAACGCTCTTCAAATTCACCTTTATATTTCGCACCTGCAATAAGTGCTCCCATATCGAGCGAATAAACAACTTTATTCTTTAAATTTTCAGGTACGTCGCCCTGAATGATACGATGTGCTAAACCCTCGGCAATTGCTGTTTTACCTACACCGGGTTCGCCTACAAGCATTGGGTTATTTTTAGTACGGCGGCTCAATATCTGTAGTACTCGGCGAATTTCTTCATCACGGCCAATAACCGGATCAAGCTTACCATCATTGGCTAACCGATTTAGGTTCTTTGCATATTTATTAAGTGCATTATAATTTTCTTCGGCACTGGCAGATGTTACCCTTTCGCCTTTACGCATCTCATCTATAGCCGCGCGTAAACCTTTTTCGGTAACGCCCTGATCTTTCAATATCTGAGCTACACGGCTTCGAGATGCTAAAATCGCTAGCAATAAATGTTCGATAGAAACAAATTCATCGTTCATTTTTCTTGCAATATTAGAAGCTTCTGTAAGTGCTGTGCTGGCATCTCTACCAACACCCATTTCACCGCCCGTTACTTTTGGAAAACTTTGAAGCGTGCTGTCTAGTATTTGCCCGAATAATGGTAGGTTTACATTTAGCTTTTTGAGAAGGAAGGGAATTACATTTTCATCTACCTCAAGTATACCTTTTACAATATGTTCATTCTCTATTTGCTGGTGCCCAAGTTCCTGGGCTATCTGTTGGGCTCTTTGTATAGCCTCCTGCGATTTTATAGTAAAATTGGCTAAGTTCATAATCTAAAAAGTTTAAATTTGATAAGTGTATTTCAATTTTTAATCCAATACATACAACCCGACAAAAAGTCTAACAGCATTACTTTATAACGGTCCCAAGACGACAAATTGTCCTAATAAAACAACATATGAGTGTATTTAATAAAATATTCGGTAATTCTGACAGTAAATCATCATCAAACTCAGGCTTGAAATGGACGGAACTAACAGAGCTAAGGCAGTTAGATACTATAGTTGAAGAGTCAGGAGAAACTCCTGTTATTATTTTTAAACACAGTACGCGCTGCCCGGTCAGTCGCATGGCACTAAGAAGTTTTGAAAATGAATACAGTATTGAAGCTGGGGATGCCAAGCCTTATTTTCTTGACCTTATTGCGCACCGCGATGTTAGTAATGAAATTGCCTCACGTTTTAAAGTGACTCATCAGTCGCCACAGGTTATTGTTATAAAAAATGGGCAGGAAGTTTTTAATACATCTCACGACGATATTGATGCAGGCAGGGTAAAGGGTAAGATATAAATTTATCGAACCCGGCGCAAATTGGAGTAAAGTAATTATTTACAATCACCCACACATAATATATTAGCTCCCAGTGGCTGTTCAAGTACGCGTTCCAGTTTCTTGTCGTGTACTATAACCATTATTTCTACTGATCCTGTAGAGACTATGCCCGATAGTATATGACCGCCGTACGCCATAAAATCTTTACCTGTAACAGTACCATGAGCGTGAATAGACGTTTTACCATCCTGCCACGCAATGCTTCCAGTTAGGCTTGCGAGTTCCATGTCTTTAAATTCCTTAGGATCGTATTTTTTGGTTTTAAAATCGAAAAAGCCAAAGGTGATATTAACGAAGCCCATCCCTGTAAAGGTGGCTGAAGGGATATTTTCAGATACCGCGAGTGCTTCAATTTCTTTTAGGATATTATCACCCTGCCTTAGCACCATTAAGTATCCGGTGGGCACCTTGGTGTAGAGTGCAACATTAGGCTTGGTTTTTTGGGCATTGGTGTGAGTGATAACCGCAAGCAAAATAATAAGATAGGTGTAGGGTGGTTTCATTTCTGGAGTTTTTATTTAACTATAAAATTAGGAAATGAGAAGTTTACCTGCGCCAACGTATTGTTAAGAATTACTTTAAAAAAATCGGTAATGCCTCCTAACTAGGAATAACATTTTATAACACCTACAATCTCTCCAATTGCAATTATATGCTTCGCACATTGCAACTACCGGGCCCCCTGAAAATACGCAAATCTATTTTAGTTTATAAAGTCACTTTGTAACTACTTAAACTATAAGCGTCCTGCCTCCCAGCTTTTTCCTGCCCTTTTCAAAAGTGAAATCTATACGTCCCAGGTTCAAGCCATAAGCACCTACCTGATTTATCATGACTTCATCACCATCAAGATTTTTTTCAATATAAGGTTTAGTAAGGAATGTGTGGGTATGACCACCGATGATAAGGTCAATGTTTTTTGTTGTCCTTGCCAGTACAATATCCGATATCTTTTCAGGATCGTTAGCATAAATAAAGCCTAGGTGTGACAAGCATATAACGAGGTCGCATTTTTCATTCACTTTGAGTATACGGCTCATATCCTGTGCAACCTCGATAGGGTTGTGATAAACGGTTTCTTTATAAAGACTCTCGCTCACAAGTCCTTTAAGTTCTATACCCAGCCCAAAGATCCCAACTTTGATCCCATCTTTTACAAAGGTCTTATAAGGTTTTACAATGCCGTTAAGTATAGTATTTTTAAAATCGTAGTTAGCCGATACAAAGTCGAATTTAGCGTGTGGCAGTTGCTTGTAGAATCCGTTAATGCCGTTATCAAAATCATGGTTGCCTAATGTACATAGGTCATACTTCATCATGCTCATAAGCTTAAATTCCAGTTCGCCACCATAGTAGTTAAAGTAGGGAGTTCCCTGAAACACATCTCCGGCGTCGAGTAAAAGCACGTTTGGTTCTTCCTTGCGTATTTGCTCTATTAATGTAGCTCTTCGGGCAGCACCTCCCATGTTTGGATTTTTAGGATCATCCAAAGGGAATGGGTCTATATGGCTATGTACGTCATTAGTATGAAGTATAGTAAGCTTTTTAGTTTCGGGTGCAACATCAAAGCTGCTTAATGATATCCCGCCAAGAATAAGAGCGCTACCGGCAGCTGTTTTTTGTATAAAATCTCTCCTTTTCATTATTTATCTTGTATAATGCGTTCTGTCCTAATAACAGGTATAGTATCAATTTCTTTAAAATAGTCTATAAACAGGTTGCGCAGTTTATAATCGAGGTCGTAAGTTTTAATACCTTTCTTGAAAAAGTCCATGCTATCTCCGCCATTAGCTAAATAGTCGGATGTTGCTACATTATAAATTCTACCGGCCTCTACTGGTTTACCCTGCACTGTTAATGCAGAGACAGAACCTTCCTTTGTAAAATGGATCTCCATTCCGGCAAGAGGGTGGGGCTTTTTTTCTTTGGCAATATAGTTTGCCATTTCTACCATTTGCTCGCCTTTAAGAGCAACTACAATGAGCGCGTTTTCAAATGGCATGATCTCAAAAGCGGTACGTGCAGTAACATCGCCCTTAGCAAGTATAGCACGAATGCCCCCATGGTTAAGCAAACAAACATCTATATGCCTGTTTTGGCGTGCGAGAAATACTTTATCGGCTTTAGCAATCGTAACATCAGCCATCAGGTTGCCAATGGTAGTTTGCCATCCACCTATAACTTTACTTTTATCAAGTGTTTCTGGGCTGTATGCAAGTACACTATCAAGATCCTTATCTATATGTTCGCGGTAAGGTCTTATGAATGAATCTATACTTTGGGTTGCAGCGTACTCAGAATTAATCGAAATCTTTTTGCCTTCAATAGTGGTATTGCGAAGTTCTTTAGATCCGCAGGACACAATTTCCCCGGTTAATGTTACGAATAAAACAAACCGCAGAAGAGATGTGTTATACTTTTTGTAGAATATCATTGTGTTTGACCTTTATTTCGATATTTTTGTATTCGGCAATAAAAGTACTATGTTTTTGAATTTTATTAAAGATTTCGGACTGAAAAAGATCATTAAGATTAGTTTATCAAATTATAAACCTATTGCTTCCCATGATAAGATAACTACTGTCGGAGTACTAATAGACGAAAGCTATTTTTCCCACAAACAGGCACTTATTGAGGTATTAGTTAAAAATGGAATAAACCTAAACGATATAGAGACGCTAAGTTTTTTTGACCGTATTAAGAAAGGTGATGCTCCTGATTGCTGCCATTATACCAGGAAAGACATATCTGCATCCGGAACTTTTGAAAAGGCCGAAGTTACGGACTTTATAAATAAAAAATTTGATATGCTGATAAGCTACTATGATGTTGAAAAAGCGCCACTTGTACTTGCTACAATTAATAGTAGAGCTACATTTAAAGTAGGATTTGGTACGATCGACAAGCGCCTCAATAATTTTACCATAGCGTCTCAGGCAGAAAAATATGAGGAATTTGTCGCCGAACTTTTTAAATATTTAAAAATACTAAACAAAATATAATACATGCAGTCATTAACCGGCACCGGCGTTGCGCTAATTACACCTTTTAAAAAAGATTATTCGGTAGATACAGATGCGCTTTCAAAAATTGTCAACTATCAAATTGAGGGCGGTATAGATTACCTTGTGGTTTTAGGCACCACTGCAGAGGCTGCTACACTAAGTAAAGACGAAAAAGAACTGGTGATAGATACCATTGTAAATGCCAACAAAGGTCGTTTACCATTGGTACTTGGTGTAGGCAGCAACAATACTAAAGAAGTTACAGATGAACTAAAAGCGCGTGACCTCTCTGCGTTTACAGCAATTTTATCAGTATCTCCATACTATAATAAACCTACCCAGGAAGGGATATACCAGCATTTTAAAGCAATTGCAGAAGTTTCTCCTTTACCTATAATAGTTTACAACGTACCCGGAAGAACGTCTAGCAATATGCTTCCCAAAACTGTAATTAGACTTGCGAACGATTTTATAAATATAATAGCTATTAAGGAAGCAGCCGGGGATATAGTACAGGCCATGAACCTTATACAAAACAAGCCGCAAGGTTTCCTTGTAATAAGCGGCGATGATATGATAACGTTACCTATGGTATTAGCCGGCGGGGCAGGGGTAATAAGTGTAATTGCACAGGGCTTTACAGAGTTTGCTCAAATGGTTCGCTTAGGTCTTGATCGTAAAACCGACGAAGCCTACAAACTACACTACAAATATGCCGATTCTATAGACCTTATTTTTGAGCAGGGTAACCCGGCGGGCATCAAGCATCTGTTAAAAGAGCTTGGGCTTTGCGAAGATGTGGTAAGGCTTCCGCTTGTTAATGTAGATGAAGACTTGGCGGGTAGGATTCGTGATTTTGTAAAGAAGATCCAATAGAAAGTTTGTAGCGTTAACAAACACAATAAAAGCTACAAAATTTAGTTTAAAAGAAGGTGCCCGCAACGGCATCTTTTTTTGTGCGTTTATACATTAAAAAAAGATTTTGTATTCTGTAATTATTAACTAAATTTGCAGTTGCTTAAAAACTGCAGCTGTACAACAGCACAACCTATACATATGGCAAGATTTCTATATATACTTCTTTTTGCATGCGTGCTTACTTCGTGCAGTGAATTTCAGAAAGCTTTAAAATCGGAAGACATTAAGGTTAAATATGATGTAGCAGAGAAACTTTATGAAAAAGGTAAGTATGCTAAGGCAATACGTCTTTTTGAACAGATAGCACCGTCATACCGTGGCAAGCCACAGGCCGAAAAGTTGTTTTACATGTATGCTCAGTCTTTATATAAGACCAAACAATACTATACCGCAGGGTACCAATTTGAAAGTTTTACTGCAGGGTACCCGCGCAGCGAAAAAATAGAAGAGGCCTCATTACTGGGTGCAAAAAGTTATTATTATTTATCTCCCCGTTATTCTTTAGATCAGGTAGATACTTATAAAGCGCTTGAAAAATTACAGCAGTTTATAGACAGGTTCCCTAACTCACAGCTGATGCCGGAGGCAAACCAACTTGTAAAGGAACTTAATGAAAAGCTTGAAACCAAGGCCTTTGAAATTGCCAAGCAATATCATGCTACTGCAGAATATTTTGGCGATTACAATGCAGCATTAAAAACACTGGATAACTTTTTAATTGATTTTCCGGGCACGGCACTTAAGGAAGATGCGCTATTTTTAAAATACGATTCTTCTTACCAACTGGCTATAAATAGTGTACCAAGTAAAATGCACGATCGTCTTGAAGCTGCTAAGGTTAACTATGCTGCACTGGTAAAATTTAAAGCTGACACAAAATACAAAGCGCAGGCAGATACAATGCTTGCAACGATAGATACTGAATTACAAAAATTTTCTAAATAAAACGTCCCATGGATTTAAAGAAAGCAACTGCTCCCGTAAACACTATTACCTACAACAAGGTTACGATAGAAGAGCCTACAGGTAACATATACGAAGCAATTACAATTATGGCTAAGAGGGCTAACCAGATAAATACTGAGATTAAAAAAGAACTTATCGAGAAGCTTGAAGAGTTTGCCACTTACAATGACAGCCTTGAGGAAATTTTTGAAAATAAGGAACAAATTGAAGTTTCTAAATTTTATGAAAAGTTACCTAAGCCTCATGCATTAGCAGTACAGGAGTGGCTTGAAGGTAAAGTTTCTTACAGAGACCCAAACAAACAATAATACAAGGATGTCTGTTTTAAGCGGCAAAAAAATATTGCTTGGTATATCCGGGGGCATTGCCGCATACAAAACAGCGTCTTTAGTTAGACTTTTTATAAAAGCAGGCGCACATGTACAAGTTGTCATGACGCCTGCTTCTAAAGATTTTATTACACCCCTTACTCTTTCTACGCTATCTAAAAACCCTGTTCATTCTTCATTTTATCACGAAGAAGATGAGAATGCCGTGTGGACTAACCACGTAGAACTTGGCCTTTGGGCCGATCTTTTTATTATTGCTCCCGCTACAGCCAATACACTTTCTAAAATGGTGTCGGGTAACAGCGATAACCTTCTTATTGCTACCTATCTTTCGGCAAAATGCCCTGTATACATTGCCCCGGCAATGGATTTGGATATGTATATTCACCCATCGACAAAACACAGTTTTGCACAATTAAAATCCTTTGGGAATATTATAATTCCTGCAGAAAGTGGCGAGCTTGCCAGTGGGCTCTCTGGTGAAGGCCGTATGGCAGAGCCCGAAAATATCGTGTCGTTTATAGAAAGAGACGTAGAGGGCAAACTCCCATTGCGTGGAAAAAGAATTCTTGTTACAGCCGGCCCAACTTATGAGCCTATAGACCCTGTAAGGTTTATTGGTAACCATTCATCCGGTAAAATGGGTTATGATATCGCTCTGGCTGCCGCAAACGCAGGTGCAGAAGTGATACTTGTGAGTGGACCAACACACTTAAAAGTGCAACATGATTTTATAAAAGTGATCCCGGTGACTTCCTCTCAGGATATGTATGCCGCCTGCCACGAATTCTTTAATATAGTAGATGTGGCGGTAGCAGCGGCAGCCGTAGCAGATTACAGGCCAAAAGATGTAGCTCCCCAGAAAATAAAAAAGAGCGAAAACACGTTAGTATTAGAGCTTGAAAAGACGAAGGATATATTAGCATCCTTAGGCGCTATAAAACACAATCAGTTTTTAGTCGGATTTGCGCTTGAGACAGAAAACGAAATTGAGAACGCTAAAACTAAGATTGTAAAGAAGAACTTAGATCTTATTGTTTTAAATTCGCTTAACGATGATGGTGCGGGATTTGGTAAAGCAACAAATAAAGTTACTTTTATAGATAGTAATTTTAATGTAGAACCAATGGAGCTTAAGCCTAAAGAGGAAGTTGCATTAGATATTATAAATAAGATAAAAAGGAGATATAATGTATAAATATATAGCAGCGTTGCTGGTATTCTTAAGTCTTGCTACGGTAAATGCGCAGGAACTTAATTGTACTGTTGGAGTAAATTTTGATCGTATTACAGATGCAAACCCTCAGATATTTAAAACGCTTGAAAAGTCACTCGCGGATTTTGTAAATAATACCCGTTTTACTACGCGCAACATAACTAAAAATGAGCGTATTGAGTGTTCCATGATATTTAATATTACTGCTTACAACGACAATAACTTTTCAGCTACGTTGCAGGTGTTATCGTCGAGGCCAATTTTTAATTCAGGTTATTCGTCGCCTATACTTAACCTTAATGATAAGGACATAACGTTTAGGTACATAGAAGGAGAAAACCTGATATTTAATCCTACAACTTTCGACTCTAACCTTGTGTCTATTGTTGCGTTTTACGCCAATATGATCATTGGACTTGACGCTGATTCCTTTAAAGAAGAGGGGGGAACCACTTACTATGAAGCAGCACAAGGCATAAGCATTGTCGCACAAAGTGGCGGTAAAGGATGGAGCCCACAGGATGGTAACCAGAGCCGTTACTATCTGGTTAATGATATTTTGTCGAACACGTTTACACCATTCAGGACAGCGCTTTATGACTACCACATGGGTGCGTTAGATCTTATGGCCGACAATCAAAAAGCAGCTAAAGAAAAAGCTATTGCCTCGATTAAAACACTAGGCGACTTATACCGCGTGCGCCCGAATGCATTTTTAACACGCGTATTTTTCGATGCAAAATCAGATGAGATTGTTAGTATGTTCTCTGGAGGTCCTGCTGTACAGGTTACAGAGCTTGTGAGTACGCTAAACAAAATATCGCCGCTTAACGGTTCTAAATGGAATAATATTAAATAATTTGTTCTTTCTGCAGTAACATTATTAATTAGCATTTAGTTATCAAAAATTACGCTGCACTGCGGTTTTATAATACTTTATAAAACGTTATATTTGTATTGCTATTGCACTTTAAAACCCCTATGCTGCAAACACTACATATTAAAAACTTTGCCCTTATAGAGCAACTCCATATCGATTTTTCTGGCAGGTTCTCTACCATTACAGGAGAGACCGGTGCGGGTAAATCTATCCTGTTAGGAGCGCTTGGCCTTGTGCTGGGCAATCGTGCCGACCTTACATCACTAAAGAACAAAGAGCAAAAATGCGTGGTAGAAGCCCATTTTAAAATTGGCGATTACCAGCTTGGTGCATTCTTTGCTCAACATGATATGGATTATGAGGAGACAACAATTATAAGACGGGAAATATTGCCATCAGGGAAGTCCCGTGCTTTTGTAAACGACACTCCCATTAACCTTCAGGAATTACAAAAGCTTGGCGAATTCCTTATTGATATACATTCTCAGCAGCAAACACGTGAGTTAAGCGATGAAGCTTACCAAATGCAGATACTCGATGCCGTTGCATCAAATGCCGCGCTACTTACTACTTATAAAAATCAGCATACTTCTTATAAGCAAGCCTTGTCACGGTTAAAAAAATTACAGGATCAAAAGGCAACTCTTTCAAAGGAACAGGACTATAATGCATTTCTTTTGCAGGAACTACTTGCAGCTAACTTAAAGGGAGGTGAACAGGAAGAGCTTGAAGAAATGCTCGAAAAGCTCAGCAATGTAGAATTCATAAAAGAGTCGGTTGCAAAGGCTATTGCAGTAGCAAACGAGGAGCAACTTGGTGCACTGCAAAACCTTAAGGAAATAAAAAATGCACTTCAAAAAGTAAGCGGTTTTTCGGCAGAATATGAAGGATTTTATGAGAGGGTATCGAGCCTCGTTATAGAACTTGATGATATTACAGAAAGTCTCGCAGAAGGTTATGAAAAATTAGCCGATGACCCTGCCGAACTTGAACGTATAAATCAGAAATTACAGTTGATTTACGCGTTGCAGAAAAAGCATCAGGCTGCAACAGTATCAGAATTAATATCGATTCAGGATGAACTCGAAAGCAAAGTTATTTTGGTAGAAGGTATCGACCACGAGATTGCAAACGTGGAAGCGGAAGTTGGTAAAGAAAAAGAAACGACAGATGCAACATCGCATCTATTACATGAAGCGAGACAAAAGGCAATACCTATTTTAGCCGAGAAGATAACGGCAATTTTAAGCCAGCTTGGTATGCCGAACGCACGTTTTAAATTTGAAGTCACATTAGGAGATAGCTATTTTACTAATGGTAAGGATCAAATGAGTCTTTTATTTTCAGGTAATAAGGGCACCGACTTTGGTTTAATGAAAAAAGTTGCTTCCGGTGGGGAAATGTCACGCATTATGCTGGCGGTAAAAGCGGTGCTCGCAAATTACAGCAAGTTACCGAGTATTATTTTTGATGAGATAGACACCGGAGTTTCGGGGGAGATTGCCAATAAAATGGGCGATATAATGCGAACCATGAGCGACCAGATGCAGGTAATGGCTATAACGCATTTACCGCAAATTGCAGCTAAAGGTGACAGGCAATACAAAGTGTTTAAAACCACTCAGGCTGATAATACTGTTTCAGAACTCAAATTACTTACAAAAGAAGAACGTATCCGGGAGATAGCCGAGATGCTTTCGGGCAAAGATATAAGCGACTCTGCGCTTAATCATGCACGCGCCTTGCTTAACTAAAAAATCGGGCTATATTTGCTTCGCAAAAAATAAATTACCAATAAACAATACAGCTGTTATATGATCATAGAACCAAGAATGAGAGGATTTATTTGCCTCACTGCTCACCCGGACGGTGCTGCCCAAAGCGTTAAAAATCAAATTGAGTACGTACAATCTAAAGGTAGTATTGATGGAGCTAAAAAAGTACTTGTAATAGGAGCGTCTACAGGATTTGGCTTGGCATCCAGAATTACGAGTGCATTTGGAAGTAATGCAGCAACAATCGGAGTATTTTTTGAGAAGCCGCCGGTTGAAGGTAAAACTGCGTCTCCGGGATGGTATAATTCTGCAGCATTTGAAGGTGAAGCGCACAAAGCAGGATTGTATGCTAAAAGTATTAATGGCGATGCATTCTCTAACGAAATCAAACAACAAACAATAGATCTAATCAAATCCGATCTTGGCCAGGTAGATCTTATCATTTATAGCCTTGCTTCACCGGTACGTCAGCATCCAGAAACGGGTGTATTACATCGTTCTGTGCTGAAGCCAATTGGCGGGGTGTTTACCAATAAAACCGTTGACTTCCATACAGGAAAAGTATCAGAAATTTCAATTCAGCCCGCAGTTGAGGGAGATATAGAAAATACAGTTGCTGTAATGGGCGGCGAAGATTGGTCAATGTGGATTGATGCTTTAAAAGCTGAAAATCTATTGGCTTCGGGCGCAACTACGGTAGCTTATTCATACATCGGTCCATCGCTTACCGAGGCGGTTTACCGAAAAGGAACAATAGGGCAGGCCAAAGACCATCTTGAGGCTACAGCCTTCGAAATTACCAAGAGCCTTTCAGAAATAGGGGGTAAGGCTTACGTGTCTGTTAATAAGGCATTAGTAACACAGGCAAGTTCTGCAATACCGGTTATTCCTCTTTATATTTCGCTGTTATACAAAATAATGAAGGAAGAGGGCGTTCACGAAGGAACGATTGAACAGATTCAACGCCTGTTCGCTGAAAGACTTTATACAGACAGTGAAGTACCTGTTGATGAAAGAGGCAGGATACGTATAGATGATTGGGAAATGCGCGACGATATTCAGGAAAAGGTAGCAGCGTTATGGACACAGGCGACCACCGAAAATCTTGCTGAAATAGGTGATCTTGAAGGGTATCGAAATGACTTTTATAATCTTTTTGGATTTAGGTTAAATGGAGTCAATTATGATCAGGACACTAATGAGGTTATTAATGTGCCAAGCCTTATATAATAATATTAGATCTAATATGAAAGCCCCGCAAGGGGCTTTTATATTTTAAACAACTACCGTTATGTTATGTATTAATATGTTATTTAAAAGTACCTGAAAGTTGTCGATATGTGTAATTACTATGACATTATCTAACCATTTTTTTCGGGACATTGTATTGCTCTTAAATTAAATTTATAACAGATGTTCATCGTGAAGTTATTTTTTATAGTTTTATTATAATTATAAATATAATTTTATGAAAAAATTTACTTTATTAATCGCTCTATTGATCTTTTCAATTACCAGCGGTTATTCACAGGCATCACTTTACAATTTTGCCTCATCTTCGGGTACATTTGTACCTATAACAGGAGGAACTCTGGTTACCTCGGCAACAGGTGGAACGCCATCCCTGGACTCTTATGTTTCTGCCCAGCAAACACTCCCGGCGGCATTTACTTTTGCAGGTATATCTTATACAACTGCTTATGTAACAGGTAATGGTCAGATTGCATTAGGTACTACAGCACCCGGAACAGACGATTATAATGTAATTAGTGCAAGTAGGGCAGGTAATGTTTTCTTAGCTCCATTTTCTGCCGACCTCGCTACTGGTGCATCAGGGACAGCTGAAATCAGGTTTCAACAAACAGGTGATGAAATTGTCTTTCAATGGACGAATTTCAGGAGGTATAACAGAGCTGAATCTTTTAGCTTTCAGGCGAGGTTAAACACTACTACAAATGCTATTTCATTTGTATACGATGGTACGCCCCCGTTTGATGCTTCAACATCATACCAACCACAGGTAGGTATTAAAAGTGGAAATGGCGACTATTCTGCCATATCTATACCCACCGGATCAACATGGGGTACAGCAACGGTTGTAACAACAGGTGCATCTACCGTATTATTTTCGGGATCTACAGGTTTTACAAGTGGGTTAACGTATACCTGGACCCAGCCGGCAGGATGTACTACAACTCCTGTTGCAGGAACAATTACAGGAGAATTAACCCGCGCAGTGTGTAGCGGCTCGGCACCTGGCGTTATTACTGTGACAGGTGGCTCGGCAGCATTGCCGGGAATAACTTATCAATGGGAACAATCTGTTGATAGTGGCACGACATGGATTAACGCCGCCGGTGGTACCGGTGCCGCGACAACATCGTTCACACCACCTAACTATGCTGGGGCACCAATACAATATCGTTTAAAAGTAACTTGTGCAAATGGTGGCGACAGCGTATATTCAAATGTTATAACTGTAACAGGTCAGTCGGCACCGGCAAATCAGGTTACAGCTACTACAATAGCGGCTGCCACAAGTTTCGCTACATCGTTCACTGTGACATGGACGAACCCTACAAATAATGGCTCCGTTGCGAGACGGGTCGTAATTGTAAGCACAACGCCTATTATTGATCCGGTAAATGGGTCGGCTCCGGTATTAACTGCAAGCGGACTTTATGCCGGTACAGGACAACAAGTAGTTTACGATGGTACAGGTACATCAGCCACTATATATGGCGTTAATTGCGCTACTACATATTATGTAAAAGTATTTGAATATAACCGTTGCGGTTCCGGCCCATACGAATACTTCTATAACGTTACTACCGGCAGCAACGCAACGACTGTTACAACACCTGCTTTGCCGGCAGCCGTTGCCCTTCCTGTAGCAAACAATTTTACCGGATTTACAGGAACTAATCTTTCTGTTAGTTCTACGGGATGGTACGAGGCAGTAACCCCGGGGACATCAGGGACAGCGCCCGTGGCATCTTATCCAAGTGGCAATACATCTGCGTGGACGAACTCTACTGCGTTTACCAATCCTACTGCTAAAGTAAATCTTTTTACTAACAGTAAAAATGAATGGATTATAAGTCCGAAAATGCAATTGACAGAAAATAGCAGGCTTAAATTTAAAGCAGCTATAACAGACTATAATAGCAGCGGTCCTGCTGATGAAGATATGGAGGGAACTGATGATAAGGTGAAAGTGTTGGTATCTACAGATGGCTGTGGATTGCTATGGACACCTATTTATACTTTCAGCGCCTCGAATACCACTGAGTTAACTAATGTCCTTGTCGATTTTGAACTGTCTTTATCAGCTTACACAGGACAGAGTGTCCAAATCGCGTTTGAGGCTACTGACGGACCTTTAGATGATGATCCTGATTATGACTTTCATATTGGAAATATCGTTGTTGAAGTAACGCCGGCATGTTCTGCTCCATTAGCACTAACATTCATGTCGTCAACAGAAAATTCTGCACAGGTATCGTGGACTGCTCCTTCTACAGCACCGGCAAATGGTTATCAATATTACACAAGCACCAGCGCAACTCCCCCTACAGCAACCACAACTGTATCTGGTAGTGTAGCTGCCGGAGTGACAACCGCAACAATAAGCCCATTAGCCTCAAGTACCGCAAATTATGTTTGGGTTCGTTCTAATTGCGCTACAGGTTTATTCAGCGACTGGGCTGGCCCGATTACCTTTAATACATTATGTGACGGAGGAGAGATTTTGACAGTTACTCCCGGAACAGTATGCGGACAGGGTGTAGTTACACTACAGGCTACCGCAAATGCGAATGCAATTATCAACTGGTATTCTGCAGAAACAGGTGGCACATTACTTGCCACGGGCGCAAACTATTCTACCCCGGCTATTACAGAAACTACTAATTATTATGTAAGCGCGGGTAACGTTACATCGAGCGTAGATGTCGCAGTGGGACAGGGCTCCTCAAGAGCAAGTGGGTATGTAAACCCATTCTATTCTAACTGGAGTAACAGCCACACGCAGCACCTTATAACGGCGCAAGAACTATCTGCCGCAGGAATATTACCAGGCAATATTAATTCTATAGCACTTGATGTAACTTCTGCAGGAACCTTACCATTAATAGATCTTTCTGTTAAAATAGGAACAAGTACTGCTACAAATCTTTCTGCGTTTGTATCTAACACCTCTTTTGCAACAGTTTATACAAATGCATCATATACACCTGTAATGGGTGTAAATACATTGACATTTACAACACCATTTGTTTGGGATGGCACGTCTAATATTGTAGTTGAATTTTGCCATGGTAATCCTAATTCATCAGCTACCATGAACAGGATTGTTAAATCTGATGTAACATCATTTGTTTCAAGTGTTAAATATCATGTAAGCGATGATACCTCTGCTTCAGAAGTTTGTGGTGTGACAACTGGAAGTAATCTTGCATCATATTCGGAAAGGCCACAATTTACTTTTAATGGAAGGGGATTATGCAGCGGGGTTCGCCAGGCTGTTACCGCTACCGTTACAGATGCTCCTGCAGTTATTGTAGCAGCTTCTGATGCCGAAATATGTTCAGGAGATAGCACAACGCTTACTGTAACCAGTGAAAATGCGGGCTATACATATTCGTGGACACCGGGTACAGGTTTAACGGGTATATCTCAGGTTGTTGCTCCGTTAATTACTACGACATATACTGTCACGGCTACAGATACGGTGTCTGGTTGTGTTACAACAGATGAAGTTACAGTTACAGTTAATCCATTACCGGCTGCAATTTCTGTTACAGACGATGCAACGGTATGCCCTGGCACGGTGCAGGCACTTACTGTAAGCGGAACTACGGTGGCAGGTACGGTAACCATCGGTACAGGTACAACTGCGCCCGGAGCTACGACATATCCCAATCCTTTCAACTCATACTATGGCGGTGTAAAAACGCAAATTTTAGTTAGAGAAAGCGAATTGCTTGCACAGGGACTTACGGTAGGCTCACCAATTAACTCAATCTCGTTTGATTTCTTAGCTTCTGTAGCTGCTGCAAACAATGATTTGAGAATTAAGATAGGGTCTACATCACTTGATGCTTTTACAACGGCATTTGTTCCGTCTCAAAATCTTACTACAGTTTACAATACAACATTTACTCCGACAGAGGGAACTACAGGATGGGTACCATTTGCATTTACAACCCCTTATATATGGAACGGTGGTAATATAGTTGTAGAGGTTGCCCACAATGCCGGTAATAGCGGCAATGGACAGGGAACAAGAACAACCACTACGACTACTGCTTACAATAGTGTGTATACGGGAGCAATAGATGATACAGAACCTGCAGTAGTTGCGAGTCTGGATGCTCTAGATCAAACTGATTATTCTATAGACAGGGCAGAAACTTCAAGGCCTAATGTTATGTTTAATTACAGCTTTACAAATTCTGTTGTATGGTCTCCTGCTACAGGATTATTTACAGATGAGGGCGCAACCACGGCTTATACAAATCAAAATGTCGCTACTGTGTATGCCAAACCAGCTGCTACCACGAGTTATACAGTAACGGCCACGAATGCTGCAGGCTGTACCATCTCTGATACTGCAGTTGTAACCGTAACAGCAGTTACAGCTCCTGAGGCTCCCGCAACCCAGACATTTTGTGGTTCTGCGGTTGTTGGCAGCCTAATGCCAGCCACAGACGGTATTCAATGGTATAGTGCGGCAACAGGCGGGATAGCATTAGTAGCAGATGTAGCTCTAACAAACGACACAGTGTACTATGCATCTCAAACTATTAACGGTTGTGAAAGTGCCAGGACACCGGTTACTGTAGTGATTACTACGGTAAGCGTAGATAACCTGGAAGATGTGACCCAATGCGGGGGAACATATACTTTACCTATACTAACAAACGGTGTTTATTATACTCAAGGCAATGGGGCTGGAGAAATGCTAAATGCGGGAACTCCTATTACAGAAACCACCACGCTATTTATTTTTGCAACGTCTGGTACGACACCAAATTGTACCGCCGAGACATCATTTACTGTTACCATAAATACCACACCGGCACCAGAGGGAGATACTACACAAAGCATCGCGATCGAATCTGGCGAGGTAGCTACTATTGAGGATATCGAAGTAACAACTGTGGCTACAGGTACAATAGCTTGGTATGCAAACGAAAGCGACGCTATTGCAGGTATAGCGTTACCTGCCGGTACACAGCTTACGGTTGGTTCTACTTATTATGCCACGCAAACGGTAAACGGCTGTACCAGTACGGGAGTACTGGCTGTTACTATAGAAGAAATATTAGGCGAGAAAGGTTTTGACCTTGCTTCGTTCTCTTTTTATCCTAACCCGGTAAATAATGTTCTTAATATTACGTATTCATCGAGCATTTCTTCTATAGCAATCTATAATCTTGTAGGACAACAGGTAGCTGTACAGCAGCCAAATGCCAATAATGCTAGTGTAGACACTTCACTGCTTGCAGAAGGTACCTACATAGTAAAGATAACGGTTGAAAATGCTGTTAAAACTTTTAAAGTAATTAAGAAGAATTAATAGCTATTAAATTTAGCAATAACTCTTTGCTGCAAACTAAGCCACCATTTTTTGGTGGCTTTTTTATTTAACAGTAACTTTGTTAAAAATAATTGTAAATGCTGTTTTCTCTTATCATCCCTGTGTATAATAGGCCGGACGAGGTTGAAGAACTTTTGGAGAGCCTTGTTAAACAGGTGTACACAAAGAAGTTTGAGGTTGTAATTATCGAAGATGGGTCTACAATTCCCTGTGGCGACGTTATTGATAAGTTTGATAGCAAGCTAAATATATCTTACTATTTTAAACCTAATAGTGGCCCGGGCGATTCACGTAATTACGGTATGCGAAAAGCACTAGGAGATTACTTTATAATTCTTGACTCTGACTGCATAATTCCACCACAATACTTACAATGTGTAGATGATAATCTGACACAACACTATTTTGATTGTTTTGGCGGTCCGGATAGCGCACTTGATACCTTTAGTAATGTACAGAAGGCAATCAACTTTGCGATGACCTCATTCATGACCACCGGTGGCATCAGGGGAAAGTCTGAAACCATAGAAAAGTTTCAGCCAAGGAGTTTTAACATGGGTATTTCTAAGGAAGCATTTACGGCCTCGAATGGGTTTGGCAATATACATCCGGGTGAAGACCCTGATCTATCTATCAGGCTTTGGAAATTAGGTTTTAAAACCACTTTGTTTAGCGACGCCTATGTCTACCATAAACGCCGTATAAACTGGAATAAATTTTATATTCAGGTAAATAAGTTTGGCAAGGCTCGTCCCATATTGGATAAGTGGCACCCTGAATACAGGAAATTAACTTTTCTACTCCCATCTCTTTTTATAATTGGATTAGGATTTTCAATTGTATTGTCCTTTGTAAATTACCCATTCTTATTTCTCATGTACATCCTGTATTTTTTGACTGCATTTGTAGCATCCTCTATCAATAACAGAAATTTGTATGTGGGGCTCATTTCTATCGCTGCTATACTTATACAATTTTATGGATATGGGATAGGATATATCAAATCTTTCGTAAAAATATATTTGCTTAAACAGTCACCCCAACAAGCATTTCCAGAACTATTTTTTAAATGAAAACAAAAATAATTGGACTTACAGGAGGTATAGGCAGTGGCAAGACAACGATTGCCAGGTATTTTGAAGAACTTGGAATACCTGTTTATATTGCTGATGACGAAGCTAAAAAAATTCTTTACCTTCCTAAAGTTGTTGAAGAATTGAATACCGCATTTGGAGATATAATCTTTACTGACGGGATACCGGATAAAGCCAAAATTGCAGCATTGGTATTTAATGATAAAAGACAGTTACTGAAGCTGAACGGCGTGATTCACCCAAAGGTTGCTAAACATTTTAAAAACTGGGTTTTAAGCAATTATGGCAAACTTTTTGTTATTAAAGAAGCAGCAATCCTGTTCGAAAGTGGGAGCTATAAAGACTGTGATCTAATTATACTGGTAACGGCCCCTGTAGAGATAAGAATACAGCGGGTAATGAATAGGGACCAGATTACGCGGGATAAAGTGTTACAACGCATGGAAAATCAGTGGGATGATGAGAAAAAGTCATCGCTTAGTGATATTATTATTGATAATACAGACTTGGAAACAGCTAAAAAACAGGCTGTTGACATTATTAACTCTTTGTAGATTTGGCAACTTAAATTGTACGCGTTAATATTTGGTTAATATTTTTTAGCTATAAATGTTAAAATGTTAAATTTGTGCTGATGAATAAAACAAAATTCCGCTTATTGGTATTTTTTATGAGCCTGTCGTTGATAGGTATAATACTTGTACAGCTTTATTGGGTTAATTCATCGCTTAAAAATAACGAAGAGCAATTTAAATTTCATATTCAGCAAGTATTAAGTAAAGTTGCTTTTAAGCTCGAAGAGCAGGAAGGTGAGGCCTTTTATAAAACGTACCGGCGCTTTAAAGATAGTACCGGCCGCGTCCCGCTGAGGTCTGACCTTCTTGTCTATTATGATACTGCGGTTAAAGGCGAAGATGAAACTGTTATTTATTCAGATCAGGTTACACGTGAGTATGATGAAGTGTTCTTTGATAAGAAAAAGATTGATGATTTGGTTCGTAAAAAGTCGAGAAATACAAGTTCTTCCGGCAAAGCGAAACAAAGTAAGAGTAATGCAGATGCCGACCGGTGGCTGCGTTTTCAGATAGAAGGGTTCCTTAAAGATTTCAGGGATTATAATTATCTTGAAAGCTGGATTCATACAGACAGGTTACAAAAACTGATTGCGTCTGAGCTTGAGCAAAGTGGTGTTAATACTCCATTTCAATTTGCTATTTATAATAACGGCCTCTCGACAAAAGTGAGGACGGCTGATTTTAAGTATGACGATAATACTTATAACCATCCGGTTTTTGAAGATAGCGAAGGCTCTACTAGATACAGGTTAATGGTTAGTTTCCCGGAGAAAAGGGAGTTTCTGTTTTCATCTATCTTGGGTATAACATCATTGTCGTTAGTATTTACTTTAATTATAATTATTGCTTATTTAAGTGCTATAAACCAGTTGATAAAGCAAAAAAACATTTCTGAAATAAAGACTGACTTTATTAATAACATGACCCACGAGTTTAAAACGCCTATTGCAACAATTAACCTTGCACTGGACGCCATTAAAAACCCAAAGATATTTGACGATCGCGAAAAGGTACAGCGTTACCTGCAGATGATAAGGGACGAAAATAAGCGCATGCATGCACAGGTTGAAAATGTGTTGCAAATCTCCAGACTGGATAAGAAAGAGTTAGAGATCGCCAAGGAGCAGGCGGATATTCACGATGTAATTGAAGGAGCCGTAGAGCACGTTGATTTAATTATAGAAGAACGGCATGGAAGCCTTAAGCGAAACTTTGAAGCGCAACGTACTACTACTTTATTAAACGATGTGCATTTTACAAACGTTCTGGTAAATATTCTTGACAATGCTATTAAATATTCTCCGGATGAGCCTATTATCGAGATTACTACCGAAAATGTGAAGGATTATATACTGATTAAAATTAAAGATAACGGGTTAGGTATGAGCAAAACCACCCAAAAGCGAATCTTTGAAAAATTTTATCGGGAGCCTACCGGAGACGTTCACAACGTAAAAGGACACGGTTTAGGACTTGCTTATGTAAAAAGGATTATAGACGATCATAACAGCCACATATACGTGGAAAGTGAAAAAGGAAAGGGTAGCACCTTTATAATTAAAATGCCACTAATAAATTAAAATATGGAAGAAGTAAACAAAAAGATTCTTTTAGTTGAGGACGATCCCAACTTTGGAGCCGTACTAAAAGATTATCTGTTAATTAATGATTTTGACGTTACGTTAGCCAAAAATGGCATGGAGGGTTTTGAGAAGTTTAAAAAAGACAATTATGACCTTTGCATCCTTGACGTAATGATGCCTTACAAAGACGGTTATACCCTTGCAAGAGAGATAAGGGAAAAAAATAAAGAAGTGCCTATTATATTCCTTACAGCAAAATCAATGAAAGAGGATGTGCTTAAAGGTTATAAAGTAGGAGCAGATGATTACCTGAACAAGCCATTTGACTCTGAAGTGCTGTTAATGAAAATTAAAGCAATTATACAGAGAAAAGCATCTGAGACTAAAACTGATAATTCTAAATTTGAATTCCAGATTGGTAAATTGCATTTAAACTCAAAATTGCGTTTTCTTACATTTGAAAACGAGGAGCCAATAAAGCTTTCGCCAAAAGAGAACGAATTGCTTAAAATGCTTGCACTGCATGAAAATGACCTTATGCCAAGGGAACTTGCATTGACAAAAATTTGGAGGGATGATAACTACTTTACTTCAAGGAGTATGGACGTTTACATTGCCAAATTACGAAAATACCTAAAAGTGGACGAAGACGTAGAAATACTTAACATTCATGGTGAAGGTTTCAGGCTCGTTGTAAAAAACAAAGTGGCTGAAGAAAAATAAGAACAGGAAACTGTTTATATAGATAAGAGATTCTTTTTTTACTCTTGGGTAGCGTTACTGTACAGAATGCTGTTCCAACGTAAGGAAGGATCTCTTTTGTTTTTATAGAAATACCACCGTGTTGTAACCGCAGGATTATGTGTTGTTAGATCAACATAAACGTATTGCAAACTTGCTAATATTTACTTCCATTCCAGTTCTAAGGCAAAGCAGGGCTTGATTTCTTTATCTACTCTAAAAATTGTGTTCTTGTCCATCTTCAAAGAAGATACCCTTACAGCATCACCTAATTTTAGTTCACGCATAAAATTCATGTCGAAGCTTTTAAGTTGCTGCGTTAAAATGGGTGTTGGGTTGGTAATATCGAGGCACCATTCCAGGTATTTCACGTTGTTAACGTGATTAACAATGTCTACATCAGACAACACTATTCTGCGCTCAACATCATGCAAAAAATCTCCATTTAGGTCAACTTTTTTAAATAGTGCTTTAGTAGGTTGTCTTTCAGGATAAGTAGAGACATGCTCATGCGGCAATGCGAGTGCTTCAGCTTTTCGAAGTTTAGTATTAAATACTGCCCAATATGTAACCGAGCCGATAATCTTGCGCCCGCCCGAATATACTTCAAAAGCTCGTATCGATCGCGAACCCTGTAAATCATTAATCCAGGTCGTAACTGTAATTGTTTCCGTCCATTTAGGTAACTCATCTATCTCTACACGCATGCGGCTTAATACCCATGCCTGATCATGCAGTTGCATATCTGTAAAGTTAATGCCTCCTAGCTCCGCATGGTAACCGGCGGTCAATTGCAGTATATTGCACAGTTCGGTATGCCTTAACAGCCCATTGGGTGTGCATTGTAAAAAGTTGATTTCCCAATCGTGAGAGTACACAGATGTAAAATTTTCAGATATTGGCACTTTCTTTTTCTTTTATATAATTAATAACATCTGTAATTGGAGTCTCAAAATCAAACCATTTTACACCTTCGGTGCGTTTAAACCATGTCATTTGCCTTTTAGCAAAACGACGGGTGTTTTTCTTGATCTCTTCTATCGCAACAGGCAAAGCAAATTCACCCTCAATATAGTTGAACAATTCCCTGTAGCCAACGGTCTGCAAAGCATTCAAATTTTTATGAAGGTGTAAAGCCTCAGCTTCGTAAATTAGTCCGGTTCCCATCATAATATCTACGCGCTTATTAATGCGATCGTACATTAATTGCCGATCGGCTTCCAGACCAATCACAACAGGTGTAAAACTACGGCTGCTCTTTTTTCTATTCAAGAACGAAGAATAGGGAAGTCCTGAGCCAATGCATACCTCTAAAGCACGCATTAAACGTTGAGGATTATCTTTAGCAACTTTTTCGTAATGTATAGGATCTAATTCCTGAAGCTGCTGTTGTAAAAAACCGATACCATGCATCTCGTAATCTGCAATTACATTTTCACGAACTATAGGGTCAATATCAGGAAACTCGTCGAAGCCCTTTAATACGGCATCTATGTATAGGCCAGATCCGCCTACAAGCACTGCATAGTTGTTTGTCAAAAATAGTTCATCAAGTTTAGCAATTGCATCGCGTTCAAAATCGCCGACAGTGTACTCCTCAAAAATTGAAATATTCTGTATAAAATTATGCCGTGCAGCAGCCAGCTCTTCAACTGAAGGTACCGCAGTGCCTATAGTCATTTCTTTAAAAAACTGCCTGCTGTCTGCTGAAATTATCTCGCACTTATAATGTTGTGCCAGCCTGATCGCCATTGCCGTTTTACCAATAGCTGTAGGGCCAACTACGGTTAATAGTGTCTTTAAGGTATTATTACTCATACTATTTTAAACTTGAACCGCAGTTGTAGCAAAACTTCGCGTCATCACGATGTTGGTTAGCGCTGCAATGAGGGCATGATTGCGTGTTTAAATGTGCTTTCTCGTTCATAAATTGCGCCGTAACTAATCCTGTTGGTATTGCGATAATGCCGTATCCCATAATCATAATCACCGTAGATAACAGCTGCCCAAGGGGCGTTGTAGGAGTAATATCGCCGAAACCGACGGTAGTAAGGGTAACGATGGTCCAATACACGCTAACTGGTATACTGGTAAAGCCGCTTGATGGCCCCTCGATCATGTACATTAATGTTCCCATGATGATGCAGAGTACGACTACACTAAAAAGAAAAACTGCAATTTTAGTACGGCTTTTTTTTAAGGCCTCTGTAAGCTGATTAGATGCACCTACAAAGTTATGAAGCTTTAAAATCCTGAATACCCTTAAAAGTCGGATAGCCCGGATCGCCAATAAAAACCCTGTTCCCGGAAACAAAAGCCCAATGTACTTAGGCATTGTTGCCAAAAGATCTACAATGCCATAAAAGCTTAGAATATATCTCAGCGGTCTTTTTACGGCTATTATCCGGGCAATATATTCGAATGTAAAAAATATAGTAACCACCCATTCTATAATAGCCAATTGGCGACCATATACTATTTTGATTGAAGCCACGCTTTCCAGCATAACCGCAACAATACTTATGAAGATAACACAGAGCAGTGTGAGATCAAATAACTTACCGGCGCGGGTATCTGCCTCATAAATTATAGTATGAAGTTTTTTCTGAAATTCCTCTGGTAAAAAGTTACCCATACGCTATTGCTTTGCCTGCTTAATTATTGGCTTAAAAATGTAGGATCTTTATGTCTTTCTTTTTCCTTATGTATCCACGTATAATTGCCTTCGCATCCTTCGTGTTATCCATAGGCACAAGGATATTCTTTAGTATTTCAAGATTATTAACCTGATAATTCAACTTGTAAAAACCATAGCCTTTGTAAATACCGTTTTCTATAAGTACTACGCTGCGCTCATCTACAACACGGCCGCGGTCTATAATCGCAATCGTCTGCCCGTTAAAAGTGTTATAACTAATAAAGTCAGCTACGCGACTGTTATATTCAGAATGAGGTTCGGCTCCTACACAACCGCCATTACAATTGCCTGTGCCGAAAGGGAAGCAGGCATCTGTAACAGAAGGGTCAAGGCCATTTATCTTTTGGCAAAGATTATATTTTTCTGTAATTTTAATTAATGCATTTCTGCCATCAGCCGCGCCTGGAAAAGAAACAATCTCTCTTCTACGGCCATCAGTTTTAGAAAGGCTGAGTTCTATATAACCGTTACTGTTCTTTACAGCGTATAATGACCATGGAAAAATAGCACTTTTTTGTGAACGGTTAAGCAATGGCTGATTAACCTTAATTTCCTGGCACTCTTTAAGGAGGGCTATAAGCTCACTTCCTGTCTCCTCATAGGTTACGGTAAATGCATCACGCTGAATTCGTTTAGACCTCCTCGAGGTTCCCGTGAAATGCTGGTTCACACGTTTTTTTATATTCCGGCTTTTACCTATGTAAATAAGGTCGCCATTTTCTTTATAGATATAATAAACTCCTGTAACCGCAGGAATGCTGTTTATAAGGTCAAGTAACTTTGTAGATAATCCTTTCTTTTGCTGAGCCATCTCGCTTTTTACAAGACCCTTTACAATTTCTTTCTCCACATCCTTGTCAAGCAGAAGCTTAAATAATTGCACGGTAGCTAATGCGTCTCCGGTAGCACGGTGCCTGTCGCTCATGGGTATTCCTAATGCGCGTACAAGCTTTCCTAAGCTATGCGACTGCTGATCCGGTAATAATTTTTGAGATAGTTCTACGGTGCAGAGCGATTGGCGTTCAAAATTATAGCCAAGGCGCCCAAACTCAGTTCGTAAAATGCGATAATCAAACTGGGCGTTATGTGCAACTATAATGCAACCTTCTGTAATTTCGATAATGCGTTTAGCCACTTCATAAAACTTAGGGGCGCTGCGCAACATGGCGCTATTTATACCGGTAAGTTTTATCACAAAAGGCTGTATTTCTTTTTCAGGGTTTACGAGGCTTATAAATTGATCTGTAACCTCATGACCGTCAAATTTGTAAATGGCAATCTCTGTAATTCCTTCTTCATTAAATTGTCCACCCGTCGTTTCTATATCAAGTATTGCGTACATAAATGACCCTAATCCCAAAGAGGGAAATTGTTATAGTAAATTTCAAATTCATCATCCTTAAAAAAGATACTAATATTACCTGTATAGCCACAATTTAGACTAATGCATAATGATTGAGTATAGATGATTATCTGCTTCCAAAAATACTGCTCCCTATTCTTACCATGGTACTTCCGTAGTCAAGAGCAATTCTATAATCACCACTCATCCCCATCGACAGGGTTGCTGGTTGTAAATTGTTAGTTAATGGCAGCGTTTTAAGGCTGTCAAAAACAGCTTTAAGATGTTTAAATTCTTTGGTTATTTGCGCCTCATCTTCTGTAAAGGTTGCCATACCCATAAGGCCTGCAACTTTTACATTCTCCATTTTTCGAAACTCTTCAGACTCTAAAAGCTGCTGGAGTTCGTCCTCATCTAACCCAAATTTGGTGTCTTCTTCGGCAATATGTATCTGTAATAGGCAGTCAATAATCCTGCCATTCTTTGAAGCTTGTTTGTTTATTTCTGCCAATAATTTCAGGCTGTCAACACCATGCACAAGGCTCACAAATGGCGCCATATATTTCACCTTGTTTGTTTGTACGTGACCTATCATATGCCAATCAATATCCTTAGGCATCTGTTCATATTTATCCGCCATTTCCTGTATTTTGTTTTCACCAAAAATGCGTTGGCCGGCATCATAAGCCTCCATTAAATTAGACACTGGCTTGGTTTTAGAAACAGCCACAAGGGTTACGTGCTCCGGAAGGGAGTTTTTTATTTCGAGGAGGTTATTTTTTATAGACATAATCTATTGGGGTTAACGAGTTAAAAAAGGTGAGCAACGTTTTAAGCCCGTGCCTTACATAAAAATTATAGTTCGTAAACCACCAAGCCACTACTGAACTTAGGTTCAATATAGGTGCTTTTAGGCGGCATAATGAGGTTGTTATCGGCAAGCTGTTTTATTTCTTCTATGCTGGCAGGGTAGAGCATGAAGCCTACTTCGTAGTCGCCACTATCTATAATTTCTTTAATGGTTGTAATAGGCTTACTGCCGGGAATATATTCTATTCGTTCATCATTGCGTAGGTCATAAATTGCCAGTAACGGTTCAAGTACCTTATCATAAAGTATTTGAGCATCAAGCGCTTCACGAACCGAACTAAAGTTGACCGCTCTTAATTTAAGCGAGTAGAATTCGCCATCAAGATACATCCCAAAATGAAACTTTTCTTCAGGCTTCCACAGTTCCATGTGCTTATTTTCAACAACAAAATTTAGGGCTAACGCATCCAGAAACTGTTTCTTGCTTAGTCCGTTAAGATCCTGGATAATGCGGTTGTATTCATAAATTTTTAAATCGGTTTCACAGATCAAAAAACTCATAAAGTAATTTAGGTTCACATTACCTGAGTCCTTATCCTGTTTATACAATAGTTCTGCCGATGCCGAACGATGATGGCCATCGGCAATGTAAAGGCTATCTATAGCGTCAAATTGTCTTTGAAGCCATAGTATTTCGTTTTCATCTTTTATGCGCCAAAGTGTATGCTTATCGCGGTTTGGGGTAGAAAAAAGATACAACGGCCGCTTTTGCTTACGGGTAGAGATCCATTTCTTTAAAACAATATTTTCAGGATAGGTAATGAGTACCGGTTCTGTATTAAAACCGGCTAGATGCAGGTAGTCCTTAAAATATTCTACCCTGTACGATAGCGTATCTTCGTGTTTTTTAATGATATTATTTTGGTAATCTTCTATAGATGTTGCGGCAATTATACCGGTATAAACCCGACTTTTACTTTTTATTTCATATAAATAGAATACCGGTGAATCTTCCTGTTTTAATACATCATCATCCTTAAAATCGGTATATTTTGTATGTACCAACCTAAACCTGGTTTCTGCCGAAGCCTTTTGCTGATTTACATAGGCAGGATTAAGAATATGTAAAAAAGAAAATGGGTTATAGTCCAATTGAGAAGCCAGTTCGGCAGGGCTGTATTCGTCGTAGGAACGCGACGTTACAAGGCTTACCTTATCTCGTGCCGGGCGTACTGCTTTAAAGGGAACTATTTTTGCCAAAAGGGTTTTATGTTTTAGATATTAGATTTACAATTGATTGCTTAAAGTATTTCCTTCACTACGCCGTAATTCGACCATAGTAAAGGCTAAATGCTTTTAATGTAACTGAAACTATTTAGCAAACTGGCGCGATACTTTCTCCGCTTTTTTACTTTCGCTATAATCATAAAAACCTTCGCCTGATTTTACGCCCAGCTTGCCTGCGCGTACCATATTTACCAAGAGGGGGCATGGAGCATATTTAGGATTTTTGAAGCCATCATGCATTACGTTAAGTATAGAAAGGCACACATCCAGGCCAATGAAATCGGCAAGTTGTAAAGGCCCCATAGGATGAGCCATGCCCAGTTTCATAACAGTATCAATTTCGTATACGCCGGCAACGCCGTTGTAGAGCGTTTCTATAGCCTCGTTTATCATTGGCATCAGGATCCGATTGGCAACAAATCCTGGATAATCATTAACTTCAACCGGAACTTTACCTAGTTGTTCTGATAATGACATTATTTTTTTAGTCACCTCGTCTGATGTGTTATAGCCGCGGATGATTTCAACCAATTTCATTATAGGAACGGGGTTCATGAAGTGCATGCCTATTACCTTATCCTGCCTTTTTGTTACAGCAGCAATTTGTGTTATTGAGATAGATGAAGTATTAGTCGCAAGAACTGTTCGTTCGTCACAAAATTTATCGAGGTCTCTAAATATTTTCAGTTTAAGATCCACATTTTCTGTGGCAGCCTCAACAACGAGGTCTACATTAATAACACCGTCTTCAATATCAGTATAGGTAATAATATTACCTATGGTTTTCATCTTATCGTCGTTAGTTATGGTACCCTTTGCCACCATCCTGTCAAGGTTGGATGCAATGGTATTCATTCCTTTATCTAACGATTGTTCAGAAACATCGATAAGTTTAACGTTGAAGCCACTTTGTGCAAATGCGTGTGCTATACCGTTGCCCATAGTTCCGGCGCCTATTACTGCTATATCTTTCATGTTATATGGCCCATTACCCATTATAAATAGGTCTGCGGGACTGGCAGAATATTATTTGGTTTTCTTTATTTTTTAAAACAATCTATAATTCTATAGGCAACCCTTAACGCTTCAGTACCGTCTTCCAGCGTTACTACGGGAGTGGTGTTATTATTAATAGCATCTGCAAACGTTTCGAGCTCGTCTAATATAGCATTGTTCGCTTCCACCTCGGGGTTTTCAAAATATATTTGTTTTTTAATGCCTTCTGCATTTTGCAATATCATATCAAAATCACCTGGAACATCCGGTGCATCTTTCATCTTAACAACCTCACATACCTTGTCTAAAAAGTCGACGGAGATATAGGCATCTCTTTGAAAAAACCTCGATTTACGCATATTCTTCATCGAGATTCTACTTGCAGTAAGGTTTGCTACGCAGCCGTTTTCAAACTCAATACGGGCATTTGCAATATCGGGTGTATCGCTAATGACTGAAACACCACTGGCATAAATATTTTTAACCTTCGACTGTACTACACTCAAAATTACATCTATATCATGTATCATCAGGTCGAGAACCACAGGCACATCCGTTCCGCGAGGGTTAAATTCGGCAAGGCGGTGTGTCTCAATAAACATGGGATTTTCAATCTTAACTTTAGTAGCTGTGAATGCAGGATTAAAACGCTCTACGTGGCCCACCTGCCCCTTTACGTTATATTGGGTTGCAAGCTTTAGTATCTCATCGGCTTCTGCAATAGTGTTCGCAATAGGTTTTTCGATAAAAATGTGTTTCCCCGCTTTTATGGCCTGAGTAGCACATTCATAATGCGAAAGGGTAGGGGTCACAATATCTACAACGTCTACTGATGCAATTAAATCAGCAATCGTATCAAATTTCTTATAGCCAAATTCTTTTGCTACTTTCTCTGCATTTTCGCTGTTAGGGTCGTAAAATCCGGCAAGCTCATATTTTTTAGACTGGTTGAGCAAACGCAGGTGTATCTTTCCCAGATGGCCCGCGCCTAAAACGCCAACTTTTAGCATAATAATAAATTTTTATCAAAAATAACATTATTTAATTTGAATTTCCAAACTTGACCGTCAAAAGAGTAGCAGCAAAATGCTGATAATTTAGGATGTCGCGATAGCTGGCATAGTTGCTTTTTATAAAAAATGTTTGTTATTTTTACCCCCAAAACAATAACTGAACTTTGAAAGACACTGCCAAACACCAAGGACTTCGTAACCAACTCGCTTCTGTTTTATCTCAAAAGGGAATTACAGATAAAAATGTGCTGGAGGCTATTAAGAAAATACCCCGGCACCTGTTTTTAAATTCAGGCTTTGAAGATTATGCTTATCAGGATAAGGCTTTCCCAATTGGTGCCGGTCAAACTATTTCGCAACCTTATACAGTGGCTTTTCAGAGCCAGCTGCTTGAAGTTAAAAAAGACGATAAAGTACTTGAGATAGGAACAGGCTCCGGCTACCAGACTGCGGTATTATACACAATGGGAGCTAAGGTATACAGTATAGAAAGGCAGAACGAACTTTTTAAAACAACCTCTTTATTATTACCCAAATTAAACATACGGCCAAAGTTGCTTACATTTGGCGATGGCTACAAGGGGTTGCCAAACTACGCTCCGTTCGATAGCATTATTGTAACTGCCGGCGCTCCAATGATTCCGCAGCCGCTCATGGCACAATTAAAAGTAGGTGGAAGGCTTGTTATTCCTGTGGGTGAGGATGGACAACCACAGATAATGACTATGCTGATACGAAAGAATGAAACCCAGTTTGAAAAACATGAATTTGGAGAATTTAGGTTCGTGCCGCTTTTAGAAAATAAGAATTGATAGTTTCAGAGCATTAAAAATATAAACTTAAGAATACAAAATAAAAGAGGCTTCACTTGAAGCCTCTTTTATTTTTTCTGGTTATGAACGGAATTCCTTCTTTATTCTGGCAATATCACGTTTAGTGTCCTGTTCCTTCATGTTTTCGCGCTTGTCGTAATTTTTACGTCCGCGGCAAAGACCAATTTCTAATTTTGCTAACCCTTTTTCGTTAGTAAACAAGCGGAGCGGAATTATGGTGAGACCTTGATTTTGGACACTTTTATTCAGACTTTTTAATTCTTTTTTATTTAGCAACAGTTTACGTTCGCTTTTTGGCATATGGCTAAAGCTTCGGCTAAAAGCGTACTCCTCAATATTTGTATTGATAGCAAAAAGCTCCAGGCCATGAAACTCGCAAAAGCTTTCGGCGATAGATGCTTTACCAAGGCGGATGGACTTAATTTCAGACCCGGCTAATACCATACCGGCGGTATACCGGTCTATTACTTCGTAATCAAATCTGGCTCGCTTATTTAATATATTTACTGTTTTTAGCATAAGGATTGCAAATGTAAGCACAATAGTTTAATGTGGCAATAGCGTTAAGAACACATTATATTTTAACTAACTCATGCGTTATCTTATCCCCTATAATGGTAATTATATACAAGTTCCCATATACATTTTTTGGGATCTCTTCGTAAATTTCTTTTCCTATGAGCTTATTGATAGCCTTAGGTATAGTATTGCTATGTCCGGCAATAAGAATTTTTTCTCCCTTATGTTTTTCAGCAACATCTTTTAATAATAATTTTTCAGCATCATAACGAACCATCTGCATAGTATAGGTAGCACCAACCACAGGTTCTACTCCTGCTACCGATGCGGGAATTATAGTATTAATAGACCTTTTAAATTGAGTAGCATAAAAAGTTTCAATAAGCATCGGTTTAAAATAAGTTGCCCATTGTTTGGCCCTTACGTTACCAGCTTCAGAAAGTTCAGGGTCTCCTGTGTCATCTGCTATTTCTGCGTGACGGATTAAATAAATTGTTGTGGTTTCCTGAGCCAGGCTATTAAAAAATAAAAGCAATGCAGCAATAAGATAAACTGTCTTCATGGTTTTAAAGGTTGGATACAATTATAAAAATACATTATATAATCGCTACTTTTACATTATGGAAAATCAAAAACCTAAAGATCCGCTGCACGGCATTACACTCAAAAAGATAGTAGAAGATTTGGAACAGTTTTATGGTTTTGATACGTTAGGAGAACTCATTAACATTAAATGTTTTAAAGAAAATCCAAGTATAAAATCCAGCCTTACATTTTTAAGGAAAACTGAATGGGCAAGAAAAAAGGTCGAAGAATTATATATAAAAACCTTGCCGAAGCTATAAAAAAATCTCCGGTCAAGCCGGAGATTTTTATCTATAATTTATTTATTGCGCTGTAACTACTATTGTCTTCGTTAAATATTGCTGTTGAGCATCTTTGGTAAATCGTAGCTCATATCTTCCTACTGTAGGAGCGGTAAACGTATAAGGCTTGGTTAAAGTGGTTACAGTTGGCGTACATTCGCAACCGTTATATTCTACATATGGTGCAACATACTTAGGAAATCCGTTAGTCTCTCCCATATTTTTATAAACACCGCATGAATTTTGTAGTTGAAAGCTAACATTAATTGTTATTGGCACATTTACTTTTGTTGAATCCGGACCTGTAACTGCCGACGTAAATTCATACCCGGCCGAAAAACAGTTTGGTTCAGAGTCACTATCAATACTGCATGCTACGGTTACTCCAGATAAAATAGTTATCAAAGCCAAAAATTGTAATCTAATACTCTTCATATTTATTGGTTGTTTAAACGTAGATGCTAAATTATATCTAAGGTTGCGTAAGGCACTAAATTTTTATGATAGATTTTCAATTTACAATTTAAGTTATTCATAAATTTTGACAGACCAGCCAGAAATAAATTTTCCATTAGCTTCTAAGATTACAATTCCTTCCTTTTCAATTAGATTACCTTTAGTATCCGGCTTATCAGAGTATCCCTGCCATGGTTCTATACAAATAAAAGGAGCGTTATCTTTAGTCCAAATTCCTAAATGTGGAAAGTTAGGATAGGAGACCGTAAGTAACTTATTTTCACCTTGCATTATAGTGATTGCTCGTGATTTTAACGATGTAAATATTAAAGCGTCATTTTCAAATATACTATATGATAAAGGCAGAACTCCATTTTGGGACGGAATAACTTCTGTCTGATCTGATAATAGATCGTCTTTTAGTTGAGTGCTTTCCAGCGGTTCATCTATTTCAAATTGGAGGCTATAACTCTCAAAACTGCCTGAAAGTGCGAATGCGGGATGCGCACCAAGGGAAAAGGGCAGGGGCTTGTCGCCCTTATTCGTTACAACATAATCCAGTTGCAACGTATCGTTTTCTAAGGTATATATCAATTCTAACTCAAAGTCAAATGGATATACCCTTCGGGTATCATCATTTGACGATAAAGAAAATGTTACGCTACTTTCTGTTTGTAACTTAACATTAAATACATTGTCTCTTGCAAAGCCATGACGGTTTAAAGCATAAACCTGACCTTCATACAAGAAAGAATTATTTTTAAGCGTACCCACAATAGGGAATAATACTGGTGAATGCTTGCCCCAATATTTAGCATTGCCTTCCCATAGATATTCTGTACCACTGTTGTTTTTTAACGAAATAAGTTCTGCTCCCTTGAGTGCGATAGTAGCCGAAAGAGGCCCGTTAGTAATTGTTATATCCAAAATTATATGAGTTATAGTGCGATGAATTTGTTTTCGGCAAGCTCCTTTATCTTTTGTGAAGCCGTCTGCCCAAAGGTAGCATATTCATCATAATATTTATCTGCTTCAGTAAGAACCGCAAAATCGCCAACTTCTATTCCAAGCCAGGTATATCCTTCGGCATCGATAGAAAGACTATAATCATAACCTATATGAGACACTCCCTGCTCTTTCCATTCGGGTATCGACAGCGAGTACTTCAGGGTCCTGTTCAAATCAAACTCTACTACGTTCATTGTGCTTTGTCCGGGCCATTCAATTAAGGTGGCAGGATGGATTTCATAATCGCCAAAATCTTCAGGTAGTCGATCCCATTGGCGAATGTATTCCGGCTTCGTTAAAATTTCCCATACGCGGCTGGGAGCCGCATTGATTTTTATACTGTGTTTAACAATGAGAGATTTGCTCATAATATTGGTTTAAATGTTCTAAATAAAGTTACCTAAACCTGCAATTTCAACGATACCCTTTAACGTTACTTTATATTTGATGCGTGATTATAGATCTCAAAATCGTAGCAAATATCTTTCAAAATATGTTAAAGTCATTAACATTTAGCCCAAAAAATTACTGCATGTGTTATCTTCGCTTTTATGAAGATATTGCAACACACCATTTTACTTCTTGCAGCAGTGGGATTTCTATCGTGCAAAGACGGGGTTAATATAACCTCCAGGGCAGAAGTTACTGCCATAGAAAAATCTGCTGAAGACGTTCAAAGAGATTCTATAATCACATTTGCAAAGCAATATATGGGTACTAAATACTGCTACGCATCGGGTAATCCAAGTAAAGGTTTTGACTGTTCCGGTTTTGTAAATTTTGTGTATAAGCATTTCGATATTGAAGTACCACGAAGCTCCTCAGGATTTAAAAATATAGGTAAAGCACTAAAGCCGCAGGAATTTAAAAAGGGCGATGTAATTGTTTTTTACGGTTACCGGGATAGTAAATCAATTGGACATGTGGGAATTGTTTATGAAGCAAACGGTATGAAATCTAAATTTATTCATGCTTCATCGGGTAAAGAGATGGCTGTTACAATAAGCGAGTTAGGTAGCGATATGTATACGAAACGCTTTTATAAATGCATCAGTGTATTGTAAACTGAATTCTGATATTATATAATTAAAAAACCGCCTACAATGCAAACGCATTGTAGGCGGTTTTTTAATTATAATCTTCTGCTACGACTTATATAATAGCTGGCTTAGCCTGCCGTCCCGATCGTAAACGTCGTCAAAAAAGGCAACATTACCATTTTCATCTGCCCAAGCTGTAAAGTAAGTTATGTAAACAGGTATTTTAGTCTTTAAAGCATAGTTGGTTTCTTTATCTCCATTCATAGCCTCATCAACTTTTTTCTCATCCCAGTTACCATCTTTTTTTGTGATTGCTATAGCCAGTTCGCGTGCTTTTTCTACGCGTACACATCCGTGGCTAAAAGCCCTGTCGTCTGCATTAAATAAACTTTTTGCCGGTGTGTCGTGAAGATAGATATTATTAGAGTTAGGGAACATAAACTTAACTTTACCTAACGAATTCTGTCCGCCCGGTTTTTGTCTTACCATGTTGCCATTCCACTCCATATTATGATCTGCAAGATAATTTGCGTTTTTAGCAATACCAGGCTTTATTTCCTTTTCAAGAATGCTTTTAGGTATGTTCCAATACGGCGCAAAAGCAAGGTAGCTCATCTGTCCGCTAAAAATTACTGTCTTGTTTAGTTCTTTACCTACAACTACATTAGAAGTTAAAAAGGGTTTACCATCCCGAACATAACGCAATCTGTACGAGGGTACGTTTACGGCAATATATTCCTTTTGAGTATTGATTGAAGGGGTTACCCAACGGCATCGTTCTAAGTTTACGGTGATAGTTTTTATACGTTGTGCTACGGGAACATTAAGTTCTTTTACTATTGCCGGGCCTACTTTACCATCAAATTCTCTAAAATGATTTGTTTCATATAACGCTACCGCTTCTTTTAGTTCAGAATCAAATTTTGTCGCTTTTGAATCATTTTTTAAATATCCTTCAGCAAACAAGCGTGTTCTAAGTTGCGCTATAGCGGATGAGTCATCGCCTTCTTTAAGCGATTTTGTACCTTCAGGTAATGTTATTGTGCCCCAACCACCGCGTTTTTCGATATCACGGTATTTTTGAAGGCCTTTTTTAAGGCTGTAATATTGGCTGAATACTTCTCCAGTGTCTTTTTTAAGCAACTTTGGATCCTGCATCAAAGTATCTAAGTAGGCAACATAGTCTGTACGTTCGCGCGGAAGGTACCAACCTGTTTGTTTACTCTTAGACGCGTCAAGACCATTAAGTGCCTTTTTTGCGTAAAAGAAATACATTGAACTTATGAGTAGTTCAGAATCTACATCCGGCCTTTCACCACGGCCATCATTCTCAAACAATTCATCAAGGTTTTTTTTGTAAGGAATTTTAGTTGGCACACCCTCATCATCTATTTGATTGACACGGTTATACATCACCTCTGCAAACTCTATAAATCCCCTCTTTTCATGCCATATATAATGAGGGTGTTTGTTATACAGTTTTGCAATTTCCCCTTTAAAAGGTTTATAATCCGGATATTTTGTAAAAAACGCTTCAAATTTCGTGGTGTCAATAGGAATAACCTTACTATCATTATCATGATCGTGTACCTCAGTATTATCTGTTTTTTTACAGGATGTTGCCGTAATTAGCATCCCAAAAACAATAAATGTAAATAACCGTAACTTCTTCATCGTTATATTTGTTTTTTGATAAATGTAGGAATAAAATTTAATCAGCTAATGCCATTATCATACCACATACATTGATTTAACTTACAATTGTGAGCTGAGCCGTTAAATCTTTAAAATTTTCATAACGTTGCCGCAGCGAAATCTGAGTTTAATAAATTTGTATAAAAATGTATCCTATGAGCAACTTTAGCCAGCTTATAAACAGCGATGAACTTGTGTTGGTAGATTTCTATGCAACATGGTGCGGACCATGCCAGACAATGGCGCCAATATTAAAAGATGTAAAAGAAAGCTTAGGCGACAAACTTAAAATCATCAAAGTTGATGTTGATAAAAATCAGGCTTTGATGTCAACGCCACAGTTCCAGGTTAGGGGAGTACCTACACTAATGCTATTTAGAAATGGCAAGATGCTTTGGAGGCAATCTGGCATAATTCCGAAAAATGATCTAATCAAAACAATTCAAAGTTTTTAGTTGGCAAATATTTCCTTATATAATATAGGTACAATAAATAAATAGTTGTAAGTAGTCCATATGCGTTAAGTTGTTACCTTTACATAATAACGCAAATCTATAATTATTATGAAATTCACGACTAAAATTGCCATATTGTTTATGGCTGTATTTACAACTTCAATTTCGGTAGCACAGGATAAAAAACCTGCCAGTCCGCCAGCAACTGCTACAGGTGTTGTTAATGGTTCTACTATTACAATTAACTACAGCAGCCCGTTTGTAAAAGGAAGAACCATTTATGGAGAGCTTGTACCATACGGTAAAATTTGGAGAGCCGGAGCAAATGATGCAACGACTTTTGAAACAAGTAAAGCAATTAAAGTTGAGGGCAAAGAATTACCTGCCGGGAAATACGCATTTTTTGTGATACCTGAAAAAGACGGTAAAGCAACTGTTATATTTAATAAAGAGGCAAAACAATGGGGCGAATATAAATATGACGAAAGTAAAGATGCATTACGCGTTTCTATAAAAACTAAGAAAGTAAGTAAATTAGCAGAAAGCCTTCTTTATATAGTGGGTAAAAACAATGTAACCTTAAGCTGGGAAAATCTTGAATTTCCAATTAGCATAAAATAATTTGTTAGATTAAAATAAAAGCCTGCTATCTTTTATAGCAGGCTTTTGTGTATTAGAAAACTTTTGGAAGTAGAGAATCTTATAATTTTTCATTTACTATTTTACATAATATATATTATAGTTCATTTATTATATATTAGGCGGGGAGTAAATAGAACGTTTACCGTATACATAGATGTTAATACGCTACGTAATTTATTACCTTGCGGCAAATTTAATCTATGCCAGCAAACTATATTATCGATACCCAGATAAAGGACAAAATTTATGACGCTGATGAAATCAAGTATTTTGATTTCGAACGCTGCACATTTACCGGTTGCGATTTTACCAATGCGGTTTTTTTAGGTACAGCGTTCACAGATTGTATTTTTATATCCTGCAATTTTAACAATGCTAAGATTAACTATGTGTCGTTACGTGAGGCATCTTTTACAAATTGTGATCTTACAGGCGTAAATTTTACAATGGTCGACTCATTACTGTTTAGTGTAGAATTTAAAGACTGCAAACTGGACTACGTTAAATTTTATACATTGAAACTTAAAGGGACATTATTTACAAACTGTAGCTTAACCGCTGTAGATTTTATGAACGCTGACCTTACCGATGTAATTTTTGACAACTGTAACCTGCATAAAAGTGTTTTTAGCGATACAATTGCCAACAAAGCCGACTTTTCCACGAGTTACAACTATTCAATAGACCCTGAAAAGAATAAGTTGAAAAAGGCAAAGTTCTCGCAGGCAGGTCTTAAGGGACTTTTAGAAAAATATGATATTATTATTAAATAGATATACTCAAATTTATTAGGAATTTCTTAATCTTTACCTTACATTTGCAACTTACTATTAATCATGTTATGGGTTTTTAGTATTTAAGACCCGGGGGCTTCCACCATCGGGTCTTTGCTTTTTTATATAGGTAAGAGATTCATTTATGTCTTTTATACCAATAAAAAAATCCCTCATAAGAGGGATTCATATAGTTCTATATCAGCTGTAAAATTAGTAAACAAATATTGGCCTTTCGCTCATCATTTCGTTTACCTCATCGGCCACTTCTTCAAGAATGGTTTCATCAGTATGGTTGCTAATAACCCTGTCAATGAAATTAACTATAGTTTCCATATCAGCTTCAACAAGTCCACGTGTAGTAATCGCAGCAGTTCCAATACGTATGCCCGAAGTCACAAATGGTGATTTATTATCAAATGGCACCATATTTTTATTTACCGTTATTTCCGCCTTTACAAGTGCATTCTCGGCATCTTTACCTGAGATGTTTTTATTTCTAAGATCAATAAGCATCATGTGGTTATCTGTACCTCCGGAAATTATATCATAGCCTCGTTTTACAAAAGCTTCTGCCATAACCTTTGCATTTTTTTGTACCTGCCTTGCGTAGGTAAAAAACTCATCAGATAATGCCTCGCCAAATGCAACAGCCTTTGCAGCGATAATATGCTCTAAAGGTCCACCCTGGTTACCAGGGAAAACTGCAAGGTCCAATAAAGATGACATCATTCTTATATCACCTTTAGGAGTTGTTAGCCCAAATGGGTTTTCGAAATCCTTACCCATTAGTATAAGCCCTCCCCTTGGCCCTCTAAGGGTTTTATGGGTAGTTGTAGTAACAACGTGGCAATGTGGTAAAGGATCGTTCATGAGGCCTTTAGCTATAAGACCTGCCGGATGTGCGATGTCGGCGAATAAAAAGGCGCCAACACTATCTGCTATCTTTCGAAAACGCTCAAAATCCATGTCACGGGAATAAGCCGAAGCCCCTGCAATTATCATTTTTGGTTGTTCCCTTTCTGCAATTTCCTGTATTTTGTCGTAATCTAAACGGCCTGTTTCTTTCTCTACTCCATAAAAAACCGGATTATAAAGCTTGCCCGAAAAGTTTACAGGAGAACCATGCGTAAGGTGGCCACCATGAGAAAGATCGAAACCTAAAATTTTATCGCCCGGTTTTATAAAAGCATGAAATACCGCTGCGTTCGCCTGGGAACCGGAATGTGGCTGAACGTTAGCATACTCTGCGCCAAACAAAGCCTTTGCCCTGTCAATCGCTATTTGCTCTACAACATCTACTACTTCACATCCGCCATAATACCTTTTACCGGGATATCCTTCGGCATATTTATTAGTCAGTACAGACCCTGCCGCTTCCATAACCTGGTCGCTCACAAAGTTTTCAGATGCAATTAGTTCCAGGCCGTGTATCTGCCTGTCCTGCTCTTCAAGAATAAGGTCGAAAATTTGTTCGTCGCGTTGCATTGTATAATTTTTCGTTAATTTACCGACAAAAGTACAAAAAACGTTTGTTAAAACGAGATATGCCCCTATATTTGATAACTTAATAAAGCAAGAAACTAACACACAACTATGCCTCTTACAGCAAATGATCCTGATAGAAAATCGTGGCTTAACGTACCAAAAGACAGCGATTTCCCCATACAAAACATTCCCTTTGGTGTATTTATCACTAAAGATGATGTAGTAACCATTGGTACACGTATTGGTGATTTTGCCATAGATCTGGGTGCCCTGCAGCAATTAAATTATTTTGAAGGCATAGAGCTTACAGATGATATGTTTATGCAGGACACGCTTAACGATTTTATATCTGATGGTAAAAAGACGTGGCGTTTAGTACGTAACAGGATTGCAGAATTATTTGATGTTAATAACGATCAATTAAAAGATAACGAAGAACATAAAGAAGTTGTAATTTTCAACATTGAAGATGTAGAAATGCAGTTGCCTGTGCTTATAGGCGATTATACCGATTTCTATTCAAGCAGGGAGCATGCAACTAATGTAGGCATGATGTTCCGCGATCCTGAGAATGCCTTGTTGCCTAACTGGCTGCACCTGCCTGTAGGGTATCACGGCAGGTCGTCTACTATTGTACCGTCGGGAATTCCTGTACACAGGCCGTTGGGACAAACATTGCCAAATGGCGAAAGCACCCCGGTTTTCGGACCGTCGAAATTAGTTGATTTCGAACTTGAAATGGCATTTATTACTACCGATGCTAATGTTATGGGCGAGACAATTCCTGTAGAAGAAGCCGAGGAGCATATATTTGGCTTGGTACTATTTAACGATTGGAGTGCGCGCGACATTCAAAAATGGGAATACGTGCCACTTGGACCCTTCCTCGCTAAAAACTTTGCATCCTCTATGTCACCATGGATTGTTACGCTCGATGCGTTAGAACCTTTCCGTACAAAAGGACCTGAACAGGATCCGCAGCCAATGGAATACCTGAGGCAGGAAGGCAAACATGCTTTTGACATTAAATTACAAGTAGCCATTGAACCGGAAGATAGTGAAGAAACCGTTGTAAGCAACTCTAACTTTAAGTACATGTACTGGAGTATGAGCCAACAACTGGCACATCATACCATAAATGGCTGCCGAATAAATAGTGGCGATCTTATGGGCAGCGGAACAATATCCGGTCCAACGCCAGATAGTTTAGGGTCAATGCTGGAGCTGAGCTGGGGCGGGAAAAATCCTGTGAAACTAAACGATGGCAGCGAACGTAAGTTTATTAACGACGGCGACACTGTAATTATGAGAGGCTATTGTGAAAACGGTACTACACGTGTAGGCTTTGGCGAGGTATGCAGTAAGCTCCTCCCTCCTTTTATAAAAAACAAATAATATATTTTATTATACAAGGACATGAATTTTAGGATGGTGCAATATTGATGCACAGTCTTAAAATTCATGTCTTTTATATTATTATGTAACAGCTATAATAAAATCAGTTCGTATCTTTATTGTTTCTTTATGAAACAATAATATGAATAGTTCTGATACCCCTACCAAAAAAGGGATAAATCCTTTTGTAATAGCCTGGATACTTGGGTTGTTATTTTATTTTCTTGAATACGCTGTCCGTTCTGCTCCCAGCATTATGATACCGCAGTTGCGAGATGCATTCTCTGCATCCGCCAGCGGAGTGAGTACTATTATAGGTGCCTATTACATAACTTATTCTATAACAAGCCTCGCAGCAGGAATAGCTCTTGATAGAGCCGGCGTAAAATATCCGCTATTTGGTGGTGCGGTAGTGTTAGGATTAGGGTGTATATTATTTACTATTGCAGGTTACTATCCGGGTTACATAGGCAGATTACTTCAGGGCGCCGGTTCAGCAATGGCGTTCCCGGCATGTGTATATCTCGCAGTGAGGGCATTTTCGGCCAGTAAGCTGGCAACAGCCATTGGCGCTACGCAAAGTTTAGGAATGCTGGGGGGATCGGTAGGGCAATTTTTGGCTGCTCCCTTGTTGCAAAATGGACTTTCTTTAACCTATTTCTGGATTTTAATCGGCGTATTTTCATTTATTATCGGGGCAATCATTGTTTATATTATCCCGCAGGAGAAAATTGTTGTCGATGCCGGCGTCCCCAAACAAAACCTGCTTACCCCCTATAAAATCGTATTTTCAAATCCACAAAGTTATTTGTCGGGGTTAGTTTCCGGGCTTCTCTTTGCTCCTACTACTATATTTGCTATGACATGGGGTGTGGCGTTTTTCCAAACAGGCCGACATCTCGATTTTAGTACAGCAACGCTATCGTGCGCCATAGTGCCGCTTGGATGGGCTGTCGGCTGCCCGCTGTTAGGATGGGCAGCAGATAGATTAGGCCGAAGAAAACCTGTAATAATTGCAGGTTCAATAGTGATGATTATTAGCCTTTTGCAATTACTTTATATGCCAAACCTTACAGTTCCATACATTACAATGTTCATAATGGGCATCGCCTCAGGTGCGGCAATGATTCCTTACTCGATTATTAAAGAAGCTAATCCCGATAAAGTTAAAGGCAGCGCAACCGGAACAATTAACTTCTTAACTTTTGGTGTAACATCGTTATTAGGGCCGCTATTCAATTACATGTACGGTAAAGGTTTATCACTTGTTACAGATCACGAAAGCCATTTCCGGTCTGCAGGATTGTTTTGGGTAGCTGGCATTTTACTCGCTATTATTATTTGTTTTTTCCTGAAGGAAACCGGCGCTGAAAGGAAAGCGTAACTGTTATTTTTAAAACTTCTTACTCCTATAACGATGTATCCTTCTACTAATTTTGCAAATTCGCACACTTTGTAACTTTCAATGGGTTATTAGTGAAATTTTGTTATTTAACTATAAATCTATATTACGCTTTTTCAAAATAACTACATTTGTATTCATGAATAAAACTGAATTACATAGTAACGCTATGTCGCGCAATAACGCCCCGGTAGTTTGCCGGATAGTGCGGCTCTAAATGCCGCAAAGTTTTTAGCCTGATTATTCACTTTTATTTTGATTACCTTGAAAACAGTACCTGTTTTTTTTATAGCATCTTCTATTACATACCATGGCTTCATAAGCAATCTTAACGCTTTACCGAGTCCGATTTGCTTGAGGCGGTAAGGCGTGCCATAATAACAAGATACTCTGTTCAAAACAATTTTATTATTTCTTACATCATTTATTTCTTTTTCCCCCGAAATGAATATATCCATTGTAATAGCCCGAGAGGAGCACTACAAATTTGCCCAGGAAATTTGCGACACTATGTATGCCAGCGCTATACAGCGTGGTACAGGCATAGCTAAACGTTCGCCCGAATATATTGTGAAAAAGATGGAAAGCGGTGATGCAATCATCGCAGTTGCTGATGGCAACTTTGCAGGATTTTGTTATATAGAGAGTTGGTCGCACGGAAAGTTTGTGGCAAATTCCGGACTCATCGTGCATCCCGATTATCGAAAGCACGGTCTTGCAAAACAAATTAAAACCAGGGTTTTTGAGTACTCGCAGGCAAAATATCCGGGAGCTAAAATATTTGGTATAACCACAGGCCTTGCCGTTATGAAGATAAACTCTGACCTTGGCTATAAACCGGTACCATTTAGCGAACTTACAGATGATCCCACGTTCTGGAAAGGTTGCAGCGGGTGTAATAACTTTGACATACTGCAACGCAAGGATTATAAGATGTGCCTGTGTACCGGAATGCTTTATGATCCGGCGGAAAAGAAGAGCGATAAAGAAGAAGATCAATATACCTTTAACAAAAAAGTGCTGGACAGGCTAAAAAGCATCAAGCAGACACTATTTCTTAAAAAAGATAAGGACCATGAGTAAAAAATTAGTTTTAGCATACAGCGGCGGACTGGATACGTCTTATTGCCTTAAATATCTTAAAAATGATTTAGGATATGAGGTACACACCATACTTATTAACACTGGAGGTTTTGATGATACAGAACTCACAGCTATAGAAAAACGGGCTTATGAGTTAGGAAGTGCCCATCATATTAACCTCGATATTATAGATAAGTATTATGATAAGGCAATAAAGTATTTAGTATACGGTAATGTACTAAAAAACAATACCTATCCCCTGTCGGTTAGTGCAGAGAGAGTTTTCCAGGCATTAGAGACAGTGCGCTACGCTAAAAGCATTGGTGCAGATGCCATTGCACACGGAAGTACCGGCGCAGGTAATGATCAGATTCGTTTTGATCTCGTTTTCCAGACAATTGCACCTGAAATGCAAATCATTACCCCTATCCGTGATCTTAAACTGACTCGTCAACAGGAGGTTGAATATTTGCAGAAGAACGGTGTGGAATATTCTTGGGAAAAAGCGCAATACTCTATCAATAAAGGTATTTGGGGAACAAGCGTGGGCGGTAAAGAGACGCTTACATCTTCGCAGCCCCTGCCGGAAAGTGCGTACCCATCACAACTTTTAAAGATAAAGGAAAGTAAAGTCACTCTTCATTTTGAAAAAGGCGAACTCATAGGATTAGATGGTGAGTTTGAAAAACCGTCGCTAAATATTCAGAAATTAGAAAAACTGGCGTCAGCTTATTCAATTGGGCGTGACATTCATGTGGGCGATACGATAATTGGTATTAAAGGGCGGGTAGGTTTTGAAGCCGCCGCTCCATTAATTACGATCAAGGCTCATCATTTGCTTGAGAAACATACTTTAGGAAAATGGCAGCAGTACTGGAAAGAGCAGTTGGGCAACTGGTACGGGATGTTATTTCATGAAGGTCAGTATCTTGACCCTGTAATGCGTAACATAGAAACTTTTCTTGAAGATACTCAAAAGACAGTTACAGGAACAGTAACCGTATCGCTTAAACCGTATCATTTTACCTTGGACGGAATTGAATCTGACCACGATTTAATGAACACCGGTTTTGGACAATATGGTGAGGTTAATAATGCCTGGACCGCAGACGATGCCAAAGGCTTTATAAAAATAGTAGGCAACGCTCAAAATATTTACGCTCAGGTTAACAACGAGAAATATGATTAACATTGGCATCATTGGTGGATCGGGCTACACAGCAGGCGAATTACTTCGTTTATTGGTAAATCATCCGCAGGCACATATCGATTTTGTGTATAGCACTTCCAATGCCGGCAGCCCTGTTGCTTTGGTACATGATGACTTGTACGGAAGCCTCGAGCTAAACTTTACAGATACTGTTAATCCTGGTGTTGATTTGGTTTTTCTCTGTTTAGGGCATGGTACATCGATAGCATTTTTACAGGAAAATTCTTTTTCAGCAGATACTAAAATAATCGACCTTGGCAACGATTTTCGTCTGGCAAAAGATGCCGCATTTAATGGTAAAGCCTTTGTATATGGGTTGCCGGAACTAAATCGTGAAATCATAAAATCGGCTCAATATATTGCGAACCCCGGATGTTTTGCTACAGCAATACAACTGGCTTTACTACCACTGGCTAAGAGCGGGCTGTTGACAGATACCCTGCATATCAATGCTACCACAGGTAGTACCGGTGCAGGTGTAATGCCCTCGCCTACTTCTCATCATCCTTGGCGTACGAGCAATATGTCGCATTACAAGGCCTTTGAACACCAGCATTTAGGAGAGATTATTCAAAGTTTGCAGTTAATTCAACAAGGGTTTCAGGAAGAGATTTTGTTTATCCCTAACCGTGGTGATTTTACCCGAGGTATATTCGCAACGTTGTATACAAAGTTGTCTACAGAATTTAATGAAGTAGTTAAGCTGTATCGCAATTTCTATAAAGCTGAACCTTTTGTAAAAGTGACATCAGACAACATTAATATGAAGTCTGTAATACAGACCAACAATTGTTTTATTAGTTTAGAACAGAAAGGACAATATCTTTTGATAACATCTGTGATTGATAACTTGATTAAAGGTGCAAGCGGACAGGCGATTGAAAACATGAATTTGATGTTTGGGTTGGATGAGACTACAGGACTTAAGCTAAAGGCGGCTGGATTTTAAGGCTCTTAAACCCAGACGGCGAACAATAAAGTATAATAAACACAAACAACGTACATACAATGAGTTTATTTAATGTATACCCTATATACAATATTACTCCAGTTAAAGCATTGGGCGCAAAAGTGTGGGATGATAAAGGTCAGGAGTACCTTGACTTTTACGGAGGCCACGGTGTAATATCTGCGGGCCACTCCCACCCTCACTATGTAAAAGCGATAACCGATCAGGTAGGTAAAATTGGTTTTTATTCGAATTCCATCCAGAATCCTCTGCAGGAAGCCCTTGGCAGAAAGCTAACCCAACTTTCCGGATACCCTGATTACACATTGTTTCTTTGTAACTCGGGCGCAGAGGCAAATGAGAATGCTTTAAAATTGGCATCATTTCATAATAGGAAGAAAAAAGTTATTGCTTTTAAGAAAGCTTTTCACGGGCGTACGTCAGCTGCTGTGGCTGCTACTGATAATCCTTCTATTGTCGCACCGCTAAATTCGGGACATGAAGTTATATTTCTTCCTTTAAATGACGTTGAGGCATTAAATGCTGAAATTGTAAAAGGTGATGTATGTACAGTAATTATTGAGGGAATACAAGGCGTAGGCGGACTGGACCAGGGAACAACCGAGTTTTTTGAGTCGGTTGCAAGTATATGCGAAACTAACGACGTTGTTTTGATATTAGACGAAATACAAAGCGGTTACGGACGTTCGGGCAAATTTTTTGCACATCAGTACCATGGCATTAAGCCAGATATTATTACCCTTGCTAAAGGGATGGGTAACGGTTTCCCAGTAGGCGGAATTCTAATATCTCCTAAGTTCAAAGCATCACATGGTTTACTTGGCACTACCTTTGGTGGCAACCATTTGGCCTCTGCTGCTGCACTTTCTGTATTAAAGATTATCGAGCAGGAAAACCTAATAGATAATGTAAACGACGTAAGTGCTTACTTTAAGGAACTTGCAATTAAGATACCGGAAGTTAAAAATATAAAAGGGCGTGGCTTGATGCTGGGCCTTGAATTTGAGTTTGACGTAACCGAGCTTCGCAAAAAGCTTATATATGAACAGTTTATCTTCACGGGAAATGCATCACAGAAAAACCTGTTGCGTATACTGCCGCCACTATCTATAGCTAAAGCAGATGTAGATGTATTTTTTGCAGGACTGAAAAAAGCTCTATCTAATATACCTAACGGTTAAAATTTTCAAATGAAAAACTTCACTTCTGTTGATGATATTAAGGATCTTAATGAACTTGTATTATTAGCTAAAACTATTAAAGCGTCACCTTATGCTAATAAGGAAATTGGCAAGAACAAGATCTTAGGTCTATTGTTTTTCAATCCAAGTTTGAGAACCAAGTTAAGTACGCAAAAGGCAGCGCTTAATCTTGGAATGGATACGATTGTGATGAACCTAAACACCGAAGGATGGCTGTTAGAATTTGAAGATGGCGTAGTAATGGATGGCAATAAGGCCGAACATATTAAAGAGGCAGCACAAGTGGTTTCGCAGTACTGCGACATTATTGCAGTGCGAAGTTTTCCTTCACTTACAGATAGGCAAAAGGATGAAGAAGAACAAGTTATAAGTTCGTTTATAAAATATGCTTCAGTACCCGTAGTAAGTCTGGAAGGTTCTACCGAGCATCCTTTACAGGCTGTTGCTGATGCACTCACCATCGAAGAATTTAAAACCATAGCGAAACCAAAAGTGGTGCTTACATGGGCTCCGCACCCCAAAGCATTGCCACACGCAGTACCTAACTCATTCGTTAAAGTAATGAAAAAGGCTAATGTAGATTTTGTGATTACACACCCTGAGGGCTATGAGTTAAATCCGGAGTTTACAGCCGGCATTGATATAACCCACGATCAGCACGAAGCGTTTAAGGATGCTGACTTTATTTATGCCAAAAACTGGAGCAATTATTATAACTATGGTCAAATTACCAGCAAGGATCCATCGTGGACGGTAACTGAGGAGAAAATGGCATTGACAAACAACGGGAAATTTATGCATTGCCTGCCAGTGCGCCGTAATATGATTGTTACTGACGCGGTATTAGATAGCGATGCGTCAATAGTAATTCCTCAGGCTAATAATCGCACATATGCCGCACAGGCAATACTTACTAAAATACTTAATGATGAGTAAACCAACGCTAACCATTGTTAAGATAGGTGGCAATGTAATAGATAACGAGTTAGCCTTTAAAGCTTTTTTGGCTGATTTTGCGGCGCTTGATTGTCACAAAATACTGGTGCACGGCGGTGGTAAAATAGCCACAAAAATTGCGGAAAGCCTTGATATTACTGCAATATTTAATGAAGGCAGGCGTGTGACTGATAAACCTATGTTAGACGTTGCTGTAATGACTTACGCCGGACTTATTAACAAAGATATTACTGCTAAATTACAGGGTTTACAAAACAATGCTATGGGCTTTACCGGTGCTGATGGCAACTTAATTTTATCTGAGAAAAGAAAAAACACATTAGTAGATTTTGGTTTTGTAGGCGATGTGATTGCAGTTAACGCAGAACTCATAAATTTTTTACTGCTACAGAACGTTGTTCCGGTATTTTGTGCGATAACGCATGATGGTAATGGACAATTATTCAATACTAATGCTGACACCATTGCGAGCACGATTGCCGTTGCCTGTAGCAATTACTTCGATGTAAGCCTAACGTACTGTTTTGAAAAAAATGGTGTATTGATGGACGCAGATAACGAGGCATCTGTGATAAAAAATCTTACTTTTGAAACCTATCAGGACCTACGGGAACAAAAAGTTATTCACTCAGGTATGTTACCTAAACTGGAAAACTGCTTTGATGCATTAAATCGCGGGGTTTCAACTGTTAATATTGGCAGTCCTGAAATGCTGAAGAAAGACCACAGCAATTTTACTACAGTGACTGTCTGAAAAATAATAAATTGATGATTGGCAAAACAATACAGATATTAACACAGGAAGCTATAGCATTGCTTAAGCAGCTTATTGCCACACCGTCGTTTTCATCGGAAGAAGAGAATACAGCATCGCTTATGGAAAAGTGGTTTTTAGGTAACGCTATCCCTTTTAAAAGGGGAAATAATAACGTGTGGGCTTATAATAAATATTTTGATGAGGCTAAGCCTACGTTGTTACTTAATTCACACCATGATACTGTTAAGCCTAATCAGGGTTATACATTAAACCCGTTTGAACCCATTGAAAAGGACGGTAAACTTTTTGGATTGGGCAGTAATGATGCCGGAGGTTGTTTAGTATCCTTATTAGCTACTTTTACCTATTTTTATGATTTTGCTGGTTTGCCCTATAACATAGTTATGGTGGCATCGGCTGAAGAGGAAAGCAGTGGGCCAAATGGACTTAACAGCGTACTAAAACATCTTCCCGACTTAGATTGTGCTATTGTTGGTGAGCCTACTGAAATGCAACTTGCTATTGCTGAGAAGGGTCTTTTAGTACTCGACGTAATTGTAGACGGAACAGCAGGACATGCAGCCCACCCTAATGATAACGTTTCAATTTATAATGCAATTAGTATTATTGAATGGTTTAGGGACTATCGTTTCGAGAAAGTTTCAGACGTTCTGGGTCCAATAAAAATGACTGTAACAGGTATTCATGCCGGCAAACAACACAACGTAGTTCCTGCGGAGTGTCAGCTTGTTGTAGATGTGCGAGTAAATGACTGTTACAGTAACCGTGAAGTTTTGGAAATTATTGAGAAAGAATTGGCTGGCAAGGCAATGGTAACGCCACGCTCATTGCATCTTAACTCATCATCCATTTCAAAAGATCATGGGATTGTTATGGCGGGTTTAGAGTTAGGACGAACAACATATGGGTCACCTACATTATCTGATCAGTCGGTACTAAACTGCCAGTCGCTCAAATTGGGTCCTGGTTATTCTCCCCGTTCTCATAGTGCTGATGAATTTATTTATATCAACGAAATTGAAGAGGGTATAGAGTTATATATTAAAATACTCTCTAAATTCCTGAAACAGGAAATCCTATCGGCAAAGCAAGCTACAACACTGCCAGAATAATTACTGGCTAAAACAATTACAACTGAATGAAACTCTGGGATAAAGGTATACCAACTGATAAAAAAACCGACCTGTTCACTGTAGGCAATGACCGCGAACTTGATCTTGTACTGGCAGAGTACGATGTTATTGGCTCTATAGCCCATGCTAAAATGCTTGGAAAAACCGGTTTGCTCACTTCTCAGGAAGCTGAGGATCTGGTTGCCGCATTACAGGATATTTTAGTCGATATCAAAAACGGGGTATTTACAATTGAAGAAACTTTTGAAGATGTGCATAGTAAAGTTGAATACCTGCTTATAGAAAAATTGGGCGATACGGGTAAAAAAATACATGTCGCGCGCTCCCGTAACGACCAGGTTTTAACCGATGTTCATCTTTACGTTAAAGCAGAATTACTTACCATAAAGGCACAGGTAAAAGAACTGTTTGATTTACTTATCACATTAAGTAAGCAATACCAACATATTCTATTACCAGGATATACACATTTTCAGGTTGCGATGCCATCATCATTCGGGATGTGGTTTTCGGCATACGCCGAGAGCCTGATAGATGATATTATAATGCTTAACGCCGCTCTTACTGTAGCCGACCAAAACCCGTTGGGATCGGCGGCGGGATATGGCAGCTCCTTCCCTATTGACCGTACTTTAACAACTAAGGAAATGGGTTTTGCGACCTTAAAATACAATTCTGTGGCGGCTCAAATGAGTCGGGGTAAAACCGAAAAAATCGCGGCCTTTGCCATGGCATCTGTAGCGGGAACTTTGTCTAAACTGGCTATGGATATTTGTCTGTATCTTAGCCAGAACTTTAATTTTATAAGCCTGCCGCAGCATTTAACAACCGGCAGCAGTATAATGCCTCATAAAAAGAACCCTGATATTTTTGAGCTGATACGTGGCAAATGCAATAAAATTCAGGCGTTGCCTTATGAAATAACGCTTATAACTAACAACTTGCCCAGTGGGTACCACAGGGAGTTTCAGTTGCTTAAAGAAGGGCTGTTCCCTGCTTTTCAAACGCTTAAGTCATGCCTGGAAATGACGGTTTATTCTATAAAGGAAATTAAAGTAAACGAACATATTCTCGACGATAAAAAATACGATTACCTCTTTACCGTAGACGCCCTTAACGAACTTGTTACTGCCGGAGTACCATTTAGGGATGCTTACAAAAGTGTAGGCGAACAGGTAGATAATGGCACATTTACATCGCCTAAGGCGACCAAACACACCCATGAAGGCAGCATAAACAATTTATGCCTCGATGAGATTGTGGCTAAGATGGAAGCCACTTACACGGAATAGACATTAACACCCATAAAAAGTTTAACTCGCATATCCATTCCGTTTAAGAAAAGCGTAACAGCGTAGCATAAAAAGTCAACTTTTTTTTTCGTAAATTTGCCGCTTAAATTTTATGTAACTGTCATGGGAAAAGTAAAAATTGGATTGGTACAAATGAGCTGTGTTGCAGACAAACAGCCCAATATTGATAAAGCTATTAAAGAAATACGTAACGCTGCTGCACAAGGTGCAAATATTGTATGCCTGCAGGAGTTATTTACCTCATTATACTTTTGTGATGTAGAAGATTACGAGAATTTTAAACTAGCCGAGGCAATACCAGGACCATCTACTGAAACACTTAGTGTAGTAGCTAAAGAACTGAATGTTGTTATAATTGCATCATTGTTTGAAAAGCGCGCTGAAGGTCTTTACCACAACACTACAGCAGTTATCGATGCAGATGGGGCTTACCTTGGTAAATACCGTAAGATGCATATTCCGGATGATCCTGCTTTCTACGAAAAATTTTATTTTACCCCTGGCGACCTGGGTTACAAGGTGTTCAAGACTAAGTTTGCAAAGATAGGCGTACTTATATGCTGGGATCAATGGTATCCTGAAGCAAGCCGTATTACAGCACTTATGGGTGCAGAGGTTATGTTCTACCCTACCGCTATTGGGTGGGCAACCTCTCAGGATGAAGATACGAACAAGGAACAATATGATGCATGGCAGACCATTCAACGCTCGCATGCCGTGGCAAATGGCGTACACGTTGTAAGTGTAAACCGCGTGGGCTTTGAACAAGATGGCGCCATGAAGTTTTGGGGTGGCAGTTTTGTAGCAAATCCGCAGGGAAAGTTGCTCTACCTGGGATCTCATGATAACGAGGAAACGACGGTGGTAGACATAGATACCAACGCAACCGACCACTACCGCACGCACTGGCCATTTCTTCGCGACCGAAGAATTGACAGCTATCAGCCTATTACAAAACGCTATCTTGATGAAGATTAATTTTCATTAATTAAAATTAGGTTATTCACATTTGTTCCCCTTTTAAATGATTTTAGATACAGCAAATACCCCTAAGTCTTTAGGATTTCATTTCCCGGCAGAGTTTGAAAAGCAGGAAGCACTTTGGGTTTCATGGCCGCATAAAGAAGCATCGTGGCCAGGTAAACTCAACCTTATATATAAACCGTATTGCGAATTTATATTGCAGGTATCCCGCCATCAGAAGGTCTGTATCAACGTGAGCGATGCGGGTATGCAGCAATTTGCGCTATCTGAAATTGAAAAATTTGCGCAGTTTGTTTCCGGAGCAAGGTTAAATGCAATCTCATTTTACCTTCACCCTACTAACGATGCCTGGTGCCGTGATCACGGTCCGGCATTTTTAATTAACCGTGCTACAAACGAAAAGGCTGTTGTTGATTGGGGTTACAATGCATGGGGTGATAAATACCCTCCTTATGACCTTGATGATGTAATACCTACCCGCATTGGCGAATCGCTGGGACTAAGAGTATTTAATCCTGGCATAGTCATGGAAGGCGGCAGTGTAGAGTTTAACGGCAAAGGGACTCTGCTTACTACTACCGCTTGTTTGCTTAATAAAAATCGTAACCCTCATTTATCGCAGTCTCAAATAGAAGAATATCTTACAAACTATTATGGTGTTGAACATATTCTCTGGCTTGGAGATGGTATTGTAGGTGATGATACTGACGGGCATGTAGACGATATAACCCGCTTTGTAAACGAAGACACGGTTGTTACAGTTGTTGAGCATAAAAAGAACGACGAGAACTACGAACTGCTACAGGAAAATTTAAGGAGTTTGCAAACAATGCGCCTTCAGGATGGCAAACAGCTTAATGTAATAGAGTTACCGATGCCTAAAGCAGTTGTTTATGATGACCAAAGACTGCCTGCCTCTTATGCTAATTTCTACATTGCGAACGAAACCGTTATTGTTCCTACGTTTCGCGATAAGGAAAACGACGTAAAGGCACTCGATATTTTAAAAGAATGCTTTAACACACGCGAAGTTATTGGTATAGATTCAACCGACCTTATTTGGGGATTAGGTAGCTTTCATTGCCTTAGCCAGCAAGAACCGTCTGTGTAAGTGATTAATACTCTGTATTTGTATTGAAAATCTGCGGCTTTTCGGATAGGTATTTTTTGGGATATACTTTAAAAACATTATTTTTAGCATAAATTTGCCGGTAATGAAAAACCCTATTGCTCAAAATGTAGCCGACTTTTTAAAACACTATCCACCCTTTGGCAGCCTTACCCCTGCTGAGTTACTCGATATTGCATTGCAAAGCAAGGTGGTGTATCTCGAAAAAAACCAGGTGCTTTTTAAAGGCGGGGATGCAACGCATTTAGATTTTTATATTGTGAAAGATGGCGCTGTAGGATTATCTCTCACATCTGATGCTGAAGAAACACTTATAGACAAATGCGATGAGGGCGATATATTAGGTCTTCGTCCATTTTTTGCAAAGAATGATTACCTTATGACCGCGCGAGCACGCGAGGAGGCAATATTATATGGTATACCTATAAAAACCTTTCAGCCTTATGTAACTCGAAATCCTAAGGTGCTTGAGTTTCTGCTTGAGAGTTTTGCATCACAAACGCGTAATCCTTATGATAAAGAGCGTAGCGGAAGGCTGTTATCTGAAAACACGATTTTTAACGAACAGGATGTAGATATACAATATTTCCAGCCTATAAAATATACCCGCAACCCCATAACGGCTAATCCTGAAGACGTTCTGATGTTCATAGCTAAGACTATGGCAAACAGTGCGATAGGTAGTGTTATCATACAGCAGAATCAATTACCTATAGGGATTATTACAGACAGGGATTTGCGATCTAAAATTGCTACCGGCTTGTTTCCCATAACTGCTGAAGCACAGGAAGTAATGACAAGCCCGGTTATAACGGTTCCTGAGAATATATCTGTAGCTGAGGCGCAAATGATAATGCTTAAGCATAATGTAGGCCATCTGTGTGTAACACGGGATGGTAGCGATAAGTCTGCCGTGAGCGGTATAATATCCGAGCATGATGTAGTAGCGGCGCAGGCTAATACACCAGGCGTACTACTAAAGCAGACACGCAGGGCCACAAACGATAAAGAACTTAAGTACGTTCGGGAAAAACTTACAGATCTTATACAGAGTTCAATAGACAAAAACATTCCTATCTCACACATGTCTAATATTGTGGCAGAGATTAATATTGCGCTTACACGCCGTGCAATAGAACTGGCGGTTATTAAAATTGGCACCCACCCCCCTGTTCGATTTACGTGGATAAACATAGGAAGTCAGGGACGTAAAGAACAACTGTTATTAACAGATCAGGACAACGCGCTTATTTTTGAAGATGTACAGCCGGAACAATATGAAAGTGTAAAACGTTACTTTGTCGAGCTGGCAGAGTTGGTAACCGAATCGCTTAGCAAAGTTGGATATGAATTTTCTCCCCACAACATTATGGCAAGAAACCCGCAATGGTGTAAATCGTTGACGGATTGGATAAAGCAATACAACACTTGGATAAATACTCCTGCCGAGAAAGGCGTTGAGATAAGTACTCTGTTCTTTGACCTCGATTTTATATACGGCTTCCCTGCAATAGAAGATGCCATTACAGACCTTATTAAGGAACGTACTCTTCGCAACAAGAAATTTTTTGCTTTTCTGGCAAACGACGCTTTAAAGAATCCGCCGCCACTTGGGTTTTTTAGGCAATTTTTAGTGGAAGGCGACGGTGAGCATAAAGATTATTTTGATATTAAGTCACGTGCTCTTGAACCACTTATAGATGCCGCAAGGCTACTGGCTTTAAGCCACGGTCAAACGGAAATTACTAATACCTACCATAGGTTTAAAAAGTTAGCCGATCTTGAGCCGCAACATGCCGACCTGTACGAAGATTGTTCTGAAGCATTTAACATGCTGCAGCGTTTTAGAACCGAGGAAGGCCTTGCCAATAGTTCTAACGGAAGGTATCTTAATCTAAATGAACTATCTAAAAATGATAAGGTAAAACTTAAAAACTGTTTTCAGCCAATAAGTGATATCCAGGATCTAATTAAAAATCGCTTCGCACTAACCTCCATCAACTAATTATGGCTTTTGAATGGCTCAAGGGAAGCACCCCTCAGTTCTGGAAAAATTACATTACCCTGTTCGATAATGACGGAAATGCTGTATCGAAGCGTTTCGTGATATTCGATATGGAAACTACAGGTCTTGATGCCCGGGAAGATGTTATACTTTCTGTTGGTGCTATTGCCGTTATAGGAAATGGAATAGAAGTTGGCGACTTCCTGGAGGTTTATATCAGGCAGGATAAATTTGCTTCAAAGTCTATAGCATTTAACAATGCAATACTTAAAGAAACCAATGAAAAAGTGGTTGAAGCTGAAGGCATAATTCAGTTTTTGAATTTTGTAAAGGACGCGACTTTGGTAGGGCACAATGTCAACCTTGATATAGAAATGGTTAATCAGGCGCTAAAACGTCTTGACCTGGGCAGATTAAAGAATCCGATTATGGACACCAATGCATTGTTTCAGCGATGGAAAGGACTTCCGGATGACGCCAGAACCAGTCTCGATGATGTGTGTGATGCCCTTAAAATAGAGAAGAGTGACAGACATACCGCCTGGGGCAATGCCTATACGACTGCACTAGTATTCCTTAAGCTGAAAAGAAAGTTAGGGATATAATTTTTTATATTTCTTTGGGTTGCTTTTCAGGTAGAATGATATGAAAAGTAGTTCCTTCCCCTAACGCGGACTTTATGTAAATTGCACCTCCATGGTTCACCGCGATACGCCTGCATATAGCCAGACCTATTCCCGAACCGGAATATTCTGTACGTGAATGCAGTCTTTTAAATACTTCAAAAATTTGTTTTTGGTATTGCTCATCTATCCCAATTCCGTTATCGGCTATTGTAAAGCAGTAATAATCTGAATTTGTTAAGGGCTGTTGAATATGCAACCTTGCTTCTTCCCGGCTTATTTTGCTACATTTAATTAAAATATGCGGAATTTTATCTGCTGTTATAAACTTTAATGCATTACCAATCAAATTGTAGAATAATTGATTCATTTGCAATGGCACAGCATCTATTACGGGTAGCTTATCAATAATTATCTCTGCCTGTTTTTCTTCAATAAGCAACTCAAAATCCATCGTGATAGCGCGGACAATAGTTTGCATATTGGTGCGGATAAAACGGGTATCAGGATTTAACAACCTTGAAAATTCAAGTAGATCTTTTATTAGTAACGACATCCTTTCAGACGAACGCACAATCTTATCTATTGTCGTTTTATGTATGTTATCTTTATCCCTATCCTTTAAAAGATTAGAAAACATACTAATCTTGCGCAACGGTTCCTGCAGGTCATGACTTGCAACATAAGCATATTGCTCAAGCTCTTCATTGGTACTTACCAGCTTGGTATTTATCTCTTCCAGTTCCTTATTCGCTTTTTGAAGAGCTTCGGTACGGGCTTTAACCTCACCTTCCAACGCAAGCTGAAGTTTACGCTGTGCTGTAATATCTTGTGCAGTACCGCTAATCATGTAAGCTTTGCCATCTGCGTTTACAAACGCCTTTCCCTGCGCGTGCAAGATACGTTCACGACCTGTGCGACGATTTATTACAGTATATTCTTCATCGTATAATCCATTAGATGAAGCATCTAATGCCTGCATAACCGCCAGTTTAACTCTCGCCCTGTCTTTAGAGTGTATAATATCAAACACGTTATCGATATCTTCAGGGTCTCCGTCAAACCCAAACCATTCCAGCATCCTTTCCGAGTATGTTACTACGCCGGATTCAGGGTTAAGGCTCCAGGTGCCGAGCTCTGCAAGCTCAATCGCGCCTCTCAATGCAGATTCTGCTTCCTCAATAGCCTGTTGTGCTTTCATTGATTCGGTTACGTCTATGGCAATATCGAGAACCCCATATACGTTACCCTCACTATCAAATAGCGGAGTATAACTTACATTATAGTAGTTAGGTGTTAGCACACCATCTTTCATGATATAAATAAGCCTTCCGTAATGGTGCATTTTAATACCTTTATCTAACACCTCATGCATTAACTCTACCGAATCCTGCCCTGCCATTTCAGGCATCGATTCCAGTAGTGGCTTCCCAATCATTTCCTTTTCGGTACGGCCTACAAAATTTAAAAATGCATCATTAGCAATATCAGTTGCAAGGTCACGCCCTTTAAATACAGCCATAGCAGCCTGTGCAGAGTAAATAACTGCCTTAAATCGTTCCTCGCTCTCTATAATTTGCTTTATGGTCTGTACCCTTTGAGTAACATCATTAGCTAAGATCAATATGCCCGAAGTATTACCTTCTTCGTCTTTTAAAGGGGTATATATAAAATCGAAGTACACATCGGTCAATACACCGTTATGAACCAATTTTGCGAGTACGTCGTACCCTTTATAAGAAAGCCCACTGTCGTATACGTTATGCAGAATATCCATAAAAGGCTGATCCTTTATTTCAGGAAGCGCTTTAATCAGCGGTAATCCAACTATGGAATTATCTTTGCCCCAAACCTCAAATATTTTTTCGTTGCCGAGCTCGATAACCATATCCCTGCCTTTAAGCAGACCTATGGCCATTGGGCTTTGTTCAGTAATAGTCCGGAATCGTGCTTCGCTTTCCTGTAACAAAACTTTAGACTCCATTCGGTCGGTAACGTCTACAGCCATATTCATGATAGCGTAAACGTTGCCTCTTTCGTCAAAAAGTGGCTTATACGTGAAATCGAAATAATACGTATCTAAAATGCCATTTAAAGCGAGTTTCGCCGGGGCTTCTGTTACCTGGTATATTTTCCCGGTGGTATAAACGTCATCAAGAATCGCTAAAAAGGGTTGCCCTTCAAGTTCAGGAACTGCCTTTTCAAGTGGCAGGCCAATTATTGATCGCTCCTTACCCCAAAAGCTTAGCATAACATCATTTGCAAGGCCTACTATCATTTCGCGACCCACATATAGCCCAATAGCTATGGGAGATTGCTCGATGATTGCACTTAAGGTACTTTCATTACTGACTACCTTTGCAAGCTGTTTCGTTTTAATTACAGTGCGCCGCACTGTTCCATGAAATGTTTCTTCACCAGTATTCTCGTCGGTAAATTTTTTGCCTTTTACAGCGATGCGTCCTGTTTTAGTATTGTAAGTAACATCTAAAATTCCAAATGATAGTGCCGTAACAACTGCGCTATTTACAGCCTCTCTATCATCCTGATGTGCAAGCGCAAATAAATGAGTGTAAGTTGTGGTAGAAGCGGTTATGCCAAATAATTGCTTTGCAACAGCATCGGTATAGAATTTACCCGATGCTACATCAAAACACCATGTGCCTGTGCCGGAAGCCTCAAGAGCTTTACGAAGATGATCGGCATCTGGGCCATTCATATACATTAATTAGATGGTTTGTAGGGTTGCACTACAAATATATCTAAAATTGCATAATACTCAAACACGGTGTGTGATTATATGTGCTCAATATTATAAAAATTGTTAGTCAATTTGCAGTTGTATTATTCTTAAGTACTTTCCATGATGAGTAACAGATACAGGGGATAATTTGCTACTGATTTCATCTACTATATACGGCAGTCCGTGCTCATCTTTAATTATATCTGCATTGCGCAGCTCTTTAATGCTCCCAAAATAAGAAGTATTTGTTACTGCCACAGAATATATAGAGTTATCATCAATTGCTGTCTTTGTAAAATAGAACCCGTCATTACATTTCACAATTCCGTCTAACCTGCCGTGGACACTACAGATCAATTGTTTTGGTATAAACGCACGAATACTCGTTTCTTTATTGTAGATCTTATATGCAGCCTCCTTCATAGTCCAAAGTCTCCACACCATTATCTCTGGATCAGAATGTTCAGAAATCAATAATTGTTCTTCTATAGTAAACAACTTGCTGATAAAGCCTTTACGGCGCCAATTACTCTCTTTGCGGGACTGTACAATGTCTACAATATCATTGCCTATCATTTAGCTGCAAGCTTCGTATCAATTATTTCGACTGCTGTTTTAACATCAAGCATTCGCTCCATATCTTCGTTTTCGATAACGATATTAAATTGCTCTTCTATATCAAGTACTATATCTACAAGGTTAGCCGAATTGATATTCAGGTCCTTTATAAAATCTGTGTTTTCATCCAGCGCTTCATAGGCATCTGTATTTGTAGTATAAGGCTTTATGATAACCTTAAGTTGTTCTATAAGTTGTTCTTTGTTCATGGCGTTAATTTTTATATTTTTTAAAAATAAGGCATGCATTTACATCGCCAAACCCAAAGCTGGCTTTGGCAATTATATTAAGTTCTTTTCTAAGTAAAGTAGTTGGTACTGTCGCTCCGTCAATTAACGCCGCTATTTCAGGATTAAGATCCTCGCAATTAATATTGGGAAAGATAAATCCCTCATGTAGCTGCATTATGGTTGCTACACTTTCTATGCTACCCGCTGCGCTCAGGCAATGACCCGTCATCGATTTTAATGAGTTTATATAAGGAAATTCCTTTCCGCTTCGGCCTAGCGCCTGCGTCCAATTCTCTATCTCAAGGCTATCTTTCGTAGTAGCTGTTAGATGCCCATTTATCGCATCAATAGCATCGGCGGTAATCCCGGAATTTTTGATAGCTGAAGTTATGCAACGCTGCACTGCAATACTATTAGGCGCAGTCATCGTGCCACTGCCCCGCTGTCCTCCCGAATTTACGTTACCACCAAGTAGTTCTGCGTATATTATTGCACCGCGGTTTAGGGCGGTTTCTAAATCTTCAATTACTAAAGCCCCTGCTCCACTGCCCGGTACGAATCCTGACGCTGATGCGCTCATGGGCCTTGAACCGTCTTTTGGCGAGTCGTTATGCTTAAAGGTACATACCCGCATGGCATCAAATCCTGCCCAGATGTAAGGGCCGCTATCTCCTGTACTTCCTGCCAGGATGCGTTCAGCTTGTCCCGATTTTATGCGGTCGTAAGCCATTAATATAGCTTCAGCACCGGTTGCGCAAGCCGAGGAATTTGTAGTGACGATATTACCAAGGCCCAACTTGCCACCCAGGTAAGCGCTGATACCGCTATTCATTGTTTGTGCTACAACCGTACTGCCTAACCTGCGGGTTTGCAAATCGTCTATTTTGTAAATACTTTCCCTAAACTTATCAATGCCTGAAGTACCTGAGCCAAATATCGTACCGCTGTCCCAGTCCGGTTCATTATTATTTTCAATAGAGAGACCGGCATTTGTCCACGCCTCCATGCCGGCTATTACACCGTACATAATGCCTGAACTATTAAACCCCCGAAGTTCAAGTTCAGAAAAATATTCAGCTTTTACTTCCTCTGTTATTACCGGCTGGCCAGCGATCTGGCAGGAAAATTTTAGTTCTTCTAATTGTTTATCGTGCCATATACCAGAAACGCCATTTTTTATGGCATGTGTAAACGCTGGAACACCTACTCCATTTGGAGCTACCACACCTAAGCCGGTTATGACAACCCTGCGATTCATAAATTTTTAGTGATCATACCGGCTACAATTCCTTTACAAACTTCCTGTCCTTCTTCGTTTTTCATTACAACATTGCATTTTAATTTTCCGAACCTGAAAAAGGTTTTTTCTGCATATACAGTAACCTTCTCATTAGGATAAACAGCTTTCAAAAATTGTATGTCGGCAGATGTAAAGGCAATTACAGTTTCAGGTGTTAGTTTATAGCCTAACAAGTAAATGCCGAGGCATACCATGCCTATTTGTGCCATGGTCTCTGTAAGAATCACTCCTGGAGTTACGGGGTTGCCTTTAAAGTGGCCTTTGTAAAAGTCAAGGTGTTCATCAAATGTATAGGAACCGCTAATGCTGCTTTCATCTACATGCAATAATTCATCTACAAATAAGAAAGGCTTACTGTAAGGAAGCTTATCTAAAATTTCTTTAAATTCCATATTGGTCTATCATTTATTACCATTGCAACAAAACTCGTTGTGCTGAAAATCCGGGCCCGAAACTAAGCATTACGCCCCGCTCCCCCTTTTTAGGATTACTATCTATTATGCGTTCTAAAACATAAAGCACTGTGGCGCTTGACATATTTCCATACTGCTTTAAAACCTGTTTAGTGTCATCGATATTTTTTCCTAATCCGGAAAATAACTCTTCGACAGTTTGTACAATTTTCTTACCGCCCGGATGAAATATTAAATGATCAATATCCTCTATCGAAAGGTTATTGCGCTGCAAAAACGGATGAATGATATCGCCAAAATGTGAAGCAATAGTATCCGGTACTTCAATGTCCAGAACCATCTGTAAACCGCTATTAGTTAGTTTAAAACCCATCATGTGTTCGGCATCATAAAAATGATACATCTGCTCATCTATAATCTCCGGGCCTTCATCATCATCGTGCGATGACAATAAGCAACAGGCAGCGCCGTCGCCAAATATAGCCGCACTAACTATATTAGGCATAGAAAAATCATCTAACTGAAAAGTTGCAGTAGGCGACTCTACCGCAATAACCGCGGCGCGCTTTCCAGGGTTTGCCTTTAAAAAATTTTTCGCGTAAATAATTCCGGATATCCCTGCTGCACAGCCCATTTCTGTAACTGGGAGGCGAACGATATCCTGACGCAGTTTCATTTTATTGATCAAGTAAGCATCAAGCGAAGGTATCATGATACCGGTACAGCTCACGGTTATTATATAATCGATAGAATCTGCTGCCCACCCTGCTTTATTAAGAGCGTTATCTAAAACTTGTTCACCAAGCTTTATGACTTCACGTATATAAATATCATTTTTCTCTTCGAAAGACGTAGCTGTAAAAACTTCTTCAGGATCCATGATTGAATATCTAACATCTACTGCGGCACCTTCAAATATCTTTTTTACTTTTTTAATAAAACGTTCATCCTGCCCGTCCAGCCAACCGTCTAATAAGGGTAATATATCAGCGGTAGTTCTCGAATATTGTGGTAATTGCTTTGCAGCGGTAATTATTTTTACACTCATATATTATAAATTATCCATTGGTAACGAAACGCCCACTTCCAATGGATGCTGTAATTTTTTAAATTTAGTTTTTGAGAGAATGCTTCAAGATCTTCCTTTTTGAAGCCGCGCAGTATAGATACCAATCCGTCTTCGCGTGACATGCGGTTTAACGTAAAGATGCGGCAAATAAATGCAAATAGCCTGTACGCTAATTTACTGCGGTGAAGGTCGTTTATAACTATCCCTGTATGTGCATTCTTTTTAAAAGTTGTAATCAAATCGACAATATCCTGATCCTGAAAATGATGCAGCGTAAGAGTACATAGCACGATATCATATTGAATATGTTCAAACTCCGGGCTAAAGATATCAATACATAAATAGTCAATATTGTTATATTTAATCGAAAGCTGCCTTGCATGATTTATTGTAAAAGCGTTAGCATCTATGCCTATAAGTTTAAACTGAAATTTTTCTTTTTTACCATAGTCTGCAAGCGTTCTCAGCATGTCACCATTACCGCACCCAACGTCTGCAATAGTTATTATTTCATTTTTATTCTTTTTCTTAAGCAGCTGCTTTACGCCGTTTAAAGTAAGTTTATTTCCGCCCAGTAGCTGATTTATGGCAGCAATTTTATCTAACGCATCCCTTAGCTCTTCACCCTCAAGCGAAAAGTCATCCATGATTTCACTTTCCTGTGTCCTGGTTGTAGTATTTATTCCCATTCGCTGGCCATATTAATGGGTTTACCGTGTGTGCGTTTAATTATGCGGGGCAATATTGAAGGAAACTTTACCGCAACGTTAAGCATTTGATTTGTTAAAGGCTTATTCCGAAATGCTTTGCCAAGCATCCTGCCCATAAACAGGCGCTGGCTAAACTCTTCTTCCCAATCGTCCTTATAACAATATTCCAGTTCTTCACGGGTTAACGTTCCTGCATAATAGTCGACTACTAAACACGATGCAATCTTAGCACTGTGTATTGCTATTGCCATTCCGTTCCCGCATAAAGGGTGGATAAGTCCTGCAGTATCTCCCATCATTAGAATGTGATTTTCTACAGGCTTCTTCTTATCAAATGATACCTGACCTATTGTTAGCGGCTTTTCAAACAATAGCGTACTATTTTCTAAGATATTTTTAAGATGAATGTTCTTATAGAGCACCTCCTGCTGATACGCATCAATGCTTTTATAATGTTTAAAAGTATTGTAGTCGGCAAGATAACAAATATTCGTTTTGTTACCCTCAACTTTAGATACTCCACAGTATCCCCCATTAAAATTATGCAATGCAACGAGGTCATCAGGAAAATCAGTCGAATAATGAGCTTTCACTGCCAGCCAGGGCGATTTTTTAGAGATGAAATCTCTGGATAGATGTTGATCGATGTTAGATCGTTTGCCAAACGCACCTAATACTACTTTGGACGTAAATGTTTCGTTTTTGGTTTTTACCGTAAAAACATCGTATTGAAAGAATACATAGTTAACTACATCCTCTACAAAAACACAACCGTTATCTACTGCCTTATGGTATAAAAAGTTATCTAAGGCATATCGGCTAACGCCAAAACCTCCTAAAGGCAAATCGGTTGTGACACTTCTTCCTGTGGCGTTAGAGAATTCGAATCTGGATATACTTGTAGGATTTAATTTAGAAATGTCGACATCAAGCCAATCGAGATAGGGCAAAACTTCATTTGAAATATACTCGCCGCACACCTTATGCCTTGGATATTGTGATTTCTCAATAACAACCACAGATAATCCCTTTTTAGACAAATGTATAGCCGCGGCCAGTCCGGCCAGCCCGCCACCAATTATAAGGACATCTGGATTAGTTATCATAACCAGCTAATTTAACAATATCATTACCGATAAATGTTATTATTTACATAAAAAAACGGCATCATTGATGCCGCTTTTTTTATGTAAAAGCTCAGACTAAGCTATTCTTCCATCTTTTATCTCCTCAACAATTTCAGGATTTAATAACGTTGACGTGTCACCAAAACTGTCATAATCACCTTCGGCAATTTTGCGAAGAATTCTTCTTAGGATTTTTCCCGAACGCGTTTTGGGCAGACCTGATACAAACTGAATTTTATCAAGTTTGGCAATTGGGCCAATATGGCTCGAAATATGCTCGTTAATCTCCTTTTCAAGATTTTCTCTAACACGGCCTGACCCTGACTCTTTAAGGGTAATAAAGCCGTATAGGGCGCTACCCTTTACATCGTGTGGGAAACCCACAATTGCAGATTCTGCAACTGCCGGATGCTCATTAATGGCATCTTCTATAGGAGCAGTGCCCAGATTGTGTCCTGATACAATAACAACGTCGTCCACACGGCCTGTTATCCTGTAATATCCTACTTCGTCACGAAGCGCGCCATCTCCGGTAAAATATTTACCTGGGAAAGTGGTAAAGTACGTTTCTTTAAATCTCTTATGATCGCCCCATATAGTACGTGCCATTCCCGGCCACGGAAATTTTATACACAGGCTTCCTACTACCTGATTACCTTCTATTTCATTACGCTTCTCGTCCATTAGTACAGGTTGTACACCCGGTAGCGGCAATGTAGCGTAGGTTGGTTTTGTTGGCGTTACAAATGGTAGAGGCGATATCATAATACCACCGGTTTCGGTTTGCCACCAGGTATCAACTACAGGTGATTTCTTTTTGCCCACATGGTCATTGTACCAGTGCCATGCTTCTTCATTTATAGGCTCTCCTACAGATCCTATTACTTTAAGAGAAGTAAGGTCATGCTTGTCTACCCACGACCAGTTTTCTTTTGCCAAGGAGCGGATAGCAGTTGGTGCTGTGTAAAACTGATTGACTTTATGCTTATCTATAACTTCCCAAAAACGCCCGAAGTCCGGGTACGATGGTACCCCTTCAAAAATCACAGTAGTAGCGCCGTTTAATAATGGTCCGTATAAAATATAAGAGTGTCCGGTAATCCACCCAATATCTGCCGTACACCAGTACACATCGTTTTCTTCGTAGGCAAATATGTTTTTAAAAGTATATGCTGTGTAAACCATGTAACCGGCTGTTGTATGCAGCATGCCCTTTGGCTGACCGGTAGAACCCGAGGTATACAGAATAAACAACGGATCTTCCGCATCCATAATCTCTGCTACGTTGTTGGGCTCTGCTTCGTCAAGCAACGGCTGTAACCATTGGTCACGGCCTTCCTTCATGTCTATAGCCACATTGGTACGCTTAGCAACTAAAACCGTATCAATAGACGGACACGTTTTCAGCGCTTCGTCAACAATGCTTTTCAATTCGATAGTCTTATTGCCACGGTGACCGCCATCTGATGTTATTACCATCTTACAGCCGGAATCTATAATCCTGGCCGCAACAGCCGAAGCTGAAAATCCTGCAAAAATAACCGAATGTATTGCCCCAATCCTCGCACAGGCAAGCACGCTTACTGCGAGTTCAGGTATCATAGGAAGGTAAATGCATACCCTGTCCCCTTTTTTTATACCCTGGGAACGTAGCACATTCGCCATTTTAGCAACGCGGTCATACAATTCGTTATAAGTTATATGAAGTGCCTCTTCTTTAGGGTCATTTGGCTCAAATATAATAGCTGTCTTTTCGCCCCTTTTTGCCAAATGACGGTCTATACAATTCTTAGTAATATTTACTTTAGCATTAAGAAACCATTTGACGTCTGCTTCCTGCATGTCAAATTCTACAACCTTATCCCACTTTTGGTACCACGTAAAGTTTTCATCGGCTATCTTATCCCAAAATTTGCGAGGTTCACGAACAGACTTATTATAATGTTTAAAATATTGTTCTAAGCTTTTTACCTGATAATAACTCATTGCTTGTTTCTTGGTTAAATTAAAGACTTGGTAAATATATTAAGGATTATTTTTAAATCAGGTAATTATATGAGAAAATAGTACCTATAACGTTATTGTGCAGCACAATTTATAATATCAAAGCATCGTTATATACGCTGCTAAGCGGGACCTAAATATTCTTGTAAATAATCCTATTTCGGCACTTAATACATAAAACTGGGTTTGCATTGTCTATAGTCTTTATGGATTCTACCGCATCTGTCATAACACATTTTTTGTCTGCGCAGTGGGGTAATCCGAAATTGTGACCCAACTCATGGATAACAACTTTCTTATATCGTTCGAGATGCAATTTCTTATTCGATTTTAGCCTAAAATCTGAAACTATACAACTTTTGCCCGGGCAATATGCCAAACCCATAATCCCGAAATCATTGTAACGCCATACAGGTTTTTTAATAGCACCTTTAATATCATATTTCGTAATCGAGATATCTCTGCCTGTAATTCCTAAAACATAATCTATACCAACAGGTAGATTTCTGTTTTGCACAGCAATTATGCTATCAGCACGGTAACGCGGCGATTTAATATTTATAAAAGCATCTTTGGGCAAAATCTGTCGTGATAGAATTTTTACTTTGATGCCATAGTATTTAGCAATGGATTTTGAAATTACGTTAAGATCTTGATTGCTGACTCCCTGATAAGGGATTATGCCTACTGTCGTATGTTCATTAATCTTCGGTTCTTTCCTGCAACTGTTATATAGCGTAATAACCAGTAGCAAAAACAAGTAACGTCCAGCTATAAACTTACCTCCCATAATGCCGTAGGATTATAACATAGTTGTCCATTTTTTACCTCCAGGGGACTATTAAAGTTATTAGTGTATAATCCACCTGTTCCCAACCCCTGTGGCATAGGATTGTTTTTTGTGAACGTCCATTGTGCAATGGCATTAAGACCTATGTTGCTTTCTAATGCAGAAGTAACCCACCACCCGATTGCTTGTTTTTCAGCCAAAGCTATCCATTCTGTACAGCCTCTAAATCCGCCTACCAAACTTGGCTTTAAAATGATGAATTGGGGTTGTATCTTAGCAAGCAGGGCTTCCTTGTCTTGATAACTAAATATACCTATTAATTCTTCGTCTAATGCTATTGGCAATGGTGTTGACTTACATAATTGAGACATGGCTTTTAACTGACCTGCTTCAATAGGCTGCTCGATGCTATGTAATTGGTATATTGATAATTGCTTAAGTTTATCTAAAGCGACATCATAATTAAAAGCACCGTTAGCATCAACCCTAATCTCTATTTGCTGAGGGGTAAAGTTCGCTCGGATAAATTGTAATAAGCTCAGTTCCTGCTCGAAATCGATAGCTCCTATTTTCAACTTTATACAGCTAAATCCTTGTTCTATCTTATCCTCAATTTGCTCCTTCATGTAGTCTTCGCTTCCCATCCAGACAAGTCCGTTTATCGGAATATCTGCGTTGCCTGTGGTAAATTCAGATGGAAATAAAATATACGGGTCATCGCTATTAAGAGATGCGAAAGCTGTCTGTAATCCAAACTGTATAGACGGAAATTCTATCATTGCTTCCCATAGCGTATCTTCACCAAAGTGAATATTATCGCAAACCCACTTTAGCTTTTCTTCATAGTCAGGACAGTCGTCAATGCTTAATCCCCTGAGTATTCCGCACTCTCCTACTCCAAGCTTACCATCCTGCTCAATCTTAATAAACCAGGTTTCCTTATCAGTCATTACGCCCCTGGAGGTACCACTTGGACGTTTAAAATCTAATATATATTTCTTATAGGTCGCTCTCATATTAAAAGTTGGTAGCCACGAACTTGACTATCTCTAGCTGAAATTCGTGGCAGAAAGTTATAGTTCTATAGATGCACCTATTTCTAAAAGTATAAGGTCTTTACCCTTATCGAAAAATTTCTTCTTAGCATCGTCATGATCAATTTTTATGTAGCCAAACGTGTCGTAATGGTAACCCAATACTTTATCACATTCTACGAAGTCAGAAGCTATAATAGCATCCTCAACATCCATTGTAAAATTACTGCCAATAGGTAATATTGCAAGATCAAGTTTTGTTCGTAAAGGAATAAGTTTCATATCATATGTAAGAGCTGTGTCGCCGGCAATATAAATATTTCTATGAGCACTTTCAATTACAAAACCACCCTGATTGCCTCCATATGTTCCGTCAGGAAATTGGCTCGAGTGAATAGCGTTTACGTACTTAACGGTTCCAAAATCAAATTTCCAGCTGCCTCCATGGTTCATAGGGTGCGCTTCAAATCCTTTTTTTGAGTAATATGTTGCTATCTCAGCATTTGATACAATGGTTGCGCCGGTATTAGAGGCAATAGCCTCTACGTCGAGAACGTGATCCCCATGTGCATGTGTAATCAATATGTAATCTGCTTTTAGCTGCATGATATCGATATGGCTGGCAGGCTCATTTGCAGTTATGTATGGATCTACAAGAATATTTTTTCCTGCTACCTCTATACCAAGGCTTGCATGGCCATAAAATGTAATTTTCATAGTTATATATTTTAATATTAATGGGTCGATATATGAAATTGCATTGCTATACATAGTAACACAGACAATAGAAATGTACTCAACGCAACTTTCTTCAACTCGGGATCGAGATCTCTCGGAATTTTGTTTCCCGCTACTGTTTTTATGTGAACTAAAAATGGGATGTAAGCAATCATAAAAAGATATTGCAAAGGCTTAAAATTATTCAGCATTGCGAATATAACCGTCAGCAGTAAAGCTGTAATAATTATTGTATAATGGTATACTTTAGCAAGCCTGGGGCCCATTTTAACTACTAACGTATTTTTACCGGACATTGCATCGCTCACCTGATCGCGCATGTTGTTAAGGTTAAGTACCGCCACACTCAGCAGGCCTATAGCTATCGCAGGAAGTATTGCATAATTGTCTACATGTTTTGCAAACAGAAAGTAACATCCTAATACGCTTACAAGGCCGAAAAATATAAAAACAAAAAGATCTCCCAACCCCCTGTAACCGTAAGCCGAATTACCTACTGTATATTTTATTGCAGCTGCTATAGCAGCTAAACCCAGAAAAAAGAAGAATACAGAATATGCAAAATTTTCTCTACCGAATGATATATATATAAGTGTAATCGCGGCTATTAAAGTAAGCACCGATGTTATGATGATGCCTTTTTTCATCGCTGCTATGGTTATTGCACCACTTTGAATAGCACGTTGCGGACCTATACGGTGTTCATTATCTGTTCCTTTTACACCGTCGCCATAATCATTTGCAAAATTGGAAAGCACCTGCAGCCCTAAGGTGGTTATAAGTGCAAATGCTAAGATAGCCCAGTTAGAGAATCCTTGTGAAAAAGCGTAAAAGCTCCCAACTAATATTCCTGATACTGATAATGGTAAAGTGCGTAATCGTGCGGCCTGAAGCCACGCTTTTGTATTTGACATGTGTATAAATTCTAAATAATACGGACTTACATCCAGTTTTTCTTTGTTGTTTCCACCTGGTATAACCAGTAATTCATTAATTCTTTAAGCTTCGTAAAATTTGCGAGCCCAAAAGATATAGGGCCACCGGCAGTGTGGAGTGTAACTGTACCTACATTAGAGCTCTTTTGCCAAAAGAACTGTTTTACAGAGACACATTGTATTTTATGAGGCGCGATAAAATCATTATCAATGTCCCAGGCGCCACTTTGCTTAATTATAAAGTCGTCATTTACAAATAATCTACTGTTCTTAAAACCGAAGTATAGTAGTAACGCAGCTACTAATGTGTAAACGGGTACGAAGACAATATAATCCCTTATTGTGGGGAAGTTAACGAGGGAAATAAAATAAAGTCCTAATGGTACAACGATTGATTTAAACGTTGCAAATATGAGCTTTCTAAAGTTTGGCTTTACCATGATGCCCCGCTCCGGGGTTTTTTCAAGGAGAAAATTCAACAGTACGTTTTTCTCTTTTTCATTACAACCCGGTATCTCTATTTGGTTCTTTTTCTGTTCACGGTCGTTATACTCAGTACCGGATGCCTGCCTTATCTTAAGGTCGTTAATATTAAACTTCTTTTGAAAGTAATTACGGCCCACTGTGACTATCTGAACTTTATCGGGCCTGAGTATTGTGTTCTTGGTATTTAATAATCCGTAGGATAACAATAAAGCATTTTGCTGCTTCGTTATTTTGAAGTTATAGTACCTAATTAATGTACGGGTAAGATTTACCAGGAGCGTAAGGAAGATCATGGTCCCGATAATAACGGTTAAAAACCGTAACATTATTTCTGCTTTTATATAGTTATCAAAGCTATTACCATATCCAACCGCACTTACAAATTCATCCAAATGTTGAAATCCGGATATTATAAATGCTAAGAGTATTGCAAAACTCCTAATATAATTAGACGTAATTCCTGTCTTTAGCAAGCTTAAAGTACTAATCTGAATGAATGGACGTGTCTGTTGCTTTGCTAATGGAATAGATTCAATAGCATCACCTTCCCGTTCCTGTAGCGTGTTAAGTTTACCGTCAAGAAGCCGTTGCTTTAGTGAAAGTGCGGTAGCTTCCCTTATCGCCCTGATAGATACTTCTTTGCTATGGCTGCCTGCAGTATCAACCTCAAGTGCGTGTACACCAATGACTCTTTGGATAAGTGACTGGTTGATGTTTACCTGTTGTATTTTATCCAACGGAATAGCAATCCTCGTTTTATTCCAGATGCCTTTGCGTACAACAAATTCTTCGTTATCCTCATCCAGGAAAAAGGTAAAGTTCCTGTACTTTAAATAGGCAATTAGTGTTATTAATAGTATAACTGCGGGTACGCCGGTCCAAATGTATATTTGCTTTACCTGATTGATTTTAAAAAGCCAGACAATTAATATTGGCCACATTGCACGTATCGTTCCCTGTATAGTATCGGCAAACATGATAACCACTCCTATTAGAGATTGTCGCTGCGGCTGGCTAAAATCATTGTTCATCAGGCTGTACATTTATTTTGCCCATTATTAAATGCTTGATTTTCTCTGCATGTTCTTTTTCAATGCCGGGAATTTTTATATCGCTGGCATGGCCACCGGCGGTAAACACCTCTACAGCGGCAAGTCCTAACTTGCGCGAAAACAAACCTTCATGAACCGCCACGTGCTGAACCCTGTTGTATGGGATAATTGTAGTTGTAATTGCAATGGCGCCACTACGATAAATAACATCGTGTTCTCTAAAGGCAAATCCTCTTGTCTTATAGCTAATTACATTTATTAATATAGCAAACAGAACCACGAAAATATAACCTGCACTAATTGTTAACCGGTAGGGCTGCAACTCTTCTATATAGTAAAAGCCCAAGCTTATCGCTATTGCAATAATTACAAAAACTAATGCGATATTAAATCCTATAATCTTGAGGTAAGAAGGATGCAGGGGTGTAAGCTGCACTTCCTCAAACTTTGGGAGTTTAATTGTATCGACAGTATTGTTTATAAAAGGCTCTTCCAAAGAAGTTTGTTTTAGTGATTGTTAATGCAGTGATGAATAGTTTAGAACTTAATAATAACCTATAAAATTCTTATGGTATCCACTTAATATTTCTAAAGTCAGGCTTTCTTTTTTCAAGAAAGGCGTCACGGCCCTCCTTCGCCTCATCTGTCATATAAGTAAGCCTTGTAGCCTCACCTGCAAATATCTGTTGACCTACCATACCGTCATCGGTTGCATTAAATGCAAACTTCAGCATTTTGATAGATGTTGGCGATTTTCCTAATATTTCCTGTGCCCACTCGTAAGCGGTATCTTCCAGTTCAGCGTGAGTTATCACGGCATTAACCATTCCCATTTCGTAAGCATCCTGTGCCGAATAGTTTCTTCCTAAAAAGAAAATCTCACGGGCACGTTTCTGACCCACCATTTTAGCAAGATACGCAGATCCGTACCCCCCGTCAAAACTGGTAACATCAGCATCAGTTTGTTTAAAAATAGCATGTTCTTTACTCGCAAGGGTAAGGTCGCATACTACGTGTAGGCTATGACCGCCGCCCACTGCCCATCCGGGCACTACAGCTATCACCACTTTTGGCATAAATCGTATGAGTCGCTGAACTTCGAGTATATTTAAACGGTGCATACCGTCGTCTCCTACGTATCCTTGCTGGCCACGGGCTTTTTGGTCTCCGCCGCTGCAAAACGAATAAACGCCATCTTTAGACGATGGGCCTTCGGCAGAAAGAAGCACCACACCTATAGAGGTATCTTCGCGTGCATCAAGAAAAGCTTCAAATAGTTCAGCGGTAGTTTTAGGTCGAAATGCGTTACGTACATCAGGCCTGTTAAAGGCAATCCTTGCAACGCCGTTACATTTCTTGTAGGTTATATCTTCAAATTCTTTTACGATTTTCCAGTCGATTTTATCCATTGTCAGGCGAAATAATTTACCGTAAAAATAGTCAATTTTGTAATAGGCTTATAATAAATCAAAGCTAAAAAGCTGAAGGTACTGCTTTTCAAAAGTTTATGTTTTTAACGGCAATAAATTTAAAATTTAACTGTTAACCATATAAAAAAACCGTTTCCCACAACATTGGTTTGGCTATATTTGCCGCTTTTATGTAATTTAAAATGAAGATTCAACACCTGTTACCCTATATATTTTTACTGCTTATAGCTTCCTGCAAGAAAGACAATTCTACAGCCTCGAGCGATGATGAGCAGAATGTGAAAGACACCGTTTTACACATCACGCCCTTAAATATAGAGCTCAATAAGCTCACAGCGAGTTATAAAAATACGAAGAAAAATGCCATAGCACAGTATTACAATAAGATATGGCCAAAGGATGATCTTAGCGGAGGTTTTCTCGTTGCTAAAAACGGACAAATACTTTTCGAGAAATATGGCGGACTTGCAAACCGAAGTACAAAGGAAGAAATTACCTCCAAAACGCCGATACACATAGCATCGGTTAGTAAGGTGCTTACTGCCGCCGTGGTCTTGAAGCTTATCGACTTAGATAAACTAAAACTGGATCAAAAGGTAAATACGCTCCTGCCTGAATTTCCTTATGAAGATATAACGATACAGATGCTGCTTAATCACCGGAGCGGATTACCCAATTATGCCTACTTTGCAGATGACCGTGCCATTTGGGATCGCAGTGTGCTTACAAACCAGGATGTGCTCGATCTTTTAGCAGAGCATAAATTTAATTTATATTTTAAGCCCGATAAAAAGTTTGGATACTGTAATACCAATTACTCTATGCTTGCCTTGGTAATAGAGAAAGTTACACACATGAAATATCCGGCTGCAATGAAGAAGATAATTTTCGATCCGTTAGGCATGAAGAATACCTTTGTATTTAATTATGATACTGACAGGCAAAAAGTATCGTTATCCTACAAAGGCAATAATGTGCAGTATGGCTTCGATTTTCTTGATGCTGTATATGGCGACAAGAATATATACTCTACCCCACGAGACCTCCTTAAATTCGACCTTGCCACATACTCCAAAAAATTCCTGAACCCGAAACTCGTTAAGCAGGTATTTAAAGGATATAGCTATGAGCATAAGGGCGAACGTAATTACGGCCTTGGGATACGTATGCACGAATGGCAGACGGGCGAAAAATTATTTTATCACAACGGTTGGTGGCATGGCAACACATCATCATACGTTACGCTGAAAGGCGATACTGTTGCTTTAATAGCGTTAAGCAACAAATTCTCCTACAAACCATACAAAATTTGGAAACTTGCTACGCAATTTGGCAAATACCCTATCGAACCGGACAAAGAAGACAACGCCGAATAGCCGCTAAATCAACACATAAAAAAAAGTCAACTTTAACAAGTTGATTTTTTTTATTCAAATACTGTCCCGTCCTGAAATAGCGATACATAAAAAAAGTTTCATTATGTCAGAAGACACTAATTATGTAAAACGAACCCAGCGGGATTATACAATGTCGCTTAAACTTCAGATTGTTCAGGAGATTGAAAG
>Ga0265798_10000075_pt1 | contig 204540 bp, 175 predicted proteins | sample P3T30metagenome_FD_192430 | JGI IMG/M metagenome (GOLD analysis project Ga0265798, IMG submission 192430) | Plant litter microbial communities from East Loma Ridge, Irvine, California - P3 T30 | ecosystem: Environmental > Terrestrial > Plant litter > Unclassified | place: USA: California... | reverse complement strand
ACGTGGAACTTACGCTGCTTTGGGGCATCCGGTGACAATACAGTACCTGAAGGATTTGGGTGTTACTGCCGTAGAGCTTATGCCGGTGCATCAGTTTGTTAATGATCATCACCTTCAGGAAAAAGGGTTGAGCAACTTTTGGGGTTATAACACCATCGGCTTTTTTGCGCCCGATGTACGTTATGGATCCAATGCTTATCGTGGTGCGCATGTCCAGGAATTTAAGGACATGGTGAAAGCCTTGCACAAGGCGGGCATAGAAGTTATCCTCGATGTTGTTTACAACCACACGGCAGAGGGGAACGAATTGGGCCCTACCTTGTCCTTTAAAGGCATTGATAACACCACCTACTATCGGCTGGTTGAAGATAACAAGCGATACTACATGGATTATACGGGTACCGGAAATACCCTCAACGCGAATCTACCTGCCGTACTGAAGCTGATGATGGATAGTCTGCGTTACTGGGTGCTGGACATGCATGTGGATGGCTTCCGCTTTGACCTTGCACCAACCCTTGCACGGGAGCTTCATGAAGTGGATCGTCTGAGTGCATTTTTCGATATCATACACCAGGATCCTGTCATTTCACAAGTTAAGCTGATTGCTGAACCATGGGACATCGGAGAAGGGGGCTATCAGGTGGGTAACTTCCCGCCGGGATGGGCAGAGTGGAATGGTAAATACCGCGACTGTATCCGTGATTACTGGCGGGGTTCCGACAGTATGCTGGGTGAATTCGCGCAAAGGTTTACCGGAAGTCCGGACTTGTACCAGGATGACAACCGTCGTCCGACGGCAAGCATCAACTTCCTGACCGCACATGATGGATTTACGCTCCATGACCTGGTGTCCTACAATGAAAAACATAATGAGGCCAATGGGGAAAACAATCAGGATGGTGAAGATCACAACCGCTCCTGGAATTGTGGTGTAGAAGGGCCGACGGACGATCAGGGCGTAATTGAGCTGCGGAATAAACAGAAGCGGAACTTTCTGGCCACGTTGTTCCTTTCACAAGGGGTGCCGATGCTGGTTGCGGGTGATGAGCTTGGCAAAACGCAGCAGGGTAATAACAATGCTTATTGTCAGGACAATGAGATCTCCTGGATTGACTGGGAAAATGTAGATCAGGAACTCCTGGCTTATACCCGAAAAATAATCAACATAACGAAAAGCCATCCCTCATTCCGCCGCAGGCGCTGGTTCCAGGGACAGCCGATTAAGGGCTCCAGTTTACATGATATTGCCTGGTTCCTACCGGAAGGTGGCTTGATGGAAGAGCATAATTGGATGGAGGATTACGCCAAGTCATTGGGCGTGTTCTTGAATGGTATGGGTCTCCATAGTGTAGGACTTAAAGGGGAAAAGATCATTGACTATAGTTTTTACGTGATCTTTAATGCCTACCATGATAATCTCGATTTCCATTTACCGGGGCCGGATTATGGCGATCAATGGATCCAGGTGTTGAACACCGCCGCCGGCTGGAATGAATCGAAAGAGGTTTTTGCAGCTTCTTCGGTCATTAATGTTTCCGGAAGATCCATTATGTTGCTGCGTACAAAAGATAAGAAAGCGATATAGTAACAAAGCATTAGATTTAATACATAAAAAAAGTCGCTGGTGATCAGCGACTTTTTTTATGTTCCATTAGTTTAGCGTTTCTTGCTTTTGCCTTTAAGGATGGCATAGGCGATTGAAGTGACGGCAACTGTTACCAGTATGCGTTTTGCTAATCCTTTTGGATTATGTTTAAGTTCCGCTTTCATACCTCTCTCTGCGAATATATTTGGAATGTGTCCGCGTTTAAGGTCGTCTACGATACCTTCAACCACGTTAACACGGTCGGCTAGAAGCAAAGGCAGCCAGTGCATATATTGATTTTCACTGAACTGAAATGCATACCTGCGGATGGCACCACTCAGCCCCGAAGGTGGAGTAGAGGTTCCAAAAACTGCAGTGATGTTTGGTCGCTCGGTGGAATGCAGCACTTCAATGTTTACCGGCTGCAATGGCGGACGGTCCCAGTTCAGACGCTTATGGTCATCGCCGGTATACTTTTTCATCGGATAGGTGGGTTCGTTTTTTGGATCTGCATCGATACCCCAGCCTTTGATGTGTGTATAATCGTTATTTAAATTTTCCATAATTGTTGTGTTTATCTTCTTGCAGATGGTGGAATGAGAACAGTTTTAATGCAATTATCCAGTTTAGAAGAGAAGATGTGGTACGCATCCGCAACTTCTTCCAGAGGAACCCTGTGGGTAATCATTGCCTTTGGATCTAGTCGGCCGGCCTCAATGTGCTCGATCAACCTTGGCAACAGTCTTTTTACGGATGCCTGGTTGGCGCGGATGGTGATACCCTTATTTACAACGTTTCCGATTGGAACAAGGTTGTCTGTAGGGCCGTAAACACCAACGATGGATACGATACCGCCTTTTTTCACGGAGTTGATTGCCCAATGCAGTGCAGTAGCAGAACCAGCCTGCAGCAGCAATTTCTTGCCCGTAATGGTTTGCATGGCATCACCAGATGCATCTGCACCAACAGCATCTATACATACGTCGGCACCCAACCAGTCTGTTGTTTTCTTCACAAAGAGTACAGGATCTTCAATAGAACGGAAGTTATAAGCTTCGCAGTTTGCATAGTTTTTAACGAACTCTAGTCGGTATTCGACATGATCAAAAACAATTACACGTGCTGCTCCAAAGAGCCATGCACATTTTGCGGCCATAATTCCGACAGGACCGGCACCGAAAACAACCACCGTATCGCCGGCTTTAATGCCGCCCATTTCTGCAGCCTGGTAGCCTGTAGGTACAACATCGGTAAGTAGCACGGCATTATCATGATCCATGCCTGGAGGAATTACTGTTGGACCCACATCTGCATAAGGGACACGCACAAACTCAGCCTGACCACCATCGTAGCCGCCCGCAGTATGTGAGTAGCCGAATATACCACCTACAGCGGTAGCTTGTGGGTTAGATTCATGGCAGTTCCCGTAAAGTTCCTGCTTGCAAAAAGCACAGGTGCCGCAGGCAATATTAAATGGAACGATAACACTATCGCCCACTTTCAGTTTTTCTACTGATGGTCCGATTTCTTCAACAACACCAATAAACTCATGGCCGAAAGTCATGCCTACACGGGTATCCGGAACAAGTCCGTGATAAAGGTGCAAATCAGAACCACAGATGCAAGAGCGTGTTACGCGGATGATGGCATCATTAGGATGAAGGATTTCAGGCATTGGTTTCTGGTCTGCACGAACGCGGCGTGGACCGCGGTAATTCATTGCTAACATAAAGTTCCTCCTTGTTTTTTAGGTAAATGTTTTAAATGAACATTTAACGGAGGTGACTTGTTCAGAATTTTCCGAATATTCTTTGTTTAAATTCGGGTAAGTTCCTGAATGACAGTATGAAATTTAGTTTTTATGTGCAGGCGCTTTATGGCTCAGCTACTCTGTTTTCTTTATGATGGCCTTGATGGCGACATCCAGCTCGGATGCAGAAGCTGCGAGATAGCTGACCATTTCCCCCAGTCTGGGATCCATGGCTTCCGCGGAAAGCAGTTCGGAAAGTGCTATAATGCGGGCAAGCGGTGCACGTACGTGGTGCGACTGCGCCCAGGCAATTTCTTTAAGCTGTTCGTTTTGCTGTTCAATCCGGAGTAATCTTTCCTTTGCTGCGGTGATGTCTCGGATCGTGTCAACAGAACGGATTGCACGTCCTTTATTATCCCTTAGATACAAACCCCGATGCTGCACAAGCAGCACTTCCCGGTTTGCTTTCAAAAAGCGGTATTCGCTGTAGTAGATTTCCCTTTTTGGGTCATCAATCATTTCTTTCACTTCCTGCAGCACGCGCTCGCGATCTTCCGGATGGATGTTGTCTGACCACAGCGTGTTGTTGTAGTTTGTAAGGTCGTAACCAAATATTTCGGAAAAGCCGGAACCCCATACCACCACATCATTCACAATGTCCCAGTCGCAAATAGCCTCATCGGCTGCTTTCAAGACCAGCTTGTATCGTTCATTGCTGAGCTGGAGTTCCTCGTTTATCAGTATGGATTCGGTAACATCCATGGAGTTAAAGACAATACCACCCACAGCAGGATCGTCACTTAGATCTGCTAGTATTGCTTTTATCCATCGCCATTTGCCATTTCCGTCAAGCAATCGAAAAGGATCAAGGGAAATCCGCTTGGTTTGCTGTAATTGCAAGACGGCGGCTCTGATCATTTCCTGGTCTTCCGGCCGTACGTAGTCATAAACATTACTGTTCAGGAAGGTATCAGGGCTGATGTTTAAGATGGAAGTACAGCTGTCGCTTACAAAGATGTAGTTTAGTTTATGATCTACCATTGCGATCATGTCAGACCCTTCCTGTACCAGAGCTTTCCACCGGGCTTGACTCTTCAGCAGCGCCTCCCTTGAGTTTTCCAGCTCGCGCTGCGCTTGAATGATGGCGGTAATGTCATTCACCAAGACGATCTCTGCAGCTATGCCCTTATAGGTGTACAGGTTGCTTTGAATCTGAACATCTATGATCTCACCATTCTTCTTTAAGTGGCGGTAAACTTTTCGGGTGTGTTCCGGCCGTACGGCTCTGACCACCTCTAGCGTATGTTCTAAAATTAACAGGTCTTCCGCTGGTCGGATATCCCGGAGCGTCATGGATAGAAATTCTGCTCTGGAATAACCATAATGTATAGTTGCAGCTTCATTTATATCCAGAAATTTCAAGGTTTTTATATCATAGATCCAACTGGGTTGCGGACTTAATTGAAACTGGCTTAAATCGGGATGATCTCGTTGCTGATGTTCAGTAAATTCAGGGGTCATAAAGCAGTTTCCGGTGTATGTAAAGGCAAAGTAATAAAAATTGAGTTTATTTGTCTTCCTTAACCTATTATCAACATGAAAACGGCATTAATTACAGGTGTTACTGGTCAGGATGGTGCATACCTCGCAGAATTCCTGCTGAAAAAGGGCTATTTCGTTCATGGTCTTAAAAGAAGGTCGTCAATGTTCAATACGGATCGCATAGATCACCTGTATCAGGATCAGCATGAGCATAAAGTAGACTTTAAGCTCCATTTTGGAGATATGACCGATTCAACGAACCTGATCCGGATTATTCAGGAGACACAGCCTGATGAAATTTATAATCTTGCCGCGATGAGTCATGTCCAGGTGAGCTTTGAGATGCCGGAGTATACTGCTAACGCAGATGGTATAGGGATGCTACGCTTGCTTGAAGCGGTCCGGATTTTGGGGCTGCAGCACAAGACACGCATTTACCAGGCTTCTACCTCAGAGCTTTATGGCTTGGTGCAGGCTGTTCCGCAAAGTGAAAGCACCCCATTCTATCCACGTTCGCCGTATGCCGTTGCTAAACTTTATGCTTATTGGATTACAGTAAACTACCGTGAAGCCTATGGAATGTATGCCTGCAATGGCATTTTATTTAACCACGAGAGTCCGCTTCGCGGGGAAACCTTCGTTACGCGAAAGATTACACGGGCTGTGGCGAAGATTGGATTGGGACTACAAAGGTGTTTATATCTGGGCAATCTGTCGGCACAGCGGGACTGGGGGCACGCTAAAGACTACATTGAAGCCATGTGGCTGATCTTGCAGCAGCAACAACCGGAAGATTACGTGATCGCCACGGGAATCACCACAACCGTGCGCGACTTTGTGCGGATGGCCTTTGCAGAGCTGGGCATTGAAATTGAATTTAGTGGAAAGGACCAAAATGAGCGCGGTGTAATCATCGATGTTGATCATGATCAGGTACAAGCGCTGGGGCTAAATCCAAAGCACTTGCACCCGGGCCAGGATGTTGTCCGTGTAGATGCACGATACTTCCGGCCCACAGAGGTGGATCTGCTGTTAGGCGATCCCTCGAAAGCCAAAGCACAACTCGGCTGGACGCCAAAATATGAACTTCCGGCATTGGTTAGGGAGATGGTTCATGCGGACCTTACGCTCATGAAGAAGGATGAACACCTGAAAAGTGGCGGGTTTAATACGTTAAATCACTTTGAATAGGGTTAAGCAAAACATTTTGAGGGCTTTATGGCTTTTCTAAAATATTAAGAAATAAACAGATGATATGGAAAAAGAATACGACTATTTAATTGTGGGTGCTGGACTTTATGGGGCAATATTCGCACATGAAGCAACAAAAAGAGGTAAGAGATGTCTGGTAATTGATAAACGTGATCATATCGGTGGTAATATATACACCAAATCTGTAGAGGGGATTAATGTACACACCTATGGTGCGCATATATTCCATACAAGCAACAAGAAAATCTGGGACTATGTGAATTCGTTCGTAGAATTTAACCGATATACAAATTCCCCGGTCGCAAACTATAATGGTGAGTTGTATAACCTGCCGTTCAATATGAACACTTTTTATCAGCTCTGGAAAGTGAAAACACCGGAGGAAGCTAAAGCAAAACTGGAAGAGCAAATTGGCGATGCTTTCGTGGAAAACCCACAAAACCTGGAAGAACAGGCCATGTCACTGGTCGGAAAAGACATTTATTTCAAACTTATCAAATCGTACACGGAGAAACAGTGGGGTAGAAAGGCAACAGAGTTGCCGGCTTTTATCATCAAGCGACTGCCGGTTCGTTTCACTTTTGACAATAATTACTTCAACGATACCTATCAGGGGATACCAAATGGTGGTTATACGAAAATTGTCGAGAAAATGCTTGAGGGCATTGAGGTAAGGACAAGCGTAGATTACTTTAAGGACCGCGAAATGCTGAACAATTTAGCCAGCACGGTCGTGTATACGGGTATGATCGATGAGTTTTATGACTACCGTTTTGGTACACTGGAATACAGGAGCCTGCGTTTTGAGCATGAGACATTAGATAAAGAGAATTATCAGGGTAATGCTGTGGTGAACTATACCGATGGTGAGACCCCATTTACCCGAATTATTGAGCATAAACATTTTGAGTTTGGTGCACAGGAGAAGACGGTGATCACCAGGGAATACCCTTCGGAGTGGAAAAAAGGGGATGAACCTTACTATCCGGTGAATGACGCCAGAAATGAAGAGATGTTTAAGCAGTATAAAGAGCTATCCCGATCTGAGGAAAACGTGATTTTCGGTGGTCGGCTTGCGGACTACAAATACTATGATATGCACCACGTAGTGGGTATCGCATTGAAGAAAGTGGCAGAGGTATTCAAAGAGGAGGCGCTTGTAGGTTAACGCGTTTATCTGAGGACACCAGGTCGATATACAATTTAGAAAAGCACCTTTCCGGTTCAATAGTATGCAGGTTGCATGGCTTAATAGTTGCGTTTTTTGTATACATAATTTTAAATCCAATGCAGTTTTTACTGGTGTTCCTCACAAGCTTGTCCTTCGTGGTCATTTTGCTGCCGCAAATCATTGCCATTGCTGTTAAGAAGAAGCTGTTCGACATTCCATTGGAAAGTCGCAGGGTACATAAGCAGCTGGTTCCCCAGTTCGGCGGCATTGCATTGTTTCTTGCATTTCTATTTACTTACACTTTATTTATTCCTGCGGCCATGTTGCCGCAGGCTAATATCATCATCGCAGCCAGTCTGATTGTCTTTTTAACCGGTCTTAAAGACGATATTCTTGCAATTGTCCCCCTCGCCAAGTTTATACCGCAGGTTTTCAGTGCGCTGTTGCTGACACTTGCCGGGAACTTCCGCATCGATAACCTTCATGGGATATTGGGCATTTACGAGTTGCCAGCGATCGCAGGTTTACTGCTTACTTTGGTGTTCGTGGTGGGCATTGTGAACGCATTTAATCTCATTGATGGCATAGACGGACTTGCTGGAACGATTGGCTGCATCTGCATGTTCATGTTTGCACTGTTATTCCATCAAGCTGACGCGACTATGTGGGCGCTCATGGCGCTGAGCCTCGCTGCTGCGCTACTCGGATTTTTATACTATAACATTACGCCTGCGAAAATCTTCATGGGAGATTGCGGTTCCTTGTTCCTGGGCTTGATGGCTGCGGTATTTAGTATCCAATACCTGAACATTGGTGCTGCTGAGCCACTTGCAGCAGGTACTACTGAATCGCTTGCTGCGGGTGCTGCAAACGGCGGATGGCGGATTGCGATGGTGGCGGCCTTGCTGATGGTGCCGGTTTTTGATACGTTACGGGTTTTTGCGTTAAGGTTGCGGATGGGCACCTCGCCATTTACCGCTGATGACAATCATTTGCATCACCGTTTGCTTGCATTGGGTTTAAACCATGTTCGGGCAACAAGCATACTTTCCGGATGCACCATCCTGTTTATTACGCTTAGCTGGAGCATGCGCGCCATGAACGTTAACCTGATTCTGTCGACGCTGATCCTCAGTGCTTTGATTGTGAATGAAATACTCGCCTTTATTGCCGTACGTTCAAGGCGAATCAATGCCGGTAATGTACATGAGGCAGCTTCAAGCCCCAGTCCTTGCGACAATCCGGAGGTACATTCCAGCCCGCAGTTCTTGCATAATGCCTCTGAAATCTAGCGCAATGCGGGGCATGTTTGCACAGATGTGCCCAAATGTGTTAGCTTTGCAAGCACAAAGCTTAAAAAACATAGATGTTCTCCTTCTTTAAAAAGAAAACTGTAGTAGACCATATTGAATGGCTCGGTGTGGATATCCACTCTCATCTGCTGCCCGGTATTGATGATGGTTCGCCGGATGTAGACACGTCCATTAACCTGATTACAGGATTGCAGTCACTTGGTTTTTATAAGTTCATCTGTACGCCACATATCTTCACCGAACTTTACCCCAATAACAAGCAAACGATTACAGCTGCATTAAGGAACCTTAAAGCAGGACTCGCGGCGAAAGGCATTGAAGTTGATTTGGCAGCTGCTGCAGAACATATGGTTGATGAGACCTTTGTAGTAGGGCCTGAGTTGATGGCTTTTCCTGGAAAGTATATTTTAATTGAGATGTCTTATTTGTCGGAACATCCCAACATTGAGCAGGTCATCTTTGATTTGCAACTGCAAGGATACTATGTAATTCTTGCACACCCGGAGCGCTATACTTTTTACCACAACAACTATCCGCGGTTCAATCGGCTTAAGGACATGGGTGTATTGTTCCAGCTCAACTTGCTGTCGCTATCGGGATATTATGGAAAAGGGGTGAAGCAAGCTGCGGATTATCTGATTGCAAATCATATTTACGATGTGGCAGCCACGGATATGCATCATGAAAGGCACCTGAAAGTTTTGGATCAGATGGTTAGAAGTGGCAAGTTGTACCAGCTTGTGGGCAATTATGATTTTAAGAATAAGCAAATTTTCGGTTAGCACCCGACAGTCTAAGCTGAGTAAAAAGAATGCGCAGTTTACAATTGCTTAGCGCATAATACCGCATCTAATCAGCAGTCTCTTAAGGTCCATCTTACGTCTGAAATAATAACCATACATTTTCTTCTGTAAAGGGATGTTAAGATGCAGCTGCCCTAATATTTCCGTTACATCTTCCGGTGTGGTTCTGTAGTTATGCAGCAGTGTCTCATATATAAACGTGTCTATATGCACATTTCTTGCTGCAGTAAGCAGGTCATTGTCGGCAAGGTATTTCTTAATTCTGTATCTTAAATCTATTCTCGCATTCAGAATTTTTCGTCCTTTAACGCGGTCTTCTGTTCTGGAAACGGATTCTAGTGAACCAAAGTGGATAATGGTTCTGTAAGTGTTGTCGAAGGCAACCTTAGGTCGAAGCTGCAGCATTCTGAACATCATATCATACTCCTGAGAAGCAACGAGGTTTTCATCCCAACCATTTACTTTCATCAGGATCTCCCGTTTGAAAAGATTGGAACTTGTAATGCCCATATTGGAGAGAATCAGTGCCGACCAGTCATCTTCCGGGTAAATGCTTCGTGGTACTTCAAAGTAGTTTCCATCCCGATTACTCACCCGGGTGTATGGGCTGGTTACAATGCTTGCCTGTTCTGCAGTGCCCAGTTCAATCTGGCCCGCGAGTTTATCTGGTAAGATCTCATCATCGGCATCAAGAAACTGGATCCATTCGCCCCTTGCGGCTTTCAGACCTGTGTTTCTGGCGGCAGGTGCACCTTTCCTTGCTTCAAAATACACGCGGACGCGTTCTGGGTGTTGCGCCTGAAAAGCATCTAATACACCTTGTGTACCATCTGTGGAATTGTTGTTCACCAAAATCAGCTCCCAATTGCTAAAGGTTTGCTTTAACACACTATCCAGTGCTCTGGTGACGAAATTTTCGCTGTTGTAACAAGGTATAATGATGGAAATCATGTATTTTCTTCTATTATATTTAAAAAATCGCGTAAAACCGTGTAAAAATACGTTCCTACGAGTATGTTTTACAAAAATCAAGGCGTGATACCGGGCCTCTAATGCCTTAACTTAGTTGCTCAGCAAAAATAGATTAAATAGGACAGTTTAGTTTATACATATTTTCTCATAAAATTCACGTTCCATTTCCCATAAGACCTATGCGTGCGCTCAAAGCAGTAAAAACAGTCTTTTATGGATTATCTTTGGATTAATTCTTGATATAAGGCGCATGTTCAGCAGCGGCTGCTTACATTATTTAACTAAAAGGCTAAAGTTTTAGAACCCCGTAAAAAACTAATTAAAAATATGGCACTTCCAATTAAGCGCAACCTAATCTTAAAAACCTTGTGCCTGAGCACAATCTTTATGATTTCTTCTTGTATAAGCAGGAAAAACGTTACCTACCTTGAAAATGTTTCCAGCGCGAAACAATCTACTCTTGAGCAGGTATCAACTTTTACAGAGCCAGTTATACAGGCGGATGATATTCTCGCAGTAAGTATTAATACGATTGATCCAACCAGTGCGGCGGTCGTGAATCAGGCTGGTACGAACATTTCTGTGACTTCATCCTCTGGTTCCAACACCGGAAGAGAGCAGGTAAGTGGCTACCTGGTAGATAAAAGCGGGGAAATAGAATTGTCGCTGATTGGAAAAGTAAAGGTAGCTGGATTAACCACTGCACAAGCGAAAGAATTGATCCGTGAAAAAGCCAGCCGTGACCTTAAGAATCCAAACGTCACCGTACGTTTTGCGAATTTCAAGGTATCTGTTCTTGGCGAGGTTAACCGTCCTACAGTTTACAGTTTGCCAAATGAAAAGGTGTCCATTCTCGATGTACTAAGTTTAGCGGGTGACCTTACCATTTTCGGAAGAAGAGATAACATTATGGTAATTCGTGATGTAAACGGTAAAAAGGAGTTTGGACGATTGAACTTAAACAACACCGACATCTTCAAAAGCCCTTACTACTTCTTAAAACAGAATGACGTTGTTTACGTAGAGCCAAACGGTTCAAAAGTATTCCAGTTAAACAATTCAACACGTACGCTTGCTACTTTAGTCTTAAGTGTAATATCAACCATCGTGCTGATCTATACAAGATTAGATTAATAAAGATTTCAATACATCAGATCCTGTAAAGGATTAACATAAAACATAAAATACACGATATCTTAATATGAGTTCAAAAAAAAATACCCAGGTCATGACGGAGTTCGAAGATGACTTTAGGTTGGAAAATCTCTTGCGTAAGTTCTGGGCCAAATGGTATTGGTTTGTGGCTTCCATCCTGGTATGTTTTGGTATAGCTTATTACATCGCTCAGAAACAAACGCCATTGTATTTAGTTTCAGCGAAGGTTCAGATCAATGACCCAAAAAGAGGTGGACAATCAGCAGAAACACAGCTACTCGGCGAACTTGGTTCTATGGCGAGTGCATCTGTTGCGAATGAGTCAGAAATCCTGCAGACCCGTTATTTAATGGAATCTGTTGTAACAGATCTGAAGTTAAATATTACCTATTATCAAAAAGGTTCGTTGCGCAATGCCGAACTATATACGCCTCCATTCGTGGTTGACATCGTTGAACCGATAGACACCATCCGCGGCCGTGCTTTAGAGGTGAGCTTTGCAGCTGAAGACAAGATCAGCATCCAGTCTGATGTTATGGATACAACTGTGGCTTACAACAAACCTTTTAAGTTGAGTGGCGTTGGCACCGTTCAGATTCTTAAATCCGAAGCTAAACCAGCACAAAACACAACTTACGTTGTCGGCATAACTTCAGTTGATAAGGTTGTAGAATCGCTGCAGGGTAATTTTATCATCCTACCTGGAACAGCGGCCTCTGTAATTAACCTTACATTGAATTATCCGGTGCCCAAAAAAGGAGAGGATATCCTGAACCGTTTACTAAAGAACTATGTGGAGACCAACGTAAACGATCGTAACCGTCTTGCAGATAGCGCTTATGCCTTTATTCAGGCGAGATTGCAATATCTTGGAGGTGAACTCGGTAGTTTAGAGTCGAACATTCAAGGCTTCAGACAGCGTAATAAAATTACGGAGATGTCTAAGCAGTCGAGTGAATTGATCAGCAACAGCTCGCAATACCTGAACGAATTGGCAAAGGTGGAAACGCAGTTAAGCGTTTTATCCAGCCTGGAAGATTATATGCGTAAAAACGCTAAAGGATCCAGTATCGTCCCAAGTTCATTGGTGGTATCTGATCCTTTATTCTCGAATCTCGTTGAGAAGCACAATTCCCTGATTCTGGAGCGTGACAGACGTTTAATGAGCGTTACAGAAACAAACCCGATCATTGTAAACCTGAACCAGCAAATCGCAAGCACCAACAGCGACATGCTTGCAAGTTTAAACAGCAGCAAGAACTCCCTCGGCATCATCCGCAACCGCTTAATGGCGCAATTGCGTAATGTTGAAGGCCAGGTACAGGAAGTGCCGAAAAACGAGCGTAACTACCTTGATCTTGCAAGACAGCAAAAGATTAAAGAAGAGCTGTTTATCTTCTTAATGCAGAAAGGTGAGGAAACCGCAATTTCGAAAACTTACAACACGCCGAATTCAACCAATATTGATCCGCCGAAATCAGGCACCTCGCCGATCAGTCCGAATAAGATGATCTATTATGCCGCAGGTATCCTGATGGGCTTGCTGATACCCGCAGGATCAATTTACGGTCAATACCTACTAAACTCTAAGATCGATACGAAAGCGGATATCGTTAAAAGAACTTCTGTGCCGGTTATTGCAGAAATTGGACACAGTGGAGACGTGAAGAACCTTATCGTAGGCAACATGACCCGTTCGGCGATTGCGGAACAGTTCAGGGCGTTAAGGACAAACCTCAGTTTTTACATTAACAAACCGAAAGGCAACCTCATTCTGGTAACCTCAGGATCTTCAGGAGAAGGGAAGTCATTCGCGTCCATCAATCTTGGTAACGTACTTGCCTTATCTGGTAAGAAGGTCTTATTGATGGAACTTGATTTAAGAAAGCCGAGCCTATCTACCAAGTTTGGAATTGATAATCAATTTGGTTTTACAAACTTCGTGAATGATACAAAGGTGCTTGCGAAAGATGTAATCAGACCTTTGTCTGTACATGAAAACATGTACATTATCAGTTCTGGTGACGTCCCAACCAACCCGGCAGAGATGTTATTAAGTAGCAGAGCTGGTGAGTTAATCGAAGAGCTACGTACGATGTTTGATTTCATCATCATCGATGCACCACCAGTAGGGGTTGTGACGGATGCACAGTTATTGGGCGAGTATGCTGACTTCTGCTTATATGTAGTAAGACACAACTATACACAAAAAGCGCAGCTGGAAATTGTAGAAGACCTGAATGCAAACAACAGAATGAAACAGTTGGGTATTCTGGTTAACGATATCAAAACCGGAAACGGAAATAGTTATGGCTACGGTTACGGCTACAACTATGGAAGTTACGGCCATGAAGACGGTCGTGGTGTAAGAAGAAAATTTAACTCCCTGTTTAAAAAATCTTAATCATATGCAGCTTATTATTGTAACGCCTTTTAAGAATGAAGCCAATTCAATTTTAAAAACAATGGACTCCATTGTAAGGCAGACATTGCATCCGGTTAAATGGCTACTTATCGATGATGGTTCTGATGATGAATCGCCGAAGATGGTGCAGGATTACCAGGCAAAATATCCGTTTATCCACTACCACAGGCGCGAAGGTGCTTCAGCACAGCGCGCGACTGGTAATAATGTGGTGGATGTTTTTAATGCCGGATTAAAGGTTGCGGAGCAACTTGGACTAAAATGGGATGTTGTAGGAAAGCTGGATGCAGACCTGGTGATTGACCGTGATGACTACCTGGAATTTTTGATGGCCAAGTTTGAGCAGTTTCCAAAGCTCGGTATTGCAAGCGGCGTAATCTATACAAAAGAAGCAAATGGTAAAAAGGTCTACGAATCACCTTATAGGTGGCATACACAAGGGCAGACCAAATTTTATAGACGCGCAGCTTTGGAAGCGATGGGCGGACTCAAGCCATTCAAAGGCTGGGACGGCATCGACAATATCCTTGCACGCGGAAAAGGATACATTACGGAGAAGTTTTTCGAACAGGAAATTCTGCATCTCTATCCGACACAAACAAGAATGGCCGAAGGCGGGTTCAAAAAAGGACTTAAGCGTGAAGCCACAGAATATCGCAATATGGGTTATCCTTTCTACATGTACTTCTTTAAAACGCTAAAGCTGATCAAAGAAAGGGGAATATATCCTGGAGTGCTGTATTTCTATTACGGCCTTCAGGCAACATTAACGACAAAGCCCCTGGTGGATAGCCAGGAACAAGCTGTCATCAAGGCTTTTATCTCTCAACGATGGAAAAATAATTTCGTATACACAGGAGATATAAAATGAAAGTACTTGCTGTAGCTTCAAAAGGTGGTCATTGGGTAGAGCTGCTTAGGCTACTACCAGCTTTTTCTGGCATGGAAGTGGTGTACGTGTCGACAGATTCAAATTTGTCTGCCACAGTTGAAGGATCGAAGTTCTATAGTGTTCCAGATGCAAACCGCTGGAACAAATATAGACTCATCCGGATCTTCATGCAACTCTTCGATATTGTACGCCGGGAAAAGCCAAACTTTGTGATCTCTACTGGAGCAGCACCTGGGTTGATGGCGCTTATGGCAGCAAAGATATTAGGCATAAAAACAATATGGATCGATACAATTGCCAGTGCAGAAAAACTATCACTAAGTGGTAGAATTGCATTGAAATTTGTTGATCGTCTATACACACAATGGCCGGATCTATCTGGTCCTAAAGTAATTTACGCTGGTAATATATTATTATGATTTTTGTAACAACAGGTACACAGGCTCCATTTAACAGACTTGTAAAAGTCATGGATGCATTAGCAGCTGAACTTGGCGGTGAAGAAGTTATTGTTCAGGCATCAGGTGTAAATTTTGAAACCAAAAACATCAAACTTGTTGGTTTCATTCATCCGCTTGAATACAGCCGTATTATCAACGAAGCACGATTGATTATCAGTCATGCAGGCATGGGCTCCATTGTATCTGCCCTGACCAAAGGCAAGCCAATTATCGTTATTCCACGTAAAGCGGAATTGGGCGAACACCGTGACAATCACCAGGTCGACAGTGCACGCAAGATGGAAGCACTGGGGTATGTACCAGTAGCCTATGATGAAGTGCAGCTGAAGTCAAAGATCATTAAAATGCTGCTGCAGGATGAGGTGCCAGAAGAGGCGTCCATTGGCGAATATGCATCCAGCACTCTGGTGAATTCAATTCGTGGTTTTATGTTAAGTAGTTAGGAAATCAGTGATATACAGGCAAGTTAAAAACTTAAAATCTTTATTCTTTCAAAATTTCTTTGTTGCTACACTCGTAATTTTAGGTTGTATATCAACAGGATTGCTGCTAACCAAGCACCAGGCGGATTTCTCCGTTTACATCCTGGAAGGCACATTCATGATCTATGCGGCACTGGGCTTCTGGTGGAGCAAAAAGAATCCGGCTATACCGGTGATCATCGCCATACGGTGGTCCAGCTTCCTCTATATTTTGTTCTCGTACATTTATGCGGTGGGCTGGCAGGGCGCAAACGTCCTCGATTTCCTGCTCATTTATAAATGCTTCGTGTACCTGTTCTTTCTGACCTTCCTCGTTGGAAAGCAGTTCATGTCGTTCGTGACCACCAACAGAGCACTGATTATCATCTTCAGTCTATTCTTTCTTAAGTACCTCTTTGCCATCGTCATCAGAGGCCATCCAAGGCCGATTCTGTACATGGAGAACAATTTTGAGCTCATGTTCGTCTATGCGCTTTACCTGATCCGCTACATGGTAACGAAAGAAAAGTATCTATACTGGCTTGCATTTGCAGGTCTGATTACCATCCTTTCGCTATCCAGGTCATCATTGCTGATGTACAGTGTACTCGTACTTTTTGTAATCTATGATTCCTTTAAGAAAACCAGGGTATTCATTATCCCGGGCGCAATAATGGTGTTGGGCATCGCGGTGTACATGATTTTCAGTGCCCGCTCCGACAGTATCGAAGATGTAGACCGTTACCGGTTTATGTTGGTCTGGTGGTCGCAGGTAAAAGACTGGGACTTATTTAGCTGGCTGTTTGGCTCGCCAAGGATCAGCAGACTCAGCAATGGCGCCTGCAGCTATATGAACTACTTCAAGATGATGTTTAGTAAATCGGGGGATGGTACCTGTTACTCGGTGGTGTTGCACTCCTTTTTGCTTCGTATCATTTATGACCACGGTATCCTCGGACTGGTATTTGTCGTTTTTGCCGTTTACCAATGCCTGGTTAAAAGTGGTATTCGCAAGGATGTCATCCTGGTTTTTATCACCATCGTCATCATTAATGGACTCTCTGTATCATCTTTCAACAATTTATTTTTCGCGATAAGTATGGTATTTCTAATGACAACCAATATCACCTTTCATGAAGAAGCGGAAGATGATGAACATAATAACGTTAATATAACAGCATAGGAATAGATGGAGTCGACCAGTATTAAGCACAATTTTTTAGGATATTTTAATTTCTTTTACAAAGTCCTTGGGATCAAGTTTGTGATCACATTGATGTTGAGCGTGGGTGTCAGCTTCCTGGATGGTATAGGGCTGGCGATGTTTATCCCGCTCCTTCAATCCATGAGCGAAACTGGCCAGCCAAGTGTCGACCAGTCGCAGTCCATGGGTAAGCTTAGCTTCCTCACCGAAATGTTCGAAAAGTTCAGCATCCCCTTGAATATCTATTCTGTGCTAACCATGCTGGTGGTGCTGTTCGTTGCAAAAGGAATGCTCAAATTTGTAGAGCTTTATTGCCAGGTTGGCTTAAAACAAACCTTTATCCGTACCATTCGCTTCGGCTTAACAGATGATTTGCAGAATTTATCATACAAAGGTTTCTTAAACCAGAATGCTGGTAAAATCCAGAATGTCATTACTTCAGAGGTTCAGAAACTACAATCTTCGCTTACACATTACCTGAATTCGACAAGTTCTGTCGGAATGTTACTGACCTATGTTGCCATGGCTTTCATGGCGAACTGGCAATTTGCCATTTTGGTGGCTGTCGGTGCTATGGTCATGAATCTGTTCTTCAGCCGGATGGTGCGGAGTGTAAAAACGGCCTCATTTAAGATTTCATCTAAAGGAGACATTTTCACCGCTTACCTGATCGAGGCGGTACATTATTTCAAATACCTGAAAGCAACCAATCAGTTCGCCGGGTTTACCCGCAAGCTGAAGAAGGTTATTCACCAGACCGAAGGTTTAAACCGGAAGGTTGGACATTACCAGGCGATCACGGCGAGTATCCGTGAGCCTATCGTGATGATTATTGTGGTCCTGGTGATCGTCATTCAGATCCGCTTCTTAGGTGGTAACCTCGGTTCGATCATGTTGAGTCTATTGCTGTTCTACCGTGCATTATCGTTCCTGATGAACTTCCAGAATTCATGGCAGAACTTCATTCAAAATGTTGGGTCCATCGAGTCGGTATCCAAGCTGAAAGCGGAAATGAAATCACATCGCGAGGTGCAGAAAGACCGTGAGTTCGGCGGACTTAAGAACAGACTTGATATCCACAACCTAACCTTTAAATATGGCGATCATACCGTGATCAACGATGTGACCATGCATATTCCTAAGAACCAAACGATAGCCTTTGTGGGTGAAAGTGGTTCCGGAAAGACAACCCTAGCCAACATCATCACCGGGATTTTGGAGCCCAATGGAGGTTACATCTCTTTAGATGGTGTTAAAGTAACCGAGTACAACATGGATAGCTTTAGAAGTACCATTGGCTACATTTCACAGGAACCGGTAATCTTCAAGGACGACGTGTTTAACAATGTGACTTTCTGGTCGGAGCGTACACCAGAAAACATCGCCCGCTTCTGGGAAGTGATTGAACTTGCATCCCTAACGGATTTCATCGAGAAGATGCCTGAAAAGGAAGCAACAAGCCTTGGTGATAAGGGTATGTTAATTTCCGGTGGACAGAAACAGCGGATTTCAATCGCCAGAGAGCTATTTAAGAAATCCGAAATCCTGATTCTGGATGAGGCCACCTCCGCACTGGATTCAGAAACGGAACTATACATTCAGCGTAACATCGAAAAACTACAAGGAAATTATACCCTCATTATCATCGCACACAGATTGTCGACCATTAAAAAGGCAGACCAGATCTATATGCTTGAAAATGGTAAAATTAACAGTCATGGTACTTTTGATGAACTGACGGAATTATCGCCGAAATTCAAAAGAATGGTTTCGCTACAGCAGATTTAATACGAGTACACCTTTATGAAAGTAACACATTTATGTCGTGCGTTCTCAAAGCTGCCGGAAACCTTCATCTATGATGTCATCACAGAACTAGAGCAAACCCGAGTTGATCAAACGAAAGTCGAAAATGAGGTCCTGACTTTCAAGCGGCTGAATACTAAAGACCGCCCGTTTGAAAAGGTGCAAGTGCTCGAGCCGAGTTCCTCCATGCGCTTTAAAGCCATACTGAAGAAGGGACTAAGCCGCATCGGGCTTAGCGGCTTCAATGCTTCGGAAACACTGCATGCTCAGCGGCAGGAACTCCTATACAACTACCTGCAGAAAAACAGGCCTAATGTTATTCATGCACATTTTGGCCTGCAGGGGTACCTGATTGCGAGTGTCGCATTACGCTTAAACATTCCTTTCATCGTATGCTTCCATGGTTATGATGCCTTTCGCCTCCCGAAAGCGCCAATTTGGTATAGTCACTATCAGGAAATATTCGCTGCCGCCAGTGCGGTTACGGTGGTTTCTAAATACATGATGGAACACTTGAAAACCCTGGGCTGCCCGGCGTCTAAATTGCACGTGATTCACGTTGGGAAAAACATAGACGATTACCACTATCGAAACACCCTCAATACACCGGTACGAAACTTCATTTCTGTAGGTCGGTTGGCAGAAAAAAAAGGTTTTCTGGACTGCCTGGCTGCATTTAAACTATTGCTTAAACAATACCCCGACCTTAAGCTTAAGATCGTGGGCACCGGAGAACTTGAACCAGAGATCCGGTCCATGCTTGATGCAGAAGGCCTGCATAATAATATTACCCTGCTTGGTGCTTTGCAGCATCATAAAGTGAAAGAAGCATTGCAAGCGGCGGATGCATTCATCCTATGCAGCAAAACCGGTGAAGATGGCGACAAGGAAGGCATCCCTACCGTGCTGATGGAAGCGCAAGCGATGGGCCTGCCATGCATCTCTACCCTCCACTCCGGTATTCCGGAGGTTTTTCCGGAAGTCTCGAAGCAGCTGCTGGCTAAAGAGGGAGATCCGGTAGATATTGCCGAAAAAATTCATACCCTGCTGGACATGCCGGAGGATACACTTGAAGAAATCCGGCTGCAAGGCCGAAAGCTGGTGGAAGAAGCGTTCAACCTGAAAATAGAAACTGCGAAGCTGATTCGCTTAATGCAAACCTTTATAAAGTAAAATGGCAAAAACGTTTATCATCTGTATTCCTTCATTAAGAATGGGCGGTGCGGCAAAAATCGCACTTAACCTGAGTGAACAGTACCTGGAGGAGGGGATGGAGGTAACAATCATCCTGACAGATGGCAACAGCAATGATCCGGACTTCAGTGCATTGCCCGAAGGCTTGAAGGTCATTAAGCTGCCCAGGATCAACATGCATCATTTTATCCGCCCATTCATCAATGCCTATCAGCTGCTGAAGTATTTCCGGCAGATCAAGCCAGATGCAATTCTAGGCGTAAGGCACGATGCCACCATCATTGCGGCACTCGCCTGGAAGTTGAACGGAAGGAAGGGGCGCTTCGTCATTCGCGACATCAACCCGATCACCAAAACCTTAAACCGTAATGGAGTGATGGTGGCCATGATCAGATCTGCTTACCGCTCCGCCTCGGCGGTCATCGCCAATTCAGACGATGTGGCGCAGGCATTACGGGAAAAAAATTGGCTTCCTTCGGAAAAAATACACAAAATAGACAATCCCGTGCTTACCAAAAGCTTTTACAGAAAAGCACAAATGGAAGTAAGTGACTCCTGGTTAGATGGTTCCAGCAGCCCACTGGTCATCACCATCGGCAGGCTGGATAAGATGAAAGATCAGGCCACGCTCATCCGGGCATTTGCCCTGGTGCGTGCGAAAACCGATGCCAGACTCATGCTGGTGGGGGATGGACCTGAGCGGCCGACCCTGCGCAAGCTGGTCAAAGAACTCAATCTTGAAGAATCCGTAGCACTGCCCGGTGCCATGCAGAACCCATATCCATACCTCAAGCGCGCAGCTGTTTTTGTGCTGAGTTCGAAATACGAAGGTTTTGGCAACGTATTGGTAGAAGCATTATCACTGGGAATACCCGTTGTTTCATCCGCATGCACAGGCGGGCCGGCTTACATCCTGCAATCAGGTAAGTTCGGTAGCCTTTTTCCCGTTGGCGACCATGAAGCGCTGGCCCAGCAAATACTACTTGCTTTGGCTAAACAACAGGATTCAGAGCCTCTAATACGCAGGTCAAAGGACTTCTCTGCGGAAGTAATCGCAGGCGCTTACGGAAAAGTACTGTTTAATTAATTCTGAAAGCCAAATTAGGCCTTCGATGTTAGGTTATCGTTAAATTTATATTATGAAAAGGATTATTGGTTATACCACAGGTGTGTTTGATTTGTTCCATATCGGACACTTAAACATTTTGAAAAGAGCAAAGTCGCAGTGCGATGAACTTATTGTTGGTATAACAACAGATGAGCTGTGTATGAAACTCAAAAATAAAGTACCAGTGATCTCTTTTGATGAACGCTGCAGCATCGTAGAGTCCATCCGCGTGGTTGACCGCGTTGTGGCGCAGGACCGCATCGATGAGCTTGCCGACCAAGAGTTGTATGGCTTCGACCGCATCTTTAAAGGCAGCGATTGGGAAGGTAGTCCGAAATGGACCGCCCTGGAAAAGGAATTTGCCAAAAAAGGGGTTGAAGTGATCTATTTTGAATATACAGCATCTACATCCAGTACCTTAGTACGGTCGGTATTGGAGCAGAAAACCTCAGCATAGTCAAGACCTAACACCTATATATTAAGAATACATGCGAGATAAGAAAATCACGTTAACCAGAATCCGTAAATTTTACTATGTCTGTCTGTCGAAAGCCGTTGCTTTACTGGTAAACAATAGGGGATCTAAACTTATCTTATTTGGTGCCCGGGATGGTGAATATTTCATGGACAACAGCCGGGCATTGTACGAATACTTCGAAAGAAACCACGCCCAGGAAGATTACTACTGGCTAACCACAAGTCCACAGCTGGAAGCCCAGATGAAAGCCCAGGGCTTAAGGGTTGCCAGAATCGACAGCCTTAAAGGCGTGTACCTGCTCAACCGGGCGAAATATGCATTTTTCACCAATAGACTTCGTGATGTTTCGATCGACTACCGTGCGGTACCTTCGGGCTTAAAGGTCATCTTCCTGAGTCATGGCCAATCCATTAAAAACACGCGCCTGGCTGTTAATGCCGGGGTAGACGCGGGTTACCGCAAGGATACTGAAATTGCATCACGACAAATGCAGTTCGCGGTGAGTACCTCACCTTTTATGGCAGAAGTGCAAGCGGCGAGCAATGGCCTGCAGCCAGAGATGTACCAGATCACAGGTTTCCCTCGTAACGACTGGATGATCAATCCACCACAGGAAGCCCATGAGGAATGGAACCGCTTCACCGGTGGCAAGAAATACGCAAAGGTGATCCTCTACGCACCGACCTGGCGGAGAAATGAACCCAAAACGATGATGTTCCCCTTTGAGGACTACAACCCGGAGGAACTTGCCGATTTCGTAAACCGCAATAATATACTCTTGTTGTTGAGGCTGCATGTGCAGGAGCTTAGCGATAATCCAGGCTGCATCGAGTTGCTGAAGAAATTAAGCACACTTACCCCCAACATTCGCCTGGCAACCATCAAAGAATTTGTGGAAGCCAATTACCTGCTGCCATTTGTAGATGCACTCATTAGCGACTACTCTTCTATTTACCACGATTATCTATTATTGAACCGTCCCATTTACTTCATTCCTTATGATCTGGAGCATTTTGAGCGGGAGAATGGCTTCAAATACCCTTACCTGGAAATGCTGCCAGGTCCGGTGATCGGTACCCAGGAAAATTTATTGATGCATTTCTCGCGATTAATGGCGGATGATGATCAGTATACAGGACATCGTGCTAAATTAAGTAAGATGATCTATAGTTTTTTAGACGGTGATGCTTGTAAAAGGGTTGCCAATCTTATACTCAAACCCTGAGGATAATCAAAGTCTAATGTGCCATAAACAAAAAGCCCTGCAAACCTGCGGGGTTTTTTGTTTATGGCATATGTTAACCTAAAGCTAAAAATATCACAAGTTTGTTACTTAAAGTTGAATATCAGGCGCTAAACAGATGTTCTACGAAAACTTATGAACGCTAATTCCGCATAGTGTAGACATGCTCCACATAATTCTGGTTAAGTGAATATCCCTGAAAAAATATTTTAAAATATTTTATCTCAAGAAAAGCGCCCCCAAATGCAATTATCCTGCCATTCTGGGTTTTTATTCATAATAGTTGAATTTAGCCGTGCCAAAAATTCTTTGATGGCACATTTTTCCCCTTAGGGTTAGTAATTCTACTATTATTGACATAAAACCACTAATTAAACAAATGAGGTCCACCAACTCTACTGTCAGAAAAACAAACATTAAATTAGCCTTACTCTCCTTTTTACTAGTCACTGCAAATCTAACGGCATGTAAGTCTTCGATGGAAGAAGATCTTGCGCCAATAGAAGAGTCTTCTACCGAACTGGTTAGTACAAAAGAACTTGGCGAAGTTGCTGAAAGAGGCAGCTACCACTTAAAAGACCACACCCTTCGTACGGCATTTGATTTCCCGGTAGGTGCGGCAGTTGTTAAAGAATTGTTAGATGATCCGCTTTATGCGGCAACCCTAAAAAGAGACTTTGGTCGTCTAAGTTCAGAAGGTAATTTCAAATGGGGTTCATTGCAGCCTGAAGAAGGAAAGTTTACTTTCGAAAAAGCAGATGCAATTGTAAAATTCGCACAAGAAAATAATATGCAGGTTCACGGTCACACCTTATTATGGGCACATGACGGTAATGAGCCGAAATGGGTAAAAAACTTTCAAGGCGACAAAGAAGATTGGGAGCGTATGATGAAAAAACATATCACCACCGTTCTTAGACACTTTAAAGGAAAAGTCCAGTCCTGGGATGTTGTAAATGAAGGCATTAAACAAGGCGGTAAATACGTGAACTCGATCTGGTACCGTAAATTAGGACCTGATTATATCCTTAAAGCATTTAAGTACGCACACGAAGCAGATCCAAACGTAAAGCTTTTCCTAAACGACTATGGTCAGGAGTATGGCGGTAAAAAAGTTAAATTGATCCTGGATATCGTAGATCAAGCCAGAGCACAAGGTATTCCAATCCACGGTATCGGTTTCCAGTTACATACCGTATTACGTATGGAGCCTTGGAAAATCAATGACAACCTTAAGATCTTTGCTGATAAAGGCCTGTTAATCCATATCTCTGAGTTCGACGTATCTGTTCGTTACCAGATGCCTAAAATCTTCCCTTTGTCTGATGCATTAGCAAGAGCTCAGGGCGATAAAATCAAACAAATCGTACGTGGCTACATGGAAAATGTGCCTAAAAAGCAGCAGTGGGGTATCACAACCTGGGGTGTTTCCGATAGAACATCTTACTTTAACAAAGGTTATGCGAACGCCGATCACGATTACCCATTGTTATTCGACAAAAATTATAAAGCCAAATGGGCTTACAGAGGATTCATTGAAGCCGGCTTAGGCAGATAATCCTCCCTACTTTACAAAAAGCTGTGCACTAAAACGTGTACGGCTTTTTTTGTTTTAAGCGGCTTTGTTCTCTATCTTCCGCCCAAATTTAAGCGCTCAACACTTGATTTAACACACAAACAAAATTCATAAATGAGCATCCGTTTAGTTATTGTTCTGCTCCTCCTTTGCAGCCCCTTTTTCGGCAAGTCTAACGTCCTTGCGGTGCACAGCGAAGCGATCGTTGCAGATACCCCTACACTTAAGTCCGTAGTGCCTTTTCCGGTCGGTGCGGCAATCAACATCAAGCTCCTGCGTAAGCACCAGGGCTACCGTAATAAAATCATCAGTCAGTACAACAGCATCACGGCAGAAAACGCCATGAAGTTTGGTAAGCTGCATCCTTCAGAAGATGTATTTCGCTGGGGCGATGCCGATGAGCTGGTAAATTTCGCCAGAACCAACGGCATGCGCATCCACGGCCATACGCTGATCTGGTCGGCCAAGAACCCGAAATGGGTAGATGCCTATAATGGCGATAAAAAAGCCTGGAAGAAACTCCTGAAAACACATATTCAGACCGTGGTTAAACACTTTAAAGGTCGTGTGAAATCCTGGGATGTGGTGAACGAAGCCTTTGAAGACAATGGTAAACTTAAAAAGTGCGTATGGCTGGAGAACATCGGCCCGGAATACCTGGAGCTGGCTTTCCAATATGCGCATGAGGCGGATCCAAAGGCGCTGCTGTTCTTTAACGATTACGGTCAGGAATACGGGGGAAGGAAGATGGAAGCCATCCTGAAGATGGTGAAGGACTTCAAAGCGCGGAAAATCCCGATCCATGGACTGGGCTTGCAGATGCATGTGGTGGTGCGGATGTCGGACAATGGTCTGGCTAAAGGCATCAGGATGGCGGCAAGCACCGGACTGCTCGTGCATGTTTCGGAGTTGGAAATTTCGGTGCGCTATAAGAAGCCTAAGGTTTTCCAGATGGATGATGAACTTGCGAACTTGCAGGCGCACAAATACAAAACCGTGTTTGAAGCATTCCGTTCCATTCCTAAAAAGCAGCAGTTTGGCATCACCACCTGGAATGTTGGCGATGCGGATGCCTTCAGAAATGGTCCGTACAAGAATAAGAATCACGACCATCCCATGCTTTTCGATATGTACTACCGTGCCAAGCCCGCGTATTACGCCATCATAAATGCCATGAGCAGGCGCAATTGATACGGCAAATAAATACAATTGAATACAAACTATAACAACGCATTGATCCTCCGGCAAGATCCGGTATCTACAGAGGGACGTAGCATAAATAAACCGTTTTAAAATTATATGGCAGATCTTAAAAAACTAACCAAGCAGGTTAAGGACAAATTGCACCGCAAATACCTTGATGTAGATCTTTTCGTAACCCATTTGAAGCGCAAAGCCGCGAATACTGCTGCGAAACCGAATGGTAAACCAGCAGTTTGGTTCGACTTAAGTGGCAACAGCTATGTCCGGTTTAGCTACCTCGTTGCCAAGTTCCTGCAGTTGGAGGGCTATCAGGTATTCTACAAACCTAATCTAAAGTTCATGCTGAGCCTGGGTGCACCTTATGCGCGCCTGCTGATCCATGAAAATGAACTGGTTTTTTCTAAAGAGGCCCCTGAAAATGCTGTGGCTGTATTTTCCGATCATCAAAGCAAGAAGCTTGGCTGCAAGTCCATTTCCAACGATTACTTCTCAACCATCTTCAGGCACGACAAGCGCAGTTACCACATCCCCATCGGCATGCACCCCAATATGTACAAGCGTGGGCTTTGGAATGCACCTGTGTCTACGGAAGAGCGAAAGCGTTCCATCTTTTTTGCTGGAAACTTTAACCCTGCGGTTTACAAACGTTTAAGTAAGAACAAGAAGTTTGATATGGTCGATCGGGTAGAGATCGGACGGATGCTGAGTACCTTACCGAACTGCAGGTTCCCCAAAACATACGATGAATTGCTGAACAACCATGGGGAGGGTAAGATCGACATCGTACAGCAAAGGAATTTTAAGGTGCCGATGGAGCTGCTTCGCCCAACCATCGCGCGTTATGCATTCTTCATCGCCTGCCCTGGGGTGGACATGCCATTGTCGCACAACCTGATTGAAGCGATGTCTGTCGGCGCCATCCCGATTATTCACCAGGAATATTCCGATATGCTGATGCCACAGCTGCAGGATATGAACAATGCATTAATCTATACCAATGATAATTTCATGGAGATCATACAAAAGGCACTTCGATTGGATGATCAGCAGATCGCAGAAATGGCGACCCAGGTGCTAACCTATTACGATCTTCATCTTACCCCCAAAGGGGTAGTTGAAAAGTTGGTGAGCCCCGATTACGAAGAGTACTTCCTGAATGCTGAAAGAACCAGTGTTGGCATCATGAGGAAATCCAAATAGCAATTCCTTAAAACCTATGCACCCGCAGCTTTTAATGAAGCCTGCGGGTTTTTCTTGTGTGATATAAATCCCGTTGTGAATACGTATTTACCCAATATTCCCCGTTTTAAGCATTTTTTCTCCAACTCCTAAGGTGATCCGCACCGAAAAGTTGGTAAAATGCACACCTTTTTAGAGTATTTTAAGGTGATTTTCGCCTTAGCGAAAAAATATTTTAAACTTTTTTTAAAGCCAAATAGTGTATGTCTGCGTTAAATACCGTCCGTTTGCGTGCTTCATTCGCAGCGTGCCAGATCATGCCTTTATGTGTCCTAATACCCTATGCTGTAGCTGGTTGATCGCATCGTAATTCCGTAAAATAATCGATTTAAGCCACATGGCGCACCATTGTGCGCATCTTAAATTCAACTGCTCAGATATCCTTCCTGCAGGCCTCATCATTTCAGCCCAGCAGTACTTAGTGTATTTTCATCGGCCCCGCCGAATGCAAATACGCTGCCAAATACAAGTCATACCGTATAAATATTTTGAAACATAGTATAAATCTCAAAATGTTGCGTAATATTGCATTGTCAAACAACAACAAAGTATTACACCCTATAAAATCAACATCATGAGGTTTACCGGCCCAATCACCAACAACACAATCAAAGCAGCAACATTAGCGCTTGCTTTATTCGCAACATCCTTCAGCGCCTGCAAAAAGTCGGCAGATGAAGAACTTGCTCCAGTGGAAGCGTCAAATACTGTAGAGACCGTAATTCCCGCAAGTGACTTAAATGAAATTGCTTTAAAAGGTAGTTATCATTTAAAAGACCACACCCTGAAAGGCGTTTTCAAATTCCCGATCGGCGCAGCAGTCGTAAAAGAATTACTTGAAAAGCCAGAGTACGCAAACGCGCTTATTAAAGACTTCTCCAGACTAAGTTCTGAGAGTGATTTCAAATGGGGATCGCTACACCCTTCAAAAGACAAATACACTTTCGCTAAAGCCGATGCTATTGTAGCCTTTGCTGAAAAGCACAACATGAAAGTTCACGGTCACACCATCTTATGGGCACATGACGGGAACGAACCAAAGTGGGTTAAAGAATTCCAGGGCGATGAAAAAGCCTGGGAGCAATTATTGAAAGACCACATCTTTACAGTAATGAAGCATTTCAAAGGTAAAGTTCAATCCTGGGATGTTGTAAACGAAGCCGTAAAAGAAGGTGGTAAATACACCAACAGTATCTGGTACCGTAAGCTTGGAAAAGACTATGTCATCAAAGCATTTAAATACGCACAACAAGCAGATCCATCAGCGAAATTATTTCTGAATGATTACGGACAAGAATTCGGTGGCAAGAAGATGAAAGAATTGTTAAGCATCGTTGATGAGGCGAAAAAACAAGGCGTTACGATCCACGGTATGGGCTTCCAACTGCACACGGTTGTAAGAATGGATGCAGCGCCAATCACACAAAGCTTAAAACTTGCAGCAGATAAAGGACTTCTGGTACACATCTCTGAGCTGGACATCTCTGTAAGACATGGTATGCCTAAAACGTTCGAACTTCCGGATGCATTAGCAAAAGCACAAGGTAAAAAATTCAAAGAAATTGTTCAAGGTTACCTGGACGTAGTACCTAAGAAACAACAATGGGGCATCACAACATGGGGCGTTTCAGACAAAACCTCATACTTCAACAAAGGTTACGCAAATGCTGATCATGATTACCCACTGTTATTCGGTAAAGATTACAAAGCTAAATGGGCTTACAGAGGCTTCATCGAAGCTGGCCTAGGCAGATATCCTGGATCATTCCAATAACATACCCTTTAATACTAATAGAAATAAGAATAAGAATACGACTACGAATACGAATTATAGGGAAGGTGGCTCAGCGGTGAGTCGCCTTCTTTTTTTGTACAAAGTGTACGCAAGATCCAGTCCCACAGCTAACGCAAGAAGGATCAGTGCCCATCCCCAGGCCGGGTGCTTCTTTACCTGAAGTGCTTTCGAGCGATGGCTTTCCAACTGCTGCTGCGCCGTCTGCAACTGCTCCAGCTTCATCGTGGTATGACTCGAATCTGCAACAAGCAATTGCTTCTGCAACGCTGAATGCCTTCCGTGAACACGCACCTTTTCCGCCTCGCCTATAAATTCATTGCCATTGCGGATGCTGAATGTTCCTTTCGGCCAGATCTCCAGCACATATGTTGCAGCACTCGAGTCGGATTGTTCCAACCGAAAATGACTTGCCGTATGTTGCCCTTGCAAACTCAGGCTGTCTTTATTGCGGCTTGCTGCGCTAAACTGTTCGCTTTGCAGCCGTTCCCGATCCACTTTCTGCATCATCCCGCACCCGGCGGAACTGAAAAGCATGACGATGCCCAACCTAAGGGCGTAATGTGGTGGACGCTTTTTGCCTGAATGTTGTCTCTTTATATTGGTGTTAGTTTGTAATTGCATATGCGATCGGGTTTTAAAAAATGCCTGAAGAGGATTTGACGGCAATGTTGCTGTATATCATATTGCTGCATATTAATAGCACTACAGATTTATGTGGATTGCTGAAGCTGATTATTATTGCATATAACTATGAAATTCCCACAGCTAAGAAATTCCCACAGCTAAGAAATTGCTGCTGCTAAGAATAATCGGCTGCATATTAAAATCAATATATACTCGTGTGGAATTGCTGCCGCTGATTACTGCTGCATGTAACTAAGAAATTGCTACAGTAAGAAATGCATCTGGTGAATAAAAATTGCTACATATAAAAGCTGCAGCATACAAGTAATAATTGCTCTAGCTTAGAAATGAAGCTACTAAATAGAATTGCTGCAGGTAATACTTGCTGAAAAATACCTGCCACTTATAAATAGTAAGCATATAAACTTATTGCTCTGCGGTGTCGCAATCTGCGGTAAACCCCATCGCCTTCACGACTGCCTCCTGGGTTGGTGTTCCCTTCAATGCTTTCAATCCAATCCTGACGAACGCCAGTAACCAGCCCCACATGGGCAATGCGTTTTAAGCTTCCAACATAGAGGCCAAGCAGTGCAGCGGGTTTTGCTGTAGTAATCCGCCTGGAAGTGGGGAAGAGGCTGGGCGACCAGCCCGAACGGGGTTGTGCAAAACCAGCCTGTCCATGCACCCAACTCACAAAGGCGGCGCACCAGGGATGTCCTTTCCCCAGACCCACATACCGCAGATAAGCTTCTACCTGGGGCCCAGCATTATGGCCACCCCGCTCGCGCACGCCCAGCTGTTTTTCTGCAATGCCAACAATCCGGGCAGCAGCCAAAGCCTCCATACCAGCTAAACCTACGATGGTTGAAATTTCTACGCCAGGTGAACGCGCCATGGCTGAAGTTTTATAACCAGAAAAAATCGCGGGCGCTGATGGTCCGGCTTTGCGCTTCAGCAGATGGCGATGAGGCAGCCAATGGCCGAAAGCAGGAGCAGTGCAAAGGAGCAGTAGAAAAATCCGAGCTGTTGCCATGGTGCAAGGGTGTTAAATTGTGAAACCAAAATCGTTACTGCCGGGAGGCCCAGCCGCTGCCAGATGCGATGCAGTAACAATCCGCAAAAGGCCGTGAGGGCCACAAAGCAGATCATCGAGAGCAGGATCAGTAGCCAGATGTTCGGGTCGATGCTGCCGGACAGGGGCATGTTGTTCTGCATCCAGCGACTCCCGAGTACCCAGAGGGAGATTAGCGATCCGAACAGCAGCAGGGCTTCCAGGGGAAGCAGGCGAAGTCGCAATCCTGGAAAGCGACTGAAATAGCCTAAGAGTTTTATACCTAATGTTTTCATCTGATTTTAAATGAAGAAGCGCGCCTGACCAGCAAGGCGCGCTTCTTTGTTTTTGCTTAGTAAACGTTCAATGAGCCCATGTACAAGCTGTCGCTCACATCCTTCTCATCGGCAGATACGAAGCTTAACCAGATGTGTACCAGGTCAGTAGCGAAATCCAAAGGCAACTGCAGTGTATAGGTGGTTGCCGATCTCGGTGCAGCACCCGGTAAAATCACATACACGTCCTTGTTTTTGTTGTAAACCAGTAATGTCACCTTGTCTGTTCCAGCGCTTGCGCCCGGGTTTTCCCAGTTGTACACCAGGTTGCAGTTCGCCGCAACATCCACCGTTACACCCATTGGCTTCACCAGGTTACCCTTGCTGTAAGTGAACTTCGAGTAATCGATCGCGAAGTCTGGCGAAATGCCCGTAATCGCTTTGTTCAGGTTGGCCGCCATGGCCTTGTTCATCGACGTTAAGCCCGACTTGCCGGCTGCGAAGCCTGTTTTAAGCAGTCCATTTAGTGGACGTAAAAAGCTCGTCATCAAAGCGAACTTCAATCGCTGATCCAGTTGTGACTGCGTCGGATTGTCTACCCGTACGTCGCCAAGTCCTTTCATGTAGTGTACGCCACGTACAACACTACCAATAACACGTCCTACTTTTCCTCTGAAAAAGCCGAGGATGCCTTCGTTGTAAATTCCCATTTTCTTGTTTTTTAAGGGGTTTATAAAATTTGTTTAATTCGTAAGTTCCGCCGTGTTGCTGGTCTAACCCTGCGCAAACATTACGATACAAATGAAGGTCAATGCCGTCGGCGCGGATGTGGCGGAATTTTCGCCACATTTCCGCCACATCGTTCTAAATGGTATTGAAGGCCGATTTTTGGCAAATAAAAATATTATTTTTTTTTTATGGGGATGTTGATGCCAATATATTCGTAACGGATAGTCATGATCATCTGCTCCAGAATGGTGATGAGAATTTCACAGGAGCCGCTGTGTTTTTCCTTGTAGCGCCGGTGAAAACTTTCCGGCTGGATCGTCTCCATGCCCGCTGTTGTGAAATGATCCGCGAGGAACTGCGTAAACCGACGTTGGCCTTTTATGCCAACCTTTAAAATCTGCATGGACATCAGTACCTGCGTCCATATTGCCAGAACCCGCTGATTGAGCTGCAGTTGAAATTTGTCAGACTCTGGCAACTGTTGATGCGCGTCCCCCTGTGGTTTTAGCTTGCCCTTTTGCCACTTTGAATGGCCTTGCTGTCCAGGCGCGTAGCCCTGCGATCCCGACAGCAATTCGGTATTTGCCGCTGCTGTTAAAACACTTTCCGCGACAGTTGTTTCCTGATAGGCGATTTCAGTGCTCAACAGTTCCAGTAGAAGTTCTTTGAGACTTGGATAGTCATGATTAAGCGCCATGCCCGGCAAGCAGAGCAGCTGTTTCAGTCCTTTCTGCTGCCAGATCAGCTCTTGCAACTGCCCTTTTCTGCCGGATATTTCCCCAAACGCAGCCATCAACGTATCGCGACAATAACCATAGCCTTCCGGGGAATTGAAGTTCCATTTAACCAGCTCGTGCATCAGAAATAACTCGTTATCCGTTCCCTTGGATGTACTTAAGCCAGCCAGCATCGCCTCCATCAGCTGCTCCATGTACCAAAGTTCCTGCTGGCGAACCTGCTGCCGCGTACAGTAGAACTGGAAATGTGCAACCAGCAAATCCTGGAGTACCGGATCAGCGGCGGCAGACAGAAACCGGGATCGAAGCAGGTTAATGTTCTTCGCCATCGCGCTAAGCTGCTTTTCCAGGTAGTAGGCGGGTAGCAACTCTTCGGCAGCCATTCCACGAATCCCAGTGCTTTCCAGAAAGATTTGTACAGCTTGAAGCATTTTATCCAGCGCAGCATAAAAAGCCTTCGCATCTAAAGGCAGCGCATCCCAGATGGGATCCTGCTGCCAGGCTGCAACATGATCCTGCAAACGAAAAAGATCCGAATAGTTCTGCTGACAAAGTCTTTGGAAATCTACAGACGGTACCTGGTAACGAAATGCCCTGAGGCTTTCAATGGCCGAGCTGCAACTGTCATCCAGCAAAAGCTGAAGTTCTGCCAAGGATTGTGTGGAAAGACTGGCCTCGATGTTGGCAGGACTGAGTCCTACTTTCAGAAGCGCTTCAATGTTGTCTAAGATAAATCTCTTTCTGTTTATGAGATACGTCATAATCTTGAGGCTAATTATTGTATGAAACAAGGTAAGTAGCTGATCAAAATTTTACAAGTAACCCTATGTTACCGGGCCCCAAACTTATACACATGGTTATCCACAAAATCAGGAAAACAAACACAGATCAAGAACTGGCAAATTTCTAAGGGCTGATCGTGGGCTGTTTGATCCGGCGAGCGGCGCAGTCTGTGCCTTTAATACCAGGTGGGAAATTGTGAGAAACTTTCAAAAACTTTTATGTCATAAATGCTTCAGCGCCAGTGTTTACCTGGTGCTTTCCAGGGTGTAAGTGAAGCTGTCTGCTTTGTAGTAGCCAATATTGTACTCTATAGCTTGATCTTGCTGGTCGTATACAAATCGCTTTCTAGCCAGAATCGGACTCCCAACATCTACATTAAGTTTCTTCGCGATGCGCTCCGTTGCGCCCGTGGCGCTAATTTCCTCCTTGGATAAGGTCGCCACCACGGCATGTTCCTGTTCCATCAACTCATATAATGGGCGCGTAAAATCATCGTCGGGCGTAAGCCCAACACTTGGATGAAAATAGGAAATGAAGAAAACAAAAGGTTCTTCAGGCCTTCCTCTTACTCTTTCCATCTTCAATACAAAAGTGTCTTTTTTTATGTTGAAAAAGTTCGCCAGCTTTTCATCTGGCAATGCCCAGCTTACATGCAGTTCAAAATTTTTGATCGGAATGCCCCGTAAGCTCATTTCTTGAGAAAAACTTAGCCAATTGTTAGATCTTGAACTGACCACACGCGGCGCGACCTTCGTGCCAGCACGTTTTTTTCGCACCAACAAGCCTTCAAAAACCAGTTTATGGATGGCCATGCGGAGCGTTGTCCGTGATATACCCAATATTTCCGCCAGCTCGACCTCATTCGGGATGTTTTTGCCGCTTTGATATTGTTCTTCCTCAATCAGTGCCCGCAAAATTTGCTCTGCTTGTAAATGCAAGGGCACATTGCTCTTAGGGTCAATTTTATGTTGCATGATGATCGTAAACAGCAAAAATAGAAATATTTAATAAATGCATATATGTACATACATTAGTGTAAGATAAGTGTGTAGAGCTGATCTAAGCGCCAGGAAATAATTTATACCACTAAATACCGTGTTAAGCATTAAATGATAATTATATATGTTTGTACATAAGCAATCTACAACAACCATTATACTTGCTTCTATGTCAGTATTCGGCTGTGTCGGAAAATATTCAAGCATTAACATTCAGATATGAACCTGAGCTTAGCGGACAACAAGCAAGCGCATGCAACTACACTGCGCAAAACGGCCCAACACCTGATGCCTGCGCAAATTGACCGAACACAAATTGCTCCAGCATCAATTGACCCAGCGCCAATCGCTCCAGCATCAATTGCTCCAGCACAAATTGCTAAAGCCCCAATAGCTCCAACGCGAATCGGTCCAGACGACTATAACATTTATCCGGTTTTCGGCCTTGCTGCAAACAAGATTTTCAACGGCTATGACACGCTTGCAAAATGGATCATTGCACAACAGCAGGTCATTGTTGATGGCTACATCGGCGTATTTTGGGATCAGGTGCAAGCTGCGATTAACAACTGTTTGATTGAGCAAGGGCATAGTGCCAACTGGATCAAAGCTGCAGATCTTATGAAGTCGCCTGCAGAGATCGACCGCCTTGTCCAGCCCTATCTAGGTGGCGATCATGCCGTATGGGGAACTAAATGTACTTTAAGTCTCGCGGACCTGTACAATAAACCATCGCTGGAGAAGCAAGTGCCAGATCCTAATCAATCCATAAACATCATCATTGGTACAGGGGCAGCACTTGCCAACTGGGATTCAGCCATCATATACATTGATCTGCCGAAGAACGAACTGCAGTTCCGCATGCGGGTAGCTGCGATCGGCAACTTAGGGACCGACACATTTCTGGAACCCTACCTGATGTATAAACGATTTTATTTCGTGGATTGGGTACTGCTCAACAAGCATAAAAAAGCCATACTGAAAATGATCAATGTTGTTGCCGATGGGCAATGGCCGGATACCATTAGTTGGATGCATCAGGGGGATCTCGCAACTGGCTTAAACCAGATGAGCAAATCCGTAATCCGTGCAAAGCCTTGGTTTGAACCGGGTGCCTGGGGCGGACAATGGCTCAAGAACCATATTAAAGGTCTCAATAAGGATGTCCTAAATTATGCCTGGTCCTTCGAACTCATCTCTCCGGAAAACGGACTTGTGTTCGAAAGTGATGGTAATTTGCTTGAAGTGTCCTTTGATTTCCTGATGTTCCATAATCAACAAGAGGTTCTTGGTCAACATGCGGAGAAGTTTGGTGATGAATTTCCCATTCGCTTCGACTTTCTCGATACCGTCAATGGGGGCAACCTATCTATACAATGCCATCCGGATGTGCAATACATACAGCAGAACTTTGATGAAAACATTACACAGGATGAGACCTACTATATCTTAGAATGCCAGGATAAAGCAAAGGTATACCTCGGCTTTCAGGATGATATTGATCCGGATACTTTCCGCGCTACACTGGAAAACAGCCAGCAAAATGGGATTGAAGTAGACATTGAAAAATACGTACAAGCCTTTGAAACGCAAAAGCATGATCTTTACCTGATACCAAATAAGACGGTACATAGCGCGGGTCGCGGAAACCTTGTGCTGGAGATCAGTGCTACCCCGTACATCTTCACCTTTAAAATGTACGATTGGTTAAGACTGGATCTGGACGGCAAACCCCGGCCAATAAACATCGAACATGCTTTCCATAATCTTGACTTCAGTCGCAAAGGTGCACAAGTTTCCAGGGAGCTTATCGCAAAACCGATAACCGTTGCAAAGGGTGCCGACTGGCAGGTTGTACACTTGCCAACACACAAGGAACACTTCTATGATGTGCAGCGATTCGAATTTGATACCGTCATCAGTGTGGCTACTGAAGACACTTGTCATGTGCTCATGTTGGTTGAAGGTGCTTCAATACGCATTGAGACTGCCGATGGCACGATCTGCCGGTTTGCTTATGCGGAAACCTTCATTGTTCCGGCTGCGGCACAGTCATACTGGTTAACCAATCTCGGTACAGGGCGAGCTAAAGTCATCCAGGCATTTTTAAAGTCCTAATCTGTGCCTCAATGAAGACATAGAAGGGATCTGGACGGTCCAACAACAAAATTGCTGAGGCATTAGCAGCGTCGAACCGTTGTGGCGCATTATACAATGAACGAAAACCTTAATTTGATCCTTTCTACAACAAAGCATATGAAAAAATCTTGTCAACTCATACTCCTGATCATGCTGGTTGCACTGGTATCCTGCAGTGTAAAACGAGAAAATTACGTTAAACATGTGGATCCGAACATCGGAACCGCGCATAGTCGTTGGTTCTTTTACACACCCGCTGCAGTGCCCTACGGCATGGCAAAACTCGCACCTTCAACAAATGGGCATTATGGTAATCCTTCAGGCTGGGAAGCTGTAGGATATGACATCCGGCATACATCAATAGAAGGCTTCGTCCACTTTCATGAGTGGCAGGTAGGTGGCATCAGCTATATGCCTGTCACTGGCGAATTGAAGGTTAAGCCCGGTGTTCTTGAAGACCCGAACAGCGGTTACAGATCCAGTTTCAATCGGGAAAATGAACAAGCGGAGCCAGGGTACTATAAGGTCTTGCTTGACGATTACGGCATCACGGCCGAACTTACCGCGACCAAAAGAGTTGGGTTTCAACGATACCATTTCCCACAACATGAGGCTTCCCGTATCATCCTAGACATTGGCAACACCCAGGGGGAAAGTGGTGCCGTAACCGATGCAAGCATCAGGATGGTCGATGATACGCATTTTGAAGGCTATGTGTTTACCTATCCTAAATATGTAAATACCTATGATCCTCAGGGAAAGGTTGCCATGTTCTTTTATGGCGAGCTTAGCAAGAAACCGCTAAACGTAACCGCATTCACCAAAGCTACCGTTCAGACAAATACCACTGCTGCGAAAGGCATCGGTGCAGGGTTGGTCCTCAATTATCAGACGAAAGACAAGGAAATCATAGAAGTAAAAACCGGACTTTCCTACACTTCTATTGAAAATGCAAAAACCAACTTCAGTACCGAAAGCACAGGATTGTCCTTTGAGCAAGCCAAAGCAAATGCACAAAAGACCTGGAACACAGAGCTGAGCAAGATTGCGGTGAAAGGTAATAATGCGGCCGACAAGATCAAGTTTTATACCGGACTGTATCATGCTTTACTGGGTCGGGGCATTGCCAGTGATGTAAATGGTGCCTACCCTAAACATGGCGGTACGATCGGGCAGTTACCGGTGCAAAAAGATCAGGATCTTAAAGCTGAATTCATCAATACCGATGCCATCTGGGGCGGTTTCTGGAACATCACCCAACTCTGGGCACTGAGTTATCCGGAGTGGTATGGTAGTTTCGTAAACACGCAATTACAACTATATAAAGACCGCGGATGGTTTGGTGATGGTATAGCAAATAGTGAATACATCTCTGGCGTGGGTACCAACTTTGTTGGTCTGGCCATCGCGGCTGCATATAATTCCGGCATCCGTAACTATGATGTCAATCTGGCCTATGAAGCCGTTAAGGCGAATGATCTGAACTACAAAGGTCGAATCATTGGCGCAGGTAAATTGGATACCAAAGCATTTTTAATGCAGGGCTATGTACCACACCTGGAAGGCAATGGTCGTGATTTCGCTACCGACTCCACGGGTTCCTATTTTTCCGGATCACATACACTTGAATATAGCTTTAGCGCTTTTGCAACCGCCCAAATGGCAAAAGCCTTAGGTAAGCAGGACGACTATAAACAGCTGCTTAAATATTCAAACGGCTGGCGCGCGCTGTTGAATCCGGAAACCAAGCTCATGCATCCTAAAAAAGCAGATGGCACCTTTATAGCAAAGTTAGATCCCTACCAGCCTTGGCGAGGCTTTCAGGAAGGTAATGCATTGCAGTACACCTTTTACGTGCCCCATAACCCGGCAGGATTAATTCAGGCAATAGGTCAGGAGACATTCAACAATCGCTTGGATAGCATTTTCACGGTTTCGGAAAAGCTAGCATTTGGCGGCGGCAAAACCATAGATGCCTTTGCCGGGATAAATGCCATTTACAACCACGGCAACCAACCCAACCTACACATTAGCTGGCTGTTCAACTTCTCTGGAAAACCTTGGCTGACGCAAAAATGGACCAGAAAAATCGGTGAAGAATTTTACGGTACAGATGCCATTCATGGCTATGGTTATGGTCAGGATGAGGATCAGGGACAACTCGGCTCCTGGTATGTTATGAATGCCCTGGGTCTCTTTGATGTAAAAGGTCTAACCGATGCCAGGCCAATCATACAACTTGGCAGCCCCCTCTTTGATCATGCAACTATTAGCCTTGGTGATAAAAAATCTTTAACCATTAAAACGGTAAACAATAGCAAAGAAAATTGCTATGTCCAATCGGCAACATTCAATGGCAGGCCGCTGAATAATTGCTGGTTATATCGTGACGAGTTAATGAAAGGTGGTCAACTGGTGTTTACCATGGGAAATCAACCCAATAAGAATTGGGGCACCGAAGTACCGCCACCATCCGGCCAATAAACATGTCCTAAAACTATTTTGTGTCCAGTAGAATACGGATGATTATTGTTTCTGTAACACAATAGTTACTATGTGAATACAATAATAATTCTATAGGAAATTTAAACATTCCTGCGTCTAAGTGGTTGAGTAGTATATCTTAACCGAACTATGGAAAACAAACCACAGGCACCCCAGACGGTAATTCCCGCAATTGAAGAGCAGCTGCACATCGACAAGGTATGGCAGGAAACCGGCCGTGTGCAGGTGTCCAAGACCGTAACCGAAGAGGCAGTCGACTACGCTTTGCCGCTGCAGCAAGAGGAGGTGATCATGGAGCGTAAACCCATCAACCAATATATCGAGACCGCACCACCTGCAAGCCGATACGAGGGTGAAACACTCATCATTCCGGTTGTTAAAGAAGTGCTGGTCGTAGAAAAAAAGCTGATGCTTGTCGAGGAGCTGCACATCACCAAACGCCACTCCGAACAAACCGTTAGCGGCACCGAGATCCTACGCAAGGAATCCATAACCGTGACCAGAACGCCATCACTTTAACATAGACACTACAATACCTTAAACCATATGATATCTAATTAGACAAAGAAATTTATTAAAGGCTACGACATCTACTAAAACAACAATACCTGATACGAATACACCCTACAAAATCTACGAAAAACAATAATCAACCTAAGAAAAACAACCCCCTAAAATTTAAAACTATGTCACACACCGTAATTGGAATTTTCAAAACCTTCACAGAAGCCTCAGTCGCACGTCAACACCTGGAAAATGCCGGCATCAGTCCTGCAAACATTGATGTTGCAGACTCCAACTTTACCGCGCCCGATTATGACGGCAACGACATCACTGGTGGTGTAACCGACGTAACTGCAGAGTCGAGATTACATCAACACGATAAGAAAGACGATGATTCGATCGGCGGCTTCTTCAGAAACCTGTTCAGCAGCGACGATGATGATGATGACCAACTGGTAAACCGTCACATTGAAGCCGGAAAACGCGGAACCATCGTAACCGTACATGCCTATTCGTATGATGAAGCAGAGCGTGCGGCAGACCTTATGGATGAGTATGGTGCGGTAAACGTTAATGACAGCGACGACTGGGATACTTCAGATGCGAACATCCCGGGTGCAGCAAACCTGAGTACGGGCGACTTTGACACTGCCACAACTGCTAACTATTCGAGCACTGCTGCCGATGACGCAACACCGGTTGGAGGATTTGCAAGTGCTACGCCGAGCGATTTCGAGCAAGCATCTCTGAATGATCTTCATGATACCACTTCTGCTGGCTACACGCAGGACAGCGATACCACGCTGGGCCAGGCTGATACGACAAACTTCGGCCATGCAGACGTAAACCTGGGTCATGTAGATACAAATCTGGGGCATACAGATGTAAATCTTGGCCAAAGCCTGACCGGTGATATCGACCAGAACCTGAACAATCCTGACTCGATCAAAGTCGTGGAGGAAAATCTGAATGTCGGCAAAGAGGAAGTGCGTACAGGTGGTGTCCGTTTGCGTAGCCGCATCGTTGAGCGCCCGGTAGAAGAAAGCATCCGTTTACGCCAGGAACGCGTAACCGTAAACCGCACCCCGGTAGACCGCCCTGCTACAGAAGCAGATTTTAATACTTTTCAGGAAGGCACCGTAGAGATGACCGAAAGTGCAGAAATCCCCGTGATAAGTAAAGATGCCCGGGTGGTTGAAGAGGTCAGCCTGAATAAAGAAGTTACCGAAAGCGATCAGACCATTGTGGATACCGTACGTCATACCGAAGTCGATACCGAAAATATTGATCCGGATTATAAGGACAGAAATATCCTGTAATTAAAAACCTGTAGTTAAGTAACATAGCGTTTACCCGGTCGTCATAAACGACCGGGTTTTTTGTTCCGGAAAATCCCTAGCTTTAAGTACCTGATCACATCCTTTATGGAAATATATGCTGCTGGTTCTTTTCAACCCGACGCCTTCAAAACCTTTGAAACTGTTCCCTATTATTGCCTCATCTTATCACCCGATTTCAGGGTATTAAATGCGAGTAATGCATACCTCAAGCTGGTCGGCCGCACACGCGAAGTGATGCTTGGCTGGAATGTGTATGATGTTTTTGACCAGAATGCGAACTGGCTGCTTGCCATGGATGCCGGATTGAAGCAGTCGATGCTAACTGCGCTGAACACTAAAAAGCGGCACGAAATGCCCGTTGTGCGGTTCTTCATTCCCAACTGGGACCAACCCGAACAACCCGTCGCCGAATCTTTTTGGATCATCAGTCATACCCCAGTATGCAACGAGCAGGGGGAAGTAACCTATTTCATCCACGACATCAATAACATTACCGGTCATGTGATGTGGGAAAAACAGATGCAGGAAAGTCTTGAACACGAGCGACAGGCCTCCACCAATGCAGCTGCCCTGAGTGGTCAAATGAAAATGCTCTTTGAAGCCATCCCGGCGCAGATCGCTGTCATAACCGGACCATCATTTACCTATGAGTATGTAAATCCGCATTACCGCCAGCAACTTCTCGGCGAGGAAGACCCAATCGGCCGTACCGTCGCAGAGATGGTGCCCGGAGCGAAGGAAACACCGGTTTGGAGTGTCTTAGAGGATACCTATCACAAGGGCACAACTTTCGTCAGGACAGAAATTGAAGTTCCAATTCTGAATGACCGGGGGGAGGCCGTAGACCGGTACTTTAACCTGGTATACCAGCCCTGGAGAAATGAAAAGGGCGAAGTCACCGGTCTCTTAAGCTTCAAATATGAGATCACAGATGGTGTGCAGGCCCGTAAACAGCTCGAGATCCGGGAACAGGAACTGCTGGATGTAAACCAGGAACTTAATCAGGCACTGGAGGAACTCAGGGCAACAAACGAAGAACTGGAGACTTCAGCGGAAGCACTGCACCAAGCCAATAGAGAGCTTCATGCAACCGTAGAGGCGCTAAGTGAATCGAACGCGCGCCTGGAAGAAGCTCAGCAAAACCTGATGGAAGTGAATGCCGAACTGGAGGAACGGGTGCGGCAAAGAACCAAAAAGCTGCATGAACTGCAGCAAACAGCGGAAGGAGAGGCCGAACGCCTCCGGTTTATGCTGAATGCCATCCCGCAACAGGTCTGGACAACAAACGCAGATGGGAAGCTGATTGCCATTAATGACATTCTCAGTAATGATCTTGGCCATCCTGCGGATGAAATCCTGGAAAAAGGCCTTCCATATTTTGCGCACGAGGAGGATCTGCCATCAATCCTCAAAGGCTGGAAAGAAGCCCTGCATTCAGGAACAGCATACACAACCGAATATCGTATGCGCTTCGCCGATGGTGTTTATCGGTGGCACCTGTGCCGCGCAGTACCCCTCATTGAAGGTGGAAAAGTGACCTTCTGGCTGGGTACCAATACCAATATTGATGCGCAGAAAGAAAATGAACAACGCAAGGATGAGTTCCTCTCCATCGCCAGTCACGAACTGAAAACCCCGCTCACCAGCATCAAGTCCTTCAACCAGATGATGAACCGGGTGAGGGATGGACAGCAAATGGGCATCTACATCCAGAAATCTTTTAACAACATCCTGCGACTGGAAAGGCTGATCAATGACCTGCTGGATGTGACGAAAATCAATGCAGGTAAAATGACCTATGAAATGCAGCCTTTCGATTTGCTCGACATGGTGCGGGAAACCATAGAGAACGTGCAACTTACCGCGAGCTCCCATGAGATCATCCTGAATAGTGGAGATAGCTTCGAGGTTGTTGGCGACCGCATGCGCCTGGAGCAGGTGCTGGTGAATTTACTGGATAATGCCATCAAGTACTCGCCCGGTGGCGAGGAAGTGCTGGTCCGCGTCAGCAAAGAAGTCGACAGCGCAATCATCGGTGTGCAGGATTATGGCGTGGGTATCGACAAACGAAACCTCACCAAACTCTTCGATCGTTATTACCGTTCCGATAACACCGCCATGCGTTTCGAAGGGTTAGGTCTGGGCCTATTCATCTCTGCCGAAATCGTCAGGCGGCACCAGGGCACCTACTGGCTGGAAAGTGAACCAGGACAGGGTTCCACCTTCTATTTCCGTTTGCCGCTACAGATCAGCGAGCCGGCGCAACCGATAAGTGATGAAAGTAAATATTACAAGGATGACTATGTTGAGATCAGCTACAACGCAGCCAACCGCCGTATTGATGCGATCTGGACAGGCTATCAGCGGGTGGAAACCGTACAGCGTGGTGGCTTGAAAATACTAAATATCATCCGAATGAATCATGTCCGAAAGTTGCTGAACGATAATACGGGTGTTTTAGGTAACTGGTCGGAGGCCGCGGAATGGGTGGCTAAAGATCTGATGGTTAGCCTGGAACAAGCAGGCTTGAAACAAATGGCCTGGGTACAATCGAAAAGTGCATTTAGCCGGCTATCCGCACAAAAAACCGTTGAGATGAGCACTGTGGATATTGAACTTGCATTCTTTAATGATGTCACAGCTGCAGCGCTCTGGTTAGACAATCAATCCTAAAAGGCCTGGTGTTTGCACAATTTAGATAGCAAAGCTGCTGAAAATGACGTACTGTAGCAATTAACGAGCATTTTAGCGATTTCTTCCAGGAATTATTGGGAAATATCGAGAATAAATGTCTACAACCTGGGTACTTCATTTCTGAGCTTTGTGTAGTTTATACACTTACATCTATCTAAAAAACAAATTATATGGCAATTCATCAAGGTGACATCATTGAGCGTGTGATCAGAAGGCAGGGACACTCTTTAACAGATCTGGCTAAACTTACAGGCGTAAACCGCCGTTCCATCTACAACTGGTTCTTGCAGCCTAAGCTGAAACCTGAAAACATCATCAAAATCGGTCAAGCGATTCACCATGATTTCTCTGTGGAATTTCCTGCACAATTTGTTCCCGAAGACTTTATCGTTCCGGAAAAGTCAATGCTTGTAAAAGAAGAAACCTTCGACGCCTGGAAAGAAAAGTACATCGACTTGCTGGAAAGATATAATTTGCTTTTAAGGATAGCGAATGGCGACGTTCAAGTTCCCGAAATGCATTTGAAGCCTGAAAATGCAGACCCTATTGCCGGTAATTAAAGGTATGCAAGGCAGTGATCTCTCGATCACCGCCCTGCATTAACGCTCTCAGGTCAAATATAGATAAAGTTTGATAAAGGCGTTTTTAAATCTTTAGAATGTGTACATATTACACAACCTTAACGAAATTGCACATTCGTATTGCCTGATTTGTGGCGCTAACCCGTTGCGTGTTTGCTGTCTTTTGACGTTAAGGTGCAATGAGGCTGTAGGTAACGGTGGCGCTGTACTGGCCTGCAGGTTTGTTAAGCAGGTTAACTGCATCCTTTGCACTTATACCATAGCGCACATTTACCTTCCTGTCGATCACCGGTGTTGCACTTAGAATTTTTTGCCTGGTGCTGCCCAGCTTAGTGGTCAGGAGTTCAGGGATATTGTCCGCTGCACTTGAGATCGTGATCGATTGCACCGGAATGCTGCTCGCACCATTATGCAGATTGCTGTTTGTTGCCTGCACATATACATCATATGGCGCGGTGGCACTCAAGGTGAAATGTGCTGGTAAATCTACATAGACCCCCTTCCTGTAATCTTCGGCAGTTTTAAATTCGAGTCGCACATCATTGTGGTTTATCTTCAGCTCCGCCAGGTCAGCTACCGTAACCTGTATGGTCGTCGGTACTTCCTGAGCAGTCGCTAAACTGGTTTCAACATCTGAAATCCGGTGCCTCAGGTTTAAGGTATACTGACCCTTATTCAAGAAGTTTGATTTCAATGTTGCTGCTGTCAGACTGTACTGTAGTTCAAGGTCATTGCGGTTGCCTGCAACAAGGTCATGACCTACCGAGGGCGACAGTTGCTGGAAGCTGTTGCTGGTCTGAATGGTTTTGGATGTGTTGCCGGGCAGTTGAAGTGTTGTCGAAAGCACGGATGCCTGTAAGTGGGAGATGTTTGCCCCTGCATAGCCTGCAGTATAGCTAAAGCTGCTGCTTTCAGCCTTGGTTTGCACTGCAGGTTTTACCGTGCTCTGGATGTTCAGGCGGTGCGTAAGGGGCAAGAGTGTCTTTGTTCTAAAGTAATTCAGGTCGTTGATGGTAAGAGTCAGTTGCTGGCTGGAGGCAGACACTGTGATGAAAGGGTCAACTACAATGCTGATGTTCGGTGTTAGCGTTTGGGGATAGGATATGCTCAGCAAACTCCTTAGCCTGAATTCCAGACTGTTGCTGTAAGTTCCAGCCCTCCAGGTCAATGCACTTGGGGTGTTGATCGTGTATCGGATGTTAACAAGGCCAGCCGATAGCAAGCTAAGTAAGCTCGAATAAATGCTTGTGTAATTCGCGGAAAGCTGTGCAGTGGGAGATGTGCCTAGGGTTAATAAATTGGCGATCTGGCCGGCACTGCCAATAATCTTTGCGTTGACAATACCTGCATTGTAGGACGCGGTGTTTGTGCCGGACTTTGTAAAAGTAGCATTTACACTTTTGATGTCAATGTTTGTTCCCAGTCCAAGTACAGATGTAAGGTTAATCGACTGGCGATCTACCTCCACCGCAGCTGAATTGATGTTTCCCGCATGGATACGAAAGTCCACCTGCGCGTACCCACTTACGTGAATGCCCATTGCCCACAGGAAAGCCGCAGCGCAACTAATCGAGTGTAATATCTTTTTTTGCAACTTTAAGACTGTTTTCTTCACCACTATCCAGTAAAGCAACTGCCAGGTAATCGCCCTTCATGTCCTCGGAGAGCTCCTGATAGATCACCTGTTCATCTCCGGGCAGCATACTTATTGCCTTTGCGGGCACCTTCAATTCTTTACCGGTGCTTTTAGCCGTAAGTTCAAGCCGCAAAAAGCCATCCGTTACCACCTCGCCAGTGTTTTTAATTTTAATCGCGAGGCGCTTCGGGCGGTTTGCATTTCTTTTGTGCTCCAGGTACATGGCGGTAAAGGAGACATCCTTTTTCTGGTTCTGTGAAGGTGTGTAGTAAACATGGATGCCAAACTCAAGCTTGATTAAAATGCCAACACTTGTTTTTCCAGGTGTGGCGACTTTCGATCGTTGTGCATTTACTTGCGTCAGGAAAAGCATGGAGTTTGTAAGCCGGGGCGTGTCCGAACTTTTCTCAGGAACATGCAGGGTAATCCTGACTTCCTTTTTCGCGCCCGCCTCAATTTCGATAATACTGGGGGCCACTTCCACCCAGGTGGCATTACTGGAAGGCAGCGTGCCGGATGGCGAATATATTTTATTGCCAAGGCTATCCCGCCGCCAGTCCATCATACCGGACCTGAAAATTGCTTTCTCAGATCCGGTATTATGAATTAGAAGTTGCTGCGTGTAGGTTTGCCCGGCTGTTCCGGTAAAGAACAGCCTTGCAGGCGATACAGAAACCTCCTGTGCTTCTACCCCTGTGACACACAGGAGCAGCAGCATGATGTAACTGATAAATTTCATGTTGAGCTCGTTAAGAAATTGATTATCTGAACGGTTACGTTCAAAAAACCTGCCGACTATTGTGAAATCGTGTAAGTAACTACAGTCGTATAAGTGTCTGCATTCTTACCTAAAATTTTCGTTGACTTTGATACAGCAGCTGGCACGGCATAATTCACATTGATGTTCTGGTTTACTGCCGGCGTCGCATCCGTAAAAAGTGTCTGATTGCTTGTGGTTAAAGCGGTAACCGGTGTAACCGTTCCTACTTTTCCGGCATTTGTTCCGTCAGTAGGAACAGTGATCGACAGTACGCCTGCTTCAAGGCTGCCATTCGCACTTGTTGCCGCATTTAAGTCCGTAGCAGCATTCACACGTAGGGTATAAGGCTTATTGCTGGTTGCAGTCAGGTGATTTGCCATTGCTTCCGTTTTTCCTTCTTGGTAGTCGGTAGTCGTTGCAAAAGTTAAGGTAACGTCTGCCTGATTTACCGCAAGTGAAATGACGTCCTGTAGAACGACATGTACATTTGTGTTTGCGCTCGCACTTGGTGCTGGTGCCTGTGCCTGTGCTGTTGCAGCTGTAATAGTAAGCAAAGATATTGCTACTAAGAGGTTAATGTGTTTTTTCATTGCTTTTTGGAATGATGTATGTTATTAATGATTTTGTGCAAAATTATATACAATTTGGGATAAAGTGTGTATTTTTGTGAAAATATTTTAAAACGCCCTCTATTGCATCCCATTAATAATAAGACATATACCACTTTTATGCGCCTTGCGGCCTGTTTTGGCATGTTAATTGTTTTTTTGGGCGCTCCTAAAAAAATCGTAGGACAGTCCCTATCCGCCGCCGCAGCCCGCAACGTGCAGCTTTTTTTTGAGATAGATACCTTAGATATCGGGCAGGGGGAAACGTTTTCCAACAGGTTGCGCTTTGAAAACCATGATCAGGTGGATCATGTACTGCTAAAAACCAAGGTTAGTTCCGGTGCTTTGCTCAGCCTGCCAGACACCGTACGCTTAGCTGCCGGAGAAAGTCGTTCCTTCCCAATAAAGTATTTATCTTCTGCACGTCTGGTTCATACAGCCCTGCAGGCCTTTACAGCCACTTATAGCCTGAATGCGCAGCAACTACCAGCAGCCGTATTTTACACCCGCATCGACATGGAAAATCGTATTTCCATTCAGGCGCAGGAGCCCATTGTTTACCTGCAACCCGGTAATAACCAGGTACGCTTGCGGTTTCGCCTGCGCAACAATGGCTATTCTGCTGCGCAGGTTGGACTGAGCTGGAATACCTATCCATCCGGGCTTCAGCTCGCCAGCCCCCTGACCAGCTTGAGCCTTGCAGCAGGGGCTGAACAAAATGTGGAGTTTGAAGCGACCGACCTTCATGGCGGAAAGCTCGCATCAGATTACCAGGTCACCATAGAAGCCAAAGATCCGGCAGGGCGTGGACTTGCTACAAGTATTGTGAAGATTGTCCGCCTGGATAGTCGTAAGGTGCAACGCATGGGCGCGGAAAATATTGGATTTCAGACCAACACCACAGGACTGGATTATACGAATGTTGGAAATGGATTTGCTTATTACAGCTTTCGCGCAAATGGCGACTTGACCCAGCCAGATCAGACTGGCCTGCGCTACAACGTCAATCTCAATTACAATAAAGCGCAATCTTCTATAGATCTTTATGAAACCTCGGTAAGTTACCGGACCAAACATTATGCGCTGCAAGCTGGCAGTGTTAATGACAACCTCGACTTCCCGATTTACGGTCGTGGGCTAAAGGCTTCCCTGTACCTGGATAAGTCGTCTAGTGTAGCTATTTATGGTGTACAGAACAACTACATGCTTTTTTCGTCAGATCACCAGATGCCTGGCGCAAGCATCTATGGCGCCAGTTATAACTACCAACTGGGGATAGACAAAAACGCAAGGGTTAACGCACTCTACAGTCATAATCCACTTACCGGTATTTCCACCTATCTGAGCAGTGGCAGCGCACAGTTGAAGCTGTCGGAGCAGCACCAGCTGGAACTTCGGGGCGGTATAAGCTCAGAAGCTGGAGTGGCGGGTCGCCATTCGGGTATGGCATCAGGTCTCAATTATCATGGTCGCTCGGGGAGCTGGGATTTTGGCCTTAATAATTTTTATAGCACTGCTTATTACAGCGGTATGCAGAGGGGCGTGCTCCAGCTTGATGAGCGTGTTTCCTACACCATTCAGCCAGCCGCCCGGGTATTTGTCCGTTATAATCGCCTCCAAAATGCACCAGCATACAACATCAATAACATTTCCTTACTAAGCTACAGCAATCAGATCACCATCTATGAGACCGGGGTAAATCTGGCTTTTGCTAAGTTCAATCTTGGATTGCGCCCCTACTTGCTGGAGCAGCGTCTCAACAGTAGCTTATTAAGCTATCAGGGTGCTACAAGCCTGCGTTCAAGCAGCTACCGCGTTGCAGTCGACATGAGCTATAGTCCTGGTAAAGGCCAGTTTATGTTGCAAGCCGATTATGGTAGCACTAACCAGCGTGCTGCAGAAGCAGAAACCACGCAAAAAGGCTGGAAGGTAAATGCCAATTTCAGTAATCGCTGGTTCAGCTTTAACACCCTGGTTCAAACCGCAGCATATTACCTCAATGAAGTATATACTTATGGCGGGAACGGAGGTAAACTGTATGCCTTTGGTCCCGGCCTGCACCTCAATGGCTTTAAAGACCGGCTGCGGGTAGATGCAAATCACTACCTGAACTACAATGGCGCGGGCGGTAGCTGGAGCAATGCTTTGACGACACAGGTAAATTATCGTCTTCAGGGTAACTGGACGTTAAAAGCACAGCTTGGTTACAACAGTTACGGCAACTATGCCGGTCGTACCAATATACAAACCCAATTTGGCGTTTCAAAAAGCTTTACCCGCCATACTGCGCCCGGAAATGCAAAGTTAGATCTGGAGTTCTTCGGAGACGACAATGGCAACGGGCTTTGGGACCGTGGGGAGCTTGCCCTGGCAGCAGTTGTCTCCAGTTTAAAGGGTGCCGACAAAACAAAGGGTGTGGCACTTACCACTGTCAGTGGAAAAAGTGGGCAGGTCAGCTTTGCGAATCTGGAAAAAGAAACCTACACGCTGCAGGTTAGCCATGCGGGGGGCAGGCATCTCCAGGAAGAACTGCACATCCCACTCTCCAGGAACCAGAAGATCAGCGTTCCGCTGGTTCGTAGCAACTGGATCAAAGGACGTATAAACTTACTTAAAGAAGAATTTATCGCTTCCAAAACCTCTATAGAAGGCCTCCGGATTGTGGCTAAAGATGCCAATAATCAGGAATTCCACACCTTCACAAATGGCGCAGGCGAATTTGAGATGGCCCTGCCGCATAATGCTTATACCTTGACTGCTGATGTCGATAGCGAGAAGTTCGATGTGCTGAACGATGCGCTCAGCATAAATGTTGGGCAGGCGCAAACGCCGGCTATTGAACTTGAACTTAAAGACATCAGCAGGAAAGTTATTGTTACAACGTTCTAAATTATTTCACTTTGATACTGATCCCTTTTATCGTTTGCCAGCCCGCTTTATCGGTCACGCGAACCAGAAAGTGGTAATCACCAGGGTCCACATCCGCGGGTACGGCAATTTCCTTTTCCAGAACCTGGTTTGTTAAGCCCGCTGCCAGGGGATAGTCTTGAATCAGCAGGAACGGTTTGTTCGCGACTTTCTTAGCTTCCATTTCACAGGCCGAAACTTCCGTGCTATGGCTGTGCTGATCGAAGTTATGGTGCACATCCACACTCACCGAACCTAGCGCCACATTGTCACTAAATGTTGCACGGAACGTGAAGGACTTGCCACGCTCCACCACACTGCACTGCTTTGGAAACGCGTTCGCAGCTGTAATATCAATCACCGGGTAAGTCTCATCTACCGGACTGGCTTCATCTTTACTACAGCCCGCCATCAGCGCAGCACAACTCAATAGCATCAGGATGCCTCCTTTAAATTTATTCATGGTATTATTCGATTAAAACCGGAAGGCATTAAGCCTCCCGGTTTGGGTTAATTATGCTTGTTTTTATTTATGTGCTAACCGGTCATCATTCCACTTTAAAAGGAATCGCATGGAAGAAGCTGATCGGGTGTGTGTTGCTCTGGTACACAATTCGGAACTCATAATCACCAGCACGCCATTTACCCTTTTCGCCAATCACCATGCTGGGCATGTCCCGCTCAAAACTGAAAGTCTCCGCATTGAAGATCACGTTAGAGAAATCAAAGTTGTTTGCCACACCCTTGTGCGTCAGCTGATCATAAACCGTCACTTTATTAAAGTCGATCGCTTTGATGGTTTCGGGTTGATGGTTTTCCTCCTTGTTCACCAAAAGCAAGTACATCTGCCCGTCGCCTTTCACATTTGAAATCGCCACCTGTGATTGTACCGTGTCGCCATTCCTGAACTTCAAGCCGGTGTAATCCGCGCCATTTTTCAAGCGATAGACGAACGCTCCATTCCTGAAGAGGGTCAATATCGACAGGGTTGGGTCCGCAGGCATGTTTTCAGCCATATAGAGCTGAATTTCCTTTTTCACTTCCAGCACTGCACCGTTCTCATCTTTTACGACAATGATGAAGTCATACTTCCCTTCAGCAGCATCGGCAGGGATCATGAAGTGCTTGTGTATATTGGTGTTTTTAGCCCCTTTATACTGCGTCCAGCTGATCTCGTGTTTCCAGACTTTACTGTAGGTTTCCCCAGTCTTTTGCAGGATCCGGAGCTCCACAACATCAATCTTGTCACCCGCCACTACGTCCGCCTCGAAATGAAAATCGCGGTTAATCACACCTATACCGCTATTGTTCAGACCAATCTCCATATTTTCGAGCGCAGGCATAGCTGGCTGGGGAGCAACGATCTCCTCCTCTTTTTTACACGCGCTGAATATACTTGCGCATACCAATAGCAGCATCGCTACTCGTTTTATCTTCTTCATGTTATTCGATATGTTAAATCAGGACAATTTATGCTGGTCATTATGGCTTGTCGAAATGCCCTTCAAACTCCGCTTCCTTACCTGCCTGATCCACCACTTTAAGGTGTACATGGTAGTGCCCTTTAGGTGCTGCAGTCACATCCATGTGTTTGTGGAAGTTGTAAGTCGTCTTCCCAACCAGGTTTGCATCTTCATAAGTGAATTCTTTTTCCCAGCCGTTACCATGGATTTCTACCACGATCTTTGCCAGTTTGTTGATTGCGGTTACCGATGCTTCTGCATGCAGGTCGTTACCTGCCGCGTTCAGGCCCACTTCAAAGCCAGTCACCTTTGGTAAGCTTGGATCGTTGCTCAGCTCCAGGTCCGACTCTACAATTGTTTCTTTACCGTTCGTGTCACGAACTTTAAGTTTCACGGTATAGCTGCCCAGTGCCGCATCTGCAGGTACGTCAACATGCTTGTGGAATTCCGCGTTCTTCAATCCTGCGAAACCTTCCGTGTACACGGTGTTCAGCTTCCAGCCCGTCCCACTTTTTGGATTGATTTCCAGGCTTACACTTTCCATGTTTGCGGTTGCGACAATTTGTGCTTCCACATGTACGTCGTTACCCGGATGTGCCACCTTGCTGTTGTTCGGCCCAACTTCCAGAGCGGTAATGGTTGGTGCAGCGATGTCTGCGATATCATCGTCTTTTTTACATGCGCCAAAAGTTGCTGCGATTAGCAGGAAGCCTGCGATAAGTTTGTTGTGTTTCATGTTGATTGTTTTCATTTTGTTCTGGTTGTTTTTAACTGTCTTGTTTATTGTTTTTGTTTTTGTTGAATTGAACTGTTAATCATTTCTTGTCCTGCAGAATGAGCATTTCTCATCCTGCTGAATTGCCGTTCATCGGCCTTTTCCATGCTGTGCCCTGCATTCTGCTGTATTTCTAGCCTGCGGTTTTTTTAATGCTCAGCTTATTTCAATACCGTCTGATGCGCCGCTAATCCGCTTTATTGATCATAAAAGGGATTTTAAGCGAAAGGATCAGGTTCCTGCCCGCTTCCGGCAGTTCGATCAGGCGGTAGAAACTCGTGTGGTTCAGGTATTTCGCATTGAATAGGTTCTGCGCCTGCAAGCTTAGCTGTAGTTCCTGCCCCTGAACCTTGAACCGCGTACCGGCCTGCACGTTCACCGTCTTATAACCCGGTGTTTTCTTCTCCGGCGGCACAATGCTGTTCTGCGCAGCCGTCATCCGCAGGTCCACAGAGAAGTAGCTGTTTGCAAGTCCACGCAGTTCCGGGTTCCAGCTAAGGTTCAGCAGTAGCGAAGCCGGTGGCGAAAAGGGAAGGGTATAACCTTTCTTTGTACCAGATAGCTGCTCGCTGTACAGGTATTCCGCCAGCACTTCCGTACTCAGGTTCCGCCAGAAATTGTACTTGATCTGCAGCTCCGCACCGAATCGCATCACCTTGCTTTGTTCATATTCAAAAACCTGGTTCCCTGCGCCATAATTGCGATCGTGCGCCGAAGTCGGATTCAGGTAGATGTAATTCGGGAAGTAATTGTAGAAGGGGCTCAGCTGTACCGACCATTTCTCTGCATTCCAACCTGCGCTGAAATCCAGCTGGTAGCTCTGCTCCGGATCCAGATTGGGGTTCCCGCGTTCATAGCTGAAATAGTGATAATTCACGCCATTGGCACCGAGTTCCTTAGCGATCGGCATCCGGAAGCTTTTACCCACATTCACCTTCAGCTCGAGCTGCTCGCGATTGTAGTTCATGCCCAGCGACCATACCAGACTCTTAAAGCTGCGCGTCAGTTCTGCGGCGCGAACCACATTTTCCGGTACGGCAGCACCCGATTCATTGATCGAAGATGGGAACCAGTCGCGGTATTCAAACAGCTTAATTTGTCCATAATCAAAGCGCAGGGCACCATGCAAAAGCAGGTTCTCATTAACTTTTAGCTTATCGTACACGAATGCACCTGCGGTACTTTGATTGAAGGATGGCACCAGGAAGCCCCAGCCATCGATGGTGTTATTTTGTCGTTCCAGGTTCAGGCCCACTTGCAGGCGGTGTGCACCCAGGCTGATGTTATCTCGCAGGTTCGCAGCATACACCTGCTTGTCGAAACCCCGTTCCAGGTCGGCAGGAATGGTCATGCTTTCCGGATACTGTGGCGGCATAAAGCCATGGTTCACGTACATGCTGAATTCTTCCCGGAAGTTCCGCTGATAGCCCAGTTCAAGCTCTAGCTGATGTGCCGCAAACTGGTAGCTGCTGCGGTTGATGATCTTGAAATGGTTCACGCGCTGACTGGGCAGCTGGATGTCACGACTGCTCGCATCATGCAGCACCTCATCCACGCGCCGCGGCTCCAGGCCATGGGCATTTGCGAAAAAGCCGCTCTTGCTATAGGTATTGCTCAGGTAAAAGATGGAACGGAAGTGATCGCTCAGGTAACCTGTGCTGAAATGCATGCCACTTTCCCGCCCGGCGGTGTTGCGCAGCTGATTGTTGTGCAGCCGCACGGCATAGTCGTACACGAACACGGTATCGGTAGGCACCCTGTAGTCGCCATAACGCTGATCGGTATACCGCGCATCAAAGAACAGGTGCTGATTGCGGCCAAAAACATTTACCGAGGTGCCGTAAAGGTCGTTGTTGCTTTTGCCGATCAGCTCCACCGCACCACCTAAGGTATATGCAGCTGGTACCGGGGCAGGCTTCACGTCTATGGCGCCGGCAATGGCATCCGAGCCATAAACGAAAGAAGCCGCACCTTTAATCAGCTCCACGCTACCCGCGGCAAACTGATCCAGCTCCAGCCCATGATCCGCGCCCCATTGCTGTCCTTCATGTTTCATGCCTTTGTCGACCACCACCACGCGGTTGAAGCCGAGTCCGCGGATCAGCGGTTTCGACTGTCCGGAGCCAATACCAATGGTCTTGATCCCCGGCAGGCGCTCCAGTGTCTTCATCAAACTACCACCCAGGTTCCGCTGGATGAAATCTGCTTTTACCACCTCCACATTCAGGGATTCTTCCTGCTTGCGCTGCTGCACCAGGTTGTCGCGCACCACGACTTCCTGAAGCTGATGTTGCTGTTCGTGCAGCAGCAGCCGAAGCTGTCGGTCGGCAGAAAGTTCCAGTTCCTGCTGCAGCAGCTGGTAGCTTTCAAGCTGGGCCGATAGCCTGTATTTGCCGGCTTGCAGGTTTTCAAAGCGGAAATTACCTTTCGCATCCGAAGTCGTTTGCAGGTTTTGGGCAGAGAGGGAAATGCGGACATTCGCCAGGGGCTGTCCTGCAGCGTTCACGATGCTGCCCGACAAGCGTAAAGCTTGTGCATGCAGCAACAGGGAAAACATACAGAACGCCGCTGTGAAAATGCCCTTCCATACAGAAGTCGTCATTTTGTGGCATTAAGAAATTAAGGAAATAGATATGCGGTAGCCAGCCAGATATGGCGGCATGCAGGGTCAGCGGCTAAAGCGCAGACGAATTAGCAGGAAAAAGTAGGCGGACCTTTGTTGGTGAAACCCTGAAGGCTGAACTTGTAGTTGCCAACAAAGACATTGCTGTTTAAGGTAATGGCATCCGGAAGGGGTACGCTAAGTACAACAGGATGATTGATGTAGAATTCTTTCGATTTCTGATGTGCAAGGTGATCGCAGATCATACACTTGTCGGCAGCACTCAGCTGATCGTGGTCATGATCATGCGTCTGTTCCATGGCCGCCACTTTCGGGTGACTGTGAAAGATCTGTGCGACAGAAATAGACAGGAAGAGCATCACCAGCAGGAAGGCTCCTACCTGGTAAAACTTATTCAACGTATGTTTACGTATGCCCTTCATTAGTGGCAAATGTCTAATAAAAATCGAGATCTACGCTATCCGCCATGTTAATTTTAAGTAACGAAGCTGTTGGAATTTGTATTTTTAATGCAGCTTTAGATCAGCAATCCGTTAAGCTACTGCTATTTAGCAAAGCTTAATGGATTGCTGAAATTTTAATTATCGGCTATGAAAAGCGCCGTCTAAAAAACAAGAGCGCGCCGGTAATTGACATCAAACCTGGCAGCAAACCCAAAATAACATAAAAGACCTTAACACCTGTATTCCCAAAACTACCTGTATGCAGCGGCATAAAGGTGCTTTCCAATTTGGCCCAGAAGCCAAGGTCTTCAAAGCGCTGCAGGCTACTAACCTGGCCACTGATCGGATCTACGGAAACAGAATTGGCATTGTGAAATAACGGGATTTCGCCATGCAGCATCCCGCTGATGCGGAAATCCTTGCCCGGTTGTGTAGGCAGGTAAATGTTCCGGATCATCAGTCCCGGCATTGCTCCCTTCGCTTCGGCAAGCAGATTATCCATGCTATGCGTACTCAGCGTATTTGCTGCGGACGGTGTCAGCTGTTTTTTCCAATATGTTGGATTCATGGAGAACATGTTCATCCAGAAACCGGTGAAGAAAATAACGACATTAAAGAGCAGTGTCCAGACGCCGATAACGCGGTGCAGACTTGAAGTCCGTGTCCGCCAGTTCTTCCCTTTGATGGGCACGCGAAACAGGAGCACGCGCCAAACGTACTTTCTGTAGATGATCAGCCCCGTAAGCATGGACAGCAGCATGGTAATACCGAAGATCGTAGCCAGCAATAAACCTGGAATCCCCAGCTGGAAGCTCCAATGAAACTGCAGGATCCAGTGCATCAGGCTGGGATTGAAGTCGCGCAGCCGCCCTTCCCGGATAATTTCCCCGGTATAGGGATTGATGCTAATCATACCCAGGTCGTAGGTGCTGAGTTTCCCATCGTTCTGGTATAGGCGGAATTCCCAAGCGCGATCTGCTGGCGCATCCGGGTTCAGCCAGGCAATACCCGCAAGGTTGGGGTGTTTGCCGGCAATTTGCCGATAGAGCCTGTCCAGCGGCAAAGCCGCGCCTGCAGGATGAACCTGCAGGCGATCGGCATTAAGCTGTTGATCGATTTCTTTCATAAAGACCAGCGCGGAGCCACTCAGACCCAACAGCAGCAGGAAAATCCCGCTAACGAGTCCGAGCCAGCTGTGTAGCGCAAAAGCCATCTGCGTTGTCTTTTTCATGCTCATCGGATCTGGTAGCTCAGGCCAAGCCTAATGTTAAATGGATCGCCCAATCCAGCAGTTGTGGTACTGGAACGGCTACCGGTGAAATAATGTTTGTCGCCCAGATTATATGCATTCAGCTGAATGTTGTAGCGCTTATGCTGATAGTTGATGGCGGCATCAAACACGGTATATTCCGGGAAGATGAAATTCTGATTGCTGATCAGGCCCACCTGATCCCCAACATAACGTACACCTCCGGCAATGCCCAGCCCTTTTAATGTATTCGCCGCAACATTGTACTTCAGCCAGAGGTTGGCCATGTGTTTCGGTGCATTCGCAAAGCGGTCGCCCTTTTGCCCATAAGCACTGCTGCTACGCAGGACATGTTCATTGAAAGCATAACCGGCGATGATGTTGAACTGCTGGATGCTGCCGCTCAATGAGAATTCCAAGCCGCGACTCCTTGTACCATCAATCGCAGCCTGTCGGTGTGAATTCTCCGGCGTCGGTGCGGCGGTCAGGATGTTTGCATAATCAATCTGGTAGGCAGAAAACACAGCAGATAACTGTCCCTTGAGCAATTCTGCTTTTGAACCCAGCTCATACTGCGTGGCAGTCCGGGTGGGGAAGGGGCCACCAGCCAGCGCATTGTTGGAGGTCTGCGGATTAAAGGACCGCAGCACAGTACCGTAAATGGAAAGGTTAGGCGCGGGCAGGTAAACCAGTCCTAACCTCGGGATCCAGCCAGCGGCATGCAGTGCATCACCTTGTTTGCCATCCCGGGCAGAAAGTGGTGTTTCCTTCGCATCGTAGTAGTCGTAGCGCAGGGACAGCAATGCCCGCAGATTTTTTCCGATGCTGATCTGATCCTGGATATAGGCACCGCCCAGGTTGGTGATGCGTTTATTGTCGTCCGACTCCAACACCGCGGCATCTGCTGCGGGCGGGTCATTCCGGTAATCCGGATTAAAGATGGATATCCGTGTGGATGCCTTGTACAGGTAATCATTCTGTGTCCAACCGTAACGGTTATAATCGGCTCCGAAAACGAATTCGTGGCTCAGCGACCCGGTTTTCAGGTTGTAATTGGCATAGGCCGTCGTCTGCAAGGAAAATCGGTCTGTCTCCCAGTCCTGGTAGCCGCGACTGATCGAATCATTTCGGATCTGTCCTTGCGGAATATGATCGGTATAGTCGAGCACGTTCCGCACCGCCCGCTGTACCACCGTCAGTTTTAGCTTGTCATTGAAACGATGATTGAAACTCAGCGTGGCGGAGCTGTTGCTGGTCCGGCCGTAGTCGCTGGGGCTCTGTACCGTCAGTCGCGCAGGATAGTAGTTGAAATTAAAGCTGCCGTCCGGATTGGTCTTGATGAAAGTCCCATTGTCGTACTGCTGCACGGCTTTCTGCCGGGCATAGTTGATTTCCAGGTTCAGGTCGGTGTTTTCATTGAAAACATAGGTCAGGGAAGGTGCCAGAAAGATGTTCTCCTTGTTCTGATCATTGCGGAAGCTTTCCTCGCGATCGTAACCGATGTTCGCGCGATACAGCAACTTCTTATTGCGTGTCAGCGGACCACCCAGATCCAGCGCGACGCGGCGAAAATTCCACCTCCCCAGGCTGAGTTCAATGCGCGCGGCACTTTCTGCCAGGGGTTTCTTCGTGATGAAGTTGATCACCCCACCCGGTGCACCTTCACTAAACAGCGCCCCTGAAGGGCCGCGCAGGAGCTCCACAGCTTCAATGTTATAAAGCAGGGGCTGCTGGCTCCATAGGAAAAGGTTGCCGCGCAGGCCATTGTAGAGCAGGAAACTGGCATCACTGGGTGAATAGGCGGTGAAGCCGCGCATGTTGAAGGAGCCATTGCCATTGTTGGCTTTCATACCTGTAAAGGTGCCGGCGATCTCGTTTAGCGTAAAGGCCTGGCGGTTGGCCAGTGCTTCGCTGCTCATCACCTGTATGGATTGCGGACTTAGGAGTAAGGGCTGCTCCGTGCGACTGGCGCTGCTGGACCGGGAAATCTGGTAACGGGGTTTCTGCCGTTTTACTTCCACTTCTTTCAGACGCTGCCCATTAAGGGTGTCGGCAGGAGATTTACGGATTGTGGGATCGCTGTTCAAGGCTTTCAAAGCCTGTGACTGCGCAGCTCGTGTTTTTCTATTGTTGTTGATCGGGTTTTGTGCAGAAATTTTGATATTGCAAAGCAGCAACAGCATCATGATGCTGAAAAAGGATCTTTTCATTTAAAGGAAAAAAATTGTTTAAAAAAATAGAATACGCGCCAGGGAAGCTAAAGCTGATCAGCTGTTTTATGCTGCTGCATCTGCAATTCAGCCTCGCAAAATCATGTGTTCTCAGGCACACTAGTCAAGGCTCAATGTGTCTCATGATTCAGCAAATGCTGCGATCTCAGAAACCTTAAAGGAGCCCCGACGTTCCTACTGATCGACGAACTGATTACAACTAGCGTTTTTCTGCAAATTAATGATAGACAGCCAATTACAATCACGCTGAGTTTAATAACAAACCAGTCTAAATGTACCAAGCTGAAAATCAACGTTGAAGATACAGATCGTCAATAGCGTACATAACAAAGCATGGCAGTCTCACGCAGCCGCAAACGAGCAAACAAGCAAATAGCAAAGCAACTCGCATAAGCCGCTAATAATGGCGCAGGAAGATTTTTTTAACAACTGGGCGGGTGGGCAATTTCGCGGTCAAATTCCGGCAGGCTAAACTTCTGGGTTGAAGCTTTCTTTTGCGCCGGAATGGTAATGACAAGCACAGGGGCAACCGTTTTTTCTACAAAAAACAGATCCACGGAGGCTTTCTTCTGTGCCTGATTTTCCTGCTTTTTCTCCTTGTCTTCTGCCGCTTTCAATTTCTTCATCAGGTAACATTTACCCTCGCAGTTCAGTTCCGGGCGGTCCCGGTTCTCACATAACGTGGCAGCAATATACTCCTGATTGGATTTGAATTCCGCATAGACAAACAGCTTAGCTAAGATGGGACTTAGCATGGCAAGCAGTAAGGCTAAAGCAATTATGCGACGAATCATTGGCCGCAAAGATATCAATTATCTGCATCCGGCAACTGTGAATAATACCCTTAATTTGATAAACGATGCGCTTGATTTTTTAAAGAAAAAAAAAGTGCTTGATTTAAAAAAAATGATGCGCCCGGGAAAATTAACTTCTGGATTTTATGAACTGATTTACCTGTTTAATAAAATGGTCGATGTCGAAAGGTTTCTGGATAAAGCCATCTGCCGCACCTTCAGTAAGCGCGATCTCAGATGCAGCATGTGCCGACATGATAATCACCGGAATACCACGCGTGGTGGAGCCTTCCTTCATGGTTTTACTCAGGTCAATACCACTACCGTCGGGAAGCATAACATCTAAGATCACGAGGTCTACGTCTTCTTTATTGCTGCGGTTCAAAAATGCTTTAGCGCTTTCAAAGCTTTCCACCTTATAACTGGCATCCTCTAAAACGTATTCGACTATAAATCTGATGTCTGCATCATCTTCAACGATTTGTATTACCCTATCCATTTTTGTTTTACAATTGTATTCATATTAACGAGATTTTCGGGACTTGGTTTAGAATTCAGGAAAGAAAAAAATCTTGCTATAACTTTTGGCCCTTTAAAGCCACCATTGCCGCGTTGATCTTTTCCAATTGCACCTGCATTTTCTGCAGTATTTCATGGCCCGGCAGTCCCTCCTGCGGCTCCAGTTTCCGCTCCAGCACCTGAAGATAAGCCGACAGTGCGATTAAAGGTGTTCTTAATTCTTCGGTCAAGGCATGTACAAAGCCCGCTTTACGTGTTATCATATCCCGTTGCGCGGTTACATCCATAACGGTCCCGATAAAATAACTTTCCCCGTTTTTCTGTGAAGTGATCACCTTTCCTGTTGCACGGACCCATACCGTATGGCGCTTGCCAGGAACATTCAGTGGAAATTCGATGTCATAATCATCATTTGCCGCCAAAGCTTGCCGGGTCACTGCAAGGACCAGGGGCAGGTAGTCCGGCTGAATCCTGGAAAGCATTTCCTCGTGGCTTGCCTGTGCTTCGGGCGCAATACCATAGATTTCACGCAGGCGGTCAGAAGCTTCAAAATGGCCGGTGGTCAGATTCTGTTGCCAGGTGCCCAACATGGCATGTGCAATCGCAACCGAAGCGAGTGTCTCTGCCTGCAGTAATCTGGTCTGTAATGTTTTTAAGGTTTCCCGAATGCTGTAGGGCTCGGGATGATCAGGTGCGTTATTCATGCTTAAGGTAATTGTTCCAGCAGTTCCTGTTGCAAACTAACCCCTTTATCTTCATTGTACCACCATTGCAGTTGCAATTTCAGCGCTTCATCGTCTGCATGTTCGGCCTTCAGGCGATCGTACAGCTCCTGACTTGCAGCGGGCCGTGGCCCCCATACCAGCAGGTCCTGACCCGCTTCATCACGTATGATCAGCTTGGGGATGGACTTACCTCCGCGGGTGAGGTAGCGGTCGATCAGAAAAGGATCGCTGTCCCGGAGCTGGATATCCAGTTTTACCAGGGGATTATGCTCGGTAAGCAGGTAAAGGAAAGGCAGGATATGCGCCGCATCTCCGCACCATGGCTCGGTGATCACCACCCAGGTCTGCGGCTTGTCAATCGCTTTGATCTGCTCAACCAGTGTCTCATTCAGCTTCCCGGTATCTAACCAGCGGCGTTGTCTGGACCAGTTCAGTTTGGTGTAATTCAGGTAATCGGGGTTGTTATAGGGGGGAAGGCGCTTCGCGCCATCCAGTACTGCTTTAAAGAAAACTTTGTAAGTGGAAAAATCCATGTTCGAGAACGTTGTTAAGAGGCTGCAATATAGGAAACTCCGCGAAAAGCACGAAAAAATATGGCCATCACCATCGCTCGTTTAAGAACCAAAAGGCCGGCAAACGCGTACATGTACGGCATAATACAGCACGTTTTAATTTTCAAAATGTGCAGTGGATTAAAAATCAAGGAGTTAAAACGCTAAATCGTAAAAATTATTTTTGAATATTATAAAAATTACAACATTTTATGATAGCAGTTGTTTAACTTTGGTAAGACCTCCGGTAGAAAGGTCTATAGAATTGTTCTTTATAATTACCAAAGAAGGTTTTGGGGACGGAGAGTGGTGGCTCGATGTCCCCGAAACTTGTTTCTTTAAAGCGTGACAATCTATGCTTTCATACCATTAGCAGCCCAGTGCATCAGCGATTTAGCAGCTGAAGCAAGTACTTTCAAGCGGCTGCCCGGCGTCAGGTCTTTTGACGCTTCTATCGCTGCGCCATAAAAGCCAGCGACCTTTCCATATCGATTTAATTTTATGTAAGATGGCAGGACATCCCAATAGTAGTAGTCCAGCGCCTTAATCATCAGGTCGGCACGTTTATTTGCAGCCAGGTAGCGCAATACTTTTCGGTGGTAGCGCGATTTAGACTCCAGGTGTTTCGGACTGTTCCAGTTGTTCATGATGCGTTCGGCACCTTCATGATCAATAAACAGGGAGAGTGGTTTGCGCAGCAGCGACACCTTTGGGTTCAGCTTCAGGATGCGGAAAGCAAGGTCAATATCCTGTCTGCAGCTTAGTTCCGTATCAAAGCCTTTCACCTGCATCACCAATTCACGGGAGAACATCCAGCTTTGCGTACTGCCAAGCAGCTTACGGTTGATGAACAGCTCCATAATGCTTTCCTGGCCTTGTACAGGCGGCAGGTAGGTGTCGCCACCGATCAGGTTGATGTAAAATCCGGCGGCACAAGCCTGGGCATTTTCGCGGAGCATGGCTTTTTGTTGCTCTTCCAGCCGGCTGGGCAGCATCAGATCATCTGAATCAAAGAAAACAACCATTTCCCCTTTAGACCTTTTAAAACCATAGTTCCGTGCAGCGGGCGCACCGGCGTTTGCCTGCCTGTAGTAAAACACGTGGTCATTGAGGTATGGGGCAATCACTTCTGCAGAACGGTCTGTTGATCCGTCATCTACCAGTATGATTTCGTAATTACGCTGCGTCTGTGCCAAAAGGCTGTCGAGCGTTTGCCCGATGCGGTCGGCACGGTTGTAAACAGGTACGATGATGGAGATGAGGGGCAGTGTAGGCATTGTGGTTTGTTTTGTGCAAATGTATGATCGGGGCTTTACAATTCCTGTACCGAACGGACCGGAAGCGATTGTTTAACATAAAGATCATAGAAAATAAACCTTGCTGTGGAATTAATTTATCATTTTTGAATCGAAATCGGGATATTTACATAGCTGCTGGTTCCATCGCATTAATTCGATTGAAGAAAAATGAATAAAATTGCCGTACTGCTCACCTGTCATAATAGAAAAGCGAAAACACTGAGTTGTTTAACGGCTTTGTATAGTAGCCATCTGCCTGAGCATGTTAGCTACGACGTCTATCTGGTTGACGATGGCAGTACCGATGGTACTAAAGAAGCCGTGGCGGAAAATTTTCCGGAGGTCAACATATTGGTTGGCGACGGCTCCCTGTTCTGGGCTGCTGGCAGTAACAAGGCCTGGACAGCGGCACTCGCTGCAAAAACCAGTTACAATTACTACTTGTTGCTGAATGATGATACCCTGATCTTTCCGGAAGTGTTCGACGTGTTCAAGCTCGACCTGCACCGGTTAAATACCAAAGACATCATCCTGGTTGGCAGCACCTATAGTGCGCCGGACAGTCGCAAAGTATCCTACGGCGGTCGCAAGCTGTTTAAAGCCGGAGATCCTAAATCACAACTATTATCACCGAATGGCCGGGACCCCCAGGCGATTGACCTTGGCAACGCAAACGTTATGCTGGTGAGTCATTCCGTGGTGGAGAAGATCGGTATCCTGACCAACAGGTATAAACATGGCTTTGCGGATTTTGAATATACTTTAACGGCCAGAAAGCACAACATCCCGGTGATGATCACTTCAAAGGCTTTGGGCATCTGTGAGAACGACCATGGTAAAAAATGGTTGTCCAAGGGGGAGTCGACCTTAAAACAGCGGATTGAATACATGCGCAGCGTGAAAGGGCTGTCGTATGATAATTACATGAAATTTTATCAGAAACATTTCCCCAAACATGTTTTTCGGGAGAAAACCAAGATGTGGATGAAGACCATTTTCCCATGGATCTGGGATACGTTTAAAACAGAAAGACCGGCTTAATTGGCCGGTTTTTCTGTTTTAAAGGCATATAATTTAATGTTTGCAGCGCACAAAGCTTAGGCTTGCACGAATATTGCTTTGTTGCTGTGCCTGTGTTTTACATTAAATTCGACCCGTGAGCCATACCGATCAAGCTGATGCTTTCTATACCAGCAAGCAGTTTCAAGATTTCTTCAAGCATTCCAGCCGTTCGCTGGTGATGAAAGCCGATGCACCAAAGTTTACGATACTTGCGGTAAGTGACCATTACCTGCGTATTACCCATAAAAACCGGCAACAGTTGCTGGGGCATGGCTTATTTGAAATTTATCCTGGTAGTCAGAGCGACCCTTCCGAGCAGAACAGCGTACACAGTTCTTTTTTACGTGCCATTGCCAGCAAGGCTGTAGATGAATTGCCTGTGTTCCGTTACGAAATTTACGTTGAAGAAACCGATAGTTATACCACAGAATACTGGACCAATGTAAATGAGCCTTTGCTGGATGAACAGGGCAATGTTACGCACCTGATCAACAGCACGACCAACATCACGGAGCAAATCCTGGCGAAGCAGGAGATTGCAGAAATGGAGGAGCGGTTCCGCAATATGGCGGAGAGTTCCGGGATATTGATCGCGGTTGGGGACCGGCAGGGACTGGTGATCTATATGAACCAGGCCTGGGCCAGGTTAACCGGGCGGCCGGTTGAGGATTTGCTGGAGAATGGCTGGAGGAACCTGGTGCATCCCGAGGACCGGGAAGCCTATTCGGAGCAGTATTTCAGTGCGGTTAAAAATCAACAAGCCCTATCGGCGGAACTTCGCTTCATGCGTGGCAACGGTGAATATTGCTGGCTCCTGGTGTATGGTTCGCCGCGCTTCAATTCTGATGGCACCTTTACGGGCTACATTGCTTCTGTAATTGATATTACGGAGCGCAAGCAGGATGAACAGCGGAAGAATACCTTCATCAGCATGGTGAGCCATGAGTTAAAGACACCTTTAACCTCCGCCATCAGTTACGTTCAGGTGGCTAAGAAGAAAGTACTGGCGCAGGGTGATGGCGCTACTGCAATCATGATGGAGCGGGCCGGAAAGCAACTTTCTAAAATGACCAGGATCATCAATGGCTTCCTGAATATCTCCCGTTTAGCGTCGGGCAAGATCCATATCGACCGTCAGTACTTTGATCTGGCTGTGCTGATCCGCGAAATAGAAGAAGAAACGATCCTGGCTGTGAGCACACATCAGCTCATCTTTGCACCTGTAGAATCATCTATGGTTTATGCAGACGAGGAGAAGATCGGTCATGTACTTGAAAATCTGATCAGTAATGCCGTAAAATATTCTCCTGCAGGTTCCACAATCCGGGTTTCTTGTATCGTGCAGGATGATGTGGCACAGGTGCAGGTGTCAGACGAGGGCATAGGCATTGCTAAAGAAGATATTCCGCAGTTGTTTGATCCTTTTTATCGCGTGGAGCAAGGCCCTGTGAAACATACTTCCGGCTTTGGTATTGGGCTATACCTTTGCAAAGAAATCATACAAAGGCATGAGGGAACGTTGTCTGTCGAAAGCGAAATCGGGAAGGGCAGCACATTTTCTTTCCGGCTTAAGCTGGCTGCTGCACCAGTCCTTTCCTGATCCTCCTTTCGCCAGCTTGCAATAATCCTGTGCTTGCAAACGTGAAATAGCTGTGAAAAAAATGTGCGGATATGGTATAAATTGCACGAAGTACAGCACATATCGAAAAAACACAATCCAAGGGCCAGCAGCCAATCGTAGGTAAGGCAACAGGCGCATTATACGCGCGCGTTTTAGGTTGCACATGAATCAGGAAGACACCATACCTTATCAGCTTCGACACCGTCACGAACATCGCAGTATCAAGGCCGGCGAGGCACGTGCTTTCCGCTATGCGGGATCCTGGAAGACTTACGTCATTGCTTTCGTCCTGGTGGTCTCAGCCGCTGCTTTCCTATACCTGCGTATTCAAAATCCGGCCCATGTTGTCACTGCAAAGCTGGTCAATACAGATGCTGCAAACAATAGCGCCTGGCAGCCGGATGAGTTGGGTAAGTTGAAATTACGCGCAGCAGTTGCAACGGCGGTCAGGGATTTGAATCTTACGGTACGTTATCAAGAGAAAGGCTGGATCAGCAATCCGGAACTATTTAACGATGCGCCGGTTAAATTCCGGCTGGTTAGAAGCGGTGCCCCAATCGCTGCACAATTTGAGCTTTCAATCAAGGACCGCAATACCTTTCTGCTCAAGCATGGCAAGAGAAATGCTGCGGAATTTGAATATAACAAGATTTATACGACTGAAATTGGATCCTGGATGATCACCAGGACGCCCGCATATACCGGTTATCAGGGAAAGACCATTATCATTGATGTCCAGAACCCCGAGCTGCTTACAGAGACCTTGTTTATCGGAATGCTCAGCGCGCTGGACGCCGGTGATCCAGGCTTTACACAATTCTCCATCAAGGACCAGGTGCAAAGCAGGGGCGAAGCATTCCTGAACAAGGTTATTTCGCAATTGAATATCAGCCTTGCGGAGGAACGCGCGACCAAAGCGGCCATTGACCTTAAACAACTGGATCAGCAGTTGTTGGCTTTTGACGATAAGGTCGATTCCCTGCAAGTGGAATTGAATGCCTTGAGCGGGGCTGCCCGTGATGTACAGCTATCCGCGGCAGCCACAAACTACCTTGAGCTGGCAAGGACCAGCGAAGTGACAAGAAATGAGATCGCTTTTAAAAGCAGCGCACTGGAACGCTTAACGCGATACCTTAAGCAGCAGGATCTGCTGGCCGTGCTGCCCCCATCAGACGCTGCTTTGGCAGATCCTGCGCTGGATGTTTTGATCCGTCAGTTGATTGCACTGCAGTCACAAAGTCAGCAACTTATACAAAGCCATCTGCGTACCGATCCGGTATTTAAACCGTTTGTGCAACAAACCGCTAAGATCAAGACCTCAATAGCGCAGAAGATCGGCAGTATAGCGGCTACCCTTCAAAAAAAGTCTGCTGCTGTGGCGTCTTCCGATGTCCGTGCGGCTGAAATGCTCCAGCTGATGCCGCCCATTGAACAAAGACTAGTACTGTTAAAGCGCAAGCAATTCAATTATGAAAACCAATACGCTTTCCTGTTAAAAAGGAAAGAAGAAATATTACTTAAACAAGCCGCTCAAAAAACCTAAACCAATGATAAAAACGATCCTGATCACCACAAGTATGGCCGCATTGCTGCTGGCCGCGACCTTAAGCACGGAAAAGAAAGTTCCTGCTGCAACACCTGCAGTTGCCACAAAGACCATGAAACGCGCTGCTATCGCAGCACTCCTCAAAAACATGGAGTATGATAATGACCGGTCGCTGGTAAGATCCAGGTATTATGCAAACCTGGATGAACTGGCCGCTGCGGTTAAAAACGAAGGTTTTACCATATCGCTCAAAGGCCACGCGGATTCCGTAGGCCGGTATAAGTACAACTGGATGCTGTCTGATAAACGCGCTTTGATCGTGAAAAACTATCTCGTGCGTAAAGGCGTAAAGGCGGATAAGATTGTCACTACGCCCTACGGCAGTACCGTACCTGTTGCAAGTAATAAAACAGAAGAAGGCCGCCAGCGCAACCGCCGGGTTGAAATTACAGTACAATAATCAACAGGCATTTCGCTAAGCCTGAATGTCTTAGCCATTTTGCAGAGCGAACCCCTCTACAGTGCAGACCTATAAATTAAAAGCCCCTCAGTAATGAAGGGCTTTTGCCGTTACGAGCTATTTCCCTTGTTCATAGCTGTCCTGCAAGGGCGTGTCGAAAGCGGCGCCTATGTAGGATCAGAAGTTTTTTTCTCCTGTGGTTATGCTGAAAACTAGGAGCGATTGGCCGTATCGAAATGCGTATATTGCAGCCCATTTCTTGTAGATCATCATCAAGGCAGACGAAAATGCGCTGTACACAATCCAAAATCCCGAAATTTAACATCAAGCATGATTCAAGGTAAGAGACTGAATAACGACAGCCTGTTGGAAGTCCTATGTACTTCGGAAACACCAACTGCTATATATACAGGTGAAGAGATCCGGATTGAGCTTGCCAATGCGGCCATGCTTAAAGCATGGGGGAAAGGACCCGAGGTTATCGGGGGAACATTAGCAGAAGCCTTACCGGAAATTGCGAACCAGCCATTTGTAGAGATGCTTCAGGGCGTATGGCGCTCGGGCATTGATGATATCGGGGATGCCATTCCTGCAGAACTGATTGTAGACGGCAAACTACAGCTGTACTATTTCGATTATGCTTACCTGGCGGTAAAGAACAGCGCTGGAGCAGTTTATGCCATATATCATACGGCAACCGATGTCACGGAAACGGTTAGAGGCAGACAGGCATTGGAAAGCAAGGTAAAAGAACGCAGCGTCGCACTGTCCATTTCAGAAAACCGTTTAAGGTATTTGCTGTCAGATGCGCCTATTGCGATCGCCGTCCTCCGGGGTAGGGAACTGGTGATAGAAATTGCAAACAAAAAGATATTAGAAGTTTGGGGCAAAAGCGAGCAGGTCATCGGGCAGCAGCTTCAGCTTGCGGTACCGGAACTTACAGGACAGGATTTCCTGCAGATCTTAGATGATGTATATACCTCCGGTAAGCCCTACTACGGTTTTGAATCAAAAGTGTTGCTCGAACAGAACGGCAGCATGGAAACGGTTTACGTGAATTTTGTTTATAAGCCTTTGCTGGACGATAATGGTCAGGTGAATAGCATTATGGTTACGGCCAATGTGGTTACGGAGCAGGTTATTTCCAGGCAGAAAGTGCAGCAGCTTAATGAGGAGTTGAGGACAATCAATGAAGCTTTACGCGAATCTCAGGAACGCCTGCTGGTCACCAATCTGGACCTCCAATCCAGTGAAAACCGCCTGAATCAGATCTTAGCGGAACTGCCGATCCCCGTGGTGGTTTTGTTGGGCCATGAACACATTGTCAGTACCACAAACGGAGCCTTATTGAAGTTCTGGAACAGGAGCAAGGAAGAAGTTTTGGGTAAGCCAATGCTGGAAGTCTTTCCTGAGCTTCAGGATCAGGCTTTTCCAGGACTTTGGAAGCATGTACTGGATACCGGCGAGCAAATCCGCGAGCCAGAGCATGTGGTTAGCTATAAGGATAAAGTTACCGGAGAAGACCGGAAGTATTATATCGATTATTACTGTCAGCCACTTTCGGATCGAACAGGAAACCGCATCGGTGTAATTTCTACGGTGATCAATGTCAGCGATAAGGTGCATTCCAGAAAGCAGGTAGAAGCGGCAGAAAGCAGGCTTAGGCTGGCGATAGATTCCGCTAAACTCGGCACCTGGTATATTGATGTGGCGAGCAGGGAATTAAAAACATCCGCAAGATTAAAGGAGATCTTTGGATTTCATCCGCAGGATGAAGTTCCCCTTGATGCGGCAACGAACCAGATACAGGAGGCTTATCGGGCAGATGTCCTATATGCGATGGAACAGGCCATGACCAGCGGTATTGCATACGACATTGAATATCCCGTCAACAGATATCTGGATGGTTCGATACGCTGGATACGTGCAACGGGTAAGCTCTATGAAAATGTAAACGGACTGCGTAATTTTTCGGGCATTGTGCAGGACATCACGCAGCGTAAAAACGAGGAGCAACGTAAAGACGACTTCCTGAGCATTGCAAGCCATGAGCTTAAAACCCCTGTGACTTCGCTGAAAGGTGCGCTTCAGCTGCTGGATCGAAAAAAGAACGACTTAACCAGTCCATTGGTTCCCCGTTTAATTGCTCAGGCCAATGTGAGTGTGAACAAGATCACCTACCTGATCGATGATCTGCTGAACACGACCAGGACAAACGAGGGGCAGCTGCACCTGAACTATACGGAGTTTACCATTTCAGAGATGCTGGATCAATGTTGCCATCACCTTCGGGTGGGTGGAAAACATGAGCTGGTGTTACAGGGCGATCGAAGTCTGAAGATGTGGGCGGATGAAATCCGCATTGATCAGGTGGTCGTGAATCTGGTGAATAATGCCGTAAAATATGCGCCTGCTGAACGGACAATTTACCTGATCGTTGAAGATCTCGGCGATTCGGTTAAGATCTCCGTCAAGGATAATGGCCCGGGCATCTCCGCAGATAAGGTCGAACATCTTTTTGATCGCTATTATCGCGTTGATTATAGCGGCGTGCAATACTCCGGACTTGGCCTGGGCTTGTACATCAGTGCGGAGATCATCAAGAAACACAGGGGCAACATCGGTGTAGACACCGAAGTAGGGAAAGGCAGTACTTTTTGGTTTACCATACCTGCAAAAACAGCCTGATCATTATGGCAGACCTGAATAACGTACCTAATTTCCTGGCCGTGCATGCACCACTTGCAGCAGGCATCCTCGATCATCCTTTGTTTCAGAACTACCCCGACGCTGTATTTACGTTGGGGAGGGACGGGAAATTTCTAAGTGCAAACAAGATTTTGCTGGACATTGCGGAATGCAGCTATGAGTTGCTGACACAATTATCGTTTCCTACTTTCATTGTTCCTGAAGAGCTTGAGAAGGTATTAAATCATTTCAGGCGGGCACTGGGTGGTGAAATTTCCAACTTTGATACCGTCATTGTTACTTTGAAGGACAGCATCAAGTATTTAAATATCACACATTTGCCAATTATTTCCAATGAGGAGGTTATTGGGGTTTATCTGATCGCAAAGGATGTCACCGCAATGCGGCATGCCCAAAATGCCTTGGTCGCAAGTGAGCAGCGCTTTAAAGCGCTCATACAGGAGGGATCGGATATGATTGGCATTCTCAGTATAGATGGTACATACCGGTATGTAAATCAGACCACAACAAAAGTGCTCGGGATTGCCCCGGAGGAATTTATTGGCCGGAACGCTTTTGAATTCATTCATGAAAAAGATATTTCCAGGATTACGGCGGCTTTTAAGTACCTGGACGTTGAGAAGCGCATTGAAATTCCACCTTTCCGGTTCATTGATGCTGCAGGGCAATACCGATGGATTGAAACGATTCTGACCGATATGACGAATGATCCCGCGGTTATGGGGGTGGTGGCAAATTCAAGGGATGTCACGGAACGGATCGAGAATGAAATGAAGACGCACAAAAGCATGGAGCGGTTTGATATTGTATCTAAGGCAACCAGCGATGCGATATGGGATTTTGACATTGCCAGTGGGGTGGTCGAGTGGAATAGTGCTTTGAAGACCTTGTTTGGCTACGAAGGCACCACGCGTACACGTGAATGGTGGCTGGAACGGTTGCATCCAGATGATGCAGACCGGGTGGTTTCAACGATCACAGCTACTGTAAAGGAAAGAAAACCCAGGTTGAAGAAAGAGTACCGGTTCAGATGTGCGAATGGCAGCTACAAAAATGTATTAGATAGGTCTTTTGTGGTTTTCAACCCCAATGGCGAGCTCGTACGTATGATTGGTTCCTTGGAGGATATCACAGAGCGACAACAATACGTTCAAATGGTAGAGACGCAGAATCAACGTTTACAGGAAATTGGCTGGACGCAATCGCACCTCGTGCGTGCCCCTTTAGCGAATATCGTCGGTATAGCTGAGCTATTGTCCTATGAAATTCAGCCTGAAGGTCCGGCAAAAGCGCTGTTGTCACATTTGCTTACCTCTGCAGAAATTCTGGATGAGATCATCAGAGACATCATTGATAAAACAGAAGGTTTACAAAAATCCAAAACGAAATAGCAGGCGAAACCCGCCTAGTTGTCCCTGTTGAAAGTCGCAATAACCGCATCTACCCATATGGCATGCATTTTCCCGGAATAGTGCAAGCCATCTTTAGCCACCAGTGCTGGATCTGACGTAACCTGGTTTGAGGCCGGCGTAATGTTGGTGTAACTTACCCCTCTGGCAATAGACTCTTCTTTATTGATTGCATTGAATGCGGCAATGTCTGCTGTAATTTGATTTGTGTTCCGGCCGCTTTTCTTTCCAAATGGTGTTTGTCCCCAATCCGGAATCGAAACCACAGACACATGGCTAACCTTGCCATCTGCATGTTTAATGGCGCGGCTTAGCAGATCCTTAAACTGGCTGCGATACTCGGTTTTTGACAAACTCTGATACTGGTTGTTCACGCCGATGAGCAAACTCACGAAATCATATTTCCTGGTAATGTTTGCTGCAGTCATTGCTTGTTGTAAATCTTTGGTTGTCCAGCCTGTTCGTGCGATGACCTTCGGTGGGGCAAAGTTCTTCCCTCTGGAATTTAACTTGGAAACCAACAGGTATGGAAAGCTTTGTGCTTGCGTAACCGACTCGCCAATGGTGTAAGAGTCTCCAAGTGCAAGGTAGGTTCTTTGCACCGGCGCAGCAGCGGTCGCACCTGACTCGTTGGCCGCTGGGCTCGACTGCTCAGGGCTAATTTCATTCTTACCACAGCTGACAAACAGCATGATCGTTAATAGTGCTGGAAATATTCTCATAAGTAGGTAACTTGTTATTTATCAAATAGTTTTCTAATCAAATTTTAATAAATGTTCAGCGAGTGTGCAATTTCTCCCGTCTTTGGGGTCAATCTTACACATAAAGCGTGTTAAAGAAACCATTGTATGATTAACTACGTAGTTCATCTACTTAAAACATATAAAAATGAAAAAAAATTATTCAAAGCTATTTACAATGCTTCTGGCAGTTTCAATAGCGGCACTTGCTGGATGTTCCAAAGATGACAATGAACAAGAAGGTCCGAAACTGGATGTAGTCTTTACCGCGCTAACAAGTACTGGCAGTTTGCAAACCTATAACGCCAATAACCTGTCTGCAGCGCAGAACGCAAAGAACATTACGGGCTTACAGGCTGGCGAGATGATCTTAGGGATCGACTACCGTCCGGCAACAGGGCAATTATATGGTTTAGGTAGTAGCAGCCGGATTTACGTTATTGATATGAATGGCGTTGCAACGGCAGTAGGTACAGCAGCTTTCAGTCCGGCGCTATCTGGCAATGTTGCAGGCTTTGACTTCAACCCTACCGTAGACCGTATCCGCGTGGTGACCACATCAGGTCAAAACTTACGTTTGAATCCTGAAACCGGCGCTGTACAGGTGACGGACGGCAGTATCAATGGTGTTACTGGCGCGATGATTTCAAGTGTGGCTTATACCAACAGTATGGCCGGCGCAACATCAACGGTTTTATTTGACATAGATGCAAGTGCTAATAAGTTATACAAGCAGGATCCACCGAATGATGGTAAACTTGTGGAAGTTGGTAATTTAGGGCTATCGACACCAGGTACAGACTCCTCTTTTGATATCTCTGCAAGCGGCATCGCGATTGCATCTGTAAATAGCGGAACATCTTCGGTATTGTACCAGGTGAATCTTGAAAATGGCTCAACAACAAAGCTTGGAACGTTCCCAGCTACGATCATGGGCCTTGCGATTCCTTCAAAATAAACGAGCTTATCTATAATTAAAACAGGGTACCTGATTCAGGTACCCTTAAATGCAATCTTATGTTCAGTTACATTTCCAGTTATCTACGGGATTCCGGAAAGTTTCCCAGCAGAATACGTCAACGTCATAAAATCTTTTGGTCGGATCCTGAAGCCGAAACGATCAGGAACACGAAGATGTTGGAAGGTTCGCCGCTTGAAAACTGGCAGGATGTGCCGCACTGGCAAAGGAAGCTAAGCAACAAATACAATTCAAGACTTTTTGCAGCAGCACAGGGCTGTAAGGTCGCTGATCTATACTGGAAAGGGCGGGATCTGAATGCAATTGATTTTCATGCGCTCCCAGCCCAATACGTGATCCGACCGACTATCGGGCACGGATCCAAAGGCGTCTACATTATGGATGCCGGTTTCAATCACTTTGATCAGAAGCGATATTCAGCGACTGAGATCCTGGAGCAACTGAAACATGATCTGGAGAAAAACCCCAATCTCGAGTTTCTTTTCGAAGAATTCGTTCAAACTGAAGATGGGCGATATACCATTCCCAATGATTTTAAATTTCTCTGTTTCAATGGCAAGGTTGCATCTGTAGCCGTGATTGACCGCCTAAGCCCTAAAGAGGGCTACAGCTACTTCTTTGATGAGGAATGGAACAAAATGAAGCGCTTGCATCATTTATACCCCGGCAAGGAGGAGCCGACAAAACCGGCGTGTTATGATGAAATGCTGGAACAGGCAAAGCGGCTTAGCAAAGCGTATGGCATTTTCGTCCGGATCGACTTCTTTGCAACATCAAAAGGCGCTGTTTTCTGTGAATTTACACCTACGCCCGCACTGGGAAAGGGATTTACCAGGTACGGGAAAAAGTTGCTTCTTAAATACTGGGATCTATACTGTCCGGGTACGATTTAGTGCGCTACGCGTAATCAGATCTTATATAAACCTGTCGCCAAAATTCGCTTTTACATCTGCGACAACCCGCTTTACATTTTGTTCCTCATCCCGTGGACAAATCATCAGGGTATTATTCGATTCAACAACAATGTAGTTGTGCAGGCCCTGCAGAACCACGAGTTTATCTTTGGGTACATTAACCATGCAGTTGGAAGAGTCGAACATCATCACCTGCTCTGAAGGGATCACCGCATTGCCCACGTAATCCTTTTCTGCCATTTCATAGATGGAAGACCAGGTACCCAGGTCTGACCAACCGAAGTCGGCCGGCAGCACATACACGTTTTCCGCTTTTTCCATGATGGCAAAGTCGATCGAGATGTTTGTGCATTGCAGGTATGCATTGCCAATAAATTCTTTTTCCTGTTCCGTGTTGTAAGCTGTGGCGCCCTGGCTGAAGATGTCGTGCATCTCTGGAAGGTGTTGCTGGAAAGCAGCGTTGATGGCTTTTGCGGACCAGATGAAAATCCCGGCGTTCCAGAGGAAGTCGCCGCTATCCAGGAAGGTTTGGGCAAGCTCGCGATTGGGTTTCTCGGTAAAAAGTTTCACCTTATGGATCTGCGCATCACCTGGCAGTCCTTCTTCGGTGTATTGTATATAGCCATAGCCGGTATCCGGACGGCTGGGTTTAATGCCCAGTGTTAGCAGCGCATCATTTGTTGCTGCAGCTTGCAGGCATTGTTCAATGGCTGCGGTAAAAGCATCGGGATAGGCGATGGTATGGTCAGAAGGTGCAACAATGATCACCGCTTCGGGGTTTAAAGCCACTATTTTCATGGCCCCATAGGCGATGCATGGTGCCGTATTGCGCATCATGGGTTCTGCAAGAATCTGGTTGTCCTGCATGGCCGGTAATTGTTCCTTAATGAGGTCCACATAGAGCTCATTGGTCACAATGAAAATATTTTCAGGCGGGCAGGTGTTTAGAAACCGCTCGTAGGTGCTCTGGATTAACGTTTTGCCCACACCGAAGAAGTCGATAAATTGTTTCGGGTGTGCGGTTCTGCTAACGGGCCAGAAGCGGCTACCAATGCCGCCCGCCATGATTAATGCGTAATTGTTCTTATTCATTGAGTACGTTGCCTTTCTAACTATGCGTTTGACGCATTTTTGGGGCAAGATACAATTTCACAATCAATTCTCTGATAAATACACATTTGGACCGTAAACTTAACATTGGGTTTGCGGAGCTACGTCTTAAGCGTTTATCATGCCGGTATCCAGTCCGGCAATTTACTTTCAAATAATTGTATTCCAAATTGCTGGAGCCTTTCGCGCTCCGCCCTTTTCATTCTTATGACCTCCCAGTAAGCAGTCTGGTGGACAAAATCTTCATTTAAGGTGTCCAGGTTAACCCCTGCCCATTCAAAAACTTCATCAATATCCAGGTTGCTTAAAAGTGCAAACTGCATAAGTCGGGTTACCAAAGAGCGGAGCAGCTCCTGGGCATCATTGTCCTCGTTAAAGTTATACATGATGCATTAGCCGTTTAAGGTGCCAAGATAGATGCTGTTTGAAACATTTTCACGGTCGGCCGAGACAAATGCGAAGTAAACTTCCATCCTTTGGTCGAGCATTGAAGGCGGCAAGTTTAACTGATCAGCGCCATGAAGCCGCGTTGCACCGGCCATGTTGAACAAAGCCTCATTATGCTCCGGAAACCATGCTAAGGTCATGGCCTGATCCTGATTTGTACTCCAGGGCAGCTCCGGCATGATGTCCCAGTTAAAGGTTAGTCCTTCCGAACTTGGGGTCAACATCAGGTTTGTGGGCAGCATGGCAGTGCCACGGCTAAGCAGCACCTTGTCGTAGCGTAACACAGGCGTTTCATCCAGCAGTTCAATGGCATGTATTCGATTGTAGGCCGTTGCCAGATTGTGGTAGTTGCGAATGGTTCCCGCTGCTTCATTCTTAAACCCAGCTTTCAGAAAAGGTTTGACTTTGGAGAAGAAGTTCATGAGCAGCCGCATGCTGTCATGTTGTGCAAAGACTTTCTCTGATTTGAACTTCTTTTTTTTACCGATACCGCGAATGACTTCCTGTCCATTCAGCCGGTAAAAAACGGCCCTGGAAACTTTGCCCACTGCGGTGCCTGTAAGACTATTGTATCGTCCCATGTTGATTTACGTTAATTTATTTAGACTCCAATATATTAATAGGTATGTAAAATATGCAATAAATATTGAAAATAATTCAACCTTGAATGGGTATTTACAGGGTGTTCATACGGTGTTGACCCGGCGTTTAGCCGGATCAACACCGGGTTGATGCCGGATAGAGGGCGGGTTGAAGCCGGGTCGATACCGAAGCTGGCACCTTTCAGAAGCGATGCAGCTTGGTACTTAACAGTCTCTTGATTTAGGCAAATTTACTAAACGCTCATATAATATCTGGTCGTTAGAACATCTGTTAACTTGATAGCGCTTATATTTGGCCAAAATGATACAACCAATAGCGACATTATCAAACGCGACAAGGATCGCTGTTATCGGGTTAGGCTATGTAGGCTTACCGCTTGCATCAGCATTTGCCGCCAAATTCTCGGTTACTGGCTTTGATATTGATCCTTCGCGTATTGCAAACCTCAAAACAGGTTTAGATCAAACCTTACAAGTAGATGAGCACACTTTAAAGAACGTTATTATACAAGATCCCACATCTCAGGGTTTGTACTTTTCCAGCAACATAGAGGACTTGCGCGCATGCCAGATCTACATTGTTACGGTGCCCACACCGGCAGATAAACACAATCGGCCGGATCTTTCTTTGTTATTTAAAGCAAGTGAAACGGTAGCAGGTGTATTGAAGACCGGAGATCTGGTTATCTATGAATCTACGGTATACCCGGGGGTCACTGAAGAAGAATGTGTTCCCATTCTGGAACGGCTAAGCAAGCTGGCGTTCAATCAAGATTTTTTTGTTGGCTATTCTCCGGAACGGATCAATCCTGGAGATAAGGTTAGAAACGTGACAAATATTCTAAAAGTAACATCTGGATCTACACCAGCAGTTGCAGACTATGTTGACGAATTATATCGAACGATTGTCACAGCAGGGACGCATAAAGCAAGTAGTATAAAGGTGGCTGAAGCGGCGAAGGTCATTGAGAATTCACAACGTGATATCAATATTGCATTTGTGAATGAGCTTAGTAAAATCTTCAATAAAATGGGCATTGACACGCACGACGTGTTGGAAGCTGCCGGTACCAAATGGAACTTCCTTAAGTTTTATCCTGGATTAGTAGGGGGACACTGTATTGGGGTGGATCCTTACTACCTTGCACAGAAAGCTCAGGAGTTAGGCTATCATCCGGAAATCATTCTCGCCGGACGTCGACTCAATGATACAATGAGTAGCTATATCGCAGGAGAGGTTGTCAAATTGATGATCAAAAAGGATATTCAGGTTAAGGCCTCCAAAATCTTGATTTTAGGTTTTACTTTTAAAGAAAACTGTCCAGATGTCCGGAATACAAAAGTAATCGACATCATCAAGGAGCTCGAGTCTTACAACACCCAGGTCACTACTTATGATCCCTGGGCGAAACCCCGGGAGGTAATGGATGAGTACGGCATTACAACAAACAATAACTATGATGATATCTGTTCACCTAAATATGACACTATTATCCTTGCTGTAGCACACGACGCCTTTAGAAACATTGACATTTTGACTTTACGGAAGCAGAATTCACTCGTGTATGATGCCAAGGGCTTTCTGGATCGTTCCCAAGTGGATTACAGGCTCTAATTGCGGTCGGAATTACTTACTCGTTGATAGAACTTGTTGCCGCAACGGTAACAAGTGAAATGTTTCAGTGGGAGCCAGAATAGAAATGCTTTAACAAAGCTGGAACGAGGAATTCGGTCGGTATCCTGGTTCTTACATCTGGGACAAGGCTTTGTTTTTGTTGAGGAGCGTTCTAGTGTTTGCATTTGAATTTTTTATATTCAATTGCAAAGCGCTGGCCTATGGCCATCTTAAATAGATAATAGTTTAAAAGTATGTGTAGTTCAGTTAATTAAATTTCCTGCTTTAAATTTCAAACGGCAAACCTATTAGCTGGCCGGAGGTAGAACGAGTAAATTGATGCCCCGATTGGGTAAACATTTCCAAATCAGCGGGATAGCGTTGGCTTTGGCGGAATTTGGGGCATCATCACGGTTCATTAATGCTTAAAGGGTGAAAACATCGCATATTGCGGAATATTTTAAGCTTCATTTTCTCGAATTTTCCCAGTTGAGTTGTGATAAATGCGTTATTTCTCCTAAAATAAATTTACCTTTGATTCATTAACGTTTAAAAGCATCTCAATCAGTTTATGTGTGGAATTGTAGGATATATTGGCTTCCGTGAGGCTTGGCCAATCGTCATCAAAGGTCTGAAAAGACTAGAATATCGTGGATACGACAGCGCAGGGATTGCATTAATTGGGGAAACCGGATTAAAGGTCTATAAAAAAGCCGGTAAAGTTATTGAACTGGAAAACTTTGCGGAAGGCAAAGATCAAAGCGGAAGTGTTGGCATTGGCCACACCCGTTGGGCAACACACGGCGCGCCATCCGACCGGAATTCACACCCACATACCTCGAACGATGGACAGCTTAGCATCATCCACAACGGGATCATCGAGAACTATGCGACCATTAAAGTAGAGCTGGAGAAACGTGGTCACACGTTTAACAGTGATACCGATACCGAAGTATTGGTGCATTTGATTGAAGAGATCTATAAAAATGAAAACAACGATTTGCTGGAAGCGGTACGTTTAGCCTTACATGAGGTGAACGGTGCTTATGCGATTGTGGTTATGGATAAAGCAAATCCAGATCAACTTATCGCGGCCAGAAAAGGCAGTCCAATGGTAATTGGTGTTGGGGAAGGGGAATACTTCATTGCTTCGGATGCGACACCCATTGTAGAATATACCAAAAACGTGATTTACCTGGAGGACAATGAAATTGCCTTTCTGAAGCGTGATGAATTGCAAATCAAGCGTTTGGATAACGTGGTACAAACACCATACATCCACGAACTGGAGATGAAGCTGGAGATGCTGGAGAAAGGTGGCTACGAGCATTTCATGTTAAAGGAGATCTATGAGCAACCCCGTTCCATTCGTGACTGTCTGCGTGGCCGGATCTATCCGAATGAGGGAAGGGTACAGCTTGGCGGGTTGCAGGAATATGCAGAGAAATTTAAGAATATAGACCGGATCATCATTATTGCCTGTGGTACTTCATGGCATGCTGGACTGGTTGGTGAATACCTGATTGAGGAGTATGCAAGAATTCCGGTTGAAGTAGAATATGCTTCGGAGTTCCGCTACCGCAATCCGATCATCACCGAAAAAGATATCGTCATCGCGATCTCGCAATCTGGCGAAACTGCGGATACCATGGCTGCTATTGAGATGGCCAAAGAAAAAGGTGCTACCATTTTCGGTGTTTGTAACGTGGTGGGTGCTTCCATTCCAAGGATTACCGATGCCGGTGCTTATACCCATGCCGGTCCGGAGATTGGTGTCGCCTCTACAAAAGCTTTTACTGCACAAGTAACCGTACTTACGCTGATCGCTTTCTTTATGGCACAGCAAAAAGGAACGGTTAACAATTCCAAAATGGTGGAGCTGTTAACGGAACTTGACTTGATCCCGGAAAAGGTGCAAAAAGCATTGGAAGCGGATGTCATGATCCAGGAGATTGCGGCTAAGTTTAAGGATTCGCGTAACTGTCTGTTCTTGGGACGCGGAAGTGGTTTCCCGGTCGCTTTAGAGGGTGCCTTGAAGTTAAAAGAGATTTCGTACATCCATGCAGAAGGTTATCCGGCTGCGGAAATGAAACACGGTCCGATTGCATTGATCGATGAGGAGATGCCGGTTGTGGTTATCGCTACGAAGAACTCTTCTTATGAAAAAGTAATCAGCAACATCCAGGAGGTAAAAGCCAGGAAAGGGATTGTACTTGCAATTGTTACCGAAGGTGATGAAGCGGTGAAAGCAATGGCTGATTACGTGATCGAAATACCAGATGCGAGTGAGGCCTTTTTGCCACTGCTTGCAACCATACCATTACAATTATTGTCTTACCATATTGCTGTACTTAGAGGCTGTAACGTTGATCAGCCCAGGAATCTAGCTAAATCCGTAACCGTTGAGTAAAACAACAATAAATAGATATTTTTCAGACGTCTTCGCGGTTTGTTTGGTCTTAGTCGTTGGTGTTTGCACTTTCCATGCAACTGCACAGGAGCAAACCCCAAATGTGAACATGCCTTATTCCTATCAGTTTTATCAGAAGCTGAATAAGGAGGTTTACGATGTAAATACGAGGATGCACAGCTCCATTCGCAGTTATTATGCGGATGATACCCTGCTGGTTAGCCGTTACCAGGAGCTCATGCGTTTAGGTACGGATACAAATGTGTACCGTAAATGGCTTCGCCGGAAGATTACGGATGAGCATCTTTTAAACTTCAATTCAGAGGATTACAGCATTTATGCAGACTTCCTTCCAGATTTTCAGATTGGCAGGGAGTTTAATGATGGTCAGGGTACCTGGAAGAATACGCGTGGCTATCAGATTGGTGGCACCGTTGGGAAGAAGTTCTCATTTTATACTAATGGCTTCGAGAATCAAGGGGTATTTGCAAATTATCTGACGAAGTACATCGAGCGTCATGAAGTTGTGCCAAGTGAAATGTCGGGTAAGCTTAGTGGAAAAACAAAAGACTGGGCCTATGTGACGGCACTGGTGTCCTACAGTCCGAACAAGTTTTTGAATTTGGCACTGGGTTACGACAAGAACTTTATTGGTGATGGATACCGTTCCATGTTACTTTCCGATGTTGCGGCGAATTATTCATTTTTCCGATTACGTGCAAAAGTAGGTAATGTACAATATCAAACGATTTTTTCTTACATGCTGGATAATCAGGCACCACAATTAACAGATGATCGCCGATTGGGCTCCAGAGGTAAGTGGAACGCGATGCATTACGTAGATTGGAATGTGTCGAACAGATTCTCGCTGGGCTTCTTTCAGGCAGTAACCTGGGCCGATGCAGAACCTGAGGGTAAACGTGGTTTTGATTTCAATTTTATTCATCCCTTTGTGTTTCTGCGCCCGATAGAAAGCGCTAACAGCAGTTCACCGGATAAAATGCGTTTGGGACTGAATACCAAGTACGAAATATTTAAGAAAACTGCAGTCTACGGACAATTTATATTCGACGAGTTTGTTGCGAAGGAGGCTTTCAAAGGCACCGGGTTCTGGACTAATAAATGGGCCATGCAGCTTGGTCTTCGTGGGTCTGACTTATTTAAAGTTGAAAACCTGAACTATCTGGCTGAATTTAATACGGCAAGACCATACACGTATTCACACTTTCAAAGGCTAACCAGCTATTCCGGTATGAGCCAACCTTTAGCGCATCCTTTAGGTGCAAACTTCAGAGAGTTCATTGGTATTTTAAACTACAGTTATAAACGATTTGATTTTCACGGACAGGCAAGTTATTCCAGGTATGGATTAGATCCAGCCGGTGAGAATTATGGCTCGAATATATTCCTTCCATATAACACCAGAAAGAACGACTATGGAAACTATATTGGTCAGGGTTTAAAGACAGACATGACGTTTCTTGAAGGCAGGGTGTCGTACCTGCTAAATCCAAAGTACAATTTGCGGCTTGAATTGGGCGGTGTTTACCGGAACGAAAAATCTGTTGAATTTACGGAAAAGACGAGTTTGATTACTTTTGGATTGAGGAGTACGTTCAGGAATTTGTACCAGGATTATTAATAAGCTTTAATAAGCGATGGGTAGAACTTTGCCAACATACTGATCTCTTGTTCATTTTAAATATTAATTTGTATACTTTATCAAATAGCTTTTTATCATTTCATATGAAAAAAATATTCTACCTAATTAGTTGTGTTTTATTATTGAGCTCCTGCGGAGTTCAATATAAACAGGTTCCATACTTTCAGGACATAGATACATTAAACTTTGAAGAGGACATTAAAAATATCAGTGTTTTAAAAATTCAAAAAGATGATATTTTAGCTATCACCGTAAGTAGTTTAAATCTTGAAGCTTCTGCAATATTCAATTTAGGTAACACTAGTTCTTTACAGGGGAGCTCTAATACAAATGATCCGACCCTTACCGCTAACGGATTTTTAGTTGATAAATCAGGTAACATTCAGTTGCCGCTGATTGGATCGATAAAGGTGTTAGGTATGACAACAACTCAAGCTCGAGAGGTAATAGAGGCAAAATTAGATCAGTATTTAAAGTCTCCAATTGTTAGTTTAAAGCTTATAAACTTCAGAATTTCCGTGTTGGGAGATGTGGTGCGCCCGGGATTGTATCCGGTTCAGAACGAACGGGTTAGTGTTACTGATGCACTTAGTATGGCTGGGGATCTAAATATCACAGCAGTGAGAAATAACATATTGTTGGTTAGAGAAAATGAGGGTAAGCGACAATATATACGTTTTGACTTACAAAGCAAAGATACATTTAGCTCGCCCTACTTCTATTTGCAAAATAATGATGTGTTATATGTACAACCAGGAAATGCAAAATACGCAAGTGTTGATTCCAGTTACAGGAATGTTAGTTTAATACTTTCCGCTTTGTCTGTAATCGCATTACTAATCACAAGGCTTTAATACTATACAATGAATATACAACAAGAGTCACGAAATAATCACGATGTGAATTCTTCTCCCCAAGCAGATTTTGACTTCAAAGGGATTGCTGCGAAGTATCTTTTCCATTGGCCCGTATTCCTGGTCGGCGTAATTTTTGCGCTTGGTGTGGCCGTTATTTATCTAAGGTACACGAAACCTATGTATGAGGTAAGCAGTACGTTGTTAATAAAAGATGATAAAAATAGTGTACCTGAAAATGACCTATTAGAGCAACTAGATCTATCAGGAGGCTCGAAAGTTGTGGAGAATGAAGTTGAAATTTTGCGTTCTAAGACCCTTATGGGTGCTGTAGTAAAACGGTTACAACTAAACGTTAATTTAATTGCCGAGGGACGGGTGGTGGATGCTAGCCTTTACGAGAAACGGCCCGTCAAATTTTCTGTATTAGATGATGCGACTCGAATAATAGGTAAACAATTTAGGCTTTCTTTTCCGAATGATTCCACTTATATGTTGACGGATATTGAAAAGGGCATAAAGGTGGCTGGCAGTTTAAATTCATATCAAAGGAATGTGTTTGGTACATATAAAGTAGAGAAAACGTCTTTTTTTAAGCAAGATGGCGTGTTCTCACTTATCATTAACGACCCAAACAAGGTTGTAAATTCTTTTTTGTCTCAGCTGGCGATCTCAGTCGCATCAAAGCAGTCAACTGTTCTAAAGCTCACATATCAAACAACGATACCAGAACAAGGGGAAGACATCATTAATACTTTAATTCAAGTTTATAATGAGGCTTCGTTGGAAGATAAAAATAGAATAACGCAAAATACCTTACATTTTATTGATGAACGCCTTGCACTAATTACCGGAGAGTTGGTTGAAGTAGAAAAGGATGTGGAAGGATTTAAAAGTAGTCAGGGCCTTACAGATATCAGCAGTCAAGCTGCCGTGTACTTGGAGAATGTTAAAGTAAATGATGCTAAGGTTAATGAAGTTAGCCTTCAATTGGACGTTATTAAGGATATAAAAGAATACTTGCAATCTGAAACTGGCGAGGGAAAATTACCTAGTACCTTGGGAATTGAAGATCCAGTGGTTCTCAGCCAAATAGAACAGTTGCGAGAGTTGCAAACAAGGAGAATTAACTTACTCAACACAACTCAGCCCAACAATCCAATCTTTAATCCACTTGATGAACAGATTAGGGCTACTAGGGATGGTATCGCATCTAACATCAGTAATATTGAGAAATCTTTGAAAGGGACACTGCAAGGACTGCGGGGCTACAATAATCAATATGAAGGGTCAATTAAGAAAATACCGAGACAGGAACGTCAATACATATCAATAAAACGGCAGCAGAGTATAAAGGAAAGTTTGTACTTGTATCTTTTACAGAAAAAAGAGGAGTCCGCGCTTTCTTTTGCCTCGTCAGTGGCCGACAGCAGAATAGTGGATCCTGCACTTTCTGATTCGTCGCCAGTAAAACCCATGAAACGAATTGTTTATCTTGCAGCGATCTTAGTAGGCCTAATTCTGCCCGCAGCTTACATTTATTTGAAAGATCTATTTAATGATAAGATACGTTCGTCTGATGAAATAAAGAATATAACCCTTTCTCCGATTATTGGGGAGATTTTACTTGATGAAAGTAATGAACGAATTGTCGTACTTGAAAATAATAGAAGCGCTGTGGCTGAGCAATTTAGAGCTATTCGTACGAATATGGACTATTTATCAGGTAGGCGAAAAGTAGCGGCTGGAAAAGTGACTCTATTCACATCCAGTACTTCAGGTGAAGGGAAGTCGTTTGTAGCGATTAATTTCGCAGCATCAATGGCTATTAGCGGTCGTAAAACCGTTATATTGGAGCTCGATTTAAGAAAGCCTAAAGTGAGTAAATACATGAATCTCTCTGGTAATGTAGGTTTGAGCAATTTTCTCGTTGGCTCGTCTACGATTTATGACTTGGTCCAACCATCTAATGTTATCCCTAATTTGAATGTAATTGGATCCGGGCCAATACCTCCAAATCCATCGGAATTATTGTTGGAGAACTCAATTGATCAACTAATTGAATTTTTAAGGTCTGAATATGATGAGATTGTGATTGATACTCCGCCTATCGGGTTAGTTACTGATGCACAAATACTTTCTAGGTTAGCTGATGTTTCTATTTACATAGTTCGTCATGGTTTTACATCTAAACAACAGTTGAACAAATTCAATGATTTATATCAGCAGGGGGTGTTTCCAAATTTCAACATCATATTTAACGGAATTGACACGGGGAGCTCCTATGGATATGGTTACGGCTATGGATACGGTTACTATTCCGATCCTAAACCAAGAGTGTTAGGTTTAAATTCTTTAATGAAGGCCATTTCTAAAAGGTTTTAAAAGTACAATCATTTTTTTTACACCAGGCAAAAATGCATCGAAGCATTAATTTCGTTAGTAAAAGTATTTGTATTACACGATGAAAGTATCATCGATTCTGGCTCGTTTGTCAGCTAGTAGTTTATTCAAAGATTCCTTTTGGTCTTTGGTGGGTAACATTATCGGCCGGGGCCTTGCCTTAGTAGCTGGAATAATAGTTGCAAGATTCCTTGGAAAAGATGTTTATGGCGAGTATGGCATAGTCCGAAATACTATTATGTCCATAGGTGTTTTTTCATCATTTGGCCTTGGTTATACTGCCACTAAGTTCATTGCGGAATACAAGATTAATAAACCTGAATATATTCGAATGTTTCTGAGGTATGCCTTAAGGATCACGTTTGCAATTTGCGGGTTTATGGCTCTAGCTCTTTTTGCTTCGGCAGATTACGTTGCTGAAGTAATGTTATCTGCACCCCATTTGGCTTTTGCACTTAGAATTCTTGCTGTTCTAATTATCTTCAATGGTCTAACCACAACCCAAATAGGTGTATTGTCAGGATTTGGACAATTTAAGGTTTTAGCTAAAATAAATTCTCTAATAGGTGTTACGACTTTCATATTAACTGCCGGCCTAACGTATATGTATGGTTTAAATGGAGCTTTGATTTCTTTGCTAGTCAGCCAAGTGTTTAACTGGTATTTGAATTACCGAGCAGTATCGGCTAATGTGCCGGCGGATAATTCAATTCATTCAAATGATCCTAAGCTACTTTCAGAAATATTAAGGTTTTCCACTCCAGTAGCCATGCAGGAGGCATTATATTCAATCACAACGATGCTTAGTAGTATAATGGTTGTAAAATTTGGTTCATATGGTGACCTCGGGATGTTTACTGCTGCTATGCAATGGAACGCTATAATTCTGTTTATTCCTGGCATTCTAAGAAATGTAGTGTTGGCACATTTAGCAGGGGCAAATAAAGATGAAAAGCAACACTCTAAAATTATGAGAGACACAATTTTGATCAACCTCTCTGTAACGTCTGTTTGTGCATTAGTTGTTTTTATCTTTTCAAAGTTTATAAACAGTTTATATGGTGTTTCTTTCGATGGATTAAATAGTCTTATTGTAGTAGCGGTGCTGACCACCATTTTCTTAAGCGTAAGTAATGTGTACAGTCAGGCGTTTATGTCCAAAGGCATGAATTGGTCAATGTTCTTTATCAGATGCTTTCGTGACTTGGGAAAGCTGGCTTTATTCATAGCATTTGTTTATCATACGACTTTTAGCGGTGCAGCCTCCATGATTTATAGTTCTCTCCTATTTAGTCTTGTGACGTTGATTATAATGATTATCATGTACAATAAAAGAAAGGCTTATGAAAACATTTAATTTACAACTTGTCAGAATACTTTTCAAGTTTATACCGGCGACTAAGTTCTTTACTCTCAAAGTAAGACTTCTACAGTTCGCTAATGTAGAAATAAAACATTCCGCAAGGGTTGTTTCAAGTGTGCAAATCTTTGGTAATGGACATTTAGTTATTGGAGAGGATACTTGGATAGGTCATGAAGTGTTCATCTCTACAACTGCCCCCGCAAAGGTTGAGATTGGAAAAAATGTCGATATAGCTCCTCGGGTTTACATTGGTACCGGCTCTCATGTTATTTCTCCTGAAAGTGATCGAATAGCTGGAAAGGGTATTACTAAGAATATCATCATTGGTGATGGAGTTTGGATAGGCGCAGGTTCGATCATCTTACCTGGTGTCACAATTGGTAACATGTCAACGATAGCAGCGGGGAGTGTAGTTGCCAAAGATGTTCCTTCGAATGTTATCGTGGGTGGAGTACCAAGCAAAACTATAAAGGTGTGGGACATTCACTATAGAAGGTGGGAGAAGCCAATCGTTTAGAGAATGTGCATGGCCATTAGTGCTGTTATTAATAAACATAATTCATGAATAAAAAACTTATAATCGGATATACTTCTGGTGTTTTCGACCTCTTTCATATTGGGCATCTTAGAATAATAGAAAATGCTAAGACATTGTGTGATTACTTGATCGTTGGCGTAACTACAGATGAAATCACTTTAGAGTTAAAAAATAAGCTACCCGTCATCTCGTATGAAGAAAGGGCCGCGATAGTCGAAAGTATAAGGCATGTGGATCAGGTAGTTCCTAATGAATTCATGTCGAATTTGGATGCATGGGAAAAGCTAAGATTTGACATAATGATTAAGGGGGATGATTGGAAAGGAACAGAAAGATGGAATGAGTTGGAAAGGGAATTTGAAAAGGTCAATGTTCAAGTGAAATATTTTCCATACACCTCGCATACATCAAGTACTCAGCTCAGGAATGCTCTTGGCTTGGCGAATGATAAATAAAGGTAAAAAGTGTGAATGTTTAAATATAAGGATTATGGGATTTAAGTCAAATTATAAAGAACTAGCGAATACACAAAAAAATGCTTCAGGTACTCCAGCATATACATTGTTTGTAAATCGGGGCCTCGGGAGGGTTCTAGCATCTTACCTTGTAACTCAAAATGCATCGCCCAACACTATAACTCTTGTGAGTTTTGCTATGACAATTAGCGCTTTTCTATCAGTTTTCTGGGTGGAAAATGTTGTCTTCTTACATAGTCTTATCATTGTTATTTTGCTGATTTTGGCATTTGGATTGGATTCTGCTGATGGCCAGATGGCTAGACTTTTAAAAATTCAAAGTGCAAAAGGTGAATGGCTTGATCATACATTAGATGCTATCAAGATTCCAATGGGGCATGGTGTTGCTATGTTTATCATTATGAAGCACAACGATGTAAATAGTAAATGGCTAATTTTCTACCTAGCTGTAATATGTCTCCACGGCTCATTATTACTAGGGGGCTTGTTATACGGTAAATTGATTGCAAAGAAGGAGATCCAAGCTCAACCACACATAAATTCATCCATTCTTGTAAGATCGATTCTAACTTTACCATTAGATTATGGTACTTTCATATTGTTCTTCCTATTATCATTTAGCCCCCCTAATTTCTTTATGATTTATACTGTTTGGGGAGCTGTGTTTTTACCCTACGGAATTTTAGCCCTTATTAAACTTTTTAGGGCTTTTAAATCCTAGTCATCAAGTTTATAAATATTAAAATGAAGATAGTTTTTTTAATAGCTAGTTACGTCCCACATCAGCTGTTGATTTTGAATACGTTGATAGAAAAGCACGGTGCTGTAGTTCATTCATTTAGCATTAGTAAAAAATACACCTTCATTCCTGAGAATAGGTCAGGTTTGTTTACTTATAAATCTCCTGATTTCAGTCGAACAGAGTTACTAAAAAAGGTAATCGAACTTGATCCAGACTTAGTTGTTGTTTCTGGATGGATGAACTCTGATTATGTTGCGATTTCAAAAAATCTACGGTCTACTCTAAAGGTACCTATCGTAAGCTATTCTGATACTCAATGGTATGGTACACTTAAGCAACGAGTAAACGCATTCATTAGTCCATGGCATGTAAAAAAGGCATTTTCTCATATTTGGATAGCGGGAATATATCAGTTTGAGTACGCAAGGATGCTTGGGTTTTCAAAGGAAAACATTATTTTCAATTCGCTTTCTGCAGATGTTCCTTTATTCCACAAGGCAGAGATCACTCATAAAGCTCAGAATTACCCCAAAAATTTTCTGTATGTAGGTAGATTGATTCCTACTAAGGGCTTGGATATTCTCTTAAAAGCGTGGGAGAATATACTTGACAAAAGGGGTTGGACTTTAACAATTGTAGGAAATGGCCCTTTAAGCTCTGTTATTAAGGCGGATAAAACCATAATACTTAAAGACTTTATGAAGCAGGAGGATTTAATTTCTGAAATGCAATCCTCTGGATGTTTTGTTTTGCCTTCCAGGAAAGAGTCGTGGGCCTTAGTTATCCACGAGGCCGTATCTGCTGGTTTGCCAATGATCTGCACCCAAACCTGCGGTGCGGCAGCTCACTTTGTGATCGATAAGTTCAATGGTTGGAAAGTTAATAAAGAAGATGTTACAGACCTACATGCTGCTATGATGAAAATTATGGATCTTGATTCTAATGAGCTCTATACATACTCAATAAATAGCCGAAAACTTTCAACAAGCATAACACCTGAGCTCTCGGCAGCAAGTTTGGTGCAGTTAATTAGATAATGGAACGGAAGAACATCCACATATCGTCCATTCTACTAATAGCATTAATTCTAATTAGTCCCTTTATTCAATCCATAAACGACACAGATAAAGCGGACCTATTTAGTATAAATGTACTTCCTCCGATTGTGAGCCAGATAACTGGATCAATACGTTGGATAATATTTGGGTGCTCGGTGTTTTTACTATTCGGAAGTCTAAAAAAATATTGGGTCGGCATTGACAAGCGCTATTTATTGATCTTTGGTTTTTATGCAATTCAGTTTTTGTACGCGTTTGCTACACAAGTTGATGTTTGGCGATATGTGGGACTATCGGTGATATCTTTGTCAATTCCGTTTTTAACTTATGTTGCAATAACAAACAATCGAGCGGCAACACTTACCTATCTGCAATACTCTATTTATTTGGTGGTCTCCTTATCGTTAATCACCAATATTGGAATGATTGCAACAGGGATGCGTTTTCAAGGATTTTCAAATAATTCAAATCTCTTCGGAATAACTGCCGTTTTTTGGCTAACACTGCTGTTGATTCGAGATTCAAAGCCTAAAATGGAGAAAATCAACAGCTTCTTTGTCTTAGTCGTATTGCTCACCCTAGTACTTTCGGGATCAAGAAATGCAATGTTCGGTGCATTTATCGTTTTAATATTCCATTTTGGATCAAATCTCAAATCAGTTCTAATTCCCGGATTAAGTTTTGTTATATCTATTTTTATTTTAGTCAGTATCTTTGATTTGCATGCTATCACAGACAGGCTGCTTAACTTTGAAAACGCGGTTGAGGATTCTGGAAGGTCAGTTTTGTGGGAAAGTGTTTTCCCGCATATTAAGATGAATCTTCTTTGGGGAAACGGAATGGATTCTAACATGCGACTTGCAAATTCGGGCAATATGCATAATTGCTATATTCGTTATCTGTTGAACATGGGCTTAGTATTTAGTCTTTTATCTTTCATGTTTTACATCATTTATATAGTGACTACCATTTTATTCAAGTGGAATACCATACCAAGATGTCTCATTGGTTATTTGCTTGCTTATACGTTTTGGAATATAGGGGAAGACTTTTATGTTGGAATTGGATCTTCAATTTTCATCTTCTTCAATGTTATAATTGGATTAATTACCTTCTATTCACGCCCTAATTTAGGTTTGCTTAAATGATATTACTTGATGCCCTTTACATAAATAACAGTGGTGGGAAAATACTCCTAGACTATCTGGTAATGAAGTTGCAAGAAAGTAATTCTGATGTTTATTATCTATTCGACGCCCGAGTTAAAGATGACTATAAAGCTATTTCTGCCGATAGAAAATTGTTCTTGAAAGCATCGCTTATAAATCGATACAAATTTTATCTGAGCCATAAGAATTCATTCCACAAGGTGTTATGCTTCGGTAATTTACCTCCAAATATAAGATTGGCAGCACAAGTGTTTACGTATTTTCATCAGCTTCTATTTTTGAACATCCCTGATGATTTAACCTTGGCAAACAAAATAAAATATTTGATGAAGATAAATATATTGGCAAGTTTAAAAGGTAATAGTGATTACTGGTTTGTGCAAAGTCATAATGTTAAGAGTAAACTTTCAAGCAGATTCAATATCGATTACGATAATATTATTGAGATGCCGTTCTATCCATCACTAAGTCAAAACGGAGACGTTCATAAGAAAGATGCCACTTACCTGTATGTCAGCAGTGGGTCTAAACATAAAAACCATTTGAGATTAATAGATGCATTTTGTAAGTTTTATGATTTACACAAGGTAGGTGAGTTGCACCTCACCGTAAGCGACGTGTTTTTAGCTCTTAATGATACTATAAACCTAAAAGTTTTAGAAGGCTACCCAATAGTCAACCATGGTTTCCTAGATAGAACGAGCTTGTCAAGAATTTATGCTAAATCAAAATATGTGGTTTACCCTTCTTTGATAGAAAGCTTCGGTCTAGGCCTAATAGAGGGGTTGGAGAATGGGTGTAAGATATTAGGGGCTGACTTACCTTATACGTATGCAGTTTGTGAGCCTTCATTAGTGTTTGATCCGATGGATGTAAATAGCATCGTAAGAGTAATGGAAAAAACTTTGTCTAATGAAGTACCAGCTTCGTTTCAGAAAGTTTACAATAAGATAGATGAATTATTACTTCAATTGAAATAACATGTTTAAAGATAAAATATTACTAATCACAGGAGGCACCGGATCGTTCGGTAATGCAGTTCTAAACCGCTTTTTAAATACTGATCATTTCAAGGAAATACGTATTTTCAGCCGGGATGAGAAAAAACAAGATGACATGCGTACACGCATGAAGAACGAAAAGCTGAAATTTTATATCGGAGATGTTCGAGATTTCAATAGCATTGAAAGAGCAATGCGTGGTGTTGATTATGTGTTTCACGCCGCAGCTTTAAAACAAGTTCCATCTTGTGAGTTTTTTCCGCTCGAGGCAACAAAGACCAATGTTTTTGGGACTCAGAATGTGATTGATGCGGCAGTATTAAATAATGTGTTGAAGGTAATTTGCCTTAGTACTGATAAGGCAGCATACCCGATTAATGCCATGGGAATATCGAAGGCACTAATGGAGAAAGTTGCCATAGCTGCTTCGAGAAATATCGTAGGTAACACAGTTGTCTGCCTTACCCGATACGGGAATGTTATGGCTTCAAGGGGATCCGTTATCCCATTATTCGTACAGCAAATTAAAAGTGGCAAACCTCTAACGTTAACAGATCCAAAGATGACGCGTTTCTTGATGTCTCTAGAAGAAGCGGTAGAGCTGGTCCTGTTTGCGTTTGAACATGGTAATCAAGGCGATCTGTTTGTAAACAAAGCTCCAGCCGGTACAATCGGTGACCTTGCTCAGGCCTTGAAGGAATTATGTGGTGCTAACAATGAAATAAATGTAATTGGAACACGTCACGGTGAAAAAGTTTATGAAACCTTATGTACCAGAGAGGAGATGCAGAAAGCCCAGGACATGGGTGACTTCTATAGGATACCTGCTGATAACAGAAATTTAAATTACAATCAATACTTTTCTGAAGGTGAGACAGATTTATCCGTGATTGAAGATTACCATTCACACAACACTGAGCAGTTGGGAGTTGAAGGTATGAAAGAACTGCTTGCTAAACAGCCTTACATCAAAGCAGAGATCTTTGGTGATGAAGAGGCTGCTAAGCAGTCGATATCATAAATCTTTTACAACACTTAGTGAATGTAATTTGATAGGTAAATGCATAAGCATATGTAATTGGGTTTGGACACCAACATACATTTTTTGAGGGAGAGTTAAATTGGCCGCTTGTTGAGTTTGACAAATTTGCAATTATATTATATAACATTATGAAAAGAGTAGGAATAACCGGACAAAACGGCTTTATTGGTCAACATCTATACCGTGTTTTAGGCCTATACCCACAAGAATTCGAGAGAATAGACTTTGATCGAGAATTCTTTAATGACGAGAGTACCTTGAACGCATTTGTTTCAAAGTGTGATGTAATAATACACCTTGCTGCAATAAACAGACATAATGATATAAACACTCTATACAGTACCAACATAGAATTAACAAAGAAACTGATCAAGGCTTTGGTCGCAACAGATAGCGAGGCTCATGTTTTGTTCTCCTCTTCAAGTCAAGAGGAACAGGATAATTTGTATGGACAGAGTAAAAAGGAGTCTAGGGAGCTTTTATGCGCATGGGCCCAGGATTCTAAAGGTGCTTTTACAGGCATTATAATTCCTAATGTATTTGGGCCTTTCGGGGTACCATTTTATAATTCATTTATAGCAACATTTTGTCATCAATTAACCCATGGTGAGACTCCTATTATTGTTAAAGATAGTAAGGTAGGATTAATTCATGTTGGCAGTTTAACAAACATCTTTGTAGAGTTGTTGAATAACAAAGAGAGTCAGCACTATTATGTTGTAGAACCAACTGATGAGATGAAGGTAACAGAAGTTCTTTCTAATTTGACTGAGTATAGAGAATTATATCTAAAACAAGGAATCATACCAAAGCTTGAAACCTCCTTCGACGTAAATCTATTTAACACGTACCGATCTTACATAAATCTGGAGACCCATTTTCCAGCGAAATATACCCAACATACAGATGCAAGGGGGGCTTTTGTAGAAATTATACGATTAAGTGTTGGAGGTCAGGTATCATTTTCAACAACCGTTCCAGGAGTAACAAGAGGAAACCATTTTCACACTCGGAAAATTGAAAGGTTTGCTGTAATCAAGGGGAATGCACAAATACAACTTAGAAAAATTGGAAGTGAGAAAACTTTGACTTACAAACTCTCTGGTGAAGATCCGGCATATGTAGATATGCCAGTTTGGTTTACGCATAATATCACGAACATTGGAGATGATGAGCTCTTTACGATTTTTTGGATAAACGAATTCTTTGATCCGAATGATCCTGACACCTATTTTGAAAACGTTTGATAATGACTGAACTTTAGTTAACAATAATATGAAACAAAGATTAAAAGTGATGACGGTAGTCGGTACCCGACCCGAAATAATACGACTGGCTAGGGTAATGGCGGCTTTAGATTCATCTGAGGCTATCGATCACATCATCGTACATACAGGTCAAAACTATGATTACGAGTTAAATCAGATATTTTTCGATGACTTGGAAATCAGAAAACCAGATCATTTCTTAAATGCCGCAGGCCAAAGCGCTATCGAAACAATAGGACAAATTCTGATCAAAGTTGATAACCTTTTGGGTAGTATAAAGCCCGATGCTTTTCTAGTCCTTGGTGACACAAATTCCTGTTTGTGTGCTATTCCTGCAAAAAAGAGGCATATTCCCATCTTCCACATGGAAGCTGGAAATAGATGTTTTGATCAAAGAGTGCCTGAAGAAACAAATAGGAAAATCGTAGATCACATATCTGATATCAATCTCACGTATAGTGACATTGCCCGTGAGTATTTGCTTCGAGAGGGGTTACCCGCAGATCGAATCATTAAAACAGGGTCACCCATGTTTGAAGTGTTGAACCACTATTTGCCTCAAATTGAAGGTTCGGACATATTAAACAGGCTTGGTCTGGAAGAAGGTAAGTACTTTGTGGTGTCCTCACACCGTGAGGAAAACATTTCTAGCGAAAAAAATTTTACAGGTTTGATGAATAGTTTAAACCTAATAGCTGAAAAGTACAAATATCCAATTATTGTAAGTACGCACCCGCGAACAAGAAACATGATTGAGGCTAAAGGAATAGATATGCGACCAGAGATTCAATTTTTAAAGCCTCTTGGATTTAATGACTACAACGCCTTACAAATGAAATCATTTGCTGTGTTATCTGACAGTGGTACGATATCGGAGGAATCTTCTATATTAAATTTTCCCGCGTTGAATATTAGAGATGCACATGAGCGCCCGGAGGCTATGGAGGAGGCTTCAGTTATGATGGTGGGTATGAACACGGAAAGGATCATGCAAGGTTTAACGCAATTGAAATATCAAGAAACCGGTAGGAGCCGTAACTTCCGGCCCGTAAATGACTACTCTATGCCAAATGTTTCTGATAAGATGGTTAGGATAATAATAAGTTATGTAGATTATATACAAAGGGTAGTGTGGAGCGAATCTAAGGCCTAATGAATATTCTTTTTTTAACGATAGGAAATGTGGGTGATTTATCCCAGAGAGGTATTTACACTGATTTAATTAGAAAATTCAGGGATGAAGGTCATAGTGTCTCAATTGTGTCTCCAGTAGAACGGAAGTTTAAACAGGAAACACATATGCAGACAATCGACGGGACCAACATGCTTAAGGTTTTTACTCTTAATTTGAGAAATACGAATGTCTTAGAAAAAGGAATTGGGACATTGTTGATAGAGTATCAGTTTCTAAATGCAATAAGGAAAAAGTTTAGAAATGAACGGTTTGATTTAGTACTGTATTCTACACCTCCGATAACGTTTACAAGAGTTATTAACTTTCTGAAACGGAGAGATCAGGCAATAACATATCTGCTCCTGAAAGATATCTTTCCTCAAAATGCGGTTGATATAGGCATGATTAAACGGAACGGCCTTTTGCATAAATATTTTCGCGCGAAAGAAAAAGGATTGTATAGAGCGTCTGATTATATAGGGTGTATGTCGAAGGCAAATGTAGATTATGTATTGGAGCACAATCCCGAGCTGCTGCCCCACAAAGTTGAGATTAATCCGAATAGTTTGGAAGGAATAAAATTCAATATTTCTGAAAGTGATAAAGTTGCAATTCGGCGAGAGTATAACTTACCAGAAGGAGTTCCTTTATGTATTTATGGTGGTAATCTCGGAAAACCTCAAGGTATCGATTTTCTAATTAGCGTACTGCAGGCATATAAAGATAGACAAGATATTTTCTTTGTCGTGGTAGGTAGCGGCACTGAGGCAAACAAAGTGAAGTTCTGGTTTGCTTCTAATTCTCCCAAAAATTCATTGATGTTAGATGGATTGCCTAAGCTACAATATGACCGGCTTTTGAGTGCGTGCCATATTGGCCTCATTTTTCTAGACAAAAGGTTTACGATTCCGAATTTCCCATCCAGACTATTGTCCTATTTAGAGTTAAGTATGCCAATTATGGCAGCTACAGATACAGCTACAGATATAGGCACTATCGCAGAGAGTGAGAAATTTGGATTTTGGAGCAAAAGTGGGGATTTATCAACGTTCAAGAGTAAGTTAGAACTTCTTGTCACTGATAGTGATTTAAGAGTGGAAATGGGATCGAACGGATATAGATACATGCTTAGCAATTATTTAGTTGAACATTCCTATCAAAGGATTGTCCGGGCCTTCAACGGTCACATACCTCAGATGTGAGCCTGTGAATAATATTATTAAAAGTTAGTGAGCTTCGTTTGCCAAAGAGTTTAGATAGAGCTTCCGTCTTGCATTTTCAGGATCTTACAACATAATCATGTTCCAATAACATTAACGATGAATTATAAAAATACAATCAAGCCTATAATTGATTTAGTTGTAAGCTTGTCAATGCTTATCATACTTTCTCCTGTTTTACTTATTATTACACTCTTATTGTACATTGCAAATAGCGGGAAACCCTTCTTCCTACAAAGTCGCCCTGGTAAAAACGAGAGAATATTTAATATAGTCAAATTTAAGACAATGACCGATGATAAAGATGCATATGGAAATTTACTTCCAGATTCACAAAGGTTAACCAAAATTGGCTCATTTGTTCGAAGAACATCTTTAGACGAACTGCCGCAGTTGCTTAATGTAGTGAAAGGGGACATGAGTCTAATTGGCCCACGGCCGTTGCGTACTTATTACTTGCCATTATACAATGAAGCTCAAAAAAAGCGTCACCTTGTACGCCCTGGCATCACCGGATGGGCCCAAGTAAATGGTAGAAATGCGATTACATGGACAGAAAAATTTAACCTTGATGTATACTACGTCGAGAAGATAAGCTTGCGGTTAGATATTTTAATAATACTTAAGACGATAAAGAATGTGGTGCTTTCAAAAGACATAAATGCGAGCAAAGAGGTGACTATGGAAAGATTTAACGGAAGTAATTGATGAAGAAGTGTATAATCGTTGGAGCAGGAACATATGGTCAGGTTTATGCAACCTACCTTAGTGCAGAATATGAAATTATCGGGTTTGTGGATGATGACCCTGCCTTACTTGATACTGAAGTTGTTGGCTTTAAAATTTTAGGTACTGTTAAATCTTTGATGGAGAAAACAATTTTTGCACCATCTGATGTGAGTATTTTTGTGCCGATCGGGAATAATGAAGTACGATGTAGCTTATTACAAATATTCAAATCTCAGGGATTTTATACTCCATCATTTATACACAAGTCCGTAAGTATGGATGCCTCTACAGAAATCGGGAATGCTGTATACATTTTGCCTTCCTGTAGCATAATGCCTTATGTACAAATCGGAGACAATGTAATGATTAGTATGGGAGTAAACATTGCACATCATGTTAAGATAGAGAATGGCTGCTTTTTCTCTCAAGGAACAAACGTGGGAGCATCCATAACCGTTCAAGAAAATGCATATGTTGGAATAGCTTCAACATTAATGACAGGAGTAAAATCTATCGGAAGAAACAGCTTAATTGGCGCGGGAGCCGTTGTCATCAAAGATGTTCCTAATAATGCTATTATGGCTGGTGTTCCAGCAAAAATTTTAAAATATAAAACGACATCTGAATGAACTCAAAAATTTGGTTATCCTCTCCTCACATGGGTGGAACAGAACAGAAATATGTAAATGAAGCATTCGAAACAAACTGGATTGCACCATTAGGACCCCATGTAGATGGTCTTGAGCAAGATTTATCACAATACACGGGTACAAAGCATGCTGCGGCGCTAAGTTCCGGTACAGCAGCGATACACCTTGCTTTGATTATGTTGGGGGTAGGGTCAGGTGATGAGGTAATTTGTCAAACTATGACCTTTTCAGCAAGCGCTAATCCTATAGCCTATTTGGGTGCCATTCCGATTTTTATTGATAGCGAAAGGGATACATGGAATATGTGTCCAGATCTATTAAGAAAAGCTATTAAATCTCGTATTGAAGCAGGGAAAAAGCCTAAAGCCATCATTCCGGTACATCTTTACGGCATGCCGGCACAAATGGGAAAAATCATGGACATTGCTAGAGAGTTTAGCATTCCCGTGGTAGAAGACTCAGCAGAGGCTTTGGGTTCTTCAATCAATGGGAGAATGATGGGCAGCTTTGGTGACATCGGGGTACTGTCCTTTAATGGAAACAAGATTATTACTACATCTGGTGGTGGAGCGTTATTATCTGATAATGAAGATTACACAGAGAAGGCAAGATTCCTGGCGACACAGGCACGTGATGCTGCACCGCATTACCAACATTCTGTAATAGGGTATAACTACAGAATGAGCAATGTAGCAGCTGGTATCGGGCGCGGACAAATGGAAGTCTTGGATGAACGTGTTGCTAAAAGACGTGAAAACTTTGAATTCTACAAGAATGCACTTGCAGATATCTCAGCGATTACCCTAATGAATGAACCGGAGGGCTACTTCTCAAACCGATGGTTAAGTACGTTACTGATTGATCCAGTGCATGCTAGTGGCATTACCAGGGAGCTGATTGCAGAAGTGTTAGCTGCTGATAATGTTGAATGCCGTCCACTGTGGAAGCCGATGCATCTTCAGCCAGTATTCGCTGACGCTCCATATTATGGATCGGGAATATCTGAAGGGTTATTCGCTAATGGTCTTTGTTTACCTTCGGGTTCAAATCTGTCGAATTACGATTTAGAGCGTGTAGTAAATGGTATAAAATCTTGCTTTGAATAGTTATTTCTCGGTTGGCTATTTAACCATCAACTTTTGGTATTTTTACTCAAAACTATAAATAATGTTCTCTTCCATTAAAATCGTACCTCGTTGGATTATCTTTGCAATAGATATTTGTTTAAGTGTCCTTGCTTTATTGATTGCAAAAGTGATATCTAAAAACTTCATTGTAACCGATATTGAATTTGTAGAGCTTTATCAGTCAATCATCGCAATCGTAGTGATTAACACGGTCGTATTTATTGTCCTAAAAACCTACGCTGGGATTATTCGTTACACCTCAGCACAGGATTCAATTAAAATTCTTGGAGCTGTTGTGCTAAGTGGATTTTTGATCTTCCTTTTAAATGCGTTAATAATCAGCTTTAGAGGAAATACTTTCATCAATTTTACAACACTAATTATTTTTTCGCTTGTCAACTTTTTAATACTTACTGCATACCGGATGATGTCAAAATCTGTTTACTTATATTTTCGGCATGCTAAGTTGACTAGTCGTAGGGTAATAATCTATGGCGCTGGGGAGGCTGGACTGGTTACGAAAAGAACCTTTGATCATGATCCAACGACCAACAAAAAGATTATTGCTTTTGTGGATGATGACGAGCGCAAGATTGGGAAAACGGTTAATGGCATTATCATTAAACCAGCAAAAAACTTAGAAGATATTATTAGCAAGAAGCTGGTAGATGAAATTATTTTCGCCAGCTACTCCATTCCGGTGGATAGAAAAAACCAGATTGTGGATCTTTGTCTGGAACAGAAAATTCGTGTATTGAACATTCCCTCGCCAGATGTTTGGACTAAGCCGAACATTAGTCCTAAGCTAATTCATAAAATCAACATCGAAGATCTCTTGGATCGCAAACCCATTCGAATGGACATGCAGGGGATTGGCGATGAATTAAAGGGTAAAAGGGTTTTGGTCAGTGGTGCTGCGGGTTCCATAGGTTCAGAAATTGTTCGTCAATTGATGAAATTTGAAACCGCATTGATCATCATGTTGGATCAGAATGAAACCGCACTGCACAATCTTTCCCTGGAAATGGAGGAACATAAGTCACCTAAACACGTGCACGCCTTTATCGGTGATGTTAAAGATGCGGGCAGGATGGCGTTTCTCTTTGATCATTTCAAACCAGAGTACGTTTACCATGCGGCTGCATATAAACATGTGCCTTTGATGGAAGATAATCCGGCGGAGTCCGTAAAGACCAATATCCTGGGTACAAAGACCATGGCTGATCTTGCCGTGAAGCACAAGGTCGAGAAGTTTGTGATGATCTCAACGGATAAAGCCGTAAACCCGACCAACATCATGGGTGCTTGTAAGCGTATTGCAGAGATCTATGTGCAGTCTCTCAATAATACGGAGTTTGCTGCTGGCACGCGATTTATTACCACGCGATTTGGAAATGTACTCGGATCTAATGGTTCTGTGATTCCGCGTTTTAAACAACAGATCGAGCGCGGCGGACCAATCACGGTTACCCATCCAGACATTACAAGATACTTCATGACCATCCCGGAAGCCTGCCAACTGGTTTTGGAAGCTGGCTTCATGGGCAAGGGGGGAGAGATCTTCATCTTCGACATGGGTAAATCGGTAAAGATTGTAGATCTGGCAAAACGTATGATTCAGCTCGCTGGCATGGAGCCGAATAAAGAGATTAAGATCTCCTATTCCGGACTGCGCCCCGGTGAAAAACTTTTCGAAGAACTGTTGAATGATAAAGAAAACACGATGACAACGCACCATGAGAAGATCATGATCGGGAAGGTGCGGGAGTATGTATTTGCGGATGTGGAAACACAGGTGCAAAGCCTTGTTGCGGACGCCATCGTAAATGATAACCGTAAGGTGGTATTGCAAATGAAGAAAATTGTACCGGAGTTTAAAAGTAAAAATTCTAAGTTTGAGGAACTTGATAGCTTATTGGAACAACAGCAAAAAGTTGGAGGCCCGCTTAACATATCAAATAATCCGAAATCAGCATAAATGGAAATTATAAAGACAACAATACAGGATTGCGTGGTAATTAAGCCCGCAATTTTTAACGATGCCCGAGGCTATTTCTTCGAAAGTTTCAACGCCCAGCGTTTTAATGAAGCTACAGGCCTGAACGTTCAATTTGTACAGGATAATCAATCTCAGTCGACTTACGGCGTACTTAGAGGACTGCACTTTCAAAATGGGGAACACGCCCAGGCCAAATTGGTTCGTGTGCTTAAAGGCGAGGTATTAGATGTAGCAGTTGATCTGCGCCCAAACTCGCCAACCTACGGGCATTATGAAAGTGTTATCCTCTCTGAAGAAAATAAGCTTCAGTTTTTTGTACCACGTGGCTTCGCCCATGGCTTCGTCGTGCTCTCGGAATCTGCCGAATTCTTTTACAAATGTGACAACTACTACAACAAGCAATCAGAAGGTGGGCTGCATTATGCAGATCCTGCGCTGAATATAGATTGGAAAGTGCCCGCCAACAGCCTTCTTGTTTCAGAAAAAGATGCAATTCTGCCCTTCCTTTCAGATATCAATAGAGCATCATGAGTAAGATTCTAGTTTTTGGTGCCTCAGGACAATTGGGTACCTGCCTGAAGAGCCTTGCGGCGGAAAAAGGTATTGATGATATTGTGTTCCCTGAAGAAGGATCTGCAGATATCTTAGACTTGAATGGCTTGCAACTTGCCTTTGAGAACATAAAGCCAGCGTACGTAATTAATTGTGCAGCTTATACTGCTGTAGACAAAGCAGAAGATGAGCTGGACCTTGCGCGCCAGGTGAACCGCGATGGTGCAGCCAACCTTGCACGATTGTCTAAGACGCATGGCGCTACGCTGATTCACATCTCCACAGACTTTGTCTTTGAGGGTAACCTGCCTAAGCTTCTTGCTGAAATTGATCCGGCAAATCCTATTTCCGTTTATGGCTTGACCAAGTTGGAAGGGGAGCAGGCAATAGCTGCTGAAATGCAGGCCTATTACATACTGCGTACCAGCTGGCTCTACTCTGAACATGGAAATAACTTCGTGAAGACCATGCTGAGTCTGGGTTCTACTCGTCCGGAACTTAAGGTGATCGCCGATCAGGTGGGTACGCCCACTTATGCAATGGACCTCGCCGACGTGATCTTCCAGATCATTGCTGCAGAAAAACGGGCTTATGGAGTGTACCACTTCAGCAATGAAGGCGTAACCTCCTGGTTTGACTTTGCAAAGGCAATCTTTGACCTCAGCGGAATGCGTACCCGTGTGCTACCCATCCCAGGTTCGGAATATCCAACGAAAGCCAGCCGTCCCGCATTCTCCGTGATGTACAAAACAAAACTTAAAAAAACATTCAACATAGAAATCCCGTACTGGCGCGACAGCCTTGAGATTTGCATAAATAAGCTCTTACCCAATTAGAACCTCATGAAAGGAATTATTTTAGCCGGTGGATCTGGCACCCGCTTACACCCCCTAACGCTTGCCTGCAGTAAGCAGATGATGCCGGTTTACGATAAACCGATGATCTACTACCCCTTGTCTATCCTGATGCTTAGTGGCATCAATGAAATATTGATCATCTCCACACCACATGATCTGCCGCAGTTTGAAAAGTTGCTTGGTGATGGTTCCCGGATCGGATGTAAATTTTCCTACGCCGTACAGGCAGAACCGAACGGATTGGCGCAGGCCTTCGTTATTGGTGAAGAATTCATTGGTTCTGACAGCGTAGCACTGATCCTCGGTGACAACATCTTCTATGGGGATGGCTTATCCCGTTTGCTGCAGGACCTTAAAGAACCTGAAGGGGGCGTGGTATTCGCTTACCAGGTTGCAGATCCAGAGCGTTATGGCGTGGTAGAATTTGATGAAAATAAAGTCGCTGTCTCTATTGAGGAGAAACCAACGCAACCGAAGTCTAACTATGCCGTACCAGGCCTTTACTTTTACGACAACTCCGTGGTGGAGATTGCGAAAAACATTCCGATGTCGCCACGTGGCGAATACGAGATTACCGATGTGAATAAGGTTTACCTGGAGCAAGGCAGGTTGAAGGTTGGTGTGCTGAGCCGTGGAACCGCATGGCTTGATACCGGCACCTTTGCTTCCCTGATGCAGGCTGGTGAGTTTGTTCAGGTAATTGAAGAGCGTCAGGGCCTTAAAATTGGCTGTATCGAAGAGGTGGCATTCCGTATGGGCTACATCGATATCGACCAGCTGCACACCATCGCTGCGCCACTGGTTAAAAGTGGCTATGGACAGTACCTGATGAAACTCGTAAAATAAAATACCTTCAATGTATCTCTGGTATTACCAGAGATACATTACACCCACCTTGAACTGCATGTTGTTGGCATCTTTTTTCGCCCAGTCCCAATAATCTGGACCCGGCCCCCACTGATATTGATAGTTCAGGGATCTGATGTAGGTAATTTGCGAGTTCAGGATAAAGTTCTTGTAATTCCATGCAAACTTACCTGCAACCGATAGGTCAATCCAGTGTCGGTTGATGTACTCATTTTTGTCTAGCGATGCATAAGCGAAATTGTAGAACAAGTCGTTGTTATTCACAAGCCTTTCAAACTGTAGACCGATTTTCTTCAGCCCCTTCACCCAGCTTACATCCAGCGATTGCAGGTTACTTCCCGGTCCGATGCCCGCTCCGAGGACCTGACCTACATTTGTATAGCCATCACGTACCTGATTATGCGTGTACCAGGTATCACCTGCACGGAAATCGCGCGTCTTTGACTTCTCCATTTGCGTGACCTCAATCCCCATTTGAATGTATTCATCAAGCTTGTTCAATGGAATCAGCTTCCGAAAGCCGACAACGTAAGCCCGGGTATGCTCTGGTTCCACAAAGGCATCCCGCAAGTCATATGGGTAATCATTACGGCCAAATTCAAAGTAGAATTCTGCATGACTTTCAGGCATTACATACCGTGTGAATAAGGACAAATATTGATCTTGCGTGGCTGCACCACTCGTATTCACATTATCTGCGCTCGAGGGTGTTTTCTGCGCCTTCGCAAAAACCGGGAAGTAATCGCGGAACTTGCTGCCCATGTCTCTATGATTAACAACAGATGTTCTGGCTAAACCCAGATATAACTTTGGAACCCATTTCGGCTGATAGCTGATCACCAGCCCGGACAGGTAGCGCCAATCCTCAGGCCTTAGCCTGTACTCCACGCCTTCAGGTGTTGCAACGCCAGACTGATTTAACCTTCCCGCGATAAGTTGTGCTTCGAAAGATCCAATAGGCGTTTCCACCGGTCTGATCGTATTTAAGCTGAAGTGCCTGAACCCGGGTGCATTGTTACTCATCAACAGGGAACTACGCATGCCCGGACCCCACCACAGACTTTCATTGGAGTAACCGACTGAAACGGGCCCCGCACTTAGACGAATACTGCTCTGCCCCAAAGACAGTTTGCTGTAGTCATTGCTGCCATAACGATCCGGCAAATCGATGGTGTTGTAGCGGTTTGCGATGGAGGTGTTCCAGAATACACCATTGGGTGCCTCGCTCAATTCCTGAAAATCACGGTTCTCCGCATACACATATTCTGGCCTTAACTGAATGCTGAGTGGCCCTGCTTTAACGTAAACACCACCCGTCGCCTGTATCTGATAACCCCTGGATTGTACCATGGAACCATCATTCATGCCATAAGGATGATGCGTGTTGATTTGCTGCTGCACAACAAAGGGTAATACGTAAACCGAGGTTTTGTATTGTTGATTGGTAAAAATGAGTTTCTTAAAGTCGTAAAGCTGGTTAGGCGTACTTACCGGCCGGATCATGTAAGCGCTGTTGCCGCTATCACTTCCAAGTAACTGCTGGCGGCGATAAGCATCCTCCACATTCTCCAGAATGCCGACAGGGAGGGTTTGTGCCTGTATGTGGTTTGCCAGCCCCAGGGCAAGTATAAGAAGGCTGATTCGTATAAGTTTCATTTGTGTTGATATTAAAGCGTCAATTACCAGGTGTACATTAATCCTACCCTGAACTGCAGGTTGTTCACATCTTGTTTATCCCAGTCCCAATAATCTGGCCCCTTAGCCCATTGATACTGATAATTGAAGGACTTGATGTAAGTGAGCTGGGAATTGACCACAAAGTGCTTGTAGTTCCAGGCGAACTTGCCTGCTATGGAGAGGTCTACCCAGTGCCTGTTAATAAATTGTTCCCTGTTAGGGCTTGCATATGCGAAGTCATAAAACATATCATTGTTGTTGACCTGGCGTTCGAACTGGATGCCAATCCGCTTCAGACCCTTCACCCAGCTGACATCCAACGACTGCAAGTTGCTGCCAGGACCGATGCCTGCGCCAAGTACCTGCCCTTCATTGGTGTAGCCATCAACAACCTGATAGTGTTCATACCAGCTTCCACTGTCCCTCGTATTTCTGGTCTTGCCTTTTTCCAGCTGGGTAACTTCCGCGCCAATCTGAATGTATTCATCTGTTTTGTTCAGCGGCACAAGCTTCCGAAAGCCAAAGATATAGGCGCGGGCATGTTCCGGCTCCACAACACCATCACGGAGATCAAATGAATGGTCGTTCCGACCGTATTGAAAGTAGATTTCGGCCTTGCTTTGTGGTAAGACATACCGTGTAAAGAAGGAAAGATACTGATCTCTGCCGGCAGCATCATCGCTGTTCGTGCCGTCCTCCTGCTGATAAGCGGATTTATTTACGGCGCCAAAGATTGGAAAGTAATCAGCAAAGCCATTGCCCATCGCGCGTTGATTAATTACAAAGCTTCGGTCGAACCCAAGGAAAAATCCTGGAATCCATTTTGGCTGGTAGGTTAGCACCATGGCAGAGAGGTATCTGGAATCCCGTGCCTTTATGATGTATCCGGGTCCCACTGGTGGCGAAATGCCGGATTGCTTTAGCTTGCCACCAATGATCTGCGCTTCAAATGCACCGATATAGGTCTGGACCGGTTTCGAGGTTTCTAAAGTGAAATGCTGGAAGCCTGAAGCATGGTTGCTCATCAATAATGAATTCCTGACGCCGGGTCCCCACCAGAGGTTCTCGTTGGAAACGCCTACGGTAACAGGGCCCGCATGCAGGCGTATACTGCTCTGTCCTAAACTCAGCTTGCTGTAATTGCCATCACCAAAGCGGTCCGGCATGTCAATCATGTTGTAGTATAATCCTAAAGGTGCGCTGAACGCCGGGCCGTTTGGTACATCACTAAGCTTGGTGAAAGTTTGATTATCGGCAAAAACATATTCTGGCTTCAGCTGAATACTTAGCGGCCCAATGCGGGCGAAAACCCCGGCCGTGACTTGCGTTTGATAACCCTTCGCCTGGACCATTGAACCATCGTTTATGCCATAAGGATGATGGGTGTTGTATTGCTGCTGCAAAACGGCGGGTAAGAGATATAAGGCGGCCTTGTGCTTCTGGCTGGAAAACACAAGCTTCCGGAAACTGCTAAGCTTGTAATCGTTATCTGCATCACCGAGACTTAGGTCATTGGATTCGAACGTGTGCAAGGGACGGATCATGTAGGAGCTGTTAAACTCGTCATTGCCAAGTAACTGCTGCCGTCGGTAAGCGTCTTCTATATTCTCAAAAAATCCGACTGGTATTGTTTGCGCGTGGAGGCTGCCGCTTATGGCGATAAACGCCAGGAGAATGCCAAAGAGGGCTTTAAATTTCATCAAATTGCAGAAATGAACGGTTAATGGCGGCAAGTTAAAGATTAAATCCCATTTTTGGACTCAGTAAAATGCCGCTTTTGTATGCCTAAGATCTCCATCATCGTTTTAAATTATAATTCCTGGGAAGACACCATTGAGTGTATGGAGAGCTTGTTGAAAATGACGGACGCTCATTTTAACATCATCCTCATTGACAATAACAGCCCAAATGATTCCGTTATACACCTTCGGAAATGGCTTCCCGCCGACGCGCTTTCCTTAACGGATAGCAGTGCAGCAAACCATCAGGGCCCCATTCCCAAGATTACCTTTATAACTTCCGCACATAACGGGGGTTACGCTGCAGGTAATAACATTGGCCTGCGGTTTTGCCTGAATTCGGATCCCGAATTCGAGTACGCCTGGGTTTTGAATAATGATACCGTTGTGCATGCCGATGCTTGCGCCAATATGATTACGGAGATCCAGAAACTCCAGCAGGACCACCCGTCAAAAAAGTTTGGCCTATACGGTAATCGCATTACGCACTACCATGACCCGGCTACAGATCAGGTATCGTATTATACTTTCAGTAGCAAGAATGCAACAGTTAGGGCCGTCAAAACCAGGCAGCCTGGTAACATCATGCTGGATGATTGTGACAAGTATTATCCATGTGGCGCATCTATTTTCGTCAGTAAACAATTCCTGCTAGAAACAGGATTGATGGATGAACAGTACTTTCTGTACTATGAAGAACCGGACTGGAGCATTCGTGCGTTCCGTAAGGGATACACACTCGTTATATTCAACAGTGTACAGGTGTTTCATAAAGAAGGCGCCTCTGCCGGAAGCAGCGTTATCGGCAGCCAACGAAGTGAATTGTCGGATTATTATATTATCAAAAACAGGTTCACCATTATCAGAAAATTCTATCCGCAGCATCTTTCATACGTTTACCTGACCATGGGTGGTATCTTGCTGAACCGGCTGCGGCGTCGCCAGTTTAACCGGGTGGGCATGATTGCCGGAATTGTAAAATCGGCGTTGCTGAAGCCTGGAAAATAGCCTCGTAATGGACGTCCAACGCAACATTTCGCAGACGTATGACCGGAGATTTAGAAAATTTTACCTACTTTTGCGCCCTCATCTTTTATTTTGATCACTGATACTAACCAAGTATAAAAGACTAACCAAAACTCCCTATGTATCAAAACGTTTTCAGAAGCAGCCAGACAAAAGTATTTGCATTATTATGTGTGCTTTTCTTTACCTCTTGTGCTGCGAACAAGGAAGTTATCTATTTCCAGGATATTCAGAATATCAAAAAATCCTCCCTGGAGAATTCAGCTGTCTACACAGAACCCCTGATTCAACCAGATGATAACTTAAGCATTAACATCTTCACCTTGAGTCCGCAGACGGGTGCAATCATCAATCAGGCAGCATCTGCCCCAATATTAGGGGGTAATGCAAACAATGGCGGTGGGCAGCAGGTGAATGGATTTGTTGTGGATAAAGATGGCAATGTGGAGCTTGCGCTTGCAGGGAAGATCAAGGTTGGCGGTTTAACCACCTATCAGGCACGTGACGCTATCCGCGACCGTGTAATCAAGTTTTACAATGATCCCAATGTACAGGTGCGGTTTGCAAACTTTAAAGTGAGCGTACTTGGCGAAGTTAACGCGCCGTCTACCTACAATATGCCCAATGAAAAAGTAACCATTATGGATGCACTTAGCCTGGCTGGTGACCTTACGATCTATGGCCGCCGGAATAATGTGCTGGTTGTTCGGGACATCAATGGAAAGAAACATTACGAACACCTGGATTTGAACTCTTCTGAGATTTTCAACAGCGAGTTCTTCTACCTACGCCAGAATGACCTTGTCTATGTGGAGCCTAATAAGGCCCGTAGTACGGCTAACAATGCTGCGCAGACGCAACTCATCGGTATCGCCACCTCTGTGATCTCCGTATTAATTCTGGCCATCACTGCTTTAAGATAATTAACACTCAAATATTTATGCAAGATACTGCTAAGATTAAACGTCATGCTCCAGACGGCGATGATCAAATCAACTTCAGCAAAATTATAAATAAACTTACAGCCCATTGGATATGGTTTGTAGGCAGTTTAGCCATCTCCGTAATTGCGGCTTTATTTTACCTGCACTACACGCCTTCAAGGTATGTTGTAAATGCCAGAGTATTAATCAACGACGCCCAAAGTGCCGGGAGTATGGCTAAAGAAGGCGGCGCATTGATGGACCTAGGCGGACTGATGGGCAGTTCCAGCTCCGTAGATAATGAAGCTGAAATTTTGAAAACGCCAGATCTGCTTGAAGAAGTTGTTCGGGAAATGCAGCTGAATATCGTTTACAGCCAGCGGACGGGCCTGCTTTTACGTGAACTTTATCAGGCGCCGTTCTCACTTACTTTGGTTAACACCCGAGATACCATCGGATCTGTAAGTTTGGATGTGACCATCCTTCCGAATAACAAGATACGGATAAATGCTGAAGAGTTTAATCGTGACCTGACCTGGAATGAAACATTCACCCTGCCTGAGGTGGGGGTATTGAAGCTTGTTCCCCTCCCGGGAAGGAAATTGCAAACGGATGAAGTTTATAATGTGCAACTTTCCTCCATAGATCTGGCGGTAAGTGAACTGATGAATCGCATGTCGGTAGCGGTGTCCAACAAGCAGGTAACCATTATTGACCTCAGCTTGATTTATCCTGTGCAGAAAAAGGGAGAGGAGATCTTATCGGCAATAATTGGTAAATACAAAGCTTCTAACCTCGAGGATAAAAATGCAGTAGCAGATAGTACTTACGTTTTCATAAAAGAGCGCTTGAATATTATTGCCTCGGAGCTTGGTGACGTCGAAACCAAGGTGCAGCGTTTCAAAAAAGAAAATAGTCTGGCCGATATGAGTGAGCAAGGTAAGTTATTGGTTCAGACCACCGGGCAGTACACTGCTGATCTTGCCAAAGCTGAAACACAAATCTCTGTGCTGAATGAGTTGGAGGATTATCTAAAAGATGAAACCAAGAATAAACGTGTTTATCCCACAGCCTTACTGCCGTCTGATTTAGTGTTTTCAAATTTGATGAACCAGTACAATGCTTTGCTGTCGGAACGCGACCGTGCCTTGATGAGTGTCACAGCAGAGACGCCATTTGTGCAGAACCTCAATAAGCAGATTGATGAGATGCGGGCTGGAATACTGGCCAATGTCCAAAGCAGTAAAAGTACTTTTGTAATTACCAGAGATAGATTACGGTCGCAGGTTGACAAGGCACAGGGACAAATTCAAGGTGTACCCCAGATAGAAAAAGATTATCTGCAGTTAGCACGAAATCAGCAGATCAAACAGGAGCTTTATATTTTCCTGATGCAAAAGGCAGAGGAAACCGCAATTTCAAAAATGTCAAACATTTCAATTGCTAAGGTTATTGCAAAACCCAAAGCTGGGTTATACCCGGTTAGTCCGAGTAAAAAAGTGGCAGTGGGTCTTGCAATATTCCTGGGATTGGCCGTTCCTCTAGGTATTATTGTTATTAAAGGTTTACTGGATACGACTATAGGCTCGAAAGATGATATTGTAAGCATGACGGATGTGCCCGTGATTGGGGAAATCAGTCATAACATAACAAAAAATAACTTAGTTGTCCTTCAGGACAGCCGCTCTGCGGTCGCGGAACAGTTTCGTGCCCTGCGCTCTAATCTGTCGTTTTACCTGAAAAACAAAGGTACAAATGTCATTTTGCTTACATCCAGCATGTCTGGAGAGGGAAAGTCATTTGTAGCCATAAACCTGGGTAGTGCATTGGCTTTACTGGGTAAGAAGGTGCTACTGATGGAAATAGATCTTCGGAAGCCGGGTTTGTCAAACAAACTGGGTATATCAAATGACATTGGATTTAGTAATTATATTATCAACGAGCGTCTTACCACTGCTGACATTATCAAACCTGTGGCTGGTGTAAATTCGAATCTATTTGTTATAAGTTCAGGACCTTTGCCGCCAAATCCAATTGAAATCCTTATGAATGAACGGACGGCAGGCCTTATGGAAACGCTCAGAGACCAGTTTGATTACATAATTATGGATGCCCCACCTATTGGCGTTGTAGCTGATGCGGAATCCGTATCTGTTTTTGCAGACATGGCCCTATATCTGGTAAGACAGAAAGTAACCCAGAAAGAGCAACTGTCTATTGTGGATGACCTATATCAAACGCAGAAAATGAACAACCTGGCGATTGTTATCAACGACATGAATAACAAGAACAGTAGTTATGGAAATTATGGTGCTGAGTTGCCCGCATCAACATGGTATACAAAGCTTTTTAAACGGAAGTAGCAGCTGGTCAAAATCATAACTGCAAATAGATCGAGGACAATAGGACAATGGTGATTAATTCAGGATGTTTGATACAGTAGAGCTGTTTAGTGGCGTGATAAGGTTCGATCCTTTAACCTTGGCAATTAATCTGTTATTGATGGTTCATTTTGTATACGATTGGTACAAAATGTACAAAGCAACAGGAATGAAACTGGACTACTGGACACTTACGACATCCCTAACGTATTTTCTGCCATTTCTCATCATATATCCTTTCTCTTCATCATTCTTTAATGTGATAAGCGTTGGGGATAACATTTGGCTCATTCAAAAGGCAATTGGTACAGCGTACTATATATTTTTACTTGGTTATGCATCCATGTATTTTGGCCGTTACATTTTTGACCGGTACAGCTACAAAACCTATATAAATGCTTTACTGATCAAGCCGATTAGAGGAACCTTAACAAAATTGTTTTTAGCTACTGTAAAGAGTGTGTACACAACGACGATTTTGTTTCTGATTTATTTTCTGGCATTGATGGCCATTCTAGCGTATGCAAGAAGCATTGGTGCGGTTGATGTCAGAGGTATCTTTCAGGCCAATCCGGCGATCCGCGCACTATATAACTTCGTGCTCATTTTAAGTTCACTTGTTTCCCTGCTACTTATTGGCCGCATATTTCAATATAATAAGCTGGTCGACAAAGTACTGCTATTCTTTTTCTTTATCATAACCATCTTTATAGGTGCAAGGGCATATACCGCGCAGCCCATTATTTATCTTTTTGTTTTTTACGTGCTCTTTGAGTTAAAAGGAAGAATTAATTTGTTGAAGGTTTTTGGCTTAGGCTTTACACTACTTTTTTTCGGAATTGCCCTAAGCGCATTAAGGGAGGGTAACTTTAGCCCCACAAGCATTGCAGTAACCTTTGTTTCACAGGTGTTTTATGGTAACTCCTATTCAGATCTGCGGGACTTTGCATGGGTTTATGCCTATTGGGACAAGTCTTTATTGTTTGGAAAAACATACCTGGCGGGGTTTATGTCTTTTGTACCAAGTTTTCTTTCGGATTTCCGCACGGAATGGGCAATTGGCAAGTTTACAGCCACAACCGTGGGCTTTGATCCAATGGAACATCCAGGCCTTAGGCCGGGATTGTTTGGTGAAAGTTACTTCAACTTCGGCCTCATCGGCGTTGCGCTATTTGGTACATTCCTGGGTTACGCCTACAGGTATATAGACTTTAGTATAAAGAACGCTGCATTTGATGATAATAAACTTGCTGGTATTGCTTCAATTGTATCAACGATGTTTATTTTCAATTTAGCCATAACAGCAGGATTTTTCTCCTTATATGTGTTCCTTATTGTTCTAATATTGGGATCAGCCTTTACAAAGGCGTTAAAAGTTTTAAGTAAATAGCGCATATCGTACAATGGAACAGCAGATTTCAATAGCAATGGCCAGCTACAATGGAGCAGCCTACATAAGAACCCAAATTCTTTCATTGGTGACCCAGGAGTTGATGCCTGCAGAAATTGTTATCGTTGATGATGGCTCAAACGATGACACGGTGCCTATTGTTGAAGCACTTCAACTGCAATTCCCAATTATAAGCTTACACCGGAATTCAGAAAATATGGGTCCGGTACGCTCCTTTAAAAAGGCTGTATCATTATGTAGGTATGCGTTCGTAGCACTTTGCGACCAGGACGATATTTGGTTGCCTGACAAGCTTAAACTTAGTGCAGAAGCATTGAATGGCTTAGATTCGAATGTGCCAGCAATGGTGTACACCGATTTAGAAGTAATTGATGTCCAGGAGAAAAGCCTGGCACCATCATTCTGGGGGGTACAGGGATTTCAGATTTCTAAAATGAACTTCAGGAAGATCCTGCTTAGGAACGTTGTTACTGGCTGTACAGTGCTGATGAACGGCCGCATGAAAGCCGAACTGATCAAAATGCCGGCCGAAGTCGCTATGCATGACCATTGGCTTGCATTAATCGCCTATGGTTTTGGAGAGGTCGTTGCGCTACACACTGCCACTGTCAAATACCGTCAACATTTAAGTAGTGTGACCTTAAAACAAAAGAAAACTTTCATACAGCGTTTAGTGCTGCTCGGTGAAAATCTTGTTGATAAGCAACGCGAGTACCTAAAATTGGAGGTGCAGCAGGCGGTGGTATTTAACAAAATGTATGGCATGCACCTGGTCGAAAATAAAAAGCAGCAACTCAGGACATTTATGGAGCTGCAGTCAAAAAGCAGTGCAGCTAGAAAGTTGTATGCAGCGTTTCAGAAGCTTAGTAGTTTATAGATTTGGTGGGATGAAATTATATTATAGTTTATAAGCAGCGTGCCGCATGTCTAAACAAAGTCTTTTTAAAAATGTAGCATCGTTAGGCATCATGCAGATTGCCAACTATGCATTACCGCTGATTACGGTGCCGATCATTTCCCGAATTATTGGCCCCGATAAGTTTGGTGTGATTAACTACGCTGCCTCCTTCATGGTGTATTTCAATCTCTTGATTGCTTATGGCTTCGATCTTACCGCCACCCGTAGGATTGCTAAGGATCCACAGAATCAGGAATTGAAGAATGAGGTGTTTAGTCAGGTACAATCTGCCAAGTATATCTTGTTTTTTGTATCTGCGCTTTTATTTGCGGTTTGTTTATTTACCGTACCTCTGCTTGCTACAGAAAAAACAGTAGCCTTGTGCTCTTTCCTGATATGTATGGGTACTGTCTTTACCCAAAATTGGTTGTTTCAAGCCATGCAGGATTTGCCTAGGGTTGCGATCCTAAACTTTTTTGGTAAACTCATCTTCACCATGCTGGTCATCTACCTGGTTAAAGAAAAATCTGATTACATCTGGCAGCCCCTAATAACCGGCCTTGTGCATATTTTAATTTCTTTGCTCACGTTTTTTTGGGCTATAAAGAAATACAATCTAAACTTCCACTTCATAGGCTGGAGCAATGTGATTGATGTGCTGCTCAAAGAGAGAACAGTCTTTTTTTCAATTATAGTAATCAATCTATATACGACGACAAACATTGTTGTGTTGGGTCTATTACAAGATGAAAGTGCAGTTGGATTTTACACCGCAGGACAAAAGCTTGTTGAAGTAATTGGTATGGTGCTCTTGCTGCCGCTCTCACAATCTTTATTTCCCGTGGTGGGATTTGCCTTTTCACAAAGCAGGGCTCACGGCATAGATGTCGTACAGCGGATTGTTCCGGTAATAGTTATCCTTACTTTAGGTTTAATCGTAGCGATGTACTGCATTGGACCATTGTTCCTCCTATGGTTTTATGGTGAAAAATTCTTGCCTGCCGTCACCGTTTTTAAGGTTGCAGCACCGATTCCTATGTTGCTCGCTTTGAGCAACCTGTTCGGAATACAAGTAATGCTAAATCTGGGAATGGATAAGGCCTTCTTTAAAATTACGGCTTATGGTGCACTTTTTGGCTTCCTCTTGAATGTACTTATGGTAAACGTGTTTGGATACGTAGGTACTGCCTGGAACTTATTAATTGTGGAGTTATACATAACCCTGGCCATGTATGTATATCTTAAAAGAAAAGGTGTAGACCCCATTAACTTAAGTAAGTTCTCGTTTTCTGAAATCAAAACACAATTAAAGCCTTTAATCAACAAATTTCTTAAATAATTAGTTTAGCGTGCAACGTAGCCTGCAAAGCAACTCGATAATTGAATTATGTTAAATATATCCCGAAAAACCAAGGTTTTCGTATTTTCTCCAAGCAGCAAAGTAACCGGAGGTGTGGAGCTTTTACACCAGCTAGTAGATGTCCTCAACAAAAGCGGTATCGAAGCTTTCATTGTCTATCTGGGCGCTGACAAGGCTATTCCCGAGCCTTATAGGGGTTATCATATTAAAACTTCTGAGGCCGTAGACGACCAGCCGGAGCATATTGTTGTCATGTGTGAGGGTGGTATGTTTGATGAAAGCTTGTATCTGACCAGAGCGCAGCTGGTATTTTGGTGGCTGAGCGTTGATAATTTCTATTTTGGTTCTATAGACAAATTGAAGTTTACAGATTATATAAATTGGGACCTTAAAATTGCAATGAAGATTCTTGCAAAGAAGTTGCTCCGCTTCCAACTTCCATCGAAGGGTACGATATCTATCGACTATCTGAAGAAGTTAAAGGGCGTGCATTGTTACCAGTCTGAATACGCGCATCAGTATCTATTAAAGCAGGGCTTTAAAAATCTTTTTCCACTTTCAGACTACATCAATGGTGAATATAATGCCGAAGGAACGGCCGTAAAAGAAGATATTGTTTTATATAATCCGGTGAAGGGTATAAAGTTTACAAATAAACTACGGGCGCTGGCACCTGATATCCAATGGATACCCTTGATCAACCTGCAACGGCACCAACTATTAAATCTGCTGCAAAGGAGTAAATTGTATATTGACTTTGGGGAACATCCGGGTAAAGACCGAATACCTAGGGAAGCTGCATTAAGTGGATGCTGTGTGATCACAGGCATGAAGGGCTCGGCGGGTTACCATGAAGACATCCCAATTTCCAATTTTTATAAAATTGCTGATTCCGGTAAAAATGTACATGAAACCGCTTTAGCCAGAATTCGACAGGTACTCCAAGACTTTACAAAGCATACTGCAGATTTTGAGGAATATAGAATGAAAATAAGGTTAGAAGAACAGGTGTTTACTGAGGAAGTAAAAAAACTGTTTAACATGAATCAACATTAATAAACCGAACTGCGGCACAGAAGCTACAACAGGAGTAACGAGCAAAGGCTAATCACAAAGCTTATTCTTGTATCTTTGAAGCTTTATGCTGTTTTAACTTCAATATTTAGTGAAAAAAACACGTGTGTTAGTCGATTATAGGATGTACAAACATTCTGGTATCGGTGTTTACCTTACAAATGTCATCGGGTATCTCCAGTCAGGATCTTCGTTTTCCCTTTCGCTGGCGGCTACCAGTGAATTTGGCGATGTCGCTCAAGTTGTCCTGAAATCCCCCATATATTCCCTGAAAGAACAGTTGGAATATTCTATTAGAATTCCTAAGACTGATCTATTCTGGTCCCCCCATTACAATGTTCCGGTTTTGCCTATACGAGCAGCTAAGCGGGTTGTGACGATCCACGATGTGTACCATCTTGCATTCTCAGATACGCTTAGCACGTTTCAGAAAGCCTATGCGCGGATCATGATGAATCGTGCTGTGCAGCTTAGTGACGCAATCATCACGGTTTCTGAGTTTTCCAGACAAGAAATTATCAAATACACGAATTGTGATCCGGCTAAAATTACGGTGATAAGTAATGGCGTAAAGCAGGAAACTGTCGTACTAGACAGCTCATCCGTACGGAAGCGGTACCAAATTCCAGTCGGACCTTATATTCTTTTTGTAGGTAATGTGAAGCCACATAAAAATCTGCTTACCCTATTGAAAGCATTCAGGGCCTTACCAGAAGACCTTTACCATAGTCACAGCGTGGTGATTGTGGGAAAAAAGGAGGGCATGATTACAGGTGATGCAGAGTTGTACAAGCTGATTAATGAAGACAGCATGTTGTCTGAGCGCGTGCATTTCACCGGTATTGTTGATGACGGGGACTTAGACACTATTTATGCTAACGCTGCGCTATTTGCATTTCCGTCCTATTACGAAGGCTTTGGATTGCCTCCACTTGAAGCCATGGCAAATGGTTGTCCCGTAGTGTCCTCTAATGCGTCCAGTTTGCCAGAGGTATGTGGTGACGCGGCACTGTACTTTGATCCTATGGATGTTGCTGCTCTTGTGAAAGCGATGGTAAGCGTTTTAAAAGATCCGGATGTTGCACAATCGCTTAAGGAGAAGGGGTATACACGTGTAAAGGAGTTTACATGGGAGCGTGCTGCCGCGCTGCACAATGCGCTATTTGAAAGATTATTAAAAGAAATTTAATGAAAGTTGCAATAATACAAGAATGGCTAACCACAATGGGTGGTTCGGAAAAGGTTGTCCAGGCGATTGCCGAACTGTTTCCTCAAGCTGATATTTTTACCTTGGTTGCCGACCCTAAGCTTGTAAAAGAATTGGGTTTTGAAAACAGGAAGATCACAACCTCCATCATACAAAAGATGCCCTGGGGCATGAAAAAATATAAAACGTACTTGCCGCTATTCCCTTTCGCGATAGAGCAATTTGATTTATCTGGTTACGACCTGATCATTTCATCTAACCACGCCGTATCAAAAGGTGTATTGACAACAGGTGAACAGCTACACATTACGTATTGCCACTCCCCAATCCGATATGCCTGGGACCTCCATCATCAATATCTAAAGGAGGAGGGTTTAGGATTTAATGTTAAAGGTGTTTTGGCCAGGTATTTCCTGCATCGAATAAGAATCTGGGATTTCATTTCAGCAGCCCGTCCGGACTTTTTCATCAGCAATTCCAACTTTATCGGCAAGCGGATATTCAAAGTTTATCAAAAGCATTCGACAACGATCTATCCGCCAATTGAAGTTGAAAGATTTTCGCTGGAAACAGAGAAGGAAAATTACTATGTGACCTCATCACGAATGGTTCCATATAAAAAAATTGACCTGATTGTAGAAGCATTCTCAAAAATGCCACAAAGAAAACTGGTGGTGATTGGTGATGGCCCGGATTACAAGAAGATAAAGGCGAAGGCGGGTGCGAATATCGAGTTTACAGGATACCTGCCTTTTAACGAACTGATTTTGAAATTACAGAAAGCAAAAGCATTTGTGTTTGCCGCTGTTGAAGATTTTGGAATGTTACCAGTTGAGGCCCAAGCGTGTGGAACACCTGTGATTGCGCTTGGTAAGGGTGGAAGTCTGGAAACGGTTGTACATGGACAAACCGGAATTTTGTTCCCGGAGCAAACGCTGGAATCTTTAATGGTTGCTGTAGATCAATTTGAAAAAAGCAGTTTTGATCCCCTTGTGATTAGAAAACATGCGGAGTCATTTAGCATAGATGCCTTCAAGGAGCAGTTCTACAACTTCATCAAAGAAAAAGCGGCCAGTGGCTGGCCGCTTCTAAAGCTTTAATAAAGACCTTTTTGATCGCAGTCGTTGTACCAATCTGTAAGCGCCTCTGTTAAGGTATATTGAAGTTTGTAGGGGGAGTTGTATAGTTTATCTCCCGAGATGTTCGTGGACACCATCAGTTTTTTCACTCTTGCAGGATGTATACCTTTAAACTCTTTTCCAATAACCAGACCTGAACCATAGATCATGGTTGCTGCAGATCTAAGCAGCCAGGAGGGCACCAGTATGCGCGGTTTAGGAACGCCGGTGACCTTAGCTATGGTCACGCAAATATCTTCCAGGGTAGGCGCAGGGTAATAGGTGAGGTTGAAAGTATCTAAATTATTAGGCAGGTCAGAATTGATAGATTCATACATGATTCTAACAACATCTTTAACGTATACACTTGCTTTCACGGTATCCTTTCTGCCCGGGTAGAAAAAGAACTTTTTGCGCATTGCAGCGTAAAGCCGCGTAAAGTTTCCATTTTCACCTTTTCCAAAGACCACGCCAGGTCTGACAATAGCTAATTTCCGGTTTGCATGATCTTTGGCCTGCCAGGTTTTGTGGATGTATTCTGCAGCCAGCTTGGAAATGCCATAAGGGGTGTTTGGAAGTGGTAGCGTACCCTCCGTTTTATTATCTTCAGAAGCACCATAAGGTGCGATTGAACTGGTAAAGACAATTTTGGTAATCCCGTTCCGATCTGCAAAATCACAGATGTTCTCGGCTCCCAGAATGTTCGTTTCAAAATAATCATAGTCGGGGTGCCCAGGTGTGGTATGAACAGCAGCAAGATTGAAAATAATCGAGTTCTGGATATTGCTTATCGATAGGTTAATTTTCTCCCGTACATCTAAATGCGTGTAGTTTGACGATGCTGTAGATGCCTTGATGTCGAATGAGTAAATGTTTTCCTGGGGGATGCTTAATTCTTTGGTCAGATACTTTGCCAGTTGTTTTCCAATAAAGCCTTCGCCGCCGAAGATCAGGTAGTTCATGGTTGTTCGTTTAATGTTTTTGAGTGTCGTTAAGAAATATTGTTTGATGATGCAAAACGTACTAACGCCGAAGTTGCAAACTGGCCACAAAGATATTGTTTTAGGCATAGATTTCATGTGCGTAGCACTTATTCCAATTAAATGTGCATCAACTGCTCGTGGATTCTGATTTTTCCGCCTTGTCCTGATGAAAATTGCATCATCGGATGCCGATTTGTTTTAATAAGCGATTCATTAAATATTATATTTGTTCCCTTATAAGGTTAAGTATGATTTAGTTTCACAGGTGTGAAGGCGCTTGGACGATGTTTAACCTATATTTAAATAAAGATTATTGATGAAGACCGGGTTAACACTAGCACTAAACTTACAAGACGGACGCTCCGGCGTAACCATTCACCTTAGAAAAGCGCTCTCGCTACTGATCTTTACCGTCCTCATAACATTGTCCCAACTTACGCTTGCACAAACAAATTATTCCGACATACGCGTTGACGATTTAACGGATACACAGATCAGACAACTCATGGATCGTGCGGAATCTATCGGGTACAATGACGAGCAACTGGCTCAAATGGCACTTGCCCAGGGTATGAAGCCTGAAGAAATTGAAAAACTTAAACTCCGCGTAGATAAACTCCGTAGCCAGGGGAACACTACATCTTCTACTGCCGGCAAAGCTTCATCCGGATCCATCCAGATGCAGTCAACCACCCGAAAAATGGCCCCCGCGGACACAGCTTCGAGAAATAGGGAAAGTTCGATGAGCGATGAGGAAAGGCGAAGGATAGACAATGAAAGTTTATTTAATACGGTTAAACCCAAAATCTTTGGTGAAGATCTTTTTAAAAATGGTAACCTGAGCTTTGAACCCAATCTACGTATGGCTACACCAAAGTCCTATGTAATTGGTCCTGATGATGAATTACTGATTGATCTTACTGGAGACAATGAGGCGAGTTATAAACTGAAGGTTAGCACGGAGGGTACAATAAACCTCCAGTACGTGGGCAGGATTGCTGTTGGAGGTTTATCCATAGAACAAGCGGAGTCCAAAATCCGTAGTACAATGTCTAAAACATACCCTGCACTACGTAGCGGCAGGACAAGTGTCGCCATCAACCTGGGAAACATCAGAAGTATTAAAGTAACCGTGTTGGGTGAAGTGGTAAAGCCCGGTTCCTATACGCTGCCTTCATTGGTGACAGCTTTCAATGCGCTCTATGCGTCGGGCGGTCCAAATACAAATGGTTCTTTACGTAAGATTCAGGTCATCCGCAACAACCGTGTGATTGCAACCATAGATGTTTATGATTTCCTTTTGAAGGGGATCCAAACCAACAACATCCGTTTGCAGGATCAGGATGTGATCAATGTGCCGGTTTTTCAGAGCCGCATAGAAGTTGCAGGTGAAGTTAAAAGACCCGCCTTTTTTGAAGTATTATCCAGGGAGTCGCTGGATGATGTCCTGCGTTTTGCAGGTGGCTTCAGTAACCAGGCCTATACCGCCAGGATTAAGGTTTTACAAAATACCAATAAGGAACGTCGCATTACCGATGTTCAAGCGGAGCAATTTGCGAGCTATGGCCCACTTAATGGTGATAAGTACATTGTGGAACCTATTCTGGACCGCTTCGAAAATCGTATTGAGATTAATGGTGCGGTTTTCAGGCCAGGACTATACGAACTGGAAAAAGGTCTTACCCTCAAAGGACTTATTGAAAAAGCCGATGGCCTAAGAGAGGATGCTTTTCTAAGTCGCGGATACATTTCACGCCTTAACGCGGACAATAGTCTGGCCCTGGTGTCCTTTGATGTAGATAAAGTTGTAAAAGGTACCGTAGCAGATATCGCCTTGCAGCGAGAGGATAAAGTGACAATAAGCTCCATATTCGACCTTAGAGAGGAATATAAGGTAAGCATCCAGGGGGACGTCCGTCAGCCGGGAACATTTGCATTCGCAGCTGATATGACCCTTGAAGCCTTGATCCAAATGGCTGGTGGCTTTAGAGAAGGCGCCTCCCCGCAACGGATAGAGGTTTCCAGACGGGTGAAAAACAGTGATGTAACTTCCGTTTCTGCACGAACTGCCGAGGTGGCAACCGTAAACGTTAATCCGGATCTTAGCATTCAAACTGAAGGCTTCGTATTGCAACCTTTCGATATTGTTTCCGTTCGCAGTTCTGAAGGCTATCAGGTGCAGAAACATGTTCGTCTGGAAGGGGAGGTGCTTTATCCGGGTACCTATACGATCACCAGAAGAGATGAACGCATTTCAGAAGTGATTGAAAGAGCTGGTGGTTTAACACCCCTGGCCTATGTGGAAGGTGCATCCTTAAAGCGTACAGAAACAAATTCTGCCAAAGTTGCTGACAGTGTGGAACGCCAAAAGGAAGAACGTGCTAAGATCATGAATCTGCAACGCCTGAAAGAAGCAGGTGCAAAGGATACCACAAGCATTGAAAAGGACCTCAACGTATTAAGAAGTGACCTCGTGGGTATTGATTTGCGTGGCATTTTAAAAAGACCGCTTTCCCGCGAAGATCTGATTGTGGAAGACGGCGATATCATCCGGATTCCCAAACAATTGCAAACCGTTAGAATAACCGGCGAAGTTTTGCAGCCAAACAGCATTGTATTTAACAAAGCCAAATCCTTTAAGGATTACATCAATGGTGCAGGGGGATACAGCTATAATGCCTACAAAAAGGGCGTTTACGTCGTGTACTCAAACGGCTCCGTAGAGGCCGCACGGAAGTTTCTATTCTTTAATAATTATCCGGAAATCAAATCAGGATCGGAAATCTTTGTGCCAAAACGAGCAGTGCGTGAACGCTTGTCCACACAGGGCCTGATTGGCATATCTACGGCTGCAGCTTCACTAGCAGCTATCATTTTTTCGCTTTTCAGATAAACTATGGACAATCAAACGGTTCAGGAGATCACATGGAATGATCTTGTGCTGAAAATATACGAATGGTATACGTACTTAAAATCAAAGTGGCTGCTACTAACCGTTGTCGCCATTGTTGGTCTGGTACTGGGTTATGCATATGCATTGGTTAAAAAACCGCGCTATGAAGCTGTAGCAACTTTTGCGCTTGAAGATTCGGGTCCCTCCGGAGCGATGGGACAAATAGGCGGCTTAGCTTCCATGATCGGTCTGGATATCGGCGGAAGTGGCGGCAGTGGTATTTTTCAGGGCGACAATATTCTTGAACTTTACAAAAGCCGTGCAATGATTCAGCAAACCTTACTTTCTGAGGAGGTTTTTGATGGAAAGCGCATGCTGCTCGTAGACCGGTATATCGCCTTCAATAAGCTTGATGAGGAGCTTAAAAACGAGCGGGGCATCACAAAGCTTGATTTTAGGGTGCAGAAGGATCAACGTTTATCCCGTGTTCAGGACAGTGTTCTTGGAGAGGTGGTCGGCCGGATAAACAGGGAAAACCTCACGGTTACGAAGCCTGACAAGAAATCGACCATCATCAAGGTTCAGCTTACCTCGAAAGATGAAATGTTTGCCAAGTTATTTACAGATCGCATTATCAAAAATGTGAGTGACTTCTACATCAAGACCAAGACAAAAAAATCGGCCCGGAATGTTGCTGTGCTGCAGCATCAGACAGATTCGGTGCGGAGAATGCTTAATGGCGCGCTCTCGGGCATGGCATCTGCCGTTGATGCAAATCCCAATCCAAATCCATCCCGCCAGGTACTGCGTGTGCCTTCACAAAGAAGACAGATTGATGCGGAGGCGAACAAGGCGATTCTTGTGGAGCTGGTGAAAAATCTGGAACTCTCCAGAATTTCCTTGCTTAAAGAGACACCGCTGATACAGGTTGTAGATGCACCCATACTACCGCTAAAAAAGGTAGCACCCGGAAAAGCCAGCTCGATGTTCGTTGGTGCGTTCGTCCTTGTATTTTTGACCAGCATTGCGCTGCTCATGAGAAAAGGACTGAAATCAATCATCGGCTAAACTTGCATGTCGGCTTTTAAGAAAAATATATTCTACAATACACTCTTATCGGTTTCCCAGGTTCTTTTCCCGCTGATTACTTTTCCGTACTCCTCACGGATACTTGGACCAGCGGGGATGGGGGCAGTAAACTTTGCGGATAACTTTACAACTTATTTCTTACTGGTGGCTGCTTTAGGGATACCATTATATGGTGTGCGGGAAATTGCCAAAGTGAAGGACCAGCCGCAGCAGCTATCAAAGGTTTTTTCTGAACTGCTTTTCATCCATCTCGCGACGTCATTGATCGCGGTCGTCATCCTCTTTAGCCTAAGTTATTTTGTGGGTCGCCTGCGTGCTGATTTTACACTTTACCAGATCGGGATGAGCGTTGTGATTGGCAGCGTCTTTATTGCGGAATGGTTTTTTCAGGGTACAGAACAGTTTAAGTATATCGCCATCCGCTCCGTCGCCATTCGTCTGCTAACGATTTTGCTGCTTTTCTTATTGGTACATACGCCCGGAGATAAAGTGCTTTTCTATGGTTTGAACCTGTTTGCGGTAATCCTGTCTGCGGCTGCCAACATGTATGCAATCCGTAAGATGCTGAAGATTACCTTTCTTGATCTGTCTTTCAAAAGGCACTTCAGGCCATTGCTGATTATTTTTTCGAACAGCGTAGTCACGACCATTTACCTGGTGTTTGATACGATTATTTTAGGCTTTATTACGAGTGATCAGCATGTGGGATACTATTCGGCCTCTATGCGGATCAGTAAACTTTCACTTGCTGTCATCGGTGCGTTATCAGCGGTGTTGTTGCCGAGGCTCACCATGGCATTCCAAAACAAACATTTCGATGAGGCCGGTGTGCTGGTCGATAAGTCAATCAATTTTGTGATCTTCCTAAGCATTCCAATTGCATTTGGGACTTTATGCCTGTCTAAAGAAATCATCATGTTGTTTGCCGGTAATCAGTACCTGCCTGCCGTTTTGTCTTTGCAGGTGCTTTGTTTCATCGTGATCTTCGTGGGCCTGGCACAGGTGTTCAGTCATCAGATTCTGTTGCCAATGCACATGGAAAAAATGATCCTTTATGCCTCCATTATCGGGGTGGTGATCAGCCTCCTGCTGAATCTAACGTTGATCCCGATGTTTAAACATGTTGGTGCAGCAATCAGTTCCTTAGCAACAGAAGCCGTTGTTACGCTGGTTTTGTTCCTCTTTGTGCGTAAAGCCCTGAAGTTTGCCTTCCCCTTTTTGGCTTTAATGCAGAGTGTATTGACCTGTGGACTTTTTTTCATCATTAAATATTTCGTCGTACAAATAACCGTACATCCTGTAAGTATTGTGTTGTTGACCGCCGCGACATCGGCCTCAGCCTACTTGCTCTGCCAGGTATTCGTTTGGAAGAATAAACATATTCTCGACATCCTATCCGGAATTGGTATTTTTAGCTTTTTAGGAAGGGGAAAATAATAGGATGATGAAGCGGGTTTGTGTACTTATTCCAATATATAAAGCTCAGTGGAGCGCTTACGAGCAGATCTCACTTATGCAATGCCTGAAGGTGCTGCACAAATATGACATTTACCTTGTCATGCCTGAACGCCTGGAAGCTGAACTGAAATTACATCCACTAATTTGCAAGGAGCAGCTAAGGTATATAACCTTTGCTGACAGCTTTTTCAGTGACATTCCGGCTTACAACCGCTTGTTGAAGTCACCCGTTTTCTACAAAGCATTCCTACAATATGAGTTTATGCTCATTCATCAGCTCGATGCGTTCGTCTTCAGGGATGCGCTGCAGGAATGGTGTGATCTGAACTATGGTACCATCGGTGCACCATTGTTTGAAGGCCACGATTTTGCGCGTAAAGAAAGCAAGATCATCGGTCAGGGTAATGGCGGCTTTTGCCTGCGGAACGTGAAAAACTGCTATCATGTCGTAACCCAGTTCCGTCAATTACGATTTAAGCGCAAGTTTGAAGGACCTTCTGCACCATTCTACAAAAGATGGTACCGCCATATAAAACATGATTTGTTGTACAACTGGTCCCGATATCCTTTCCAGCCTATTATCAATGAAGATCTTTTCTGGGCGGAGCTGATACCCAAAGCTTTTGCTGACTTTAAAGTCCCCGAGCCTGAAGATGCCATTGAATTTAGTTTTGAAGTAAATCCGGATGTGCTTTTCAAGCGAAACAGCGGGGAATTACCCTTTGGCTGCCACGCCTGGTGGAAGTACAATCTTGAATTCTGGAGACCACACATTGAAGCTTATGGATACAAACTGTAGAAAGATCCGACTGCTGGAACAAGCAGATAAGGCCTATTTCCTGGATTGTGTAGATGAGTTATATGCAACCATTGAACAGGATGCTTCTTTTGAGGTAAATCGGGCCGAGGTTCGGTACAGCCGGCAAAAAAACATGCTTGTCCGGCTCTTGAGTAAGTTTGCGGGCTTACAACGACTAAGGCCAGGCAGCGGCGGCAGCCGTACCTTAAATTTCGCCTCCATGATTAGTGGGGATTTTAAACTCTTTTTGCCATACGCCTTCCTGACCCGACACAATTACATTTATATGTATGATGTGTGGCCACGCTTTCATAAATGGATCTTCCCCTTGCTGGATTATTTTAATATCCGGGTGGTATTCTTCTCGTCAAAACAGGTGTTTGAGGATCATCAACTGAAATACCCACAAAGCAAATGTGAAAGTATGTGGCTGCCGGAAGCGATCAAAGCGGACGATTACCGCTTTGAAAGTTATGCAAATAAGGATATTGACGTGCTGGAATTTGGTCGTATCTATCAGGCTTACCATGATCGCATTGCAGGGGTATTGCAGCAGCAGAACAGGCATCATGTTTACAGAAAGGCAGGAGCGACGCTGTTATTTCCAGATAAAAATGCCTTTGTAAATGGCCTTGCACGCGCAAAAGTCACGATATGTGTACCCTCTAATATTACCCACCCGGATCGTGCAGAATATATTTCAACAATGACACTTCGCTATCTCCAGGCCATGGCTTCGAAAGTCTTGATCGTCGGAGTTATGCCCTCGGACATGAACGAACTTTTTCCCTATACGCCAATTGTGGAAATTGACATGGCGCATGCTGCAAAACAGCTAACGGATGTGTTGGACAACTACGAACAGCATATCCCCTTGATTGAACGTAACTATTTGGAAGTAGTCAATAATCATCAATGGCAGAACCGGTGGGTGGTGATGAAAGCTAAAATGGAGGACAGTTTATGCAATCGCCCTTGATTTCGGTAATCATACCCACATACAACTATGCACATTTCTTGCCTGCGGCTTTAGATAGCGTCCGCATACAGACCTTTATGAATTGGGAGTGTATTGTGGTTGACGATGGTTCAACAGATAAAACCGGGTTAGTGGTGCAGGACTATATCCGCAAATATGCTGATGAACGCTTCCGGTATGTTCATATAGAGAACTCGGGGACATCTGCGGCAAAGAACACTGGGATAGATCTTGCTCGTGGGCGGTATGTACAGTTTCTGGATGCAGACGATCTGCTTTCTGCGGATAAACTCTCGATACAGTATGCAAAAATCGCAACCGCAGATTGTGCACTTGTTTTTTCCAGCGCTGTTTTCTTTGACGAGGCAAATAGCCGGAAAGTATTTTCCAGCCCTTACCCCAGGGGCTTTCTTGCTGAAGCTACCCTTAAGGATGAAGTGCTGCTTGCTGCTTTAGTTAAAAATAATATCCTGACGATCAGTAGTCCTTTGGTTCATAAAGAACTTCTGGAGCAGGCAGGTAAGTTTCCGCCAGCCTTAAAGAATAATGAAGATTGGCTGCTTTGGTTTAGGGTTGCTTTGTTAAAACCAATCTTTATCTTTGACGGTGATGAGCGATCCGCTACTAAAATCAGAATTCATTCTTCTAGTGCGATGCGGAATAATCACAATATGTATCTGGGAGAGATTGTGGTGAGAAAAGCGATGGAAGATGCACTGCAGCAATTGATAGGTTGCCCGCACAGTAAGGCCTTGAGGGAAGAGAATTTGAATCTGCTTGCTTTGCATCAGGTGCGGTCTGTCAACTGGATGTGGGGCTGGAGGGCAATCCTTCAAAGATGCTTCTTAAAACCTGCGCAGGCTCCAGACCTGATGATTAAGGGCCTATCAAGATCATTTGCAAGAATGGTAAGATACATTATACCACAAAATGGGGCATAAGGTTACAATACTAATATGTACAATCGCAGTGTTGATCGGGATAGATGTGATGCTCTGCCTGCGTTATGCGGCCTGGGGCGCTAACCTTTCCGAGTTACTTCCTTTTCTGTTCTTTATCATTGCAGCAGAGGCGCTGATCGTGTATTCCCTTAATGAATTCGGGCAACTTATGAATCCGTTCTCCTTGTATGCCATTTTTGTATACATAACCGGATTTTCCTTCATCTTGATATCCGACCGGCAGCAGCCCTACAGCTTGCTTTTTATCGGGATTATAACACTCAGTATGACTGCTTTCATTGTTGGGGGGCTGGTGGCCCATAAAACAACAAAACTCACTTTCAGGAATTTAATACCGGCCTTGAGTCCGAAGCTTAGCTTTGGATTTTTGCTGCTGCTGCTCGTGCTGGGCCTGGCTGTCTTTGTGATGGAAATTCGGCAGCTTGGCTATCTTCCGGTGCTGAACCTGGGTAATGCCGCCGTGTATGATGATCTCAACGAGAATGCAGTTACGCCATTGCATAATTTTATAGTTTTAAATTCGGTTCTGCCTGCGATGTTTTACATTACCTACAAACGGGGACTTATTCCATTGTGGGTCTTTCTGGCCTGTAGCCTGGTGAGCAGCTTTGTAATTTTGAATTTCTTCAGCAGGCAAATTATCGTACTGTTTTTCTTTTCCATGCTGGTTGCAGTTTCTTATTATAAGAAGATCCCGGTGGTGAAGCTATTGTCCATCGGTGCCGTATGTATCGTGCTTTTTATCATACTGGGTCAACTTCGTGGGGGAGGAGATGATGATGCGAACGCAGGCTCCATCAACGACTTCCTGAAGCAATACGCGGGGATCAATAAGCCTGCAAATATCTTTGAAACCTACCTTTCTCTATATGGGGGGCTCAATTTCAGCACCGGAAATAACATTGCGGAGCTTGCCCTGCGTGACGAATATGTGAGCTATGGGGCATATGCGCTGCGGCCGGTAATTGGAGCATTGCCAGTTGATGCAAACCAGATCTACCCAATGCAGTACAGCTCATATTCTCTATTGGGAACTTATCTGATCGACCCATTCCTGGATTTCAGATGGTTCGGCGTGATAGGCTTTAATTTCCTTTATGGGTTTTTGTCGATGAATTCCTTCAAAAATTACCTGAGCAGACGCTCACCTTATTACATCGTAGAATGGTCATTGTTCGTGTTCTGTATATTTATGTGTAGTTTTACGAATTATTTCAATTTATTCTTTGTTGTATTCTTTTTTATAATAAACCGACTGGCTATTAAATGATGGTTACAATCTTAATGGCGACCTTCAATGGTGCAAAATATATATCCGAGCAATTGGATAGTATTCTTGCACAAACCTATACGGATTGGGAACTTATTATCCGCGACGATTTATCGACAGATCAAACGCTATCCATCATTTGGAAGTATGTTGAAGCAGACAGCCGTATTAAACTGCTGCCGTCGACAGGACCACATGGTTCTGCCGTGCAAAACTTTAGCATGTTGTTCGACTACGCAGTGACACTTTCTACCCCATATATCATGTTTGCAGACCAGGATGATGTCTGGAAGACCAACAAAGTGGAAAGCTCAATAGCGTATATTCAAAGACAGGAATCCAGAACAACTTCGTCGTATCCTATACTTATATATGGTGCACTGCAGTATGTAGATACTAAGGGTCATATAATTCCTCAGAAACTGAACATGCCGGCAGCACTTAACGTCCGTATGCTGCTGACGGAAAATCATGCTTATGGCTGCACGATGATTTTAAACAGGGCTTTGGTTCAGCAAATTGGACACATCCCTGTAACTGCGGAGAACCATGATTATTGGGTTGCCCTGGTCGCATGTACGCTTGGCAATGCGGTTTTAAACCCGGAGATACTGATTTCTTACCGGCAGCACGCCAATAATGTAAGTGGTAATGTACACCGGAATAGACTATCATCCAGAATGCATCGGTACATCAAAAAAGTTGATTTTTTATTGCCAGTTTTTGTGAAAAACTTCAACATGATCAATGCCTATTACAATATCTACAGAGCGGCGCTGGATTCAGAGACAAGGGCGCTCATAGGTGAATATATCACGGCTTACAAAAGTGATGTCCGCTCTTTAATGAGCTTTATGGTGAAGAATAATATCAGAAAATTCGGGCGGCTGCAAACATTGGCACATTATTATACGATAGTACAACTGAGGAGGAAAGTTCTGGAACAGCTCTAGGACGATGATTGGATTCATGGACTTATATTACGATAACATTGTTTACGACCTACAGAACGTGGGAGGCATTTCTTCCTACTGGTATGAGCTTACAAAGCGCCTTTTAGGGTCTGAGCAGGTACGCATGAAGTTCTATGAAACCAACCTTGAAAATAACAATATCCTGCGCCAGCAGCTAGATCTGCGTAATTTGCCTGTGGCACGTAGCGCTAGCGGTATTCGGCTGGTTGAGCGCTTCAGAAGATTAAATGACTGGGATTTTGAACAACCTGGTATATTTCATTCCAGTTACTTCCGCGTTCCTGTAAAGCGAAAAAACGTTAAGGTCGTGACAACCATCCATGATTTTACGCATGATTTTTTCTTTAAAGGCCCGAGGGTCTGGTTACACAATTTCGCTAAACGCAGGGCGATTCTGGAAAGTGACGCCATCATTACGGTTTCTGAAAATACCAAAAGGGACCTGATCCGGTTCTATCCTGAAGTAGATGCACGAAAGGTGCAGGTGATTTACAATGGCGTGTCGGATGACTTCAAAGCCCTTTCAGCTGCAGCCCAGCCAGCGGCCTTGAGCCTTCTGTATGTTGGGGCAAGAGATGTGTACAAGAATTTTAATTTTGCCGTACAGATTGCCGCTACGCAGGCCGATGCATACCTCGACATCGTAGGTGCCGCATTAAGCCCTGCTGAAATCCTGTATTTAGATTCGAAAATCAAAGGCCGGTACCGGGTACACACCAGCATCAGTACACCAGACCTGAACATATTGTACAATCAGGCGGCTTGTTTACTATATCCATCTTCCTATGAAGGATTCGGCATTCCTTTATTGGAAGCCATGCGGGCAGGTTGTCCCTTTATTGCTTTAAATGGATCTTCTATACCTGAAGTTGCCGGTGGGGCAGGTTATTTGCTCCGCAGCCTGGACCTGGATGAAGCGAGGACAGCATTAAATAATATTATCGCATCCAGAGCAAGCTATGCCGAGAAAGGTTATAGACAGTCCCGGAAATTCTCCTGGGACAAATGCTGTGATGAAACTTATCAACTCTATCAAAACCTAATATGAAGGTCTCTATTATAACCGTTGTCTATAACAATGTGCGAACCATAGCCTCCGCTATAGAGTCTGTGCTCATGCAGAACTATGGCGACAAGGAGTATATCATCGTAGATGGTGGTTCTACAGATGGGACACTGGACATAATAGCATCTTATGGTGGCCGCATTGACAAAGTGAGCACGGAGGCTGACCATGGGATCTTTGATGCCATGAACAAAGGGCTTTCCATGGCTACCGGCGAAGTTGTTGCCTTTTTGAATTCAGACGACTTTTATGCAGATGATCAGGTTTTAAATCGTGTAGTTTCCGCATTTCAGGAGAAAGATACCGATGCTGTATTTGGAGATCTGCATTATGTGCATGCGGATGATGTGCAAAAAGTTTTCAGATGCTGGATATCCGGAATGTACAAACCCGGAAGCTTTCTGTATGGCTGGATGCCACCACATCCCACCTTCTTTGTGAAACGAAAGATGTACGAACAGTATGGGCAGTTTAACACCAAATTCAGAACAGCTGCTGATTATGAGTTGATGCTTAGATTGGTTCATGTTAACCAGATTAAAGTCGATTATATTCCTGAGGTGCTGGTGAAGATGCGAATAGGGGGTGTAAGTAATGCCGGTTTGAAGAATAGGCTGCGTGCAAATCTGGAGGACCGCGAAGCATGGGAGGTTAACGGGGTGCGGCCTTACTTTTTTACGCTATACTTAAAACCTGTACGTAAGATCTTTCAGTTTATTAAAGCTATCTCGGTGAATATGTCCAGAGTTCAGGCGTAGATGAACACCTGCGTTAGCAGAACTACCATAAGTTTACTACCTTAGTCCAACTGTTTTAAATACTCCAAAAAACGAATGGATTGATGTTATTTACGCTAATTTTCTTAGTCGGGTTACTTGTGACTTCCTTCTCTATACCGACCATCATCAACATTTCGTTCAGAAAACGGTTGTTTGATGACCCTATTGAAAGCAGAAAAGTTCATAAAACTTTTGTGCCGAACTTTGGCGGCATTGCCATCTTTACAGGTTTTCTTTTTGCATCCAGTTTATGCATCCCCACGCATCTTATTCCAGAGGCAAATGTCTTTATGGCCGGCGGATTGATTTTATTTATGCTTGGCTTGAAAGACGATGTTGTTGGGGTGTGCCCGATGATAAAATTTCTGGCCCAGCTTGTTAGTGCTATAATTGTGGTCGCAATAGCTAATTTACGGATCGTTGATCTGCAGGGTATGTTTGGTATACAGGAGCTTCCCTACGCTGGCAGCTTTGTTTTAACCGTATTTTTTATAGTTGGTGTTGTGAATGCTTTTAATCTTATTGACGGCATTGACGGGCTTGCCGGATCGCTCGGTATAATATGTAGCTTAATTTTCGCCTTTCTGTTTTATCAGGCCGGGCAATTAGGCTGGGTTTATATTTCGTTATCATTAGCGGGATCACTGCTTGGTTTCCTCTTTTTTAATATCACACCCGCCAAGATCTTTATGGGTGATTCAGGTTCCCTTATGTTAGGCTTCATAACAGCCGTGCTGAGCTTGAAATTCTTGCAGATTGCATCTGCAGGAAGCCTGTCGTTTGCAGGATTTCCACTAACCTCGCCTGCAGCACTCATCATTGCTGTGCTGATCATCCCAATCTTTGATACGCTACGGGTACTTATTTTACGTGTGATAAAGAATACATCACCTTTTACAGCTGATAACAATCACCTACATCATCGCTTGCTTTTCTTAGGTCTGAGCCATGTTCAGGCAACCCTTGTTTTAGCCGTCACAAATGTGCTGTTTATAGTCATGGCGATCTCCCTGCAGCAAATAGGCAACATGCAGCTGCTAGGCCTGGTTCTACTCTCTGCCCTGATTCTGAATGGGGGCTTGTCTTTATATATCGAACATTACAAGAAGAGTTTGTTTTCAGTACGCGGCCCTGGGCATGCTGCTGATGGAAAAGAAACTTTAACTGAAGCAAAGACTTCAAAGCTGGGCGCAGAAGTCTTCAAATCCATCTCGAAAAACTAATCAGGCCGCTGTCGTATGCCAGACTAGGGTCTGGCCATCATGGTTACGCGGGCAATCCACAGCGAGAAGTCGTCATCAAAGCTTAACTTGAGCTTTTTTCTGATTCTATACTTCTTATTCTCTATTGAGCGAACGCTACACTTGAGGTACATCGCGATATCTTTAGTAGAGAAGTGTAGCTTGGTATATGCACAAATTTGCATTTCGGCACCATTCAATCCAGGCTCTGCCATCTCATGTAAACGGGCCACAAAAAAGAAGAAATGATCATGAAACTTCAACATAAATGAGGGATCATTCTGCTGTGCCAAAAATTTGAGTTCGTTGATATCTTCAACAGTAATTTTACTTTCCATTTGGTTAGAGACGTTATTGGTTTTCTGTAAAAATGCGTTTTTACGAAATTTTAGCAAATCAAAAATTCTAAGTAACACATTTATAAGCTATAATTCTGGAAGATTGTTTACAAACCACGAAAACAATCTTTGAATCAGCGGCGGCAAAATGTTGTAAATTTTACAAAGTTTAACCACCGCAGGTGCTATTTCAACTACAAAGGTGTAGAAAAGTGAGTAATATTAAGTACATGTGAGTAAAAGTGAGTATAAGTGAGTAATGTCTTTGTGTAGATGTGAACATAAATTTGTACAAGGTTTTCAGAATAGAAATTGTAAACCCTTGTCAACTAGTATCTAATAAATTTATGGCTCTACACAAACTACAAAACAGCTTCATAGTGGCTGCAATGGGATTGGTCCTTTCCTCGGCTTTCTCTAACCAATCATTCGGTCAAAATACAACGACCTCCGCAAACATCAAGCGGGATACCGTAGTCGTTGAAGCTGAGGGGAAATTCCCCGTAGTTACCAATATGTTCTGGGACAACTGGTTTGTTGGTGTAGGTGCCGGGGCACAGATCCTCTTTAGCGATCATGATAAACAAATGGATTTTGGCGATCGTCTGAGTCCTGCATTTAACATTTATGCGGGGAAATCCTTTTCTCCTGGTCTAGCTGTACGTCTGGCCTTTGATGGTTTTAAATACAATGGCCTTACCCAGAACAAGAGCTATTCTACTGGTGAAGTATTCGATGCTTCCAGACGCCTGGAGAAACAAGAAATTAAGTATATCCATTTACGTGCAGATGTGCTCTTCAACCTTAGCAATTTGCTTCAGGGTTACAAGGCCACCCGTGTCTATAACTTGAGTCCTTACGCAGGTCTGGGTTGGATGAGTGCCAGCGAGCAGCCAAAAGCAAATGAAGTGAGCGCCACCGTTGGTCTTTTGAATGCTTTCAGATTAACACAGGCGCTGGATCTCACGCTCGATGTTCGTGGTAGCATGGTCGAAGATCGTTTCGATGGCGAAACAGGCAACAGAAGAGGAGAAGGCGTATTAAGCACAAGCCTGGGATTAGCTTACAAATTCAAAAAACGTGATTGGGATAAACCAAAAACAACAATCATCAGCTATGACGATGCGGAATTACTTGCCCTACGTGACAAGGTAAATGCTTTAGAGCAGGATAATGATGCTTTGAAAAAACAACTTGCGGGCGCGAAAACGGCAACGATCACGGATGTTAAGCTGGAGAACAAAATTCTTGCATCACCAATCCTGGTGACCTTCCCAATCAATAAGAGCGTGGTGAGCAACGAGGCAAGGGTAAATCTGGGCTTCTTCGCAAAAGCGATCAAAGAAGGCACTGCTTCCGTGGTTTACAAAGTGACTGGATATGCTGATAAAGGTACCGGTACAGCCGCCACCAACGAACGTTTGAGCAGAAAACGTGCGACTGCGATTTATAACGTACTGGTTAGAGAATTTGGCGTATCGCCCGATCAATTGCAGATCGTAGGCGCAGGCGGTGTGGACAACATGTTTTACGACGACCCACGCCTGAGTAGAGCCGTAATCACCATCGCTCAATAAACAGCTAATAAAATCAAGACAATGGAAAATAAAAAGAAGTATGAAGCACCAATGCTGCAGGCGATGCTTGTGGAACTGGAGCAGGGAATAGCTGCCGCATCGGCAACACTCTCCGGTGGAGATAATACAACACCATTTCAACCCAGTGTAGAAGACTGGCAGGATAACGGAATCGGCGGAAGCCAAAATGGAGATTTATAATGCTTAACCTTTTAGCCTCAAATATGAAATCATTCTACAACATAAATGCATCCAGACTGACTATGGCCATCATGCTGATCTTCGCCGGCGCAGTCTTTACGGGTTGTTCAAAAGATAAAGAAGCGGATGTGGTTGCACCAGCTGGAGACGGCAGCAAACTCATGGTTAGCGTGGTTGGTGTTGCCGACCTGGAGGAGCTTTCCGTAAACACCAAAATGGCGGGCGCTGCGTTAAAAAGTACCGTTAAAACTGACGATGTGATGCCCAGCAAGATGCTTAGCATGAATGGCTTTGACGCGCTGATGGAAGTTGAACGTAACGCCATACCTGCTTCTAAGCTTGTGATCACGGATAAGAAATCCAATACTGCGGCAGCAGGCCTTAGGGCTGAGGCCGTAGCAACAGGCGTAAAATACCGCTTGTTCTTATATAAAGCAGATGGTACGTTTGTGAGCTCTACCTTGTTGACTTCTGGTTCCGCGCAGCCAATTACCGTTGAAACCTCGACAACCTATAACTGGTATGCACTTTCCTACAATAACAATGAAGATGTTGCTGATATTGTAGACCGGGCACAGCCAAGCATTAAGCTGCCCGTAGGTAAAGATGTACTCTATTCAAGTGGTACCGTAACCGTTCCTGATGCGAATGCAGGAACCAATACGGCCCTGGGTATCGTGTTTAAACATAGCCTTGCCCGCGTTGGTGTGGAGATCAACACCATGGGCATGTTTGCCGATATGAGCAAAGTAGGCATTAAAGTTTCAGGTATCGCGGTAAAAACAGGTACGTTAGCACTTAAAACCGGTGTCCTGTCGAATTTGGTGGATACCGCACAAACCGTTGATTATAGTAGTTTCAAGAATGTAGATCCAGCTTTTGCTGATGCTAAAATTGCATATATCTACACCGCGGATACGCAAACGGCGTCACCTATGACTGTTAGTGTAAATGCACTGGAGTTGAAGATCGATGATGGAAGTATCCGTGTGTTTTCCACACTCCCAACTACACCTTCAGTGTTTACTTTCAACAACTTCCCACGTAAGATAGGTGCTACTTACACTGCAAGAGTGAATATGATTGAATCAGCGCTAACTGTTGATGGGGTAAGATGGGCAAGACAGAATCTTTATTATGTAGGCGGTCGTAACCCATACCGCTTCCACCATACTTACAAACATACCAATGCAACCAATACCTTTTTCGCCTTTCAGGCATTAACCCCAGAAAGCTATGGACTAAACAATGATCCTTGTACACTGGTATATCCTGCAGGGGTATGGCGCACACCAAGTGCAAATGATTTTTATGCCTTGGAAGGTGATCTTCTACTTGGCATTGGGGGTGAGCCTCATGTGTATGGTCAATCAGATGGGAGCTTAGGATACGTTGAGTACACTAATACTGGTCAGGGTACCTTAGGACCCTATCCAGGTAACAGACTTCGTTTTAACATGAATGGAGAAGGGGTGAACTTGTCTCTTGTCGAGAATTTAATTCAGGTTGGACTTGGAACTACTTACGGCGTTAATGCAGCCTACTGGTCCCGGTCAGAAATTCTGCGAATCCCAGGAGTGTTAGCAGCAGGCGCATTAAATTATAATGCTACTGGTAACAACACTAGTTTAGGAACGGCACTTCTAAATCTCAGCCTATTGGGGAATGTAAATGTCGCAAAAACAAATTTCCGTAACGTTCGCTGCGTTAGAGCTAACTAGTCGCATGCCATACCGTTCTTATGTCAAACTGGTGATGCTACCTGCATTGCTGGCCATGCTCCTTTGCGCCTGTAAAAAAGACGTAATGCCAGATGTAAAACATCCGGAACGATCTGCATCACAACAACTTAAAGACAGTATTTACCGCTACTACACACAATATTCCCTCTGGAGTGATGCTTCAACCGCTGATCAGTCGGCTGTTGAAGCCTTCACTGACACTTACGATGCTCCACAGGATCTTCTAAATGCACTGAAAAGCATGACCCCTAATTACCCAGCATACAATGGTCCGATTGACCGCTTTTCTTACCTGGAAAGCAGTGGAAGCGACGGCTTGATGGCTAATGCTGCTCAAGCGGCTACGCCAGGATTTGGACTGTACCTGTCGATTGCTGCGGTAAGCAATGATAAAGCATACCCCATCGTGTATTTCGTTGAAGGTGGCTCCGCTGCCGAAAAGGCTGGTATCCGCCGCTCTGATGCCATCATTGCCCTGGACGGACAGGACTTTGGTATCCCCATTAACTGCAATAGTGGTGCGTGCAACGTTATTGATCCTGCATTGCAGCAGCAAGTGGTAAATAGCCTTCTTTCAGCTTTAGAACGAAATACGCTGAGGGTAACCCTCCGGCACTCGGATGATGCTGAATCTACAATGACTATTACTGCGCAACCGTATGATGTGAACCCGATCAACAGCAAAAGAATTTTTAGCTATCCTGGTCAGCACATTGGCTACCTGGCACTTTCTTCCTTCGAGGACCTCACCGCAGGTCAGCCTAATCGCTTCCGCCTTGATGCGGTTTTTAGTGAATTTGAAAACAACCAGATCAACGATTTAATTCTTGACCTCCGCTACAATACAGGGGGGTACATCAGTGCGGCGGAGTATGTGGCCAATAGGGTTATTCCTGCTGCTGCGGATGGAAAACTGATGTATAAATATGCACTTAACGCCTATATGTCTCAGCGGAAGAACTGGAAAGGGGAGTCCTTTGATGACGTGTACTACAAGCGCAATGGAAATCTGAATCTGAAAACAGTCTACTTTCTGGTTACAGATATCACAGCTTCCGCAGCTGAGTTGCTGATCAATGTACTCCGTCCCTATATGCGTGTCGTGATCATCGCTGAAAATGATGGTACCTACGGAAAGCCTGTTGGCTTTTTTAAGCAGGAAATTATGGGTAAGACCGCATTATGGGCTGCTTCCTTCAAGCTGATCAACAGTCGCGGAGAAACGGACTATTGGGATGGTATCCAAGCAGACCAAAGGAAAGTCGTAGACTACATTTTCCGCGATTTTGGTGACCCTGAGGAAACGATGATTGCTGCTGCAATTACACATGCGACTGGCACTGGCACCCTGCAACCAAGGAAAACCATGGGCACCCTTCGCCAGCTTAAGCAAGTACGTAAAACCCGGATTACGCAGGTAAATGCGATTCCACAAAGCAATATGTTCAGGTAATTGGCAATGATCAGAAACGCGTATACATATGGTTTTTCTTGTGTCTTCATGCTGATGCTGACAGGCTTTCTCGCGTGTAAGCAATCCAATTCTGACGGACAGTCGGTTGTAAATGAAGACAGCAGTAAGATCGCCGGATCAACTATGAGGATGCCCCTTTTACAGTATTGGGATACCTTCAATTTTGGGGATAGCCTGGCGCTGAACAATCCCGATATCGCTGAACAAAAGCTGGTAGACTTTATTGCTGCCCTAGCTGAAGCACCAGAAGATCTGAAATTTCAGGCCACGAACCGGATGCTGTCGCAAGCTAAGCCACATCCTTTTGCATTGAATTATTTAAGCAATACGCTTGAGCACTACCTGTACGATCCGAATTCACCAATGCGAAGTGATGCATTGTATGAACCTGTACTGGCATTTTTGCTTGACTCCACAAATCTCGACGAAGCCAGCCGCCTGCGGTATGGAAACCGCCTGAATATGACTCGAAAGAATAAAGCCGGACAATCAGCGACCGACTTTAGGTTTGAATTGCCTTCCGGAGCGCTTAGCAGCCTTTATGATGGGCAGTCACCACGCACATTATTGTTCTTTTATGAGCCGGATTGCACACACTGCCAGCAAGCCATTGCTGACCTGAAAGCCAGTAAAAACTTCCGCCAGCAGATAGCAAGAAAACAGTTAAACATTGTAGCGATATACGCCGGTGGCAATGTAGCCTTATGGAAAAGCTATCAGCAGCAGATTCCCGCAACCTGGATCAATGGATTCGACCGCCAGGGCATTATCCGCAAAAAGCAGCTGTATGACCTACGTGCGTCGCCGACGGTATACCTGCTCGATGAAAACAAAAAGGTCCTGCTTAAAGATACCGAGCTGGCCATTGTAGATCAAAGCCTTAAACATCCCACCTCATGAATATCCTAATCATCCTTATTCCATTTCTCCTGGCGTTTTATCTCGGAAAATTGATCATTCGTTACATCTACCTGATCACCTATAAAAAGCGGTTGTTTGATCCCGTCAATGCACGCAAGGTACATGAGCAGGTCATTCCTCGACTAGGCGGTGTAGCCTTTGCACCCATTCAATGTTGCCTAATGACTATGGCGATTGTGATTTTGCATAAATACAATCTCCTGAACGACCTGCATGTTGATGGGGGGCATATTTTGCCCATGTTCCTGATGCTGACAACCGGATTGGTGATTCTTTTCATTGTAGGGCTTGCAGATGACCTGATCGGTGTAAGTTATAAATATAAATTCATCGCGCAGCTTCTTGCGGCATCCCTTTTTCCGCTTTCCGGACTCTGGATCAACGACCTTTATGGCGTACTGTTTATCACCTACCTGCCAGCATGGATTGGCATGCCACTCACCGTTTTTGCAGTGATCCTTATTATCAATGCGATCAATCTTATTGACGGTATTGATGGCCTCTGTTCAGGATTAATCCTGGTGAGCAGTCTTATTCTGGGGACCCTGTTCGCCTTCCATGCAGCCTGGCTACATGCGATCTTTGCTTTCATTACTGCAGGCCTGCTGATTCCTTTTTTCTACTTCAATGTCTTTGGTGCCTCTAAACGTAAACGACGCATATTTATGGGCGATACAGGCAGTCTAACCCTTGGCTATGCCATCGCTTTCCTCGCTGTGAGTTTCGCCATGAACAAGCCCGAAATAAAACCCTTCTCTGAAGGCGCCATTGTCCCTGCCTTCATGTCGCTGATGATTCCTGTACTGGATGTTGCAAGGGTCATGTGGGTTCGTTTCCGGAATGGTAAACCTGTATTTCAACCCGATCGGAGCCATATTCACCACCTGTTTCTGGGAATGGGCATTTCACACCGGGCAGCCATGATTTATATCATCTCACTGGCCCTGTTCTTTAGTGTACTCAACACCATCATGGTGCAGTTTATCAGCAACAACATCGTGCTGGCGTTAGACCTTGTGCTATGGGGACTGTTTCATGCAGGACTTGCCAGTCTGAATTTCAGCAAGAAATTCAGCACAACAATTCAGGATGCTGAAATCTACATCGAGCCGCTAAAGGCAGCAAACTAGTCGTATACCAAGTCAATACAAACCATGAAAGTTGCAATTATCGGAGGCTCAGGTTTCGTAGGAACCCAGCTCTCCAAGAACTTAATACAGAAAGGTGGCTTTGCGCTGCTCAATATTGATAAGCAGCAAAGTCCTGTTTTTCCGGAAATCACCTGCATCGCAGATGTGCTTGATAAAGGTACATTGTGTACCCTGTTAAAGGGGGTAGATGTGGTGGTCTTACTGGCCGCAGAACATCGGGATGATGTTAGCCCAAGCAGCTTGTATTATGATGTAAATGTCCAGGGCATGCGGAACACCCTTGATGCCATGGACACGAATGGCATCAAGCAAATTATATTTACCAGTTCGGTAGCGGTTTATGGCCTGAATCGTGCATTTCCTAATGAGGAAAGCAGCATTTCCCCATTTAACCATTATGGAAAGAGCAAATGGCAGGCAGAACAGGTCTTGCAGAACTGGTATACCAAACATCCGGAAGCCAGTGTGAACATTCTTCGGCCAACCGTGATCTTTGGTGAAAATAACCGCGGCAATGTTTATAATCTGCTGAAGCAGATCTCTTCTGGCAGGTTCCTGATGATTGGCAAGGGCGATAACAAGAAGTCCATGTCGTACATCGGCAACATCGTTGCATTCATAAGCTTTTTAATTACCAGAAATACGTCCGGATATGAGGTTTATAATTACGTAGACACCCCGGATTTCACCACCAACGATCTCGTGCGACAAACCAGTAGTGTTTTGGGTAAACAACTACCGATGCTCAGAATTCCTTATCAGCTTGGCATGCTTTGCGGATATGGGTTTAACGTGCTGGCTAAGATCACCGGAAAAAAACTGCCCATCTCTGCCATACGTATCAAAAAGTTCTGTGCAGTAACGCAGTACGACGGATCAAAGGTGGACAAGACAGGCTTTGTCAAACCCTTTTCTATTGAAGATGGGCTGCGCAGAACCTTAATGGCAGAGTTTGGCCCCGTTCAGCAAGCACCGCTTTCTTCAAGCGAGGCTTTCCCGCAATATGCAGCTTACCATTTGTCGGTAAATCAAAATCAGCAATAAATGCCCATGACCCTCTCTAAAAAAGACGTCCTCTGGAGCTACATCGCCCAATTCCTCAGGCTCGCTTCCGGTATCCTGATCCTGCCGTTGGTATTGCGGATGCTGAGTACGGAGGAAATTGCCCTGAACTATTTGCTTACCGCAGTAGCCACGCTGGTGGCCTTGCTTGACTTTGGCTTTTCTCCGCAGTTTGGAAGGAATTTCACCTATGTTTTTTGCGGTGCTCAGGAACTGCGTAAGGAGGGGGTCGCGCAGGTCGACAAATCGGCAAATATCAATTATACCTTGCTGCTCACCATCATTACAACCGCTAAGTACGTTTACCTGCGTATCGCTATACTGGTTGTGATTTTATTGGCAACGCTGGGTACCTGGTATATTCATACCGTTACGCAGGGCTTTGCGTCTGTCCCCTATACGGGAGCGGTCTGGTGCCTTGCAATTGTATCATCTTTCTTTAACTTCTACTACGCCTACTTTGATGCCTTACTAACCGGACGTGGGTTAATCACGGAAGCTAAAAAGGCAATGGTGCTTGCCAAGCTGGTCTACATCATACTGGCTACGGGATTCTTGTATCTGGGCTTGGGCCTGCTAGGCATTATGGTTGCGGGCTTAATTTCTGCTTTTGTGTATCGCGCGGTATCCTGGTACTATTTTTACGATAAAGATTTTAGCGCGCGGATCGCTGGCATTGAGGTTGATCTCGAAGCCCGGAAACAACTATTCCGCACGCTATGGCCAAATGCAAGAAAGCTTGGGCTCGTGTTCCTATCCGCCTATGCAATAAATAATTTCAGCATGTTTCTGGCCGGCTTGTTTCTGCCAGCGGCAGATATCGCCTCTTACGGCTTATTAATGCAGCTGGTCGGCATTATAACCGCAGTTTCCAGTACCTTATTCATGAGCTTTAATCCCACCTTCTCGGCGCTTCGTACCTCAGGAGAGCGGGAGCGATTGTACCGGGTATTTGCATTTTCAATGAACGTTTATTACCTGATGTTCATTTCCTCTGCAGTGTTCCTGATTCTGGCAGGCCCGCAGGTGTTGCAGCTCTTGGGCGCAAATGCAATGCTGCCTTCTGCAACCATTATGATTGCATACTGCACTGTCATATTTCTGGAGGGTAACCATTCCAACTTTGCGGCTTTGATCGTTGCCAACAATCAGGTTCCATTTTTAAAATCTTCGATCATCGCCGGCCTCTTCGTGGTTTTAGGTGATTATCTTGTACTTGCATATACCACTCAGGGGGTATTGGGCCTGATTTTGGTGCAGGGCCTCGCGCAACTTTGTTATGCCAACTGGAAATGGCCATTGGTGATCTTCAAAGAGGCCAACCTTAGTGTTGTTAATTTTCTAAGTCTGGGTTTCGAAGAATCCCTCAATAAAATGCGGAGCATCTATGCATAAACTTGCAATTGTTATTCCCTACTATAAGATCGATCATTTCGAAGAAACGCTGAGATCCCTTGCCCAACAGCGGGATCAACGCTTTGCTTTATACATTGGAAATGACGGTAGCCCTCAGGATCCTACCGCGCTAATCCAGCAATATTTTTCTCCTGCGCAATATTCTTATTACGCTTACACCGAGAATATTGGTGCTCAAAATCTGGCACTGCAATGGGCCAGGATTCTAGAGCATGTGGAGGAACCCTGGTTCCAACTGCTGGGTGATGATGACCTGGTTTCAACAGATTTTGTACTGGAACTGAATGGCATTCTGAACGGTCCGGCGGATAACGTCAATGTGATTAAAGTGAATAGCCGGCTTTGTGGCGCCACTGGTCAGACCATTAAACAGTTGCACGGACACCTGAAGTCCGGTTGCTACAACGCTATTGACCTGCTGATCCAGAAGTTTAAAGGCGGACTAAACAGCAGCCTTTCGGAGCACGTCTTTCGACTAAGTAAATTCCAAGAAGTAGGCTTCGACAACTATCCGCTTGCCTGGCATACGGACGATATGCTCATTGGTCGGATGACTGCAGGGGAGCCCCTCATGTTCCTTTCGGCACCACTGGTCAGTATCCGTGTCTATGAAGGCAGTACCTCTGGTGCAAGTCATAACCTTCGGGAGAAAAATGCGGCAACGAAGCGGTTCTTTATGGACTTTCTGAAGCTGCTTCTTGAGGGTCGCGCCTCCTGGCGAACGAAGCGAGCATTTTTAAAAAGTTTACGTCAGCACAAACATGCCCTTGGCATGGCATATCTGCAAGCGCTCTATTACAGAAGCGGAGTTGTGGGCAGTGCGTACTTTCAAACCTATCTGCTGAAACTATGGCTTCGCCGCCTGGCACTAACATTAACCGTGATTAAAGATGATTAGCGTTTGTATTGTAATCCCTGTATATAATGTTGAAAGTCACATTGAACAGTGTCTGTACTCTGTTATGGCGCAAGACCATCCTCAGCTGCAATGTATGCTGCTGAACGACTGTAGTACAGACGATAGCATGGGGGTAGTTGCAAAAGTACTTGGAAAATATGGTGGTCCTATACGCTTCCAGATCTTTAACCTTACAGAGAATAAAGGTGCTGCCGTGGCGCGGAACATCGGCATGCAGAGTGCTGCAGCTGATTACATCTACTTTCTGGATGGTGATGATGCACTTTTTCCGGGTACCATTTCAGACATGGTGCAACATGTTCAGCAACACCCGGGGTTGGATATGGTGCAGGGCGAGATGTACTGTGAAGATCCGCAGCTACAGCGGACTTTCTCTATTACAAATAAGAACTTTCCGGCTTACACGGCTGATCCAATATGGTTGAAGAACCATTTTCTGATGGATGTTCCGGTAAGCCCTTGCAATAAACTGGTTAACCTTCGATTTCTGCGGTACAATGAGATCTATTTCGAACCGGGTTTACTTCATGAAGATATCCTTTGGCGCTTTAAGCTGGGAAAATTCATTAAGTCAATAGCTTTTACCAAACATGTGGGTTATAAATATACGCTCAACAACAATTCCGTAATGACTGCCCCAGCCAACGACCTTCGGCGCATACACTCACAGATGGTGATTATCGAGTATATGCTTGAACACCTTTGTAAGTACTTCGCGGCAATTGAAAGTCTGAGCTTACTCAGACAGTTTTATTATGCCCGCAGCATGAAGGTACTGGATGAAAATAAAGCGTACAGAGACAAAATGGTTAAAGAGGATATCATGGAACAACTGCAGCGACAGGAATTGAGCCCGATGCTCCGTATGGGCTATCGTTTGCTCCTGTCAGACAGGTTCCTGAAATATGGACCATGGTTGTGGAACAAATACATGGGGCTGATGTTCCGTATCGTGAAGAAGCAAACCCGCACTATTGTGGAGCGCGCTTCCATGAAACCAATGCGAAGGGAGCTGACATGAGTCATGTGAAAGAGGCGGCGCCTACACCAATAGTACTGGCTTTTACGCCCAACTACTTTGTGCCGGCGGCTACTTTGTTATGCTCCATGCTACGGCACAGCCCGCATTCGGCACATTTCGAGGTGATTTGCCTTTTAACAGAAGCGCTACCGGAACAAATGCAACAAGACCTGGCGCTGTTCGGCGGGGAGCGTCTCCGCTTTCGTTTTATCAACCTGGAAGGAAGGTTGCAGGACATTTATGTGGATCCGAAGTATACGGTTGCAGCTGCTTACAGGCTCCTGTTGCCCGAGCTGCTGCCGGAATACGATAAGGTGCTTTATGCAGACTGTGATATGGTGGTGCAGAACGACCTTGCATCGCTGTTCCGAGAGGTCAATATGGGTGATCATTACCTTGCAGGCGTTGCGGAGGCTACATTGGACTTCCAATTGCCACACATGGAAGTGATTGATTGTACACCCGGTACTTACATAAATTCCGGATTCCTGATCATGAACCTGGAACAATTACGCCAGGATAAGATGGTGGAAAAGTTTATCGCTGCCGCCAGTGCAGCATTCCTGCTTTTTCCAGATCAGGATGTACTCAACCAGTTGTGTAAAGGTCGGATTTTATATCTTGCACCCTACCATAATGCGATCCGGACTTTTTACCTGCCACAGTATAAACAGGCTTTTTTAAACTACTATACAGAACAGGACTGGCAGGCAGTGCAGCGCCATGGGAACATTCACTATACAGGTGGCAAACCCTGGAAAACTTTCACGGTACGTTTTGAAGACTGGTGGTCTTACCATGCACAACTTCCTCAAGCCATACGGAACAGGCAACTGGCGTCAGTGGGCATCCAAGTGCTGCAATGGATCTGTCGCAGGCCAATCGGGCGTCTGATTATCAAGGTTCCACAGCGGATGTACCGTAAACTGAAAGGGGTATCATGCTGCTAAAAACTAAATATGAAAGCATTGAGGTGCTTCGTTTTCCGCTGATTATCATCGTGGTCTTCGCCCATCTGATTCCTTTTGAATTACACGCCATAAAGCTTTCTTCAGATCCATCGGCATTGTATACACTGATTTCAGAGCTGATCTCTCATATTTTAAGCAGGTTGGCAGTGCCCTGTTTCTTTCTATTTTCCGGGTATTTTTTCTTCCTTTTCAGCACTGACTTTAGTCTGCAGCTTTATATAAAACAGCTTAAAAAGCGCTTGAGGACCTTACTCTTACCCTATGGTCTCTGGAATGCCTTGTTTGTAGTAGTGGTGCTGCTTAAGTATTACCTGTTTAGCAGCATGGGTAAGCCTGCAGATGAGCTTTATTTTCAGCTACAGCGTGCGACATGGTACGAGATCATTTGGACCGGCCCCTTTCTTTTCCCGCTGTGGTATCTTCGTGACCTGATCTGCATGGCCATACTTACCCCTCTATTTTACGTCCTTTTCAAATACACGCGGACATTTGGCCTGGTGATACTTCTGGTGCTTTACTTGCTTTGTTTTGAACTCGGCCTACCCGGATTAAGCACAACTGCATTTCTGTTCTTTGGTGCCGGTGCATATTTTGGGATGTATAGGCACGACCTCATGCAATATGCAGAAAAGTACAGGGTCATATCGGGTATTTTAGCTTCTTTGACCCTTATGGTAGCCCTTTACTGTTCCGGTACGCCTGGTTATGAATATGCGGTGCGGCTGTTTATCTGCTCCGGCGTTATTGTCGTGCTGAATTTCGGCACGTGGCTGGCACAGCGCCCGCCTCTGCGTGAGCGGCTCATAAAGCTGTCTGCATCTGTTTTCTTTATCTATGCGGTACACAGCATCTACATTATAAATTGGGTAAAGGGTGGTTTTGCCAGGCTCGATCTTTTAAATGCCGGCTATGGAAAGCTCCTTGTATATTTTATGATACCTATGGTATGCCTGCTCATAAGTTTTTATATTTATAAGTTCACGCAGCGATATTTTCCTGTGTTGATGAGCATGCTCACTGGTGGAAGAATTAACCACGGTCCTAAAAGCGCAGTATGAAGAACAACCCGCTTGTAACCATTATTATTCCGGTGTATAATGCCGCAGCTAGTTTATCTGTCGCCTTGACCGCCTTGCATAAACAGCAGTACTGCCACCTGGAAATTGTGCTGATCGATGATGGTAGTCAGGACAACAGCCTGATGGTAATTGAGACCTTTATTTCGAAACTTGAACAGCGGGATATGAACGTAAAGGTCATCAGGCACGAAGGTAATCAGGGTGTTGCCGCCGCCAGAAACACTGGACTTGAAAATGCAACCGGTGATTTCATTTACTTCCTGGATGCGGATGACTGGCTGGAGCCTGATGCCATTGCGTCATTGCTTCAGGCCGCCATTGGTAAGCAGGCTGATATTGTGGGCTGTAACTGGTTTCTTGCTTTTAAGCATAATGAACGACGAATGGACCAGCCTGCTTTTAGTGCCTCCTGGCAGGCGATTAACGCCATGCTACGGGGTACCATGCGTTGGAATCTTTGGTTGTTTCTGGTACGACGATCCTTGTATATGGATCATCAGATCCGTTTTACGCCAGGCATGGATATGGGCGAGGATCTGATGATTATGATGAAACTTTTTGTGAGGGCTGAACGCGTCGCCCATGTCGATAAGCCCTTGTATCATTATGTGCAAACCAATGAACAATCTTTAACAAAACTATATTCTAATGAACACATCAGCCAGGTGACCACTAATGTTAAGGCTGTTGAATGTCAGCTGTTGGACAGCCCGTACGCAAGTCAGCTGGGTAATGGCCTGAACTATCTGAAGCTGAACATCAAACTGCCACTGCTCATTTCTGATCAGGAAGCGCAGTATAGGCGTTGGCTAAACTGGTTTCCGGAAGCAAATGGTCAGGTTATGGAAAACAAGGCGCTGCCATTCAGAACCAGGATGATCCAGTGGCTTGCAGTAAAAGAGCAGTTTCTGGGTTTGAAGCTGTACTACCGGTTTGTTATTAAATTTGTTTACGGCGTTATTTATAAATAAGGGCATGGGACGCTTTCTACAGTATAGTATCATCAGTCTTGTGGTGAGTATGTTTTACTTCTCCTTTGGCTTTACGTTTTTACCACCTTCCATAAACACCAAGTTACTGCTTTCGATCGGCGGATTGCTCATTGCTGCATTTGATGCGACACAGCAACGGGCAGTGAAACTGAGTCCTGAAATGCTCGGGGCAAGTGGTATTGCAGTCCTGTTTTCGCTGATCTGTTTCATTGCAGTTGACTTTAACTATACCACAGATTTTTCCTATGCTTCCTATTTGGTCAGCTTCCTGGTCTGGATCTTCGCGGCTTATGCCGTATGCACTGTTATTCGCTGGGTACATGGGCAGGTGAGCATCTCCCTGATCACCTGTTATCTTGCGGGCGTTTGCGCCCTTCAATGTGTGCTGGCATTGCTGATTAATTCGATCCCGGAGTTGCAGGTCTTTGTAAACGCTTATGTGGAGCAAGGGCAGGACTTGTTATTGGAAGTGAATCGCTTGTATGGCGTTGGTGCGTCCCTGGATAATGCTGGTGTACGTTTTTCCATTGTGCTGATATTAATTGCCGCCACAATATCAAAAGATGCGGCGATACAGCGTAGCACGGTGAGCCTGACTTTGCTGCTCAGCGCGTTTTTCACGATTCTGATTATCGGTAACATGATTTCCAGGACAACCTCTATAGGATCCTTATTCGCCTTAATCTACCTGATCTGGGGTACCGGGCTGCTGCGTATGGTTATAAGGGCCAATTTGTTTAGCTTTCACCTGCTCTTTGGATTGATGCTGCTTCTTGCCACTGTGGTCACCGTGTACTTCTTCAGAACAGATGAAGTTTTTAACGCGCAGATTCGTTTCGCTTTCGAAGGATTTTTCAACTGGGTGGAGAAAGGGGAGTGGCGCACGGACTCAACGGATAAACTAAATCGGAATATGTGGATCTGGCCTTCAGATACAAAGACCTGGTTGATCGGAACCGGGTTGTTTGAAGACTGGATCTTTGGTACCGACATTGGTTACTGCCGTTTTATCCTTTACTGTGGCCTGCCTGGATTTACGGTCTTTGCGCTCTTTTTTGTTTATCACTCCGTTGTTTTTAGTGGCATTTATCCGGCATACCGCGACATTTTCCTGGTGCTTCTGGCACTAAGTTTTATCATCTGGATTAAGGTTTCAACAGATCTCTTTCTGATTTATGCGCTGTTCTATTGCATGCATATGTTTAAAGATGAGGGCGAAAGCAGTTTACCAGAAGGACATTTTGAAAGGGTGGCGATACGATGAGCGGGAACAGCACAAAAGGGCTTACACCGTTGAAGATTGTTTACTGTCTGGCGGGGACATTTAATGCAGGAGGTATGGAGCGGGTGCTGGCCAATAAGGCTAATCAACTTGCACAGCTGGGGCATCAGCTGACCATCGTGACGACCGATCAAGCTGGCAAAAAGCCCTATTTCGAGCTGGATTCGCGGATAAGCCAAATTGATCTGGCCATCAATTATAATTCTGTAAAAGGACTTTTACGGAAACTGCTTTCCTATCCATTGAAACAGCGCTTGCATCAAGCGAGATTGAACGAAATGCTGATGCGCCTTCAGGCAGATGTAGTGATTTCTATGTTTGATCATGAAGCACCACTGCTTTCGAAGCTGAAGGATGGGAGCAAGAAGGTTCTGGAGATTCACTTCTCCAGGTACAAGAGACTACAGTATGCTCGAAAAGGGCTTTGGAGGTTAATAGACCAATATCGGAACTGGCAGGATCTGGCATTGACGCGGTCTTACGACCGCTTTGTGGTGCTTACCAGGGAAGATCAATCTTATTGGGGTGATTTGCCGAACATCATGGTCATTCCGAATGCAAATACTTTCAGCCCTGTGGAAACGGCTACGCTGGATGACAAGCGTGTTATTGCCGTAGGTCGCTATGATGCGCAAAAAGCTTTTGATGAGCTGATCCTGGCCTGGGTAAAGGTTTATGACCGGCACCCGGACTGGTCGCTAAAGCTGTTTGGTCAGGGTCCGTTGCGACCTGTACTTCACAAACTAATAGCAGATAATGGTCTGGAGGCGGTGGTGCAGCTTTGCGATCCTGTTCAGGATATTGCACCTGAATACCTTCGCAGTGCAATGCTGGTGATGAGCTCGCGGTATGAAGGCTTGCCCATGGCCATGCTGGAAGCACAAGCCTGCGGTTTGCCGCTTGTGGCTTATGCCTGTAAATGCGGGCCAAGGGATATCATTCAGGAGGGCAGGAACGGGTACCTGATCGCAGTGGGCGACAGAGATGCACTTGCTGAAAAAATAAATATTCTAATCGAAAATCCGCTGCTGCGAAAGGAAATGGGCGCGTCATCCCGGATTTTGTCGAGCAACTATACGCCGGATGCAGTCATGCAGCAATGGCTAACACTTTTTGAAGAATTAACATGCCAAAGAAAACAATTGTAGTATCCGCAGTGAACCTGAATGTTGGGGGAACACTCACGATCCTCCGGGATTGTCTGCGTTATCTTTCCAGTCTTGCCGCTGCGGGTGAGTATCGGGTTGTGGCTTTGGTGCACAAACGTGCACTTGTCGACTATTCACATATTGAGTACATCGAAACACAATGGCCAAAGCGAAACTGGGTAAATCGGCTGTGGTATGAGTATGTATCGATGAAAAGCATATCAAAGCAGCTTGGTCCCGTATACTTGTGGCTGTCCCTTCATGATACCACACCAAATGTAACTGCCGAAAGAAGGGCGGTGTATTGCCATAACCCATACCCTTTTTATAAATGGAATTGGCAGGAGTGGTTCTTATCCCCCAAAATTGTGCTGTTTGCATTATTTTCAAAATATATATACCGCAAAAACATACATCAGAACGACTTTATCATCGTCCAGCAGGGCTGGCTGAAAGATGCATTTAAGCAGTTGTTTGGCTTAGCCGCCTCGCGAATTATAGTGGCTCTGCCGGAAGCGCCGAAATGGCGGCCAAGTGTAGGGGTACGCACAGCAGCGGACGAAATAGACTATGTGTTTGTATATGCAGCTTCTCCAAACAGTCATAAAAACTTTGAATGCATCTGCAAGGCGGCTGCAATATTAAAGGCCGCTGATGTGACTAATTTCAAGGTATATCTCACCATTTCCGGCGACGAAAACCGCTATGCAGCCTGGCTGTATAAACATTGGGGCTCGGATACGGCTCTGGCGTTCATCGGGTTCCAGGACCGGCAACACTTGTTTGTGTATTATGATGCCGCCGACTGCCTGATTTTCCCTTCCCGTGTAGAAACCTGGGGGCTGCCCATTTCGGAGTTTGCGGTTTTGAAGAAACCGATGTTACTGGCTGATCTCCCGTATGCAAGGGAGACCGCTGCGGGATCTGAGCAGGTCGCTTTTTTCAACCCCGCTGCACCAGATGATCTGGCGAGATCCATGGCCCGCTTAATTCAGGGTGATGATGCGTTTTTAGAAACAGTACCGCATGTGCAAGTAGAGGCGCCCGCAACCCGCACCTGGAGCGAATTATTTGAAACATTACTCGATAAAAGGGAGGATAGGTCATGAAGGTCCTTCAACTCGGGAAATTCTACCCTATCCGGGGGGGTGTAGAAAAGGTAATGTACGACCTGATGTTGGGCTTGTCAGCAAGAAAAGTTCATTGCGACATGCTTTGTGCCACAACGGAGGATCATCCGGGCGGTACGCTACAAATAAACGAGCATGCCCGGGTATATGTGGTGCCTACAAAAATCAAGCTTTCGGCAACCATGCTGGCACCTGGAATGATCCTGAAGCTCCGTCAGCTTGCTGCAGGCTATGACATCATCCATATCCATCACCCTGACCCCATGGCTGCGCTGGCGCTTTATCTATCAGGCTACAAAGGGCAGGTGCTACTGCATTGGCATAGTGATATCCTGAAGCAAAAGTTTTTGCTGAAATTATATGGTGGATTGCAGCGCTGGCTGATTAACCGCGCAGATCTGATCGTGGGTACCACGCCGGTTTATGTGCAGGAGTCACCTTTCCTGCAGAAAGTTCAACATAAGGTAAACTTCATTCCGATTGGGGTGGAACCTTTGGTTCCAGATGCTTTGGAATTGGAGCGCCTCCGGAAGCAATATGCTGGCCGGAAATTGATCTTTTCAGTCGGTAGACTGGTGGAATATAAAGGTTATGAATACCTGATACGTGCTGCACAACATCTTGATGCTGGTTATCAGATCGTGATTGGCGGAAAAGGTCCGCTTGCCGCGGAGCTGGAACAGTTGGTGCGAGACCTTGGCGTACAGGACCGGGTGCAACTCATTGGTTTTGTAAGCGATGAGGCTTTGCCCGCATGGTATGCCGCATGTGATGTGTTTTGCCTTACCTCGGTGATGAAAACTGAAGCATTTGCCATTGTACAGATTGAGGCGATGTCTCATGCCAAGCCGGTCATCTCCACACATATTCCCGGTTCCGGTGTCGCCTGGGTAAATGCAGATGGGATCTCCGGACTTGTTGTGGAACGCGCAAACCCGAAGGCACTTGCGCAAGCAATTCGGCAGGTAACAGGCAGCAGCGCCACCGCTGGGCAGCTTGCCCAGGGCAGCCTTGCACGATATCAGTCGCTGTTTACCCGGGAAAAAATGGTGGACAAATGTTTGGCTTTATACGGGAAGTGGTAAGATGGATGGTGCCAAGATCATATTGCCCAATAACTTGGTGCTGGAACAGTTGCAGGTCTATCTGCGCCAGGGTAAACAGGTGAGCATTCCCGTAAAAGGCAACAGCATGCTGCCTTTTCTAAGGAACGGAGATCAGGTGCTGATTAAACCGTTTGAGGCCGATGCGTTGCGCAAGGGCATGATTCTTTTGGCAAGCGTGCAAGGGAATATGGTGCTGCACCGCCTCGTGAAGTTTAGCGCTGAGCGGGTTTTGCTTGCTGGTGATGCAAACCTGGCACAGCATGAGGATGTGAGCATAGAAGATGTCATCGGATGTGCAACCACGGTATGGAGAGGCGCACAGGAACGGAAGTTGGACAAATGGCAGCAACGGTATCTTGGCCAGCTTTGGTACTGGATTCGTCCCCTTCGCCGTGTGGCAAAAAAATTATATAGATATTAATCATAAATCGAAGATTATGAAATTGAGAGCAGATTTAGTGTTGCGACATATTGGTAAGGATCATGTAATTGTTGATCCCGGACAAGAGGTGGTCGACATGTCGGCAGTATTTACGTTGAATGATACCGCGGCCTGGTTATGGGAGCAATTGCAGGGTAAAGCTTTCACCAGAGACACGGTTGTCGAATTACTTTTAGCAGAATATGACGTTAGTGCTGAACAAGCAGATGTTGATGCAGGAAAGCTGCTGGCGACTTTTGAACGAAATGGCTTATTGAGCGACGGTGCAGGCGACAGATAAAGAGATTCAGGCGGTGCTGTTGTGCTTGCTGCAGGCGGGTTTATGGGGCCAGGGCGATCTTGCCATCAAAGTGCCGATTTCTTCCGGTGCCTGGGCGGCGGTGTATCGCGAGGCGAAGAAACACACCATTGAAGGGCTGGTATTCGACGGGATACAGCAACTGCCGGTAGACTTGATGCCACCCCGGGATTTGTTACTGAAGTGGACCGTGCGGATCGATCAGATTGAGCGGCATAACCTGCAAATGGCAAGTTGCATAAAGGCGATGTCAACGCTTTTTCAGCGTGGAGGGCTATCACCTATCCTGTTAAAAGGGCATGGCGTAGCGGCTTGCTACGATAGACCCGAACATCGCGTTTCAGGAGACATAGACTGGTATTTTGAGGGCAAGTCCGGCTATGACGAAGCAAACCAGTTGATCCGTACGCATGGCTTAAACCTTGATTATGTGGCTGGAGACAGTGCTGAATACTGCTGGGCTGGGCTAGTTGTAGAACACCATAAGCGTATGTTCGACATTCACAATCCTTTTTGTTATGGCTATCTCCGGCGTCTGAAACAGCAATTTCAAAAAAATAGTTACTTGAAGCAATGCTTAGGTAATGAACTGACTTTACCGGCGCCAATGCTGATGATCGTACAGGTAAATGCCCACATTCTGAAGCACCTGCTGGCTTTTGGCTTAGGCATTCGGCAACTTTGTGATTCCGCCCGGTTATACTATACCTTTCAGGGGGAGCTGGATGGCGCGAAGTTACAGGAGATCTACAGCAAACTGGGCATCCTCCGGTGGATACATCTGCTGCATGCAGTTTTAGTAAAATATATCGGGTTACCGGTTCATGCACTGCCGTTTCCAGTGCCAGCGGAAACGGCGGCAGACTGGATGTTTGAAGAAATCTGGCAATCCGGAAACTTTGGTTTTCATGATGAGCGCTTTAAGGACCAGCATGTAAAATCTGAACTGCGTAGAAATCAGGCCGGGCGGCGAGTATGGTTGAATGTGAAAAGGTATTTTAAGTACGCACCCATGGAGGCAATCAGCTTTCCGGTTGTGCAGTACATTTCAAAAGTTAAAGCGAAGGTTTCATGACGGCGCGAATGAGATATCAGTTTGGCTGGGCCTGGGCGATCACATCGGGGCACCGCTCTGCTTTGCTTCGGTATTTTTTGTTGGAAGTGTTGGGCATTGTACTATCCCTGCTTTTTGTGCTTTGGTCAAAACGGGCGGTAGATATCGCTATGCACGCAGGTACTTCAGACTTAAAGGTTATTTTATGCCTTGTTGCGGTGAGCGTGCTCCTGGGGCTCTTTGTCCGCAGCTGTGCCGCATGGATCAATGAACGTACACGTTTGAAGATGGGCATGGAACTGCAGCGCAAGATCATTGATGTCCAGATGATCTCGGCCTGGCAGGTTGTAAAAGATTGGCATTCCGGCGATTTACAGGTTCGCATTCATGGTGATTGCAATGAGGTCGCAGACATGCTTGCGAGCTCAGCAGCGTCCTTCGTACTGACATTGCTGAAGTTGTTGGCTTCCTTTGGCTTTTTGTGGAGCATGGATCCTATGTTGGCGCTTATGGTTGCGGCAATTACACCCTTATTTCTGTTCTCGAAAATCTACTACAGAAAGATGAGGGCTTTGAGCCGTAAGATCAAGCAGGAAGAAAGCCGTTATGGGGAAACGCTGCAGGAAAATTTACGATTCCGGATATTGATTCAGGCAATGGATATACTAGTACCGCGGCGACGCCTTCTGGAACAGCAGCATAATCAGATCAACAGCTTGAAATCAGAACAGCTTAATTTTTCCAGCATAACTCAGGCCGCAGTGAAGGTTACGATGAACATTGGGTACCTACTCACCTTTATCTGGGGCGTATACCGTTTACATGCGGGGGAGATTTCTTTTGGTACAATGACGGCCTTTCTGCAGTTGGTCGGTCGCATTCAAAGTCCGATGATGTCATTGATGAGTTTTGTTCCTGGTTTTATTCGTTTTCGCACGGCACTGGAGCGTTTGTTGGAACTGGATGCAGCTGTGGTGGAGCCCTATACTGAACCCGTTAAAGTTCCTAACATCCGGGCGTTACATGTGGAGCAGGTCAGTTTCGGTTACCAGGATCAGCAGATCATTAAGCAGCTGAGCATGTGCGTTAAGGCCGCTGCACCAACAGCGATTGTCGGAGCAAGTGGTCAGGGTAAAACAACCTTGATGCGCCTGATTCTCGGTTTACTGAAGCCGGATGACGGGGAACTGTATCTGGAAGATGCTGCCCTGCAGCGCCATAAGCTCACTGCAGCACACCGATTAAATTTTGCTTACGTACCGCAAGGCAACTCTCTTTTTAGTGGTACCATCAGAGAAAATTTGCTTGTGGCAGCACCGGCAGCCGTAGATGATGCCAGAATGGAACATGCGCTATGGTTAGCCTGCGCAGAATTTGTTTATACATTACCGCAAGGATTGGACACAATGGTGGCGGAGGCCGGACACGGCTTATCAGAAGGCCAGGCCCAACGCATAGCTGTTGCACGTGCGATGATGCGGGATGCTGACATCTGGCTTTTCGATGAAATAACATCTGCGCTGGATCAGGATACTTCGAAGCGCCTGATTGATAGATTATTGGAGGCAGGGCGAGAAAAACTGTGTATATTTGTAACCCACGATTCCAGCGCTGCTGAACACTGCAGCCAAATTATATACATGAATTCATAAGCACATACATGGCAGCACAAGACGTAACCTATCTTATTGCAGGCTTAGCAATGAAAGTCAGCTTTCCCGAAACCTTTGTTCCGGCTGAGGCGCTGCCATCTTTTCTACCCTTCATGTTGGAAATTGGTGCAGCGTCGCCGCACATTTGTCAGGTTGAATTAAGTTATTCCCCACCAGCCCTTAAACTCCAGGACGCGCAGCTGCTGAGTGACGTTTCGGTGGTCTGGGGAGAGCGCTTCCGGTTCTATGAGCTGGAGGATTGCTATTTAACGTCAATAGCCCTGGAGCAAGATCAGGGCTTGTGTATTATGAAGAGCAGTAAGGACTTCAGTGCTGCAACCATATATCTGCCGGACCAGACTTATCCTGTCTATAATATGTTGAGCTGGATGCTCATGGTTGCTTTCGGCCAGGTATGTCTGCTGCATGGCACCATATTGATCCATGCTTCTGTTGTATCGTGCAGGGGAGAAGGATTTGCATTTTTAGGTAAAAGTGGCACGGGTAAAAGCACGCACAGCCGTTTATGGTTAAAGCATATTCAGAACACAACACTGCTGAATGATGATAATCCTGCGGTACGCTGCCTGCCGGATGGTCAGATTTACGTCTATGGTACGCCCTGGAGCGGAAAGACCCCATGCTATAAAAACTGCGGAATACGACTTAAAGGACTTGTACGGTTGCAGCAAGCAGCAGCTAACAAGTTTGCTGTCAAATCGGGCATGGAGGCCCTGGTCGCAGTACTTCCGAGCTGTACGGCCATCCGCTGGAACAAGTATCTTTTTTCCAGCATGACAGATACGCTGGAAGCGGTGCTGAAAAGGGTTGTTGTTGCAACGCTGGACTGTCTACCCAACCAGGCGGCGGCGGAGATGTGTTATCAGGAAATTAAAAAACAAAATATAGAGATCATATAAAGGCATCCTGGAGATCGCTTTCTAACTAAAAAATCCAAACAGATGAAACACTACTACTTAATCTTTCTTGCCGGTTGTTTGATGCTCCTGAGTGCTTGTGTAACGAGTAAAAAGGTGGTCTATGTGCAGGACATGAAAGTCGACACCACTTACCGGATTTTAACTCCACCCGACCTCAGCATACAGGCCCGTGACCGGATTGGCATTACGGTGAGTTCAAGGAACCCGGAACTTGCAGCACCATTTAACCAATTTGGTGGCGCATATCAGATAAATGAACGCGGAGATCTAAACGCAGGAGCCGCTACTAATGCCGACACAAGAGGCTACCTGGTAGATGATCAGGGCGGCATTGATTTTCCAATTCTTGGGCGTTTGCAGCTTACTGGGAAAACACTGGAGCAAACCAAGCAGTTGGTTCAACAACGACTGGTTAGCGAGAAATTGATAAGCGATCCAATTGTTCGCGTAGAGCTACTCAATCTGAAGATCAATATGATGGGGGAGATCAACCGTGTCGGTGTGCTGGATGTCCCGGATGCCCGAATTACGTTGTTGGAAGCCATTTCCCGTGCGGGTGGATTAACCGCAAATGCAGCCAGCGACCGGATTTCGATTATCCGTGAGGAAGATGGAAAGCGCAGGATGATCGTGCTGGACATTAAATCGACAGCGATCTTCGATTCTCCCGCTTTTTATCTGAAGCAAAATGATATCGTCTATATAGAACCACGGGGCGCACAGCTTTCTGAAAAAGAGCAAAACAACTGGCGTTACATCAGCACCGGAATTGGTTTACTCGCTACAATTTTTACCATCCTAAATCTCCTTAAATAGAAAAAATGCACAATTCGCACGACATTAACCTGATGCCGAAAGCAAAGAATGACAAATCTGTTCACCTGCTAGACATACTTAAGTACCTGCTCTTTGAATGGAAGTGGTTCTTATTGTCTGTAATGATTTTTGGCGGCTACTACTTTTATCAGTACAGCAAGACGGCCTTCATGTACCGGCAGTCGGAAACCGTCATGATTAAAACACCCATGAACACCCCGGCAACAGCGAGGATTACCAGGACCAACTCCGCATTCAATTCCGTGAGTGTGGCTGCCGAAATTCTACAATTACGTTCCAAAGAACTCATGCGTCAGACCATCCGTCGACTGAATGCTGATCAAAGCTATTCTGTGCACAAGGGGTTGCGGGAGTATGAACTTTATACAAAAACCCCGGTGAAGGTTCGGGTTTTATCACCATCAGATGCGGCGCAATTTTCAATCACCATAACACCGGTAGACGATAAGCAGGTGCTGATTAAGGACTGGGGTAAAAACCCGGGTGCAGCACCAATGAAGGTGATGCTTAACAAGGAGGTGAATACGCCCATAGGTCGTGTGCTGATCAGCGGGACGACTAGTTACAATGAATCATATTATGGACAGGACATTCGTGTTGTAAAATCCCTGCCTGATCAGATTTTAGGTTACTTCATGGCAAATCTGGAAATCACCCAGATGGAGGAAGATGCCTCTATACTGCAGGTTGCGATGAAAGATCGTACACCCGACCGGGCGGCCGACATTATTACGACTTTAATAGCGGTTTACAATGAAAATTCGATTGCGGATAAGAACCAGATTGGGGTAAATACCGCAGATTTCATCCGCAAGCGGCTGGCGATCATTGAGCGTGAGTTAGGTTCGGTAGAATCTAATATTGAACAACTGCGCACATCTAACCAGGGTGTGGATGTTAAGGTTGCCGGCGAAATGTATCTATCTGAAAGTCGGCAATACCAATCTGACAGGACCAAGTTGGAAACAGACCGGCGTCTGGTCGAAATGATGCAAGCTTACCTAACCGACGAAAGTAAGCAGAACGAACTGATTCCGAACAATACTGGTTTGGTGGACGCAAATGTTGAAAGTCAGATTGTGGATTACAACACCACCTTGCTGAGAAGAAACCGCCTGATTAAGGGTAGCAGTTCTGCTAACCCCGTTGTGCAGGATTTAGATGGTGCATTGGTCGCTATGCGCAGAAACATCAACAGCGCAGTTGAAAATACCCTTGCCGGGCTAATTGTGAAATTAAAAGATACGCAACGCGAAGAGCGGCAGGCACGAGGTCAGGCGATGCAGATGCCAAAACAGCAACGTGCGATGCTTTCCGTAGAACGCCAGCAAAAAGTTAAGGAAGAACTGTACCTCTACCTGTTGAATAAGCGTGAAGAAAATGCCATTAACCAGGCGATGACGGATGATAATGTGCGAATTGTTGATCCCTCTTCTGGTGGGGATAGCCCGATCTATCCAAGTGTGTTCAGAAAGGTGGGTTTGGGTATAGGCATTGGTCTATTATTGCCAGCCATGTTCTTTTTGTTGCGGTTGATGTTAGATGCTGGTGTACGCAGCCGAAAGGATGTGGAAGATGTAATATCTGTCCCCTTTTTGGGTGAGGTGCCTTACCAGATGCGGCATAAGGAAGGGCTGCCCATTGTGGAAGAAAGAGGTAGAGATAGTGTCTCTGAAGCCTTCCGGATCATCCGGACGAACATCGGTTTTATGGCTGCGGGTAAAGAATGTAAGGTCATTACTTTTACCTCCTTCAACGTTGGCGCTGGTAAAACCTTTACGGCGATTAACCTGGCGGCGAGCTTTGGACACCTGAACAAAAGGGTGGTGCTGCTGGATCTGGATCTAAGAAAAGGAAATATGAGTGTTATTCTAAACGCGCGAAAGGGGATGGGTGTGACTAACTTTCTTGCAGATCCAAATGTGAAAGTTGAAGATATTATTGTCAAAAACTGGGTAGCGAACTGCATTGATGTTGTGCCTATTGGAATACTTGCACCGAATCCGGTAGAGCTGTTACTAAGTCCGCGCCTTGATGAATTAATTGCCGATTTGAAGACCAGATATGATTATATCATTGTGGATAATGTACCAATAAACCTGGTTGCAGACGCTTCTATCATTGACCGGGTGTCTGAGCTAACCTTATTTGTGATTCGAGCGGGTAAATTGGACCGGCGCCAGCTGCCTGACCTGCAGGAAATCTATACACAGCGGAAGCTGGTGAATATGGCCGTGTTGTTAAACGGTGTACAACTGAACAAAGCGGGTTATGGCTATGGTTACGGGTATGGCTATGGATACGGTAATGAAGAAAAGAGTGGGTTTTTAAACAAGCTGCTTAACAGAAGTTAAAGATTGTATTAACAAAGAAAGCCGGGGTAATCCCGGCTTTCTTTATTGCTTTTGTGTTATTTATTCGAACTGATTTTTAACGGCATAGCCCGCATTTTTGAGCATCATTTCCTTTCTGAAGTTTTCTACATCTGCGTTCATCATGTCTTTCACAAGTGCTGCAAGATCATATTTTGGTGTCCAGTTTAGCTTTTGCTTACACTTAGATGGGTCTCCGATTAAAAGATCAACTTCCGTAGGCCGGAAGTAACGGGAATCTACAGCAACGACCTCTCTGCCAAGCTCGACTTGGTAATCCGGATTGCTACAAGTAGCGACATAACCTTTTTCATCTACACCCTGCCCACGGAATTCTAGCGTAATGCCAATTTCCGAAAAAGCCATTTTGATGAAATCCCTTACGGTGGTGGTTACACCAGTCGCAATGACGAAGTCCTCAGGTTGATCCTGTTGTAAGATCAGCCACATCGCCTCAACATAATCCTTGGCATGCCCCCAGTCTCTCCTTGCATCCAGATTTCCTAGATATAACTTGTCTTGCATGCCTAATGCAATCTTTGCAGTTCCACGGGTGATCTTCCTGGTCACGAAAGTCTCACCACGTAAGGGACTCTCGTGGTTAAAAAGAATTCCATTGCAGGCAAACATACCATACGCTTCACGGTAGTTTACTGTAATCCAATAGGCATACATTTTTGCTACAGCGTAAGGGGAACGCGGATAGAAAGGCGTTGTTTCTGATTGTGGTACGGCTTGTACCAGTCCGTATAGTTCTGAAGTAGAAGCTTGATATACCTTTGTTTTTTTTACTAAGCCCAGGATGCGGATTGCTTCAAGAATCCTTAGGGTGCCAATGCCATCTGCATTTGCAGTATACTCCGGAGTTTCGAAGCTCACCTGCACATGGCTCATCGCGCCAAGGTTGTATATTTCATCTGGCTGCACCTGCTGGATGATGCGGATCAGGTTTGTTGAATCACTTAGATCTCCATAATGTAGCACTAGACGTAAATGACTTTCATGCGGATCCTGATAGAGGTGGTCAATACGGTCTGTATTAAATAATGATGAACGACGTTTAATACCGTGTACTTCATAGCCCTTTTTTAGTAGTAGATCTGCAAGGTAAGCGCCATCCTGACCCGTAATACCTGTTATTAAAGCTTTTTTCATGGAGAATTTTAATTTTTTATGACCAAAGATACATTTCTGATATTAAATCTATTGTTCCTTTGTGTTAAGTAAGAGATTTTGGGTAGTTGATTCTAAATTTCACAGCTTTGATTAAAATGCATGTGCATGGTCTAAATTTGCATTTAGCATAAGGCGCAAAAGCGTAGCTGTTATTAATAGCTTTGCATGTTTTTAATCTTAAATCCAGATTGTATTTAGTTATAGCCAATTATTCTCTACATTGTACAATAAAAGGAGAGACACTCCAGCCAAATAGCCAGTCCTCTTCACAAAATCATACACATAATCTCCGCGGAGCAGCTGCTTTTTTGGGTTTAAAGTATTTATCAGATACCTTAGGAACGATTTTTATTATAAGGCTCAAACGATTACAAAAAAAACGCAATAATAAACGATGAAGAACATTACTAAAATTTGCTGCATTGGTGCAGGTTATGTAGGTGGACCGACCATGGCCGTAATTGCCAAACAGTGTCCAAACATTACAGTTACCGTTGTAGATCTGAATGAGGCACGTATCGCGGCCTGGAATGACGAGAATACGGAAAACATCCCTGTTTATGAGCCTGGTTTAAGCGACGTGGTTGCTGAAGCACGTGGCAGAAACCTGTTTTTCTCTACCGAGGTTGACAAAGCCATTGATGAAGCAGATATGATCTTCATTTCGGTAAACACGCCAACAAAAACCTATGGTGCCGGAAAAGGAATGGGCGCCGATCTAAAATACATTGAGCTTTGTGCACGTCAGATTGCAAGGGTAGCAAAGAATGACAAGATTGTTGTTGAAAAATCTACCCTTCCAGTACGTACCGCAGAAACGCTTCGCGATATTCTGCATAATACAGGGAATGGTGTGAAGTTTCAGATCCTCTCTAACCCAGAGTTTCTTGCAGAAGGTACTGCCATCGAAGATCTGATGATGCCGGATCGTGTACTTATTGGTGGCGACGGCAATGAAGAAGGTCAGGAAGCTATTGAATCACTTGTTTCAATTTATGCGAACTGGATTCCACGTGAGCGCATCCTAACCACTAATGTATGGTCTTCTGAGCTCTCCAAACTTGTTGCCAATGCTATGCTGGCACAAAGGATTTCATCTATGAATTCCATCTCTGAACTTTGCGAGAAAACGGAAGCAAACGTGAACGAAGTTGCCAGAGCAATTGGTTCCGATAGCCGTATCGGTCCGAAGTTTCTTAAAGCTTCCGTAGGCTTCGGAGGCTCATGTTTCCAGAAAGATATCCTAAATCTGGTTTACATCTCCCGTTCTTTCGGGTTACAGGAAGTGGCAGACTACTGGGAGCAGGTCATCATCATGAACGATCACCAGAAAAGGCGTTTCGCTGAAAACATCGTTAAAAAATTATACAATACCGTTGCTGGAAAGAAGATCGCCTTCCTGGGTTGGGCATTTAAAAAAGATACCAATGATACCCGTGAGTCGGCAGCCATTTATGTAGCAGATTTGCTGCTGAACGAACAGGCTGACATCAAGGTGTTCGACCCTAAAGTGGAGGAGAAACAAGTACATGCGGATCTAGATTACCTTGCAACACGTCCGGTAGAAGAGAACCATAAAGCGGTACATGTTTTTGCAGATCCTTATGAGGCTTGTAAAGACACCCATGCCATTGCCGTACTTACCGAATGGGATGAATTTAAAGATTACGATTGGCAACGCATTTACGATAACATGCTGAAGCCAGCCAAGATATTTGACGGTAGAAATCTTCTTGATGTTAAAAAATTACGGGAGATTGGTTTTGCTGTACAAGCAATTGGTTCATAGGATCTAACCGCACTGGAATAACATTGGAGGCAGCTTTTAAAGCTGCCTTTTTTTGTAGTTATTTTTTACATGTGAGATAAATACTGGTTTGTGCGTCAAAACACATTATTTATTTTTTTTATGCAAGTATTAAACTCATATTTGTGTATAATTGAGATAGGGATTCCACATAAGTTCCCACTTCACCAAAACTTAATGTATAAAGTGCTTGTTGATAGTGTAATTCATGCCGAGTTCCCACGCCCTTAGATAACAGGAAATATGAAAGTATTATTAACAGGTAGCACATCAGAACTGGGAAAACAGGTAGTTAACTGGTTTACCACGTACTATAACGATTATCAATTCATAGAGCTGAATGATCTTTCAGATTCAGCATTCTTGAACAGTCTGTTTACGACGCAACACTTTGATGCGGTACTGCATCTACCTGCAACGGCAGCCGAGAACACGCAAGACTTACGTAATTTGTTACAAGCTGCACAAGGTAGTTGGGCTGATGACCAAGATGCGCATCGCTTCCTGTTGATCACTGCAAATCCATATCATGGTGAGCTGATGTTAAGGGAATACCATGAACAATATGGCATGAACCTTTTGGTGAGCTCTTGTGAGCCAACCTTTGATTCTCCTGATTTCCCCTTTGTATATTCAGCAATTGCAGCGGAAAATGTGGAAAGCAATAATGCCGTTCCGGTTTACGCTAAAGGTCAGGAAGTGCCGGAATGGTTCTGGGTAGAAGAACAGGCATGTGCTATAGATATTCTTTTCCACCAGGCTGAAGCAGGTAAAACGTATACCATTGGCGGGATGAACGCCTGGAAACGAGGTGATCTAGAATATAACCCAATTGTACAACACCTGCAACACCAGTACGCATCAGCAAACGCACGATAAACTACACATCCGTACCGCGAACTCTTACAAGCCCTTTTTTTTTATTAATTTGCCGCCGCTCTCGAACGTAAACTTACGTTTTGCGCTAATTGTTAAAGATATATGGCTATTCAAACCCGGTACAACTATTTACTGCGTTATATCCTGCTGATTACTGATGTAATCATGCTTAATGTTGTTTATTTTCTTTCTTATTGGTTATCTGAACGATTAGGGAAGCATCTTGTAGATGAAATAGACGCGAACTTTGTAATTGTCTGCAATTTAGTTTGGTTCTTTTGTGCAACATTCTGTGGACTTTATAGTCTATATGGAATACGCAGACTTGAACGAATCTACCGCCAAACATGGCGGAGTGTTGCTTTCCATTTTGTTCTTTTTGCAATTTACCTGCTGTTTTCTCGAAACACTGAATTCTCGCGTACATTTCTCTTGATTTTTTATGTACTGCTTTCAATTTCATTCATATTTAACCGTTTTCTCGGTACCGCTTTTCAGTATGTGTTACTTGCGAAATTTAATGTTGCCAAAAAGGTTGCTGTCATGGGTTCAAATGCGACAGCAATCCGAATAGCTGAGTACTTACAAAAACAGCGTACCTTAAGTTTTTATGGCTTTGTAGGCGATGACGAGAGTATTTATAATGAAGAGGGCGGGATTGTCTCTGACCTTGTATCAGAAAGTTTTTCTAATGCAGCCGCTGCGGGCGTGCAGGACGTATATGTTGCCGTAACCCCAAACCGGATGACTGAAGTAAGTGCGTTGGTAGATGAAGCTGATCGTCAATGTGTGCGGTTGAAGTTTATTCCTGACCTGGGCGGGTCTCTTGCCTCTCCTTATACGATTGACTATTTGGGTGGTGAATTTCCGATCATAACACTCCGAATTGAGCCTCTTGAGGAGATGAAAAATAGGTTTAAAAAGCGACTATTTGACTTGGTGTTCAGTAGCCTGGTTATCGTTTTTGTACTAAGTTGGCTGTATCCACTTATGGCAATTTTGATTAAGTGGGAAAGTAAAGGGCCTGTAATGTTTAAACAATTACGCTCCGGGCGTAACGATATGCCTTTCTGGTGTTATAAATTTCGAAGTATGACTGTAAACACAGACAGTGATAAAGTTCAAGCTACAAAAAACGATGCGCGAATAACTAGAATTGGAGCCTTTCTTCGGCGTTCCAGCTTAGACGAAATGCCACAATTCTTTAATGTATTTATGGGCAGCATGAGCGTGGTAGGGCCAAGGCCACATATGCTAAAACACACTGAGGAGTACAAAAAGATAATTTCCAAATTTATGGTGCGGCATTTCATGAAACCTGGTATTACTGGTTGGGCTCAGGTTAATGGTTTTCGGGGTGAAACAAGACTCTTAGAAGATATGGACAACCGGGTTAAATACGATATCTATTATTTAGAGAATTGGACCACGGCTCTGGACGTAAGAATAATTTTCATGACCATAATTAATGCGATACGGGGAGAAGACAACGCCTACTAGTTGACAATTCAGTTATTTTTATCTATATAAGCCTGCGCTCGCGAGTTTTTATAGATTATAACCATAGATTTTTAATCTGGTTTGTACCTCAGCTTGCGGAAGATGAGCATTGATTGTCCACGGGTGTATGGGTAGCGAAATACCGAGTCTATTAAGGTAGCCATTCTTGTTAGTTATCCTAGCATATTCAGACACTTGAAACTTGGTGTGGTTCAGGGGGTATCTACCTGAATGTGATGAAATTACCTGAATTTTAAGTTTCACTGTGCATCCGTCTTTAGTTTCCAGGTTTTCCCTAAATTCAAGTGATGTTTTGCAACACACCGCTTGGCATCTACGGGAAAATTTAATATGCCAATATGAGCCTGGAAAATATATCAATCCTGCAATCAACCCAAAACGAAATTTCTGTAAAGGACCTCTTTCTGCTCGGTGGGAAGTACTACCGCTTTCTATTTTCTAAATGGAAACTCATATTATCGTGTTCCATGCTCGGTGGCCTGCTCGGGCTGGCATACGCTTACTGGAAAAAGCCGGTATATACGGCGACCACCACTTTTGTGCTGGAAAGTGCTGAGAATTCAGGGAACTTCAGCCAATATGCTGGTATCGCTTCCATGATTGGGCTGGACCTGAATCCAGGGGGTGGTATTTTTCAGGGCAACAACATACTGGAGCTCTATCGCTCCCGTACGATGATTGAGAAAACGCTACTTTCCACTGTACCTTTTCGGGGTAAACCGATGATGCTGATAGACCGGTATGTAGCCTATAATGCCCTGCAGGAGCAATGGGCAGAGCAAAAACACCTTCAAAGCGTGCATTTTAGTGCAAACTGGTCACAGCTACCCGAAGCCAAGATGCGTTTGCAGGATAGTTTGTTGGGCGACATTGTCGGTGACATTAATAGAAAATACCTCAATGTCTACAAGCTGGATAAAAATAGCATCATCCGTGTCGATGTAAATGCTGAGGACGAATTCTTCGCAAAGGCTTTCAACGATATGATCGTAGCCAACGTAAATGACTTCTTTGTACAGACGAAAACACGTAAGTCCTTGTCGAATGTTAAAATCCTTCAGACAAAGGCCGATTCGATTCAGCGGAATATGAATAGCCAAATTTATAGTGCCGCCGCCATTGCCGATGCAACACCCAACCTGAACCCTACACGGCAGCTGCTGCGAAATGTACCAATGCAGCGATCGCAATATAGCGCAGAGACTAATCGCGCCATTTTGGCTGAATTGGTTAAAAATCTGGAGCTCTCTAAAATGAACCTGTTGCGGGAAACACCCTTAATTCAGGTGGTGGACTATCCAAAGTTCCCATTATACCGATCCATGCCGGGTAAGCTGACCAGTTTCACCAAAGGTATGATCCTGTTTGGCTTTTTTACGGTTTTGGTCTTATTTGCAAGGAAGGTCATCCGGGATATTATGATTTAGTTCAGCCTTATGAAATACCAGCTACGGATGTACTATGCAGATGCGGTAAATGAGAGTGCCGGCCCCAAGGCTACTCGCGACTGTTCAGCGATCCTTTCGGAAATGGGCTATCAGCATTTTGATGTACCCATTTACAGCAATAGCCATCCTTTACGGAACTTATGCATGCTACTTCAACGCTTCGGACATCTTTTTCTATCCTTGCGTACCAGAGATAGAGTTCTGCTTCAATATCCTTTGTTGGGTGTAAATAGATGGCTGCAGTACTTTGCGCGGCTATTGCGGAGCAGGCACTGCCAGTTGATATGCCTAGTCCATGATCTGGACGCATTGCGACAGCTGCACCATGACTGGTCTCTCTCAGAAGAGGTAGCTCGCCTGAATGCTTTTGAGCTAGTTATTGTACATAATGAAAATATGAAGGAACTACTGCAAGCGCATGGATTGAAGGCCGACACCCGCTGTCTCGGCCTATTTGACTACCTACTGCCCGGACAGAATTTACCTGATCCACAGTTGCAGAATGCTGTGGGGACAGCATATTCAAGGATTGCATTTGCGGGTAATCTCGGCAAAAGTGTGTTTCTGAGCAAGCTTGATCAGGTGGAGGACTTGCGCTTCGTGCTTTATGGGCCTGGCTTTGATACCCTCCAAGCATCGACCAACCTAGAATGGGCCGGTAGCTTTGACGCCGATGTATTGCCAGCTAAACTTCAGGCTGATTTCGGCCTTGTCTGGGACGGGGAATCCATTGATGCTTGCACAGGTTTTCTGGGGCAATACCTGAAATACAATAATCCACATAAGGCATCCTTGTATTTACTAGCCGGATTGCCAATAATTGCCCCAAGAAGCTCGGCAATAGGTGATTTTATCCGTACTCATGGGATCGGGATTACAGTAGATGCGCTAACAGATCTACCTGTAATACTGGGGCGGATGCAGCATGCGGACTATCAGAGCATGAAAGCTGCGATAGGGCCAGTCGCGCTGAAAATCGCATCTGGTGTTTTCCTGAAACAAGCACTAGCCAACACTTAGATTTTTTACCTGTTTTTCTGCAGCCAGATTGCCGGAGATTTTAAACTTTTAATGCGCTTTTTGTATATTCATAAAGTAAAAGCCTTGTATGTAAGGGAAGTATGGGTGAAGATGCGTATGGGTGGGGTAAGCACGGCAGGCCTGAAAAGTCTGCTGAAGCTGAACGGCGAGATTCTGCAAGCCTGTAAAAGCAAAGAAGTGTACACAAATCTGCTGATGGTCTATTCTAAATACATGGTGAAATGGTGGGGGTTTTGTTTCCGGAAAACGTAGTTGTGCCTGAACATGATTAAGAAGATTTTATATAACCCCAATTTCATCTACATCTTTGCTTTCCTTATACCCTTTATCTTCTATGCCTTCGAATGGTCAACCCTCTATCCAAGGCTGAGCACTTCGCTCTTTCTGTTTTACCTGTTCAGTTTCCTGATCTGCATTGCTGTGGGCGTAATCTTACAGCTGAGCAGGCCCTTTAGCTATCGCCCCATTAAGGAAGCTAAAGGTAATGTCACGGTGCTGATCATGCTGTATGTGCTGTACGGGGCGGAAACGCTGTACTCGGGGACGCTGCCGATCTATGCCGTGCTGCGAGGCAACTTCAATTATGCCGAGGATACGTTCGGCCTGCCGGTGATCCATACCTTCCTGGTGTCTTTCAATACCTTCTATGCCATTTACCTCTTCCATCAGTATATATCTACCCGCCAACGTCGATTGCTGTGGCTTTTCATCCTGGTGCAGCTGCCTTTTATCCTGTTGGTGTACCGGTCCAGTATCCTCAATGTGCTGCTCGGTGCGCTGATCGTCTTTCTCTTTAACAAAAGTGTGATTCCCTTCAGGCTGATCCTGAAGACAGTGGCCGGCGTACTGCTGGTGTTCTTCCTGTTCGGCTTTCTTGGGAATCTGCGTTCTGCCAATGGCGATGCAACCTATATTCCGCGATCTTCCGGCGCCACCGAAGCATTCCTGGAAAGCCCCATTCCAAAGGAATTCTACTGGTCTTACCTGTACGTGGCTTCGCCCGTGGCCAACCTGCAGAATAACATCAACCTGGTGAAAAGTCCGGAAGGCAATTACAAGGATCTGGTGCTGAATGAATTTCTACCGGGCTTTGTAACCAAGTTTATTGTGCAGCAGGAGGAGAAAAGGTTTCACCAGATCAACCCTTTCCTGAATGTGGGCACAATCTACGTGTACAGCTTTTCTTACCTGCGATGGATCGGTATATCCATGATGTTCTTTTATTTTCTGCTGCTCTTTAATGGCTACTACCTGCTGGTGCGGAAGTCGGACACCTACAAGGTGACCGGGCTTGCCATACTGTACAACATGATCATCTTTGCGAACTTTCACAACACCATTGCTTACTCGGCTTCAAGCCTGCAGCTGATCTACCCCGTGTTGTTCTCAATAATTACCTTCTTAGTGCGGCAGCAAAAGCAGCGTGAGGCCGCACATCTGCTCGCAAATGCCGCGGAATAGCGCTTCAGCGCCTGCCCGGTACACAATTTTAAAATTGTCCTACACCCGCCTGAAATTGTGTGAAGCCCCGAAAACCCCGCTCTTTTGTGCAGGAAAGCGTGAAATTGCACACTATTCTGCGGCATACTGCCGAAAATATATTTTGTAGATTGCTCTGCAAATCAAAGTATTAAACACCGGCGCTCCGGTCAATTTTGCATCTTTTCGGGCGGCTCTACTCCAGAAGTTCTGCTGCGCCCGATGAGGCTTAATATTTGATGATGGCTGTTTATTTATGGAGGATTAATGAAAGAATATGGAGTTTGAGGTTTATCTCAGGGCGTTTAAACCTGAAGACGCCGTTTTTATCAATGAATTGCGGAAGAATAAAACGATAGAAGAGAAAATTGGCGGTGTAACCAAATTCGTCTCCCTGGAACGCGAACAACGCTGGGTGAACGACATCATCAACAACGACGACCCCAGAAATGGCTGGCTTGCCGTATGCGAGGTGGGTGGCAACGACGACATCATCGGCTATGCTTCTGTAAACGACATCGACTATCGTAATGGTACCTGCATCGGCGGTGGCATAAAAGTGATTTCGCCAACACCCGGTAAATTCTATGGCCTTCAGGTACTCTTACTCGGCATGCGCCACGCCTTTGAAGAACTGCGTATGGTGCGTTTTGCCGTTTACGTGATGGAAGAGAACAAAGGTTCCCTTCGCATTATGGAACGTGCAGGACTGAAGCGTGAAGGCTTTCTCCGTAAATACATCTACAAAAACGGTGCACACCGCAATTGCTGGTTGCTGAGCATCACCGACGAGGAATACCGCGAGACCAAACAAAAATTCAATATATGATCCCCATTACCAAACCGTTTATGCCTCCTCAGGAGGAATATGCACATTATTTAAAAGGGATCTGGCAACGCCAATGGATCACCAACATGGGTCCGCTTTCCAGCAACCTCGAGCTGATCATCAAAGATTACCTCAAGGTGAACCACCTGCTGTATGTAACCAATGGCACCGTAGCCTTAGAAATGGCGATGAAAGGCCTGGAACTGCAAGGTGAGGTAATTACCACGGCTTTCTCCTTCGTAGCCACCACCAGCAGCATCGTTTGGGCAGGCTGTCAACCGGTATTTGTAGACATTGATGCCGAATCGCTGAACATCGATCCGGCAAAGATCGAAGCCTCCATCACCGATAAAACCTGCGCCATCCTGGCTACACACGTCTACGGCAATCCATGCGATGTGGAAGCCATAGATGCCATTGCCAAAAAACACAACCTTAAAGTTATTTACGACGGTGCCCATGCCTTTGGCGTGCAGGTAAACGGTCAGTCCATATTCAACTATGGCGACGTTTCCATCTGCAGCCTCCATGCCACCAAGTTGTACCACTCTATAGAAGGGGGCCTGATCATGACCAATGATCCGGAATTCCTGAAAAAACTGGCCCTGATGCGCAACTTCGGCTTTAATGGTCCGGAAGCCTTCGCCGCGCTCGGCATCAACGGCAAAAATTCGGAATTCCATGCTGCCATGGGTCTGGTGAACATTACGCACCTGCCGGAAATTATGGAAAAACGCCAGACCATCAGCGACCGCTACGACCGCAATCTGCAAGGGCTTCGGGCGAAACGTCCGACCTGGCATGCACAATCGGCCAATAACTACGCCTATTATCCGCTTGTATTTGAAGACATGCAGCTCATGCTGAACTGTATGGAATACCTGAAGGTGAATGAAATCTTTACCCGTCGATATTTTTATCCATCCCTGGCCAGCTCATTACCGTATATGGAGTATAAGAAGCTTGAAGTGACAGAAGACATCTCGAGCAGGGTGCTCTGCCTGCCGCTGTATTGCGATCTGACCACCGAAGAAGTTGATTTGATTAGTCGTTTGATGCTGCGTGTGCAGAATAATTCGTAGTTAATGAAGGTATCGGTTTGTGTAATAACATATAATCACGAAGCCTATATTCAGGCTTGCCTGCAGGGGATTGTAAGTCAGGTGCTTAATGCAGACTACGAAATTGTGATTGGCGATGACTGCTCGGCCGACGGTACCCTGGCGATCCTGAAGAGATATGCTGCGGAATACCCCGAGAAGATCAAGCTGATTGCGGGTACCAGCAATGTGGGGATGACCGCCAATGGCCTGCGGACCTTTGCGGCCTGCTCCGGTGCATACCTGGCGATATGTGAGGGCGACGACTACTGGACGGATCCGCACAAGCTACAACGCCAGGTAGATTTCCTGGATGCCAATTCGGGCTACAGCATGGTTGCAGAAAACGGCCTCGTGATTGATACCACCCGGGGAATTGAACACCCTTTTAATACCATTGAGGAGCGTGACCTGGAAATACACCACCTGCTGGCGCGCCGGCAATTTCCGACGGCTTCTGTACTGCTGCGGAGGGGTCTGCTGGATGCTTCCCTGCTGAATTACAAGTTTAGCGCCGACACCTTCCTGTGGTGCTTCCTGGCGCAAAAGGGCAAGATTCGTTACTTACCGATACTTTCTTCCGTGTACCGCAAGGGCACGCATGGCATTGTGCTTTCATCAGATAAGCTGGAATGGGCTTTCCTGATGGAGAAGTGGAACAACGATATCGCCCAGATTCTGCCAAAAGGCTTTGATCAGGAGCTGCTGAAACGCAGGAACTATACGGAGTTTATCAAGGTATTCTTCTTCTGTGCCAATCGCGGTGACCTGAAGAAAGCGATGCTTTCATTGAAGAAGTGTTTCAAGTATCAGCCCATGCGTACTGCACAGGCGGTTTCGAAGTTTTTATATCGCAAGCTTACGGTATCATCGAAGTAAGGGTATTTGAGGTAACAGGTGTTGTAAGGTTTGTTGCGGCGTAGCTTGTTATAGTTACCATCTCCGAGAATAGTTGTCAAAGTTAATTTGTGGTTTCATGTGTTGCAGGGCGATTCAGTATAGCTTGTTTCAGGTTAATGTATCATCATCAAAGTAGATTATTGAAGTTTAAGGTGTTGCAAGGTGTGTTGCGGTGTAACATGTTCCATTTATCATTTCGCAAATTAGGTATCAAAGTCGATTTGAGATTTCAGTGTTGTATGTCGTGTTCAGTATAAACTGTTCGAGGTTTCTCGATATGATGCTTAGGTGTCTGAACTTTTATCATGTATTACAGGGCACCAAGTTCGCTTAGGTGTTTTTAAAGTGATTTAAAATTTCAAGTGTGGCAAGACGATTCAGTATAGCTTGTTTCAGGTTGCTGCATCCCTAAATTAGGCTTCTAAAATTATTTGAGATTTCAGGTGTTGCATGGCTTGAATCTTTGATTTTTGTTCTAATTTACACGCTGAAAAATTGAAGCTTATATTATGAAACCTTCCCGTATCCTCATATTCGTATTGATCTTTATGGCTGTTCAAACTGCACAGGCTCAGCATAATGACGACTGGCCAAATCTGAAGAAATATCGCGAGGCAAATGCCAAGCTTGGGGCCCCGGCCGCGAACGAGCAGCGTGTGGTTTTTATGGGGAACTCCATCACCGAGGGCTGGATCAATCAACGTCCGGAATTCTTCAACGGTCGCCCGTACATTAACCGCGGGATTGGCGGACAAACTACGCCGCAGATGCTGATCCGCTTCCGCGCAGACGTGGTTGCACTAAAGCCTAAAGTGGTCGTGCTCCTTTGCGGCATCAACGACATTGCAGGAAATACCGGTCCTTCCACCCTGGAGATGATTGAAGATAACATCGCATCCATGACCGAAATCGCACTGGCCAACAACATAAAAGTGGTCCTGTCTTCGGTACTGCCTGCACACGATTTCCCTTGGCGCCCCAAAATGGAGCCTGCGCCCAAAGTAATGGCCCTGAACAAATGGATTAAAGCCTACGCTGCCCAGAAGAAAGTGGTTTACCTGGATTACTTTTCTGCAATGGTGGATGAGCGCAACGGCATGAAATCGATCTACCATACCGATGAAGTGCATCCGAACAAAGCGGGCTATGCTGTGATGGAACCCCTTGTAGAACAAGCCATCAAAAAAGCATTAAAGCAGTAAAATGCCCTGGATTGTCGCCCGCAATATCCTGCGGTAGTTTTTTGATAATCCCTCCGGATCATTTTGCACCTTTCCATATTTTAGGAATTATTATCGTATTTTAGTGTCTTAAATGTTGCCGTGTCTCCATATATTCAACATCAAACTAAAGGTCTTTTACTACAATGACAGCGTTTCCAAAGCTCCAAGATGCGGCGAGACTGCATAGCGCAGTGCTTGAACTGGAAATTCTGAATTCTCCTGAAGAAGGGGATTTTGACCAGATGAGTTTATTGGCCGCTTTGCTTTGTGAAGCGCCCATGGCCATGATCGGCTTCCGCAATATGGACCAGATCTGGTATAAGAGCCGGCACGGCATGTCCGCCTTTACGGAACAGTCCGTGCGCCCATTGCAGGACGATCAGCAACAATCGCTGATCCTTGAAGATGCAAGGACTGACCCACGTACGGCAGCACACCCCATGGTGGTGGCACTGGACTTCCATGCACTGGCCGTTGTGCCGCTGCTTAATGCAGAGGGATTGGCGATTGGTCATCTAGCCGTTGCCGACAATAAAGCGCGGACATTCAGTCCACTTCAACTCCAGGGGCTGGAGATTATGGCGGGGCAGCTGATCAATATGCTTAGCTGCAGGCAGCTGCGACAGGAACATGCTAAAAACAGGCTGGCGAATGAAGCCGGACTGAAAGAGATTATAGACATTTTTGAAGATGCGGTAGATGCCGTCTACATGCTGGATGCAGAATTGAGAATTCGTAGCTGGAACCAACGCGCGGCAGAGCTCTTTGGCTGGCCGGAAGAAGCGGTAAAGGGCAGGTTTTTTCATGAGGCAATTATACCGGAGCGCAATCATAGTAATTTCGTGAAGGTTCGTAATCAGCATGTGAAGGATGGCTTACCCAAGCAGAACTTTGAAATGGTGCTGCGCCGTAGCGACGGTACAGAGTTTAGTTCCACACTGGGCGTTTCACCAACCTACATCAATGGTGCGTTGTACTACATCATCACGGCCAGGGAGCTGACCGACAGGCGCATCATCACCCGTGAACTGGAAAAACAAAAGTTGTTCTACGAGAACATTCTAAATAAAATACCTACTGACATCGCCGTGTTCGATCTGGATCACCGCTATGTATTTGTAAACCCCGGTGCCATTAAGGATCCGAAGCTGCGCAAAAAGATCATCGGCATGGATGATTTTGAATATGCCAGATTCAGAGGCCGGGATGAAAATGTTGCCCGCAAAAGGCGTGAGCAGTTCCTGGAAGCTAAACAAACCGGGAAAGTGGTGCGCTGGGAAGATAGTATCAAAAATCCGCAGGGACAGACGGTCACCGTGCTGAGAAGGATTTTTCCGGTACACGATGAGGAAGGCGAACTGGTGCTCTTCATCGGTTTCGGTATTGACATCACGGAAAGAAAATTATTAGAAGAAAAGCAGTCGGTTATGATGAAGCAGCTCTCTGCTCAGAATACCCAACTGCTTGACTTCTGCAATATCGTTTCTCATAACCTGCGTGGGCCGCTGATTAACATGTCTATGCTGGTGGAATTTATTGAGGAGAGTAACGACTATGATGAGATTAAACTGTTGACTTCTAAGCTGAAGCCGGTTATTGACAGTTTAAATACGACGTTTAATGAACTTGTCGAATCTATACAGGTTCGCCAGGATATGGAGGTAGCCACCGAGGAAATCGTGCTGCAGGATTATCTGCAACGGACGCTGGATGGCCTGAAAATGGAAATTAATAAGACAGAAGCTGAAATCATCGTTAACTTTGACAACGCGCCGGTGGTCAATTATCCACCGAAATACCTAAGCAGTATTTTTCATAACCTGGTTAGCAATGCCCTGAAATACCGCTCTCCGGACCGAAAACCCCGGATTGAACTGAGCACCAGAAAGAACCCGAACTCGGTGTTGCTGATGGTGCGCGATAACGGTCTGGGCATTGACCTGATGAAGCACAAAGACAATGTTTTTAAAATAGGAAAGGTGTTTCATAAACACCCGAATGCGAAGGGCTTAGGCTTATATATGACAAAGACACAGATTGAGGCAATGGGTGGAAAGATCTGGGTAGAGAGTACTGCAGACCAGGGAGCAGTTTTTTATATCGTATTTAATAATCAACAGTAAGGAATATGAAGCGGGTTTGGTTGATTGATGATGATGAAGTGTTCGTATTCTTAACGAAAAAGTTAATAGCACAAACTGAGCAGGCGGTAATTCTGGAGACCTACATTAACGGGCAGGAAGCAATTGACCGCCTTCGGGAGATTTCTGCTGATGAATCTGCACTGCCCGATTTAGTATTGCTGGATCTGAATATGCCCGTGATGGATGGCTGGGAGTTCCTGAATGCCTTTCAGGAGGTGAAATTTAGTGCTCCTGACAAAATTCATTTATATATTGTGACCTCTTCCATTTCGCCATACGAAGTGGAAAGGGCCAAGCAGATTCCTGCAGTACAGGAGTTTATTGTGAAGCCCATGGTGAAACAAAAGTTCGTAGAATTAATTAGCGCCTTATAATACATACATGTTTGAACATCAGACGATAAACTTTGATATTTTAAAACAACGGGCTTTCAATCTTCGCTGGGCTACTGTCCCGGAAGGTGTGATTCCCTTAACTGCTGCAGATCCCGACTACCCGAGTGCACCTGAAATTGCTGAAGCCATCATCCGCTTTACCAAAGACCGCTATCTATCTTATGGGCCGCCAGCAGGCTTACCAGAATTCAAGGAAAGCGTCGCCCGGTTCTTCCAGGAAAAACGCCAGATTCCAACATCGCCAGAACTCCTGTTTCCCGTAGATAGCGCCGCCTTCGGTATTTACCTGATCTGCAAAGCATTTTTGAAAGCCGGTGACGAGGCGATTGTATTTGATCCGGTAGACTTCCTGTTCCGCTACTCGGTGGAAAACGTAGGTGCAACTGCAATTCCCTTTGCCATTCCCCCAGGAGACACCCCGGTCGACTTTGATCATCTGGAGCATTTAATCAACAAGAACACAAGAATGATTTGCCTGTGTAATCCACTAAACCCCACGGGGAAGGTGTTTACCAAAGCAGAACTGACCCATATCGGCGAACTTGCCGTTAAACATAACCTGGTGATCCTCTCAGATGAGATCTGGAGTGACATCGTTTTTACCCCTAATGTTTTTACAAGCATTGCATCCATCAATGAAGAGATCCGCAACCAGACGGTGACCGTAACCGGTTACAGTAAATCTTACGGGTTGGCAGGGCTTCGCATCGGCACTGTAGTGGCATCTAATCAGGCGCATTATGAGCGGTTGTTTGAAGCTTCCTTGCACACCTCCACGATCCACGGCGCAAATGTGCTGTCGCAGGTGGCAGTGGTTGCCGCATTGGATGAATGTGGCTACTGGCTGGACGGCTTTGTTTCGCATCTGCAAGCAATGCGCGACCTGATTACCGGCGGCCTGAACAGCATTGAGGGCTTCTCCTGTAAATCGCCGGATGGCTGCTATGTGGCCTTCACTGACATCCGGGGTACCGGGAAATCCAGCGCTGAAATGGCGGAACTGTTGCTCAAGGAAGCGAAAGTTGCTGTTGTGCCGGGTTCCAAGCAGTGGTTCGGCGCAGGGGCAGAGGGTTATATCCGCATGAGCTTCGCTACATCGGCAGATGTGATTTCAGAAGCACTGCAACGTATCAAACAAACTTTATAGTAGCGTAATATAGGGCCTGAACGGCGATGCGGTTATTTCCAGATAGGGATAATGCGCAGGTTTTGAGGAATTTACATTCCGTAGAACTTGTTTATTGCAGCGGTTTTAAGGGCAGGTTGTAGAAGCATAAGCAGGATAGGTTAGCGGGCGATTCATTAGTGTAATTGATTGATTAAAAGGTCTTCTAAGCTGAAGTTCGTGTAGAACTTGATGATTGCAAGAAGTTCAGGGGTCAATTCGTGAAAAACTAAGCAGGTACGTTAAAGGGCGATTCATTAGTGAAGAGCAGATTAGCAGGGTAGCTTTTAGGAGTGCAGTTCGAGTAGAAAGATTAGTAGGGCAAGGTCCAGAACAACATTTCTCAAATATAATTGGCGCATTGCGCTTCATGTTAAGGACAGAGTTGAATTTTAGCAGATGAAAGTTGTAATTATTGGTGGCGGTATCGCTGGCCTTACGCTGGCAAATTTCCTGATCGGCGATCAGTTTGAGGTTGTGGTAAATGAACGCGCAATCGGCTCGCCTGGTGGTGGGCATGCATTTTTGATGCACAGCGACGGCTTGTCTGTACTGCAGGAAATTGCATTGCGCGCGGATCAGGTCAGCGAGCAATCTGCTGAACAAAAACAGGCTGAACCACTTTCAGACCATATGACGTCAGTGAATCTGCTTCCAGGACAGCTTGTGGAGCAGTTTTCTTTGAAGCGGCCCGACGGAAAGGAAGTGCAGCATCTGCCTTTAGACAACTGGCGCTGCATAAAACGAACGGAACTTACACAGTTTCTCTACGCAAAGCTGCCGGCCTCAGCCATTCGCAACAACAGACGTTTTACACATTTCATTTACGAAGACGACCGTATCGTAGCGGCTGGGTTTGAGAACGGGGATGTGGAGTATGGCGACCTGTTCATCGGTGCTGATGGTGGTTTCTCGCGGGTGCGTGAAGCCTTATGGGGCCCAACAACCTTTGTTTCCGGCCGTGTGAAGGAAGTGGTCGGCATTGCGTCCAATCGCGAAATTGCGGAAACATACCGCGGTACCTTCAACAAGTTTCAACGCGATGACAGCGGACTGGCTTTCGGTATGATTCCTTCATCGGGTGAAGAGCTGGTGTGGTTCATGCAGTATGATCCGGCAATCGCCGACCTGGAATCGGAAAGCGAGGCAGAACTGGAAGCCTTTTGTCGCAGGCTGATGGCGAACTTTCCACCGCTGGCAACCGACATTCTGGATAGCAACGACTTCAGTACCAGCTATATCTGGAAGACCCGTGACTTCGAGGTATTGTCTTCTTTTTCTCATAATAACGTGGCGCTGATTGGCGATGCCGCACATCTGGCCCTCCCATTTACCAGTGCCGGTACCACAAACGCGATGATTGATGCGCGACTCCTTGCCTCGAATCTCAAGCAGATGAATTATCCGGATGCTTTCCAATCGTACTATGAACAGCGTTCAAAGGAGGTTGCCGCACATCTGAAACTTGGACGCGCCCTCCGCGACGTCTTTTTGATGCCATCCACATTTCCCGAAAAGGAGTTCCAAATTCCCTTAATCGCTGATAAACTGAGAAGTAGATAATTCAGATTGGGTATTTTCGAGCATGATGCTACACCCTATTTTTCTTATTTTTGCGTTATAATGTTGCTGAACAACAAGGACATGTGTTGCCAGTGGGATTAATTGTTTAGTCGGGTCTTAATAGAACGGGACTGAACAACAACAGGTTGCGTTTGCTTTCTGCACATTGAACGTTAATGACAAAGCACAAGCTGAGTAAGAGGGAATTGCTTGTTTGCCGGAACTTGAGTTGAGCGTTAGTGCATAACAAGATTTGCCAAAGACAGGATTGCTTGTTTGCCGGAACTTAAGTTTAACGTTGAAGAAGAAGAACAGGTTCCTTGAATAAAGGGAATTTCTTATTTGCAGGCGCTTAAGTTGAATGTTGATGAAGAAGAAGATTTGCCAAAGACTGGATTGCTTGTTTGAAGACTTTTAGTTGAACGTTGATGAAGAAGAACAGGTTCCTTGAACAAAGGGAATTTCTTATTTGCAGGCGCTTAAGCTGAACGTTGATGAAGAAGAAGATTTGCCAAAGACTGGATTGCTTGTTTGAAGACTTTTAGTTGAACGTTGAAGAAGAAGAACAGGTTCCTTGAACAAAGGGAATTTCTTATTTGCAGGCGCTTAAGTTGAACATTGATGAAGAAGAACAGGTTCCTGTGAAGATAGGGGTACTTGTTTGCAGTAGCTTGAATTGAACATTAATGTAAACAAAAGTTGCTTGTTGAGCAGAATGAGTTCTTGATACGCAGGAAAGCCGCAGCTTAAATTATAGAAATACAACAGAATATTACAAAGGGGATATCTTGAGGCCAAAAATAATCATTGCGCTAGTGCTGGCATGTTGCGCATTACTACTCGCCTGGGGTGTTAGCAAGGTGGCATTTACAGAAATGCTTAACACGGTTGCCAACATCTCTGCACCAAATGAACGTTTAAGAATTGTACACAAACTTGCCGGGAACATCTCTGCAATGGACCAGCTGCAGAAAAAGCAGGCCATCAGCGACCCGGGGGATTACGACAAGTTCTTCGCGCAATCTAAACAGTTGCGTGCCGTGCTTGATACGCTCAAAGCGCTTTATGGTAACGACTCGGTGCAACAAGTCCGTATTGCCACCGTCAACGCCTTACTTACCGCTCGCGACGAGCAGTTTGTGAACTACCTGAAGGTTCGGGAGCAATTGGTAAACGACGGGGTGATTCAGCGGCAGGTGAAACGGGTGAATGCGCTTGTGGCCAAAAATGCCAAAAAAGTGGACAGCACCGTAGTAACTTCAGAACAAAAAACCTTGACGACCACCGTCGTTCCACAGGAAGAGGACAGTCGCGGCTTCCTCCGCAAACTTTTTAAACGTAAGAAGCCGGAGGAGGCAAAGCCCTTTCAGATTGTAAGTGAGGAGAACGTAAAACGCGATACTGTTAACATCATCAACGATGTGAAGATCGCGAAAGACGTGAATCGATCGCTCCTGGTCATCCAGAATGCACAGAAGTTAAAGAGTCAGGCTTTCATTGAAAAAGAGGGGGAACTGGCGAATGCGAACACGAAGCTAATCGGCGAAATGCTGAACATCTTGCGCAAGGTGGAGGATGAAGCGGTTAACCAGATCGAAAAGAGCAGCTTCCGCGCGAAGGCTGTCGTAAATACAGGTATCTCCCGCATCAGCACTATTATGCTGGTCTTCTTCGGCATCACCATAATCCTGCTGTACCTGATCCTCACGGATATCACCAAAAGCATCCGCTACCGAAAAGCCCTTGAAGCTGCAAGGGACGAGGCTGAATTTCACGGCAGGGCCAAACAGCGCTTCCTCTCCAACATGAGCCATGAGATCAGAACACCCCTTCAGTCTATTATCGGCTACGCAGAACTGATCAAACAGCAGATTTACCCGCAACGCAAGGATATCGATGCCATATATTACTCTTCGGAACACTTGCTGCAAATCGTAAATGAGGTATTAGATTACAACAGAATCGTCTCCGGGAAATTTACTTTTTCAGAAGATACCTTCTCCCTGAAGGGCCTGCTGAAAGAAGTCATCATGATCCTCAAGCCGCAGGCGGAGAAAAAGAACCTGCAGCTGAACACGGATTTTCAACTTGGGGACATTGACTACATCTCTGGGGATGCTTTCCGCTTAAGGCAGATCCTGCTGAACCTGGTGGGCAATGCCGTTAAGTTTACCGCTGAAGGGGAAGTCCTGCTTACGGTTTACTTCAAGCGTAAAGGGGAGGACCTGCATTTTACCTTCAACGTGACGGATACCGGTGTTGGTTTTACGGAGGAGGAAGGTGCGCATATCTTCGGCGAGTTTGAACAGTCGGAAACGACGGCCTCCATGGCCAAAGAAGGCTCCGGTTTAGGGCTAACGATTGTAAAGGCATTGGTTGACGGTCAGGGTGGCCGGATTTATGCTAAAAGTAAAAAGGGGCAGGGAAGTAGCTTTATGGTTTACCTGCGGTTTAAATATGCCGCTGCCCCTGTAGAAGAAAAATCGTTAACGCCAAAGTTGGAAAATGGAATGGAAGTATGGGTAATTGATGATGACAAGCTAATTCTGGAGCTCTGCGGCCTCCTCTTACAACGACATGAAATTAAATACAGGGCCTTCGACTCACCGAGGGAAATGCTGGAAACCCCGGTTACCCCTGCAGTTAAATATATACTGATGGACCTAAGAATGCCGGAAATGTCTGGCAGTGCCTTGTTTAAGCTGATGAAGCCGAAGCTGAACTCCGACGTTAAAGTTTATTCCGTGACGGCGCAGGTGCTTCCTGAGGAGCGCGCGAAGCTGATGGAAATGGGCTTTGATGGCGTGGTGATGAAGCCATTCCGGGAACAGGAACTGCTGACGCTGCTAAAAGCTGGTGAATCACAGCCGCAGCTATCGCCCCTTTCAGTGGCTTCGCCGGATATTACCTTCGATCCAAGTTATCTCGAGAAGATGACGTTCGGTGATGAGGAACAGCTGTTTAAGATTCTAAGACGCTTCAGTGAAGATTGCTTGCAGGACATTGATGACCTGAAAGCGAGCATTGAAAGCAATAATGTGAGTCAGTTTTCGCTGCTGGTACATCGCCTTGCCGGACGCATCGCGCAGATTGGTTCCGGAGAACTTGCGGCGGATTTCAGGAAGCTGGAAATTGAAGTTATGGGCTGTACAGAAATCAACCCAAAACTTAAGGCAAGTGCCGACCGACTGATCCCGGGTTTATATTACCTGGTGGATCTGGTTAACGATTATTCAATTTCGTAACGCTCCATTTTACTATATAGTGTCTTACGGTCAATATTCAGCAGCTTCGCTGCCTGAGATTTGTTGTACTTTACTTTTACCAGAGTTTCCATGATGAGTGCCTTTTCATTGGCCTCATTGATGGCCTTAAGGTCTGATCCGGAAGTTTTTGGTACGGTATGACGGATCGCCAGGATCATTTCATCCGGTAAAGCCGACACTACAGCGGTATCGGTTGGACTAAGCAGCACCATCCTTTTAACAACATTCTTCAATTCTCTAAGGTTTCCAGGCCAGTCGTACTGCAGTAGCAACGCTTTGGCTTCTTCGGAAATGTGCTTCACGTTACGGCCAAGCTCCTTGTTTGAAAGTCGTACGAAATGGTCTATGAAAAGTTCAAGGTCTTTCCCGCGCTCGCGTAATGGCGGCAACTGGATTTTAAACTCGTTAATTCTGTGGTAAAGATCTTCACGGAAGCTCCCGTTGGAAACGGAATTCGCAAGATCATCGTTGGTAGCAGCAATGATCCGTACGTTCACGGAAATGGACTTAGTGCTACCCAATGGCTGGATCACACGCTCCTGTAAAGCACGAAGTAACTTGATCTGTACCTCGTAGCTGAGGTTCCCTACTTCATCCAGGAATAAAGTTCCGCCATTGGCGGCTTCAAACTGGCCTTGTTTATCGCTGATGGCGCCGGTAAAAGCGCCTTTAACGTGCCCGAACAATTCGCTCGCAGCAAGGTCTTTGGAAAGCGCGCCGCAATCTATGGCAACGAATGGTTTTGATGCGCGTTTACTTTGTTTGTGTAGTGCTCTGGCGGCGTATTCTTTTCCAGTACCACTTTCGCCCTGAATGATTACCGACATATCAGTAGGGGCAACAAGGCTGATGTGTTCGTAAAGTTTATCTGCTGAAGGACTGTGGCCTTTGATGGTTTCATCGTCTGCAGGTGCTTTGGCAACGTCCTCTTCTTTGTCGTTCTCCAGTGCATTCTTGACGATCATCAAGAGCTCATCCGGGTTTACCGGCTTCGTGATGTAATCTGAGGCACCTTGTTGAATAGATTTAACCGCTGTTCTCACGTCATTGAAACTGGTCATGATAACCAGTGGCAAGTTTAAACCCTGTGCATTCACGTAAGAAAGGATATCCAGACCGGTACCATCTGGCAGGCGATAATCTACTAGTAAAAGATCGTATTCTTTCTGATCAAGGAAGCGGTAGGCGTTCTTGATGTTGTGAACCACAGTTGGCTCATGCTGGTGCTTTTTGAAAAAGCCCTCTAGTAATTGAGAAAAGGTTAAGTCATCTTCAACAATTAGTATTTTTGCCATATTTGCGTGTTAAGATAACAAAAATACAAAAGCCGGAGGACTTCCGGCTTTTATGTTTAGATTTTATATAAATAAGGGTTTATTCTACAACTACACCATCTTTGCCAATTTTCAAAGATGCGGTTTGTCCTTCTTTCGCTAATTCTACCAAATACCATTCTGATTTGTTAGCTGCTGTTACCAGGTAAGCTGCACTTGGTGTGAACTCTTTGTACTTGTCAGACTGTAATGTAGTCTTCACTGCATCAGGTAGTTCTTCAAGTTTTACAGGAACTTTGGTAGTGCTATCTTGTTGAATGGCGATCATTGGAGCTTTAACGTCACTTGCTTTTACAGTAGTCAGTCCTGCGAATGCTAGAAATGCTGCTGATAAAATCATCTTTTTCATGTTATTTAGTTTTAAGTTTAAATGATTGTGGTTATGATCACTAGTCTACACAACTGTGCCAATGCCACTCCTGTACCTAAACAACTCTAAAAGAGCGTTTTATGATATGTGCCTGTGAAAAAATGTGTGGAGCTCTGCAACACTTTGACCCCTTATGAAGCGATTGTTTTGGTTGTTCTGCTTACCGCAACCTTGCGAACAGCGTCCATAATGGCTGCCGTATCGTAGCCGCAGATAGACCAAAGCTCTGGTTGCTCCCCATGCTCAATGAACTCATCCGGAATGCCCAGACGAATTACATCTGCCTTGTATTGCTTATCGCCCACGAACTCCAATACAGCGGAACCCATTCCACCTTGCAAACAGCCATCTTCGACAGTAATTACCGTGCTGTAGCGTTTGAAAACCTCATGTAATAAGGCCTCATCCATCGGTTTCACGAATCTCAGATCATAATGTGCAGGGTAGATGCCCTCGCTGTTCAGCTCTTTACAAGCGGCAACTGCGAAATTACCAACATGCCCGATGGTTAGAATGGCAACATCCTCACCATCGCAGATTTTACGTCCTTTACCAACTTCAAGCGCCGTGAAGCTACGTTTCCAATCTACCAGAACACCGTTTCCTCTTGGATAGCGAATGGAGAATGGTCCTTGATTTTCAAGCTGTGCGGTATACATCATGTTGCGCAGCTCCTCTTCATTCATCGGCGCGGCAATCGTCATGTTCGGGATACAGCGCATGTAGGCGATGTCGTAAGCACCATGATGCGTCGCACCATCTGCACCTGCTAAACCAGCACGGTCAAGGCAAAATACCACGTTCAAATTTTGGATTGCAACGTCATGCACCACCTGGTCAAATGCCCGCTGCATAAAGCTGGAGTAGATGTTACAGAAAGGTACCAGTCCCTGTGAAGCTAAGCCTGCAGAGAAGGTCACCGCGTGTTGTTCCGCAATGCCGACATCAAAAGCACGGTTGGGCATGGCTTTCATCATGATGTTCATGGAAGATCCGGATGGCATTGCAGGCGTGATGCCCACGATGTTCTTGTTGCTTTCTGCAAGTTCAACAAGGGTATGCCCGAATACATCCTGATATTTTGGTGGCTGAGGTTTCTGGGAAGCTGAGCTCTTAATCTCACCCGTAATCTTGTCGAACAAGCCCGGTGCATGCCATTTGGTCTGGTCTTTTTCCGCAAGTGCAAAGCCCTTACCTTTTACGGTAATGCAGTGCAACAGCTTCGGACCAGGAATATCTTTAAGGTCTTTTAATATTGAAGCCAGCTTCTTAACGTCATGTCCATCAACTGGACCGAAGTACCTGAAGTTTAAGGCTTCAAAAAGATTGCTCTGTTTAAGTAGGGTGCCCTTGATGCTTTTCTCGATCTTCTTAACGAAGTTATGTGCATTCGGACCAAGCTCAGAAAGCTTGATCAGCGCATTGGAGATGTCATCACGGAAGCGGTTATATGATTTAGAAGTCGAAATGCTGGTCAGATACTCTTTCAAGGCACCAACATTCGGGTCGATCGACATACAGTTGTCGTTCAGCACCACCAGAAGGTTAGAATTTTCTATCCCCGCATGATTTAACCCTTCAAAGGCAAGGCCTGCAGTCATTGCACCATCACCGATTACGGCAACATGCTGACGATCTTTCTCACCTTTATAGTGTGCAGCAACCGCCATACCAAGGGCAGCAGAGATGGAAGTGGAGGAGTGTCCTACACCGAAGGTATCGTATTCACTTTCACTGATCTTTGGGAAACCGCTAATACCATGCAACAGACGGTTGGTATGGAAAACGTCTTTCCTGCCGGTCAGGATCTTATGGCCATAGGCCTGGTGGCCAACATCCCATACCAATTTATCGTACGGGGTATTTAAAACATAATGTAGGGCAACAGTTAATTCAACTACACCAAGGCTGGCACCAAAGTGACCGCCATTTACACTTACAACATCAATGATATACTGACGAAGTTCCTGACTTATTTGTTCTAGATCATCCTCTGTATACTGCTTTAAATCAGCAGGATAATTGATGTTCGGTAGCAATGGATGGGCGTTTACTTCCATGTAGGTTTTTATAGAAAAGATGTACAAAGTACGTCATTTTGTTTGAATATAAGATGCAAAAAAATACCTAACAGCCTGATTTGCTCGGCAAGTACGCGGAAAAAACATTATTTTTACCGAAATATACTTCGATAAATGGAAAGAGATAATTTGATATTCGACCTAATAGACAGAGAATTAGACAGACAGGAAAACGGTCTGGAACTTATTGCTTCAGAAAACTTTGTGAGTAAACAGGTTATGGAAGCAGCGGGTTCAGTGCTAACCAACAAATACGCAGAAGGCTTGCCAGGAAAGCGCTATTATGGTGGCTGTCAGGTAGTGGACGAGGTAGAGAATATCGCAATTTCAAGAGCGAAACAACTGTTTAACGCAGCATGGGTAAACGTACAGCCGCACTCCGGTGCACAGGCTAATGCTGCGGTGATGCTGGCGGTAATTAAACCAGGCGACAAAATCCTGGGTTTTGATCTTTCGCATGGCGGTCACCTTACACACGGTTCTCCTGTAAATTTCTCCGGAAAACTTTACCAGCCCTTGTTCTATGGCGTTAAGCAGGACACTGGCTTAATTGACTATGAAAAACTAGAAGAAATTGCACTCGCAGAGAGGCCTAAACTCATCATTTGTGGTGCTTCGGCATACTCAAGAGAGTGGGATTATGCATTTGTCAGAAAAGTAGCAGATCAGATTGGCGCATTGGTGCTTGCAGATATCTCTCACCCGGCAGGTATGATTGCGCGTGGTTTGTTGAATAACCCGCTTCCGCATTGCCATATTGTAACAACAACAACGCATAAAACGCTTCGTGGCCCACGTGGTGGAATGATCATGATGGGTCAGGACTTTGAAAATCCGTTCGGATTGAAAACACCTAAAGGTGAGCCCCGCATGATGTCCTCTGTATTGGATATGGCGGTTTTCCCAGGCACACAAGGTGGACCATTGGAGCACATCATTGCTGCTAAAGCCATTGCTTTCGGAGAGGCGCTTAGCGATGAATACCTAACTTACATCACGCAGGTGAAAGTAAATGCACAAGCCATGGCAAAGGCATTTATGGACCGCGGCTATGGCATCATTTCAGGTGGTACAGATAATCACATGATGCTGATCGACCTTCGCAACAAGAACATCACTGGTAAAGATGCGGAACAGGCACTTGGAAAAGCAGAAATCACCGTTAATAAAAACATGGTACCATTTGATGATAAATCGCCATTTGTGACTTCAGGTATCCGCGTTGGTACCGCTGCAATTACAACCAGAGGCTACAAAGAGGCTGACATGGAAGAAATCGTTTCGCTGATGGATCAGGTCCTTAGCAATCCTGCAGATGAAGCTGTTCTTGCTGATGTAAAAAGCAAGGTTATTGCACTGAGTGCACTTTATCCGCTTTATAAATAAGCATGCTAACGTCAGAATCCCGAAAGCCATTGCGGTCCGATGATGAAGAGGGCCGCTTAAATGCGCTTTATGAATATGACATTCTAGATTCTGGCAGGGACGTAGGTTTCGATAACCTGACTAAACTTGCCAGACAAATATTTAACCTACCCTATGTTTTTATCACTTTTGTGGACAGACATAGGGTCTGGTTCAAATCTGCCATCGGCCTTGATGCAGATGAAACGCCGCGCAATAATTCATTCTGCGAATGCGCGATAAAGGAATCGGATGTACACGAAGTTTGTGACGCCTTGGCGGATGAACGTTTTCGCTCCAATCCACTCGTTATCGGTGCACCGCATTTCCGATACTACATTGGCGTGCCGCTGATAAATGAAGACGGTTATGCCCTTGGCACCTTGTGTCTGCTTGACGACGCGCCAAACAAGATGAACGATGAACGTCGTGACATGCTCAGGACCATTGCTGCAGAAGTCATGATGCACCTTACTGGCAGAAAAAAGGAGATAGCGCTGCAAAATGAAACGCAGCGACTGGAAGCCATGCTCAACATTTCTGCATTCTCTCCAGAGATCCATGCGACGCTTGATTTTAAAGGCAAAATCATGTTCATCAATGGTGCTGTAACGAACTTACTTGGGTATTCCGTTGAAGAAGCACTGAACCTGAATTTGTGGGACATCTGCTATAAGGAAGACATGCAGCTGGTGCTGGATACCCTGCATAAAGGGCTGGAAGCAGGTAAGCACGAGTTCGAAATCCTGTTCAGAATCCTGAGCAGAGACGGCTCATTGCGCTGGTTCAGCTGGAGCCTGGTCACCATAAACAGGACCTGGTATGCCTATGGGCGCGATCACACCGAGCGTCGAAAGGTGCAAAGTGAACTGACCAGACTATCACTTGTTGCAAGCAAAACGAACAACGCTGTGGTTATCAACGATCACAACAATGAGGTGATCTGGATCAATGATGCCTTTGAAAAAATCACGGGTTTTAACCTGGAAGATTTTCGCGGGCACAGGCTAGGCGATCTGCTCGCCGGGCCGGGTACAGACCTGAACGGCATCGCACAAGCGAGAGCGCACTCCAGACAAAACGAATCGTTCGCTTTTGATGTGCTTTGTTACCGCAAGGATAAGCAGCAAATCTGGCTATCCGTTTACAACACCATGGTGCTCGATGCGCATGGTAAGGTAGAGATGGAAGTGGAAATCATCATAGACATCACGGAGAAGAAGGTTGCTGAGCGCGCATTGATGGATGCCAAGGAAAAGGCCCTGCAGCTCAGTGCCTCAAAGGAGATGTTCCTATCCGTTATGAGCCACGAAATACGGAACCCGCTTAACGCGGTGATCGGTATGACGCACCTCCTGCTGGAAAATGATCCCAAACCTTCTCAGCTTGAAGACCTCAAAATCCTTAAATTCTCTGGAGAAAACCTGATTCACATCATCAACGATGTGCTGGACTATACCAAGATCGAAACCGGAAACCTGGAACTGGAACATATCCCATTCAGCCTTAAAACGCTGGTTAACGATATCCTGAATTCCCTCCAGGTAAACGGAAATAAAAACAGCAATCAGCTGAAGCTCATCTACGATCCGGCAATTCCGGAGCAGCTGATGGGAGATAAAACCAGAATTTATCAGATCCTAATGAACTTGCTGGGTAATGCCATTAAGTTCACTGATCATGGAACAGTTACCCTGAAAGCACAGGTGGCAACTGCACAGGCAGTGCAGCTGCAAGATGCAGCGGATAATACCTCTGTGGGACAGCCCTTTTTGGCAAATGATGGATCAAAGATCCAGATCAACTTTGAGGTAAGTGACACCGGGATAGGCATCCCTGAGGATAAACAAGTCTCTATCTTTGAATCTTTTACGCAAGCGCGAACAGATATCTCCAGAAAATACGGCGGCACGGGCTTAGGACTTGCCATCACCAGGAAGCTACTACAATTGCTGAAATCAGATATTCATGTGCAAAGCACAGAGGGGCAGGGTACAACCTTCTTCTTTTCCATCGTATTCGATCAGGTCGACCATAAGGAAATTGAAGCCAGCCTTGAGAAACAAAGCGGTGTATTCAGAGGTAAAAAGGTGCTTGTGGTGGATGATAATGAAATCAACATCCTGATCGTGAAACGCATCCTAACAACATGGGGGCTTGAAAATGATGTGGCAGCAGATGGGGAAGAAGCAATTCGGAAAGTGATGGAAAACCGCTATGATCTCATCCTGATGGACATTAACATGCCGGGAATAGATGGCTTCGAGACCACCAGCATCATCAGGGAACTTAATGGATCGTATTACCAGGATGTTCCGGTTATTGCACTCACGGCCTCCACGCAGTACCACGACAGCAATAAGATCTCCGCATCTGGCATGAATGGCTACTTATTGAAACCCTTCAATCACGACAAAGTGAAGGCGGTACTCTCAGAGTTCCTGGGCAACCACACCAACTAGCCTGATACCCCCGAAATAGCCTTAAAATAGTGAAGGGCCGATAATCCGCAGACTATCGACCCTTACCATCTAAATTAACGCTCTCGGATATATAAACGCAAGTGGTTATGAATTGTTGTAATTAATTGGAATTATTTTGTGAACGCTACTGCGGCAATGCTTAAGCTCTTTATCCCGGCATCGTAAAGTACTGCTGCGCAGGCTTCAAGCGTCGCGCCCGTGGTAATTACATCATCAACAAGCAACACGTTTTTCCCCTGCAACATCGACCCGTTCTGCACAGCAAAGGCAGATTTCAGGTTCTCGTAACGGCTAAATCTGCCTTTTCTGGTCTGACTGGAAGTCGAAACTGTTTTCACAAGCACATTCGTGCAGACTGGCAACTCCATAACCGTACCTAAACCTTCCGCAATACATTGGCTCTGATTATACCCTCGGACCCTTTCTCGCTTCGGGTGCAAGGGCACTGGCAAAATGAGATCAACTTCCCACCCGACATTACTTTTTAATAGTCTTTCCGCAAGTAAAACGCCCAATAAGGTCCCAAGTTCAGGCTTGCCCTTATACTTCAGGTTGTGCAGGATTCGCTGTACGCGCGATGCTTTTCTGAAGTAAAACATCGCCATGGCATTTGCACATGGTATACGCCCCCATAATTGCTTCGCCACAGGATTATCAGCGTACAGGTGAAAGTCGGTGTAGGGGAGGTCAAAGCGGCAGGAAAGGCAAAGCAGATGCTCCGTCTTCAGTAGCGGCTGACCGCAAGCATTACAAAGATTGGGAAACAGCAGCTGAAGAAGATCAGCTGCAAGGGTTTTTATTTGCTGCATGTTAGCAGTATATCGCTACATGCAGCAAGAATGTTAATATTTTAAGCAAGCGCTAAAGCCAGCATAAGAAATCGCTCATAAGAATCCAGCACTAAAAAGCCCTCGCTAAAGGCTCACCTATAAACTAGGAACTATAAATCCGGCGCTAGAAAGCCCTCGCTAGAATGTCAACCCTATAGCCCCTTTATAAAAAACAAAAGAAAAATTATGCTTGTTCCTTAACCGCGAGCTGGCCGCAGTCCGCATCAATATCTTTACCGCGACTACGTCTGATGTTCGTATTTATGCCCTGGCTCTTCAAATAATTCGCAAACGCATCAATCTTGTCCCCCTCCGCATTCACAAAATCGGCAAACTGGATCGGGTTATATTCAATAAGGTTTACTTTACACGGTACGTGTTTACAGAATTTTGCAAGTTCCACGGCATCCTGCAACTCATCATTGAAGTGGTTAAACACGATATACTCGTAAGTAACCGGGTTTTTAGTTTTAGAATAGTAGTACTTTAAAGCTTCTGCAAGCGCAGAAAGCGAGTTATGCTCACTAATCGGCATGATCTCGTGGCGCTTCTTATCGTTCGCAGCATGTAACGACAGTGCGAGGTTAAACTTCACCGCATCATCCCCAAGCTTCTTAATCATCTTGGCAATACCTGCGGTAGAAACGGTAATCCTTTTAGAAGCCATGTTCAAACCATCAGGCGCAGTAATGCGCTCGATAGACTTCATCACATTGGCATAATTCAACAGCGGCTCACCCATACCCATGTACACGATGTTGCTCAATGGTGCATTGTAGTTCTGCTTAGCCTGCTGATCTATTAAGACCACCTGATCGTAAATCTCATCCGCATTCAGATTACGCTTACGATCCATATAACCCGTTGCGCAAAACTTACAGGTAAGGCTACAGCCAACCTGCGAACTTACACATGCCGTCATGCGCTCTTCCATTGGAATCAACACGCCTTCCACAATGTTCCCATCGTATAACCTGAACGCGCTTTTAATCGTGCGATCATTACTGATCTGCGCGCTGTTCACTTCTACGACGTTAATGGTGAAATGCTCATCAAGTTTCTTCCGAAGGTCCTTCGATAGATTACTCATCTCCGCAAAACTGCGGGCAGCCTTCTCCCACAACCATTGGTAAACCTGTTTTGCCCTGTAGGCTGGTTCTTTAATGGAGGTGAAATGTTCTTGTAACTGACTTAAACTCAGTGCCCGGATGTCTGTTTTATTTGTGTAAACCATTTAGGCACAAAGGTAACCAAAAAATTAGTGTTTTGTACCGCGGCTTCTGCCTGGAGCGCCAGATTTACCTCTGGATGGCTTTACCGGTCTTTTCGCAGGACCGTTACTCTTGTGCCAATCTGGTGTTGAAGAAGCACTTGCAGATCTTCCTGCAGTACGACGCTTATCTTCGTTTGCACCTTTCGCAGGAGGTCTCCCGGCACCAGCTTTACTGCTTGCCGCACGTTTTCCAAAGCCAGCAGACTTACCTCTACCTGCACCTTTTTCTTCTGCCTTAAATGAGGTGAACTGATCACCAAAAGCTTGTTCCTTGTCCTTTGAAGGCGCTTTCTTCGCTTTTGGAGCGGGTGCGTTCGCAGCCGACTTCTCCACCAACTTGTATATTTCTGTTTGTTCTTCAGGCGTAAGTTCACGCCATTCGCCTAATGGGATTCCCTTTAAGCTGATGTTCATGATCCTTGTACGCTCCAGCTTGGTCACTTCATAACCCAGATGCTCGCACATTCTGCGGATCTGACGGTTAAGTCCCTGAACTAAAGTGATCTTGAAAACAAAGGTGCTTTCCTGTGAAATTTTACATTTCTTCGTCATAACACCTAGGATCGGAACGCCTTTAGACATCCTTTCCAGGAAGGCCGTCGTAATCGGCTTGTTTACCGTTACTATATATTCTTTCTCGTGATTGTTACCTGCTCTTAAAATCTTGTTTACCAGATCTCCGTTGTTGGTCAAAAAGATCAGACCTTGAGAATCCTTGTCAAGCCTTCCAATTGGAAATACGCGCTCACTGTGGTTCACATAATCTACAATGTTACTCGGTACACCAGCTTCTGTGGTGCTGGTAATGCCAACAGGTTTGTTGAAAGCGATCAATACAGAGTTTTCCACGGCTGTTGGCTCAATGGTCTGTCCGTTTACCGAAACCACATCACCAAAGATTACTTTATCGCCTACTTTGGCTTTTTTGCCATTGATGTATACATTTCCCTGCTCAATATACCGGTCAGCAGCTCTTCTGGAGCATAAACCACTCTCACTTATGTATTTATTTAATCTTGTAGACGATTCAGACATGTGTTGATAATTTTATTTCCAAATGCAAAGGAATAGATTTATACCCATATAAACTATCAAAATATGATAATGACACAATCAATCAGCGCTTAAAGTCCTGCGCGAACCCAACCCGTTTCATCCTCCCGATCTTTTACAAGCAAGAAATCTTCAAATTTCCCTAACAGATTTACCCTGCTGCCAGTATCCAATGTTTTTTTCACCGGCGCTGCAGTCAACGGCCCATCATATAAGGCCAGCTGTGATGTTTTAAGCTCAATGCTCCGAATGCCCGTGTTCACCTGATTCAGCCCTTTTCCAGGCAAATACCCGGTTGTGCCATCTGGCAGCGTCGCTTTATACCAGGACGAAGTGGCGGCTTCGACAAGCATGATGGTCGATGGCTCCAGGGTTTTCAAGGTCAGTGCTTTGCTGTCCGGACTTTCCCGCAAACTGACCTTGCTACTATTTCTAAGTGTTGCATTGATGTTCGTGGTTGCGGCAGTAATGGCCTTCGGCGTTGCTACATCAGTGTTCACAAAGGGTAGGGGGTCTATTGCACCGCCACCAGTATAGATGCCAAAATGCAGATGCGGCGGCGTGGTCCTTGCATTTCCGGTATTGCCCATCAGTCCAAGGGTGTCACCAGTTTTCACCTGCTGTCCCTCAACGGCAAGCTGCTTGTCCAGATGCGCATAATAAAGCGTGTAGTTCTTGTCGTTCGGGCGCATCATTACCACCAAACCACCCAGGTTGTTCTCGCCCACACGGGTAACCACGCCATCTGCGCTCGCCACTACAGGTGTAAGTTTCGGCCCGAAAATATCAATGCCCTCATGTCTGCGGGTATTCGCATCCCTGCCCACACCAAATAAACTCTCAATCCGCTTCCTTCCGCTGGTCTTCACCGGAAAACTCAAAGAAGGTCCACTCACAATCTCCAGCGTGTAAGCACCACTCTTCAGCAGTTCGGGCTGCAAGCGAAGCAGGTATTCCGCATTCTCATCCACATCTACGGTAATGCTCGCGTTCAGGGTATCTGCAGAAGCAATTGCTTTAGGCGAATTACCTTCCCTAAAAGCCCACAAATCCATGTAAACCATAAAATCTGCCGCAGGTGTTTTTTCCAGGCGGATGTTTAAACGCTGGCCCCGAACTACATCAAACCGAAAGGCCGTTGCGGCTACCCGTTCTGCGGGGAAGTAACCCTGCTCTTTATAGGGCACCTGAATGCGCAAGGCTTTAGCAATGCTGTTCTGCCCGGCATCAATCCAGGCCTTACCCATAGCCGTCTTGTCAAGGCCTGCACTGCTCAGCTTCCGCTGATACAGTTCGTAGGGGCTTGCAGTCTTAAAAAGATTCACGGGTCCGGTCTTACAAGCCCCCAGAATCATAGTCAGCAGTAAACAGCAACTCAGTATAACATTTATTTGTTTCATGCAAGGATGTTTACCTTAATACGGTTCCCTGCAAAAAATGTTTTAACCAAAGCGTTTATGCGCCGGGCGAATTTGGTTCAATGCCCCATATACGCGTACTTTGCCCCATGCTAACATATCTATCAGCATCAACCATATATCCCGTCTCTCAACCGCCAATTAACAATGGTGTGCTTGCCGTAGACCATGCAGGGTATGTAACAGGTTTATATTCAGCTGAACAGGCAGCAACGCTGAAACTCAGCATAGACCAATATTTTGATGGTGCATTGCTCCCGGGATTCGTAAATACGCACTGTCATCTGGAGCTTTCTCATCTTCACCGCCAGATTCCGATGCATACGGGCTTGTTTGGCTTCGTGTCTCAGGTCATGAAGAATCGTAATGTGGAAGCGCCAGCAATCTTGAAAGCCATGGCAGACGCAGATGCGGAAATGTACCAGAACGGTATTGTGGCGGTGGGCGACATCTCCAATCAAGCCATCTCGGCAACCATCAAACACAACAGTAAACTTTACTACCATACCTTTGTAGAGGCCATGGGCTTTAATCCCGCACAGGCTGAATCGATCATGTGCAAGGCGATAGAAATGCAGGAAAGCTTTAAACCGCTGAAAGCATCCATCGTGCCGCATGCGCCATATTCAGTGTCAGATCCGCTGTTTGCAGCCATTTCCGCATTGGCGGATGATCAAGCAAATCTGATCAGCATGCACAACCAGGAAACACCTGCAGAAGATGCTTTCTTCATGAACAAATCCGGGGCATTCCTCGACCTTTACAAAATGCTCGGCCTAAACCTTGATGCTTTTCAGCCGACTGGCAAATCGTCCTTACAAACGACCTTGCCAAAACTTCCAAAGACAAAGACACTGCTGGTCCACAATACGCAAACGACCAAAGCTGATGTTGACTTTGCCATGGAACAGCATCCCGACTTGTACTGGTGCCTGTGCCCGAATGCAAATCTCTACATCGAAAATACCTTACCTGATGTCACCATGTTGGCAGCAGCAAAGCTGAAGATTACCTTAGGCACAGACAGCCTGGCCAGTAATCATCAACTAAGCATTCTAGATGAAATGCTGGTCCTGCAAAAACATAAAAATATACCCTTCCAGCATTTGCTTGGCTGGGCAACCATAAATGGTGCGGAATATTTGGGCATTGAAGAAACCTTCGGCAGCTTTGATGTCGGAAAAAAACCGGGTGTACTGCTGCTGGAAGGCATGAACAATGAACAGCTATCCGAACAAAGCCGTATCAAAAGATTATTTTAGCAGCATGCAGAATAGAATCACGGAACTTTTTGGCATCGAATACCCCATCATCCAGGCGGGCATGATCTGGTGCAGTGGCTGGAAACTTGCCGCTGCGGTATCCAATGCAGGTGGACTTGGCATCATCGGCGCAGGGTCCATGTACCCTGAAGTATTCCGCACACATGTACAGCGCTGCGAGGCGAACACCAGTAAGCCTTTCGCCGTCAACGTGCCCTTGCTCTATCCTGACGTAAAAGAAATTTTCGACATCATCGTCGAAGAAGGTGTAAAGATCGTCTTCACCTCTGCGGGAAATCCGGCAACATGGACCGCCTTTTTAAAGGAACATGGCATCACGGTCGTGCATGTTATCGCCAATAGCAAATTCGCATTAAAGGCGCAAGCAGCAGGCGTTGACGCCATCGTTGCAGAAGGATTTGAAGCTGGTGGCCACAACGGTCGCGAAGAAACCACCACACTCTGCCTGGTGCCCATGATTGCGGAAGCGGTATCCATTCCGGTTATTGCTGCTGGCGGCATTGCCAGCGGAAAAGCAATGCTGGCAGCTTTTGCACTCGGCGCAGAAGCGGTACAGGTCGGCTCTGCATTCGCCGTTGCTGCAGAATCTTCAGCACACCCGAACTTCAAACAGCAGATTACGCAGGCTGGGGAAGGGGATACGGCATTGCGGATGAAGAAACTGGTACCCGTGCGACTACTCAAAAATGCTTTCTCAGACGCGGTCGCCACCGCAGAAGCCAACGGTGCCACGCCCGAAGAACTTCTGACACTCCTGGGCCGTGCCCGTGCAAAGGCAGGCATGTTTAAGGGCGACCTGGAAGCGGGTGAACTCGAGATCGGGCAGGTAGCCGCCATGATCAATGAAATCAAACCAGCCGCCGAAATCCTGCAAAACATATGGAATGAATTCACAACAGCAAAAACACAGTTGATGAACTTGTAGTATTTAACATAAGTACAAACAGGTCTCTCAGCTTAGCCATTAGCTAACAAGGCATAAACAACATCACAGACCTAAATATTGACGAATGAAAAAACATATAGACATCAGAATAACCGGCAAAGTACAAGGGGTATCTTTCCGTGCAACAACCAAATACGTAGCCGATCAAATGGGGGTACGTGGCTTTGTGCGTAATGAAAAAGATGGTTCCCTCTTTATTGAAGCAGAAGCCGATGACGTCACCCTCGAAGTTTTTCTGGAGTGGTGCCATGAAGGTTCGGACCGGTCCAGAGTTGAAAACGTGGAAGTAACACCTGCTGAGCTGAAAGGTTACCAGAACTTTGAAATCGTAAAGAAATAAGATGTCCGTAATAAAGAAATTCCTTGGAGACACCGCCATATACGGGTTCAGCACCATCCTGTCCAGGCTCTTCAATTTTATCCTTACACCAATTTTCACATCGAAGTTCGCGCCTTCGGTGTATGGAATTTTCACCAAAATGTACAGCTATGTCTCCATCGTCAATGCGGTACTCGCCTTTGGAATGGAAACCACGTACTTCCGCTACCTGAACAAACACGAAGATCGCAAGCAGGAAGTGTACAACAACGCCTTTCTCACCATCCTTATGGTGGCCAGTTTGTTCCTCGCCACGGGATTGTACTGGGCGGAAGACATTGCCAGAATGATGCTTAATGCGGACATCAGCGAACTTAAGGACCACACCAGGTATGTGCAGATCTGTGTTTGGCTGTCGTTTTTCGATGCCGTCGCGGTGATCCCTTTCTCTAAACTCCGTGCAGATGGCCGGCCTATCAAATACAGCATCATCAAGTTCGTAAATATTGGAACCTTTATATCCACCAACCTCATCTTTCTTTTCGTAATCCCGGCCATCATTTCCAACGGCGGCATCGGTGCCGAATGGCTGCATAGCTGGTATCGTCCACAATGGGTAGGTTATGTCTTCATTGCCAACCTGCTGGCGAGTTTAGCCGCCCTGCTGCTGCTCTTACCGGAAATTTTGCAGGTGCAGCTACGGATCAACCGCGAGATCCTTGTGAAGATGTTTTCTTACAGCTGGCCGATTTTGGTTGCCAACCTTTCCTTTATCGTCAACGAAAATCTGGATAAGATCATGCTGGGCCATTATCTGCCTGAAGCTATTGCCGACCGTGACACGGGTATCTATGGTGCCGTAGCCAAAATCGCCATCTTCCTGAGCATATTCATTCAGGCCTTCCGCCTTGGAGCAGAACCTTTCTTCTTCAGCCACGCCAAGCAGGAAAATGCCCGGCAAACCTATGCCATCATCTTACAGTACTTCGTTATTGCACTAGCCATCATCTTTGTCGGACTCGTTGCCAACATTGAAATCCTGAAGTACTTCATCCGCGGGAAAAACGAACAGGAGCAACTGCTTTACTGGTCCGGTTTACCGGCCGTGCCATTGCTGCTCTTTGGCTACATGTGCCTTGGCATATACATGAACCTTTCCATCTGGTACCGCCTCTCAGACCAGACCCGGTATGGTTTGTACATCTCAGCGGCCGGCGCCATCCTGACCATCATTTTAAATATTGTACTGATACCAAGGTTCAGCTATATGGGTTCGGCTTTTGTCTCCATGCTTGCCTATTCGGTGATGATGGTGACGTCCTATGTGCTGGGGCAGAAGCACTACCCGATTCCCTACAAACTCAGCAGAATCCTTGCTTATCTCCTGGCATCCTGCGTGCTTGTTGTCCTGTCCTTTTACATTTTTAACCGCAACATCTACATCGGAAATGCCTTGCTTTTGGCCTTTCTTGCAGCCACCCTTTATTTCGAGAAGGATCAGCTTAAACTAATATTGTCTAAAAAATAACCACAAATTTTACCAGAATGCAGATTAACATCATCAACAAATCCGGCCACGCCTTACCTCAATACGAAACTGCCCATGCTGCGGGAATGGACCTCCGTGCACACACGGATACGCAAATCGTGATCAAACCCATGCAGCGTGTATTGGTCCCTACAGGCTTATTTATCGAATTGCCAGTAGGATACGAAGCGCAGATTCGCCCAAGAAGTGGCCTGGCTTATAAACATGGCATCAGCATTGTTAACGCTCCCGGTACCATCGATGCGGATTATCGCGGAGAGCTTAAAGTGTTGCTGATTAATCTTTCAGACACCGATTTCGTCATAAACAATGCAGACCGTATTGCACAGATGGTAATTGCAAAACATGAAACCGTGAGCTGGACACCTGTAGAAACGTTAAATGAAACGGCCAGAGGTGAAGGTGGCTACGGTCATACCGGAAAATAAATACAAATCAATGAAGGGTACTTTCGTAAAAGCAATGGTTATGCTTAGCCTGTTTTCAGTGGCTATGGCATGTAAGAGTAAGAAGGCGGTTGTTGCCACAACACCCGTGGTGAAAGCAGCGCCGATCGTGTCGGATAAGAAGGAAGCGAACGTAAAACTCTTAAGAAGCAAAAACATCAACTTCAATACACTTTCCATGAAAGGCAAGGCGAACCTCCGCCTGCCGGGGAATGAGAATACTGTTACCGTAAACGTACGGATGCAGCGCGACCAGAAGATCTGGATGAGCATCACCGCACTGCTCGGTATCGAGGTGGCCCGCGCGGTCATCACACCCGATAGCATCATGGTGCTTAATAAACTGCAGAATACCTACGTACGCCAGCCTTTCAGTTACATCTACCGCTACACCAGCAGGCAGGTAACCTTTAAAATGCTGCAGGACGTGCTTACCGGTAACACCATCAACACGCTGTTTAACCCCACAAGTATACTCGAGCAAAATGAACAGGGTTTATGGAACCTGAAGGGAAACGAAGGCACACTAGGCTTTAACCTTAACTTCAATGCGCTGCAAAAACCGGGACAGCTGAACCTGAATGACAGCAAAGCGGCGCAGGCACTGAAGGTAAACTACGGGCACTACCAAAAAGTGAATGAGTTTATGATGCCTGCCCAAATCGCAATCAATTCTATTTCTGGCAATAAGCGTGTTGACATTGATTTTGACTTTTCGAAAATAGAAAGTAATGTTCAGGTTGATTTTCCGTTTAAAGTTCCGAAGAGCTACGAGTTAATAAACTAAAATTATACTTTTGATTGAATGAAGTTCTACAAACTAATACTGTTCCTTTTCCTGCTGACTTTTGGTACGACTGCTTTTGCACAGAGTAGTGCGCAGTTAAAGCGAAAAAAGGAAGCCCTGCAACGCGAGATCAACTTACTACAGAAGAATCTAACCAAAACCGCGAGTAGCAAAAAGCTTACAGAGAGTGAAATCAGAGCACTGAATACCAAGATTAACCTGATGCAGGATAAAATTGGTGTGATCAACTCGGAGATACGGAACCTCGACGGTCAGATTCATGAAAATACCAACGCGGTATTATCCCTAAAAGAACAGCTTGCACAACTAAAGAAAGAATACGCAGCCATGATCCGCTTTGCGCAGCGCAATCAGAACGCCTACGATAAAATGATGTTCATCTTCGCTGCCAAAGATTTCAACCAGGCTTACAAACGCGTAAAGTATCTGCAACAGTTTAGTCAATACCGGAAGAAACAAGCCGACTACATCAACGGCACGCAAAAGAACCTCAGCTATAAGATTGTCGTGCTCGATAAGAGTCTTAAAGAAAAGAGCAACCTGCTTAAAGAGCAGGAATCTGAGAAAGAGAAGCTGGGCAAGAACAAATCAGAACAATCCAAAGTCTTAAACAAATACAGTCAGCAGGAGCGCAAGTACTCCAGAGACATCGCTGCGCGCAAGAAGCAGCAGGCAAAGATTGACCGCGATATCCGTAATGCGATTCAGCGGGAGATTGCCTTAGCGAAACGCAGGGCTGAAGAAGCGGCACGTGCTGCGGCGGCTAAAGCCAGGGCGGAGAACAAAGCGGCGCCGGAAGCACCTACGGCAGCGGCAAAAACCAACTCAGGATACCTGAACGCAACACCAGAAGCTGCGAAGCTATCTGCGGCATTCATAAACAACCGCGGTTCACTGCCATGGCCAGTTGCATCTGGTTCAATCACAGAGCGTTTCGGTCGCCACAAAGTGGATCAGGCGAACATAGATCAGAATGGTGTTAAGATCGCTACAGCAGCCGGTGCAGCAGTTCGTGCAGTATTTAATGGAAAAGTTACAACTGTTAACACCTCAATGGGTAAATATTACGTACTTATAAAACATGGGGAGTATTTTACCGTTTATCAGAACCTTGCAAGTGTAAGTGTGTCTGTAGGTCAGGAAGTTAGCACCAAGCAAACAATTGGCGTGGTTTCCGGCTCAGACGGCGTACCCGAGATCGACTTCCAGATTTGGAGAGGCGCTTCGCCTCAGAATCCTGAAGCCTGGATTTCGAAATAGAATTAAAATTTAAATACGTTATATTTGCAATAGCTAATTAACAAGAAATTATAACGATACATATAAAGTTAACACAATGTATACAGGAACATTAGTAGAATTCTTAAATATGGGCGGCGGTGAGATCATGCTTATCCTGGTTGCGGTCTTGCTACTCTTTGGGGGTAAAAAACTTCCGGAGCTTGCCCGTGGATTGGGTAAAGGTATCCGCGACTTCAAAGACGCATCTGAAGGGGTTAAGCGCGAAATTCACAGAAATATCAATGCAGTAGACATTGTTGACGATGTAAAGAGTACCTTTAATGATACCCTAAGCACCACAAACAGCTACGGTTCAACAACAACTAACGCAGATACGACAACCGATACCAATATAGAATCACCTGTTGAAAGCTCAGAACATGTTTCTGAAACCAACTCCAGAGTTGCTGGAACAACAGAACCAACTGAATTAGAAAAAAACAATATTTAACTTAACGATTATGTTAAACACAACCTTATTAGCTGCTCTTGGTGGCACTGAAATCGCGATTATTCTTGTGATTGTATTACTTCTTTTTGGCGGTAAGAAAATCCCTGAATTGATGCGTGGCTTAGGAAAAGGCATGAAGGAATTTAAAGATGGTAAAGATGGTATTGATGGATCAGATAACTTAAATCATGATCACTCAAACACCAACAAACCGTTATAATTTTTCGCTGATCCTTATTCGCTGATTTGAAGAAATATACCGCATTAGCAGAGATCCAGTCCCTTATCGCCCAGCAATCGCTGCGTCTAACTGACCTGCTGGAATACTATTTTCAACAAATTGAAGATCATAAACACCTCAATGCTTTTAATGAGGTGTTTTTTTTGTCTGCAAAAAAACAGGCTGCCCTTGTTCAGGAGAAAATTGATAACCAGACCGCAGGGCGACTTGCAGGCATGGTTATCGGTATTAAAGATAATATTTGTTATCAGCATCATCTGGTAACGGCCTCCTCCAGGATGCTCGAAAACTTTGTTGCACCGTACTCCGCAACAGTTGTAGAACGCCTGCTCGCAGAAGATGCCATAATCATCGGTCGTCTGAACTGTGATGAATTCGCCATGGGCGGCTCCAATGAAACTTCATATTTTGGTCCTGTACGTAATGCTGCAGATCCTGAACGCGTCGCCGGAGGTTCTTCGGGCGGTTCTGCTGTAGCAGTTCAGGCGGATATGTGTCTGGCTACTTTGGGTACAGATACTGGCGGCTCCGTCCGCCAACCTGCTGCGTTCTGCGGTTGTATCGGATTAAAACCTACTTACGGCCGGATTTCCAGGTATGGTGTTATCGCCTACGCTTCTTCCTTTGATCAGGTCGGTACCATAACCTCATCTATTGATGATGCAGCATTGCTTTTAGAAGTGCTTGCAGGTGCCGATGAGAAAGACAGTACCGTTTCAGATGCTGCAGTGCCAGCATACAGCGAAGCGCTAAACCGCCCACATAAACAGAAGATTGCAGTACTGCAGGAAACACTGGACAGCAAAGCGCTGGATCCGGAGATCCGTGCCGCCATTCTCAATGGGATAGAAACGCTGAAAGCAGATGGCCATGATGTTGAATACGTGTCCTTCGACTTGCTGGACTATCTGGTGCCGGCTTATTACGTGCTTACGGCTGCAGAAGCTTCTTCTAATCTTTCCCGTTACGATGGGGTGCATTATGGCTACCGGAATAAGGAAGCTAAAGACCTGAATCAACTATACAAGCTGAGCAGGGCAGAAGGCTTCGGCCCGGAAGTGAAACGCCGCATTATGCTCGGTACCTTCATTCTTAGTGCAGGCTACTATGATGCGTACTATCAGAAAGCACAGAAAGTACGACGACTGATCCGGGATAAAATAGAAAGTTTGCTGTCGCAATACGATGCGATCCTGTTGCCTGTTACGCCTACACCTGCATTCAAAATCGGGGCACACATTAAAGATCCGCTGGTGATGTATATGGAAGATATTTTCACCGTACTGGCCTCATTATCTGGTGTTCCCGCAATATCTTTGCCCCTGGGCAATAATGAAGCCGGTCTGCCGTTAAGTGTGCAGGTGCTTGCCGGTCATTTCAATGAAAGTGCCTTATTAAATTTATCAAATCGTTTTTTAAATAGCCTATCGGTAAAATAGAAAGCCTTAAATCCTGCGTGATGCAGCTTGATGCCTATGAAACTAACCTTACGTTTTAATACCGTACTACTCCTGATGACGACTGCCTTCTCGGGGTTTGCACAGCAAAAAAATGCTAAATTAGATTCCATACCTGCTTCGCCTTTTGTATTTCCGAATACTTTTGAAACGGACACCACAGCAGTACCCCTCGTAGATGAGCAGCTGGCCTTCTACAATTACAGCTTCACCAATAAAAAACGTCTCGACTCCATACGCAATGTGATCCCGATGGATTACAATGAATATGTGCAGAAATACATCGACGTGTATACCGGGCGTAAAAACATGATGGGCAAGATGCTTGGCATGTCCAGCTACTACTTTCCCATCTTTGAAAAAGCATTAAAAGCCTATAATATTCCGGACGAGCTGAAATACCTGCCGATTATCGAATCGGCAATGAACCCACATGCGGTTTCAAGGGTAGGGGCTACGGGCCTCTGGCAGTTCATGTTCACCACAGCTAAAGGCTACGGATTGAACATGGATAACTTCGTTGACGAAAGGAAGGATCCGGTGCAGGCGAGTTTCGCCGCTGCGGCATACTTCAGAGATGCATATGAAAGCCTGGGTGATTGGCTACTTGCCATCGCGGCTTATAACTGCGGTGCCGGGAACGTGAATCGGGCCATTCAAAAAGCAAATTCCAGAGACTTCTGGGAAATCCGCCCATACCTTCCTCAGGAAACACGTAATTACGTTCCGGCTTTTATCGCGGCAGTTTACGTGATGAACTATGCGAAGAGCCATCAGATCATGGCGCAGAAATCGCCACTTGCGCAAAAGACCGATACCGTGCAGGTAAACCGTTTTGTATCGCTAACCGCATTGTCGGAAGCTTTAGAACTTGACACCGATGCGCTTTTCGTGCTCAATCCTTCTTATAAAAAGAAGATTGTAAATGGTACGGAAGAATCTCCGAAGCGGATCATTATGCCAGCGGCACAACTGGACAACTTCGCCCGGATCTATGAGGTGTTAAACGACCTTCCGGTTGATGTAGATACGCGTGTTTACCTGGCTTCAAATGACGATAAACGACTACGCAATAAATCCAGACAGCAGGCTTCGAAGTCGGCAGCTAATGTTCAGCATAGCTACCATCGTGTGCAGCGAGGCCAGAACCTAAGTACCATTGCCAACAAGTACAACGTGGAAGTGCAGGATCTGAAAGTCTGGAACAACCTCAAAGGGAGTATGGTGGTTCCTGGACAGCGCCTGATTATCTCTGCGAAAGCTGCTCGAACTAAGGCAGCACCTGCAAAATCTAAAACTTACATTTCTTACAAGCCAAAAGGATCAGGATCCGGTTCTGCAAAAATCTAATCCGGAATCTTCGGCTTACAGCTTCCCGATAAAATTGCGGAGCTGTGGGCAGCTATTGACCTTTCAGTCCGGTAGCAGCTAGGTACCAACTAGGTACCAGCTTCGGTATCAATCCGGGGTCTATGCGGTCTCTACCCGGGGTCTATAGGGGGTTGATCCGGCTAAATGGCGTATGGACGCCGTTTAGACACCCTAACGATGGCCCGGTAAAACCTAAGCCATTCTGGTATTCCTCAGCTTTCGGTCCCTTGATGTTTCAATTTATGTCTATTGTGGATATTGATAGAGCATGTTTGAATATTTAGTGGACACGAAAAAATCCTCCTATGTATATATAGCAAACAATGCAGTGCTCGCTTAGTCTATAAGTTGATCAACGAGAATGCTTGTTTAGTTAAGCTAATTCGATCAAAGAGGCATCTTTATTTATATAGATGGCGAATATAAAGCTTGTTGGTGTATGCAGATTGGATTAAAGATGTACCTGTATTTATACAAATCACCTGGAAAAAGCTTTTATAACCATGTTGATCAGATCAAACAAGAGCCGATATCTATATAGATAGCCTGGAAAAGACATGTTTAGTCGCGCAGATGAGATTTGTCAGGAGTCCCTATCTATTATAGTTGACTTATCACCCGACATTTATAACATGTATAGCATCACGATAGCGATACGCCAAAAGTTAGGATGGACGAGAAAACAATTCGCAAATGCCTATGAGTGCATGCAGATCATACCCCCAAAGGGTCAGTTAAGGCTCTACCGTTCAAACACCAAAGGGGGCGAAAAGCCTGGTTGCTTATACTGACAAAGCTTCTTAAAGTTGTTCTGAAATCTCTTATTGTACAACTTACACAAACCCCTGTGCATTGCTGAGAAAATAATTCAGCTTGTTTCTCAATGGCTTAGCGGGTTTAAACAAGATATTTCTACCTATTGTTTTGCAGCTAGCAAATATTCTTCTACATTTGCACTCCGCTTCGGAGGAAGAGGATTAGTGAAAAGGATAAAGAAGTAAAGATTTGAAAGGCTGATAAAGGAGTAAGAAATTGTCTCTTTTTGTGTTTACCGGAAACGGCAAACAAACTCTGGACACAGAGGAAAACAAAAAGAAAAAAAGAAAAATAAATTCTTGACAATATCAAAATCATTACTACCTTTGCAGTCCCAACAAACAGGGAGCCGCTTAACGGATGTTAAGAGAGGCAAAACAAACAAGATTGAAACAGCAATTTAGCTAAACAGACCAGACGAAACAGACTGGGAAACACATGCTATAGG